>BNJS01003797.1_pt1 | contig 226440 bp, 222 predicted proteins | sample 8540461 | NCBI WGS metagenome assembly BNJS01 (sample SAMD00202454, study PRJDB9452) | human saliva metagenome | isolation source: human saliva | place: Japan | reverse complement strand
ATGCTCGCAATTTCCTGAATGCCAGAATTTTTCAAAAATCGGGCTTCGTTTTGGAACACGATTTTATGGTCACCAACTACTTGCGGGCATAGATTGGCGCACTGAATATGCAGCTGAGCGTGCACGAGAATGGGAGATGCGTGACTCATCTGGTTACTCCCTCCCCCACTCTGCTGAAACTTTACAACTTATATACGCACTCCATTCTGAAAACAGCCTAACAGCGCATACTACAGAAGCCTATGTCCAAGATACTTATCGGCACAATTCCGAAATCGGACTATTCAATCTTACTTATGGTTTGAGATTTACTCACCGCAACTGGAACAAGGATTCTTTCCTTTCACCACGTCTATCGCTTGGCTTCATTCCTTCTAACTACGATAATTGGACCTTTCGCCTTGCCACTGGCTGGTACTATCAACCACCTTTCTACAAAGAGCTACGCCAAACATCTATGCACGATGGCGTAGCAGAAGTTCATCTCAACACGCAAGCACGTAGCCAGAAATCGTTCAACTTTGTTATTGGTAGCGACTATGCTTTTCGCCTAATGAATCGACCATTTAAGTTGACAACAGAAGTATATTACAAACATTTCTCACGCTTAATCCCCTATACCATAGACAATGTACGCATTCTTTATGAAGGTGATAAAACAACCAACGGATTTGCTGCAGGGGTTGACGTTAAACTCTTCGGAGAATTTGTACCTGGTACCGACTCGTGGATGACACTTTCCTTGATGCGTACCAAAGAAAAGCTTAATGGTTCGTGGATAGCACGACCAACTGACCAAGTCTACAACTTTTCTCTCTTTTTTACCGACTATTTTCCAGGGAGTACTCGCTGGGCTGTTACTTTGCGAGGCGCATTAGCTGGGGGACTTCCCTTCGCCCCTCCACACTCTTATCGCAGTTTACAGGTTTTCCGAGCTCCTTCTTATAAACGAGTTGATGTTGGTATCGCCTATCATCTATTTAAAGTTCAACTAAAAGACGGCAAGCGCCCTATCGTTGGTGCAGGTCGTTGGCTAAGCAACGCTTGGATTGGACTTGATTGTTTCAATCTATTGGGGATTCGCAATACTAGCTCATATTATTGGATCACCGACATTAGCAATACTCAACATGCTGTTCCCAACTACCTAACAGGACGTCAACTCAATCTACGATTTTCACTACAGTTTTGATTTACAGATCGCTCTTTCTGCAATAGCTAATAGACAATGTTGCAGTTCAATCATTCTTGGATTCTCGCTGTAAGTCCAAGGAGCAAGATTTATATTGTTATATTTACATGTTTATATGACATTCTGTCTAATAGATCATCAATTTTATAATATCTCACAGCGGTTTTAAGACGAATTACACATTTTTCTATCAACATATTTGATTATCGCAAACGTATTTTCTCGACAAATTTGTATCTTTGCTGTAAGTTTATTCAAGCAAACGGGATTTTCTCGTTTTGTCTTCCCATCACAGAACAATGTAGAGTATGAAGAATACAGAAAGTATTGCGAATTTCTACCAACAACAGTTTGGCTGGATGCCCAAAGGTTTGGAATTGGAGCACGCCCACTTCAATGTTTTTGATATTAGCTCCCTAGTAGACAAAGAACTCTCCACTACTCCCTTCAAACGACGTGATTTTTACAAAATCACACTCCTTTATGGTAAAGACGTGGTGCTAAACTATGCTGACAAAACAGTCGAGATTGACGGCCATGCTCTGGTATTTTCCAATCCACTGATCCCCTATGGGTGGGAAGGATTGGAGCATGTAGAAACTGGTCACTATTGTATTTTCAATCAAGCATTTTTCCACCGCTTTGGACAATTGTCTGATTATCCTATTTATCAAGCGGGAGGTATTCATGTATTTCCACTCAATGAAACGTTGTATCATCAAGCGGAAAGTATTTTCTTGCGCATGAAGGAAGAACTTCACTCCAACTATCGATACAAATACGATGTGTTGAGAGGATATATCTTCGATCTTTTGCATTTTGCAATGAAGATGCATCCAGATATTTCTAAGGAGAGACCTGCTGGTAATGCAGCCGAGCGTATCACTCACATCATGTTTGAACTGCTCGAACGTCAATTTCCTATTGATGAACTTCACCGCAGCGTGCAGCTGCATAGCCCTTCAGACTTTGCTCAACAACTGAACATTCATGTAAATCACTTAAATCGCTCAGTAAAAGAAGTCACTGGGAAGACTACAGGTGAAGTGATAGCAGAACGATTCCTCCTTGAAGCTAAAAGGTTGCTTCAGCATTCTCCCTTGTCAATTTCAGAAATATCCTACGCCCTTGGCTTTTCTGAACCTACACGTTTTAATGCATTCTTTAAGCGACACACAAACTTAGCACCTACAGCATTTCGCAAGAAATAATTACACAAGAAAACCTCTCTTCTCTCCTACCACTTCTCATCTGAGACTGATAAGGAAAGAAGAAAGGTCTTTTATTTTCCCCATGAGTACACTCTTAGCTCTGTAAAGCTCCAATACAAAGGAAAATCAAACTAATAAAGACAAGAAGAAGATCGAAAGCCTTTGCGCGTATATTGTTCTCTCGCCATAAGAAAGCACCAAAAAGGAAACTCACTAATACGCTACTTCTACGCGTCATCGAGACAATAGCAATGAGAACATCTGGCTCTGTAAGAGCATAAAAATAGACCAGATCTGCTAGAGCTAGAAAAATACTTATCCCTAAAATTGACCATCGCCACTGAAATACAGTAGTACTTTTGCGAATAGGCCACCAAAGGAAAGCAAAAATCAAAGTCATAAGTCCAAACTGATAGATATTGAACCAGGACTGCACAAAGATTGGATTCAATCCTATTCCACCTAAGCTAGGACTACGGAGCAAGAACTTGTCGTAAAGCCCGCTACATGCTCCTAATACAGCAGCTAAGACGAGAAGTAAAATCCAGCGATTGTGGAAGAAGTTTACTCCTTCCTTTCGTCCACTTCGACTCATCAAAAAGAAAGAAAAGATAGCCAAAGCAACTCCAGCCCACTGCCATAAGTTGAACTGCTCCCGAAATACAAGCATAGCTCCGAGCAATGTCATCACTGGTCGCGTTGCATTGATGGGACCTACCAAAGTGATCGGTAGATGCTTCATTGCAAATAGCCGCAAATCCAGGAAGATAGCACTATAATAGCCTTAAGAACGACCCACAAATGTGTTTCCACTGTAGCAGATGGCACAAACCAATGGCTATCTGGTAGAAGCAAACCTGCATAAGACGAAATAATCAGGGGAAGAAAAAGGAGGCTGCCAATTAAAGTATTGAGTAACAGGACAGGCAGTACCGCATTGTCTCGTAATGATATTTTCTTGAAAACATCATAGAAGCCCAAGCAGACAGCCGAAATCAAGGCTAGAATAAACCACATAAAAACAAAGATTCTTGTTGTTAATATTGAATATCTACTAAGAATAAAGCATTGCCAGCCACACTTTCACCTGCAGAACAACGGTTTTTCGCAGTGATAACTTCTCGGAATTCATCAACAGACATACGTCCTCTGCCAACTTCTAACAACGTTCCAACAATTGCGCGTACCATATTGCGAAGGAAACGATTTGCTGTAATCTCAAAACGCCAATAATCTTCCTCAATTTGTACCCAGCACGCATGTGTCACAGAACAGATATTTGTTTTTTGATCATTATTGACTTTGGAAAAACTGGTAAAGTCATCGACTTCAAGTAAGACCTTTGCAGCTTCATTCATCAGATTGTAGTTTGGCACATAAGTTAGTCGGTTAGCATAATGTCGTCGATAGGGATTCTTCTTTGAATATACAAAGTAATGATAAGTTCTTCTTTTGGCATCAAAGCGCGCATGTCTATCGTCCTCCACTCTTTCTACTTTCTCAATGGCTATATCTGCAGGAACTATGCGATTTAACCGGAAAGTAAAGCCATCCTCGTCCAAAAGTTGGTCAGTATCAAAATGTGCCACCATCATTGATGCGTGAACTCCTGTATCTGTTCGCCCAGCTCCAACACATTCGGTGGCAACAGGCAACAATTTCGTTAGAGCATCATTAAGGCGGGCTTGAACACTATCTGCATTGGGCTGTATTTGCCATCCATGATAATTGGTGCCGTCATAAGAAAAGGTGATAAAGTAACGCATAAAATATAGTTTATAGTGCAAAGAAGTTCCTAAAACATTTTCAGACTGCAACAAGCCCCCATACTCACTTGTAGCTTAATATAAAAAAGTAGCCTTAATCTGTATGATATAAACAAGATCCTTAAAAAAGCAGCTTCATACAAACAAAGAGATCGCTTACCCATAATCAGAAGTAAAGAAAAAAACGCTGTACCCCTTTAATAGGAGTACAGCGCAAATGCTAGTTACTTACAGCTGGAAGGGGAAGTTTAGGCTTCTTCAGCAACAACTTCGAAAGCAACTTCAGCAGTTACGTCCTTGTGGAGCTTAACAGCAGCCTTGTAAGTACCAATTTCCTTAACATCCTTAAGAACGATGCTCTTACGATCTACATCGAGACCGAGCTTAACAAGTTCTTCAGCGATGTGAAGACTAGTAACTGAACCATAGATAGCACCAGTAGCGCTAACCTTAGTTGCAATCTTAAGACCTTCAACAGCGTTGATTTTGGCAGCAAGTGCGAGAGCATCATTCTTGATTTTCTCGAGCTTGTGAGCTTGTTGCTTGAGAACTTCAGCAAGTTCCTTCTTTGCAGATGCAGTAGCAACAATAGCCTTACCTGTAGGGATGAGGAAGTTACGACCGTAGCCGTCCTTCACAGTAACGATTTCATTCTTGAAACCGAGACCTTGCACGTTTTCTTTGAGAATAATTTCCATGTGTGTACCTCCTCTTTATTATTTCATCAAGTCAGTTACGAAGGGAAGGAGTGCAAGATGACGAGCACGCTTCACGGCCTGAGCCACACGACGTTGGAACTTCAAAGAAGTACCAGTGATACGACGAGGGAGAATCTTACCTTGTTCGTTGAGGAACTTCTTAAGGAATTCAGGATCTTTGTAGTCGATGTACTTGATACCGCTCTTCTTGAAACGGCAGTACTTCTTCTTCTTGACGTCAACTGTAGGGGGAGTCAAATAACGGATTTCAGATTGTGCCATGTTTTTTTAGTCCTCCTTCTTATTTGAGCGACGCTTTGCAGCATATTCAGCAGCAAACTTGTCGAGTTTAACAGTAAGGAAACGGAGCACGCGCTCATCGCGACGGAAACCAATTTCCAATTTGTCTACTACAGAGGGTTCAGCTTTGAACTCCACCAATTGATAGAAACCAGTGCTCTTCTTATCGATGGCATAAGCCAACTTTTTGAGGCCCCAGTTCTCTTCATTGATAACCTCAGCACCATTAGCGGTGAGGATACCTTTGAACTTTTCGACCGCTTCCTTCATCTGAACTTCAGACAAAACGGGAGTGAGGATGAAAACGGTCTCATACTGATTCATCATGTTATGAATGTATTGAGTGAATAAATGAACAATCTCTTAGGTCTTCAGCGTCATTATCACAAAGAAAATGGCAGAATAGTCCCAAAAGACGATGCAAAATTACAACATTCTTGCATAATAGCCAAGTTTTTCAAGTAAAATCCACATTTGGCATTATTATTGTAGCAATAGAGCAAGGTTTACAGCTAGAAAGTTGTACCTTTGCAAAGATTACTCTACTTAAAAGATATATCCGATACAGAAATAATGACAGACAACTTATCGCCTATAATTGCCCAAGTTCTCACCCTGAGTAAGGAGGAGTCTCGTCGCTTTCATCATCCGAAGGTGACCTCTTTGGCGTTGTTGCTGGCTATGCTCCGTAACCAAGAGGGGCAAGTGCGACAAATGATAGAGAATTTGGGAGCCCCTGTGGAACTTCTCCGTGACATCCTTGAACAACGAATGGCAAATGCCTCTAACCATGAGATTGCTGCGGAGGAACCGCAACTGGATGTTGACGCAGAACGAATTCTTCGATTATCACATCTTGAAGCTCGCCTACAGAAATCGCAAGAAACGACTGATGTACACACATGCTTCTTGCTTTGCTTCGCGACCGCCACAACGAAGCCTGCAAACTCATCAATCAATATGGAGTAGAATATAAAAGCATCACATCAAATCCCACGAATTCTACTCCTACAACAAATCAACGTAGCCCCGAGAACTCTCTTGAAATGGCTGGTGACATGCCCAGTAGTAACGGAGAGGCTCAACGTGGTGCAACCTCAAACTCTCCAAATGGTGGTGTAAGCAACAGCGAAACTCCTATCCTTGATAAGTTTGGGCAAGACCTGAAACAAGCCGCTGCACAAGGTTGGTTAGACCCTATTGTAGGACGTCATAATGAAATCCAACGTGTGGCACAAATTCTTACACGTCGCAAAAAGAACAACCCTATTTTGATAGGTGAACCAGGCGTGGGCAAAAGTGCCCTTGTAGAAGGCTTGGCCCAACTTATTGTGAAAAATCAGGTGCCTCATCTGTTGATGAATAAGCGCATTGTGACATTAGATATGGCTTCTATCGTTGCAGGGACACAATATCGTGGGCAGTTTGAAGATCGCCTGCGTAAGCTCATCGAGGAACTTAAGTCCCATCGTGAAATCATTCTTTTCATTGATGAGATACACACCATAATTGGTGCTGGTAGTGCCCCTGGTTCTTTAGATGCTGCCAATATCCTTAAGCCAGCTCTAGCACGTGGAGAAGTGCAATGTATTGGTGCTACCACCATTAATGAGTATCGTAAGACCATCGAAAAAGATGGAGCTTTGGAGCGCCGTTTTCAGAAGATTCAACTTGAACCTACCACATCCGAGGATACTCTCGTCATACTAAATAACATCAAAGCGCGTTATGAAGATCACCATAATGTGACATATACCGACGCCGCATTACAGGCTTGTGTCACATTGACGGAGCGCTATATGTGCGATCGCTCACTTCCCGACAAAGCCATCGATGCTTTAGATGAAGCAGGTAGCCGCATGCACTTATTGAAAGTGCAATTACCCGAGCCCATTGTTGCACAAGAAAAGACCGTTGAGGCGCTTCGCCAGTCAAAAGAGACAGCCGCAGCAGAACAACGCTATGAAGAAGCCGCTGAATTACGAGACAAACTCCGTCAGGCAGAAGCTGAAGTCGAGCGTTTGAAGGCAGAATGGCAATCAAATCTAAAGGAACATCGCATCACTGTAGATGAAGCAGACATAGCAAGTGTTGTTTCGCTCATGAGTGGTGTCCCTGTGGAACGCATGCAAGAAGAAGAAACGATTCGCCTCAAAGGCATGCAACAAGCACTTGCTAGTAAGGTTATTGCCCAAAACCGTGCCATCCATCGTCTCACACGTGCCATCACACGCAACAGACTAGGGCTTAAAGACCCTAATCGTCCCATTGGTACTTTTATGTTTGTTGGACCTACCGGTGTTGGTAAGACTCACTTAGTAAAGACCTTGGCGGAATTTATGTTTGGCACGAAAGACTCTCTCATTCGTATTGATATGAGTGAATATGGAGAAAAGTTTTCAACCTCGCGTCTCATTGGTGCACCTCCTGGATATGTAGGCTATGAAGAAGGTGGTCAGCTCACGGAACAAGTGCGCAGACATCCCTACTCTATTATCCTACTCGATGAAATTGAAAAGGCACACCCTGATGTTTTCAATACGCTTCTCCAAGTGATGGACGAAGGTCGTATGACAGACGGCAATGGCACAACTGTCGATTTTCGCAATACCGTCATCATTATGACTTCTAATAGTGGTAGCCGGCAGGTAAAAGAATTTGGAGCTGGAGTAGGTTTCGGCATTTCTTCCGACGGGATCTCAGCAGATGCGGCAGAAAGCATTGTTCGAAAAGCTCTGCAACGCCAGTTTGCTCCTGAATTCCTCAATCGCCTAGACGAAATCATCATGTTCGACCCGCTCAACGCGGAAGGAATTGCACAGATTGCCGAACTGGAGATTCAAGCTCTCTCCAAACGTCTATCAGACAATGGACATCAACTGGAACTTACTCCTGCAGCGAAGCAATTTGTTGCGAAAAAGCATTTGACCCAGTATATGGAGCACGCTCTTTGCGTCGCACACTTCAAGAATATGTGGAAGACCCAATCTGCGACCTGTTCTTAGATGGTGAACAGAAGCCAGTTCTCCACATTGACATCGATGAACAAGGCAAAAAGCTCAAACTAACCACTTCCGATACCCTTTAACCCGTTTGATACCCACTTGAATCCCTCTCTATCTAAAGAGAGTGCAAGGAAGTTCAAACGGTATTCTTCCCCCCCTTCGGGCGGAAACAGCTTTAATAAGATATGACTGCATCTATTGATTTCTTCATCTATTGCCGTCCTTCTCAAAACATTGACACCGCACTTTCCATGACAGCTCACCCTGCCGTGGAAAGTGTGCACGTTTTACAGGACGATATTTCACAGCTTCCAGAAGCTCTTTCGACAATAGGTATAGATTTACCCACTTCTTCTAAGACCATACGCACTATTGCTCGCGAAAGCTCTGCTGAATTTGTACTTCTATTCTTACAACCCAAGGGATTCTTACCCAATTATCGTTGTATTGATCGTATGCTACAAGTAGCCAAAGACACCAATGCTTCGATGGTATATGCAGATCGTTGGGAACAACAAGAAAACGAAGATGGAAGTTTCACAATTCCCACGATTCATCCTGTCAATGACTACCAATTAGGCTCTGTTCGCGACGACTTCGATTTTGGTGGTTTGTGGCTTGTTCGTGGTGATTTACTCCGACAGTTCGCAGTAGGGCACAAGCAACGCTACAAATATGCAGCCCCTTATGCGCTACGCCTCTTCCTTAGTCGTAGCGGCAACCTCGTACATCTGCGTGAGCCTCTCTATTCCATGATAGAAACAGACGTTCGCAAGAGTGGCGAAAGCAATTCGACTACGTTAATCCTTCGGCTCGAGAAGTACAACTAGAGATGGAGAAGGCTTTCACTCAGCATCTCAAGGAAATTGGTGCATGGATTTCTCCCGAAGAATTCGACGAGGTCCCAACATCTTTCCCTGACTCTTTACTGAATCCTACTGATAAGGGCAACTCCTCTTGTCATGTTTCAACAGAAATCGCCTCCCTTCCAACCGTGCCTCTCCAAGGAAACACCGAGCAGTTCCCAGTAGTGGCATCAGTCATCATTCCTGTGCGCAATCGTGTGCGCACTATTGCCGATGCTGTTCAGTCAGCATTGTCACAAGTTGCTGATTTCTCCTATAATGTCATTGTCGTTGATAATCATTCTACCGATGGTACAAGCGATATTTTAGAGAAACTTGCTACTGATTCGAGAGTTAAAGTGCTAACGCCTCAACAAACCGACCTAGGAATAGGAGGTTGCTGGGATTTAGCCATCCGCAGCGAACATTGTGGTCGGTTTGCCATTCAACTTGACTCCGACGATCTTTACAGCGGTACTGATGTCTTAACTCGTATTGTAGCAGCCTTTCGCGAGCAAAAAGCAGCTATGGTGATAGGAGCCTATCGTATGGTGGACTTCTCGCTCAACACTCTACCTCCAGGTCTCATTGCTCATGCTGAATGGACGCCAGACAATGGCAGAAACAATGCGTTGCGTATCAATGGTTTGGAGCTCCACGTGCGTTTGACGTAACAATACTACGCGGCATTGGTGTCCCCAACACAAGCTACGGTGAAGACTATGCACTGGGGCTCGCGATTTCACGTCACTATCGCATTGGACGCATCTATGACGAGCTTTATCTTTGCCGCCGATGGGAAGGGAATTCTGATGCAGCTCTTGCCATTGATGCTGTGAACCGCCATAACGCTTATAAAGATCAGTTGCGTACCATTGAGATTCAGGCAAGACAACAAATGAATCTTCGCTGGAATCATAATCTTCAGCAGTCAGAAGTAGTAGATTTCATCCGACAACAACTCTTTGCTTGGGAAGAAGTACGCCAACGCTTCGAGGCACTTCACCATTCTACTGAACTAAAATCTCTCCCTACTGCCACCTGTACACTCGCAGCGCAGCACAATCCGACACGCATTCACTCCACAAAAGCCAATATTACTCAAGACTTTCTGAAGAAACGTCCCTGTTTCCTCTGTGACAACCATCGCCCAAAGGTACAAACGTGCCTACCTGTAGAAGGTAAATACCAAGTATTGATCAACCCCTACCCCATCCTTCCTCAACACCTCACGATTGTGAGTCGTCGTCACACCCCACAATCACTCAAAGGACGTTTAGGAGATTTCTGTAAAATGGCAATGGAGTTACCCGACTTCCTTGTATTTTACAATGGTGCTCGCTGTGGAGCTTCTGCCCCCGACCATATGCACTTCCAAGCAGGTGCAAGAGGGGTCGTTCCTCTTGAACGCGATTGGGCACAATACGAAGGAAGCCTTGAACGCATCTATCCGATATCTACTGAAGAGATTGTAGAAGTAGAAGAAGCGGGCTACACACATAAAAACGAAGGTATCTATTTATTGCGCAACTACGCCTGCCCTGCCTTTGTGGTGATTGGAGAAAAGGCAGAAGGTAATCAGTTGCTTCTCTCTAAACTCTTATCTGCACTCCCCGTTGCTTCGGGCATGAGTGAACCCGACGTGAATCTTCTTGCATGGCGTTCGTCCGGTCATGCTGCACACCCAGATACTACCGTTACGATTGTCTTCCCTCGCAAAAAACACCGTCCTGCGTGCTATGCAGCCGAAGGTCCCGAACAACGCCTGATTTCTCCTGGGGCTATAGACATGGCAGGATTGATTATTACTCCACGCCATGAAGACTTTGATGCGCTCACGTCCCAACAAGCAGCTTCTATTTAGCAGAAGTAACGCTTTCTGAAACAGAAATCGCTGCCATCACTCGCAAACTGCACAAGGCAGCCTCTAACAATGCAGCCCGTCGTAAGACCAATCTCTTCAACGGTCGACGAGAGCCCAATGTAGAGGTTGCTATTATGAGCCACTCTCGCATCGAGTTCATGCTCAACACTCCTTTCTCGGCTAAAGGACACGTCATCTCGGGTACTCAAACCGTAGAATATAAAGATGGTACAATCCTATGGAATGGCAATGCTTACAGTGAATTGTCCTTCCTCCCCGACACTCCTCTCAACGAAGCATCATTTACCCTTCAAAGTGTCCCCATTGGCATCAACTTCCACTGGGAACGTAAGCTCAATCAAACCTTCCATGGTGCGCTCTACTTCAAGGTTCATGAAGAATCTATCCTTGCCATCAACCATATTCCGGCTGAGCTATACCTTGAAAGTGTAATTTCTTCAGAGATGAGTCCAAATGCTTCACTCGAACTGCTCAAGGCTCATGCCGTGGTTAGCCGTAGTTGGCTCTTCCGCATGATGATGCAACGCAGAAACAATGCACAGGGAGAGGGCAACTTCTTCACCTTCCAACGCAAAGACGATGAATATATCCGCTGGTATGGACGTGAAGAACACACTCTCTTTGATGTATGCGCAGATGACCACTGCCAGCGCTACCAAGGAATACCCACCACTTCACGTCCTGAAGTGCTTCAAGCGATTAACGAAACGCGTGGACTTGTGCTAATGTCTGAAGGAGACATCTGCGATGCTCGTTTCTCTAAATGCTGTGGCGGTATGACCGAACGCTTCTCTTCCTGCTGGGAAGATCAAGATGAGCCCTATTTGGTAGCAACTCGCGACTTGCTCCCCAAGTCTTACAACGAACAGACCGCCTCAGAAGTAGACTTAACCAACGAGCAACAAGCTACAGCTTGGATTAAATCTACACCTGCAGCTTTCTGTCATACGCAAGATCAAACAATTCTGGCGCAAATTCTAAACGACTACGACCAAGAAACAGCAGACTTTTATCGTTGGGAAGTCTCTTATTCTCAAGAAGAAATTTCCCATCTTATACAAGAAAAGTTGGGACTAAACTTAGGCAACATCAAAGCGCTCATACCTATCGAACGCGGAGATAGTGGACGCATCATTCGACTTAAGTTGGTGGGTACAGATAAGACCATGACTATCGGTAAGGAACTCGAGATTCGCCGTGCTCTTTCTCACACGCACCTCTATTCTAGTGCCTTTGTCGTTGAAACCTCTGGTGAAACAGCCGAAGGGCTCCCAGCTAACTTCCACCTTTATGGCGCAGGATGGGGGCATGGGGTCGGACTTTGTCAAATTGGTGCCGCAATGATGGGGGCAGAAGGTTACAACTACGAAGAAATTCTTCTCCACTATTACAAGAACGCCACAATTGAAACCAAGTATGAATAATTCCAAGCGACATCCACTTTCTTGGATTCCATCGCTCTACTTTGTAGAAGGTCTACCCTACATCATTGTGACGGTGGTATCGTTGATTATGTTCAAGCGATTTGGACTTAGTGACACAGAGAGTGCAGCCTACAGTGCCTGGCTGAGTTTGCCCTGGGTCATCAAGCCTCTTTGGAGTCCAATCGTGGAGATGTTCAAGACGAAGCGTTGGTGGATCCTAACTATGCAAGCGCTCATGAGCATGGCACTTTCCCTTATTGCTTTTAGCATCCCAACGAGTTACTACGTTCAAGCCTCTCTTGCGCTATTTCCTCATTGCCTTCTCTAGTGCTACACATGACATCTCTGCAGATGGCTTCTATATGATAGCATTGAGTGAACATGACCAAGCACAATATGTGGGCATTCGTAGCACCTTCTACAGACTAGCAACGATCTTCACGGAAGGACTCTTGCTCATGTACATTGGTAATTGGGAAGTTATTACGAGAAACGTTCCATTGGCTTGGAGCATAGGACTAGGTACAATAGCAATTCTCCTCTTTTTAACAGCAGGTTACCACCTTTGGGCATTACCTAAGGTGGAACACAATGCCCACGAAAACGAACATCGTCTCACTCTTGAGGAAGCAACCAAAGAGTTTGGAACAACAATTCTCACGTTCTTCCAGAAACCCATGATTGGTTCTGCCATCGTTTTCATGCTATTCTACCGATTACCGGAAGCTCTTCTCACTAAAATCTTCCCCTTATTCCTCACGGCAAAAGTGGAACATGGAGGCTTAGCCCTCACTACTCAACAGTTTGGCTTTGCTTATGGTACAGTTGGGGTTATAGGCCTCACTCTCGGAGGTATTTTAGGGGGAATGGCTGTAGCACGTCATGGTTTTCAACGATGGAAATGGCCCATGGTCATAGCCATCTCTCTGCCCAATTATTTCTATTGTCTATTAGCTTATTATCAGCCCACGAACTTCCTTTGGGCAAATTTGGCGATTGCAGTAGAACAATTTGGCTACGGCTTCGGATTTACACTTTATATGCTTTTCCTGCTATACTTTGCTCAAGGAAAATCCAAAGCCTCACACTACGCACTTTGCACTGGATTCATGGCATTAAGCATGACAATCCCAGGTTTCACTGCAGGATGGATAGCGGACCAACTAGGCTATTACACAAGTTTCATTCTAGTGATGTGCCTCATCCCCGTGACATTCTGGGTTACTTCTATTATCAAAGTTCCTAACGACTATGGTCGCAAGACTAAAGCATAGGAGCTATCCCACAAGAAAAGTTCAATATGGCAACTAAACACCTCTACAAGACCTGCTAGCCCCTTAACTCAAATGAATGCTTTTGCAATGCAACATGGCGTCATCTTAGGATTCATTCTCATTGTATTGCTTGGTACGATGCTGACAGGACTTACTAGTAGTACAGCCTCCCTCATCTCTACTATACTTATCGTAGTCTATCCCATCATCGTGGGCAGATTGACCTTTAAATACCGCAGTATTGTGGCTTCCACCAAACGTTTTTCCTTTTTCAAAGGCTTTGGCCATGCATATTTTAGCATGGTGTATGCCTCTATTTGGGCAGCCATTGCAACTTATTGCTACATGCAATTCTTTGATAATGGACATTTTATAAACACCTTGTTTTCTGCGGTTTCTGATCCACATACGCAAGAATTGCTAAAAGCCAACAATCTGTGGTATATCTCGCCAACACATTCAGGACCAACCATTCTTGATAACGTGCGCGAAATGCAGAACATTCCACCAGCCACTTATTCCGAAATGATTCTCTATGTAAACCTTCTGCTCGCGCCTGTTTCCTCGCTGATTATTGGGCTTTGTGCCATGCGCAACTCCCCTATTTTGTCACGACAAGAACTTTAAGTTGAGTCTTCCTGCAAGAAAATTACAACTAAATAAAAGACTCTCTGAGAACCATCATTTAGGCTGATAAAAAGCAAATAAGACGTATCATTTAGACTTCATTCATTTCTACCGAGGAAAACGAAGAACATAGCATTCTTTTCCTACAGATATTTGTATTATCCTGCGAAGTAAGAAATCGACTTCGCAGGATTTCTTTTTCAATAATGTGCTTTCCTAGAGAACTCCTCAAAAGTTATATTTTTTGATAGTGTCTATAATTTGTGTGTAAGCTCCAAAGTTCTTATTTTTGTGGTGGAATACAAATCAAATAAAAACAATGGAGCTTACGATGCCACAAATATCGGAATTATTTTCCACATTTCTCTCCTCTGGAGGTCGTTTTAACACATTAGTAGAATCCTTATTGGATGCTATGAGTCGTCATGAGCGAAGCCTGTTTGTCGACTCCCATGAGGGAGAACAGTGCAACGGCTTCCGCCCCCGCAAATGGCGCAGTCAAGGTCTTTGCTTCGAGTTGCGCATTCCTCGCACTCGCTCTGGTGCTTTCCGTCCCATGATATTGGGTATTCTAAAAAATGAAGAAGACGAGCGCGCAGCCCTATTTCATGAACTTTATGTTCGTGGTTTAACGTGCCACGATATCGGTGAGATTTGCGAAAAAATATACGGTAAAACATATAGTAAACAGCAAGTTAGCGTGCTAACGAATGCTTGCAGAGAAGATGTAAATGCTTGGCTGTTGCGTCCTCTTGCCCAACGCTACCTAGCGCTTTATATCGATGCAACCTACGTAGCCACACGGCGCGATGGAAGCGTTTCTCAAGAAGCTTATTATAGCATTCTGGGTTTGCTTCCTGGTGGTAAACGCGAGGTTCTTAGCGTGGTGCACCACCCCGAAGAAGGTGCATTATGCTGGGAAATGGAGCTAGAAGCGCTCAAAGACCGAGGAGTAGAGTCTGTAGATGTCATAATCTCAGACGGGCTTTCTGGCATCGAGAATGCCATTAAAAAGGCATTTCCCAGGGCATTTCATCAACTTTGTACAGTGCATTTCAAGCGAAATGCACTGGGGTTAGTAGCAAGGAAGGATCGGAAACAGCTCCAAGCTGATTTCAATGAAGTGTTTCCCATGGAGACAACGAATATCACCCCCATAGAAGCTTATGCGAATCTGAAGAAGTTTACGGAGAAATGGTCGCGTAAATACCCTTCATTCAGTAGATTATCCCATCCCAGAAGTATAGCTTACTTCACCTATCTTCGTTTTCCCCCTCATCTACAGCGGATGCTAAGTACTACCAATTGGATTGAGCGACTGAATCGCTGTTATAAACGCACATTGAATATGCGAGCTTCGATGCCTTCGCCCGAGTCGGTGGTTTTCCTTTTGGGGTCTGTTGCACTGCAAATTACAACAGAAACCTATTCACGTCGCCTTTACCAGTTTGACGACTGGTATATCAAATAAACAACCTAATTTTTCATTGCAAAAATGCCCTCCCTTTGTTAGGCTAGCCTAGCAAAAGGGAGGGGGAACAGAAAATCTTACACACTTTTTCGGACAATACCTATTTTTTTGCTTTTCACCCTTCGAATAAAGTTAAAACGAATCTTCCAAAATAAGGTGAGTTTTCTAAAATCTAGGAGCACATCTTCGCTTATCCCCATAAGGATTATAGGATTGCTCCCACATTTACACACCGTTTTTCCTTCTTCTCGTCAATCTTCAGCATGTTTACGTACATTTTCTTATGATATTCGACAGATTTCGTGGCTTGTTCAAACTATTTCGTCGGAGAAAATTTGAATTAACTCCGACGTTTTTGAAATTTTGTCGGAGAAAATTAGAATTAGCTCCCTACTTTTGCCCTAATCACTCGAAAAGCACTTGCAAACCTACGATGAAGATTTGTCTATAGCCTTCCCCAGATTACGCAACACAGAATTTAGCGTTAAATTGAAGCCCAAACACTGTAAAGTTTTCCTAATATACTGTCTTGAGTGATCGCAGCAACAAACAAAACACCTATACGTTGTGCTGTCTCTATGTTTCTCAGACACATCCACCACTTAAAGAAAGATATCCACACATCGATTCAATGCTAGTTTACCTCCTTCAAATCTGACCTTATGTTTATCCTTATCCTTCGCAAAGTGATTAGTTAGACAAAGTGGACCTATCAGACTCAAATCTAGATACGCCCTACTTTCAAAATAAAAAGTGCAACAACTGGAGTAATCCAACTGTTGCACTATCTACTATAAAGTTCAGTGGTATAGAACTTCATTAAATCATAAAATAGTGGACTAATAGCTCAATAATATGCTGATTTTTAATTTTACTCTTCAATGATGCGAGTAAATTTAAGGCCACAAGCTCTTCCTGCACCACGAAACAATTGGTTTTTACGATCAATAGTGGCGATCCTAAACTTTTTACTAGTACCACGGCGCAATTGAGTACCATCTTTTTTTAGAGCTTCTTTATCCGTAATCCACTCTTCAGCAAGCATCACATTGTCTTGACCAGGAGTAGCCATAGGCTCATAAATATAACGTAAGCGTAGCAACGTCACTTTGAACTGTCCATCAGACACTTCAAACACCAGTTGATAGAAAAAACGCGCAAAGTCAGATACAAGCGCGGTACGCTTGAACCAAAGGGTTTCCTCAACAGAGGCAGCAATAATATCTTTATTAGGAGAAAGTTCCGTAATACGGGATTGTGGAAGATGATTCTCTCCTGTCACAATAGATTGAGTATAGTTCTTTAGTGAATCAAAGATATCTACCTTTGATTTTCCAGGGACAATAAATGTTTCCTCAAACGACTACACCATTTTTTTCTGTAACAGCTCCTTTAAGGTAGTTATCTGTAGTAAGTATTTGGGCTTTATCAGTAGTTTGTGCCCAATTATTGTGGGTTACCCCCAAGAATAGAACACACAATAGGAAAAGACTCTTTTTCATATATCGGCTTTGTTTTTGCTGACAAATATACAACTTCTTATTGAAACAAACAGTCCTACTTGCATTTTATTTGTTTATTTAATGCAGTATGCTTTCAAGATAAACAATGGTTGACAATAAACGCTTAGGAAGTTGCCACCTTTCAAAACAGTCCGACCATTTCCGAAAAAATGCACGTCGAGGTTGGATTATATGCCGAATTTCTTTGCTAAAATCGAAAACAGAAATGTATACATACAAAAGCGCGCCTGTATCATTAAACACAGACGCGCTTTTGCGTATTTAGCTAAAAAGATTAGCGACCGAGAATCCAAGCTCCTGGATACATACCAATCAAAGTATTGCGGCTTTGAACTGCTTCTCCCTTAGTGTCAAAAGAAGATGCAACTACGCGATACCAGCCAGTGTGACCACTAATGGTTTCGTTAGTCTTTACCACGCGAGCTGCTAACCCACGGCTGCGAAGTGAGTTCATTTGACCTTCTGCGTTAGTTTGATTCACGAAGCTACCAACAACGACACTGAAAGCCTTGAGAGGTTCACCATTTACAACGGTCACACCACCTTGGATAGTGCGAACTGGCGTAGCATCGTCATTTGACACCGGAAGAGTTGCAACGGGAGTAACTTGTTCTTGGGGCTGAGGTGCTATAGTCACCGTTTGAGTCGTTTTATTTTGTTCTTGTGCTCTAGCCTTTTCGTATGCTTGGCGATAAGCACTTTCTTGGGATTTGCAAGCCGTGAACATAGCCACAGTGCACAAGCCTAATGCAAGAATTGAGTGATTCTTCATGTCTAATACCTTTTATCTTTTACGTAGATTGTTAGCTAATTACTTATACCTCTAGCAAGGATACTTCTCATATAGATACAAAGCGTTGATTAACTTGTTCGTGTACTACTACATCCTTCTGTTTGCCATGAGAATAGTTCATTACAGCGCAAATATACAAGTAAAATAGGTAATAAGCTAAAGAAATCACTACAAAAAAACATTAAAGAGAGAAATTTATGGCATATACATATAGGACTTTCGAGAAAAAGCAGTATTTTTGGAGTAACAAATAGTTATTAACTCCAAAAACTCAGATTATAATGAAAGGATTAAGCATTCTCGCAGCTTTTTTAGGTGGTGCAGCAGTTGGCGCAGCCTGTGGTATTCTCTTTGCTCCTGAAAAGGGTGAAGATATGCGTTCGCGCATCGCTGAAGCAATTCGCAAGCGTGGCATCAAACTTAACGGCAAAGAACTAGAAAGTTTGGTAGACGACATCGCAGAAGAACTTAGTGCAGCATCTGAATAAAGCTTGAACCACGTGTTTTCTAACGACCACAACGTAGAAATCATTGCAAGGTTAATTTCCAACCTAAAGCGGTATGGTGAGTTGCGCCTTAAAGGTTTGCAGCTTGATGCCGTGAGTAAGTTGACTTTAGTCTTGACTTTGCTTGTAGTGACTTTGGTGCTGACTGGAGTAGTTAGTATTGTTGTGCTCTTACTGTCATTTGCACTAGTATTTGCACTTGCACCAATAGTCGGAAGTCTAGTTACAGCGTGTTGCCTCGTGGCGGGAGGTTTTGTTCTATTGGGAGTTTCACTTATATTCTTCCGTCGAACACTGCTTATCAATCCCATAGCTCGTTTCCTTTCATCCATCTTTTTAGGGGATGATAGTGAAGTCGATTTTCAACCCGAAGCACCTCAAGCAAACAAAAGTGCCCCGACTACTGAATACTACTAATATGACAACGACCAACACTATAGAAAGAATACGGTGGGAACGGAAGCGCGTGCAAAAGGAGCTCAAACATTTGGAACAAGTCATCGCTGATGACTATAATGAACTCACTGCTCCTCCCCCACCCTCCAACAACAAACTCGAGACCATGGTTAGTGTTGCATCTCGAGCGTGGAACATCTTTGACGGTGCGATGATAGGCTACAAGCTCTTTCGACGATTTGGCAAAGCTTCTCGAGGTATCTCGAAAGGTAAACGCAGATAATTTACACAAAGGCAAGACACACGAGGTCTTGCCTTTGTGTGTCTTGCTATCAACATCACAAGAATAAGATTTTTCACTTCTGAAAATATGCAAAAATCGGAGAAAGGCGCTTAGAACGCCTAAAAAAGGGCTTTATCGCAATTTTGCCTTGTAAAAGAAATTGTCTTTTCTTGGGCTATATCGCCTTAAATGCGTAAATTTGCAACAAATACAATCGTTATGATTCAAGAAACAGACAGAATTAAAGAAGTGAATATTGAGGAGGAAATGAAGTCCTCCTACATCGACTACTCAATGTCGGTCATTGTAAGCCGTGCGCTCCCCGATGTTCGCGATGGTTTCAAGCCTGTGCACCGCCGTATCTTATATGGTATGATGGACATGGGTATCACACATGATAAAGCCACGAAAAATCTGCAGCTATCGTAGGTGAAGTGTTGGGTAAATACCACCCTCACGGCGATAGTTCTGTATATGGTGCACTCGTGCGTATGGCTCAGCCTTGGGCAATGCGCTATCCACTAGTCATTGGTCAAGGTAACTTTGGTTCAATGGATGGTGATGGTGCTGCAGCAATGCGTTACACAGAGGCGAAAATGAGTCTCGTGGGTGAAGCAATGATGCAAGACATCGAGAAGGAAACGGTCGATATGAACCGTAACTACGATAACTCACGCGATGAACCGTCTGTTTTGCCCACTCGCATTCCTTCATTCCTAGTGAATGGTGCCACGGGTATCGCAGTAGGTATGGCTACAAATGTACCTACGCATAATTTAGGCGAGGTAATTGATGGCTGTGTTGCCTACATTGACAACCCAGATATCGATGTTGATGGACTAATGCAGCACATCAAAGGTCCAGACTTCCCCACTGGTGCTTACATTTTAGGTAATGCAGGCATCCGCAGTGCATACGACACTGGTCGCGGTCGCGTGATTATCCGTGCTAAGGCTGAGATTGAAGCCGGAATGCAGCACGACAAAATTGTAATTCGTGCTGTGCCCTACGGCACCAATACAGCAGAGTTGGTGAAATCCATCGCACAGCTTTCAAAAGAAAACCGTGTAGAAGGCATCACCAATGTGAACGATGAGTCAGACCGTGAGGGTATGCGCATCGTGGTAGACGTGAAACGCGGACAAAACGCCAATGTAGTGCTCAACAAGCTCTACAAAATGACAGGTTTGCAAACAAGTTTTGCGGTTAACTGCATTGCACTTGTGCCAATTCCTGGTACGTCTCCAGCAAAAATGCGTCCCAAATTGCTTACACTCAAGGAGTGCATTCAACAATTTGTGGAGCATCGTCACGATGTTGTCATTCGTCGCACACGTTTTGATTTGAGAAAAGCACAAGAGCGTCAGCACATCCTCCGCGCGCTCATCATTGCTTCTGATAATATCGACGAAGTTGTGGCTATCATTCGCTCAAGCCGCAACACGCAAGAGGCGCAAGAACGCTTAATGAGCCGTTTTTCACTCGACGACATTCAAGCTAAAGCGATTGTTGAGATGAGATTAGCTCAACTCACTGGTCTTCAACAAGAAAAACTTCACGCAGAGTTTGACGAATTGGAAAAGAAAATTGCTTATTTCAACCAAATTCTTTCTGACCCTGAACTTTGCAAAAAGGTCATCAAAGACGAACTGATTGAAGTAAAAGAAGCCTACGGAGATGAGCGCAAGACTGAGATTCTTCCCGACCTCTCCAACTTCAACGCAGAAGACTTTTACGCTGACGACGAAGTGGTCATCACAATTAGCCACCTCGGTTATATTAAGCGTACTCCCCTCGCAGAATTTCGCGCGCAGGGTCGCGGTGGCGTAGGTGCTAAGGGCGGTTCTACACGTGATCAAGACTTTATTGAATATATCTACCAAGCAACGATGCACAACACCATGCTGTTCTTTACAGCGAAAGGTCGTTGCTACTGGTTGCGCGTTTATGAAATTGAAGAGGGAACTCGTCAATCGAAAGGCCGTGCCATTCAAAATATGCTCAACATCGAGCCCGACGATCGCATCAACGCTTGTCTGCACGTCAAGAAACTCAAAGACGAAGCCTTCTGCGAAAATCACTATGTGGTATTCGCAACGCAAAAGGGTGTCGTGAAGAAAACGCGCCTCACAGAATACTCTCGTCCACGCACAAATGGTGTTAATGCGATCAACATCAACGAGGACGACCGCGTTGTAAGCGTTGTACTCACCAATGGCACAGACGAAATCGTAATGGCGAACAAGAACGGTCGTGCTATTCGTTTCAATGAAAGTGTGGTTCGCACGATGGGTAGAAATGCTACCGGTGTTCGTGGTATGGTGTTGGACAACGAATCTGACGAAATCGTAGGAATGGTTTGTGTGAACGACGCAGAACGTGAAAGCATCCTTGTAGTCAGTGAGCAGGGCTACGGCAAACGTAGTGCAATCGACGACTATCGCGTCACCAACCGCGGTGGTAAGGGTGTGCGCACGCTGAATATCACAGACAAAACCGGTAAGGTAGTAGCCATAAAGAGTGTGACCGAGGAAGAAGATTTGATGATTATCAATAAGAGCGGTATCACACTTCGTCTACACGTTGCAGACATTCGCTTAGCAGGTCGCGCTACTCAAGGAGTTCGCCTCATCGACCTCAAAAAACGCAATGACATCATTAGTAGTGTGTGTCAAGTGCCGACTTCAACCGATGAGGAAGATGAGGAAATAGAACAGGTACTCAACGAAGAAATCGATTTGGCATCAAATGGTGCTAACGAAAACGCAAGCGTTGTTGAATCTGATTCGCCAAATACGGCTGATGTTTCAGACAATGGAGAAAATCTCTCATAAAACTAAAGAATAATCATTCATATAATCCATATCACTATGAAGAAAATCTTCACACTGGCTGCTGTTGCTGCATGCTCTATGGTGGGCATGGCACAAAACAGTGTCATCAGTAAGGCTGCTTTTTTGCAAGAGCAAAACAAACAAGCCGAAGCACTTGAGGTGCTTAAATCCTCATTCGACAACCCTAAGACAACTAAGTTTGCAGAAATCTACAACCAAGCTGGTAAGCTGGTGAGCACTCAGTTCAATACAGAGCTCATGAAGGCAGCAAATGGTCAGGCACTAGACACTGCAAAATTTGTGTCTTCCTTGGATGAAATGGTAGACTATTTCACTAAAAGCTACGTAGCGGAGCATACTCCTAACGAAAAAGGTAAGATGCCCAAGCTTAAGTTTTCACCGGAAGACACAAGAGTTCTTCTTGGATGTCAAGACTATTTCTTCTATGCTGGGGTATTCCTTAACCAGAATCACGATAAGGCTGGAGCCTATAAGTACTTCAATAAGCATCTCCAACTTGTAAATAACCCTGCCCTCGTGGAGAAGCGTGACTCACTCCTTCAAGCTAAGGCACAAAACTATGCACAAGCAAGTTACTACTGCAGTATGTTGGCTTATGAAATGAAGAAGTGGGATGAAGTTCTCAACCAGACTAAGGAACTTTTGGACAAAAAGGAATTGCTTGCAGAGGCTAAAATTCCCGTTCGCGATCTTTATTTGATGCGCTTTGAAGCTAACCTTACAGGTAAAAAGGATACTTTGGCGTATGTCAATGACTTAAAGCACGCTATTGCAAACCTTGAGGATAACCAAGCCTTTATGGAAAGTTTGGTGGCAGTTTACAATGAAAAGAACGATGTAAAATCTGCAGAAGCTACAGCCAATGATATGGTTGCGCAAAATCCCAACAGCAAGTCAGCTTGGTTTATCAAGGGCTACGTTTCAATGAACTTGAAGCACAATTATGCTGAAGCTCGTGATGCCTTCGACAAAGCATTAGAACTCGATCCTAACTATTTGGAAGCTATGGCCAACAAGGCTTATTGCTACATCAATGAAGTAGTAACCAAGCGTCAAAATGGCGGTTATAAGTATGCCGGTAGCAACTTGGATCGTGTGAAGGGTCAAAAGGCAATAGATCAATACAACAAGGAACTCAAAGAAATCCGTGGTTACTTTGAGAAAGCCCTTCCCTTGATGGAGAAAGTACGCGAACTAGCTCCAGAACGTAGCCGCCTTTGGGCATCTGCTTTGGAACAAATCTACTCTAACCTCAACCAAAAAGCAAAGGCTGAGGAAATGGAGAGCATTATGCGCCAAGGAGTGCACTAATTAGCTCTCATCATTGATGAATATATTGCAGGGACGCAACAATCTGTTGCGTCTCTGCTTTTCCACAAATAAACTAAACCCATGAGTTTATTTTCTAGAACTCTGATACAATCCATTGTTATGCACAGAATTCCTTTCTGCTATAACCTAGCGCTCTTAAGATTAAGAACCCGTCTGTTTTTTTCTTTTTTCATGCTTGCAACGGTTGCTCCACTTTCTACCTTTGCTCAAAAGGAGGTAAAGGAGATTCGCGCTGCTATTAAAGCAAAGAAGCCTGCAGACGCTTTGCGTCTTATTGCAAAGCAAAGAAAGGATAGCTTAAATTCATGCAATGCAAGGATTTATTACCTGGGAGTTGAAGCAGCACTGCTACAGAGTGAAAAAGAAAATGAACGTATTTACTTGCAACAAAAGCCAGATACGGCAGCCCTATTTCAAAGCATAAACTCAATCTTTACGTATGCACAACTTACAGACAGTGCAGAAGTAAGTGAACTGAAAGATAAGACTAAGCAACCCTCGCATCGTTTGAGATTAAATCATTTACTAAATGGACTTTATTCCAATTTAGTGATGGGTGCCCAATACTTTGTTCGCAAAAGTGATTGGGATAATGCTCGACTTCTTGCTCGTCAAACCTTAGAATCACGCAACAGTTCTATTTTTCTGTACAACACCCTGCGAATCTCACAGACCAACAGTTGGTGACAAATGCCGTGCAGTACTTATATGCTAGTTTTGCAGCTGGTCAATACCATGACGCAGAACAATACGCAGCCTTAGCGCTTAAAGATACAGCCAAACTGTCTTCCGTACTTGAGACTCTTGCACTTGTAAACGCAGCCAACAAAAATGAAACAGCTTATCGCCATTACCTTCAACTAGGGGTAGAAGCTTTTCCCAACCATCTTTTTTTCTTCAAGTCTTTATCAGAAAGCCTTTTCGCTCATAAAGATTACCAAGCAATCGTAGCTTTGTCCAATAAACTAGTACAAAAGGATGGAAATAATGGACTATTTCCTTTGCATGCTGCGCAAGCATACGATTTGCTAAAACAAAATGATCAAACTATTAAGAACGGCGAGCAAGCACTTGCTTGTGATTCTACGCTATTTCGAGCTCACTTCTACATTGGAAGAGCATATTATCGTAAAGCTCGAGCGATTCAACTTCCACTGAGCATTCGATCAGCGGGCTACAAAGAAGCACTTCAGCAACAGAAAGAGTTTTATGAGAAAGCAAGACCACATCTAGAAATTTATCGCACAAAAGCTCCTCAGGATGTCCAAGAATGGCAACCACTACTCTACGAGGTTTATCTTAAACTCAATCTTGGCAAAGAGTTCGAATCCATTTCTCAAATCAGCACTCAGCATAAATCATAACGTATGAACCTTTTGTTACAGCCAACTTGGCAAACTCCGCATAATACCTTTCCTTTTACAGAGATTTCTATCGCAGATATAGAAGAAGCTATCCTAGAAGGAATCAAATCTGAAACTATTGAGGTTGACAACATCGCAAATCAGTCTGCAAAGCCCTCATTTGAGAATACTATTGTTGCACTTTCTACAACAGGAAAACTTCTGGAGCATGCAACTACTTTGATGTACAACCAACTATCAGCTTGTACTAGTGAAGAATTAGAGGCACTTGCAGAGCGAATGTCTCCTTTATTGAGCGAGCATTCCTCAAATATTATGCTAAATGAGGCTTTATTTGCACGAGTAAAATCTGTATATGATGAGGAACAATCGCACCCTAGTCTTAAAGGAGAAGATAAAATGCTCTTGGAAAAGACTTATGATGGCTTTGAACGTTCGGGGGCAACCTTAGATGCTCAGAAAAAAGAAAGATTTCGTGCGATTAAAGCTGAACTATCTCAGACTTCTCTGAAGTTTTCACAAAACAACATTAAGGAAACGAATGCTTTCTTCTTGCACATCACTGACCAAGGGCAGTTAAAAGGTCTTCCCCAGAGCCAAATTGAACAAGCTGAGACGGCTGCGCAAGAAAAAAAATTAGAAGGATGGGTGATAACCCTTCATGCCCCTTCGTTTGTTCCTTTCATGCAATACTCAGAAGTACGGGAGCTTCGTGAGCAACTATATCGTGCATATATGACCAAATGCACGAAAAACAATGAGCACAACAACTTTGAGGTTTGTCGAAAGTTGGTTAATCTTCGCATGGAGTTAGCTCAACTCTTGGGATATCCTGATTATGCAACGTATGTGCTTAAGAATCGTATGGCTCAAACTCCAGAGAAGGTTTATGAATTGCTTGATAATCTCAAAGCGCATTACCTTGAAGCAGGAAAAAAAGACGTGGCAGCTGTGGAACAACTTGCAAAAGAACTTCAGGGTGATGATTTTTGTCTGGAACCTTGGGATTTTGCTCATTACTCACATCTACTTCAGTTGAGAGACTACAATCTCGATGCTGAGATGCTTCGCCCTTATCTTGAGTTATCTCAAGTGACCTCGGGAGTTTTTGGACTAGCCACGACACTTTACGGTATTACATTTGAAGAAAATCAAACAATTCCTGTATATCATCCTGACGTTAAGGCTTACGAAGTGCGAGATGTAGATGGTTCTTTCTTGGCAATCCTTTATACAGACTTCTTCCCTCGAAGTTCCAAGCAAAATGGTGCTTGGATGACCTCTTATCAAGAAGAGTATATCGATCAGGAAGGTGAGCATCGTCCACATGTAAGCGTGACCATGAATTTCACAAAGCCCACAAAGAATACCCCTTCTTTGCTTACTTTTGATGAACTTGAAACCTTCTTGCACGAATTTGGACACGCATTGCACGGAATCTTTGCGAAAACACGTTACAGTAGCCTTAGTGGTACCAATGTGTACTGGGATTTTGTAGAGCTTCCCTCACAATTTATGGAGAATTACGCTTCACGTCCAGAATTTCTCCATACTTTGCAAAACATTATCAGACGGGAGAGGACATGCCACAAGCTTTGATAGATCGTATACACAAAGCACACAATTTCAATGCGGCATACGCTTGCATGCGACAAGTAAGTTTTGGAATTCTTGACATGGCATATTATACCCTCAAGACTCCATTATCAGAAGATATTCGCGAGTTTGAACATAAAGCTTGGGCTTCTGTACAGTTGCTACCGTCCCTTGAGGAAGCTTGCATGACAGTGCAGTTTGGGCATATCATGAGTGGGGGCTACGCTGCTGGCTATTATAGTTATAAATGGGCAGAAGTACTTGATGCTGATGCGTTCTCCGCTTTTGTTGAACGAGGACTTTTTAGCAGAGAAGTTGCCAGTGACTTCCGCAGCACCATCCTTTCTAGAGGTGGTACAGTACATCCGCAAATCCTCTACAATAAATTTCGTGGTAAACCAGCCACAATTGACGCAATGCTTGTGCGTGATGGTCTACAGCCACAAGTAAAAGAGTAATATTGTACAATATAAACACCACTTACCTTCATAGAGGAAAAGAAGGTAAACGACATCTGTAGTAAGAAACAGATAACTCTAATAAAGGATCGATTATGGACAAAAAAGACACTCTTGACCATCGCTATCTCCGCATGGCATTGATTTGGGCAGAAATTCATACTGCACTCGTAGACAAGTGGGAGCGCTTATCGTTAAAGATAAGATGATTATATCTGATGGGTTCAATGGCACTCCTTCTGGCTTCGAGAACGTATGTGAAGACGACGCTGGAAATACAATTCCTTATGTACTACATGCGGAAGCCAATGCAATTACAAAGATTGCGCGTTCTGGTAACAACTCTGATGGTGCCACCCTTTATGTCACAGATGAGCCCTGTATAGAGTGTTCTAAATTAATTATTCAAGCGGGAATTTGTAGAGTTGTTTACGCTCGAGAATATCGTCTGCACGAGGGGCTCGATTTGCTTAAGCGAGCAAATGTGGAGGTCATTCATCTCCCTCTCTAGACAACAACTCAATTCTGAGCTCACCAAGATCTGTTATATATTTTGTAGGTTAAAAATTCGTTTCCAATCAATCTCTTGTCCATTTCTCGAGATTAAAACATAAGTAGGCATTAGAGCGTAATGGTGCCACTACCCGTTATTGAAAGATAGCTTATTGCCACCTTTTCCCTCGGTTGTTCTTGACGAATCCTGCTACTTCCTTAACCTGACGACAAACAATCTACTCGACAATCAAATTAAATCTGTTTAGACTCTAATGACTTTTTTTGGAAAACCAAAGACTCTCTTGAAATGCAAAAGTCCGTGTCAAAAGAATTTTCTTTTGACACGGACTTTTTATAACGAAGTAAAACTAAGACCTTTCTCTTCTTACTTCTTGAGCTTAAGACCAAGAAGTGCCCCTTTATACTGCTTCAAAAGAGTGGTAACAGTTGCAGCTTGTTCTGTGACTTGCGAAGCACTTCCAATAAGTGTTTGCAACAAAGGCAGTAGCTTGTCAGCATGAGCCGCTAACTGCAACTGGTTGTTTTGCAATTTAGCATTAACTGGCACTGTAACAACTCCTTGTGGTGCTACTAAAGTTAGTGTGGCACCATTTAATTTGTAAGTACCACTGATGGTTCTTCCTTTCAATGTTGCAGAATAATGACCATTGTCATTAAAAGTTATGCTCAATGAGCCAGCTTTAACTCCAAACTTTGATAAGTAGCCAGCAACAGACTTTTCAGCTTTCTCCGTAAAAGCCGCTGCTCCTACTTGATTAAGAAGATTATTGCTTTCAAATACTAATGCAGGTTGTTGATAGGTCCAGGTACCGACTATTTGTTTAACAGTAACAGTTTGCGTGCCTATGAGTGCTGCTTGCACATTGTCTTTGGCACTACTCACAGCTTGTGAAGCTGCATTCTTGGCAGTATTAACGAGAGAACCCAGTGATTGGGCATGAAGAGCTTGCATTCCAACAAAGAAACAAGCCATCAACATAGATTTTTTCAACATGTAGTATAGAATGATTCGTTTAATCGAAAAGAATTAGTGAGGATAAAATATTACTTTTTGACCTTGGTGTACATAGATGCAACCTTCCTTTGGGTTTATTTGAACTTTCCCCTGGAGATCATAATAGCTTTTGTTGGAAGAGCTACATGGTGTCTTCTCATTCCAGCTGGCAATACCAACCAATGTTTCATCATTAAGAGCAAAGCCAATGTTCAAAGTAGGCTCTTTTATGGTGATTCCGTATAAGGCTCGATTATCTGGTCCATTTTTCCAAGCGATAGCAGGGGAAGAAGTGGAAGACCACGTTGTAACATTTTTGAAGCCAGGGAAAAAGTCACCAGCAAATCGTTTTTAGTTCCTTGATTATGCGTTTGTCTTTTACCATCTGCTGGAACTATTTCATAGCACTGTTGATTTTTTTGTACATTTACGCGGTTACTATTCCAAAGACTAGCATCGTAGTCAACATGATAGACCAACATTCCCATACCTAAACTCTTGGGAAACCATGTACTAGCTTGCCTATTCTCAAGAACATAAAACTCCTTCGGATTTTGTGGATTACGCAAAAGGTAAGCCTGAGCTTCTTTATCTGAAGTTATACCCAATAAGTTGTTGTGAAGTGGCAATAATTGATAATACCCTGCTACATCTTCCAATGTTGATATTCGCAGCCAGCCTAGACAGTTGCGTTGATAGGCAGAAAGTCCCATGGGTCTTTCACCCATCGTTGTCACATACTGACCATAATCCATAAGATCGAGGTAGTCGGGGGTGCCCTGATAGATGTTTTGAATATCATAGGCATCGGGAAGTCCAAGAGCATGACATATTTCATGACATTTCACTCCAGGACCTTCCAATTCTGCATGATCTACAATTGGATTTTTTCGAACATCGCGAAGGAGCTCCCCATTTTCTGACTTATAATGATTGATGAGCTCGCCCACAACCAAATAACTTTGAAAGCTATGACCATCAATTTCGTATGGTGACTCCTTAAATGCCGACCAAAGATAATCTTCACTACCCGACTCTAACGAACTATTCTCACTAGCTCCAGCAAAGTAAAGAATCACAAGGGGAATATTTTGGTGCTCAGTTTCAAAAGTTTTGAAGGAAACTCCCAACTGCAACGCTTGTCGCACTGCGTTTTGGTAAAATTCATCGACATTCACATGTGCGCTACTTCCAGAATTATGACCATAGTATGCACGCGACTTGGGAAGTTTCACCTTACCTACAATCTGAAACTTCGGAGAAAATAGACCATAACTTTGATCTACAAAATAGTCACGAACACTTCCTCCCCAGCGTTTATCCACATTGAATCCCTTCTCATTGAAGTAACGATTTACTAAATCTGGAGTTGTTGAAGGCTGAAACGCAACATCAGCAAATTCCACCATAACAACAGGAATCGTGGGTTCACCGATGCTTCGCAAAACACCCATTGCACTTTCTCCATAGCGCCCCAATCCATCTGCATCAAAGGTGGAAAAGGCTCGAGTGGGGTGTTGATGCAACGAAGAGGGAAAACAAGTAGGAGTCGAAGGCTCTGTATGTTGCGTTCCCTTGTAAGGCACAACTATAGTTCTACCCTCCGCGTCCTTTGTAAGGATGTGGCGAACAGGGCGTGCGGCAAATGTATAAATAGATAGAGTTCCTAGAAGAAACAAAAGTAAATAACGCATGTTCTATACCTTCTTACTAAACGAAAATACCAGGCGAAATATACCCCAAGTAAAAGAAGTGCATACATCCCAACAAAAGAGAAGAGTGCTTGTACATGATAAACCCAAGTTGGCACGAAAGCATCATCTAACATCAAAGAAGAAATTGCCGTTTGAAAGCCACCTAACACTATGACGACTTGTGGAAGAAGCAACAAAGTAACCGAAAGCAATACTATAGAAGCTGCTATTGTAAGTCGAGACAAGCGCTGTTCAGGTGAAATCTTGGGATAGTGGCGAGTTTTCAGCATCAAAATGTGCACTACTTTCAACACTTCTCGGTGAGACTTTATCAATCCTCCCAGAAGAAGAATCAAACCAATGCCTAGTACAGAAAGACCAATAAAATCCAAAGGCATCATCTCCCACAGCAACTCGCTAGGAATGCCTTGTTGTGTAAGAATCCACCAAGGTACTCCCATTTCAAATGCAGCATGACTAAGTCCAAAAACTACTGCTGTTGCCCCCAAAGCCGTGAGAGTAAAAGACAAAAGCATAGGACGTGCATTATGCTTTGGGCGATGCAAAAGCAAGAGAAGAGCTTGTTTATATGTCATCATTTAGAAAAAGCTAGTATTTCAAGGCGAAGGTACAACATTTTTGCGTAACTTTGCCCTTATGGAACGTCAAAAAACGATTAGATGGGGCTTTATTGGCTGCGGTGAAGCCACAGAGAAGAAGATGCTCCCAGCCTTTTCCGAATTGCCTAACGCAAAGGTGGTAGCTGTCATGAGTCGCCGAGCAGAACGTGCTTCCGCTTTTGCTGCTCGTCACAACATTCCGCATTGGTATACAGACGCACAAAACCTTGTGACAGATCCCAATGTGGACGCCATTTATATTGCCACCCCCCCCCATCCACACACGCGACATTCGCCATTATGGCTTTGAATGCCCAAAAGGCAGTGTATGTTGAGAAACCACTAGCAACGCATTATGCAGACTGTTTACGCATCAATCGAGTAGCGGCTAGTCAACATACTCCTTGTTTCGTGGCATACTATCGCCGTTACTTACCTTATTTTCAAAGGGTAAAAGACTTAATTGAAGAAGGGGCTATTGGAAAAGTTCTTTCTGCACAAATTCGCTTCTCAGTTCCTCCTAGAGATTTAGATTACAATTCAAAAAATCTCCCTTGGCGTTTACAACCCGACATCGCTGGTGGTGGTTATTTTTATGATTTAGCCCCACACCAGCTAGATTTTCTCCAGCAACTTTTTGGTCCCATCGTCGAAGTGCAAGGCTACAAAGCCAATCTACGTCAACTTTATGCCACAGAAGACTCTGTAAGTGCAGCTTTTCGCTTTGCTAATGGTATTCCTGCATCAGGTACATGGTGTTTTGTAGCGCATGAGAGTGCCAAAGAAGATCGAATCTTACTCATTGGTGATAAGGGACAACTATCATTTTCTGTGTTTACCTATCTGCCTATTCATCTGCAAAACGAAGAAGGTGAACAACACATTGTTGTGAACAATCCAGAACATGTACAAGTGCCTCTCTTGAAAAATATAATGGCGCACTTAGATGGGTCAGATATTTGTACCTGCGACTCGGTGAGTGCAACTCCAACAAACTGGGCAATTGACCGTATATTGGGAAAATTCTAATAAAAAACATTGTTCCTACATTGGAATCCACAGTTTCCCACCAGTAGCCACTAGAAAATCACCGAAAAAGTGCTATCTTTGCACAGATAATTGCAATCGCAAACGAAATTACACCTATATATATGGAACTTGCCACAAAATACTCTCCCGAAGCAGTGGAGGGAAAATGGTACGAATACTGGACAAACCATAAACTTTTTAGCTCAAAACCCGATGGTCGTGAGCCTTACACCGTTGTAATTCCCCCTCCCAACGTGACGGGAGTGTTGCACATGGGGCACATCCTCAACAACACGATTCAAGACATCTTGGTGCGCCGCGCAAGAATGGAAGGAAAGAATGCGTGCTGGGTGCCAGGAACAGACCACGCTTCCATTGCAACCGAAGCAAAGGTTGTAAACAAACTTGCTCAACAAGGTATCCGCAAATTGGATCTCACCCGTGAAGAGTTCTTGAAGCATGCTTGGGATTGGACGGAAGAACATGGCGGTATCATTCTTAAGCAATTGCGCAAGATTGGTGCTTCCTGCGATTGGGACAGAACAGGCTTCACAATGGACGAGACTCGCTCAGAGAGTGTCATTAAAGTCTTTGTAGACCTATATAATAAAGGCCTTATTTATCGTGGCCTTCGCATGGTGAACTGGGATCCTAAAGCACAAACTGCACTTTCTAACGAAGAAGTAATTTATCGTGAAGAGAAGAGCAAGCTGTACTACCTCAAGTATTATGTGGTCAATGATAACGGCACCACAACTGGCGTAGATGGTGAAGTGCTTCATTCAGACGGAAAGGGTCGATATGCAGTTGTCGCAACTACTCGTCCTGAAACAATTATGGGTGATACGGCTATGTGCATCAACCCTAAAGACCCCAAGAACGGTTGGCTCAAAGGTCAGCAAGTTCGCGTGCCACTCGTAGATAGAGTTATCCCTGTTATTGAAGACAGATATGTTGATATTGAATTCGGTACGGGCTGTTTGAAAGTGACTCCTGCCCACGATGTCAATGACTATGCCCTGGGTAAGAAGCACAACCTCGAAACCATCGACATTTTCAATGCAGACGGCACTATCTCTGAAGCAGCTGGAATGTATATTGGTCAAGATCGTATGGCAGTGCGCAAGCAAATTGCTGAAGATTTGGCCGCAGCTGGTCTTCTTGAAAAGGTGGAGGATTATGACAACAAGGTTGGATACAGCGAACGTAACGCAGATACAGCAGTAGAACCACGCCTTTGCATGCAGTGGTATCTCAATATGCAGCACTTTGCAGACCTTGCTTTACCTCCTGTGATGGATGATGACATTAAGTTCTACCCTGCAAAATACAAGAATACCTACAATAATTGGCTTTCTAACATTCAAGACTGGTGTATCAGTCGCCAGTTGTGGTGGGGACATCGCATTCCTGCATATTATCTAAGTGCACCTAATGCAGAAGTAGAAGAATTTGTGGTGGCCAACAGCCTTGAAGAAGCTGTGAAAGTGGCTTCTGATAAATACGGACGTGAGGTAAAAGCTGAAGAATTGCGCCAAGATGACGACGCACTCGACACTTGGTTCTCCTCTTGGTTGTGGCCCATCTCACTTTTCGATGGTATCAACAACCCCAACAACGAAGAAATCAACTACTACTACCCCACTAGCGACCTCGTCACAGGTCCCGATATTATTTTCTTCTGGGTGGCACGTATGATTATGGCAGGTTACGAATATACGGGCAAGATGCCCTTTAAGAACGTGTACTTTACTGGTATTGTTCGTGACAAACTTGGCCGTAAGATGTCTAAATCGCTTGGCAACTCTCCCGATCCACTTGATCTCATAGAGAAATTCGGTGCTGACGGTGTGCGTATGGGTATGATGCTCTCAGCACCTGCAGGCAACGACATTCTTTTCGACGAATCATTGTGCGAACAAGGTCGCAACTTCTGCAACAAGATTTGGAATGCCTTCCGTTTGGTGCAAGGTTGGGAAGTAGACGCTACACTAACGCAACCAGAAACCTCTAAACAAGCCACCGAATGGTTCGCTGCTCAATTGCGCAAGAGTGCTGCTGAGATTGCAGACCTGTTCTCTAAGTATCGCATCTCTGAAGCTCTGATGGAGGTATATCGCCTCTTCTGGGATGAATTCTCTTCTTGGTATCTTGAAATGATCAAGCCTGGCTACCAACAGCCCATTGACGCCGTCACTTATGAAGCTACTCTGAAGAACTTCGACGATCTGTTGCATTTGTTGCATCCATTTATGCCTTTCATCACTGAAGAATTGTGGCAACATCTCACAGAGCGCAAGGATGGCGAAAGTATTATGGTGTCTCCTCAATCTATCAGTGCACCTGTTTCAACAGATGAAGCGTTAATCATTGCCATCGAGCGTGTAAAGGGCATCATTGCTGGCGTTCGCGCAGCTCGTGCTCAAAAGAATGTTTCACCTCGTGAGCTACTTTCACTCACCATTGTGGCAAATGCCAACGAACTCTCGGCTTTCGATGGACTTATCATGAAACTTGCGGGACTCGACAAGATAGAAACCTCTCAACAAGTTGAAGGAGCGGGTTACAGCACCTTCCTTGTGGGCACCACTGAATACGCTCTTTATATGGGCGATGTGGTAGACCTTGAAGCTGAAAAGGAAGCTGCACGTGCAGAACTTGAACATTTGCGCAAGTTCCTCAAGAGCATTCAAGGCAAGCTCTCTAACGAACGCTTTGTAAACAACGCTCCTGAAGCTGTTGTTGCCCTTGAACGCAAGAAAGAAGCTGATACGCTCACCAAAATTGCAGCGTTGGAGACTAAACTCTAAGCATTGTTGCTTAAGGATATGTATTCAGTATCTCTAAGTTAGTAATGTAAACGTCAAGGTGCGTGTCCAGATTTCTCACCTGGATATGCACCTTTTTTATCTCTTTTCTGTAGCTCGATACTGCAAGCAAATAAAACTTTGAAATAGAATTTGAAAGCTCTCCATAAACCCTCCTGGATATCACCTAAAAACTCCGACGTTTTCAAATTTTTCTCGGAGATTTTTCAGAAAAACTCGGAGATTTTCCAAAGAACATCGGAGATTTTCTGAAGAATGTTAGACGTTTTATTTCAAACTTCCAATCAAAGTTATCTTTCTCCTCAGACTACTATTATCTACCTTACCATGCTCTCCATCCTCATTCCCACCTTCAACACAGATTGTCTGTGTCTTGTCACTGATTTACAAAAAGCAGTGCGAAGAATTGCAGGCGCAATATGAAAACACATTCGATTATGAAATCATTGTTGGCGATGATGCTAGCACAGATGAAGCGACAGTGACAAGAAATGAAGTGATTGAGTTTTTTTGCCTAATTGCGAATTCGTCAGAATGGAAACCAATGTAGGGCGAGCTCGTCTGAGAAATTGGCTAATAGACTATTCACATTTTGACTACGTCTTGCTGTTGGATGCCGACGCCGAGGTCATAAGTGATAATTTCTTATGGAAATACTGGACTGCACGACAAGAGAATGCTGTCATTGTAGGGTGGTCTTTCTACCCCTCTGTCAGCCACCAAAGGTTGTGAATTACGCCTTAAATATGAACTTGCAGCGGAGAAACTGCGAACTCTCCCTTTCGCCAAAAAAACGTCCTTACGAGTTTTTCAGTACTTTTTGTGTGATGTTTCATCGTCCTATCTTCAACCAAGTGCAATTCGATGAGCGCATCACAGAATATGGATACGAAGATGCTTTAATGGGCGTACGATTGTCAGAACTTAATATCCCAGTGATTCACATAGACAATCCGCTTCTACACACAGGCATCAATGATAATAAGTCTTTCCTATGCAATAGTGAGACTGCATTGCACACGCTTAGTATGCTGGGTGAACCGATGACCAACAAAGCACGCGTTTCACAGAGTTATAACAAACTAGTGACATGGAAACTCAAACCGTTATTCTTATTCTTCTATCGTATAGGCAAAGGAGCGATGCGAAAGAATCTTCTTTCACATCGCCCCTCGCTATTCATTTTCAACCTTTACAAACTCGGATACTACGCTAGCATCCGTGAACACGTCATCTCTTTAGCAGCTGATTAAAGGCAATTCAATACGAAAAGTTGTGCCTTTCCCAACAATTGATTGGAAAACATAGATTCGACCGTGGTGATATTTTTCAATAATCCGTTTAGAGAGTGACAATCCTAAGCCCCAGCCACGTTGTTTTGTCGTATAGCCTGCTTTAAACACTGAAGAGAAATTCTTGCGCGCAATGCCTTTTCCGGTGTCAGTGACATCGATTATGTATCTATCATCTTTTATTTGACCTGAAATCTCAATACTCCCAGCGCCCGACATCGCATCAGCAGAGTTTTTGCACAACACTTCTAGCACCCATTCAAAGAGAGGAGCCGAAAGCGGGAGTTCAACCTCTTGATGGATGTGCGAGGTAATCGTAATTCTACTCGAGATTCTTCTTTGCAGATAACTCACTGTTTGCGCAATAATCGGACAGATGGACGTGTTTACAAGCGCAGGCTGACTACCAATTTTGGAAAATCTTTCTGTGATGCGCTCTAAACGCTGCACATCCGTCTGCATATCTTCTAATAAATCATCATTGGGATAGGTTTCTTTCAACACTTCAATCCAAGCCATTAAAGAAGAAATTGGAGTTCCTAGCTGATGTGCTGTTTCTTTTGTCAAACCCACCCACACACGATTCTGTTCTGCTTTCTTCGTGGACAGCAGCGCAACAAGTGCAACCAGCAGAAACAAACTGACCACCGCCAACTGGACATAGGGAAACAAGGCTAGTCGATGAAGAATCAACGACTCCTCATAATAGATGTTGATGTGGTGCAACTGGTCTGGCGAACTCTGTGTCGTTGTATTGTCTTCTTGTGAAGTTATCTCCAAAGACATTTTCATATGTTTTCCCGTTTGTCGCATTTCTGTCAAACGACCTTGCAATTGTTTCAAAGAATCTTGACCACTTCTTGATTGGATCGCTAAGTTGCGATGCGACAGTATCTTGTTTTCCTCATCAGTAACAATCACAGGAATAGAATTGTTGCCATTGATAACCGTTAGCACAAGATTCAAATCCGTGTTTTCTTCCGCTTCAGTCAAAGAGCGCATAGCGGCAGCCCAAACCTCCATGCGCGTGCGCTCCTCATTCTTCAAATCCTCAACCAAGCGATGGGAGACAAACAGAGAAGTTGCGACAATAATTATCGCAACTCCAATAAATATGAACTTCAGATTTCGAACTTTATCAGTCCAAACCATTGTTTATTTCATCTATATAGTCCAACAACTCGGTGCGGCCCGTTCCTTTTTCACTGCTGGTCACAAAGTGCATAGGCAGTTCTTCCCATTCTTCTTGAAGTTTCTTGAGAAAACCTTGCACATTCTTCTTCAACTCACCTGTTTTATTCTTGTCAGCTTTGGTGAATACGATGCAAAAAGGAATACCTTCTTCGCCTAACCACTGAATAAATTCCAAATCAATCTTTTGCGGTGGTAGGCGAGAATCGATAAGCACAAACAAGCAAGTGAGTTGTTTACGCTCTAGTATGTAGTACTCAATGAGGTTACGGAATTTCTCCATCTCCTTTTTCCCACGTCTGGCAAAGCCGTAGCCTGGCAAGTCGACGAGAAACCACTCATTGTTAATGATGAAGTGGTTGACCAACATCGTTTTACCAGGAGTAGAAGATGTTTTTGCCAAAGCCTTTCGCCCGGTTAGCATATTGATAAGTGAACTTTTACCCACATTACTACGGCCAATAAAGGCATATTCTGGTAGCGTACTATCTTGAGGACATTGGTCAGCACGAGCAGAGGAGACAAAAAAGTCAGCTGTTTTTATAATCATAGAGAGAATTAGTCTTGAAGTAAGGATGATTTAGGTAATACTAGAATTCCATGCAATAGTGCTACTAGGACCCCATATTTCGTATTTTGCGCAGAACTTGCTAAAACATAGCATAAAGTGCAGAGCCACAGAGAACAAACAAAAAATGCTATTTTGATTAGCACATGACGTTTGCGGAGTCTATCTCTCGCATCTGCTTTGAGCTGTGCTAGACGTTTCTTATTGACAGCCAGATTATCCCAACTGTATGAGAAAAACAAGCTAACAGCAGGTACAACAACAGAGAAAAGGTTTACAGCATAAAGGATATTCATATTGTTACCCACAATATCGTTTGTACCATCAAGCGTAAAATAAATTAGCGCAGCTACTACAAGTGCAACTATATATAGGAAATAAACTTGGGTTTTGATCTTCATAAAGCGTACTTTTTCATTATTGCTTGAGCGATACTCTATCAATGATGGATCGACCTAGTGTAACTTCATCTGCATATTCCAAATCATCTCCCACACCAATGCCACGCGCTAACACACTCATTTGAACTGGATGCTCGTCTGAAGGAAGATGTTGCAATTTTCTTGAGATGTAAAAGTTCGTTGTATCCCCTTCCATGGTGGGGTTCAACGCAAATATCACTTCTTTTACCTCTCCCGTAGCCACACGTTCTAACAGAGATTGAATATGTAAATCACCAGGTCCAACTCCATCCATCGGACTTATGACTCCACCTAAAACGTGATAGACACCTCGATATTGTCCCGTGGCTTCTATGGCCATAACATTCTGCACATTTTCAACTACACAGATTGTACTTTATCGCGGTGGGGATGTGTGCAAATCTCGCACTCTTCGGTGTCGCTGATATTGTGACAATGTCGACAATACTTCACTTCATCGCGCAAATCCAATAACGCTTGTGCCAAACTATGCGTTTGCGAAGCATCTTTGCGCAGAAGGTGCAAGACAAGTCGTAGCGCAGTCTTTCTCCCCACTGCTGGGAGCTTAGACATTTCGCCTACGGCCTTTTCTAACAACTGAGAGGGAAATTGCTCAATTCTCATTTACAAAAGTATAATTTCTAATTGAATTAGTAGGTTGTTCAAACAATAATTCTATATTGTCTGATTCATTATTTCTTGAGGAGATATTTGAGTGCTCCTTGCATCACATATTTGCGAAGCGTTTCGTCCTTGATACATTCGAAGGGAAACCCGAGTGTGATACTGCGTTGCAGATCCTCAGCATTCGCCACACCTGCACTAAACCCTCCCTTGCCATAAGAGAAGACAGAGAAGGCTGTGGACTTTGTGGGCTCAAGTACATCCGTATGTTGCACAAAATAGTGCGTTGCGTTTGGCAGATTGTAAAGTTCTATGGGAATATTCATTCCCCAGACTCCTTCCAGCGTGTCGTTGGCTACCCTACCTGGTGCGCGCACACCCAACATTTCATCCATGAAAAGACGTTCTTCTTCAGACTTTGTGTCAGTACCCAAATAACTTCCACTGAGCAATAGTGCACCGCCTAGCTTTCCATATGTCTTTAATTGTGCCATTGAAGCAGGAGGAAGGGCTTTATAAGGCAATAGATTGTAAGCCGCATTCTTCTCTTGACCAGCAATATAATCAATCACAGCAAAGCGTTTTAATTGCTCTGGAGTCAAAGCAGCAAAAGCTTCTCTCCCCATTGAAGAAACAGCAACATTGGGCATAGCGTTGGTAATGGCTGAAGTATGAATCTCCACACCATCAAAGCGGTTACCGGCTATAACTTTTCCCACAAGCTCTGAAGAGCCATATCCCAAACTGTGTATGCCAGAACGTCCCATATCATTTCTTGCGAAATTGGTTTGCTTACCAGTAAAAGCTGTGGAGTAATCATAAGGCACACCTAAATCTTCTGATAAATCAAAGCCTAGACTGTCCGCAGTTTCTACACGAGCTGGACCACTTAAGCGATAAAAGCCATTGACCACAAGTATTTCGGGGGCATTCCCTTCGCGATGACCTTTTGCACAAACACAGCCATAGTTTCAGAAGGGAGACTTTCGCCACCTGCATTGAGTGCTGCGACCTTGAAATCATAATGTTTGCCAGCTTCCAACGGAAGTGTCAAAGACGTTTTCCCTTTTGTCAACTGCCCATTGTCGAAATCCTTTCCAGCTTCTTTGGTATAAACTATATAGTCTGTGGGGTTTGCTGTGACTTCCAAACTGTCTAAAGTGGGTTGCCACGTCAGTTGCACTTGATTCTTTCCCTTTTGCAACACCGCAGAAAGACTATTCACGGGAAGCGGTTGAATCACCACGTTGTCTTCTTGACGATGCATTTGCGCCACATAGCGTAACATTGCTTTGTAGATGGCTCGCGATGCCACAAACTTAAAGTTGGGATCGTGCGCATATTTCATGTCCGTGAAATTCTGATGAGCAAGCAACTCCAAAATCATTGACGGAACCTGCGGTAGTCTTGTTTCTCCGTAGTTTTTGTCTGTTAAGTCACGTTGGCGCCAGTCTACATCAAAGGATTGTGACAAATCTGACGTTACTGTGGTCAGTACTTGTTCGGCAAATCCTAGAGAAGTTTTGCGTGAAACGCCAGAACGAAACTCTAATTCTCCTTTGTCTCCTTTGCTGGTTGCAATTCCCAAAGAACCGAAAACGTTTCCATTCTTCAAATAACCCGCATCTGTGTGAAGCGCAAAGGAAAGTTCAAAGGGGACACCTGCTCCAAAACTATTGGGATGATAGACAGAACCTCCACTCAAATGGTTCAACCAAAGTGGACGCACGCGAATATCATCATTATAGTCACTACCTTCTGGATTATTGCGGTAAAGTGTGTCGGGAATTCCTGACCATTGCGCCGTATATCTGGCACCCTCAAGCTGACGTGGTAAACGACTAGTGGGGCCATTGGGATAAGTATAAACTCGTGTGCTATCTTCCGCTAAGGATATCTGAGGAAGTGCACGTTCTGTCATTGCCATTCCTCCTCCAAACTGCACAGCGTCTGCTGATACTACGCCGTGTTGCTGGCTCTGATTGGTCAGCACCACGCAATTCTTTCGATTTTTTCCTGCTTCAAAATGGAACGTACCCAAATATAGCCACGTTCCGCCTCCCATTTGTTGGTTGACACGAAATTCTGTCTTCCCACCGGAATGATAAACAGTATAGTGCGCATCGCTTACGGCGTGCGGAAGTGTGGCATAGCTCACGTAAACGGCATACATTCCTGCGCTTGAAAGTTGAGGCATCCACGTCACGCTATTCAAATCCTTGCCTTGTGTTGTGGCAACCGAACGCACTGTGCCTAAAGAGAATGGCTGAATTTTATCATTGAGTGTGGTCAAGGGCATAGAGAAACCTCGTACATTGGCTGTTTGCCAAGATCTTCCCGCTGCATTATCTTCTATATAATCTCCATCTCTACTCGGTTGATCGTTATCGACCACAGCCATATTTGTCTGTGCATCACGCTCACGAGCGCTATACACTATCGCTCCAGCTCGCTCCAACATGGGAATGAGATAAGGAAAAACAAAACTGGGAGTGAGCAAATCTTCGGTTGTGCAAAAAAGGATAGGTCTTTGCCACGCCCATCTCTCCGCATTATAATAGCGTCCGTGACTTGGCCAAAGGAAGATATGCCTTCCTTGCAAACCTGCAGTCGGTGTATAAGGACGCGAAATGGGAGATACCCACGGAGCACCCAAGTATTCTTTCTCTTCCCAAATCAACGGAACTGGACGCTTTGGCACAACTACCCCACTATCTCCCAATGTTTGCGATACAGACACTTGCGCGGTGGCATGAAACGCCACAGCACTTGTCATACTCATCAGCAAGAGAGATTTAGCCAAGACTTTTTTTCCCTTTTCTTTCAATAACAAGGAAATCGTTTGTGAATTTGGGTAACTTAAATAAGAGCGCAACTCATGGATAAGGGATATTCTCATAAGCCGAATACTTAAGATGCTTATAAAACTACGATAATATGGCACGAAACGCTGCATTTACCTGCAATTTCTACCTCAAAATTTCAGAACTATCAAACGTTGCGCTTTAGATTTCTTCTAAAGCAAACTTTTCGGGATAGAAGGCACAATCTGCAAAGGGGCGATAATAGTCCATTATTCGCTTCATATCTGCATCAACATCGCCCGATGGCATAATTTCCTCAGTACAAACGATGCGCTTATGCTTTGCATCGATAGCAAACAATTGAATGGGAATATTCGCCTTCAAGGCAATATAATAGAAACCTCGTTTCCATGTGGTAACTCGAGAGCGTGTACCCTCTGGCGTTACTGCGAGATTGAAATACGTTTCGCGAATAGCAATGTCAGCCAATTGATCCGTGAGCGACTGATGACGACTTCTCACCACAGGAATACCACCTAATGCACGAAACAAACAGCCCAACGGCCAGAAAAACCATTCTTTTTTCATCAAGAATCCAGCCTTTCGCCCAATTGCCTGACTAAAAGTCTCACCCAAAAGGAAATCCCAGTTACTAGTGTGGGGTGCAACACACAGAATGCACTTATCGCGTGATGAAACGGTAACTTCTACCTTCCAACCCATGCAACGAAACAAGATAAATTGGGCTATTGATTGTATCATATCAATGAAATGTTTAAGCACGACTTTGGCCGTGTGTCTTCATTTGCGGTAAAAGCTGATGACACACGGCCAGAGTTACAAAGCAAATCTTAGGCTTGACTAAGCAACCCATAGATGTTGCGCACCTTCTCAGAAAATTCTTGACGCAACTTTGCATAGAACAAACGCACACTGCCTGGTTCGGTGTGGCTAATGCGCTTCACAAACTCTACATTGAGCGCAAGAATCTCTTGTCCAATGGTTTCCAACTTTTCAGTTGATTGAGGTTTATCTTGCAAAACAACTACATTGACCAACATTAGGTCGCTGCAAATGTTGTTAATCGCCTTTTTGAGTCTTCTTCTATTTGCCATATTATATAGGTATTAAAGAGTTTCGCATCTTGCGTATGAATGCTCCACGCTAGCTAACGAAACAAAAATTTGATTGTTGCGCTTTAGTGGCTAACAGTGCCACGGACTAAAGAGTCACCAACTCCATTCCTTTCAGAATGGCCTGTTCGTTGGCAGGCAAAAGGTGATGGTGACGTTCTGGAAGAGTTTTGCGCAAAGCCTTCATCACGCTTTCCACTTTCACGATGGGATGCACCTTTAAGTAACTACCCAAAATGAACATATTAAAACACTTTGCCAGCTTCATTTCTGTGGCTGTGGTCATTGCGGCAACGGAATACACACTAATGTCTTCGCGTGTGGGTGGTTGCATCACACCAAAACCATCAAAAATCAAAGCACCACCCGCCTTTACTTTGGGTTGGAATTTATCAACAGAAGGCTGATTGAGGAGAATAGCTGTGTCGTAGTAGGAAAGAATAGGCGAAGAAATTTTCTCATCACTGATAATCACAGTAACATTAGCTGTTCCTCCTCGTTGTTCTGGGCCATAGGCTGGCATCCAACTCACTTCTTTGCCTTCCATCAAAGCGGCATAAGCCAAGATTTTTCCCATAGAGAGAACGCCCTGTCCGCCGAATCCTGCAATAATTATCTCTTGTGTCATAAACTATCAGATTAGGAATTCTTTGTGACGTCCTTGAGGTCGCCTTTGGGGTAATAAGTAAACATATTATCTTTCATCCACTCGTTGGCTTTGGTGGGAGACATTTTCCAACCCATGTTGCAAGTGGATACGAACTCTACTAGGCAAGAACCCTTCTGTTGCATGGAAAGTTCAAAGGCTTTGCGAAGTGCGCGTTTGGCTTACCAATTGCAGCCATTGACTCTACACTTTGACGGGTCACATAAGCTGTGCCTTCTAACATTGCTGCTATTTCTGCCAATTTGAGGGGATAGCCATGAAGCGCAGCCTCGCGACCATAAGGACTTGTTGAAGTCATTTGCCCCATCAAAGTGGTAGGCGCCATTTGTCCTCCAGTCATACCATAGATGGCATTATTGATAAACACAATCACAATGCCTTCTCCTCGGTTCAAAGAGTGAATGGTTTCATTCGTACCAATACCAGCGGCATCTCCATCTCCTTGATAGGTAAACACTAGATGGTTGGGAAGCACGCGCTTAATAGCCGTTGCCACAGCAGAGGCGCGGCCGTGAGCAGCTTCTTGAAAGTCTATATCAATGTACTTGTAGATAAAAACTCCGCAACCTACGGGGCTCACTCCCACTGACTTGTCGCCCATTCCCATTTCCTCAATCACTTCTGCAATGAGTTTATTGATAACACCATGAGAGCAACCAGGGCAATAGTGCATTGTATTGTCGTTGAGCAGTGAAGAAGTTTTATAAACTTGACTACCCTGCTTGATAATTTCTTCTTTCGTCATAGTTACAACTTGTTGAAGATTCCAGGCATTCGAAACATCGCTTCCACCATTTTGATGAGAACAGCAAGCACTCCGATGCCATAACTAATCATAAGCCCGCGTTCGCCTGCCTTAAAATATAAAACGCCTGCAATTGCGAGGAGCGCAAGAACAATAAATATGCTATTCAACCAATTACGGATGACTAAAATCCTGTGTTGGCGACGCAATTCTTGCAGTTCGTCACGCTGTTTCTGTCGGGAACTTTGATTCATAACATCGTTTTGAGTTTGTCCAAAATCTCACTAGGACTTGGCACAATGCCACCAAGACGACCGTAATGTTCTACGGGAACGCGTCCTTCTACGGTGTAGCGCACATCAAAAACCATTTGTCCTGCATTGATTTCCACGGTCAAAATGCCTTTCACTTTGGATGCCATCTCAAGTATTTGCTTTTTAGGGAATGGCCACAACGTGATGGGACGCAACAATTGCACCTCAATGCCCTCAGCCTTTGCCAAATCTACCACTTTTTGAGAGATTCGCGCAGCAGATCCAAAGGCTACAATGCCTAAAACGGGATTGTCGCTACCGGTGAGTTCGTAGCGCACTTCCTTTTCTTCAATTTCGCGATATTTTGCTTGCAAATGCAGATTGTGTTGCTCCATGATTTCTGGAACAAGTTCCACAGAAGTGATAACATTGGGCTTGCGTTTTTTGCAACCTATTGTAGCCCAAGGATAACGCGCTGCAATTTCTTCATCGCTGATGCGCTCCTTTTGTGGTTGCAATTCCACTTTTTCCATCATTTGTCCGATGACACCATCGGCCAACATGATTACTGGAGTGCGATAGCGGAACGCGAGTTCAAAACCAAGGTCTACGAAATCTGCCATTTCCTGCACACTGTTGGGCGCAAGGACAATGAGTTCGTAGTCCCCATTACCGCCACCGCGAGTAGCTTGATTGTAGTCACTCTGCGAAGGTTGAATGGTGCCAAGTCCGGGACCACCACGCTGAACATTAACGATGAGGCAAGGCACTTCTGCACCAGCCATATAACTAATGCCCTCTTGCATCAAAGCAATACCGACACTTGCAGATGAAGTCATCACTTTCTTTCCGCAGCCACCAGCACCATAGAGCATATTGATGCTAGCCACTTCACTTTCTGCTTGAAGCACAACCATACCGGTCGTCTTCCAGGGCTGAAGTTCAGCAAAGGTTTCAAGCACTTCGCTTTGTGGCGTGATGGGATAACCAAAGTAGGCATCACAACCACAGCGAACCGCTGCATAAGCCAATGCTTCATTTCCTTTGAGAAGTAATATCTCTTTTTCCATAAGGAGAAGAATCTAAAAGTAGTTATGGGACAAATCGCAATTCTCAACTAAATCTAGGTAAACTGGGAAGTCACCTAGCATTTTAGCCTTTGGCATTTCAAGCAAACACAAGTTTACTCAAATGGAGATGCGACTCACTGAGAACTTACAGTTGTATTGAGAGACAAAAGACTACGTTTCACGCAATCTGTAGACCACAATACATCCGTCTGGGCAAACCGTGGCACATGCTGTGCAACCGATGCACGCTTCTGCGTTGACATCTTGGCTAAAAGCATATCCGCGGTGGTTAACGGCCGTTGTACTGAGCGCGAGCGTTTGTGTGGGACAAGCCACAACACAGAGATCACAACCTTTGCATCGCTCGGTGTCAATAACAACAGCACCTCTCATTTTCGCCATATCAAGGAGCTTTTTAAGGATTTAAATTGTCTTTGTAGTAGAAATCGTATATGTCCGTTATCATATCTAGCATCTCAGCGGCTTCACCATTAGGTGCTAATTCATTTGCTTGAAGAAAAAAGCCTTTTGCCCGATGCCAGTTTGACTGTTTTGCTGCCAATAACCCCTCTAGAAACAAACGATCACTCAAAGATAAGTCATCTTTGGAAGTGGAATCAAGCGCAACACGTGCGGATGCCCAATCGTGTTGTTCTATTAGTGCTTTTATTTTTTTTGCGTCAGTCATAACAATGCAAAGATACAACTTTATCAATTAAACGCCATTTTCAGCAAGTGTTTTTGTGGGGTATCTCGTTAATTTATGGCAAGTAATTTCAGCTTTATCGTTCGCGCACGACAATTATGACATTTATGCTCGCAATATACCCATAAAAGTTTCGCATAGAAAACCACAGATCAAGCTATACGCCCTCCTGTTTTGCAGTTGCTGTATATGGAAGCTAAAGTTCCTCTAAGAAAACAGAAACACCAAAGCAAGGATGTCAACCTTACTTTGGTGTTTGAGATTGTGACCTATATTAAAAGATATAGGTTTACTTAGTCATTGCAGCTTTTTTCACCGCTACTTGCATCACCTTGAGAGCTTTCACTTTGGCTGTTGCAAATACTTTCTGAGCTTTTGCCTTGGCATCTGCATTGGGAGCCTTGGCGATTGCATCATAAAGATTCCACAATTTGAGCTTAGCTGTCTGCTCCTTTTGAGCAGTCGTAGCAGCTGCCGCAATAGCGTCTACTTTTTCTTCATCAGTGGTATTATAAGCATGCTTATAACCCTTTTGTTTATTCCATTGACCACGAGTGAAGTCAGGGAAAGCTACAGCTGCACAATTATTGTCCATTGACAATGTGCCGAGTTCAGCCAAGCAACTCCATTCTGCAAGGTCATAAACATCCATGTCAAGAGGCAAACCATTTTGGAGGCAGTAAACCAAACGTGCATCCATCATGAAGTCCATACCACCATGCCCCATTTCTCTACCAGCGTCACCATACTTCTTGATAATGGGGTGCTCATACTTTTCTTCAAGTTTCTTCGCTTCTGCATCAGGCAAGAAACCATGACTACTGAGATTGTCAATCTTGGGAGAAACACCACTTTCTTGAAGTTGCTTGCTATCAAGAGCAAACTTAGGTTGTGGATACTTTGTTGCATATCCCTTAGTACCCGTCAACTTAAAAAGGCGATTGTATGGCTGAGGGTTCATTACATCGTGTTGAATCTCTACAACCTTCCCATTAGCAGTGCGCATTAAAGTAGTAGTATGGTCACCATTGCGATAATCGTTGCAAGGCTCTCCAGTGGCTTTCTCCATGTATTCCTTGCCATGCACAGATTTAGTATCCATTGCTGTTAATACAGTGAAACGGTCACCACGGTGAATGTCTAGACATTGAGCGACAGGACCGAGGCCATGGGTTGCATAGACGTCACCACGATTCTTACTGTTGTAAGCCATACGCCAGCCCACCTTCTTTGACAAAGAATCGGATGGGTTGTGCCAATAGTGTCCCCAGAAGTCGTCAAGATTGTGGATGTAAGCACCTTCAGCACGCAACACCTCACCGAACACACCATTTTGTACCATGTTCAGGGCGTTGAGTTCGTAGTAGTCGTAGCAGCAGTTTTTCAAGAATCATGCAGTGTTTCTGAGTCTTCTCTGAAAGATCTACCAACTGCCAGCATTCATCAAGGTTCATGGCTGAAGGAACTTCAACAGCAGCATGTTTGCCATTTTCCATTGCACATTTAGCTACGGGGAAATGGTGATCCCAGTCTGTTGCAATATAGACGAGATCAACGTCTGAACGCTTGCAAAGTTCCTCATACCCTTTTTTTCGCCAGAATATATGTCAGCTGGAGGAAGTCCTTTGGCACGAAGGTATTTCTGACAAGCTTCAGCGCGATTAGCTTCATAGTCACAGAGAGCCACAATTTGTACTCCTGGAATGTGAGTAAAACGATTAACAGCGCCTGGACCACGCATACCAAGACCAACAAAAGCCACACGCACAGTTTGCAAACGAGGAGTTGCAAGATTAAGTACAGACTTTTGCCCTGCGGCACGAGCTGGAGTTTGAGTTACGATTGTACCTTTTTTTCCCATTTCCAATTACTGGGATCAGAATACTTTTGAAGTAGATTGTGCAACAGCATTGCTTGCAAAAAAAGCGCAAACGCACATGTTGCCACCAGAAAACTTTTTAAGCTTCATTTTGTTGGTGCTTTAATTATGGTAGAAGAATTATTTTTTTCTAATGTAATAGCTGTAGAACCAATCATTTGTCCATCGCAGAAAAACATGTACACTATACTTTCCAGCAGAGAGAAACTCATTTGAAGTTCCGACAACGAGAGATACATGTTGTTCCTCGCCTGTATATTCTATAGATTTAGTAGCAGAGCTTTCCAGCGTACGATTTTCATACGTGAAACTACTTCCCCCACCAATGACAGATCCACTTGGATTCATCAAACGAACATATATAGTTCTATTACCTGTAGCAGCAGTCACATTCCGATTGATGGTAAATGAGACCATAAATCGCTCAATATCTTTAGACTTCTTGGCTTGTTTACCGCTACGTTTCTGTGGTGAAATGCTAATTCCAGAAGCATTAAGCTGAGCAGCAATCGCCACTTTATCATTGAGTTTAGCGCGCTCTTGGTCGAGCGATGAAATCATGGTGTTAGCATCATTCAACTGACTTCGAGCTACATCACGTTCGTTCGTAAGACGACCGTTTTCGCGCTGCAAAGAGTCTACCTGAATAACAAATGTTCTCAATACAGCTCGCACTGTTTCAAGCTCTTTTTTGAGACGCTTAATCTCTGCTGCATCTGTAGACTTCACGCGTTTTAGTTCCTCAAGCAAACTCTTGGTTCGTTCTTGTTCGCGACCTAACTGACTGAGGAGTGAATCGTCTTTTATACCTTTCTTCAGTTCATCATATTGCAAAGCAAATTGTTGATACTGATTCTCCATCTCACGACGATCCATGTCAGCAAGCTGGCGCAATTCTTCAAGCTCTTTGTCTCTTTGCTTGTCTTTGTCACTACGACAACTGCCAAGAGAGAAAGAGGAAGCGACAACAAGTCCAGCAATAAGGAGTAATTGCTTCATAAATACTTTGGATTGAACAAGTAGTTTTAATCTATAACTGTTACCCAACCATGAGTATCTGCTTCGATACCATATTGGATATTACGGAGCTTTGTGTAGAGTTGAGTCGAAACAGGTCCTGGTTCACCATTTTCTGTAAAGACATAGCTCTTTCCCATTTCGGGGTCATCGATGCGAGCGATCGGACTAATAACAGCAGCAGTACCACACGCACCAGCCTCTTCAAACGTAGCTAGTTCTTCTTCGGGGATTGGTCTGACCTCAACCTTTAAGCCTAAATCTTTAGCCAATTGTTGAAGACTATTGTTAGTGATAGAAGGAAGAATAGAGCTAGACTTTGGAGTAATGTAGGTATTATCCTTTATCCCAAAGAAATTAGCGGCTCCACACTCGTCAATGTATTTCTTTTCTTTAGCATCAAGATAGAATTCTGCAGAATAGCCAGCATCATGAGCCCATTTGCTTGCACGCAGACTAGCAGCATAGTTTCCTCCCACTTTGAAAGTACCTGTTCCATGGGGGGCTGCTCGGTCAAACTCACGGGTAATCACGAAATTGGTAGTTGCAAATCCACCTTTGAAATAAGGTCCTACTGGAGTGACAAAAATAACGAAGAGGTATTCTTCTGCTGGTTTCACACCTACCTGGGCACCTGTGCCAATAAGAAGTGGACGAATGTATAAAGCTGCTCCACTTTCATAAGGAGGAACAAAGCGTTCATTGAGCTTAACAACTTTTTTCACCATTTCCACGAACTTCTCTGTGGGCATTTCTGGCATGAGAATACCGCGTGAGGTGCTCTGCATACGAGTAGCATTGTCCTCAATGCGAAAAATGCGAATTTCCATCAGGACAGCGAAAAGCTTTCTGACCTTCAAAGGATTCTTGACCATAGTGCAAGCAGGTTGCAGCCATATGGAGATTTATCGTTTCTGAAGAAGAGACTTCAATTTCACCCCATTCGCCATTTCTGTAATAGCAACGAACATTGTAGTCTGTAGGAATGTATCCGAAAGGCAAGTTCGCCCAATCAAATTCTGTCATAATTGGTATTCTATCTGGTTGTATGATTAACAATTATATCGTGCATTTTTAGGCTACAAACTCAGAAATCCTAGAATGATAGTCTGTGTCAGCCCTCAAATCCTTCGCAAAGATACACATTATCCACCAATTTTGCGCAACAGACATTCGATTTTTGCATCGTAAAGTATATTTTTCCTATATAACGATGACGACTAAGGACACAAGGCTCACTCCATGTTCCTTTGTACTGATTTTGCACGCTGCTTGCTAGGTTTAGAGCCTCTATTAGACTATCTTTGTCTGCAACACTCACCTCAAGGTTAAGTGCCACAGTGCAGCTTGTTAAGGAGAAGCCACCTTCCTCTTATCGTTTTTCTCTTGTTGGCATCGTGTTGGTCGATTGTTCTCAACGTAGCACGAAACACCAAAACCAAACGAAACAACCTGCTCAACAGTCAAACGATCTCCGTTCAAGTACTAATGACCGGTTGGAGCAAAAAGCAACCGCACAGACTCCGTACTTTTAGTTATCGCAATATGGATGTTTTCACAATTCAAAGCCCCTCATTTAACGCCCAAATTCGAAATCAAAAAAAGTTGCTGGGAATTATGCCATTCTCAGAGGGGTTGAAAATTGAGATTTGGGGAGTCTTTATCTGGTATTTTGCACGTTTTGTGGTAATCTGAGCTTGTTTGAAAAGAAACGACCTGTTGTTTTACGCGAAACAACACGTTGTTCGTTCAATTTCAAGGGACATTTTCCAAATTATCTCCGACGAAATTTTTATTTCGTCCGAGAAAATCGGAAAAAAAGTCCGACAAAAACCGCTAAAGGTTCGAGAATTCGCGCAAGATTTGTTGGGCGAATGATTTTGAGCTCACGTAGCATACATTCTTTTCTTCCTAGTTTATTCAAAATCCTGTCCAAAACTTACCCTCTATTTTAACACTCAAACCTGCATATTTAGTTAATAATTCATTTTCCGTAATAATGAGTGCAGCACCTTCCAGTCGAAGTCATCAAGAAAAACGTATAGTGATGAGAAGCCATGGCATTTCATCTTTAGAAGAACGCGGAGTTATATTCACAGCAGAGTCTATGTGCTCTTATAGGGTTTGCTATATGACCTGATCGACTGCCTGCAGGTGTGTGCGGAAGAGGAAATGACGGTGCCTCACTTGCATCACTTCTTGACGCTGCTGCTGCCTACGGAACGTCAGGTGAGGGGTATGGTGAGGGCTACGCCTCGGGGTGTGGACTGTGGTGAGCTGCCTGAGAATCCTAATGAGTCGTTTTGCGGGCTGCATCTAGATATTGATAGTCCGATTTCTCGCTTTGCTCGCTATCGTAAGCGTAGCCGTGCGATCGATGAGATGTGTGAGGCTGGTCTGCTGGAGGATGCTCTGCCTGAGGAACTGCTGGAGGAGGATGATATGGCGGATGATGACTTCGCAGATGATGGATTTGATGGGGCTGAGCAGGCTTGATGACTGAAGATTTCTGCGCCACTTGTTTTTTGTGACTGGTGGCGCAGATTTTTGTATAAAGATTTGGCGGGGTGTGATTTTGTTTTTATTTTTGTGGTGAGAAGAAGGACTCCTCTGCATGATGGATCTTTCGATTTATGGACTCTCTAAAAGAATGGATTATGTTTATGTTTCTCTGGCTTATCGCTCTGGCTCTCGGCGTTTTCGCTCTGTGGGTGACTTTCTGGGTGGTGATGATTGTGGTTGTAACCATCAGAGTAATTCATCAAGATTTGTCTTATCGTCGTGCAGAAAAGCATCATCCTGGCATCTATGCTCGCTTCCAACGGACGCTTGCGCTTCGAGAAGCGGAACGGAAAAGGAAAGAGGCTCGTGAAAAGTGGCTGGCTGAGAGGTGGGCTTCTATCACACGAAAGGAACGAGAAGCTCGTGACCACCGCGCCGCTGCTGCATGGGCTGCCTTGGGCAGTTCCTAGCGAAAAGTTGTCATTTTCTATAATCTCCTAAAGTCGTATCTTTGGTGTCAAAACCATAGATACGATTTTTTTTGTATGACAGAGAAAGATACTTTTATCCTCGAGCTGCAGGTGAATGGCTCGCAGGCAATGCAAGAACTCGATGAGCTGCGCAAGCATGTGGCAGATCTGCAGGAGAAAAAAGCGAAGGCTCAACAAACGCTCGCGAACATCTTTGCCACGGATGAGATGAAAAAGGCAAGCAGTGGCTGACCTAAAAGCCATCAACAAGGAACTGAAGGTGAAGGAGCGGGAGCTGAAAGAGAATGTGAACCGGATGGAGGCATTGGAGACGGTGCTGCATCGTCTGGACAAGGCGACCCCGAAACAACTGCGCGACACGATCAAGGACATCAACAAGACGCTGAACTCTGGGACGGTGGAGCGTGGGAGTGAGGAGTGGAATGCTTATATGCACGCTATCCGTGCGGCGAAGACTGAACTCAAAAACCTGAATGATGAGCAAAAGGCTTTTGAGAAAGAGGATGGAGCTATAGAGCGATTTCGGAAGATGGGGGCAAGATGGGTGGGCGCCGTGACGGTGGTGAAAGATAGTATCAACGCCATCGCTTCTGTCATGTCTACGATGCGCACTTATGTGGATGAGTTTGCGGAGATGCAAGAACACATGAGTGGCGTGGTGAAATATACTGGGCTGTCTGCGGAGGCTGTGGATGATCTGAATGAGAGTTTTAAGAACTTGGACACTCGCACTCCTCGGGCTGCGCTGAATGATCTGGCAGCGGACGCTGGACGACTGGGCATCCAGAGCAAGGCGGAGGTGCTGGACTTCGTGGACGCTGCGAATCAAATCACGGTGGCTCTGGGTGAGGACTTGGGTGAGGATGCTGTGAAAAACATCGGGAAAATCACTCAACTCTTTGCTACAGACCCTAGCGTGGGACTGAAGGAAGGGATGACCGGTTTGGGATAATACAAATATTCATACAAAAGAACATGGGAAGATTTGCCTAGTACACAAATATGTACTACCTTTGCAGCGTACAAATAAAACAATCTCAATGTGTCTCACCACGAACCGAGACAACTCGGAGTCTTACCACCGAAGAAGCTGAGCTTATCAAAGCCATCCGCCACTACAAAGCGGCTTACCCGAATGGTGCAAAGTCTCTACTACGCTATGCGCAAGAGCTCTTTGACAATCTCATTGATTAGCAGTATTAACCTCCTGCTCGCCCTCTGAAAGGGGCGAGCAACCTCTATCCCTCATAACAATGACAACGAACACTTTCGTACCCAAAGATCAACGCATACAAGATATGCGCACACGCTTTGATGATGTAGAAGATTTTATCAGCTGGCGGGAAATCGCCAATACTTATTTTCAACGTGGCTCTTCATGGTTTTATCACAAACTTAATGGACACGATGGGAATGGGAAACCGGACGGGTTTACGCCTGAAGAAGCTGAAACTCTCCGCAATGCTTTGATAGACATCGCTAATCGTCTTCGTTGTGCAGCTGATCGTATCTGACAGCTAAATCATCCAAGATTTCGACCGTGACATCATTTTATTTGTACACCGCGCGTCTGTCGATGCGCGCAAAAAATCCCCTCGTAGTCTAATAGACTGCGAGGGGGTTGTTGTTGTGAAGAGATTGACTTACTTTGGGGGGCGCTTGTTATAGAGTACGAAATCTATGACGGCTCGATTTGCTTGGTCTATCTTGTTGCGACCAAAACTGATGTATATATTTGCGGTTGTTTTACCTACACTAAATGGAGATTTTAAGTCCGTCTTTAGCAAGAGTTGTGTTAGGGAACAACTCTTGAGCCTCTTTCAAGAATACTTGTTCATCATCATAACGCGCAGAAATGTCCTATGACCAAACGCCCCACTCCAGCAGATGAAGCAATAGACGCAGCTTGTCTAGCTGTACTATGATAGGTTTCTTTGGCTCTCTTTGCAGCATCCTCAACAAAAGTAGCTTCATGATACAATAAATCTACACTTTTAAGTTGCTCTGCCAACTGAGGTCTATAGATTGTATCTGAACAATAGGCATAACTTCTTGCTTTATCCGATGGAATCACCAACTTTTCGTGAGGCCATTCGCGCCCTTCATCGTCTATCCATCCAGCCCCTTCCTTAATAGAATTGATAGCATATACAGGAATACGCAAATAATCCATCATGTCTTTACGTATATGGGGTAATGGTGCCTTTTCACGAAATAAGTAGCCGCAACATGGTACTCGATGCTTCAAAGGGATAGTTTCTACGGTCAATGTACGATCTTCGTAGATTATTACCGCCTCTTTATGCGGTACTGCATGAAACACAACCTCGTATCCCATTCCACGACAAAAATAATCAATTTGTGGACGCAACAACTTTTCTAAATCTTCTCCAGGGCTATAGATATGCAACTTTGAAGTACGCCCTAGTAAATCAAAAGTGCTGAGAAGACCTATAAGCCCAAAACAGTGGTCTCCATGTAAATGAGAGATAAAGATGTGATTAAGCCTTGAGAACTTAAGTTTCTGTTTACGCACTAACAGCTGTGTCCCTTCAGCACAATCTATCATAAAGAGTTTGTCTCGCAAATCAACGACCTGCGATGTCGGAAAATGTTTTTGAGTCGGAAGTGCGCTACCACAACCCAAGATATGAAGATCAAACTTTTCCATGAAGACTACATATAATAAACTAACTATCAAGTTTCTAGCTAATAAACATCGTGTCAAAAACACCTTCTCGATCTAAGGGAGCCTTAGCAATTTGCCCTATTTTCATTCCAAACTGTGACGCCGCCTGATGTAATTGTGCCGAAAAGACAGCTGCAACACTACCAACAAAATGTAGACTCAGTTCAGGACGATTATAAGCTAGAATGTTACGCGAGAAAAATTGAATAAATTCTTCTATAACCAATGCTTCAACACTGGGTTCAGACAAATGTTTTGACAAGAAATAGGTAAACTGCGACATAAACCGATTGGGATTGGGTTCACGATATACGCGTTGTATTATCTCTGGAATGGATATCGGGTATTCATCTCTAAACAAAGCACATACCTTTTCTGGAAGTTGTCGTTTTAGAACATTGGACAAAAGATGTTTCCCTAACGAAGTTCCACTCCCCTCATCCCCAAGAATGTAACCCAAACTTGGAGTTGACTGTACAAATGCTTCGCCGTCATAAAGGGCACTTGCAGATCCAGTACCGAGAATGCACACTATGCCTTCATTTGTTCCACACAAAGCTCTAGCAGCACCCAGCAAATCCGAAGCAACATATACATTTTGAGCATTAAGCGATGTGGATAATAAATGTTGCATCCGTTCACACTGCTCAGGTCGGCAACCAGAACCATAAAAGCTCAAACTATCAATCAAAGAATGTCTCGATGAAATCGAAAAATTCTCTAATTTAGATGCTAAGATTTCCGATTTCTTCAAAGAAAAATCTGCGACACTCTCTAAAAACAGCGACATTTTAGGACGCACCTCACTAACTAAGATTTCAATAATCTGAGTATCGTTCATCAGACTTGGATTTATACCGCGAGTTTGCCAGCGACACTGCTGCCCGGTATCCATGTTTTTAATCATCCAATCAGTTTTTGTAGAGCCGCTATCAGCTAAAAGTCGAATCATAGTTGTTATTTCTATCGTATTACCACAGCAAAAAGTACAAAAATATCCGACAAAAAGCACCTTACATTTCCTAGGAAATCAGTAAATTCGCAGGAGTTTATCCTCAAATACTCTAGTCGTCATGCGTAAATTATTTTCCACTCTTTTCTTTCTCTCTGTTCTCGGGCTCAATGCTCAAACAGTAAAGAGTAATAGTAGTGATTTCTCGGATATATTCCAAGATTCAACTCTACGTGTCGACTATACATTTACTGGAACTCATAACTCTCAAGAAATAGCCTTGGATGAGCTCCACATAGGTAAAGGCTGGGCAGGTCGCCGTGTCAATTTGACGACGTTACCACTTGAGGGTAATGGACAGATTATTATGAAGGATAGCAAAAGTGGAAAAGTAATCTATAAAACCTCTTTCAGCACTTTATTTCAAGAATGGCAAACAAGCGAAGAGGCTACACAAGTGCGCAAATCGTTTGAAAATGTATTTCAACTCCCTCTTCCTCGCCAAGATGCAAATATTGAGGTTGTACTTTTTAACACGTACAGAAAACCCATTTGTAAGTTTGAACACCAAATCAAGATTGACGACATCCTGATTCGCCCTTTACCCAGTCTCCCTACCAATCCCTACAAATATGTGCACAAAGGCGGAGGCTCTGCAAATTGTATTGACGTCGCTATCGTTGCTGAAGGTTATACAGCTTCAGAACAATCTACTTTTTATGCTGATGCACAACGAGCAGCAGACGAAATTCTCAAATACAAACCTTTCAGCGATTACAAAGATTACTTTAATTTTGTGGCAGTTGCTGTACCAAGTAAAGAAAGTGGTGTTAGCATCCCGCACAACCATGACTGGAAGCAAACTGCTTTAGGCTCTCATTTTGATACATTCTATAGCAAACGCTACCTTACAACTCTCAAAATCAAGACACTCAACAACTCACTTGCGGGTATTCCTTACGAGCATATCCTTATCTTAGCAAACACATCTAATTATGGAGGGGGAGGCATATACAATAGCTATACACTTTCAGCAGCTCACAACGAGCATTTCCTCCCCGTAACAGTACATGAGTTTGGTCATTCTTTTGGCGGACTTGCTGACGAGTATTTTTATGATGACCAATACACCAACTACTATCACCCTGATGTAGAACCTTGGGAGCCAAATATCACCACATTAGCACAGTTTTCTGCGAAATGGCAAGACATGCTTCCCAAGAAACGCCCAATTCCCACACCACTCAACGACACCCAAGATAGTGATACACAAAAAATAGGAGTTTATGAAGGTGGGGGATATATGTCGAAAGGAGTATATCGCGGTTTCCGTAATTGCCGAATGCGCACAAACGAAGTACCTGTATTCTGCGCCGTCTGCGAGCGCGCATTGCGCAACTTGATAAAGTTTACATCATGCCACAACAATAATAGTGTCAGAACCAATCACAAGGACTCTAGATTCAGAGCGGATTTCGCTACCTCTTTTTAGGGTCTCATTATTCCGGTATGGACGTCCAATTTTATCAAGCATCACCTTACGTCTCCTATAAATACTCAACCAAGGAGCGAACTTCAAACTATCATATAACACTCAATGGCTAGAAACACAGCAAGACCCAAGCAAAAAGCCTCCTCTTCAAAGTCTTCCGCACAGAGTAAGCAGCAGGAACTCAAAAGAGAGCTAAAAGAAATGTCAGGCATCAGCTCGCACAGTGACTATGTTCGCTTCGCAGTGGGCATGTCTCTTGTCATTGTTAGTCTGTTCCTTTTACTTGCAATTATATCAAATATTTTCACTGGTGGTGTGGATCAAGCTGGCGTTATAGCAGGGAACCTACCTAATCCAGCTAACTACGCAGGTCGTCTTGGGGCGTACACAGCATACTACATCATGGGACAACTATTTGGTGTCTTTAGTATATTGTTACCCATCTTCCTTTTGGCACTTGCTCTGAAATATTTATGCGCAAGGCTTGCCCCATACGCTTATGGGTACTCTATTTACATCTGTCTATCATTATGGTGGTAGGCAGCGTAGACGCTAATTTCATTCAGGACAATATATTGCCAGAGTCCTTCAAGAGTCTTATATCTTTTGAACTTGGTGGAATGCATGGTAAAGCTGTGTTAGGGTGGCTCACAGACAACATTGGGACTATTGCAACAGGAGCCGTATTAGTCCTACTCACCATCTCCTATATTGGCTACTGGTTCACCCAAGTATTTATTGCTATTTTCAAAGGTGTTCACAAGATTGGACAATGGGTACTTCCACAACGAGATGATGAACTAGAAGAATCTTCAGATACTATCGAAGAGTGTGAAGAATCAACTGAGTCATTAGAAGTTGAAATGCCCACGAACATAGATACTATCGAATTAGAGTTAGAGGATGAATACAAGAAAGACGAAGTTCTCGTAGCCGATGATTTGCAACCAGATCACTCACACGAATCTGATTTCCAAGACCCTGATAGTTCAAAAACGCTTGACCTTGGTACGGAACTTGCACATAACTCTGAAGATGATACTCATCTCACGTTGCCACAGGATTTAGGCACAGATGTACTTCACTCAACTTCTACAAGCAAAGAAACTAGTGTTGCAAGTACTCATGATGATGAAGTAGAGTTATCTGTTAATGCAACGCAAGAAGAAGAGACTACCCGCGCTCTAACAGCAGCAGAAGTGGAGAATCTCCCTCCCATTGACCCAAGAGCTGAACTCAGTCGTTACAAATTCCCTCCACTGTCTCTCCTTGAAAAGCATGACGCAGGGAATGTTGATATTGACATGGAGGAGCAACATGCCAATAAAAATCGCATTATTCAAGTTCTCGGCACTTTCGGAGTTAAAATTACTCAGATTTCTGCAACTGTAGGTCCCACCGTTACACTTTACGAAATCACTCCCGCACCTGGTATTCGTATATCTAAGATTAAGAACCTCGAAGAAGATATTGCTTTGTCCCTTGCAGCTATTGGCATTCGCATCATTGCTCCAATGCCTGGAAAGGGAACGATTGGTATTGAAGTGCCTAATAAAAAAGCGCAAATCGTTTCGATGGAGAGTATTCTCAAAAGTAAGAAATTCCAAGAGAGCGACTACGCACTTCCCATTGCACTCGGCAAGACCATCACCAACGAAATTTATGGTTGATTTGGCTAAGATGCCTCACCTCTTGGTGGCAGGTGCAACAGGTCAAGGTAAATCCGTTGGTTTGAATGCCATCATTTCTTCTCTGCTCTACAAGAAGCATCCAGCGGAACTGAAGTTGGTGATGATTGACCCCAAAAAGGTGGAGTTCTCTATGTACAACCCCATCATCAAACACTTCCTAGCACAAGTTCCTGATAGCGAAGAACCGGTCATCACTGATGTAAAGAAGGTGGTGCAGACGCTGATGAGTCTGACCAAGGAAATGGACGACCGCTACGAATTGCTTAAGGCAGCACGTTGCAAAAACCTCAAGGAATATAATGAGAAATTCCTTTCTCGCCGTCTAAATCCTAACAATGGTCACCACTTCTTGCCCTATATCGTAGTTATCATTGACGAGTTTGGTGATCTGATTATGACAGCGGGTAAAGACATTGAACTTCCCATTGCTCGTATTGCTCAGTTGGCGCGTGCCGTCGGTATTCACATGGTTATTGCTACACAAAGCCCTCGTGCCACGATTATCACGGGTAAGATTAAAGCCAACTTCCCTGCTCGTATGGCATTCCGAGTTTCAGGACGTATTGAGAGCCAAACAATTCTTGACCGCACGGGAGCAAATAATCTTATTGGACGTGGCGATATGCTCTTCCTCACAGGTAGTGACGTCACACGTTTGCAGTGTGCCTTCATTGATACTCCAGAGATTGAAGCACTAACAGACTTCATAGCTCAACAGCAAGGCTACCCCTGTCCTTATGAACTCCCTCTAGTGGAAGAAAGCTCGGACAGTGGAAGCGAGTCTTATGGTGGCGGAGATGGTAGTACTTTTGAACAAGTAGCACGCTTCGTAGTTAGTACCCAACAAGGATCGACCTCGAAAATACAGCGAACTTTCAGCATCGGCTTCAACCGTGCAGGACGTCTCATGGACCAACTCGAAGAAGCTGGAATAGTCGGTCCAGTAAATGGCTCAAAGCCTAGAGAAGTCTATGTTCAATCTGAAATAGAACTACAACAAATCCTTGACCAACTCAAAGCTGCTGGGAAACGTTTCGATTAGAACCCAATCGGTCTCTGTTCAATTACGAGTCGTACTACAACGGTCTAATGACCGATTTGGGTTAAAACCGAATGTACCTTGCAGTCATCATAAACATTTAAGATATTCTTCAAACAATGAAGCTACGTTCTTTTCTTCTTCTTTGCGCTTTCACAGCAATGGGTGCTGTGGCGCAAACAGCAAAGTCTGTTTTAGACCAAACAGCCAGTGTTCTAAGTCGCGGATGTGTGGTTGCAAACTTTACGGCACGCGGTGCGATGGGCAATAGCAATGGTAACATCACAGTGCAAGGCAAGAAATTTGTGCTAACTTCCCCCCAAGCACGCATTTGGTTTGATGGTAAGACAGAATGGTCGCTTGCACAAGGTTCGGGAGAAGTAAACGTCACTAACCCTAGTGCTTCGGAGATTGCAGGCATCAACCCGATCAACTTTATCAACCTTTACAAACAAGGTTACAATAGCACACTCTCTGACAAAGGGGCTACTTATGAAGTACACCTCACAAGCAGCAACAAACACAATGCTATTAAAGAAGCATATATCATCATCAACAAAAGCAATCATCATCCACAAAGCGTTCGTTTGCGCACAAATGCCTCAAATTGGAGTACTATCAATATCGCTTCACTTCAGAGTGTAGGCAAAAAGAACGATGCATTTTTTAGATTCAATGCTAAAGACTTCCCCAAAGTGGAAGTGGTAGATATGAGATAAACAAAGTAAACAACTCAATATCCTATAAACTAGACTTCTGCTCCCCCACTTTTAGAAATAAGATGGTAGGTATTTGGTATCAGTACCGGAGCGAAGTCGCATTATTTTCTATTTTCTCAAAACTCAAACATTATGGAGCAACTCCAAACTCTTATTCTAGGTAGTGGCCCTGCTGGTTACACTGCTGCCATTTATGCTGGACGTTCAGGACTTAGCCCTGTTATTTATGAAGGTCTGCAACCTGGTGGACAACTTACCCAAACCACTGAAGTAGACAACTTTCCTGGTTATCCAGAAGGCGTAGATGGTAACCAATTGATGGCTGACTTGCGCAACCAAGCTTTGCGCTTTGGTACTGAAATCCGTAATAAGCACTGTGTTAAAGCTGATTTGTCTCAGCGTCCTTTCACACTCACTTTCGATGATAACAGCCAAGTTCAAACACAAACTCTGATTATTGCCACCGGTGCAAGCGCAAAATACCTAGGGCTTCCCGATGAAGAAAAATACAGAGGAATTGGCGTTTCTGCTTGTGCCACTTGCGATGGTTTCTTCTACCGTAAGAAAGTGGTTGCCGTTGTTGGTGGTGGTGACACAGCTTGCGAAGAAGCAACCTACCTCGCTGGTCTAGCTTCCAAGGTTTATCTCATTGTTCGCAAACCTTTCCTTCGCGCTTCTAAAGCAATGCAAGACCGCGTCTTCGTAAACGAAAAGATTGAAGTGCTTTTTGAAACCAATACTCTTGGTCTCTTCGGAGAGGAAGGTGTTGAAGGTGCTCATCTTGTACATCGCAAGGGCGAAGCTGACGAACGCACTTACGATCTCCCCATCGATGGTTTCTTCTTGGCCATCGGTCACAACCCCAACACGGAACTTTTCAAGGGTCAATTGGAAACTGACGAAGTTGGTTACCTCAAGACGGAAGGTCAAACTCCACGCACCAACATCGAGGCGTCTTTGCCGCTGGTGATGTTGCCGATCCTCTCTATCGTCAAGCAATCACAGCTGCAGCAATGGGCTGTAAAGCTGCCATTGAAGTAAAACAATTCCTGGATGAACATCCAGTCTAACTTATTTTCTTAGTTCTGCAAAGAGCCTAATATTAACGTCCTCGTACTTGTACCTCAAAAGCAAGTACGAGGATATTCTTTTTTATCCCAACAACTATTGAAGAAGCGTATAACTTATTCAATTACTCTTCATCCCCACTAGAACACTGGAAATTCTTCGATGCTCCATAAAATGAACAAAAAGAAAGCGTATAGGTCAAAAAGAAGGAAAGAATCAAAGCAAAAACGACAAGTATTTTGACAAAAAAGTGTGCATACATTTTTGGATCGTCGCCAGCAACAGTTCTAACCACTCGCAACTCCCCAATAATCCAATCTACAAATGCTACGATTATTCGGAGAATAAGGCAAAACTTTCTCTTACTGCTATGCGCTGTTCCAAAAATAATTACTACTTTTGCCCTATAAACAAACTTCTCTATAGCAAATATGCTGACGATAAAACAAATTACCGATGATAAAGAAGCCGTGATTCGCGGCTTGGAAAAGAAAAACTTCAGTGATGCGCGCAAAGCAATTGACGCTGGGCTCGCAGCTGACAATAAGCGAAAGGCTGCTCAAGGTGAGCTTGATGCGGCTCTTGCAGAACAAAAGACACTCGCTAAAAGCATCGGTGCCTTGATGAAGGCAGGAAATACCGAAGAAGCCGAAGTTGCAAAAGCAAGAGTTGCAGAACTCAAGCAACGCAGTGCTGAACTTGAGGATGCCAAAAGAGAAGCCGAGGAAGAACGCACAAATGTGCTTTATACGATTCCCAACCTTCCTTACGACATTGTACCCGAAGGTCATTCTGCTGAAGACAACGAAGTCGTGAAAACAGGAGGTAACAATACTGAACTCCCTGCTAATCCCCTTCCCCACTGGGAACTTGCCAAAAAATATGACCTCATCGATTTTGACCTAGGCGTAAAAATCACTGGTGCTGGTTTCCCCGTGTACAAAGGCTTGGGTGCTCGTCTTCAACGCGCTCTCATCAACTTCTTCTTAGACGAAGCGCGCGAAGCCGGTTACACAGAGATAATGCCTCCGACAGTTGTTAATGCAGCATCTGGTTACGGTACTGGTCAATTGCCTGATAAAGAAGGGCAAATGTATCATTGCACACTTGATGACCTTTATCTTATTCCCACCGCTGAAGTGCCCGTCACTAACATCTATCGCGATGTGATTATTGAAGAGCGCGATCTTCCCATTAAAAACTGCGCTTACACACAATGCTTCCGCCGCGAAGCTGGTAGCTATGGTAAAGATGTGCGCGGTCTCAATCGTTTACACGAATTTTCTAAGATAGAAATCGTGCGTATCGATCGCCCCGAACATTCTCAACAGAGCCACGACGAGATGTTGGCACATGTTGAAGGTTTGCTCCAAAAACTTGAACTCCCCTATCGTATTTTGCGTCTTTGCGGCGGAGACATGAGTTTTACAGCTGCTCTTTGCTACGACTTTGAGGTTTATTCAGAAGCTCAAGGCCGCTGGTTGGAAGTTTCATCTGTTTCAAACTTCGATAGTTATCAAGCAAATCGTTTGAAGTGTCGCTATCGTCGCAATGATGATAAGAAGATTGAGTTGTGCCACACTCTCAATGGTTCTGCATTGGCATTGCCTCGCATAGTGGCAGCGCTACTCGAAAACTTCCAAACAGAAGATGGCATTCGCATCCCCAAAGCTTTGCAACCTTATATGGGTTGCGATATGATTCGCTAAGATTATAATCCTTATTGACCACCCGATGAGTGGCACACAGTTCACTCATCGGGCATATTACTAAAAACTTTGAGCCATGAACATTGACTTATTTATGCAGCAGCTTGAAGCCCGCCACCCAGGCGAGTCCGAATTTTTGCAAGCTGTTCGTGAAGTACTACTTAGCATTGGTGACATCTACGACCAACACCCAGAGTGGGAACGTGCATCACTGCTTGAGCGTTTAGTTGAACCCGAACGCATCATCACTTTCCGCGTACCCTGGGTGGACGACCGCGGCAAAGTGCAAGTCAACATCGGCTATCGCGTGCAGTTCAATTCTGCCATTGGCCCCTACAAAGGCGGTTTGCGCTTCCACGCTTCCGTGAATCTGAGCATTCTCAAGTTCCTCGGTTTTGAACAAACGTTCAAAAATGCCCTCACTACCCTCCCCATGGGTGGCGGTAAGGGAGGTTCAGACTTCTCACCAAGAGGTAAGAGTGACGCTGAAATTATGCGTTTCTGCCAATCATTTATGAACGAACTCTATCGCTACATTGGCCCAGAAGTAGACGTTCCTGCTGGCGATATAGGCGTGGGTGGTCGCGAAATTGGTTATCTCTTTGGCCAATACAAAAAACTTACGCGCGATTTCTCAGGAGTGCTCACAGGTAAGAACCTCGAATTTGGTGGTAGTCTTATTCGTCCAGAAGCAACAGGCTTTGGAGGACTCTACTTCGTGCAAGAAATGCTGCAAAGCGCAGGCCACGAACTCAAAGGCAAAACCGTTGCTCTCTCGGGCTTTGGTAATGTGGCTTGGGGTGCAGCAACAAAAGCAACTCAACTAGGTGCAAAGTCGTAACAATCAGCGGTCCTGATGGTTATATCTATGATCCCGAGGGTATCTCTGGCGAAAAAATCGACTATATGCTCGAACTCCGTGCTTCTGGCAACGACGTTGTTGAGCCTTACGCTGACGAATTCCCAACTGCGAAGTTTATTCCAGGAAAACGTCCTTGGGAAGTGAAAGTGGATATTGCTTTGCCTTGCGCAACACAAAATGAACTCAATGGTGAAGATGCGCAGCATCTCATAGACAATGGCGTGCTCTGTGTTGGTGAAATCTCAAATATGGGTTGCACCCCCGAAGCCATCGACCTTTTCTTGGAAAACAAGCTGCTCTATGCACCAGGTAAAGCCGTAAATGCAGGCGGTGTTGCTACATCGGGTCTTGAAATGAGCCAAAATGCAATGCACCTCTCATGGAGCGAAGCTGATGTTGATGCTCGTTTGCATCAGATTATGCATGGCATCCACCAACAATGTGTCAAATATGGCACAGAACCCAATGGATATGTCAATTACGTCAAGGGTGCCAACGTGGCAGGCTTTATGAAAGTAGCCAAAGCTATGATGGCACAAGGCGTAGTTTAATTCAGAAAATGTGGTAGCTTCTATCCTTCTAGAAAAACTCTAAAATTTACTTGAGACTGTGTCAAACAAACATTTTGGCACAGTCTCTATCTTTTCCGTTATTATGAATGAGCGAGAAAAGATAAACAGTGTACTTTGGATGTAGATAAAAGACTGTTGCGCATTGTAAGGGGAACTGTTGCGACGTTCCATAGCCTTTGCATGAACTTTTAACCCAATGTGCTTTGCCCGAGTGAGTCCTATTGCGTTTCACTTCACGAGAAAGTTTGGGTTGACTAGTTGCCACGATACATGCAATCTCTTTTCTTGGACATTTTCTCTGCAACAAAACAAAGATTTGCACCCTTTGTTCTGAGGTTAGTTGTTTGTACATGAGCAGGACAAAGATAGTTAATCTCTACAGGGTGCTTCATAAAGGGTAAACTGTTGCGTTATTATCGATATTCCACTTTGGTCACGTACTTTAGTAAGCTCACTTCAGTCCCAAAATGAATTCCTTGCATTTTATCCCTTTATCAAAAAACTCAAAGGAGGTGCTGCAAAAATAAGTTTTGCAACACCTCCTTTTTATGTATTGACGCTATCGATCTTCGGGACCACTCCCCGGGCGCGAGTCAAGCCTTCGGTGCTTTTCTATAGATTAGAACCCATGAAAACACCGAGGGTTTGTTTCACTCCTATTGCGAAAGTACTTAATTTCATAGCAGAAGGGAGGGGGATCAGAGAAACTTACAGACTTTTTCGGACAATACCAGTTATTGGATGTTAGTCTTCAAGTTTGCGATAACGAATACGCTTAGGCTCTTCTGTTCCGAGACGCTTCGCCTTATGAACTTCGTAGTCAGAATAGGAACCTTCAAAGAAGAACACATTACCTTCACCTTCAAAGGCGAGAATGTGGGTACAAATACGGTCGAGGAACCAGCGGTCGTGGCTAATTACAACAGCACATCCTGCAAAGGCTTCCAAACCTTCTTCCAAAGCACGCAACGTGTTTACGTCGATATCATTGGTCGGTTCGTCCAAGAGGAGTACATTACCTTCTTGTTTGAGCGCAAGTGCAAGGTGTAAACGATTACGTTCACCGCCAGAAAGAACACCACATTTCTTCTCTTGGTCTGCGCCAGAGAAATTGAAACGAGAAAGATAGGCACGCGCATTGATATCACGACCTCCCATGCGCATTAACTCGTTGCCTTGGGAAACTACCTCGTAGACACTCTTGTTAGGGTCGATGTCCTTGTGTTGTTGATCCACATAACTCAACTTTACGGTCTCTCCCACTTCAAATGTACCATTATCGGCTTGTTCAAGCCCCATAATAAGGCGGAATAGTGTTGTTTTACCTGCACCATTAGGGCCAATAACACCAATAATACCATTAGGAGGAAGCGCAAAGTTCAAATCACCAAAGAGCGTCTTGTCACCGTATGCCTTAGCTACGTGTTGTGCCTCTATCACCTTGTTTCCAAGACGAGGACCATTAGGGATGTAAATCTCCAAATGTTGTTCCTTCTCTCTTTGGTCTTCATTGAGCAACTTGTCGTATGAGTTCAAACGTGCTTTACCCTTAGCTTGACGTGCCTTAGGAGCCATGCGCACCCACTCAAGCTCGCGCTCAAGAGTCTTGCGACGTTTGGAAGCAACTTTTTCTTCCATTTCCATGCGCTTTGACTTTTGTTCGAGCCAAGAGGTGTAATTACCCTTCCAAGGAATTCCTTCGCCACGGTCTAATTCAAGAATCCAACCGGCAACGTCATCCAAGAAATAACGGTCGTGCGTCACGGCAATTACCGTACCTTCATATTGATTCAAGTGTTGTTCGAGCCAGTCTATAGATTCTGCGTCCAAGTGGTTGGTAGGTTCGTCGAGAAGCAACACATCAGGCTTTTGGAGAAGTAAACGACAAAGCGCAACACGGCGGCGCTCACCTCCAGAAAGGAACTCACACTTCTGGTCTGCAGGAGGACAATGCAAGGCAGCCATTGCACGATCTAAGCGACTGTCTAGGTTCCAAGCATCGGTTGCATCAATAACATCTTGTAGTTCCCCTTGACGCGCAAAAGTTCATTCATCTTATCTGCGTCTTCGTAGTATTCAGGAAGCGCAAACTTTTGATTGATTTCTTCGTATTCACTCAAAGCGTCTACTACGTGTTGTACTCCTTCTTGTACCACTTCTTTTACGGTCTTAGCATCATCCAAATGTGGTTCCTGAGCCAAGTACCCAACAGAATAACCAGGAGAGAAAACGACTTCGCCTTGGTAGTCATTGTCTAATCCAGCAATAATCTTCATCAGAGTGGATTTACCTGCACCATTCAGACCAATGATACCAATCTTTGCTCCGTAGAAAAAGCTGAGATAAATGTTTTTGAGGATAGTCTTATTCGTCTGTTTGATCGTCTTTGTAAGACCAACCATCGAGAAGATAATTTTTTTATCGTCTACTGTTGCCATTATATTGTGATTATATATTGTTCATTCTTACTTAAAATAGTAGCGCTATTGCATAACGTGGTACGTATTGGCTGTATTTGACTGTAATTACAGGTGTATACTCAACGATACTGCAATCAACTAGTGTAAGGCACCTAATCATCTCGTGAAGTGGAGACTAGATATAGATATCGCGAAACACACCTACTATAGTGCAAATATACGAAAAAAGCACGACTTCTCCATCTAAACTGGTAACTAATGACAGAAAAGAGGTTTTGCAGAATCAACCAGCAAGTACAAGTTCATCCCGTCCCAACATCATTACTTGATTAAGTGGGCTTACTCTAAAAAAAGAGAGCCCAAAGTCCAGTTCTAAAGGGCATGGGGGTGGTATTATATGTAATTTGAAGTTTGTAGGACAGCAATAGTTTGAATGCCTGAGATAAACACCAAACCTAAAAAAGAATCGTTGCAGATAACTCATCTACAACGATTCAAAGGGAAATCTAAAACATTAGCAGCTCTTGAATGAGCAATGCTTGCAAATAAAAGCGGTGCGTACGGGACTCGAACCCGTGACCCCATGCGTGACAGGCATGTATTCTAACCAGCTGAACTAACGCACCTCGTTTTACAAAGCAAAAATACTCATTTATGTTGTAATGTCCAAATATTTTTGCCTTTTTTTTCAAGTACACAAGTACTTCCGTAGACCTTCCTTATAACATTGTGTGAACTAAACCTATCGTTCAATACCCAGGATTCTGCTTCAATAAATGATTCATTTGTAACATACGAGCAGGAATAGGAAAAACTGTAGTATAACCATTAGATTCGTTTTCCAATTGCGGACGCTCTTCGTAGGCATGATGGAAACGTCCATAGCGTATAAGATCCTGTCGATGTGTTCCCTCCCACACAAGTTCAAGCCTACGTTCTTTGAATACATCATATAATGTAGCATTAGTAAGACCAGGCAAACCAACACGATTGCGTACTGTGTTGAGGGACTTATCACCATTGAGCCCTTGGCGTATGAGTGCCTCTGAGCGCATAAGTAAAGCATCTGCATAACGGTAAAGCACTATGTCATTATTTTGCAATTTACCATCTTCAAAGGCTGTACGATCTATTTCATACTTATACATTCTTGCTCCTGCAGTTTTCTCGTATATAGAACCTGTGAGTTGCATACGGATTTCGTTGGGATAATACACTAAACTTTCACCATTAGATTGCTTTAGTGGTTTTCCATCAACTTTCACTGTGTCCGCAAAGAAATTCAACGCAAAGCGCGGATCTTGCGTAGGGGTGCCATATCCAAAAGTCGAGAGTGTAGTCCGCGTCGCACTACTCCCATTTTCAGCTCCTCGTCCTAAGGCACTACCATGAATATAGTGTAGCGTACGAAAAAGATTTTTGAACAAAGTAGCATAAAGCGTCTTGTCCATGGGAATAGTATATACATTCTCTTTCGAGTGCTCATTGGCAACCGCAAAGTTTGTGGAATAATTGGGTTCCAAAGTGTAGCCTACTTCAGAAAGAGAGTCGCAATAAGCCACAGTAGTTTGCCAAGCATTGAGCGTCTGCTTTCCCACTTGAAACAGAATCGTGCTACCACTAGGACGTTCTTGATCAGTCCAGTTGTCGTCCATATAGACCTCTGAATTTAAGGCTAAACGCGCCAAAAGAAAATAAACAACAGGCTTTGTGATACGTCCATAATAATTGCCAAGTAAGTTACTTCGAGAAGATGATAAATAAGGCAAAGCCACCTGCAGTTCCCCTACTATAAAGCGGAACACCTCACTGCGTGAGCGCTGCACCATCTGACCTAACTTTGTTTAGTGTCAGTGACAATCGGGATGCATCCAAACAAGTCCATCAGCTGATAATAGAAGAGCGCACGGATAGCCCTAACTTCTGAAGTGTAAGCTCGCATTTGCTGGTTAGTTAATAGATGTTTGTTCCTCTCAAGCATCTCAAGAGAATGGTTACAAAGCATCACTGAACGGAAGAGATAGTTCCACATGCCATACAGTTCAGGGTCAGCTGCTGTCCACTTATGTAGATAGAGATTCTGCCAAAAACCCCCATCATACCAGTTCCCTCCACGAATTGGAATCATAGCCTCGTCAGTGGTAAAAGTGTTATAGTCATACACCCCTCGATAAGTACCCTGCAGCCCTTCCCCATCTTGTACGCCACCGATGTTGCCATATAGAGAAGCAACAGCAGTAAGATAAAGATTAGTAGCATTGTTTACAGCTCGCTTTTCATCGAGCTGACCATTGGATTCTGTATTTAAACAACTGCCCAGCATGATTAATGCAAACAGCAGACAAAGACATCTCATTTTCATGACAAAAGGAGATTAGAATTGAATACTTAGTCCAGCTGAAAATGTGCGATAAACAGGGATTGAACGCTTATCATCTATTCCCATTGTTGCATTCAGCACATGGCTATTGATCATTGGAGTCAAGCCACTGTAAGAAGTAATAGTAGCCAAATTATTCACACTCAGAGAAAAACGCAACCCATGCACATAGCGACTGCGTACTGGCACGTTCCAGCCCAAGGTTATATAGTCGACATTTACATAGTCTCCAGACTCTAACCAATAATCAGTTGCGATTTGGTCTTCTATTTGGGCAGAAGGTGCTGATTTCATGACATTATAGTCAGGAAAACTAGACATATTCATGTAAGACAATGCAGTACCATTGAAAATCTTATGACCAAACGCTCCATTCACTTGTATAGATAAATCAAAGTCACGATAGCGAAGCGAGATATTCGAGCCAACCATAAACTTCGGTGTTGCTTGCCCTGCTACGTAACGGTCACCATTATCCGAGAGATCTATGTTACCATCATTATTCAAATCTGCGATGGCATAATGACGCTTTCCTTTAGCATCAGTGACTAAGCCTTTGCTGTGAGGTAAATAGAATACCCCCAAGGGTTGCCCCACAATTTGGTAGAGCACATTATTATTCCCCCCATGAAATCCAGCCCCATTAAGTCCTCCAATACTTGTGATTTGGGGAGCGAACAAGGGGAACCCACGATAATCTCCATCAAGAGAAAGCAACTTGTTGCTCGACCATGTGAGATTTACATTAAGATTCAATTCCCAATCTCTGTTTTGGAGAGGAGTAACTCCCAACCCCACTTCAAAACCTTCGTTGCGCATACTACCATTGTTTGCTAGAAGTTTATTTGTAGTAAATGGAGGAACTGCAACATCATATTGGTAAAGCATATCATAAATATGAGCACGATAGTACTCAGCCATCAGCAACAAGCGGTTTGACCACCACCCCATTGAGAATCCCACATTTAATGTGCTTCGCTTTTCCCAAGTTAAATCGGGATTGGCATTCGTTGCCATACTTAAAGCCACAGTTGGTGTGCCATTATAAGACACAATACCTTGAGGTTCCAATCTCTGAAAAGTACTATAAGCACTAATTCCTCCTAAATTACCAGAAAGACCATAACCAGCTCGCAATGTAAGTCGGGTTAATGGAGTGTAATCGCGGAAAAAAGGTTCTGCCTTGACATTCCATTCACCTGATACCGAAGGAAACATTCCCCAAATGTTGTTTTCTCCTACTAGTGAACTGCCATCCCATCGACTACTCAATGCGAGTGTATACTTATTATACAAACTATAATTTACATTGAACAAGACCGAGGCTAAACGAGGACACTCATCATAACTAAAAGTCCCTCCATAAGGTCTTAAAGCACCAAGTGCCAAGTTGTCATACCCCACATCATTGTAATTAAAACCACGAACTGTTGTTCCAAAAGAACTGAGAGACCTCTCTTGATATTCGCTCAGAAATTGGCCTTTGATGTGGTGTACTCCGACTGTTTTATCATAATCTAAAGAAGCATTCAACAACCAGTCTTTATGTTTAGCCTCTTTTCTAACTGCCATGCCTTGAGCTGCAGTCCAGGTAGGGAAAAACACTGCATTTTCGACTGATGTAAACGTATAAGCTCCAAAAACCTTAAAAGTAATTGCAGGCAAAATATGGGCTCTGAGTGAGAGATGAGAGTTAAAGTTCTGATTAGAAATCTCATCCTTGACACGAAGTCTAGCCTGTGGGGACGCAATTTGGTTGGCAGTAGGATTGGTAGCCCATCCATTACCATTCCACTCCGAAGACAATGTAGGATTCTGCGTAGCAGCCGCGTAAAACAAAGCTTGTGGATCTGCTATATTACGATTACTTTGAGAAGAACCAAAAATACCAAAGTCTATAGTCAAAAATTTATCAAAAGCAAATTGAGTGAGATCAAGCTTTGCCACATAGTTATTGTAGCCAATATTACGAATCACAGTCTCACGACCAGTATATGCCACAGAAGCTCTATAGTTCGATTCTGCCGTACCGCCAGAAAAGGAAACATGGTGATTATTTATACTACCCACACGGGTCGGTAACGCAGTATAGTCCACAGTGTTGCCGCCATTGACATAAGGTATTCCAAGTTGCTTAGCTGTGCTGATATATTCAGACGCAGAAAGCATCTCAATATTCTTATAAACACGCTCCACCCCCCAATTTCCATCATACGTAATTTGGAATTTTCCATCACGGCCTTTCTTTGTAGTCACTATTATCACGCCCGACGCACCACGAGAACCAAACTGCGCTGTTTCAGAAGCATTTTTAAGTACTTCAAACTTCTCAATATCTGAAGGGTAGATTGTACTAAGCGTAGAAAGGTCAGAATATACGCCGTCAATGATAACCAAAGGGTTATTGCCGCCCATGATTGATGAATTACCGCGTATACGCACACTACTAAGCATCGCCAACCGTTCAGCACCACCGCTACCGACATTCACACCCGCGATTTGACCTGACATAGCTTCAATCGAACTATTTAAAAGTCCTCTCTTGAGAGGCTCATCAGAAATCTTTGTTTGTAGCTGCTTTCTCCACGTATGGATTTTATCACCTAGAGAAAGTACTTGCAAACTATCTGTAGATAAATGAGATACCTTTGAAAGCCGAGACTTATCCTTCCGTTTATTATCCAAAAGACTAGCTTCCTTAGACAAGGACACTGACTCGCCTACAATGTGACATAACTTAGCAGATTCAGCACTTATAGTTACGTTACTTTCCTTGTGAGCGACAAGAGAAAGTGGACTTGCTCCTAAAATAGCAGTAAACACAAGAGTGGTTGTTTTCATCTCAAAGGGTATTATCATCGGGTGTATCAATCTACCATTGAGTTAATCGCCAACGTCGGAAGTTCTATAACCTCACTACGCCTCTACGAATCAATTCAAAGAAGCAGTCTTTGGTGGCAACAATATCCGCCATTGCATCATGTGCACCATCAAATTCTTGACCGAAAAGTTTGGTATATAGTTCCATCAATTTAGGCCATTTGGGTCCAAAGCGTCCTGGAATGTTACAAAACTGTATGGTAGCTTGCATTGTACAAAGTGTAGGACGAGCAAACATAATACGAGAATCATAACCTAGACGCACATATTCTGCTCCAACGATGTGCAAATCATAATCTAGATTGTGACCTACCACGCAATCAGCTTGATTAAGATCTGCACCAAAAGCAAAGATAACGTCAAGCAATGGCTTACCATTCTCAAGAGCAAATTCAGTGGTTATACCATGCACGTCTGAAGCGGCTTTGGGAATTTCAAAACCATCTGGACGAACAATGTGATTTCCTTCTGATAATATACGACCTGCTGCATCAGTCAAAAGCCATCCAAGTTGAATGAGCCGAGGCCAATTATCTGTATTGGTGCAAGGAGCCTTGTAATCATTAGGAATTCCCGTAGTTTCAGTGTCAAAAAAAAGATACTTTTGGAAGTTATTCATACTCTATGAGTAAAAGTGATGTAGAAACAACGAATTTTGTTTGAATATTCTATGCTGCAAATATCAAAAAAAATGCTGAAACAAGCAAGAACTATGAAGCACAAAAGGTATTCTTTGATGAAGAAACGTCCTTTATCCCAAGATTTTTTGTACTTTTGCAGTACATTATTCTCCACAAATAAGCTAAGTCTATTATGTCTCCCATCTTTCTTGCAGGTCCATGCGTTATTGAAAATGACGAACTTCTCGATGTCGTAGCACAACGATTAGTCGAAATTCGGGAAAAGCTCCAAGTAGAAGTGTATTTCAAAGCATCTTTTGATAAAGCAAACCGGACCTCGCTCCGGTCCTTCCGAGGTCCTGGTCTAGAAAAAGGGCTGCAAATGCTGGCAGACATTAAAGCAAGCTTCAACCTTCCATTGACCACAGACATTCACGAGAGTTATCAAGCTGCGGCAGTAGGAGAAGTGGTCGATATACTTCAGATTCCCGCCTTTTTGTGTAGACAAACAGACCTCCTTGTTGCTGCATCACAAACCGGTCGTGTGGTAAACGTAAAGAAAGCACAGTTTCTTTCTGGAGAAGATATGCGCTTCCCTGTAGAAATGCCGCGAAGCTGGTGCTAAAGAGGTTTGGCTGACAGAAAGAGGAACAACATTTGGTTACAACAACCTTGTTGTAGATTTCAGAAACCTCCCTATCATGTCACAATGGGCTGATAGAGTGATTATGGATTGCACACATTCTGTACAACGTCCTGGTGGTGGTAATGGCACAACTTCTGGAGATCGTCAATTTGTGCCTGCTATGGCAAAGGCTGCAAAAGCTTTTGGCGCTCAAGGATACTTTATAGAAACCCATCCCAATCCAGAGATTGCTCTATCAGATGGTCCTAATATGCTCTTTCTTGACGACTTAGAGACGCTAGTTTCAGAATTACTCTAAATGAACTCTGAGCCAACACCCTATTTCATCCCTATTCCACGCTTTACCTCTCATTGATTATGTCTCGCATCATAGATACTGCCATACAATGCTTACGCGATGAAGCACAAGCACTTATTGATTTAATTTCTACCATCGGCACCGAATTTGAACGTGCCGTGGAATTAATTTTGCAATGTCGCGGTAAAGTCATTGTTTCTGGCGTAGGTAAAAGTGGACACATCGGTGCGAAAATTGCCGCAACGCTATCATCAACAGGTACTCCTAGCTTCTTTATCAACCCTCTTGATGCTTTTCATGGAGACCTTGGGGTGATTGGCTCAGATGACTTAGTACTTGCCATTTCAAACTCGGGAGAGACAGACGAACTACTCCGTTTTTTTCCTTACCTCATTGCAAGAAAAATTCCTGTAATTGGCATGAGTGGCAATCCCAAATCTCTATTAGCGCAATACAGCTCGGTCCATCTCAATATAGGTGTTGAACGCGAAGCCTGTCCTATGGGATTAGCTCCCACTACTAGTACCACGGTTACACTAGCCATGGGCGATGCATTAGCTTGTGCTCTGATTGTCGCCCGCGATTTCAAGGCTAGCGACTTTGCTCAATTTCACCCAGGTGGTGCACTAGGCAGACGTTTACTCACTTGCGCTAAAGATGTGATGCACACGGACAACCTTCCGACCATCGCCCCTACTACACTTATGGGTGAAGCCTTGATGCACATGACCAGCGGTCGCTTGGGGCTATGTGTGGCTGTGGAAAATAACAATATCGTCGGCATTGTAACTGACGGAGATATCCGTCGAGCCATGGAAAAATTTGGAGACAATTTCTTCCAACACACTGTAGCAGAGGTCATGACTTCACATCCCAAGAGCGTAAGTTCTGACACTAAAGTTGTCAAGATTGACGAAATGATGAAGCAACACAAGATTCACTCCGTTCTTGTTGTTAATGAGCATGGCAATCTTCTTGGCATCGTCGACTCCTTCTGCACAATGCTTTAACGATATAACTTCATAACGAGCTAAATTTCACGCTCGTACTCCTTATTCTTCTTACAGCATGCGCACCCCTTCTTTACGATACTCAAAGCCATTGCCATTATTCTAGTGGTTATAGCTCACTCTGCAGCACCCGCCTATTTGTCTAACTTTGCCTATATGGTTGGTGTGCCTGCATTCTTTGTTCTTTCTGGTTACTTCTTCAAACTAGATAATCTGGACAATACTTCTGATTTCGTAATTCGCCGAACTAAGACGCTATACCTTCCTTTTATCAAATGGGGGGTATTCTTTCTTATACTGCACAACCTATTCTTTGAGGTTGGATTTCTATCTGAAAGCTATGGAAATGCCCAAGGTGGAGTAACACATCCCTACAATTGGACACAAGCTGCTCAACATCTTTGGAGCATGGTCTTTAATATGTCAGGTTATGATCCCTTTATGGCTGGAGCTTTTTGGTTTTTCCGCGCTCTCTTCTTGGCAAATATCGCATTTACCTTTCTTTTCAAAGCAACTAGACAGCTAGGAAAATTTAAGACGTCCACATTACAAGTAGTTTCTGTTATTGTTCTTGCTTTTCTTCTTGCACTATGGCAAGCCTCTATGGGACTTCATATAACTGGTGTGGCGCAAGGTGGCTACAGAGAATTAATGGGCATTGTACTCCTTGGAATAGGATTTCTATTGCGTCGTGCCGATGAAACTCCAGATTCCTCGATTTGGCACAATCCGATTATTATGCTAGCTGCTAGTTCGGTTGTTTTAATGATTCTCACGTTTGTCTATCCCATTTCGATGGCAGCTAAACCAGGAAGTGTACTTTCCGTCCCTATTCTCACTGTTGCTGGTACAGCTGCTTTCATCTGGCTACGAGGTCTTTCTGAGTTTATTCTACAGCTTCCAGAAAAATACACTCAATGGCTACAAATTACAGGCGAAAATAGCTTGTATATTTTCGTTTTCCATCTCTTAGCCTTTAAAGTTGCTAGTATGATTAAAGTTGGTGTTTATCAACTAGATTGGGCGATGGTTGGAGGACATCCTGTAGTTCAACATGAACTAGGAGACGGTTTTTGGTTACTCTACATTTTTGTCGGTGTAGTTCTTCCTATTTTACCTGTTTGGATTTGGAAAAAGATAACCAATCAGCGTAAATTTGACGCGACTAATCCCAAAGACTGGCTTCGTCTTATTGTTCTCTTAGGACTACTCGCATATAAAGGAGTAATCGCTTTAGGACAATTCATTATAAACATCTTCATCAACTTAGGCAAATCTATCGTTTCATTATTAAAAACAATTTGGTCAGCCTCAAATCCTAGCGAAGATTAAGCAATCTGCATTAAGTTACATAGAATTCCTTTGAGACCTCTTTGTATTTAATCGGGAAATTGATACTTTTGCATTACCATATAGTCCGAGATCGTTGAGAGCTAAATAACTCAAACTCTGTTCTGCTTTCAATGTTCTAAACTTCTGCCTCAACAATTGCAACATAACATACTCTACAAGATGTATAGAACTCACAACTGTGGCGAGCTACGCATTAGCGAAGTTGGTCAAACTGTAACCCTAGCTGGATGGGTGCAACGCACACGTAAAATGGGAGGTATGACGTTCGTTGACCTTCGTGATCGTTACGGCATCACTCAGCTCGTATTCAATGAAGAAACCGACGCAGATCTCTGCACACGTGCCAACAAACTAGGTCGTGAATTTGTAGTACAAGTCGAGGGAACTGTCAATGAGCGCTACGCCAAACGACAAGATGGCAACTGGAGACGTTGAAATCATTGTGTCTACTCTCAATGTTCTAAACGCAAGTGAAGTACCTCCTTTCACAATAGAAGAGAATACTGACGGTGGCGACGACCTTCGTATGAAGTATCGCTATCTAGATTTGCGTCGTAGTAATGTGCGTGCCAACCTAGAACTCCGTCATAAGTTTTGTCTTGCTGTTCGCGAATATCTTGACAATCTAGATTTTCTTGAGATTGAAACTCCTATTCTTGTAGGTTCTACTCCAGAAGGTGCTAGAGACTTCATCGTACCTTCTCGTATGAATCCAGGTCAGTTCTATGCACTTCCCCAAAGTCCTCAGACTTTGAAGCAACTTTTGATGGTCGCTGGCATGGATCGTTATTTCCAAATTGTGAAGTGTTTCCGTGATGAAGACCTCCGCGCCGACAGACAACCTGAGTTCACGCAGATTGACTGCGAGATGTCCTACGTAGAGCAAGATGATATTATCAACACCTTCGAAGGTCTCACCAAATATCTCTTCAAGAAGGTTCGCAACTACGACCTTGGTGATGCTCCTTTCCTTCGTCTCTCATGGCATGAAGCTATGCGTCGCTTCGGTAGTGATAAGCCCGATATGCGCTTTGGCATGGAATTTGTCGAACTCATGGACGTTTTCCAAGGAAAGAGTGACTTTGCGGTCTTTAATGACGCAGCCTATATCGGAGGTATTTGTGCAGAAGGATGTGCATCCTACACACGCAAACAGATTGACGAATTGACCAACTTCGTGAAGTCTCAACAAGTAGGTGCAAAAGGCTTAGTTTATGCTCGTGTTGCAGAAGATGGAAGTGTAAAGAGCTCTGTAGACAAGTTCTATTCACAAGATGTTCTCCAACAACTCCGTGATGCTATGGGCGCCAAACCAGGTGACCTCCTTCTTATCCTTAGTGGCGAAGATGCTAATAAGACGCGCAAGCAACTTTGCGAACTTCGCCTATTGATGGGAGAACGCTTGGGCTTGAGAGACAAAAACAAGTTTGCTCTCTTGTGGGTTGTAGATTTCCCCATGTTCGAATACAGCGAAGAGGAAGACCGATTGATGGCAATGCACCACCCATTTACCTCACCCAAGCCATCAGATATCGACAAATTGGACACCAATCCTGCAGAAGTTCTTGCTGATGCTTACGACATGGTATGTAATGGTGTCGAAGTTGGGGGTGGTTCTATCCGTATCCACGACGCAGTTCTCCAAGCTAAGATTTTCAAAGTACTTGGTTTCACACCAGAAAAAGCTCAAGAGCAATTTGGTTTCTTGATGAACGCATTCAAATACGGCGCACCTCCTCATGGTGGTTTGGCGTATGGTCTCGACCGCTTCGTAAGTCTGTTTGCAGGCTTAGATAGTATTCGCGACTGTATCGCATTCCCCAAAAACAACTCTGGTCGTGATGTCATGCTTGATGCACCTTCTGTGGTGGATCAAAAGCAATTGGACGAACTTATGCTTGACCTTCGTCCTCTCCAAGCGTAAGTTCTGCACAATATTCCATAATACGTATTATAATAGCACCTCGGCGCGTGCGTCGAGGTGCTTATTTCTTATATATTCTCCCATGATTTACTCCATGACAGGCTACGGCAAAGCTGAAGCCACTTACAACGGAAAAAAAATCCACATAGAAGTCAAATCGCTCAACAGCAAAAACCTGGATTTGAGCACGCGCATTCCTTCCATCTATCGAGAAAAGGAAATGGATATTCGCAAATTTGCGGCAGCAGAATTGGAGCGAGGAAAGGTGGAATTAACCATTTGGTGCGAAAGGAACAGAACAAGCTGGATTAACCATAAATCCCTCGGCAGTGGCTTCCTATCTGCAGCAAATGCAGACAATCAGTATCGAAACTCCTGGTTTGGCGATGCCCAATCCCTCAGAGTTGTGGAAAGTTTTAGTGCGCCTTCCCGAACTAACACAAGTTGCATCACTCGAAACTGTGTCCGAGGAAGAATGGTCTGCTGTAGCCACCGCACTTTCGCAAGCCATCAACCAACTCAAGGACTTCCGTCGCCAAGAAGGAGAAGCCCTTGCTCAAAAGTTCCTCAACAACATTGATAGCATTGAAGCCTTGATGAAGAGCATTGAGCCTTTCGAAAAAAGTCGCGTCGAAAAGATTCGCACAAGACTCGAGGAGCGCATTGCTGAGCTTCCCAGTCTAGATCTCGATAAGAACCGTCTCGAGCAAGAGCTTATTTATTACATTGAGAAGCTAGATATCAATGAAGAAAAACAACGATTGACCAACCACCTCAACTATTTCCGTGAAACACTCTCAGGACCACATGGACAAGGCAAAAAGTTAGGCTTCATTGCTCAAGAGATGGGACGAGAAATAAATACGACTGGCTCAAAAAGCAACCAAGCAGAGATGCAAAATATAGTAGTAAAAATGAAGGACGAACTCGAACAGATTAAAGAACAAGTACTCAACGTTCTTTAATGTCTAACTGCAAGTATTTTTTCTCATCCACTCACTACTCTATTACACAAATACTCATGACTAAAGTTATCGTATTTTCAGCACCCTCTGGCTCTGGCAAAGCACGCTAGTGCAACATCTTATCGAACAAGGACTCAATCTTCATTTCTCCATTAGTGCAACTAGTCGCCCTCCACGTGGTCAAGAGCAACATGGAGTCGAATACTTTTTCCTCTCTCCCGAGGAGTTTCGTGCTCATATCGAGGCTGATGATTTTTTAGAATACGAAGAGGTCTACAAAGATCGCTACTATGGAACCTTAACTTCTCAAGTAGAAAGTCAACTAGCTGCTGGAGAAAATGTCATCTGCGACATCGATGTTAAAGGTGGCATCAACATCAAAAAACACTACGGAGCTCGTTGTCTCGCTGTCTTCATCCAACCTCCTTCGGTAGCAGCCCTGAAGTCCCGTTTGGAAAATCGCGGTACCGAAACACCAGAAGCCATTCAAATGCGATTAGACAAAGCTGAGTATGAAATGAGCTTCGCCTCGCAATTTGACACTATCATTGTGAATGACGACCTTGACACTGCAAAATCTGAAATCTACAAAGTAGTCAGCGAGTTCATCAACGCATAACATAGCCTATTCATCCCTAGTGCTCTGACGAGCACTAGGGATATTATAATTCTAGTTCATCCGGTATTTGGAATGGTGCGGCAATCGTGCAGCGCATATAGCCTTAGCTGAAAATACCTTTCATCCCTAAAACCATAGGCAACTCTCTTCATCACCTTTGTCTTATTGTTGATTCCCTCTACTTTTCCGGTCGATATGGGGCAGTCGTACCACGCAAGAATGCCGGTTATATAAGTATAATCGTGTCGGCCATTTTCATCAACTGTGGCACTTTGCTCTCTCGCGCCTGTTTTTCCCAATCGAGAAGGCGGAGCATAGTGAAACTCAAGATGATGAGTGTGAATCGCCTTGATTGTGTCCCACGATACACCCAAGAGGTGGGCTACATCTTTGAGTGCCATCCCCCTTCAATAGATTGACCACATACCTTGCAAAGCGACGAGTGTATCTGTGACTGCCGAGTGCAAAGGATATCCGTTCCTGACAATCATAGACACAATTCGCACACTTGCACTTGTAGCTACGGACTTTCATTCTCAGAATTACCTTTTTGCCACCAATCGGAAGATTTATAAAGTCGCGAGTGTGAAAACCATTCTTCACCCAATGGGCATGACCGCACTTGGGACAGCATTTCAGAGAATCTTTACTTTGCAAGTGTAAGATAATTGTATTACCTTTGTATTTCTCACACAGGCAATTGTGTTGATACAATCCCCAAGCATGATATAGAAAACTGCTGTTCATAACTGTACATTTGTTGGTGGTTATTCAACTATACAATTGTTCGACAGTTTTCGCATTTTTCAACACCATCACTCCAAACGTCAGATGAACCTTAATTTCCCCCTTTATATTGTGTTATTTTGCATAAGATATTAAGATGAAGTTTTTTCTCTTTCTCCTTGGATTACTCTTCTCTTTGCCGATTTTTTCGCAAAAGGATTCTATCAAAGTGTTTGGCCCATATTGCAGACGCTTTCACTGGTGCAATTATTGAAGATGGCACCATCGATGTACTGTCTCCCGATTCGACTGTGCTCTTTTCCGGAGAATGGGTGTACAATACCGATGATGACGTGCGAACGGCTTCGCTCTATTATTGTAAGATTCCCGAAGAAGGCAACTACATCCTTCGTCTTCAGCACCCCAATTATTTCCCACTCTACTTTCCTATTACCGTAAAGCTGGGCGGGCGCAACAATGGTGTTGTGAGCATTCCTCAAAAAGCACTCATGCGCAAGCGTCCCAAGGAGCAAAAGCTGGGAGAGACCGTGGTGAGTGCCACGAAGATAAAAATGGTGATGAAAGGCGACACCCTCGTTTACAACGCCGATGCCTTCCAACTTTCGCAGGGCTCGATGCTCGATGCGCTGATCGAGCAACTGCCGGGGGCGCAACTCAATGAGAGTGGCGTGATCACGGTGAACGGTAAGCGGGTGAGCAGTCTGCTGGTCAATGGCAGGGACTTCTTCCGCGGCGACCCCAAAATAGCATTGGAAAACCTTCCTGCCTACATGGTCAACAAAGTCAAGGTCTACGAACAACAAAGCGACTTTGAGGAGATGACGGGGCTGAAGGAAATAGAGCGGCCGCTGGTGATGGACGTCAATCTAAAACGGCAATATTCCATCGGCTGGATTGCCAATTCGGAGGCTGCACGAGGCACGAAAGACAAGTACTTGGCGCGATTGTTTGCGCTGAGATTTTCAGACTTGTCACGCTTAGCGATTTTCGGAAATATCAACAACACCAACGACACACGGCGCCCGGGAGCAAAGGGCGAGTGGTCGCCGTCCTATCTACCGCAGGGCTTGCAAACGAGCAAAACTGCCGGAGCGGAATACAGTTACGAAAATCGCCACAAGACGTTTGAATGGACGAGCAATGTGGATGCGACACACACCGACAACTACACACTTACCACCCACAACCATGAGAGTTTTCTGCCCACTCAGCGCTCCTTCTCGCTCAGTCGTTCGGAAGCTAATAACCACACGACGTGGTTCAACACGAGCCATCGATTTTCTCTGAAAAAAGCGGTGCGACAATCAGGACAAATCAGTTTCAACTATGATAAAAACACCAACGATGCCACGCAACGTGCCGGCGAGGTGGGCGTCAATCCGTTTGAGCTGGTGCCCAATGGAGAGGTGCTCGATGAGCTGTTTCGCCCAGGCAGCACGCGTCTGCAGCAGCTAGCACGTAACCGTCGCTATTCGCTGATGCGCGGCAATGGCGAGAATTGGCGCTTGAGGGCACCCTATCAATTACGTTGGAGTCCTTTCAGCAGTCGGGGGTGAACGACTTCTTCTCTTTTAATTTCTCAGGAGTTTACGACCGACATCGCGCTCAGACGTTCGACCACTATCGTTTGGAATACCTCGGCGCAGGGAGTGGAACAAACGACTTCCGCAACCGCTATCGCAACGCTCCCTCCCACCATTACAACTTCAATATGGAGGCATCTTATTTAATGCCTTTTGGCGCGTTTTGGCCGACCTTGAGCTACAGATATTCGCAAGACTATCGTGATGCCAACACCAACTTCTACCGCCTCGACAGGCTTGTGGGATGGGGTGCCGACACCAACTTTGCCCCGGGCATGCTCCCCTCGGCAACGGCAGACATGATGCAGGCATTCGACGCGCCCAACAGCGGACACTCGCGTTTGTGGCAACGGCAGCATCAGGTAAGCCTGCGCATGGAATACCGCACGAAGCATCAAAACCGCACTACAATAGCCTTCCAACTTCCGTTGCGTTGGGAACTGGAGCATTTGTTGTTCGACAAAGTCGGGCAGCACTTCGACCGAAATCGAACGCAGGCGTTGTTTTCTCCGCAAGTCTATCTTCATCAACAGTTTCAGAAAGGAGAGACCAGCCACGTATTTACCTTCAACTACTCGCTGTCACGCGCAATGCCCGACTTTATCTATGCCCTCGAATTGGAGGATAGTGCCAATCCGCTCTACATCCAAAGGGGGAAATGCCCACTTGGTGCCAAGCACTACGCAAAACCTTTCATTCACAATGTTTACGCTGAAAAAGCACAGGAAACTCTACAACCTGAATGTATCCTATCAACGTACTTCTAACGCGCTAGCCTCAGAACGCACCTATAATCCTGCCACGGGAGGCTATATGACGCGCCCGGTCAATGTAAACGGCAACTGGCGCACCGACGGCACTTTCAGTACCAATGGACAGTTTGGTGCGAACAAAGCTTTCGATTGGAGCAACCAGTCCTCTTTCTCTTACGACCATAATGTCGATATGGCCAACGTGGTCGGCAGCACCACACATGAGTTGAGCACCATCGGCAGTCTTTATCTCCGTGAACGACTTTCGGTCAACTATTCGCAACGAGGTTGGCACTTGGGTGCAAAGTGCAAGGCAGTTACAATCATATGACTGGCCGACGCAGCGACTTCAAGGAGATTAGCGCATGGGACTACAGTTACGGACTGACTGCACGTCTCCCCTTGCCAGGTAAGGTGGGGCTGAGCACGGACTTCACCGTATTTAGTCGGCGAGGCTACACTGACACGCAGCTCAACACCAACCACCTCATTTGGAACCTTCGCCTCGAGCGCAGCATTCTGCACGGAAATCTGACCTTTGCTCTCGATGGTTTCGACCTGCTGCATGAACTTTCCAACGTGACACGCACGGTCAATGCGCAAGGCCGCACCGAAATCTACCACAACGTCATCCCTTCCTACTTCATGTTGCACGCCATCTATAAGTTTAACCTGTCACCTAAAACACGATAAAATGAAGACAAGCAGATACAATCTCTACTTACAAGATTCAACAGGCATGGTTATATATAATTTAAGTCTGATGAAATTGTAGCACTCACCCCTGAACTTTCAGAGGAACAACAAAAGTACGAAGCTTACAAAAACAGACGACTATGAACTAACGAGACTGTAGCACAAACACAAGTTAGCACATTAAAGATTCTCATTTAACTTCAAATACGATCCCTTCATTAAGCAAGGCTTTCTGGGTAACACTTGTTTGTTTCGCAGTAAAATTGTAAATTTGCACAAGTGTGATTACGCTTTTATAGCCGCCTATATCAGTACTTCACACCTGCTTTGCGAAAGTCAAGTCCCGATCTCCTATGTCTCCGTTAAAACTCTCCGAACTAAACCATCTTGTTCAACAAGTGTTGAGCTTGCAATTTTCTGACACCTATTGGGTGGTAGCAGAAATTTCAGAGTGTCGAGAGGCTTCTAATGGTCATTGCTATCTTGAGCTAGTAGAAAAAGACGAAGAAAAAGCAGGAAGTTTCACGGCTAAAGCTCGTGCAAACATTTGGCGAAACACATGGCAACAGATAAAGTTCAACTTTGCCCGTGAAACAGGTCGTGCTTTGGGGGCTGGGCTGAAGATTTTAGCCGAAGTGTCCGTGCAATTTCATGAGGTGTATGGATTTTCACTCACCATTCATGACATTGACTCCACTTATACGCTAGGAGAACAGCAAAAGAAGCGACAAATCATTCTCCAACAATTGGAGGAAGATGGTGTGCTGACCCTTAACAAAGAATTGGAACTGCCAGCTGTCATTCAGCGTATTGCAGTTATCAGTGCAGCCGGTGCAGCAGGCTATGGAGACTTTATGAACCAGTTGGAACAATCTGGCTTTAATTTTCTAACTCGTTTGTTTCCTGCTACCATGCAAGGTGCACTCGTTGCAGAATCAGTGATAAATGCCCTCGACCTCATTGCTGCCGACCAAGAAAAATGGGACGTAGTCGTTCTCATTCGTGGAGGTGGAGCTACAAGTGATTTAGACGGATACGAAAACTACGACCTCGCCGCCAATGTAGCACAATTTCCCCTCCCTATACTCACTGGAATCGGGCACGAACGCGACGACACGGTGGTAGACTTTGTAGCACATACACGATGCAAGACACCAACGGCTGTAGCTGCTTTCTTGATCGAACGAATGCAAAATGTGCATGCAGTGATAGATAACTTACGCGAACGCCTGAACCGAGCTTCAATGGACTATCTGCAGATGCTTCAGTTGCGCTATGAACGCTTGGGACAACGCTATTCCACTGCTGCTATCAACTTTGTAAATCGGCAACAACAAGTGCATCATCGCTTGACACAACGGATTTCGACAGGGATTCACGAACAACTTTACTCCCAAGCTCAGCATTTGCAAACCGTTGCTTCTCGCTTGCAAACCAACACCCACCTACTAATTGAGCGTAAAGAACATCAGTTATCTCTCTTTGCACAAACACTTCGTTGGGCTGATCCACAACGCACTTTGGCAATGGGATACTCTATTACTTACACGTCTGACGGAAAACTATTGAGCGCTGCTAGTGCTCTTCCCCCAGGAACGAGACTTCGCACAGTTGTTGCTGATGGAGAAGTCTGGAGTACTATAAACGAAGTCTCATAACGAAGCATTAAGCTCCCTACCCTTCATTCTATATATGGCTAAAAAGTCTGCACTTTCCTATGAGGAAGCACTCTCCGAATTGGAGAGTATAGTCGCTGCTATCGAAAGCGGTGATTTACCCATTGACCAACTAACCCCACGCTTGGCACGTGCGCAAGAACTTCTTGCCTGCTGCAAACAACAACTCGAAAAAGTAAATACAGACGTAAAGAAGATTCTCGAACATGAGTAAGAACAAATTGGCAAAATTTGCCGAGATGGCAAGCTACGATCATGTTATTGAAGCCCCATTTCAAACACCTGATACTCCTTATCATCCATTGCGTGGTAAATGGCATGCAGAGTTTTTTAAGAATGACAACCCAATCGTTCTCGAACTCGGTTGTGGACGTGGAGAATACTGTGTAGGCTTAGGGCGCATGTTCCCAAACAAAAACTTTATTGGTGTAGATATCAAGGGTGCCCGCATGTACACAGGAGCCACTGAAGCCAAGAATGACGCATTGACGAACGTGGCATTCCTGCGTACTCACATTGAATTTATAGACAAATTCTTGCGCCCAACGAAGTCGCTGAAATATGGCTCACTTTCTCTGATCCTCAAATGAGAAAAGCCACCAAACGACTAACTTCCACCTATTTCTTGGAGCGTTATCGCCGATTGTTGCAAGACAACGGTATAGTACACCTAAAGACGGACTCTAATTTTCTCTATACCTATACTTCTAGCATGATAGAAGCCAATCATTTACCCGTGCTTTTCCAAACAGATGATTTGTACCACACACTTTCTGCTGAGGAAGACGCGGAAGTGAAAGAGATTCTAGGCATTCGCACCTATTATGAGCAACAATGGATTGACCGCGGGCTCAACATTAAATATCTAAAGTTCCGCTTGCCTCAAGATGGAAATCTTATAGAACCTGAAGTTGAAATTGAACTAGACGACTATCGTTCCTACAACCGCAGTAAACGCTCTGGATTGACAACAAGCAAGTAGTTCCTATTTCAACGAAGAATCACAACAAATATTCATATCAACTCTGAATTATATGCTCAAACATATTGTTATGTGGCGCTACAAAGATGGCGCAGAAGGTAAAAGTTCGAAAGAACACGCTCAATGGATGAAACAAAACCTCGAAGCTCTCGTCGGCATAGTCCCTGAAATCCAAAGTCTAGAGTACGGCATTGACGAAATGTCCACCCCAGCCTCATATCACGGCGTACTCACAGTGGTTGTTGCAGATGCAGAAGCATTGAAGTGCTATGCAAACCACCCAGAACACCTCAAGATTGTGGATTATGCAAGCAAAGTCACAGAGAGTCGAGTAGTCGTAGATTATACTCTCTAAACATAAAATACAGACATAACTAACTAATCATGACGCTATATCCAAAACTCATCACCGACATTCTCGCAACTATTCGCTATCCAGGCAATGGTAAAAACATTATTGAGGCGGAAATGCTCTATGATGACCCTCGTATCGATGGGATGAAAGTGAGTTTTTCTATCGTATTTGATAAAAATCCCGACCCTTTCATGAAGAGTCTTTTCAAATCTATAGAGGCCACTATCCATCGTGAAATAAGTCCTGACGTAGAAGTCACCATTACTCCCCAATACCGCTTAGCAGAACGTCCAGAGGCTGGTAAACTTTTACCCCAAGTAAAGAATATTATCGCAGTAAGTTCTGGTAAAGGCGGCGTAGGCAAAAGTACTGTCTCCGCTAATCTAGCAGTAGCTCTTGCTGCACAAGGTTATAAGGTAGGACTTCTCGACGCAGATGTCTTCGGACCTTCTATGCCCAAGATGTTTAGTTTAGAAAACGAAGCCATCTATGCACACATCGTTGAAGGTAGACAACTCTTGATTCCTGCGTTGAAATACGGGGTAAAACTCTTATCCGTTGGATTCTTTGTCAATCCTGAGACTGCCACTCTTTGGCGTGGTTCGATGGCTTCCAACACGTTGAAGCAGCTTATTGCTGATGCAGACTGGGGAGAACTCGACTATCTCATCCTCGACACTCCTCCTGGTACCAGTGACATTCATTTGACTCTTCTTCAAACATTGGCAATTACAGGTGCTGTCATTGTTTCCACTCCGCAACAAGTGGCTTTGGCAGATGCGAGAAAGGGCATCGACATGTATCGCAATGAGAAAGTGAACGTGCCTATCTTAGGACTGGTAGAAAATATGGCATGGTTCACCCCTGCTGAGCTCCCAGAAAATAAATACTACATTTTTGGCAAAGAAGGCGCAACACGATTGGCAGAAGAACTTGATGCACCAGTTTTAGCCCAAATCCCCATTGTGCAAAGTATTTGTGATGGAGGGGACAACGGAGAACCAGTAGCACTCAATCCTAATACTATCACAGGTCAAGCATTTGCTCACCTTGCACAACGCGTAGTAGAGGAAACCGAGCGCCGCAACCGAGAACTAGCACCTACTCAAGTGGTTGAAATTGAAGTTAAACGTGCGGAAGATGTAAAATAAACAGGCTCTGTTTAACCGTCCTCCTACTACCTCACATTAGTAACAACCCAGTAAAAATTTACACATCGCGCATATCTCTCAGAATGCGTGCGGCTAAAACTACATTCAAATGTAGTTTTAATTCCCGACAGCCTATTTCCCTAGAGAAATACCTGTCGGGATTTTTTTGCTCTTGCGCAGAAAAAAAACATCTGCGCAGAAGTTCTCACCAAAAACAACGCTACAACCACATTTTTTTCGTAAATTCGCGGTAAACTAAGCGGAGAACACAGTTTCTGTCCACCAAGAACAACTTTTATTCTTGTAAAGCACACTGCATTCCTCTCCCTCATAGTTCATAAACAATGGCAAGAGCAAATCAAAAACTTGGATTGTTCCTGAAGGAATCACACCTACAGAGCTAGATCTAAAGGTATTAGAATATCAAGAGAAGGGCTTTATTGTCCCCTCTCGCCAACTTATTAAGACACCTGAACAAATAGAAGGTATCCGCCGTGCTGGAGTCATCAATACTGGTGCACTAGACTTGGTAGCAAAGTCCATCAAAGAGGATATGTCTACCGCTGAAATTGATAGACTTGTAGCTGAATATATTGCAGACAATGGGGCTATTGCAGCTTGTCTTGGATATGAAGGATTTCCCAAAAGCTGTTGCACTAGTATCAACGAGGTGGTTTGTCATGGCATTCCCTCTGACGAAGAACTTTTGTGGGATGGCGACATCATTAATGTCGATGTTACCACCATCAAAGATGGCTATTATGCCGACGCCTCTCGTATGTTTATGATTGGCAATGTTGATGAAAAAGCAAAACGCTTAGTCGAAGAAACAAAACGTTGCCTAGAAATTGGTGCAGAAGCTGCACGCCCTTGGGGCTTTGTAGGCGATATTGGTCGCGCCATCGAAAAATACGCGAAATCGAAAGGTTACACCGTGGTTCGCGAATTGGCTGGACACGGCGTAGGATTAGAATTTCATGAAGATCCGATTGTCGACCACTACGATACTCACCACCGCGGTATGCTTCTTGTGCCTGGTATGGTGTTTACCATCGAACCTATGATCAATATGGGCGCACGCGACGTCTTCATCGACGAAGAAGACGGCTGGACAGTTGTGACAGAAGACGAATTGCCTTCAGCACAATGGGAACACACATTCCTCGTTACAGAAACAGGATTGGAGATTCTCACCCACTAATACCCACTTTTTTTACTTTCATTCTTATGCCTATCACACTTCTCGCTATAGAATCTAGTTGCGACGACACTTCTGCTGCAGTGATGCGCGATGGGGTGTTGCTCAGCAACGTTACTGCTTCTCAAGCTGTGCATGAAATGTATGGTGGTGTTGTACCAGAATTAGCTAGTCGCGCTCACCAACAAACATTGTTCCCGTGGTTGATGCTGCGCTCAAGCAAGCTGGAGTAGATAAATCAGAACTTTCTGCTATCGCAGTAACCCTTGGTCCTGGACTTATGGGTAGTTTGCTCGTAGGAGTAAGCTTTGCCAAAGGTCTTGCAGCAAGTCTTGGAATTCCGCTCATTGACGTCAACCATCTCCATGGTCATATTTTGGCGCATTTCATCCTCACTCCAGACGAGCAAAAGGATGTTCCTCCCTACCCTTTCCTATGTCTTCTCGTGAGTGGAGGAAATTCACAAATTGTTAAGGTGAACGCACACAATGATTTTGAGGTGCTTGGACAAACTATTGACGACGCTGCCGGCGAAGCTATCGACAAATGTTCTAAAGTAATGGGACTTGGCTATCCTGGTGGTCCTATTATTGACAGAATGGCACGCCAAGGAAATCCCAAGGCTTTCACTTTTGCAAAACCGAATCTCCCTGGCTACGACTATAGTTTCTCAGGACTCAAAACCTCTTTCCTCTATTTCTTACGCGATAAGATTGCAGAGAACCCCAACTTCATTGAAGAAAACAAAAACGACTTAGCTGCGTCACTTGAAGCCACCATCATTGACATCTTGATGAAGAAGCTAAAAGCAAGCCGCCAAGGACACAGGTATCAAGCATGTGGCTCTTGCCGGTGGCGTCAGTGCAAATAGCGCACTACGCAAAGCCTTTCAAGACATGGAGGAAAAGGGAATCTGGAAGATTTATATCCCCAAATTCTCATATACCACCGACAATGCGGCAATGATTGCCATGAGTGGACATTATCGCTACCTAGACGGTGAGTTCTGTTCACTTGACAAACCCGCATTTTCTCGTACAGTATTCTAACTTATTCATTCATCCATACCCTCATCTCACATTTTATGGACTTAGATTTGAAAGTTGTCAGCAAGGAAGTAAATGAAATCCTCTGGCGTAATCACCAAACTCTCTCTGTAGCTGAAAGCTGCACCTCTGGTCGTATTGCAAGTGTCATCACTGCAGTTCCAGGTTCTTCGCAATATTTCAAAGGTGGTGTTATAGCTTACGCCAACGAAGTTAAAATAAACCTCCTCGGTGTTGACGCACAGATTATCGAAGAGAAGACACCTGTGTGTGAAGAAGTCGCAGTGCAAATGGCACAAGGCGCACGCAAAACCTTTGGAACGGACTATTCTGTTTCTGTAACAGGATTTGCAGGTCCTGGTGGTCACGACTCTGGCAAAAATTCAGTTTTAGTAGGTACTATCTGGATTGCCGTGGCTTCTTCTACTAACGTAAACTGTCATGCTAGAAGAAGACAACGGTCGTGACAAGAATTTGGCTTCTGCCACATCCACTGCTATACACTTACTTCTTGAACTTCTGAAGGAAGAGCTCGGTGCCGGTGAAGAAGCTTAACAGCCAACAAATTTGTCTTCGGACAAAAGTATTATGCGTCGCATCTTTTTATCTAAGATGCGACGCTTATTGTTTTAACCCCAATCGGTCATTAGGTCCTAAACAGATTTTATTTGATTGTTGATTAGGTTGTTTCTCGTTTGCCTTTGGTGTAGCGGGCCACGTCGAGAACCAACGAACAACAAGATGCCAACAAGAAAATGAAAGATGACAGGACGTTATCTTTTCAATTACGATTCGCACCATAACGGTCTAATGACCGATTTGGGCTTAACACAGAAAGAACTATTCAAAGAACGCCAATAGTCAAATTCGGAATTGTACTCCCCCTACTGAACTGCTAGGATTTTCTGTTTTTTTCTATTTTTTCCCAGCGAATAATGTTAAAACCAATCTTCAAAAATAGGGTGAGTTTTCTAAAAACTAGAAGCAAATCTTCGCTTATCCCCATAAGGATTATAAGATTGCTCCTACATTTACACTCCATTTTTCCCGCTTCTCTTCGATTTTCAGCATGTTTACGAACATTTCCTTGTGATATTCGACAAATTTGGTGCGTTGTTGATACAATTTCGTCGGAGAAAATTTGAAATAACTCCGACGTTTTTGAAATTTTGTCCGAGAAAATTTGAAATAACTCCCGCGTTTTGCCCTACTCTCTCGAAAAGACACGTGCAAACCTACGTCTGAGATTCGCACATTTCCTTCACCAGATTACGCAACGCAGAATTAAGCGTTAAATTGAGGTCCAAATACTGTAAAGTTTCCCTAACCACCCATATATACATGAGTAATAGTAGGAGCGAACAAAACACCTATGCGTTGCGTTGTCTCTATGTTTCTCCTAGCCTCATCCACCACGCAGAGGAAGATATCCCACACATCAATTCAACGCTAGGTTTACATCATCACATTTCCCAAATGTTTATCCTTATCCTTCCCAAAGTTATTAGTTTGACAAAGTAGACCTATCGGGTCCTAATCTAGATGTAGTGCCACAACCAAGAATCTCTTCCCATAATCACTTGTGAAACCAAAGATAATTTGCTAACTTTGCAAAGTATATACTAGCCCTAAAGCGGCAAAGTAAAGCAGAGCACCCACGATTCGTAGCAAAGCCTCTGCTCAACTACCGCTTGATAGCCAAAGCCAATCGGCATTTACACAATGAATACATCCACCACTTACCCCTGCGACATCACTATAGTCGTTCCCCTTTTTAACGAAGACGAAAGTATTCCCGAACTCTACGCATGGATTAAACGCGTCATGCACGAACACAACTTCAGTTATGAAGTGCTTTTTGTAGATGATGGATCTACCGATCAGTCATGGAGCATCATCCAAAAATTGTCGCAAGAGGAAGAAGCTGTACACGGCATCAAATTTCGTCGTAATTATGGCAAGAGTCCTGCCTTGTTTTGTGGATTCCGCAGCGCAAAAGGGAGAGTGGTCATCACCATGGATGCTGATTTACAAGATAGTCCCGATGAGATCCCCGAATTGTATCGCATGATTACCGAAGACGGATATGATCTCGTCAGCGGTTATAAGCAGAAAAGATACGACCCTATCTCGAAAACAATTCCCACCAAACTTTTCAATGCTACTGCACGAAAGGTAAGTGGTATCCCTAATCTTCACGACTTCAACTGTGGACTCAAAGCTTACCGCCTAGAAGTGGTGAAAAACATCGAGGTATATGGCGAAATGCACCGCTATATTCCTTACCTAGCAAAAAATGCAGGTTTTTCAAAAATCGGAGAAAAGGTGGTGCAACACCAAGCACGCAAATTTGGCACTTCCAAATTTATGGGATTGAATCGCTTTGTCAACGGTTATCTTGACCTCCTTTCTTTGTGGTTCCTCAACAGCTTTGGACTCAAGCCCATGCACGTCTTTGGTTTCTTGGGTACAGTGATGTTTGTCTTCGGCTTCTTAGCAACGATTGTAGTAGGTGGTGTGAAGCTCTATCACCTTTTTGCTGGAATTCCTGCACCACTCGTCACAAACTCTCCCTATTTCTACATCTCACTCACCATGATGATTCTAGGCACGCAGCTCTTTGTTGCTGGATTTTTGGGAGAACTCATCAGTCGCAACGCGCAGGGTCGCAACGACTATCACATCGAAGAAGAAATTTAAGACATTGTGTAGGGCTAATTTATCGTTTACCCAGCACTTGCTCAAGCATAAAATGGCAAAAAAACTTCTACATAGTTTCCTTGGTCTTGCGGCGTCTGGCATCGTAATGGGAATGGCAAGTTGCACCAACATTGACTGTCCACTCGACAATCAAGTTGAAATGGTGCTCAATTTCTACCATTATGAGACCAAAAAGTACTTTCACTCTCAGATACTTTAAGCATCTATGGAGTTAAAGGCGATACAACACAATTACTGTTCAATCGTGCGATAGGACAACGCACCATTCGAGTACCATTAAATGTTGCATCCGAACGCGATACGCTGTTGCTCCGTTTCTCTTCTAGCACCGAAACTGCAACAGATACGTTGATTGTGTCGCATCAACCAAAGTCTCATTTTGAATCGCTGGACTGCCCAGCTTCTGTGTTCCACACGCTTACGAAAGTAAACTGGCACGCGCATCAAAATACATCTAAACTCCTAACTGTGCAGGAAGTTCTCGTCACCAACCCCAATGTAGCTTACGAAAATGTGGAACATCTCAAAGTACTCCTTCGTCCTGTTGCTCAGTAGTCTAGGCGCACTGGGCTCGATGAATGATGCAAAGGCAGCGAATGTACAAACTTTGGCTTCTACGCCAGTCTGTTCTTTAGAAGAACAAGGATACTCCAATGAGTCAGTAGGAGCAAACACTCCTCAAAGCACAGATGGTCGTTTAAAAGATGCCCCACTTTTGCAGTGGGATGACAGCACCACTATCACTCGCGCCCCACAAGGTGTGGAATTTAACGACAGTAAGCGTGAAGCCCTCAATCGTCTATTGGGCAATCGCAGTATACCCTTGTTGGCAGGAGTAAGTGTTTCAGCCAATCTAGCAGGCGCATTTCTCAACACCTTCACTTCTTCAGGCACTTACGAAGGAGCTTTGCGCCTAAATTTCCGCAATAAATACTTTCCTATTATAGAATTAGGTATCGGTGCTGCGAATCAAACGAGTGAAACGACACAATTAAATTACATCACTCGCGCACCATTCGGACGCATTGGGCTTGACTACAATCTAAAGCGCGACAAACGAAGTACAAATCGCATTTTTGTAGGTGCACGCTACGGTTTTTCGGCTTTCAACTATGACCTGAGTGGGACCCCTGTCCAAGATACACACTGGAAACGGAAGCTCCCTTCCAATTCAACAACATCAGCGACAAGGTCCACTGGGGTGAACTGGTGTTCGGGTTGGAAACCTCAATATGGAAGTTCATTCATCTTGGTTGGTCATTGCGCTATCAAGTGCGTCTTTATGAACACAACACCAACATCGGAAGAGCTTGGCACGTGCCTGGTTTTGGACAAAACTCAGAAAATATTCACTTTTCTGGAACATTCCAACTCATTTTTGACCTCACTCACTTTAAGAAAGCAAAAGCCCCTTCTATAAACTCTAGCAAATGAAACGTATCCTTTCTCTCATCTTCCTCATACTCTTGGTAGCTGGCACTGTATATACACTTTCTAGAAGTAAGTATCAGTCTAGCGAAGGGCAGATTTTCGGCACTACTTACCATGTGCGTTACAATGCAACACACAGTTATGATAAGGAAATTACTGAAGAACTCAATCGTGTAGACACTATATTCTCTCTCTTTAAGGAGAATAGTCTACTCTCTCGCTTCAATCGAGGAGAAGACAAGGGAATAGGCAATCCTCTATTTGCAGAAGTCATCAAGCTATCTCTTGAGATTTCTAAGGACACTGAGGGAGCATTTGACATCACGGTTGCTCCATTGGTCAATGCTTGGGGATTTGGTTTCAAAACAAGCAACCTCTCACTGACAATCAGGTAGATTCGTTGCGAAAACTCGTAGGCTATCAGCATCTTTCATTTGATGGTAAGCAACTAACTAAAGATATTCCCAACCTACAAATTGATTGTGGTGCAGTTGCAAAAGGATATGCCGTGGATCGCATAGCAAAATTGCTCAGCGAGAAAGGATGCCAAAACTATATGGTCGAAATTGGTGGAGAAGTCGTTGTAAAAGGCAAGAACGATAAAGGCGAGAAATGGAAGGTTGGTATTAACAAGCCTATAGAAAATACGAAGACAACAAGCGATGAACTCCAGGCTCTTCTAAGTCTCACAAATTGTGGTATCGCAACCTCTGGCAACTACCGCAACTTCTACATTAAAGATGGGAAAAAATACGCCCATTCTATCGATCCCAAGACGGGATATCCTGTACAGCACTCTTTACTTTCGGCTACGGTTGTCAGTAATTCCTGCGCTAAAAGCGATGCACTTGCCACGGCTTTCATGGTGATGGGCTTAGATAAGGCTAAAGCCTATGTGCAAACCCACAAGGATGTCCATGTCTACTTTATCTATGCTGACGCAAAAGGCAACTACCAAGTGTGGATGTCCGACGGCATGAAACCTTTGATTGACTTATAACCATGAGCAGCCACATTTTCCACCGATTCGTCGGAAATCCGCTCTTTCAAGGACTGAGCGTAGACGACTTTGAACAGATTGCAGAGCGTGTACCTTTTGATTTCCACACCATAGCTCCAAGACACCCAATCGTACACGCCGACGATTCTTGCGATAGTCTCATCTGTACCCTCTCTGGTACGGTGTGCAAAGAAGAAGTAAGCGACTTGCACCATTATACCTTCCGCGAATTCATCACCACCAACACAGTGATTCAGCCAGAACGTCTTTTTGGCTTGCGTCCGCGTTATAGTGCCACTTTCCTAGCAGAGACAGAAGTACAATACTTCTCTGTGCCCAAGCGAGAAGTGAGAGATGTATTATTCACACTCACCCCTTTCCACCTCAACTATCTCAATCTTATCTGCACCACTCAACAGTTGCAAGATAGCAGAGTTTGGCGGGCTCTTCCAGACTCTTTGGAAGGACGCTTCTTACATTTCCTCTATACACGGTCCTCGCGCCCTGCAGGTCGAAAGAACTCGTGATAGACATGGTGGCTCTCGCAGGAGAACTCACTGCCACACGATTGCGCGTTTCACAAATGCTCAATGAACTCAATGATCGTGGGCTCATCGAATTGCGCCGACGACACATTCTCATTCCATCAATGGAGGCTCTATTGCAAGGCAACTAAAAGAACCTTCATATATTTAGAGATTAGTCCTCACATACCTTCTCCCCAAGAGGAGTTATCCAACCATAACTATGCATACACGACAAGAACAATTAGAAGCCTTCAGTCGCATGCTCGACGTGCTCAACGAACTGCGAGAGAAATGTCCATGGGATCGCAAACAAACCAACGAAAGTTTGCGCCCAAACACAATCGAAGAGGTGTACGAACTCTGTGATGCCCTCATGAAGTCGGACGAAAAAGAGATCTGCAAAGAATTAGTGATGTGCTTCTCCATGTTTGTTTCTATGCTAAGCTGGCAGATGAAAAAGAACAATTTGACATTGCCGATGTTTGCAATAGACTTTGCGACAAACTCATCTTTCGCCATCCTCATGTTTACCCACCTTCGGATATCGCTGCAGCAGGTTTGCGTCAAGGCATCAAAATAGAGACAGCATCTGACGTGAGTATGCAATGGGAGCAACTCAAGCAACTCGAAAAAGATGGCAATGAAACGGTATTGAGTGGTGTTCCAAATTCTCTTCCCGCCTTGATTAAAGCCTATCGGGTGCAGGATAAAGCGCGCAATGTCGGCTTTGACTGGGAAGAACGCTCACAAGTGTGGGAGAAAGTCAAAGAAGAACTGGCGGAATTCGAGGCTGAGGTGGAAAATATGGACCAGGACAAAGCAGAAGCTGAATTTGGCGATCTCATGTTCTCGTTAATAAACGCAGCCCGTCTGTATAAAATCAATCCAGACAACGCATTAGAGCGCACTAATCAAAAGTTTATTCGCCGATTCAACTATTTAGAATCTCAAACCCTCAAGAAAGGACGCAAGCTCACCGAGATGTCCCTAGAAGAAATGGACAAATACTGGGAAGAAGCCAAACGTCTAGAAAAAGAATAACGCAGTAATGCTTGCATCCGTACGCTATCGTCTTCCAGGGGAAACCCTAGTGCATGAGATTGGCACAAAGCATTCTCCTAAAAGATGCACATCGTTAGCAGAGATACCCCCACAAGAAGGGTATCTCTTTGCACCGTTTCTGGAAAATGACGCGCACCCACTCTGGTTCATCCCAGCAGATGAGCAGCGCACTTGGACACAACCCACAGAAGTGCCAAGTTTTTCGCTAGCTTATGAGGTAGAAGAAGACCATCGTACGGAATATTCTCATGCCTTCGAAGCATGTAAAGCTGCATTTCAACAAAGCGAACTACAGAAAGTAGTGCTTTCTCGCACCCTCTCGGTTCGTTTTGATCAAGACCTTTCTACAGACGATTATTATCGCTTGTTCGAACAAGCCTGCATCGCCTATCCTAATAGCTTTGTCAGCCTAATCTCATTACCAGCTCCTTGGGGAACCTGGTTGATGGCTACGCCAGAAATCCTCATCTCAGCACAAGATAGTTTATGGCATACCATGGCTTTGGCAGGAACAATGGAAAAGACTTCAGACTCCTCTCTCAGCCTAGAAGTTTGGTCAGAGAAAAATCGCAAAGAACAACAATGGGTGGTGGATTATATCAGTCGACAATTAGAAACTCGGCTGTGAATATCAGAAGAGTCCAACCTACGTGCGACCCGCAGCGCATTTGCTGCATCTTTGTACGGACTTCTCTGTAATTCCCCCCAAGGAAAAAAGCATAGCCTGCGTCATTGAAGCACTCCACCCCACTCCTGCTGTCTGTGGTTGGGAGACTTCTACTGCCCAAGCGCTAATTTCTAAAGTAGAATCGCACGATCGCAGTTATTATTCAGGATATTCCGGTCCGATTGATCCCAATTCGGCACACCTATTCGTGACATTACGCTGTATGAATCTGAATAATGACACCGCAACTCTCTATGCAGGCGGTGGACTGTTGCCAGAAAGCAGCGAGAACAGCGAATGGCAAGAGACAGAACGTAAGCTCAATACGATGTTACGTTTGTTCTCTGCTCATAAATGAAGACTAGACTAGGCTCCAACGCTACATATGTATTCCAATAAGGCTAATATAAATTTACTCACAGCGCACCTCATTGCACATGACATTCGAGATATTGTCGTATGTCCAGGTTCGCGCAATGCCCCCATCGTACATAATTTGTACGAAGCAGGCAGTAAATTTCAGCTACATCCCATCACCGACGAGCGTAGTGCAGCTTTCGTAGCCATTGGTCTATGGATTAAGAAAAAAAGACCTATTGCCATCTGTGTCACCTCTGGTAGCGCCTTATTAAACTGTCTGCCAGGTATAGCAGAGGCGGCTTTTCGCCATATTCCTCTTGTAATGATTTCTGCCGACCGTCCTTTGTCCTTGCAGGGACAATTAGACGGACAGACAATTCCTCAGCAAGGTGCATGCACTCCCTATGCAAGATGCTGGCAAGTAGATGAAATTACAGAGGATTCTCAAGCCAAGGAAGTAAACCTCTATTTGCAAACAGCATTCGCTGCTTTGTCAGATAATGGTGGGCAACCGATACATTTGAATATCCCTATCAGCGAACCACTATTTGAATTTACGACTAAGGAGTTGCCCCAAGTGGAGATTTCCGCAAGAGTAAACAAACCTGCAGCAAAACTCCCTAAACGTTGGCAAGAACTTCTTTGCAATGCGCGTCTTCCCCTCCTGATTGTCGGGCAATATGAAAAGCAATTTATACCTGCCATTCAGCAATTACGCGCCAACAATCAGTTGCTAGTTTACGCTGAAAACATCAGCAACCAGCAGGATGCGCGCATGGCATTGTGGCTTGATGAGCAAAAACTGTCTCCAGACGCTGTGATTCACATAGGCGGCTGTTTAGTTAATAAGTTTTTCAAGCAGCATCTACGCACGATAAACCAACTTCCAGTACTCCGTATCGATGAAACAGATGAGTGCCCCGACACCTTTTTTCAAAAGGCAGAGAAACTCACCAGCAATCCTGCGGAAATTTTGCAACAGCTTGTAGATACCCTTCCCCCCAAAAACGAAGTAGCTGCGGCTTATTCTCAACTATCCTCTCCAAAACATACCTTCGACTACCCTATCGAAGCTATGTTTGTAGGCAATAGCACAGCCGTTCGTTGGACAAATAGACAATGGCAAGTCTTAAACGTACCAGTATATTGTAATCGAGGTACAAATGGTATTGAAGGTTCATTGTCAACTGCAGCAGGATACTCGCTTGCAGCAGCAGGAAAGTGCTCTGTGTCATCGGAGATCTCTCCTTTTTCTATGATGCAAATGGACTTTGGAATCAGCATCTGGACGGTAAACTTCGCATTTTACTCATCAACAACCAGTGCGGTGCGATATTCCATCATCTTCCAGGCTTAAATCAAACTCCAGCCCTACCACAATTTGTTGCAGCGGCCCATCAAAACTCCGCCAAAGGTATAGCCGAAAGCTATCATTGCACATACCTTTCTGCAGAAAGTTCGTGTTTAGAGGAAGATGCTCATTATCTCCTCATCAAACTATTGAACATTGAGAGTACACGTCCCGTTATACTAGAAGTGTTTACTCCCATTTAATCAGCATATACACCCCTATAATTCACTCCTTCTTATGAGAACTTGGACTTCCCTCCACACCTATCAAGAAATTCTCTTCGACTTCTTCGAAGGCATCGCTCGTATCACCATCAATCGCCCTCGATATCGCAACGCGTTTACGCCAACAACCATCATGGAAATCTCTGATGCACTACGCACTTGCCGCGAGAATCCAGACATTAATGTGGTTGTTTTAACTGGTGCCCACTCGCCTTTGCAAGAAGGACAAACGGAAGAAGAGCGTTTACGCACCGAAGCATTTTGCGCTGGTGGCGATATGCACGTGAAAGGCCGCGGTGGTTACGTTGGAGGAGACGGCGTGCCACGCTTGAACGTTTTGGAGGTACAGAAGCAAATCCGCTCACTACCTAAACCCGTTATTGCTATGGTCAATGGTTTTGCTGTGGGCGGTGGCCACGTATTGCACCTTATGTGTGACCTGACTATAGCTTCCGAAAATGCAAATTTGGACAAACCGGACCTAAAGTTGGTTCGTTCGATGCCGGATTTGGCGCAAGCTACATGGCACGCATCGTAGGACAGAAAAAAGCACGTGAGATTTGGTTCCTTTGCAATCTTTATTCTGCCGAAGAAGCAGAACGCATGGGTATGGTCAATAAGGTCGTTCCTTTTGAACAACTCGAAGACGAAGTGGTGGCATGGGCAAAACGCATGATGGAACACTCTCCTCTTGCCCTGCGCATGATTAAAGCAGGCTTGAATGCTGAGCTCGATGGTCAAGCTGGTATCCAAGAGTTGGCGGGTGATGCCACAATGCTATACTACCTTCTCGATGAAGCGCACGAAGGTGGTCAAGCTTTTCTTGAAAAAAGAAAGCCTGACTGGAGCAAATTCCCAAAACTTCCTTAAGTTTTCTCCCTCTTCTACTGAAACACTTTTGTAAATCGTCATCTTATGTCGCACGATTTCGAGCAACTTACAATAACTTATTCCGAGAAGTCCCTGCATTTCCTCCAACCTGCAGGGACTTCTCGCGGTGTTTATCACGAGCGCAAAATTTGGTATGTTGAAGCACGCGCACGTTATTGCGGACGCCCTGTTTATGGCATTGGAGAGTGTGCCCCACTTCCCCAACTGAGCTGCGATGATGTCCCTAATTATGTTGAGATTCTTGCTGAAGCCTGTCAATTATGGGAAAAATCAGGACAACTACCTCGTGAGTTTCTACAAATCTATCCCTCTATTTTGATGGGTTTGGAGACTGCAGAACTTTCCCTTCGTTCTTGCGCCCAAAATGGTAGTCCTTTTCAACTTTCCTCTACCCCGTTTTCACGTGGAGAAAAAGGTATTTCTATCAATGGGCTTGTGTGGATGGGCAACGCAGAAGAGATGTTGACGCGCATGGAAAGCAAATTGTCGGCTGGATATCAATGTGTGAAAATAAAAATTGGCGCTATTGACTTTGCTGCAGAACTGAATCTTTTGCGTATCTTGCGACAACAATATTCAAAAGCCGAGGTTGAACTTCGACTCGATGCCAATGGAGCCTTTTCTCCTAGTGAAGCTATGGAGAAGCTACAACAACTTGCAGCGTTCGACATTCATAGCATTGAGCAACCCATTCGCGCAGGTCAATGGGAGACAATGGCTGAACTCTGTCGCAAAATCCTAATTCCCATAGCCTTAGACGAAGAACTTATAGGGATTCATTCAAGGCAAGATAAGGAACGTCTACTGGACACAATTCGTCCCCACTACATCATATTGAAACCCTCTTTACATGGGGGATTTCAGGGGCGGAGGAATGGGAAGAACTTGCTGATGCACGGGGAATAGCCCACTGGGCAACCTCAGCACTAGAGAGCAACGTAGGCTTGAATGCTATTGCGCATTGGACAGCACGCAGACAGCAAGACCAAACTAAGCAAGATGGAGAATTGATGCCACAAGGACTGGGTACTGGTCAACTATTTGCAGATAATTATACAGCAATTTCTTTAGAAATCAAAGGAGATGAGCTGTGGAATGGTACAGAGAAAGAGCGTTTTTTTCAGCAAGAACTACGCACCTTTACCGAAGAATGGAATGATACAGCCAAAGATGTCATAGAACTACAAACGAGTGGCAGCACGGGCAAGCCCAAAGTGATGCAAGTCACTAAAAGTGCCATGCGTGCTAGTGCCCAACGCACCCTTGACACTTTACACATCACTCCTGGATCTACCGCCCTCCTCTGCCTTCCTCTTCAATATGTGGCTGGTAAAATGATGGTCGTTCGCGCACTAGTCGGCGACTTACGACTGATTACAGCTGCCCCAAGTCTGCATCCTTTTGAGCACCTTGCAGTTGCTCCGCAATTTGTCGCCGTAACTCCACTACAAGCAGCAGCAACCCTTGAAGTTCCCAAGGAAAAAAGACTTTTAGCATCCACCGACTGCGTCATTCTCGGAGGAGGCAGTGTTAGCCAGACTCTAGAAGAGAACCTTCAATCCTGCAAGGGCAGTGTCTATAGTACGTATGGAATGACAGAGACGCTCTCTCATATTGCTCTTCGCCGCATCAATGGTGCGCATCGTTCTGGTTGGTACACGCCATTAGCTAGTGTGCAGGTGGCACTCAACAGAGAGGGATGCTTGATGATTTCAGATCCAACAACCAACAACTCCTGGCTCACGACCAACGACTTGGCAGAAATAAATGCAGTCGGACAATTTCGCATTCTAGGACGACGGGACAACGTAGTCTGCTCGGGAGGACTAAAACTGCATCTGGAAACACTCGAGACCAAGTTGCAAGCTGAGGAAAAAGGACTTCTTCTTACCTCGGTCCCAGATGAAGCTCACGGAGAAGCCTTGGTCTGCTTATATATCTCCACATACGACGAACAACACGTCAAAGGGCACTGTCAAAAGGTGCTCACCAAGCACGAACAACCTCGTCATTTTGTTGGTGTAAATAGTCTTCCACGCACTGAGACAGGCAAACCGGCTCGTGCTGTTGCCAAAGAAATGGCTCTAAAAGCGTTATCCCTACCATAATCACCAACACTCCTATTAAGAGGTAAACCGATAATGAAGGCATTGACGCAGAACAATGGTATAAAAACAGAGTTCTAATCATACCCCTTAGATAATCTTGCAGAGAGATTCAAAGGTTCAATCAAAACCGTCAGAGTTTTCCACATAATCTCTGGGACAAGTTGAAAAATGTCATATACTTTCCCCAAATAAGTCAGAGTTTTTTCCAGATTTACTGTTTTTTTCTTTGAATGCGAGGAATATATGGCATAGACATTTGGTCAACTCTCTGAAATATCGTATCTTTGCACCGATTTAGACCAACTTCGGCATATTTCCGAATGGAAATGCCACATGGTTTTGTTCATCATCCAATGAATTGTGGCCGTGTTCGCTCGGTGGCATTCAGGACAATTCCATGTTTATTTACTAATAAACGAACAACAAACTCCTAACCACAATGAAAAAGGATTTGCATCCCGAAAACTATCGTCCCGTAGTCTTCAAAGACATGTCAAACGGCGATATGTTCTTGTCTCGCTCTACTTGCAAGACTTCAGACACTATCGAATTCGAAGGTGAAACTTACCCTCTCGTGAAGCTTGAAATCTCTTCTACTTCTCACCCCTTCTACACTGGTAAGTCTAAGCTCGTCGACACTGCTGGTCGCGTAGATAAGTTCATGAGCCGCTACGGCAAGAGCCGCAAATAAGACTCACGAACACCAAGTCATATAAACACCCCACTCTTCTATTTGAAGTGTGGGGTGTTTTATTTGGAATTATGGCTGTCCGCTAAACATCAAAACTGAACATTGATCAACTGGCAAGTGCAAATTAGGATAGGTCAGTGTTGGTGCTAACGAAACGACACAAACGGACAGTACCCAAGTCCACTTAATTCTCTTCGTGAATTCCGTTCGAGAATTGTTAATTTCCAGTGATCAAAAAAGCAAGAGTTTTCTTCCATCTAGCCTGAAACCTTAAGGCTACTAATGGATGAAACTCTTGCTTGTCGCATATATTTGTCCAATCTTCAGAGAAAACAAACCAGATTCAGCCCAAAAACAGTGCAATTCTCCCGAAGACTCGGTTGAAACATTGGATTTTATCATATTTTCGTCGGACGAAATTTCTCAAAACGTCCGACGAAATTTCAAAAACGTCCGAGAAAAATCTCAGAAACGTCCGAGAAAAATGATAATCTACCACGAAAATTACTCAGAATCGGCACTAACCGGGTGAAAAATATTGCCTGAGAATCGCGTAATAGTCCATCAAGGAAAACTTGCTCTCGTAGAAACGTTAAAATGCGGGTTCTAAAGTGTAAAGTTTTCACAACAAGATAGAGTTGTAACCTTACAATAAGAGCAATTTATTGCTATTGCAAGCACATTAGAACATTTGTTTTTGCCCTTGCGCGTTGATATAGATTTCACCAGCTTGTGGCTGCTCTACACGTTGTCCTTGGAGATTGAACCACACGTTAGGCTTAGCAGTTCCACGCAAACGAGAGATATTTGTCACCGTTTCTGTCTCATCGCGCACTACATACTTTCCATCGCGTTGTTCGGTGGTGATGACAAAGTAGCGGTCGCCCGTGATTTCATTAACATCAACAGATTGGGGTGAACCATTACCCGTGGAAAACACAACATTAACGAAGTAGTCTTTTGCCGTGATGTCGAAAGTTTGATAGTGCCAAGTTTTATCTTTCACTTGCTTCGTTTCAGTGATGAGCTTACCGGGCCAATTTCCATTCATATTGTTGTTGCCCTTGTTGTTCCACACATGGAAGTTGATAGTCGGCCAATTGTTTTCGTTGCGCACATAGATTGTGGCTTTGTGTTCTACAAAAGGTCGAACGGTATAGTTGCGCACCACAACATTGGAAACTTGACCATCAGATGAGAGTACTCCTACCTGCAATGTTGCATTTTGAGTTATGCTGATGTTTCCATCGGCTGGAACACGAGGTGACTGTGCTGTGGGGGCTGTGCCATCGGTAGTGTAAACAAGAGTTTGTGCCTGCTCTGACACCCGAGTCACTTTAACCGCAAAAGCGGCATCATACTCTCCTGAGGGTTTGTCCAACAAAAGGGCATCTGCCTTGCGACTGAGGAAGTAATTAAAGTGATTTCCACTCAAAACTTTCACAAATTCGTTTGCATCGGGTGCATAACTGTCCGCCTCATCTCCCAGCACGCAAAGTAATTTGCCTTTGGTGCCTTCCACTGATACTACATATTGTTTGGGAGCATTAGCCACCACAGAAGACACAGACGTGTTGGTGATACCAGCAGCACGGCGCACTTCTATCATAGCTTTGATGGCTTGTTTGTGGTCTAGCCAATGACGATAGAACACACAAGGTGTTCCTGGCATAGCCAAAAGATATGCATTGGCAGCTAGGGTGTCTTTCTTGATGGGGTCGAGTGGTTCGCTTTCACTACGCATTTGCGTGTCGTGATTCTCAACAAAGGTTACAGCATATTGACGGAAACGATTGTCTGAATTAAGTGGTACATTATTGTCGTTTTGAAGTTTGCTCCAATCTCCACTGTTGGCAGCATCGCGCACGGTGTAGCGGAAGGGGAAATCGAAGGCTGCAGATTGCGGAACCCTATCAACGCTTGTCTTCAAAATCCATTTTTTAGTATTGCTGCTATTGTCCCAATACTCTCCGACACTAAACTGAGGCTTGGTGGTATGGTTATATTGTCCCACATAATTGGCTCCATAACCTTTCACCATATCGTATCGAAAACCCGTGTAACCCAAATCTTCTAGGAGAAATTTGAGATAAGCATTATAGTTGTTGCGCACATTTTCACTGCTATGGTCTATGTCGCGACAACCCGACCAGTCATCACCGGAATCATTGTTCGCACTGAGTAATTGTCCGTTCTGCCTTGCCCAAGCGGCTGTCTTCCCACCATCATCATTGCCTACGATGTCGGAAGGTAGCATCTTGTAAGTGACTCCTTTATAAGTTTCAGCAGGATAGTCCGTCCATGCCCCATTCACTCCGAGATTGTTGCGATGATTGATCACTACATCTGCTATGATACCCGTACCTTTTGCCTTATAGGTCTTAATCATCGAACGAAGTTCTGCTTCTGTTCCAAAAGAACTATTTTGATTGAAAAGATAGACTGGCAAATAGCCCATCACATTGCTGCTGGTATTGCAATTACCACTTTGAGGCACCCAAATAAGATTGAAATAAGGAGCAATTTCGTTGCTTTGTGCTTCTAGTTTCTTCCAACGAGAGTCGTTGTAGGAATCCCAATAGAAGCCTTGCAACATGACTCCTTCATAATTCGAAGGCCATCCTTGCGCAAAGTTCTGCTGTGAGATGCTTGCTGCAAGAGCTAAGAGGAGTAGAGTTTTCTTCATAATACAGTAGTTTTGAATAAAGAAATGAGTTTCTGTCACCAAATGAATGACGACTCTTTTCATAGAAACCAAAAGGGTGTGCCAAAAAACATGGATTTGACACACCCTCTTTGCGGTAGATACGCATTACACCTAGTAAGGTATGCGTGATAGGTTTACTTATTTCGCAGTCAACGTAGCGCGAATAGTCTTACCGTTTTGTTGATTGAGGTAAAGACGAACAAGATATTTACCTTTGGCTGATTTCAAGTTTGGACCTCCAGAGGTGAGATTGTTCAATGAACCTCCAAGGTTGATATCCCAACCTCCGTTGAAGCGGAACTTATATTCTCCATCAACAAAGTCTGTAGTGACTTCCCAGCAATCTTCTGTTGCATTGTAGGTCATTGGAGTATCTGTGTGACCATCGTTACCCCAATTATTGAGTGAACCTACCACTGCTACACGAGTGATAGCTGTAGGAGTCAACGTAAATTCATCGTTTTTCTTGACATCAGCACGAAGCAAATAAAGTCCAGCTTTAGGAGCCGTGATGTTCTGTTGGGCATCAGCAGCGAAATTTCCATCAAGCAAGAGGAAACTGTTAGCCTTCAACGAAACAGTTTGCTTCTTAAGGGCGTATTGCAAAGTGAAAGGTGCATCCACTTGAACAAAACCTTCGTAGTAGCCATTAAAGTCTTTGGTTACCAAGCTAGCCACAGTTTTGCCACCTGCTTGCACATCCATAGTTTCTGAATAGGTTTGAGCTACTGGAGTGAAACGCACAGCTGTTTCTGATTCAAAACGATATACCTCGTCATTGATATTGGCTAAGCTAACGACCTTCGCAGTCAATTGACGTTGACGGGGAGCCTTACCATAATAAGAAACAACAAGGTTTTGCAAGTCTGCAACAGAAACTTTACCCAAAGAGTCAGCAACCAATATAGTTGGATTCTGATCTCCCACTAATCCTTCAGCTGGAGTGAACGTGATTTGATGAGAAAAGGCAGAGCGAGGCGCGCCTGTGACAGTGGTCTTCAAAACTTCGACCTTAGCACCTTCACTTTGTTCTCCAAGCACATTCATATCAATTGCTTTCACACTGTCTACAACAGCAGTGAGGTTCTTTGATTCACCTTGAGGATGGGTTTGAGGTTTAGCCCAGTCTGTATAGTCTTCAGTACAAGCAGCGACAAGCGTAGTCATTGCAAGTCCTAGGAAAAGAGGTTTCAACATAAGAATAAAATGTTAGAAAGATGACTTTCCTTAGTGTCCTCCCTAAATGCTTTTACAGAAGAAGCAATTAGGAAAGGACTATCAGGAAATTCCGTTTTTATTTTGCTACTTGAGGAATGAAGTTATACTCACCAGTGAGATCGTTGAAGTAAACTTTGTAGGTTCCCTTCTTCATCTTCATATTGGGTCCTCCCTTAGAGGCTACTCCATAACGAAGCACTGTAGAAGAACCCCAATTTAAATCCCATTTCTTGTCGGCTCTAAACTTCACTTCAGAGGGTGCATCAAGTTTCAAGACAGCACTCCAAACGTGGTTAGGAGCTTTATCCGACTTAGAAGCAGGGGTCATCACGAGGTCGTTACCCCATCCGTTGAAGTCGCCCACAAGACCAATGCTACCCTTATTAGAAGTGTCGATTTTGTCACTAGCATCAGTCATTGTAAAGGTATGCTTCACGTTGTCAATAACGATAGTGTAGTAGCCTGCCTTAGGAGCTGTGATGTTAGGACCATCACCGCCACCATCGCGATAGCGTGCAGTACCTGGCTTACCATCAACACCGACATAGGCAAAATCCCAAGCAAAGTTATTACCATCCTTGGAGATAGTGGGTGAGAACACCTTAAACTCGCCTTTCTCTGGGAAGTAACCAGTATAACTTACGCTACCGAGACCTGTCTTCTTGTCATAGTTGGAGTTAGCAATGGGGAAGAAAGGCAAAAGACCGTTACCCGCATCTGCAACATTGTTGCTCCAAGTACCTGCGATGTCACCACCGACAATGTAGTCGAGTGCGATAGGAGCATCACTCAATTCTACATAATAAGGAGCAACTTGCACTTTCACAACATTTGAAGCAATGCTCACACTACCATCTTGAACGGGAGCGTTGACTCCTGCAAAATGTGCGTTAACGCGAACATAAAACTCTAGTTTTGCAGGCTTTGCCGCATCGTCAGCCCAAGTATAGAGCATATTGAGAGCTTTGTTCAAAGCCGATGCATTGACATCAACAGAAGTATTGTAATACTTTTCTTCGAGTTCAATGTAGTCAGCAACCGCCTTACCTGTTTGGTCGGCTTCAGCTTGTGCCACGGATGTATTGAAATTACCATCTTTAGACAATTGCACAGCATAAAAACCAACTCCAGCCAAAGGTGCTCCCTTGTCGGTCACATGGGGTTGTGACCACACAAGGTTGAGATGCTTGGAATTATGCAAATCAAGCACTTGATTAGCAAATATAGGAGTATTAAGACGGAACTCTGTGGGTTGCACCAAAGTGGGATTAGACTCCCTATCGTCAGCACAGGAGGAGAAAAGACTAGTAGCTGTGAAAACCACAAGTCCCATTGCGAATATCTTATTCATATCAATAATGAGCTTACGTGATTAATAGCCAGGATTTTGCTTGAGGTTCTCATTGGTGTTCAACTCCGTGTTTGGCAAGGGGAATAAATTCATATCCTTGCTGAAGTTTGCGCCAGTGATTACACCGCTCTTCCAAGCCCAATTGTAGTTATTGTTTCCTCCAAATTTATCGAAACGGATGAGATCGGTACGACGGCGACCTTCAAAGTAGAATTCGCGTGACCATTCATCAAGGATTTCCTTAAGGGAGAAACTGGTGAGTTGACTAGCAGCTGCACGTGCACGCACTTGGTTGATGGCTTTTGTGCCTTCAGCAGTTGTGGTGCCACCATTGAGACGAGCATCAGCTTCACCAAAGGTGAGATAAGCTTCTGCAGCGCGCATCAAGAAGAAGTCAGCATCTGGGAACAAAGTGTTTTTAGTCTTTGCGTTGTCGGTGCGATAGTTCGTAAACTTAGTTACACCGTATCCTTCTACAAACTTAGTGGGATCACTGATCTTCAAAGTGCGTTTCTTACCCCAGAACAAAGCACGATCGTCGCCAGCGGCTGTTTGTAAAGCCTTAGTGGTTTCTTGAGGTGCTTCTCCTTCTGGGAAGAACTTAGCCACAAGTTCAGGACGGGCACGATGACCTTGCCATTTACCAGTGGTGTTGTTGCCGGAAACAAACTGATCATCATTCATGTCATCGTTGAATGCACCAGCCATAAGGAAGAGCGTCGTACCATAAGAGGTGGTTTTCTCACCATCTTGCAAGAGTGCGAGAATAGCTTCTTCAGAAGCTCCATTGCTACCATTGTCACCCATAAAGAGTTGTTGGTAAGCTGTCCAACCATTGACAGCTTTTTCCGGTGTGAAGTTTGTAAGATGAGTCCATCACCATCTTAGCGTATTTCTTAGCCTTCTCCCATTCAGCCTTGCCGGTATACACCTCTGCATTGAGATAAAGACGAGAGAAGCAACCATGCAGCAGCTTTGTCGGCACGACCATAACCCGCTTCAGTGTCCTTCTCGGGTTTAGCCTCAGCCATATTCTTTTCAGCTTCGAGCACTTCGGACTCAATCCATTTGTAAAGGTCAGCGCGACTCATTTGTGCAGGCTTATCCGAACCTACAGTTGTGCGGAAACCGATGTTGCCCCAACCATCCATGAGATAGTAATAATAGAGCGCGCGGAGGAAACGCACTTCGGCAGTCATCGTAGCATCATGATTTTTTGCCACCTCCAAATAGTGGTTGCAAACAGTTACGCCAAAGAAAAGACGATAGTAGAAACCACGAAGGAAGGGATGCTCAGAGTTCCACTGGTTTTTATTGAGAGGTTGCACACCTTCGTCACCCCAAGCACTGATTGCTTCATCGGAAGTCAATTCTTGAGAGTTGAAAAGTTGGCGCAAGAAACCAGAAGTACCGCCATCGATACCGTCAACGTCAGAATCACCATTAGCACCTCCATTACCAGCTACAGCCATATTGGCGTAGCACTTATTGAAGAGGTTATCCGGATTAACAGTCATATTTGTCTTGGGATCGATGGGCTTCACGTTCAAGTCACCTACGCAAGAGCTAAGTCCCAAGCTGAGCGCTAGAGCAGCAGCAGGAAGAAGGGATTTTATATATAGTTTCATAAGACTATGCTATAATAGGGTTAGAAATTGAGCGATACACCAGCCAAGATGGTAAATGGACGTGGATAGACATTTTTGTCGATTCCGCCAAAGACATCAGGGTCAATTCCTTTATACTTGGTAAGTGTGAAGACATTGCTAGCTGACACGTAAAGACGGCCATTCACACCCTGATAGCGCGCACCTTTGAAGAGGTTTTCGAAAGAATAACCTAGGGTGATGTTCTCCATGCGAAGGAATGAACCATTCTGAACGAAGCGATCAGAGAAGGCGTTGTCTTCTGTAGTCCAACGAGGTTGAAGACTATAAACAGGACGGTTGCTCAAGAAGTCCTTACCAAACACTGTAGAAACGTTGGCAGAACCAGCTTCTAAGTCATTGTAAACATAGTTATCGAGCGAAGCACGGAGGCTAAAGCCAAAGTCCCATTGCTTGTATTGCAATTTAGATGTGAAACCACCCGTCCAAGGAGCCATAGGACTCTTGTAGAAATACTTGTCGGAGTTATTGATTTTACCATCTCCGTTGCGGTCTACGTAAACACCTTCGAGGGGCACTCCGTTCTTGTCATAGACTTGTTGGTAAACATAGAAGCTGCTGGCAGGATGCCCCACGGCGTGCGCTTGAATGAAACCACCAGTACCTGCAGAAATGCCACCAGTTGGGACGCTGTAATTGTCAGCATTACCACCCACCAATTCAGTGATTTCGTTCTTGTTGTAGGTAGCATTAACACCAATTTCCCAGAACCAATCCTTTGTGCAATTGCCTTCCAGTTGAGTGTCAATTCCACACCTGAGTTCGTGAGCGAACCAATGTTGCTGCTCACGCGGTTCTTAAAGTTAGAACCCGCAGGAACGTCTACTGTGTTGATGAGGTCAGTGGTCTTACGATAGTAGTAATCGATGCTACCTGAGAGTCGTTGATTCCAGAAGCCGAAATCGAAACCACCATTATAGGTTGTTGTAGTTTCCCAGCTGAGTTTGCGGTTGTAAGCGTTAGGCAAATCCAAATGTCCGGTACCTACGATAGGATAGTAAGAGTCAGCTGCGATGTTCGTGTTGTACGAAGCAAAATAGTTGTAGTCACCGATACCATCTTGCTGACCTGTTTGACCATAACCCAAACGCAATTTCAAATCGCTGAGCCACTCTACGTTTTTGAGGAATTGCTCATTATTGATTTTCCAACCGAAAGCGAAAGAGGGGAACATCGCCCAGTGGTTTTCAAAACGGCTTGAACCATCATAACGGAAAGTAGCCGTGAAGAGATAGCGATCAGCGAGCGAATAGTTGGCACGACCGAAGAAACTTACGAGGTAGTTTTCAGTCTTCCATTCATCATGCTTAGGTTGATAAACCTTGCCACGAAGATTTTCAACATCGTTTGTTTGAGGATAGAAACCAGAACCTTTGCTGAAGCCTTCGCGGTAGAAGTGTTGCCATTCATAACCAGCCATCACATCGAAATGCTGTGTCTTGCTGAAATCCTTGGTATATTGTGCATAAGCATTGTAGGAGAGATTGTATTTATTGATTTTCTCCCAGCCTGAATAGCCATAATAAGTATTTGTACCAGAAGCAGGACTAATCTCTGTATCTTGACGACCGCCTGAAACGTCAGCACCAATGTTCATGTGAAGGCGCAAATCCTTCAAACCATGCACTTGATAGTCTAATTCTAAGTTTCCAACAAAAGCATTAGACTTAGCCACATCGTTCTTCAAGTCAATCATTGACAGAGGGTTAGCTGTGGCAAGGTCGATTTTTGTTTCAGGTCACTTGCTATCCTTGAGCACACTACCCTCTTGCAACCATTGGTAATAACCACCAAAGTTCTTAAAGCGAGGATCAGAAGTACGAACAGGCTTAGTTGGATCCATGCCCAATGCTGCACCCATTGCACCACCATCTGCATAGACCGTCTTAGCAAACATATACTTTGCGCTAAGATTTACCTTCAAATGATCATCAAGCAATGAGGGGTTTACGTTCAAACTTGCAGTATAGCGATTGAAGTCAGAAGTACGGAGAATACCTTCTTGGTTGGTGGCACCAACGCTCGCACGGAAAGGTACATTCTTCACACTACCCGTCACGGTTACGTTATTATCAAACGACAAAGCGGTGCGATAGATTTCTTTTTGCCAATCGGTGTTGTAGAACTTTTGCTTTCCATCTTCCATCACACCCAAGGCTTTGTAGGCGTCAGAACCTTCTCCATAGTAGGTCTTTACGAACTCTACAAACTGATCCCCAGACATTACCTCTTGCACACGGCGCTTTTGGTTGACAGACATACTTCCGTTGTAGCTCACCTTCAACTGAGCACCTTTGCGGCCTTTCTTGGTGGTGATGATGATTACACCATTAGAACCACGGCTACCATAGATAGCAGTTGCAGAAGCATCTTTAAGCACAGTGAAGCTCTCAATGTCAGCAGGGTTTACCATAGAGAGGGGGTTAGAAAGACCCTTCACACCTTGGTTGTCCATAGCCAAACCGTCGATAACAATCAGCGGATCATTAGAAGCATTCAAAGAAGAACCACCACGGATGCGGATGGTTGCACCAGCACCAGGAGTACCGCTACTTGTGGTAACGTTCACACCGGCGATTTTACCTTGAATCATGTCTTGTGCATTCACCACAAGCCCCTTATTCTTTTCATCGGGCTTAATGGCGGACACAGAACCTGTCATATCGTTCTTCTTGGCAACACCATAACCGATGACAACAGCTTCACTGAAACTATTGTTAGATTCTTTCAATACGATGTTGAGAGCCTGACCTTCCCATTTCACTTCTTGACCTTCGTAGCCAATATAAGAAATACGGAGGGTTTGACCCCACTTTAACTCCTTTGATGGTGAAATTACCTGCTTCATCAACGGTTGCACCGTTAGCAGAACCTTTCACCATTACTGACGCACCAATCAATGGTTCGCCATTTGCGTCTTTCACAGAGCCCTTGGCTACTGAAGACTTCTGTTGTTGCACGGTTGCCACCTCTGAAGGAGCATTGGCAGCCATCATTGCACCTGAAGGAAGTGCCATCAACAGCGTCATAAGACCTACTGACTTGAATTGCTTATGCATATATGGTTTAGACTTTTAGTTTGAAAAACCTATATTGATAATTGCGTGGCGCGCATTCCCCACTCGAGGGAATTGCGCCACATATGTCTATGTTGTATCTTTTTGAAGAGTGAATTTATTGTATGGAAATCGCAAAACCACCTCCTACACCAGCCACAAGATTCTTGAGTACTGTTTTATTGTTCACTTTCATCTTTTTAATGACGTAGGATTCAGGATTCTTGTTCCAATCTGTTCCCTTTGCATCGGCATATATCGTTGCCGTGTAGGTCTTGCCTGGGGTAAGGAAGTCGAGCGCGATGTTCGTTTTGTGACCATTGTCGCCAGCAGTGCAACCAATATACCAGGCATCTTTGCCTTTTGCTTTGCGAGCTGTGACCACGTATTCACCGGGTTCAGCCTCTAAATAAAGACTCTTGTCCCAATCAACGGCAACGTCTTTGATGAATTGGAAAGCATCGGGACGCGCTTCGTAATGTTCAATCACGTCGGCTGCCATTTGCAATGGACTATAAAGTGTGACATAGAGTGCCAACTGACGCGCTAGTGTGGAACGCACTCGACTGGTGCTTTCTGGATTCATTTTTGAAACGTCCATCACAAAAATACCAGGCGTGTAGTCCATGGGACCACCGATGCATCGTGTAAAGGGAAGAATGGTAGTGTGATTTACTTCATTACCTCCAAAAGCCTCGTACTCGGTGCCACGCGCACTTTCATTACCAATCAAGTTGGGATAAGTGCGACAAAGTCCCGTGGGACGAGTGGCTTCGTGAGCATTCACCATTATCTTGTAATCGGCTGCCTTCTTCACAGCATAGAGGTAGTGGTTGTTCATCCACTGACTGTAATGGTGTTCTCCACGAGGAACGATATCACCCACATAACCACTTTTCACGGCATCGTAGCCATTATCTTTCATGAATTGATAAGCCTTGTCGAGATGACGTTCGTAGTTGCGAACAGACGAAGAGGTTTCGTGATGCATGATGAGCTTCACATTCTTGCTTTTCGCATAATTGCTGAGCCCTTTGACATCAAAATCGGGATAAGGAGAAACGAAATCGAAAACATAGTCTTTCTGATGACCGAACCAGTCTTCCCAACCTTCATTCCAACCTTCCACCAAAACGGCGTCAAAACCATTCTTGGCTGCAAAGTCGATATAGCGCTTCACATTTTCAGTGTTGGCAGAGTGTTTACCATTGCTAGGCAATTTAGAATAATCGGTTTTATCCAACTGCACACTAGAAACAGCATCAGTATAAGCCCACTTGCCACGACCGGTGATCATATCCCACCACACGCCAACATATTTCACGGGATGAATCCACGAAGTATCTTCAATTTTAGAGGGTTCGTTGAGATTCAAGGTGATGCGGCTCGCAAGAATATCGGTAGCCTTACGTCCCACAATCACCGTGCGCCAAGGAGAAACGGTTGGTGTTTGGAGATAACCTTTATCGCCTCGTGCATCGGGGGTGAGATGACTCACGAAAGTGTTGTTATTTTCTTGATAGGTGAGGTGCATCGTGGGATAATCTGTACAAGCAGCCTCATGAAGATTGAGATAAAGGCCATCGTCAGTGCGCATTTGCAAAGCCGTCTGCACTGTTGTTGGGCCAATGGGAGTGCTAGATGCATTCTCAGTGATGGCACGTTTCATTCTCCCTCTAATTTCAGACAATTTCGTAGTCTGATAATTATATTCTTGCGTATCGTAGTCGCCAGCCACCCACCAAGCAGTGTGATTGCCTGTCATGGCAAATTCTGTGAGTTCTTCAGCGACAACGAAATAAGTCAAATTCTTTTGGTCAGGAAATTCGTAGCGAAAACCAAGACCATCATCAAACAAGCGGAAACGAATGTTGAGAAAACGATTATTCTTTGTTTGCTTCAATTGCACGAGCAACTCATTATAATGGTTGCGGATGCTACTCTCTTCTCCCCAAACTGGTTTCCAAGTTTCGTCGAAGGAATTATTTTCAAACTTCTCTAGGGTGAAATCGCTAAAGAAGTCTGCTTTTCTGCTAGCTTCTTTATCTGTAGCGCGCGAAGGTTTCCAATCAAAATCAGTACTCTTCTCACCATTCTCCTTTTTAAGCTGGTAACCAAGATGCGAAGGAGCAACCACCGTTTTGCCATCAACACGTAACGTATAAGTAGGACGTCCATTGTCGAGAGCAAACGAAAGTTCCATCTTTCCATCGGGGGAGGTTACTTTCTGAGCCATTGCACCAAGTGCGATGCAAATCAACGCTGCGGATAAGAGGATTCTCTTCATGCGAATAGTGTAACTGTATATTATTTTTGTATATTTGTTTCAAGTAGGAGGTGTTTCTCGGAAAATCCAGGACGAGATTTACACATAAGTGATGTCAAGGCTGGTGGTCAATATAAACCGATTTCGCTATGTCTACAATGCAAATTTACACATTTAGAAGAAACAAACCGAACTAATCAGAAAAAATATAGAACAACATTCTAAGTTTTTTTTTCTTCAATCTGGTTTTCAGTAAGTTAAAAAACAAAGAAGACTAAACAAATATAGATAGCAACAAGATAAACATTGAAGAAAAACAGGAGATATCTAAGAGATTAAGGCAATATTTTACTACATTCACCTTACAAAAAAAGAGCAAATACCACATCATGTCATCTATAGAAGCTATATCGAAAGGAAACTACTTACAATCAGATTATATATTCATTTTTCATGCGCTATATAGTTTGCATAAATCCCTATAATTCCCGGTTCTTCTCTTTAACTAACAATATTTTCCGATACTTCCTCCATGGCTCTACTACACCAATAATCCCCACAAAGTATTAGAGGCTGAATAGATATTATTTGATTATTGAGCTGATTTTTACCGATGATCGAATACGTAGCAGGCTACATCAAGAAAGAACAACAGGTCCACGAAAAAAATTAAGTTTGAAATACCAAAAGCAGAGTTCTTCAAAAAAATAGTTTTATTTTGAACTTGCAGGTTGACTCTAAGTTGACTCTACGGCTTATTTTTTCCACAAAAAAAGCAAGAAATCTCGTTGTTATGTCGAGAGAAATAGGTAAATTTGCACGCAATTTAATTTCATTCATCGCCTTATGACTGCCAATTTTATTGCCGACAAAATTGTCATGGATGGTCTCACCTACGATGACGTCCTTCTCATCCCAGCTTATTCTGAAGTTCTTCCACGAACTGTGTCGCTCAGCACGAAGTTTTCGCGTAACATTGAGCTTCAAATCCCCTTTGTCACTGCCGCTATGGACACCGTGACAGAAGCTCCCATGGCTATTGCCATTGCTCGTGAGGGAGGTATCGGAGTAATCCACAAAAATATGTCGATTGAGGACCAAGCTCGTCAAGTTGCCATCGTGAAACGTGCCGAAAATGGTATGATTTACGACCCCATCACCATCAAACGCGGCAAGACAGTGCGTGAAGCCCTCGAACTAATGGCTGAATATCACATTGGCGGTATCCCTGTGGTAGGCGATAATATGCACCTTGTGGGCATCGTCACCAACCGCGATCTCCGATTTGAGCACAACCTCGACAAGGCCATTGATGAAGTCATGACCTCGGAAAATCTGGTAACGACAAACACAACCACAGACTTGGCTGCTGCTAGCGAAATTTTGCAACAGAACAAGATTGAAAAGCTCCCTGTCATTGACAACCACGGCAAATTGGTGGGTTTGATTACCTATAAAGACATCACCAAAGCAAAAGACAAACCTATGGCTTGTAAAGATGCTAAGGGTCGCTTGCGCGTTGCAGCTGGTGTGGGTGTCACCGCAGACACAATGGAACGCATTGATGCGCTCGTTGCTGCTGGTGCTGACGCCATTGTCATCGACACTGCTCATGGTCATTCAAAAGGCGTGGTAGACAAACTCAAAGAAGCGAAAGCGAAATACCCTGAAGTAGACTTTGTGGTGGGTAACATTGCCACAGGTGAAGCAGCTAAAATGCTTGTAGAAGCAGGCGCAGACGCAGTGAAAGTGGGTATTGGACCTGGCTCTATCTGCACCACACGCGTCGTAGCTGGTGTGGGTGTTCCTCAATTGTCTGCTGTTTATGATGTGGCAAAAGCCTTGGAAGGCACAGGTGTTCCCCTCATTGCTGATGGTGGCTTGCGCTATTCAGGTGACGTTGTCAAGGCTCTCGCTGCTGGTGGTTACAGTGTAATGATTGGTTCATTGGTGGCTGGTTGCGAAGAAAGCCCAGGTGAAACTGTCATTTTCAATGGTCGTAAGTTTAAGACCTACCGCGGTATGGGTTCTTTGGAAGCAATGGAAAATGGCTCTAAAGACCGCTATTTCCAAAGCGGTGTGGACAGCGTGAAGAAACTTGTTCCCGAAGGAATTGCAGGTCGCGTTCCTTATAAAGGCAGTGTTCAAGAAGTGATTTATCAACTTGTCGGTGGTCTTCGCTCAGGTATGGGCTACTGCGGTGCGGCTACTATTGAACTCTTGCACAATGCTAAGTTCACACGCATCACCAATGCTGGTGTGCAAGAAAGCCATCCGCACGACATCACAATTACAAGTGAGGCTCCCAACTATTCTCGCAGCGAATAAGGACTAAAAATGTTCTTAAGGTTTATCGCTTTGAATCCTCATAACAAACGGGTTAAAAGCGATGACTTATCGCAAAGATACAACAAAACAATTCCGACCAGAAAGGGTCTTTGGGAGCATATCGCTCCTAAAGACCTTTCACGGCATAAAATGCCAACTAGTTTTGCTCACACTCTAAGCCCCTCGTGCATGGAGAACGGCTAATAGCTTTGGACAACCTATACCGATGTAGCCTTTTGCTTCACTGCAATCAGCATCTTTGAGCAAATTCTTTGTGTTCTTATGAAATATCTTCTTGTCTTCTTCTTGACGCTCTGCTCCACCCTCTCGTTGGTGGCGCAATCGATGGGCAATACTGTGGTGGTCACTATCGATGGTACCCCAATTTCACGCGATGAATTTATATATGCCTACCAAAAGAACAAGGCACTAAGTGGTCAAAAGTCATTGACCCCACAAGAATACCTCAATCTCTATATCGACTACAAACTCAAAGTTGCTAATGCCTTAGCCATGGGGTTAGATACGACAAGGAGTTTTCGCCGGGAATTCCAACTCTATCGCGACCAACAACTGTCTAAAAAAGCTAATCGCTTCCTCTTTCATTGACTCTACAGCAAGAGCGATTTATCAAAAAGAGGTTCAACAACTTAACGGAAAAGACATCATTGAAGTCTCTCACATTCTATTGACAGTCCCCTCCACTGCGACAGCGACTCAACGAGACAAAGTAGCCCAACGCGCCGACAGTCTTTACCAAGCCGTATTAGCAGGTGCCGACTTCGCAGAAATAGCACGCCGCTACAGCGAAGACAAAGGAACAGCACAAAATGGAGGCAAGCTACCGCCCCTTTATCCTGGCATGACGGTGCTTCCTTTTGAGGAAGCTGCCTATAGTTTGCAGCCTAACCAAATGAGTCATCCAGTGCTTTCTCCTTTTGGTTATCACCTCATCCTGATGCGTAAGAGGCATCCTCTCCCTGCTTTTGAAGAAGTTTATCCCTCTTTGTTACAATATCTACGAGAGAATAACGTTGAAGGAGCAGCGGCACAAGAAGCGCTCATTACTCTCCAAGCAAAAAAACAGGACAATCACGCAGCAACATCATGGATAGTCTTGCGCGCAACATGACTACTGGCGACGCACAACTGACTTACCTCATCCAAGAATATCATGATGGTCTGCTTGTCTATGAAATTTCTAAGCGTAATGTTTGGGATGCAGCAGAAAAAGATCGAGCAGCCTTAGAAGAAATCTTTAAGCGCAACCGAAAATCACTGAAATGGGAGCAACCACGCTTCATAGGTTACATCGTAGGTGCGCAAGACAAGAAGCTCGCAAAGCGTGCTAGAAAGCTTTTACTCAAAGGTGTGCCTACAGATATAGACATTCGAGAATATCTCCATGCACCGTTCAACAAAGACAGTGTGGTGGTGGCAGCCAAAGGTCGCTATGTCGTACAGAAAGGTGAGAACAGCACCATCGACAACTTAGCATTTGGCGTAAAAAGCTCTAAAGTCTATCAGCTCCACAAGGACTTGCCAGTTACAATTCTTGCAGGACGGGTAGAGAAACGCCCAAGATCTTTTGAAGATGCGCGCAGCGAAGTACTTGAAATTCGTCAAAAACAATTGGAGGAAGCCTGGTTGCAGCTACTTAGAAGCTCACATCGCGTGACCATCAACCAAGAAGTCCTCAAGTCCATCCCAATGACGCAATAAAACAGAGGGTCCTTTGCACAAAACTGCCCAATAGCGTGACGCAATTGAAGATCATGTACTAAAGTCACCCTTAAGCTTTACCCTCCTTTAGCCACATTCCAGCTCTTTAACACCATTGTTTTTTTACTGCAACGGCAAAACTTCACAGAGCACGTGGTAGATTTACATAAAAACTCCTCAATAAGATATCCTATATGAACAAACGCTTCGCTATATTTGCAGCTGGATTTCTCCTTCTCGGTGCTACCTTTGCCCAAATTCGTCAAAAGAACATTGTAGACGAAGTGATTTGGGTGGTGGGAGACAATCCAATTCTCCTCTCTGACGTAGAAGACTACCGCGTCAATGCCGAAGCAGAGGGGCAGGTTTTCAAAGACCCTTATGCACAAATTCCCGAACAGATAGCTATTCAAAAGCTATTTCTACACCAAGCGGAACTAGACTCAGTGGAAGTAAGCGATGCTGACGTTATAGCCTATGCTGATGCTATGTTGGCAGAAAACGTACGCAAAGCGGGATCTAAAGAAACACTCGAGGCGATTATGCACAAAAGTTATGCACAAATCCGCCAACGCTACATACAACAAACGCGCGAACAGCAACTAATGGACGGAGTGCGCAGAAAGCTAACAAGCAACATTAAGGTGACTCCAGCGGAAGTTCGCGATTATTTCTCCAAAGTCCCCAAAGATAGTTTGCCCACCGTCCCCACGGAAGTTGAAGTGCAAATCATTACGCAACAACCCAAAGTGTCGCGCGAAGAAATAGAACGTATTGAAGAACAACTCAATGGCTATGCCAAACGCGTGAACGATGGTGAAGATTTTGCACGCATTGCACGTATGTATTCTCAAGACGGAAGTGCGCGCAATGGTGGAGAATTGGGATTGAGTGGTCGCAACCAATGGGTGAAACCTTTTGCTGATGTGGCCTTCTCTCTCAACGACCCTAAGAAGGTGTCGAAAATCGTAAAGACCGAGTTTGGTTATCACATCATTCAATTGATTGAAAAGCGTGGCGACAAGGTTAATGCCCGTCACATCCTCCTAAAACCAGAGATAAAGGCAGAGGAGGTGGAGCGTTGCATCTCGCGCCTTGACTCGATAGGAACAGATATTCGCAACAACAAATTCTCTTTGAAGATGCAGCCCGCGAATTGTCTGATGACAAGGACACGCGCAACAACCACGGATTGATGGTGCAAATGAATCCCATGCAACGTGAGATTCAAGCGCGCTTTGAAATGAAAGACCTTCCGCAAGACGTTGCAAAGGTGGTAGATACGCTCAAAGTAGGGCAAGTGTCCAATGCTTTCACCATGATAGACCCTAAGACAGGACAAGAAGTTTGTGCTATTGTAAAACTTCGCAGTCGTATCGAAAGTCACCCTGCCAATGCAACCGAAGACTTCCAAACTTTGCGCAATGTATATCTCAATCGTCGCAAACAAGAAGTTATTCAAAAATGGATTGCCGATAAGATAAAATCCACTTACACACGCATTAGTCCAGAATGGCGTAATCATCAATTTGAATATTCTGGATGGATTAAGTAGACTTCTGTCTGTTTTGCAAAGCACTTCCTTGTAGAGTACTTTGTCCCAAATCCTACCTCAGGAGCTTTCTTATCCTCAATAGTTCCCCATACGTCTTAGACTTCTTCTTTATATTTTGAAGCATTTTTTCCTCTTTCGTCGCTCATTTCTGTTTGCAGTAAGCCTACTCTTCGTATGCTTACTGCAGGCTTATGCACTCACCTTGATGCCTAGTCGCAAATGGACTAAGCCACGCGATGAACGCATTCAGATTCATCACGCTGATTTGCTGTTCCGTGATGTTGCCACCACAGGAGATGGACAAGTGCTCAAAGGAAATGTGCTGTTGTCGCATAGCGGAATGCGCTTATCGTGCGATAGTGCTGTTTTCTATGAAGCCTCCAACTCATTTATGGCTTACGGCAAAGTGAAGTTTCGACAAGGAGATACCCTATCTTTGACGGGCGACTCATTATATTATGATGGAACGTCGCAGTTTGCGAGGGTATTTCGCAACGTTGTGATGAAACACCGCAAAATGACGCTCTACACCGAACTTCTCAACTACGACCGCATCAAAGGTAGTGGGTTTTACGATACGGGAGGAAAAATCGTAGATGGGAAAACGGTGCTCACATCACAAAAAGGAGAATACTTCACGGCAAAGCGCGATGCGCAATTTAATGAGGACGTGTTGCTCATCAACAATAAAAAGGATAGTCTTCTCACCAACGATTTGCACTACGACACACGCAGCAAATGGGCACACGCCACAGGACCAACCAATCTCTTTAGTGGTGGGAGCCACATCTACACCATTGACGGAGAATACAACACCCAAACGGAACGTGCAAAACTCACCAAACGACCGCAACTCTTCAACAAAGGAAGAAAATTGGTGGGCGACAGCATCAGTTACGACAAACATCGCGGATATTCGGAAGCTTTTCGCAACATTATTTTCATCGACTCTGTAGACATCAACAACAAAAACATTTTGTTGGGAGATTATGGCTATTACAATGAGCCGAAAGGAGAAGCAATGGTGACAAAGCGTGCACTCGGCAAGAACTTCTCACGTGGAGCAGACACGCTTTTTGTCCACGCAGACACCCTCCGTCTTTACTCCTACAATCTCAAGACAGATTCGGCTTATCGTGTGTTGCACGGCTATCCCCACGTTCGGTCTTATCGCACGGACATACAGGCTGTTTGCGATTCGCTCGTGTTCAATTCGCACCTAAACCTTCTCTCCCTCTATCGCGACCCCATTGCGTGGAGTGACGACCGCCAAATCTTGGGAGAAGAAATCAATGTCTTCACCAACGACTCAACGATAGACTCTGTTTACATTGAGCGACAAGCCTTGATTGTGCAATCTCTTCCCGACAGTGCGCTCTTCAACCAAGTAGCGGGCAATTTGATGCAGGCTTATTTCCGCAATGGCGATATCTATCAGACCCGCGTGGATGGGAATGCCATCCTCGTAAACTTCCCGATGGAGAAAGATAGCACCTTCCTCTATCAGAATTACTGCGAAGCTGCAAAGCTCCGCGTTGATGTGCGCGACAAAAAGATGCAACGTTTCTGGGCAGGTCCTAGTCCTATTGCTAAAACCTATCCCATCGGAATGGCGCCTCCCGAACATAATCGTTTGGCGAACTTTGCGTGGTTTGACAATATCCGACCAAGAGGACCTGAAGATCTTTTCGAATGGCGTCCGAAAAGTGCTGAAACGCGCTTGAAAGAAATGCCAAGAAGAAATGCTCCTCTCCAATCTTTACACCTCCAAACTGCCGCCAATGACTCGACGCAGCTCAAAACAGAGAATGCACAACCTAAGTCTTCTAAGGTAGCTAATTCGGAAACAAAAGCAACTACTTCGCAAAAAGCAACTACTTCGCAAACAAAAGCAACTACTTCGCAAGCAAAAGTAACAGCTTCACAAACAAAAGCAACCACTTCGCAAACAAAGGAAGCACAAGAAACGAAGAAAACGAAAGCAACAAAAGCGACTAAGGCGGCAAAATAAGCATTTATCACTCAAACATCAGGATAGCCTATGGCTGACATCATTCATCTCCTTCCCGACTCAGTAGCCAATCAAATTGCTGCTGGCGAAGTTATTCAACGACCTGCGTCGCTGATAAAAGAGCTGGTGGAAAATAGTATTGATGCAGGTGCCGATCGCGTGCAAGTCATTGTGACAGATGCCGGTAAGACCTGCGTGCAAGTCATTGACAACGGCAAAGGAATGAGTGAAACAGACGCAAGATTGTCCTTCGAACGTCACGCTACTTCTAAGATTCAAAAAAAGCAGACGACCTCTTTTCGCTCCAAACGATGGGGTTCCGTGGCGAAGCCTTGGCATCCATTGCTGCTGTGGCACAAGTGGAACTGCGCACTCGCACGGCAGAAGACGAATTGGGCGTGAGCATCCAAATAGAAGGTTCGAAAGTGACGAACCAAGAAGTGATTGCGTGTCCTGTTGGTGCCAACTTTTCTATTAAGAATCTGTTTTTCAACATCCCTGCGCGTCGCAAGTTTTTGAAAAGCAACCACACGGAATTGTCTAACATCGTGGCTGAATTTGAGCGCATCGCACTTGCTCATCCTGAATTGTCTTTCCATCTCAGCACTCCTGATTCCGTTCTTTTAGATTTGCCTTCTGGCAACTTCCGACAACGCATCGTCAATATCTTTGGACGTAGTCTCGACAAACAAATCATTCCTTTGAAGGTGGAAACACCGATGGTCACGATAGTCGGTTTTGTGGGAAATCCCGAAAGTAGCAAGAAAAAAGGCGCACGACAATTCTTTTTTGTCAATGGTCGTTATATGCGACACCCTTATTTCGCCAAAGCGGTGCAAAATGCCTACGAACGACTCATTCCCGAAGGAGATCAAGTGCAGTTTTTCCTTCAAATGGTGGTCGATCCCTCAAGAATCGATGTAAATATCCACCCAACAAAGACAGAAATCAAGTTTGAAGATGAGCAGGCTATTTGGCAAATTCTTCGTGCTGCGGTGAGAGAGTCTTTGGGAAAATTCAACGCCATTCCAACGATTGATTTTGAAGCTGGCGAATCGCTCAATCTACCTGTATTTCAAGAAGGAGATTTCTCTGACGTTCAAGAACCAAGCATCTCCATCGACAATGATTTCAATCCGTTCCTCACGGGAAATGCTGGCGACACGTCCATTTTTTCCACTTCTACAACAGCTAACAGTGGACTCGCAACAAACGGAAATGGTTTTACGAATTTGTCGGCAACCGCTGGGGGAACTTCTCAAAACGCAGCTACTTCTGGAGGCAATTCACCAAGCACACACACACCACGGGGTTGGGAAAATGCCTTTGATGTGTCGCAAGATGAGAACTTCACGTCTACTTCTCACGGCATTCCTGCGCTCTCTACTCCCAATCCTTCATTTCAGTGGGAAACGCCAAGCACGACAAACGATCAACCCACACTTTATGCGCAACTCGGGGAATCTGTTCAGCAACATTGGGAAATTGCGACCCTCGATTTCATTCAATATAAAGGACGCTACCTCCTTGCTCCAACCGACGAAGGTCTCTCATCATAGATCAGCATCGGGCACATATGCGCATCTTGTTTGATGATTATGTGAGACAAATCTCCAGACACGAACAAGCCGCACAAGGACTACTCTTTCCGCAAATCATTGAAGTGGCTCCCAACCAAATGGCTATTTTGCAGGCAATCGAGTCAGAGCTCACAGACATTGGTTTTGAACTTTCCTATTTGGGCAATAACAGCTACTCTGTGTTGAGTGCTCCAGCCAGCATTGATGGCATCGACCCTGTCTTGCTACTGCAAAACATTCTGGATGATGCACAACAGCACGACACGGAAATTCACGAAGAAGTAGTGAATAGCATCGCGCTCTCAATGGCTAGAAAGTCCGCGCTTCCTGTTGGACAATTCCTCAACACAGATGAAATGAGAGATTTAGCCACAAAATTGTTCCAAAGTAGCGAACCTTCGTTTGCTCCAAATGGCAAAACAATTTTCCAAATCGTTCCTCATCGTCTGCTCACGCAGAAATTGGAATAGGCAGATTTTGACATTAAAACCTCCAACTTATTACCCCATTATCCCCTATGAGCGACGGCAATTTCAATCGCAGTATGCTTCCCAGCAATAGTTTTCAAAGTGGAGTCCGTGCGGGACAAGCTCGTATGCAACAGTTTGCACAAGAAGCGTTCAAAGCAACCTTAGATCAACACAAGGCATTGGTTTCTCCTGATGTTGCGGAGCAATTATTGACGACTTTTTTACAGCAGTTGAAGCAAAGAGGATAACGAGATATTCTCTTTCCCTTAGACCATTTAGTTTTCTTCCCGATGGATGTCCATAGATGTTCTACGGCGTCCTCAAATCTCTAAGTTCTTCCCAATGAACAGAGAAACAAACAGGAAAACACAATCAAGATTTACGCGGACAACAACAAATAGAAGCAGCTTTATATATTGGAGTTGCTTTCGCCATAGAAGTAACATAGAACTATAAGATGAATATATCACTGCATAATCACCCAAAATGCGGAGATTTTGGCAAATAAACGGGAGAAAGGGGCAGAAATCAAGAAGTATTGCGTAACTTTGCAGCATAGATAACCAGTGTAAACTGTATTATTCTAATTCGGATAGCAAACAAACCTGTGAAAGTACTACGTAAACAACTATGGGTATTCTTCGTTATGTTATTTATCGTAGGATGCCAAAAAACAGAAAAACAATATCATATAGGCGTTTCTCAATGTTCTGATGATGCTTGGAGAAATAAGCTCAACACTGAGATGCGCATTGGCGGATATTACTACACCAATCTTGACATTTCCATCGCTTCAGCGCAAGACAACGACGATTTGCAAATTCAGCAAATCGACAGCCTTGTCGATGCTGGAGTAGACTTGTTGATTGTCTCTCCCAATAAGCTAAGCACGATGTCTGATGCCATCGATCGGGCTTACGACAAAGGTATTCCCGTTATTCTTCTGGACAGAAAAAGCAAATCTCCCAAATATACAGCTTATATTGGCGCGGACAACTATGAGGTTGGACGCACGATGGGCGGTTATGTGGCTGGCAAACTCAAAGGAAAAGGGAATGTGGTGGAGATTATGGGATTAGATGGTTCTTCACCTGCCGATGAACGCCACCGCGGTTTTGTGGATGCATTGAAGAAACATCCCAACATCAAACTGTTGGAAAGCAGAAATGCGGATTGGACAGAGAAAACTGCACGCGCACAAATGGACACGCTTCTGGCGCACCACTCCTCCATTGATTTAGTTTTTGCACACAATGACCGTATGGCTTTGGGAGCGCGTGAAGCCCTCGAGGCTGCCGACCGCAAAGACAGTATGCTCTTTGTCGGTATTGATGCACTCCCCACTCCTCAAGGGGGCATTGATGCCGTGCGCAAACATCGTATGACGGCATCGTGTCTTTACCCCACACGAGGAGATCGCGTCATAGAATTGGCGATGAATATCCTCGAGGGACGTCCCTATGAACGCAACAACAAACTCAAAGTTGCCGTCGTGACGCAGGACAATGCGACCCTGTTGCATATGCAAGCCGAAGAACTCAACCGACAATACACCCGACTGCAAGATATTCACGGAAAAGTGGACGAATATCTCACTCGTTATCAGCTGCAAACGCTATTTATCTTCCTTTTGGTGGCTGTTATTGTCTTGATTCTGGCTATTTCTGTTTGGATTTTCCGCTACTACTCCTACAAGCATCGCATAGCCGAAGAAGCCTCAAAGTCGAAACTCAATTTCTTCACCAACGTTAGTCACGAATTCCGCACACCGCTCACACTCATTGCCGATCCGATTGAGCGGTTGTTGGAAGACAATAGTCTGTCTTCTCAACAAAATTCATTGCTCAAGGTGGCGCACCAAAACGCACGTGTGCTGCTGCGACTCATCAACGAGATTCTCGATTTGCGCAAAGCACAAAGTGGCACAATGCGACTCAGAATTTCTCAATTTGATTTGACCACTCATCTTAAACTTTGGGTGGACAGTTTCAAAAACCTCACACAACAGCGCAATATCTCCTTAACACTCAATGCTCCCGACGCTCTTCCCTTCGTGGGTGATTTGCATCGTATTGAATTGATTTGCTACAACTTACTCTCCAACGCCATCAAATTTACGCCTGATGGGGGTAAAGTGGATGTTACGGTTTCAATAGAGAAGAAAGGAGTCTCTATCAAGGTGTCGGACACGGGAAAAGGGATCGAAAAGAGCGAACTATCGCACATTTTCGAGCGTTTCTTCCAAGGCAACAACAACCAAGGAGGCACGGGTATTGGACTTGCCGTGGTGAAATCCTTTATCGAATTGCACCAAGGCTCTGTTCAGGTGGAAAGTGAAGTGGGCAAAGGCACTTGCTTCAACATCTATCTCCCTCAACTTCACTTGGAAGAGCAAGAAGAAAGCCTTCAACAAGTGCCACAAACAATAACAAACTCAACGGATGTAGACCTAGAGGAAACTCCCCTCCGAATACATCTCTACCACTCAACAGGATGTTGCCAAGGAGCAGCTCACCAACCTAGATCAAGAGGGACAGACTCCAACTTATGTGTTGGTGGTAGATGACCACGCTTCTATTCGCGACTACGTTTCGCAGCTTCTGAGCGAAGCGAACTACAAAGTGCTCACAGCCTCCAACGGAGAGGAGGGATGGAATTTGGCACTGCGTCAAGTGCCCGACCTCGTTATTTGTGATGTTTCTATGCCCGTTTTGGGAGGATTGGAACTTTGTCGTCGTCTCAAGGATCATGAGATTACGTCTCACATTCCCGTGGTTTTGCTCACTGCAAACTCCCTTGACGATCACCGCGCTGAAGGCTACGACAGTGGAGCCGATGCCTATATCACCAAACCATTTAATGGTAAAGTGCTTCTCTCACGTATCGAAAATCTCCTCGTCAACCGTCAAAAACTTCGCAATCTTTTTGCCAACATCACCGAACCTTCCACTACTCCACTCCTCGATGTGGATGGACAGTTCATCGAGAATTTCAAAGCGAAGATTAGGGAACAACTTTCCAATGCTACACTCACAGTGGAAGACCTGAGTGCAGAAATGGGAATGAGCCGCGTGCAACTTTATCGCAAGGTGAAAGCACTGACCGATGTTTCTCCTGTGGAACTTATTCGTATCACTCGATTGAAACGTGCCGAATCACTTCTTCTGCAAGGGGGTAAAACCATTGCTGAGGTGGCTTACGAAGTGGGCTTCTCTTCGCCTTCTTATTTTTCCAAATGTTTCAAAGAACATTTCGGCTGTCTTCCTGGCGAGAAACTTCGCCCTTGACTCCTCCCTATACGCAGATTATCTATAACACAACGGATAACTTTTACAGATAATCTGGCATAATGAGTGACTTTATCGCTCCTTTTCTCCCCCATTTCTTGGGTACTTTTCTCACAAAGGGTATAGTTCGATGTATCTTCGCTCCGCAAGGGATAAGTATGTCTATCTAACTGATTTTCAAGCAATGTAGCACCAATGCAACGATGTAACAAATCGTACAATCAGTAACAAATATGATACGTGTACGATATTTTTCATCATCCGCAACAAGTGTGACATAGCAAATCGGCAGAATGCCTTACCTTTGCACTGCAATCCGAAAATAGCGGGCAATTACACTGCGCTTCGAACGAGCTTCAAACCTCATTCCAACGACAGAGTATAGCTCAAAACTTCCCTCACAGAACAGCGTCGCGTTCACTCTAAAACAAAATGACGCTCCCCAAAATCTCTGTCTGTTCGTTTCCTCAGACAACAACGAACGCTCCCCTCATCAAGGGAGACCATAGAGGAAACTATACATTCCCTCACAGACCTAAATATTATCTAGCTTCAAAAGCTATGCAACAGACAGAGTAAACTCTTTATTCCCTCACAGAACGATTTATAGCTTATTTATACAAGCAAAAGTGGTGTCAAGAGTAGCCCTCTTGATACCCTTTTTGTTTTATCCACTTCTTGCTGTCTCCTCCTCTCCTCCTACTCTAACCGATGACACTGGTCATCGGACGCAAGGTGTGCAATCGCACTACGTTTATACGTAACACAACAGCGCAGAACGGCAGTCGGAAATGTTAAATCTGAGAGCTGAAAATATTACGAGTTTTCTTAATTCTAGGAACAATATAATCCACTTCGTTGTCGCCAATCAATGATTTTGGGAGAAAAAATCTGCAATCATCGCAAGTGCTGGCAATTTTGTCGGACGTTTTCAAAATTCTAAGGGAAGAAATATTTATTCCGTCGGACGGAAAAAGAAATTTCGTGGGAAGTTTTTTTTGAAATGTCCCACAAAATTGTACGAATGAGCCGTCATTTCATCGCATCTAAGCGCAAAAACGAGCTGGTTTCTTGCGATTTCATCAAAAAACTGCGATTTTCAAAGGCGCGGAGAATCGTGTATTTCCGCCCAGTCTTCTTGTCGCTTGAATTTTCGTGTTAAATGGAGGGGGTAAACCGCGCAAAGTTTCCTTAAATCAAAATCAGAGTCAGAGTTATAAAGTGAAAGCATTCGCTACTGTGAAATAAAAGAAGCCGCACCAGCAATCAATATGCTAGTGCGGCTATTGCGTAAACAACAAATGTTGCGTTATTTCTTTTGGGGCTTAGCTTGCAAGCCGTATCCCTTCTTCTTGTCCAGGATGAAGAGGACAACAGCAAGGACAACAGAAATGACACCAAAGCAGGTGAAAATCATCATTGAGCTGCGATAAGTGGGGTCGGCTTGGTTCTTACTACCAATCCACATGGGAACGAGAGAAAGACCGATGTTTTGAATGTAGAAAATGATAGCGAAGGCAGAACCTAACAATTTCATGGGGATAATCTTCGGTACACTAGGCCACATAGCAGAAGGAACCAAAGCAAATGCGATGCCAAGGATGACCATCAAAATCACAGCGAACCATCCGTAGGGGAGTACATTCGTCATAAAGGTGAAGTGCACAGCGGTGAGCATGGCTGCACCGATAATCATGAGAGTTGCACCCTTACCGATGCGGTCGTAAACAATGCCGAAAATAGGAGTCAAGACGATGGTACCAAAAGGCAAAACACCAGGGATGAGTCCAGCAAACGCTTCGGGAACATTATAGTTAGCAATCATGAGTTTGGTAGCAAACTTGAGGAAGGGGAACACTGCGCTGTAGAAAAGAAGACAGAGCAAAGCGATGATCCAGAAACCTGGATTAGAGAAAATCGCACCAAGATCTGAGAACTTGAAATTGTCTTCGCTCGATTCTTCTGTCGCTTTCTTACCTTCAACCGCAACGATGGACGCATCTAATTTTCTATCCATCACATTGTAAGCAATGAAGCAAAGCAAACCGATGATCAAAAGACTTGTTGCAAACCAAACGGGAGTTTGAAGACTGCCAGTACTTTTTGCAAGAATAGGGTTTAAGCCCAAAGCAGCAGCAGTACCCAAACGCGCAAGACCTACTTGCACGCCCATTGCTAATGCAAGTTCGTGACCGGTAAACCATTTGGTAATTGTCTTAGAAATCGTGATACCAGTGATTTCTGCACCCACACCGAAGATGGCGAAACCTAAACTAGCTACGGCTGCCGACATGGGAAGATGAAGCTGAAAACTCAGTACATCTACGCTGAACACAGATGCTCCAAAATCAACAGATACAGCGAGATATTTAATGATAACTCCGATCAACATCAACGAAGCACTGAGCAAACCAGTGAAACGGATGCCGAGTTTGTCGAGGATAAGACCTCCAAAGAAGAGCATCAACAAGAAAACATTGATGAGTCCGTAACTTCCAGAGAAGAATCCGTAGTCACTAGCAGACCAACCAAGACCACCTTCCGCAGTGGACTTTGTGAGAATGCTCTCCAACGGAGAGAACAGGTCGGTGACGTAGTAGCCCATCATCATAGTGATCGACACGATGATAAGCGCACTCCAACGCGCCTTAGGCGAGTCGTTGAGTTTTTGTGTGATTGATTGTGTAAGAGACATATTGATATTTGATTGATTTTACAAGTTAGGAGTCAGCACCTCCGATTTTATTTCAAAGCTTTTGAACGACGGCTACGCGCTATTTCAAATACTTATCGAGCCAACGGAAGAAGGTGCGTTGCCAAAGAATACCATTTTGCGGACGCAACACCCAGTGGTTTTCGTCAGGGAACAACAAAAGTTGAGCAGGCACTCCACGAAGTTTTGCAGCCGTGAAAGCACTTTGCGCTTGCGTGTATTCGATGCGGAAATCCTTTTGTCCGTGAATGCAAAGGATAGGAGTGTCCCAACGATCGACATACAAGTGAGGAGAAGTGCGGAATATCTTCTGTTGCTGACCTTCTGCATTCTTGTGCCAAGGTGCGGCGCCCATATCCCAGTTGGCAAACCAAAGTTCTTCCGTCTCGGTATATTGTTGTTGCGTGTTGTAAATGCCATCGTGCGCAATGAAGGCTTTGAAACGCTTGTTGTGGTTTCCTGCCAACCAGTAGACGCTAAATCCTCCAAAAGAAGCACCAACAGCACCGAGGTGTTCACGATCTACATAAGGTTCATTGGCGAGGTCGTCAATGGCAGAGAGATAGTCTTCCATGCACTGACCGGTGTAGTCGCCACTGATTTGCTCTAACCATTCGTGGCCAAAACCAGGAAGTCCACGGCGATTAGGAGCTATGACGATATAGCCTTGAGCAGCCATAATCTGAAAATTCCAACGATAGCTCCAAAATTGGCTCACTGGACTTTGAGGACCGCCTTCACAAAACAGCAAAGTGGGATATTTCTTTGCAGGATCGAAGTGAGGAGGATAAATCACCCAACTGAGCATCTGCTTTCCATCGGTTGTTTTTGTCCATCGCTCTTTGACTTCTCCCCACGCAAGGTTGTCGTAGAAGTATTTGTTCTCTTCTGTTAATTGAGAAGGACGACCTGTTTTCGTGTCTACCAAGAAAATCTCATCTGCGGCTGCCATAGAATGACGCTTCGTGAGTAATTGTTTTCCCCCATTGAGTGGAGCCACCAACGAATAGTCTACTTGTTCATTGGTGATTTGGCGCACTTTTCCTTGGAGATTGGTGACATGAAGATTGGCTTTTCCGTGCCAAACTCCCACAAAGAACAATTGTTTGCTGTCAGTAGCCCAGGCAAAACCGTCTACCCCACTGTCGAAGGACTCTGTGACGTAGGTCTTTTTCCCTGATTTCAAATCATAGACGCACAAACGCGCACGATCGCTTTCATATCCATCGCGCTCCATACTGCTCCAAGCCACGCATTTACCATCGGGAGAAAATTGTGGATTGATGTCGTAGCCCACATTCGCATCAACCTTTGATTGATTCACTGCTTGATGCTGAAGACTTTTGGTGTAGTCAGTAGAAGTGGGTGCAGTCCATCCCTCAGGTTTGCAGAGGTTGCGCGTTGTTCCAGAAGGGATGTCATAAAGGAAGATGTCGCTGTCGGTGGAAGTGGCGTAATCACGACCCACTTTCTTGCGACAAGTATAAGCTACTTGTGCGCTATTCGGACTCCAAGCCAATTGCTCGTTGCCACCAAATGGCATCATAGGCGATTCAAAGGGTTCTCCCTCCAAAAGGTCTTTTGCCACTGTGACGCGCTCACCATCAAATTCAGCCAAGAAGGGATGAGGAGCAGAGGTGACATATTGATCCCAATGTTTGTACATCAAATCGTTGATGACCATACCCGTTGCTTTGGGTAAGTCGGCTTCTTTGGGTGCAATAGCCGTATGTTGTGGCACTTCTTTGACCAGAATGACGCGCTTTCCGTTGGGAGCGAAAAGAAAATCCACCACATCGTCTTCTTCGTGGGTGATTTGTTTGCGCTCTGAGCCATCAGCTTTCATCGACCACAACTGACTGCTTCCGCTCTCGCTTGAAAGGAAAACGATGCGCTCTTCATTGCCGAAGCGCACCCACACTGCGCCTGATTCGCTTTTCGCAGAAGTGGTGAGTTGTTGCGACTTTTTGTTCTTAATGTCTAAGAGGTAAAGCACAGAGTGCGACTTGTTCTCCGCCACACTATAATAACTAACAGCATACACGGCATGAGTGCCTGCTGCATTGGGAGATACCGTACCGATGCGTCCCATAGCCCATAGTGCTTCAGGCGTCATACGGTCAGAACTCAATTTCGGCATTTGACGACCGATGAAAGTTTCTGCAGCAGCTTCTGTTGCTGCTGTGGTGGTCAGTCCTGCCACACTCAAAGCTGTGGCAGCTATCATGGTGGGTATGTTCATAAGCGATGATATTATACGAGAGTCGGGAGTGTAAATCCTTCAAAAGAAATGTAATCTCAGAAAACAGAAGGAAACAACCAAAGACAAATATAGGAATATCCAATAAGTATAAGCGGTTGTGCAACCAACTTATAATATACTCGGAGAGACGCACTCTCACGGGAGCGCGTCTCTACCTAAGTTCCTTGTTTTATTTCTGTTGTTCGTTGCGCTTGCGCTGTTCTTCAACGAGCTTTTGTTGCTCTGCTGCCAAAGCTGCCAAACGCGCGCTCAAGCCCGAAGGCTTCTTGTTGGGATTGTTCTTGTTGCGTTCGTAGGTTGCTTCCAACTTTTCCAACAATTTAGCATCGTCAGTGCTCCAACGCAAATACCACATAGTGAGCGCGCTGCTGAAGAGCGAGATGAAATAGTAGAAGTTCAAACCTGCGCTATATTTGTTGAACATAAAGAAGAACATCACAGGCATCAAGAACATCATATATTGCATAATCTTCATCTGCTGACCTTGTTGTCCAGCTGCCGCCATTGAATCTTGTTGCTGACGCATGGTCATCATACTATACAGCACATTAGAGAGACAGAAGAGTATGCAGAAGAGCGAGAGGTGATTGCCCAATCCCCAGATTTCGCCCGACCAACTGATTAAATCGTCATACGCAGAGAGGTCGTCTGCCCAAAGGAAACTTTGTTGACGCAACTCGATAGCGTTAGGCACGAAGTTGAACATCGCAATCCAAATAGGCATTTGAATGAGCATCGGCAAACATCCGCCCATCATACTCACGCCGTGTTGAGAATACAACGTTTGAATCTCTTGCTGACGCTGGAGCGCGTTGTCTTTGTCCTTATACTTCTCGTTGATTTTTTCTACCTTCGGACGCAACACGCGTTGCTTTGCACTGCTCATAAAGCTCTTGCGCGTGGAGGGGAACACAATGGCGCGCAAAATCAGCGTGATGAGCACCAAAACAAGCCACATCGGGAGGTTGAGCGAAGTGAGGAAGTCGAAAACGTAGATGGTGAAGAAACGGTTTACCCAACGCACAACAGGCCAACCTAAATACACCAACTTTTGGAGGTCTATGTCTTGTCCTTTGTTGAGCGAGTGCTTGTCCATCGATTGGAGCAAGCGGAAATTATTGGGACCAAAATACCATTGGAATTGCGCTGGAGTTTTGCCAGAAGCATCAAAGGCACTCTCCATTTGCGCACCATATTGCTTGAGATAACCATTGTTGTTCTTCTCATCTTCGCTTTCACTCGTGAGTTTCACGTTGGTGAGCGGAGATTTAGCGATGAAGCAAGAACTGAAATACTGATTTTTGAAAGCAATCCATTCGAGGTTTTCTTCGATTTGCTTCTCATCGTTACCGCGCTCTTTGAGGTGGTCGCTACTTCCTTCCACATCCTTATAACTGAGCGTGGAGTATTGGTTTTCAAATAGAATCCCTTTTCAAACTGACGCACGTGGTCAGTGAGAGCAATACCCACGGTCTTTGTTTTTGGCGACACCTCTTGTGAAAGTCCTTCAGAGCGCAGGCTCATATTGAGCATATAATCTTCAGACAACACATAGTCGAAAGCCAATTTCTCGCCACGCTTACCCACTGCCTCCATCGTTACAGAATTCTTCGTGACTTGCACGGGCTTGAAATAAAGGTTTTCTGTGTCAATGTTACGTTGCTTCGTTTCGATGGTAAAGTTCATCGAAGCATCGTTGGAGTTGTACAGCACTAAAGCGTTGTTTTTCCCTTCGTTATAGTCCTTATATGACTTATATTCTTTGAGCAAAACTTGACTTATTTGTCCGCCTTTGGGAGCAATCGTAACTTCGATTTTGTCGTTGCTCAACACCACAGGCTTCAAAGAGTCGTTAGCCACACTGGCTTGTGCGAAAAGTGCCGTGCTATCAAGGGTTGCAGCATCTGTTTGTTGCACAGACGCTACATTAGCAGCAGACTTTTTGTCCTTAGATTGAGCCACAACCTCTGTGTTTTGCGTTTGTTCTGCAGGTTTGTTGCGCGATGACCAATAAGAAAATCCGAAGACAACTAAAGCCATCAGCACAACGGCAGTGACGGTATTTCTATCCATTGAAATTTGTTTGAAATTCGAGACAATGTATCTCGAATAAAGGTTCTGTTTGTAGGAAAGTGCGCTGACGTCAAAGCCAGCGCACTCTTTTTAATTTGCTACGCTATTCCGAGCCAGACTTTATGCTTCCACTTCGCTCTGGTGAGCAATGGCAGTCTTCACAAAGTCGAGGAAGAGCGGATGAGGTTCGAGCACAGTGGAAGAGTATTCGGGATGGAACTGCGTACCAATGAACCATTTAAGTGTAGGAATTTCTACAATTTCTACAAGTCCACTTTCGGGGTTAGTACCAACGCACTTCATTCCCTTTTCTTCATATTGTGCAAGGAAGTCGCTGTTGAATTCGTAACGATGGCGGTGGCGTTCGCGAATCACATCGCTTCCGTAAATCTCGCGTGAACGAGAACCAGCTTTCACCGCGCATTCGTAACCACCAAGGCGCATTGTGCCACCCATATTGGTGATGTTCTTCTGCTCTTCCATAATGTCGATGACGTTGTGCTTCGTCTTGCTGTTGAGTTCGGTGGAGTTGGCATCAGCATATCCCAACACATTGCGGGCGAACTCTACCACCATCATTTGCATACCGAGGCAGATACCGAAAGTAGGCAAGTTTTGTTCGCGGCAATAGCGAGTTGCAATAAGTTTTCCCTCGGTGCCACGCTGTCCGAATCCTGGGCAAATCACATAGCCTGCCATTCCTTGAAGCATCTCAGCCACATTCTCGTTGGTGATGTTCTCAGAGTTGATGAAATGACAACGCACCTTGCGGTCATTGTAAACACCAGCTTGTTGAAGTGCCTCGATGATAGATTTATAAGCATCTTGCAAATCATACTTACCCACCAAACCGATGTGCAATTCTTCTGTGGCATTGTTGCGACGATCGAGGAAGGCGCGCCAAGGGCCAAGACTTGGTTTTTCACCGACGGGCATACCCAACTTTTCAAGAATCACGCGGTCAATGCCTTGATCTTGCATACACACAGGCACTTGATAAATGGAGGGCATATCAGGACTTTGGAACACGGCATCGGGACTCACATTACAGAAATTTGCCACCTTCTTGCAAAGTCCAGCATTGAGTTCGTGTTCAGTGCGGAGCACCAAGATGTCGGGTTGAATACCTTCGCTCTGCAACTCCTTCACTGAGTGTTGCGTAGGTTTGGTTTTGAGTTCTCCTGCAGCAGCCAAATAAGGAACATAGGTGAGGTGGATGCAAACGGCATTCTTACCCAATTCCCATTTGAGTTGTCGGATGGCTTCCACGAAAGGCAAGCTCTCGATGTCACCAATCGTTCCACCGATTTCAGTAATGACAAAATCATAACCGCCTTTTTTACCGAGATAAAGCATATCGCGCTTGATTTCGTCGGTGATGTGAGGCACCACTTGGATTGTTTTGCCCAAATAGTCGCCACGGCGTTCTTTGTCAATCACACTTTGGTAGATGCGACCGGTAGTGAAGTTGTTGTAGCTCGTAGTTTTGATGCCTGTGAAACGCTCATAGTGACCGAGGTCAAGGTCAGTTTCTTGCCCATCATCGGTGACATAACATTCGCCGTGTTCATAGGGGTTGAGCGTACCTGGGTCGATGTTGATGTAAGGATCAAACTTCTGAATCGTGATGTTAAAGCCGCGCGCTTGGAGCAGCTTACCAATAGAACTAGCAATGATGCCTTTACCGAGAGAAGAGGCAACACCACCTGTGACAAAGATATATTTGGTTTCAGCCATAGGATGAATATGATATTACAAATGTAAGAATGAAAGAGTCAAGATAGAAGCAAACCTTCTTGTTGGAATTCTTGGAACAAACGTGCCACATCGGCAGCAACAACTTCAGCTGTTGCTCCTTCGTAATGCTGCAGTAAGAAGGACTCCACATCGGAGAGTTGAAAATCCTTATCTGCAAATTCTTGATAGATATCAAAAGCCGTTTCATTAAGTGTCACAAGTCGATTGAAATCTACGAGTTCCGCACTTGTTGCCAGCAATACGTGTTCGCCACAGACGTCACGCAGTTGGAAAGATCGATTGAACTTCATTGAAGTATATTGTGATGTTCAGATGATTACTTAAAAAAATGAGAGCAGTACCCAGCAAAGCGATGCAACAATTCATATCCGAGCAACAAAGGACGACGCACCAACACAAGGCGTTGCCAGAAGTTTGCATACACTCGCCAAAAGACGTGATTTGCAGCATACCTCTTAGATTTACGCTCAAAGTACACTACTCTTCCTAGAATCTCAGTGCGCAGGCATTGTTCTTGTTGTCCGACATTCCCATCGCCTTGTAAGACACAACGCGTATCATCACATTGAACGATGCGGTGCAATACCCAGCGTGCATCAGTAGTGTAGGCTAAAACCACATCACCTTGACCATATCTTAGCACGGGCTCCTGTTGCAACGTCACCGAATCACGTTCGTGCTCCAGCATGGGTCTCATACTCCTGCCACGCACTCTTAGTTGTACTTGACAACCTTGAGATAGCACGTTACGCATCTCTTCAAAGAGCAAATTTTGCTCCACTTGTCGGACGACATTAGACATTATTTTCTGCGCAAAGATAACGATGACTCAACTCAGCGGCTTCACGATTGGGCAAACATTGGAGATAGTAAGCAGGCACAAGCCCAACTACTCTTTCCACCGTTGAGCAAATCGCATTATAAGAGGATTTATCCCAAAGCATTGTCGAGCAGGAAGCTAATAATGAGGCGAAAGCTTCAACTGGACGTAAACGACGAATGTTATTCTCAGGGGATTGCTGTAAGCGCAAAATCCCACCTAGGTCGCAACGGACATTACGATAACAAGGTGTTTTCCCACTCCAAGGCGTGCCCCAGACAGAAACCTTGCCATCTTCAGCTATGCGCACAACAGGGTTATCGTCATTCAGCAACTCAACCTGGGGGATATGAGTTCTCCACAAATGAGAGTGTGTACTTTTTCCTGTTCCACTGAGCCCTTGGAAAAGAAACGCCGTTGTTCCAATCTGAGGCACAGAAGCATGAACGAGGAGAGTTTGTTCATAAGCCCCTGCAAAGGCATAACAAAGCATGATGGCATTGTTGAGCAGAACGCTTGGTTTTGCAGCGTCGCTCGAAATCACGACGCTTGCTTCGGAAAGAAGCATCAGTGTATACGAGGGACTTAGATGTACCTTCTTCATCTGAAACGATGATGGCATAATCCCCCTTCTCATTGCGCCAAACTTCGAACGCTAAATCCGTAGGTTGCACACTAGCGACATGCCGATAAGGAGAAGAAGGGGTAACGATGTCTCCCAACTCTGCAGACAATTTGAATAATGCCTTATCTTCGTCGTGAGTGGTCACAAGAAAAGGAGCATAGCATTGGACTAAATCTTCAATCCAGTTTTCTTTTCCTGCAGGAAGTTCAACAATAAAGAGATGTTCAGCAACAGCGTAGGAGTATTTCACAGCAATTCCCTTACAGCAAACGAGGGGCAATAGCAATTAATTGCTACCAGCCACCTCTATTTTTTTGAATTGAAATTGGTCTTTATAGACATCTTTGACCACCATTTTCTCGAGTCCCACCTTCTGACCAGCGATTTTGACACGAAGTTTTTGGCGCATCTTCTCAAGCTTTGCCGCCTTAACGTCAAAGAACACAACAGCTGTCTGATGAGAAGACGAAAAAGTCTGTTCCACATAACAACGGAACTGATCGGCATACAAATCACGGTCGGTGAAGAAGCCCTTTTGTAACAATTTGGGGGCAGTGATTGCTACGATATCAGTAACATAAGCCACAGAATCACGAAGATTTTGTGACACTCCAAATATATAGAGTGTCTGCTCCTTGGTTTCAGTGGCAGTGCTATCGGCAGCTACTGTAACAGCAGCGCGAGACATTCCCGTGAAACCAACGAGCAGCAATAAAATCCATAAAACTTTGCATAGATGGTTGTGAGTTTGATCGAACAACACTATTACCTTATGGCACAAACCCTCCTTATATTCATGGAGGAGTCCCAACTTCTAAAGTTTCTTGCGTCGCTCGAGAATAAACTATTGTGCAAAGTTAGAGATTTCTCTCCAATCTCACAAACAGATTGGAAGGATATTTGCAACTACCTAGCATTTGTCTAGCACAATACACTTTGATACGCTTATTGCAGCCCCTTTCTTCTATACATTTGACAATCAAACATACGTTTCTGAGGGCACTTCCCAACTCATCAACATAAGATTTTATAACATGCCAAGCTACGACTAACCCTAAATGCTCAAGGGCTAACTAAAACGTCGGAGTTATATCCAAAAACGTGGGAGATTTTCCATAAAACGTGGGACGTTTTTGAAAAAATCTCCCACGTTTTTTTTAGCATCTAGGAGAGCGCTCATCTTTGCTTACGAAACACTACACATAAAAGGCTTACACTCATCTAAGAAAAGCCCTTTGAGCAAACATCGAAAAAGCTAAAAACAGAAAAATCTCAGTTCAGATTCAACTTTCTCTTCTTGTTTCATCAACTTCAACCGAAGGAACCTCAGCAATCAACTGAGCAAAGAGAGACACCTGTGATAGAATTTCAGGATTCCCTACTAGGAGCGTACGTTCTCTAGCCCGAGTAAGGGCAACATTAAGCTTTCTATCTATCGTTTGTCCATACTGGTCTTCATATTGAGAATCGCAGAGAAAGTTCAACTGCGAAGGTCGGCTCACCGTAAATCCGTAGATAATGGTATTCTTTTCCGATCCTTGAAAGCGCTCCACCGTGTCTATCGTCACATTTGCCAAAAGCGGATGATTAGAAGTCTGTAAAAGGCTTCGCACCATGGCAATTTGATGACGATAAGGCACGATAATACCGAGCTCCTTATCTATATTAAACTCAGATTTTCGGCGCATTACATCTTGGTATGTTTCTTCTGCTAAATAGGCTATCATGCGAGCTTCGTGAATATTGACCTTTGCAGAAGGAATGCCAGAATAAGTCATCTCATTTCCCGACGATGCGAGATGGGATTCCTCCGAAGAACCCTCCACTAACAAACTGTCGTCTTTGGGAGGTATGCAAGGATAAAAGACAACTCTCGGCTGGGCTATCGCAAGCAACTGATGTTCCAGACCGCAATCACGCAGTTGTCCACCATAAAATTGCTGATTAGCAAAATGCGCTACTTCAGGGTGCATGCGTCCTTGCTTAGTAAACTCATGAACACAGCACTTGGGCACTGCATAATACAAACGTTCAAAGAGAGAGTTACGACAATCTAAGAGACCTATTGCCTGTAGTTCCTCGTCTTGAACACAACTGTCATAAGAAGTCTGTTGTACCACTGCTGGCAGCTGCTTGTGGTCACCTATAAAAACAAAGCGCTGAATCGCTAATTCGTCTGAACCACCCGCCATCAGTAAAGGCAGCAAGTGCGGTTCTAAGAGCTGAGAAGCCTCATCAATGATAGCCAAAGAGAAACCTTTGCGGATGAGCAATGCCGTCATGCCCGAAAGTGAAGCCACCGTACCCACGATGATGCGCGTCCCCTTGATTAGTTCGTCCACCTTACTAACATCGGGTAATTGGCTTACTTTATTCTCTAACAGATAGGCGTGAAATTCAGGATCGCAATTGTGCTTATTGCCCACACGAAGAAAGTCAAGCCCATCTTTAGCGAGTTTACTACAGATTTCATCTACCGCACGGTTGGTATAGGCAGCCAAAAGAACATTACAATCAGCATCACTAGCCAATTCTTCGCGCAAGATTGACATCAAGCCAAAAGACGTTTTTCCTGTGCCAGGAGGACCCACCAAAAGAAAGAAATCTCGCGCCTGCTTTGCCTTGAGCACCATGGTATTACGCTCGTCATCTTGGTGATCAAGCACAAGTGTTTCCGCAGAATCTACAACGGACAAGCTGGGATTCAACAAGACATTTCTGCGATGCTCCGAGCCTGATAAGAAAGAAAACAAACCTCGAAAGAGCGAAGTGGAAGCAGCCTCCATGAAATCTTTTTCGATAGCCCACAAACGACCATGTCGCACCGCAAAAACAGCTGCATTAGTTTGAGGAGCACGGAGCTGAACTGTAACATCCTCAGCAGTAAGTTTTTACGATGGTTGCACGAAACACCAAGTCTTTGCGCATATCTGGCACTAGATTAGCTTCGTAAGCATAAAGCACCACGATATCTCCTTCACGGAAATTAGGGGCAATCATAAATTGCTCAGCCGCTTGTGGGAGTTTTAGACAAAGAGATTCCACTGCCCCATCGGCATTGCACACACAGCCTCCGAACTCTGCTAATGACAAGCCAGCCATAATGTTCCCAACTTCTTGCTTTTCCTCTAGCGTTGCATTCCAAGCCGAAGCAAATCCACTACATTCGCGCTGCTGGCTACCGACCATGCCCAATCGTCTTTCGAGAGAAAGAAAAACGATGAAAACGATTAAAAATAAGCGCGCGCTACCGAACTGGATTTACGATAAGTCCCTATAAATTGCTCTAAGTCGGGACGTTTATACGCCCAGAGTTTGGGAGCACTGCCATCTGTAAATCTGTCAACATCAAAATGTTCGAGATAGTCAGCAATACCTTCTGTAGAAAACAGGAGTTCTCGCGCCACAATTTCATTGCGCACTTGCATTGCAGTGCGGAGATAATCCATGATGGTCTCCACGCGCATCAAGCCTTCTTCGGGTGGATACTTAGAATAAAGCAGATATGCGCGCATATCATTGAAGCGTACTTTATGGCTAAAATGCAAAATGGCACGATAAAGCTGCAACTGGATATTATGCGACAGTTGCGTGCGCCGCGACCACTCATCCATCTTTCCACTCTTCTGTTCAATGACCGTCGTAAAGTCACGACTCAACAAGTCCATACGTCCTTGCAATCCTAACAATTCACAGAAGAATGCAGGTTCCAGCAGGATATCGGACATCGTATTAAGATGTAGGTCGTCGCGCAACTGATGCTGCACCATATTCCTAAGATGCTGTTGCTGGCTTTGGGCATTATAGTGAAAATCACGGCGTGCATCCACATCGTTCAGCTCTGTACAAGTGTAGCACTGCACAGCATTTTGAGTAAAAAATCTGCGAGCCGTTTCTGGATAAGTCGATGCATAGCCATGCAGTTCCTCATCCAACATCTGCCCCGCCATATTACCTAGAAGGATAGCTTTAGAAACAGGCACTGGCTGTAGTCGACTCACCACTTCATACTCCGAGCAAACACCAGTGGGCTGAATACAGCTGGCTATTGCCGTCACAGAAATGAGAAAATCAGGTTCGAGCACTATTAGTGTGGGTTCTAGAACATCATCCACCCAACGCGTATCTACAAGATTGAGATTTGTATTTACCTCAATAAGGGGAAGAAGGGCAGTAAAGTCACTACGATTGTCAGTAGCACTCTTTAGACGCACCTTTTGCTCTATTCCTTCATTCACACAATAAACAAGGAGAATGTCATCATGCTTTTCTAAAACGACCACTCGGAAATCACCCGCAAAGCGTCCTTTTCTCTGCTTTAGTTCGGGAAGAAGTTGTGGCAGCCGCTCTTTTAATTGAATAGGCAACGGCACTTGCTTGCGCCAAGCCACCAACCGTGCCAAGCGCAACATATCATACGCAAAGTCAGATTGCAGCACTTCCTCACGCGTATTCGATAAATTCCCCATACGAACACGATAATCATTGAGTCCGATGTAGATTTGTTCTTCATCCACCTTGCGGTCTTGGAAGAGATAGTGCAGCTTGGCGAATGTTCCAGAAAGATACACACCAGCTTCACTTGTTTCTTGTTGAAGAAACTCTTGAAACATCAAAAAACCATTTCGGCATCGTTCCCGAATTGGCGTCTGAACTTGGAGTAGGAGACGCAGGATTTCTTGATAATAATAAGACGCAGGGACGCTTGTCATAGGCTAAGGTTAGAATCCACTCAATATAATAAGTGGGACAACAAAGAAATAACTCGAGATAAAAGACCAAGGTGTGCACCAGGCACAACCGTGTTGCAGGACTATCGTATTGCACCTTCTGCATTTCCTCCACGCACTAACATCGTAAGTGAAAATGCCGTTGGTGAATTTATATAAACTTTATATCGTAAATAAGAATGTTTCCCACAGTAGCATTGAGGCGCTGCACGAGTTGCGCGCGCATCATCGTGAGTTGTGTGCGCAAAGCGGGAATCTCAACACGCACCCACAAACTTTGTTCACGCACCTCAAGCGCTTGCGTGGCACGAGCAGTCGTTTCATCCACAACTGTCGACCAAGCCTGCACCAGTTTATATTGCAAATAAGGAGTTTCTAAACCACTTGCACGCAGAAATTTAGCAACAACGCCATCTGCGCGTTGAGTTTCACGTCTTTCCATACACTAATCGGATTGAGAGTTTGATTTTCAAGCATCAGAAGCAGGAAGTTCCGCTGCTCTACTGGCACCATTATTTTCCACTAAAGCCACTTCCCCACCCTTCACTTCAAAGAGTTTGTATTCGCGATGGGTAGCAGCAAGAATGCTATCCAGATGCTCTCGATTGGTGTCGGTGATAAAGATTTGCTCAAAATCATCACCACTCACATAGTCTACGATACAAGCCACGCGACCAGCGTCGAGTTTATCAAATATATCATCTAATAAGAGTATCGGGGTGCGATGCTCCCCCCACAGACTTAAGATAAAGAAACTGCGCCAACTTCATAGCAATGAAGAAAGTTTTGGTTTGCCCTTGTGAGGCTTCGCGACGCACGTTGTGACCATTCATCAGCAACTCAAGATTATCTTTGTGAGGTCCATGAAGTGTGTAGCCAACAATACGCTCCTTTGCACGGTCTCGCACCAATATTGGCAGCAATTCGCCACGCGATGCATGAGTGTCATAGAGGATATCCACCTCTTCAGAGGCAGCATTGCAGAATCGCGCATACATAACCTGGAAGATGGGCACGAAATCACGCACAAATGCTTGTCGCTCTTGATAAATCACTGCGGCATCTATCGACATCATCTCCTCCAACACCTCAAAAAGTTGGGCATCAGGCTCATCATCTTGCTTCAACATCGCATTACGCTGCTGCAATGATTTGTTATAACGAATTAACGCAGCGAGATAATTAGGAGATACCTGAGAAAGAACAATATCCATAAAACGACGACGTTCCTCACTCCCCCCAGACACTAGTTGTTCATCGGCAGGAGAAAGCATCACCAAGGGAATTACCCCTAAGTGCTCACTGAGTCTTTTATACTCTTTGTCGTTGCGGCGCATACGCTTGCGCTGTCCCCGCTTGATTCCACATGATATTTCTTCCTCTTCCATCAAAGCAGAACGATATTTACCTTGAAGCATCATGAACTCAGCGTCATGACGAACACATGCACCATCAGTAAGTGCCGTAGCACTTTTACCAAAAGAAAGGAAATAAATAGCATCAAGCACATTGGTCTTGCCTTGACCATTCGCACCTATCAGACAATTCACATTAGGAGAAAGCGTAAGTTGCGCCTGTTCGATGTTTTTATAATTGAGAAGAGAAAGTTGCTCTAATATCATATCAATAGGAAGAAATGCAGAATACTAAGAAGAATCTGTGTACAAAGATACGAAGAAATCTCACTATTTTTTGAGCCTTCAACCAAAAAAGCTATGTTTTATTTCGTTACTCGCTTACTATTTAGTATTTTTGCAGGCAAAATACACGCGCTTCATCTAGAGCCAAGTATCTATAATCTTGCAAAATAAACTTATTACATACTCATGAGTCAATCAAACAAGTCACTGGATGTGAACGAAACTCTCGTTAGCACAGAAGCTTTCCTCATCAAGAACAAACAAAAACTCGTCATGGCTTTGGTTGCCGTTGCCGTTGTACTCGTTGCCTTCTTTGGTGGTCGCTACTATCTCAACAGTCAAAACGAAGAAGGTCAAGCTGCAATTGCTCTTGGTCAAACTTACGTGCAACAAGGTGATTGGAAGAAAGCAGTAGAAGGCGATGGCGCTGAATTCAAAGGCTACAAAAAGTTGGCAGATACTTATTCTTGGACCGATGCAGGCAACGTGGCTCACATGTATGCAGGTATTGCCTACTTCAACCTCGGCGAATACAAAAAGGCCATCGAACAGCTGGAAGCTTTCTCCCCCCAAGGCGATGCGACCGTTTCTGCTAACGCATTGGCAGCACTCGGCAACGCTTATGTTGCGGACAAGCAATTTGACAATGGCGTAAAATACTTGGAAAAAGCAGCATCTCAAGCTGACAACGATGCACTTTCTCCCGAATATCTCATCCAAGCTGGTCTCGTTCTTGAAAATCAAGGTAAGAAAGCTGACGCAAACGCACTTTATGTACGCATCAAAAACGACTACCCACGTAGCCGTTACTCACAAAGCGGTGTGCAAAATGGCGTTTCTACGGGTGCCGAAATTGATAAATACATCGAACGCACTAAATAAGCTGCCACTTCTTTCGTAAGAAACAAAAGTCGCAAACACACTTTATCATGTAATGAGGAGTTAGGAACAAAGCATGGGCACATTGTAGCTCACTTACCTCCTAACTCCTCATTACGCATTACCAAGATTACTTTTCTCTTCAAGAGATTTCCTTTCTATCATTATGTCTTCTTTCAACTTTCTCCAGCACAATGCAGCCAACGTACCCGATGCTTCTATGATGCGTTTTGGTATTGTTGTGACAGAATGGAATGCCCATATCACCGAAGCAATGCTCAAAAGTGCGATTGACACTCTCACCGAATATGGCGCTAATGAAACGAGCATCACCGTTCGTTACGTGCCAGGAGCTTTTGAATTGGTATATGGCTGTGCACAGTTGGCTGAACATGGCTATGTGGACGCCATCATCGCCCTCGGTTGTGTGATAAAAGGCGATACTCCTCACTTTGACTATATCTGTCAAGGCACTACAGCTGGATTGGTGCAGCTCAATGCTACTGGAAAAATCCCTATGATCAATGGGGTACTCACTGTTAACAATGAGGTACAAGCCGAAGAACGTGCTGGTGCTAACATGGATAAAGGTCGTGAATTTGCCATTACTGCCATCAAGATGGTAGACTTCATGAAGTCCTTCGAATAAAAAATCTAGCTGCGCAGACATTTGGAAGCAAGGGTCAGAAAGCTCTAAGTAAAGATTTATCACAAAGATGCAACACTGACTGTGACACTTTAAGACTGGTTTGATTCTGTCTCCCAAAATCTATACAACTCCTCTTAGGAGAACTCCTTAGATATATGCCACTCTCTCCTTTTTCATAGGCATTGCAAGGAAAAAAGTTCACCAAAAATTTGGTGCTTTGCAAAATTTGCCGTACTTTTGCACTCGGTTTTAGGAACAACCTCTAAGCAATAGATTAGATTTCCCAAGAAACTTGGGTAGTTACCAGAGTGGCCAAATGGGGCAGACTGTAAATCTGCTGGCTTACGCCTTCGGTGGTTCGAATCCATCACTACCCACAAACGCGAGACTCACTAGTTTTAGTGAGTCTCGCGTTTTGTTATACTTAGCAATCATAAATCGAATATCTCGTTTATATCCCCTATCCAGCCTACCAATCACAAGCCATCTCGATCAACCAACCACTATTTTTCCTCATGCCCAACCAGAGTAATGACCCTACATATAGTAAACCCCAATCCTTCATTGTGACCACAAAGCATAGCATGCGCTATCAGCAACAAATACCCAACTGACTTGCTTTCAAAAAAGATAAGATCTATACAGGAATGCCAGAAAGAAGAGCAGACATATAAACGGAAAGCCCTCAAAAACTCAACTTTTCGCACTCCCTTTTTGTCAAGTCCTTAGAAGTTCGTACTTTTGCACCAATAACGCACTTTTGTGCAATCCAAGGACCTACAATGCGTTGTGAGGACTTTCTCTCAACAAACCAGCGTACAAAGTCAGACGCTGGCCTTACACCAACAATACAACAGAGAAGCTCCCTACAACGCAACCAACGAACAACTCTTCCCCTAAAATGGAAAAAAGAAAGATTCAATTCTCGCTTGTCTATCGCGACATGTTTCAGAGTTCTGGTAAGTTTCAACCACGCAAGGACCAACTAGAACGCATTGCTCCCGTCATCATCAAAATGGGTTGCTTCAGTCGTGTAGAAACCAATGGTGGTGCTTTTGAGCAAGTAAACCTTTTGGCAGGTGAGAACCCCAACGAAGCCGTTCGCGCTTTCACAAAGCCTTTCAATGAAGTCGGTATCAAAACGCACATGCTCGACCGCGGTCTTAATGCTCTCCGCATGTTCCCCGTTCCAGCTGACGTGCGCCGATTGATGTATAAGGTGAAGCACGCACAAGGCACCGACATTACTCGCATCTTCTGCGGACTCAATGATGTACGCAACATCATTCCGTCTATTAAATATGCCATTGAAGGTGGAATGACTCCACAGGCAACACTCTGCATCACCACTTCTCCTATTCACACTGCTGAATACTATGCTGGTATTGCAGACCAACTTATTGAAGCTGGTGCTCCCGAAATCTGTTTGAAGGACATGGCTGGTATCGGTCAACCCGCAATGTTGGGTCAACTCTGCCGAATGATCAAGGAAAAAGCACCCCTGAAGTAATCATTGAGTACCACGGTCACACAGGTCCTGGTCTCTCTATGGCTTCTATCTTGGAAGTTTGCCGCAATGGTGCTGACATCATCGACACAGCGATCGAACCTCTCGCATGGGGTAAAGTGCACCCAGATGTGATTTCAGTGCAAAGTATGCTCAAGAACGCTGGTTTTGACGTTCCTGAAATCAATATGGAAGCCTACATGGAAGCTCGTAAACTCACCCAAGAGTTCATCGACGAATGGTTGGGCTATTTCATCAATCCTGGTAACAAGTTGATGTCTTCTCTCCTTCTCGGTTGCGGACTTCCTGGTGGTATGATGGGTTCTATGATGGCAGACCTCACAGGCGTGATGGATGCTATCAATGCAAACCGTCAAAAGAAGGGCGAAGAACCACTTTCTGAAGATGCTTTGCTCGTGAAACTCTTTGACGAAGTGGCTTATGTTTGGCCTCGTGTGGGTTATCCCCCATTGGTAACTCCCTTTAGCCAATATGTGAAGAACATCGCCTTGATGAACCTTCTCACAGAGTCAATGGACAAGCCACGTTACTCTATGATGGACAACGCCATCTGGGGTATGATTCTCGGTAAGAGCGGTAAACTCCCCGGAGAACTCGCTCCCGAAATCGTGGAATTGGCAAAAGAAAAGGGATACGAATTCAGCACGGAAGACCCACAAGTGAACTATCCCGATGATCTCGAACGTTTCATCAAAGAAATGGAAGAAAACGGTTGGGATCGCGGTCAAGACGACGAAGAATTGTTTGAGTTCGCTATGCACGAAACTCAATACCGCGACTATAAGAGCGGTGCGGCTAAGAAGCGTTTCCTCGCTGACCTCCAAGCAGCTAAAGACAAAGCTAATGCTTCTGGTATGACTCCCGAAGAAGCTGCAGCACTCAAGCACGCTAAGGCAGATGCCATCGTGGCACAAGAAAGCGGTATCGTGCTTTGGGAAATTGGCGGTGACGCAGAAAACGTCAAAGCTATTGAACCATTCATTGGTAAGGAGTATAACGAAGGTGACTTCTTCTGCTACATCGAAAATGGCTTCGGCAAGATTATCGAAATCCCAGCTGCCCTCGGTGGTCGCTTGGTGGAAATCAATGCCAAACAAGGCTCACACGTTCAAAAAGGCGACATCATTGCCTACATCGAACGCTCTAACCGCGCGTAATAGTCCACTACGCAATACAAATATTGAGGCCGCTCCTTGTCTAACAGCGAGGGGCGGTCTCAAACTTTTGTTATGGTCTCCATTACCTTCTTATTTTTTTATGTTACGCATCCTCTTTGACTATCGACTCACGGGCATGCTAAGCCTCATTATCCTCACTTTCTGCCTCATCACGGTGCCTAAAACCACCTTGTCTCAAGTAGACAATATAGACAAGATTGCACATTTTGTCTTTTTCTTTGGTCTAGCACTTATAGCATGGTGGGAAAGCGCAGGGAGAAAGGTGCAACATCTCGGATTTTGGATTAGATTTTTGCTCATTGGATGCGCCACCATTGGACTTGGCGGACTTATAGAAGTGTTGCAAGCCACACTCACCACCAACAGAAGTGGCGACTGGCTCGACTTTCTTGCAGATACAGCAGGGGTCTGTTGCGCACAAATCATCGGAGGATTTCTATTTCATCGCGTAAGCTCTTACTTAAACCCCAATCGGTCCTTAGAATGCAATAGTGCTACTCCTTATTGAAAAGATAGCCTAATGACCGATTTGGGTTAACTCAGTAGACTCCCTCATTGGCTCCTCCACTCTCCCTTACTGCACTCCACCACTCCCTTCTCTATGCACTATCTCCACCTTGGCGACCGACAAATTCATTACGTCATCGACCAACCTTCATCCTTGCCTACCTCAGAAGCCCCACTTCCCTTCCAACATTGGCAGTGGGACATTCATTGTGACCAGCCCATTCCCTTATTACTACAGCAAGTGGCAGATTTAGTTCCACGTTCTGCCTACACTCCGCTACACGTAGTCGTAAATGGCATCGCCACCCTCATTCCCATGGTAGACTTCGATGAAGCACATTGTGAAGCACATCTCAACACTGTCCTTCCCCAAAGTGCAGAAAGTCCTAGCCGACGTGCATTCTACGATGTTCTTCCTGCTTCAAATGCCCTGCTAGTTTTTGGGTTGTCAGAAAACATCTGTAGCACATTTGAACGTTTATGGAGTAGCGTCTATTATGTCTCTGCCCAGACTGGCATCTTGCGCCGATTTGCAGCACGCCAAGAACACCCACACGAACAACGCTGTTTTGTTCACCTACGCCCACAAGCCATTGATGTCGCTTGTTGCCAAGGGCAGCAACTTTTAGGTTATAATACCTTCGATGCTACACAGACAGCTGACGTCATTTATTATGCTTGTCAACTAGCCATCACCCTTGGTTGTCCCCCTGCTACAACTCCTTTCTTCCTTTGTGGGGCATCATCACGATGTGAAGCTCTAGCGCAACAGTTGAGTGAATATGTCAAACATATAGAAGTAGCTAATACTCCCGACGAATTTGCGCACCATCCCCTCACCACCCTCCCTCAACTCCCTTTTGAATTTATCACCCATCTGTTAAGTGTATGAGAGTTATAACAGGAAAATACAAAGGCAAACACTTTGAAGTGCCTCGCTCTTTTAAGGCGCGTCCTACCACAGATTTCGCCAAAGAAAACCTCTTTAATGTGCTGCGTGCCTACCTTGACTTTGAAGAAACACGCGCACTCGACCTCTTTGCTGGCACAGGAAGCATCACTCTCGAACTACTCTCTCGCGGTTGCCGCGAAGTAATGAGTGTGGAGCGGGATCGTCAGCACTATGCCTTCATCCAAAGTATGCTTCGCCATCTAGATGATCCTGCAGCTTCAGCCATTTGTGGGGATGCCTTACGTTTCATTTCCAAAGGTTTCAAAGAATTCGACTTCATCTTCGCCGATCCTCCCTATGCACTTCGCGAACTCCCGGAACTTCCTGAGCGCGTGATGTCGAGTAAGCTCCTTGCTCCTGGAGGACTTTTCGTTTTGGAACACGGTAAACACAATGATTTCTCAGACCGTCCCGACTTCTTAGAGCATCGAGCTTATGGGTCTGTAAACTTTTCCTTCTTCCGTCGCCCAGAAATCAATAATTCGGAAGAAACATCAGAACCCACGGAATAAAGTCCAGGCACAGAAAGTCTTGCAATAGCTCACCGCGATTCCTACGTTTCCATATTTCCCCACCTCATCTCACGCTGCTCATCCCACCATCATGATTGAAGACCTCTTTGCCGAACATATTGCAGCCGAATTCCCTCATGCGCTCACCGAGCAGCAAAAGGAAGCAGCGCGACAAATAGGTGCGTTCCTCGCAGACCCACGTAGCGACCGCGCCTTCATTCTTCGCGGTTATGCAGGAACGGGTAAGACGAGTCTTATATCTGCAGTTGTGCGCGTTTGGAAAAAGCTCAAACGTCCTGTGCTTTTGCTTGCCCCCACTGGACGCGCTGCCAAAGTTTTCTCCCTGCATTCTGGACTTCCAGCTACAACCATCCACAAAGCCATCTATCGTCAACAAACTTTCAAAGGCGAAGACACGGTGTTTGATAGAGGTTGGAACAACGCCAAGGAAGCACTCTTCATTGTCGATGAGTCTTCCATGATAGCCAATCAAGGTGGTGGAAATAGTCAGTTTGGCACAGGGCAACTCCTTGACGATTTAGTACAATTTGTCTATGCAGGAGCAGGATGTCGTCTATTGCTTGTTGGTGACACCGCACAGCTTCCTCCTGTGGGCGAAACAGAGAGTCCCGCTCTCCAACCGCGCACCATGGAACGCTATGGACTCCATGTGCGAAGCTATGAACTTACGGAGGTGATTCGCCAAGCTAAAACTTCAGCAGTACTCACCAACGCCACGCAACTTCGCAAGTTTATTAGCCATTTAGCAGCACAACAATCTACTTTTGCTACTAGAGCAGCAGCACTTCTAGAGGAAGCCCACAATCTTCCTGCCGAAGCACTCAACGAAAAAGGACTTCCCCTCATCAAAGTAGGGGCAAAGACAGAAGTTAAATCATTCCAGGCGATGAACTCATAGAATCGCTTGAACAGAGCTACCGTAATTGGGGCACAGACGACACGATTATCGTCACGCGCACTAACAAGCGCGCCAACATCTTTAACAATGGGGTGCGAGCACGCATCCTTGATCGTGAAGAAGTGCTTTGTCGAGGTGACCTCATCATGGCAGTCCGCAATAATTATCACTGGACAGCACTACTACAATCCCAACTCCCAGAGGGGCAACAACTTCCCATCTCCTTCATTGCCAATGGAGACAGTGCAGAAATCGTGCGTTACCACAATGTACACACCATGCACGGGCTCGAGTTTGCAGATGTCACCCTTCGGTTTTCGGACTATGACGAAGTCGAAATCGAATGTCGCGTCATTCTCGACACACTACAAGCCGAAGCACCAGCACTGACAGCAGAACAACAGGCTCAACTCTATGAATCAGTGCTAGCGGATTATGCCCACATTCCTAACCAACGTGAACGAATGAAGGCTATTCGCCAAGATCCCTACTACAATGCTCTGCAAATCAAATATGCTTATGCCGTAACTTGCCATAAAGCCCAAGGCGGACAGTGGCACGAAGTCTATGTAGACCAAGGTTATTTGCCCGAAGACCTCGAACCGCTCTCTTATTTCCGTTGGCTCTACACCGCATTTACTCGAACTTCTGGAAATCTCTATCTCGTTAATTGGCCCAAAGACCAAACATACTCACAATCATGATTGCAATCTTTTTTAATGTCATCGCTGTCATCGTGGGCAGTGCCATCGGAGCACTTGCCAAACGTGGCATTTCTGAGAAATATATCACAGTGCTCAATACCGCTATGGGACTAGCTGCCCTCGTTCTGGGCATCAATGTGGCGATGTCCAACATGGCGAAGAGCCAACTCCCAGTGCTCTTCATCTTTTGCCTATCATTCGGCGGACTATTAGCACTATGCTTCGTCTCGACCAGCGTATGGAACATGCCACCAAACGAGTTTCTCGCAATGGAAACTCAAGACTCACCGAGGGTATCACCACTTCAGTACTCTTTTGCTGCGTCGGTACCCTCTCTATGATGGGACCCGTGCTGGCAGCCCTCAAAGGTGACAACACTTATCTCATGACCGCCGCAACACTCAACCTGGTCACCATGATTGTTGTAGCCTCAAGCTATGGCTTTGGAGTGAGTCTTACTGCGCTTGTTGTCTTTGCTTGGCAAGGCGGCATTTATGGTATAGCCAAACTTTCTGCAGGTTTCATTTCCGAAGCTCTGATTTCTGAGGTATCCATTGTGGGCGGTGTACTCATCGCTGCCGCAGGATTAGGCGTGATGCACATCAAAGACTGCAAGACGATCAATCTTTTGCCCGCTCTCTTCATGCCCATGCTCTACTTTTTGGCTAAAAACCTCTTGGGCATGTAGCCAAATTTCAGTATCTTCGCTAAAACATCCTACGTATGACTTTATTTCCCATCTACATAAGTGCGTGGCTGCAATTTGTTTTGCTGCCACCTCCCTCAGTGTTTCAGCTCAGCCACAAGTGGCACTCAAAGCCCAAGACTTGAAACTGGGTGACATTGCTTGGAACATACCAGCCTTGGCTAAATTTGAGGTGCAAAACACTGGTAATCAACCTTTGCAAATCCTTGACGTGCGCACCGACTGCGGATGCACCACCGTTAATTGGAGCAAAACCGCCATTGCACCTGGTGCATCTGCCACGCTCACCGTAAGCTATGATGCCAATACCCTCGGCACATTTCATAAGAGCATCATCATCACCACCTCAGCTAGTGCCACGCCCATTCGACTCACCCTCCAAGGCAGAGTGCTCCGTGAAGTGGTGGACTACGATAAAGACTTCCCCGTGCGCATCGGTGACGTGCGCCTCTCTACCGACAACATAGAGTTTGACGACGTGAATCGTGGCGAACAGCCCCAAACCACAGTCTATATCTTCAATGCTGGAAAGAAAGATTACAACCCAGAATTGATGCACCTTCCCAAATATCTCTCAGCCTACGCAGAACCAGAAGTAATTCGCCCTGGTAAAATGGGAAAACTCATTGTTACGCTCAACAGCAACGAAGTGCGTAGCTTTGGACTTACGCAAACCAACATCTATCTCTCTCGCTTCTCTGGCGACCGCGTGGGTGCAGACAACGAACTCGGCACGGCAGTCACTCTCCTTCCACACTTCACACAAGCTGAAAAAAAGACAACAAACTGGCTCCCAAAGCCAGCATCTCTACAAGCATAGACCTCGGTAGTTTTGGAGACAAAGAAGAACTTCGCGGCACACTGCTGCTCACCAACAACGGTCAGTCACCACTTAAAGTGAATATGCTGCAAGTCTACAAACGCGGCATCAACGTTTCTCTCTCCAAAGGCACGCTGAAGCCAGGTGCATCAGCCAAATTAAAAATCAGCGTAACTAAGAGTTCCGAAGCCCAACGCGGAAATCCTCGCATCCTACTCATCACCAACGACCCACACCTTCCTAAAATCACTATCGAAGTAAAGACGAAAAAGTAAGGAAACACTTTCGCCATATCACCAAAAATCACTAACTTTGCTGCTGCAATCGGAAAGTAGCGCAGTTGGTAGCGCACTACGTTCGGGACGTAGGGGTCGGGCGTTCGAGTCGCCTCTTTCCGACATTCATATTTTAGCACTTGTTCTTTTGAACAAGTGCTTTTTCTTGTCCGTAACTCTAAGCGAAACACAAGCGTTGCAACAAAGCTACTCATAAGCTGCCTCACAATACCCCAAATCGGATGGTCAAAGATGGTGACTGATATTTGTTCACAATTACGCAAAGCTATTGCTTACGACTGAATTTATAATTAACTTTGTGGAAAGTTACACATTTTATTCCTTTCCTCTCGGATAACCGGAAGAAAGTAGCTACGAAAAGGAAGCCTTTACCTTTATGTTCCTACATCATATACGCACCATTCCTCCTTATCTTCCTATTGTCCTTTCCCTCTATGTGAACAACTGCTCACTCTCTCCTCATATTATTAATTGCACATCCAATAATGAATAAAATCAAACTAACTTTAGTGGTATTGATCGTGTTAGCCACAGCTATTTCGTGCATCGACCCACTATATCCCAATGAACAAATGCTTCAACATTTGGGAACGCTTGCGCTCCTCATTCCGCTTACCAGAGATTTGTTCAAGAACAAGCTCCCCTTGCCAGCCTTTATCGGAATTGCATGCTTCACGTTTCTCCACATCCTTGGCGCTCACTACATCTATTCTTATGTTCCCTATAAGGAATGGGCGGTTTCTTTGGGCATAGTCGATGCAGACTTCTTCCAATCTCCCCGCAACCACTTCGACCGCCTTGTCCACTTCTCCTTTGGCTTCTTGTTCCTACCTTCAATGTACTATTGGGCTCAAAAGTGGATCAAAGACAAAACTTGGGTGGCACTCCTGATGGCATGGCTCTTGATTCAAACGGGAAGTATGATTTACGAATTGTTTGAATGGTCACTCACCATAGTCATGGCGTCTGAGTCTGCCGATTACTACAATGGTCAGCAAGGCGACATGTGGGATGCACAAAAAGACATGGCATTGGCTCTCTTAGGGTCTACCATCACCGCAGGCATCTACGCTATAGGCGCTTTGGTTTGCAAACGCAACAACCAACAATAACCTCCAACCGCAATACCCCAACAAGGTATTGCGGTTTTTCTTTGCTCAACATCCAGCACAATTCTTCCACCCCTTCACCACTATTGCAGAGAAATAGGCTTTGAACCACAATTCTGTGCATGATGCTTTCACAGCTATCGGAGCACCTAAATACATAGAGGCGCATAAACAGCCTCTTGTTACTCGCTGATGAAAAGGCAAGCCAAAACTTAAGTAGCTTAAACAATAAAGGCGATCTGAAGTGTTAAAAGTCCGAGGTGAAAAAACGCACAGTTTTCTACAATCTAGCGAGATATCTCACCCTATCTCAAACAAAAATTGGGGGGCATTGGAATCTTGCAATGCCAACTTCGGACTTTTGAGAAAATATCTCCGACGTTTTCAAGATTCCGTCGGAGTTTTTTCAAATTTTGTCGGAGATAATTTTTATTTCGTCGGAGGTAATTTCTATTTCGTCGGAGAAAAAAACAATGAATTCGGACAAAACACAGCACAAAAGCGGCGTCTCTTGGCTTTCACGGGACAGAATCCACATATTCATTGTATATTCTTGCAAAACAACAATTCTTCCCTCACTTTCTGAGCCCCTGAGATTCGTGTATTTGCCAATCACTTATTTCATACTTCTATTTGCGTGTTAAATTGGCAGGAATAAAACGTAAAGTTTCCCTAAACACAAGCTAAATCAGACTAGAAATAGCACATGGCGACATACCAAATGGAGCACCCTTCGATAATGTCGAAAGATGCTCCACGTATAAGGAAAGCAGTTGGACGATAAGCCGGGTTTTGTGCCTTATCTTTATCAAAAGGACAAGGTGTCCGTCATTTATCTGGATGTGCTGTCACCAACACACTCTATCGTTCTACCCTCTGATGTGTGCTCGAAAACACTCGGACGAGCCGCCCTGATGACACCAGTTTACATGAACTTTCAACTTCCGAGGTGCACAGCTCGTATGTCGCCACACGACTGGTGGGCTCTTACCCCACCTTCTCACCCTTGCCTCCCACAACACTTGCCATTACTGACCAACAACCTTGCGGCTGCGTGCTGAAAAGTGGCGGTTATTTTCTTCTGCACGGATTCGCTCTCACGAACGACTTCTCATTAAGAAGCGGAATGCTCTATGTTGCCCGGACTTTCCTCGTTTGCCATAAAAGCAAAAGCGACGGACTGCCCAACTGCTGATGGTAAATTCCACTGCAAATGTAGTAAAAAAATAGAGAGAATAAGGTATATCCTCGTTTTTTTTGAGTATTTTTGCCCTAATAAACCCCTCATCTCACCACATGAAACACATCGTCTGGGCAGTGGTTGCTCTTCTAGCGCTTGCGCAGCCTATGAAAGCGCAGGATTATCAACCTTCACGCGAGAATCTGGAAAATCGTCGGCAATTTGCCAAAGATCGCTTCGGCATATTTCTCCACTGGGGCATCTACTCCCTATATGCACAAGGAGAATGGTATCTGCAAGACGCGAATCTCGATCGCAACGAATATGCGAAAGCCGCTAACGCCTTCTTCCCCCATAATTTCAATGCAGAGGAATGGATCAAAACCTTCAAAGAGGCTGGTGCACGCTATGTGACTTTCACCACGCGACACCATGATGGTTTCTCTATGTGGGCTACACAACAAAGCGACTATAACATCATGCACACGCCTTACGGGCGAGACATTGTGCGCCAACTTGCAGACGCTTGCCACCGCAATGCTTTTCCACTGCACCTCTACTACAGCCATATTGATTGGACACGCGATGACTACCCCATGGGGCGCACTGGATTGCGCACTGGAAAAGACCCTAAGAAAGCAAATTGGCAAAGTTATTTTGCCTTCATGAACCATCAACTCACGGAGCTTCTCACCCAATACGGACCTATTCGTGCCGTATGGTTCGATGGATGGTGGGACCAAGAGAAAGCGAAACCAGCATTCAACTGGCAACTTCCCGAACAATATGCGCTGATTCATCACTTACAACCTGCTTGTTTGATTGGTAATAACCACCACCAAACACCCAACGAAGGTGAAGATATTCAACTCTTTGAACGCGATGTTCCAGGCGAGAACAAAGCAGGGATGAGTGGACAATCCGTTAGTTCACTTCCTCTCGAGACCTGTGAAACGATGAATAGCATGTGGGGCTACAAAGTGGCAGACACCCACTATAAATCAGCCGAAGAACTCATTCGTTTATTGGTGCGCACTGCAGGAAAAGGAGCCAACTTGTTGCTCAATATTGGACCTCAAGCCGATGGCAATCTCCCAGCCACCGCAGTATCACGATTGAAAGAAATCGGGGCATGGATGAAGCTCCATGGTAGTACGATTTACGACACGGAAGCTGGCGGATTAGGAGACGGAGAAAAGGTGGTAAGCACTCGCCGAGGCAAAGAACTCTATGTGCATGTGCTCGACACTACACTCCACGATTTACAACTAGAATGTGCAGTTCCCGTGAAACGCATCACAACCTTTGGCAGTAACACGTCAGTGTCATTCAAGCAAAAGAAAGGCAAGTTGCAGTGCGCTTTACCCCTCACCACAGAAGTAGACCGCATCATGGTGCTGCATCTCAAATAAAGTTTTACATGAAACCTACACTCCGAAGTTTCATCTCACTGATTCTCATCGCATTCTGTGCTTCTATTCAAGCAATAGTTCCACAGAACAAGATGCTACGTGATGATATTCGCACGCTCCGCACGGAGATAACTGGAACCTTAGCCCCCATGCCCGTGCTTCAGCTTCGTGGAGGTGAGCGCGTAGAGGTGAGTTTCGACCAGATGTCACACGAGGGGCGAAGATTTTTCTATCGCGTTCAGCACTGCGACTTTAATTGGCGTCCCACAGAAGGGCTATTTCCTAACGAATATATCGAAGCCAATCAGGAAGATATTTGGATAGAAAAAGGTACTGAAAGCCAAAACACTACGACACTATACACACACTACCGATTTAACTTCCCAAATGCAGAAGTTAAGCCGCTGATTTCGGGCAACTATCTGCTTACCATCTACGATGATTCATCTGATAACCCCGAAGCAGTGGCAGAAGTTCGCCTACGCATAGTGGAGCCTTTGGTGGGAATATCGGGACGCGTGCTCACCAACACCGACATCGATTGGAATGCTGCACACCAACAGATTGAGATGGAAGTGAAGGCTGAAGGCTTGGCAGGAGATTTACGTTCCGGACTCCGTACGATTGTCGTGCAAAACGGACGTAGCGACAATGCCGCTGTAGACGTCCCTTCAACCGCTCAAATGGGCAACTCTCTGCTGTGGAAACATGCTCGCGGACTTATTTTTGAAGCCGGCAATGAGTATAGAAGGTTTGAAATGCTCTCTGTGCGCACACCGGGCATGCGCATCCAACAAATGCAATGGTTTCCTCCCTATTACCACGCGACAGTTGCAGAAGACGAGATGCGTCGTAGCTATCTTGTGCAAGGAGATCGCAATGGCACGGCAGTGATTCGCAACACGGACAATCTTGACAGCAACACGGAGAGTGATTATGTGCTCACACATTTCACCCTCGAAGGCGATGAAATCCCCAATGCTTCCGTATATGTGAGCGGACAATGGTGCATTGGTGGATTATCTCCCGAATACGAACTCCATTACAATGCACAACGACAAGCCTACGAAGGCATTGCCATGCTAAAACAAGGCTATTATAATTACATTTATCTGACTCGCCAACGAGGAGCTCAAAGTGGCAGCACGGGACCAACTGAAGGAAACTTCTACCAAACGACTAACGATTACACCATCATGGTTTATGCGCGTCTATCTGCCGATCGATACGACAGACTTGTCGGAGTGGCCACCTTGAAATCCCTAACATTCGCTCCACCCTTTCCTTTCTCTCCCTGAAGTTTAACCCTGTATTCTTCTCTCTTATCACCATTTCTTCTCTTCATGATTACTCTTCCCGAAATCACCTTCGCCAACGTGCTTGACTATATCGGTACACTAGCTTTTGCCATCTCTGGTATTCGTCTAGCAAGTGCCAAGCGTTTCGACTTATTCGGAGCCTATGTTGTGGGATTGGCAACAGCTATTGGTGGTGGAACAATGCGAGATTTAATGCTCGATGTGCCTGTGTTTTGGATGACGAATAGCATCTATTTCATCATCAACCTACTTGCGTTGCTTTTGGTCGTGCTGTTTGGTAAACGTGTAATTCGCCAGAAACACTTGGTTCATCTTCGATACCATCGGTTTGGGCATGTTTGCTGTGATTGGCATTGAGAAGTCATTGGCGGTGGGCTATCCTTTTTGGGTAGCCATCGTGATGGGTTCTATCACCGGCGCAGGTGGTGGTGTGATTCGCGACGTATTCCTCAACGAAGTTCCGCTTATCTTTCGAGCTGAAATCTACGCTGTAGCCTGCGTATTGGGAGGCTTAGCCTATTGGGTGTGCTATGCTCTCGGCATGGGTAACGTGCCTTGCGGTCTTGTTTGTGGCACGGTGGTAATTTTATCTCGCGTCTTAGCCGTACGCTACCACATAAACCTCCCCACCCTACGTGATGATGAGGCAACAGAGTAAGCCATAGTAGACTGACTCTCGGAACGGTTGAGCATCATCTCTATTGTATTGCTCAATAGTTCTCTACTTGTTGGCATGACATGATGTTGGTAGCCATGATGGGATGTTGTTAAGATTTCCACTTTTAGTCTGTCTGCTTTCATCAGTCTCCACAACCTCTTTTCTCTTACTGATAACCCTAAAAACCTCAATTTAATATTCTCCTGAAATCCTCCACACACATTTAACCTCCCACGTTAGTTTATCTCAAATACTCATAACACAGCCTAACACAACTCGCTTGTTTATCTTACTCAACTTCTAGATATGAAACACTTCTTTTCATGCGTGCTCCTATGCTGCGGTATAGGAGTGACGCCAAGCATAGCCTATGCTACGACTTCTTCTCCTCTTCTTCCCGAAAATGACAAAGAAGAAAGAGTTTATGCCCCTAAAGATGGATTCTACCTTGTAGAAACTCCCGAAGACTGCACCCTAGGAGGGACATATATCTTCGCCACTTCGGTGTTTTCCTTACAAGACTCTATACTCACCCAAATATGGAAGCACCACGAAACAAACATGCTTCCAATATATACCCTAAATCTACTCACATCGTCAACGGTTCTGTAATTTACGACGATAATGTAGCACTTAAATATGCTATTTGGCACTATGAAGAAGGCAAAAACGAAACGAAAAAACTTCTCAATGTCGACTCTAATGAACTAATGGCGGTTTGGCAACACACCAAAGTGTCTACAAATGACCGCTACAATCTATTCACAGTCCAGAAAAGCAAAGTGACTGGAGAGATCTCTACTTCTATGTCTTTTAAGACAACCAAGCCTATTTCGTTCAAGGACAAAACGTGCGAAAGCCCCAAATGGTTTGGATTGTTTTTCCATAACAAGTACGGAGAAAAGTGGATAAACTGGTCCAGCGATGCGAAGGCTTTCAAAGTCTACGCCGACTCCCATACAGAAGAACTCATAGAAAAACAAGCATTTCTGATCAATCCAACACGCATCTTCCGACACTTCACAAAAGGTGAAGAACTCCCTACCACCTATGTAGCGACCAAGACCATCAACTTCACAAGCGCAGGCTACCGCACCTTTTATTCGCAACATGCCTACACGATTCCAGAAGGTGTAAAAGCTTATTACGGTCAAATAGATGGAAATAATCTCAATTTATATCCCATTCAAAAAGCGGTTCCTGCTTGCACAGCTGTACTGCTCTACAAGGAGCAGGCTGGAGAAGTAACACTCAATTTGACATTTGACGAAGTCGCCCCCATCAAGGACGACAATAATCTGAAAGGAACACGACACGAACTCTCGCAACAAGAAGTAGAAGAATCGCGCTTCAACTATTATGGTTTAACGGTAGACGAAGACAAGCCCAACGATTGGTATTTTGCTCGTATCGAAAGCAGTATTCCTGTGGGAAAAGCAATACTCGCTTTTAATAAGACCAGTAGCCCAGACAAAGCCAATGCAAGAAAATTGGATTTGTGATCCACGACGCCCGTCCTACAGCGATAACAACTCCCACATCACCCACACTTGCGCCAAGTTCTTCGCAACCTACGATGAAGATATGGGATTTACAAGGACGACCTCTTCAACACCCCATTCATGGACAGCCCTACATCCAAAATGGAAAGATAAAAATTGGCGAGTAAACGACAATAAACTATAGTCTAAAGGCATTAGGAAGACAAAAAAGTCCTACTTTCTCGAATAGTTCGTAGAAAGTAGGACTTTTTACTTTGAGAGAAATCCATCTGCTTTTTATCCCTTGCTCATGCTTCCCTAACGGAGAAACCGCTCAAATAAAAAGGATAAAACGAAACTTTTGTAGATGAATTCCCTTGCTTTCGGATGGTTTATTTCGCTTGTGCTTCAGCGTTTTGGATCATCTGCTGTGAAGCATAGAGATAAACTTCTACACGACGGTTTTCTTTCTTACCAGCAGCAGTGCTGTTATCAGCCACAGGGAAATTTTCACCATGACCAGTCACCTCACGAATTTGTGTGCTCTTAGCACCCATGCTTTGGAGATAGTCACTCACGCTTTGAGCGCGTTGGAGAGAGAGCTGTTGATTCTTTGCTTGAGATTGTTCTGCAGTGCTGTTTTTCCAACCTGCGTTGTCGGTGTACCCCATGATAGACACGTCCATGTCGCTATTGGGAACTAGTACTTCGTTAGCAAACTTAGAGAGCGAGCTCTTTGCAGAAGGAGAAAGTTGTGAATTACCAGTTGCAAAGAGGATACCGCTATCGAAGGTAACCTTTACATACTTCACACCATTTTGACCTTCGAGAACTTCAGCCTTTGCGTTAGCCACCTTCTCAGCAGCAGCCTTAGCTTTGTCCATGCGGTTGCCAATGATAACACCAGCACCACCACCTACTGCAGTACCGATAGCAGCACCAATGGCAGTACCTTTACCGTCCTTGCTGATGAGGTAGCCAGCCAAAGCACCGAGTGCTGCACCAGCACCACCACCGAAGAGACCACCTTTGGCCTTGTTACTCCATTCACCGCAAGAGGTGAACATCATAGATGCACAAAGTGCTACTGCTGCGAATTTGATTCCTTTCATAATTAAGTTATTTCTAGTAAATACATTGTGTGGGTGTCCCGATGATAAATAGTGATTCTTCAACATACTCATGCTGAATCCTCCACCTTTTACAGCTTAGAAATAGGAAAGCAGCTTACTACTCTTCTACTTTAGGCAGTAGTCGATGGAGAAAGGGAGAAGTTTAACCACAAACAAATCAGAACACAACCTTACTTGTTGAATGATTTTGGCTGCAAAAATACTCATTACCATAGGAGAAGCCAAAGGAATAAAGAAAAAAGTTGTATCTTTGCACGCAAATCCCCAAAGTGTGCGAAATAACGCCACTAAAATTCTCACTATAACTAACAAAACAAGCATTTAGCCATGGAAGAAACTCAATTTCCATCTCAAAATCAAGGTAATGCTGCTGTGCCCAATCACAATGATGGTGCACAAAATTCTTATGGTGCACAAAACCCGAACCAAGGTGGTTCCAATTATAACGAAGCACCCACAGGAACGAGTAATGCAGGTTTTGCACCCAATCCTTATGAAGCTGGTGCAGCTTATGGCGCGCCCAACGGAATGGGAATGCCTCAAACTCCTCCTAAAAAGAAAAAAAAGTGGCTTTATTGGTTTATTCCCCTTATAGTGATTCTCATCTTAGGAGGTGGCATCGCTACATGGAGCTACATCAATGGCAGCCAAAACGAAGAAATTGTCTACTCTACTCTATTGGGCGGCAATGAAAACATTGAAGATTACGAGAACTATCTAAAACAGTTCCCCGATGGTGCACACGCAGAAGAAGTGCGTGAGCGTTTGGCACAGCTCAAAACAATGTATTCTGACTGGACTAGCATTGCCAATAGTGAGTATGCTTCAGACTTTGAGCGATTCAAAGAGCAATACCCCAACAGCCAACTCGTCAAGAAGTGCGAACTCAAAATTGATTCTCTCGACTGGGTAAAGGCAGTAAAGCTCAATACTCCAGAGGCGATGGAAGAATACATGGCAAAACATCCAGAAGGTCGCTACATCTCCGAAGCTGGTATCGCACAAAGCACGCTTGCCACAACCCAAGTGGATGAGGCTGACCGAAGTGGCATCGCCGAAGTGCTCACCGAATTCTATCGCGCTTTTGCTAACAATGACGAAGCCTCACTCTGCACCTATATCACGCCTACGATGTCACAGTTCCTCTCCAAGAAGAATGCAACAAAGGCTGATGTTGTGGCACTTGTTAAGCGCACCTATTCTGAAGATATCGAAAACTGTTCATTCGTACTCAACAACGATTACGAAATCACGAAGAGTGTAAGCAACGATGGTAAAGTAACATTCAAAGTGAACTTCAGTGTAGATCAACATATCCAGCGCTCTAGTGAAGGCAAAACTTTCGGTTCTTATACCGCAAACGCCACCCTTACTGGAGACCTCAAGATTTCTTCTTTGACCATGAAGGAAGTCTCTCGCCAAAATCAGTAATCAAGAAATCAAGACTTATATCAACCTATAAAGCAAAACATCTATGCTTATCATCAACAATTACGAAGAATTTGCTTCTCATCTCGGACAAGTACTCGGCACATCCGAATGGCTTGAAGTGCCACAAGAGCGCATCAATCTCTTTGCCGATGCTACGCTTGACCATCAATGGATTCACGTCGATGCAGAAAAGGCAAAAAGTGGTCCTTTCGGTCAAACCATCGTGCATGGCTATCTCACGCTTTCTCTTGTGCCTCATTTGTGGGGGCAAATCATCGAGGTTCGCAACCTCAAAATGATGGTAAACTATGGCATGGACAAGATGAAGTTTGGTCAACCCGTGCTCTCTGGTCAGCAAATTCGCCTCACTGCAACGCTTGCTTCTATCGCAGATCTTCGTGGGGTGTGCAAAGCTGAAATCAAATTCACCATCGAGATTAAGGACCAAAAGAAACCTGCACTCACAGGTGTAGCTACTTTCTTGTACCACTTCACATAATCTCTGTCTCTCTTTTACACCGCGTGTGGACTGCGATGGCTTTAAGACACAGCGCCCAACAAGCGCTCTCTGTGGTCTAGGCGCACCAGTCCACACGCGATGTCCATTTTTCTATCGCTCCACTCTTTTCACCCACTCACCATGGATACCTATCGCACCATTTCCGAAGCAGGCGAAGCCATTTACACCGAAAAACGGAGTAAATTTATCGCCTATGCCGAACACGTTGCCGATGAGGAAGCTGTGAAAAAGCGAGTGGCAGAACTGCGCAAACAATATTATGATGCGCGCCACGTATGCTATGCCTATGTGCTTGGCAACGATGCTAGCATCACACGCGCTAACGACGACGGAGAGCCTTCTGGCACGGCAGGACGTCCCATTCTCGGACAAATACGTTCTGCAGAACTCACCTTTACGCTTGTGGCTGTGATACGCTATTTTGGCGGTGTCAAATTAGGTACTGGTGGGTTGGTCGTTGCTTACAAAACAGCAGCAGCCGAGGCTATAGCAGCAGCCACACATGAAGAAAAGATTGTGATGGAACAATTCATCATTGAGGTGCCATACACAGAAGCCGACACTGCCATGCGCTTTGTTAGAGAGGGAGAAGGTGAAGTGGTGGGACGAGACTATACTGCGACTCATCAGATTCTCACCATTGAGGTACGTACTTCCCTCCTTGCACCACTCCAAGAACGCTTGAGCAAAATCTATTCTTTGTCTATAAAAGATGAGAAGGACGCTTAAGCCTTATCTATTACTCCGTGTACCTCACGCTTCCTCTGCTCGCATAGTTGTCAATGCTTAGGATATACACAAAAAGTGACCGCTAATTTGTTTACTATTATACAAATTAGCGGTCACTTTCTCTTTCTATCTGTATTGATTCCGTCCTTTAGGCAAGACCCACCATCGTCTTTAGTATTTTGACGTTAGCTTTTAGGTCGTCGTTGTTGATAAGCAGAAGAACGCTGTAACCTATCAACTCAAAGTTCTAGTCACGCTTGCGAGCTGGCAGAGCATCTGATCCCAAATTGCCGTTAGCATCAAAAAGCCCGTAAGTGGTACGAAGCACACGAAATTCAGTACGACGATTCAGCGCATTGCAGACTTCCTGTTGTTCGGGAGTGAGCTTTAATATATACTCTGTACTCAGCGTGTCGTTTTCATGCAAGAAGGGTTGTTGTTCAGCCAGGCGACGATTCACCACTTTCGGCATAGACTTGCCATAACCTTTAGCTGTGAGTCGCTCACGTGCAATGCCTTTTTTTATCAAATAGTGCACCACGCTCTCCGCTCTTCGCTGAGAAAGATTCACGTTGTAGGCGTCACTTCCACGATAATCGGTGTGGGCAGCCAATTCAATGGTGATGTGCGGATTGTCGGTGAGCAATTTTGCCAATCTTTCCAAGGCAGGGGCAGACTCTGGCGAGACCTCTGCCTTGTCAAATGGATAAAACACATTGCGCACAAGCACAGGGATGTTCATCGAAGGAAGAGGGAATTGCAAACATATTGATGCTCCTCATTGAAGATCGAATCTACCTGAAGTTGGTTTGGAAAGTTGAGATAGCCACTGCAAGACGCCAAGAAGACATATCGCACCCCAGGATGCACTTCTTGTTCAAACGAACCATCGGGCTTCACGGGAAGTTTGAGGTTAGTGCCATCACTTCCCACCATCTGCACTTGTGCTGCAGGGAGTTCGTACCCATCTTGTTCGTACACCCAACCTTTCACAGTGAGCAAGCGTTCAGGATAGGAGAACTCAAAGATTTTGTCCCATCCTCTACCTCCGGTCGTGCGTGATGATGAGAAATAACCACGATTGTGGAGTCCATCAAAGGTGATGCCAAAATCATTGCCTGCAGAATTCATAGGAGCTGGCAAATGCTCCACCTTCCACTCATGGAGCAAAGTATCTTCTTGAGCAAAAAACAAGTCTAATCCTCCCAAGCCACCGCGACCATCGCTTGAGAAATACAAAGACCCATTCGGTCGGAAACTAGGAAAGCTCTCATCACCAGAAGTATTCACTGAAGCACCGAGGTTTTCTATGATTCCTACACCTTTTCCCTCGCGTATATCAGCGCGCCAAAGATCAAGTCCTCCATAACCACCAGGCATATCAGAAGTAAAATATAACCATTTTCCATCGGGCGAAACAGTGGGATGCGCATAACTAGACAAAGTGTCCGTGCCGATTTTCAGCATTTGGGGTTTGCCCCACGCAGCATCGTTGCGCTGCGCAGTCCATATTTCAGCCATTCTTGGATATTGCGGATGCGTAGGGCAAACCGTGAGATACATCGTCTTACCATCAGGTGAAAACGCCACGGCACCTTCGTCCTGAGGGGTGTTAATCGACACGACTGGTTCAGGCGTCTTCCAACGTCCTTTCTCATCTAGTTGCACGAAAAACACATCCCCGTTCTTTTGCGCAGTTATACCAGAAACCTCATTGCCCAAAACTGCGGAGCGCGTAGTAGTGAAATAAAGTTGTTGTTCTTTTCCCTGCCCTACAAGCATCGGAGCATAATCACTCCTGTTGCCATTAAATTTCGCAGCTGCCTTCACAGTATAAAGCGATGCCTCTCCACGTTCAGCAATCGCTTGTTTCGCTTGTTCTATCCCTTGCTCCGCACGTTTTTGTGCAGCAGCAAGCATACGATTGTCTGTAGAAAGTTTTGTTTGATTTTCAAAAGCGGTCAATGCCCCTTTGTAATCCCCTTGGAGCATAGCCATCTGACCTTGACGTAGAAATGTCAAAGTGTCAGTGAGATGATAACGCTCAGCAGTGCGAAACGCTGCAAGAGCACGTGAAGATGCTCCATAGCGTCGATAGCTTTCGCCCATAGCGTAAGCCAAACGAGCACGCTTCGCCTTCTCACTTGGAGAGGTGAGACGATAAGCTTGTTGGTAATGTGAAGCCGCCTCGGCATATTCTCCTATAGCAAGGGCACGTCGGGCACGAATTTCGCTCTTTTCGGCAGAGCCGCAACTTGTGATAAGAGTGAAAACGGCAAGACTAAAGAGGGTAAACAGGATATTTCTCTGCATAGACAACAAAGATAACTGAAAAAGTCGGATTTTAGTGCCTTGGAAATGCATTATTTGATGAAAAATGTTGTACTTTGCTCTTGTGAAGAGCTAACTTCAACAGAAATAGCTCTTGGGACGCGTGAAAGAACACTTCTGCTCCCTTCTTTGTGATAGTTGTGCCTTGCCATTTAGCGCAAAAACACCGGAATGTCTCTCCTATCATGCAGTGCCTTTGCCTATGACTGCATCTATTCTCATGAAGTCCACAAAAAACATTTGTTTCACCCTAACAACCATTATATCTCATGCTTAAGCAAATCACCAATGGTCGAATCCTCACGGCCGACGGTTGGCTCGAAGGCGGTAGTGTTATCGTCGATGGGGGCAAAATCCTTGAGGTATCCAACAACGATCTCCCCGTAGTAGGAGCTGAAATCATTGACGCTAAAGGATGCGACATTGTGCCTGGTGGCATTGAACTTCACATCCACGGTGGCGGTGGTCGCGACTTCATGGAAGGCACTGAAGACGCTTTCCGCACTGCGGTAGAAGCTCACATGCACTGGGGCACAACGGCTATTTTCCCCACACTTTCTTCTAGTAAGCGCGAATGGATTGACCGCGCCATCAAGACTTGCGAAAAGTTGATGGCAGAACCTGGTAGCCCCATTATGGGTCTTCACCTCGAAGGTCCTTACTTCAACCTCAAGAAAGCTGGTGCGCAGATGCCCGACATCATTCGCAATCCAGACAAGAAGGAATATGAAGAGATTTTTGCTTCTACCAACTGCATCAAGCGTTGGGACGCTGCTCCAGAACTTCCTGGTGCAGAAGATTTCTTCAAATGCTGCGTAAAGAATAATTGTGTGGCGTCTATTGCTCACACCGATGGCGGATGGGAAGATGTGAAACGCGCTTACGATGCTGGTGCACGTTTGGCTACGCACTTCACCAATGCTATGAGTATGCTCCGCAAAGACCGCGAGTTCAAACAAGTCGGTGTGGTGGAAAGCGTGTTTGCGCTCAAAGATTTCAATGTTGAAGTGATCTGCGATGGCATCCACGTTCCTCCCGTGCTTGTGCGCGAAATTTTTAACGCAAAAGGTGTGGACAACATGTGCCTCATCACGGACTCTCTTGCAGTGAGTGCCATTCCCGAAGGCAGCGATGTTGATCCAGGCATCATCGACCCACGCACCATCATCGAAGATGGCGTTTGCAAACTTTCTGACCGCAGTGCATTGGCTGGTTCTATTTCTACAATGGACCGCCTTGTGCGTACCGCCGTGCAAGAAGCGGGTATCTCTATGCTCGATGCTTGCCGCATGATTGGCGAAATGCCTGCACGCTTCATGGGCATTGACGATCGCAAAGGTTTCCTCAAGAAGGGATACGACGCGGACATCATCATGTTTGACCAAGACCAACAACTTAAGTTTGTGATGCAAAACGGTAACGTGAAACGCTGCGAACTTTAATCTATTCACTCTCTCACGAAGGCTAAGGCTTTCGTGGGAGAGTTTTTCTTTTTTGGCTACTACAAAGCGACAAACAGTTCCACGGTATTTTTTCTGTAAAAGCAACCAGAAGAGGATCGTTTCTCGCTAGCAGAAAGGCTTGTTGTATTTCATTATAGTCGGCACCTTCGGGGCAAATGTATTAGAATGGCTTTGTAGAACCTCACCACTCAATGAAAACGTATTTTCTTATCTATAAATCGCTCTTACTCCTATGAGTTTCAACATTGTTGTACTTGCAAAGCAAGTGCCCGACACACGCAACGTGGGAAAAGACGCAATGACTCCTCAAGGCACAGTGAACCGCGCTGCACTTCCAGCGATTTTCAACCCTGAGGATCTCAATGCACTTGAACAAGCGTTGCGCATCAAAGACAAATTTCCCGACACTCGCATCACCATTCTCACCATGGGTTTGCCAAAAGCTGCCGACATTTTGCGCGAAGGCCTTTTTCCGTGGCACTGACGCTGGTGTCTTGGTCACAGATCGCGCCCTTGCAGGGGCTGATACACTGGCGACTTCTTATGTGTTGTCACAGACCATTCGCAAGATGGGCAAGGTGGATTTGGTAATCGGTGGTCGCCAAGCCATTGACGGGGACACCGCACAAGTGGGACCGCAGGTGGCACAAAAATTGGGAATTGACCAAGTGACCTACGTGGAAGAAATCAACGAAATCACAGACAAACATCTCGTGGTGACTCGAAGAATTGACGGAGGCATCGAACAAGTGAAGGCTCCCTTGCCTTTGATGCTCACCGTGACTGGCTCGGCTGCGCCATGCCGTCCTAGAAATGCAAAGTTGGTGATGCGCTACAAACGCGCACTTGTGGACGCAGAACGCAACACGCTTCCCGAAAAAAATATGCACAACAATGGGAGTCACGTCCAGAACTCCATCTCACGCAATGGGGAGCAACAGACATTGATGCTGACTTGGCACAATGTGGTTTGGCAGGCTCACCAACAAAAAGTGAAGAGCGTGCAAAAACGTGGTCTTTGCCACCAAAGAAAGCAAGCGACTCTCGGCTAGCGATGGCGACATCGAGGCCTTAATCACCGAACTCTTAGACAGTCACACCATCGGATAAGCCATGAACAAGAACGAAAATAACAGTGTCTACGTATATTGCGAGCTGGAAGGTAAGCAAATAGAAGAAGTGAGTTTTGAACTCCTCACCAAGGGTAGAAAGTTAGCCAATGAATTAGGGGTAAAACTGGAAGCTGTAGTGGCTGGAAGTGGCATCAAAGGCGAGGTGGAAACGCAGATTTTGCCTTATGGTGTGGACGTGCTTCACGTCTTTGACGCTCCTTATCTTTCTCCTTACACTACGCGCCCTCATACGGCTGTTTTAGTGAAACTTTTTGAACGCGAACAACCCCAGATTTGTTTGATGGGGGCTACTTCCATCGGACGCGATTTGGGGTACTAGAGTGAGTTCTTCGCTCACCAGTGGTTTGACGGCAGATTGCACCGCTTTGGAAATTGGCAACTTCGAAGACAAGAAGAATAAAAAGACTTACGAAAACCTTCTCTACCAAATCCGTCCTGCTTTTGGCGGTAACATTGTGGCAACGATTATCAATCCCGACAATCGCCCTCAAATGGCTACCGTGCGCTCTGGTGTGATGAAAGCTGAGGTGCTGGATGCTGCCTACAAGGGTGAGGTGATTTATGAAGACGCCGATGCTTTTGTGGCTGCTGAAGACAAACTCGTTGAGGTGATTCACCGTCAGGTGGAAAAAGCGCAAAACAACCTCAAGGGTGCGCCCATCGTTGTGGCTGGAGGTTATGGCGTGGGTTCAAAAGAGAATTTTGACTTACTCCGCAAATTAGCTAACGAACTTCACGGAGAAGTTGGTGCAAGCCGTGCTGCGGTGGATGCAGGCTTCGCCAATCACGAAGAACAAATTGGACAAACAGGGGTTACAGTTCGTCCTAAAGTCTACATTGCTTGTGGCATCTCTGGTGCTATCCAGCACGTGGCAGGAATGAAAGAAAGTGGCATTCTGATTTCCATCAACACTGACCCCAACGCTCCCATCAACGACATCGCTGACTATGTCATCACGGGGAGCGTGGAAGAAGTAGTGCCCAAAATGATTCAGTACTACAAACAACACAGCAAATAATGTTGAGCACTTCAAGAGGAGGCTAGAAAAACGGAACCATTGTTCCTTGCTTCCTTGGCTCATTATCCTATAAAAAATTATGGCTAATCATTATACGGATCATCCCGAACTCCAATTTGAACTTCGCCATCCTGAGATGGAGCGTATTGTTGCGCTTAAAGAACGCGACTTCCGCGATGCGTCAGATTTTGACACTGCTCCCCTCGACTTTGAAGATGCGATGGATACCTATCAACGCACACTCGACATTGTCGGAGAAATAGCTGGTACTATTATTGCAGACAACGCAGAGGGTGTGGACTTGGAAGGACCTCACCACGAAGGCAGTCGCGTGCGCTATGCGAGTGGCACTCAACGAAATCTTGATGCTATGGTGCAAGCTGGGCTCAATGGTATGACTATGCCACGTCGCTACAATGGCTTGAATTTTCCCATCACGCCTTATACGATGTGCGCAGAACTTGTTGCGGCTTCTGATGCCGGGTTTGGCAACATTTGGTCGTTGCAAGACTGCATTGAAACTTTATACGAATTTGGCAACGAAGATCAACACGCGCGCTTCATTCCTCGCGTGGCTGAAGGGGCTACTATGTCTATGGACTTGACAGAACCCGATGCGGGTAGCGACCTCCAAAGCGTGATGCTCAAAGCCACCTATTCTGAAGAAGAGGGTTGCTGGTTGCTCAACGGCGTGAAACGCTTCATCACCAATGGTGATGCTGACATTCACCTTGTTTTGGCACGCTCTGAAGAAGGTACCACCGATGGTCGTGGTTTGTCGATGTTTATCTATGACAAACGCAATGGCGGAGTGGATGTGCGCCGCATTGAAAAAAAATTGGGCATCCACGGAAGTCCTACTTGTGAACTGGTTTATAAAAATGCGAAGGCTGAACTCTGCGGTACTACGCGTATGGGGCTCATCAAATATGTGATGGCGCTGATGAACGGTGCACGACTGGGCATTGCTGCACAATCTGTGGGTTTGTCGCAAGCGGCTTACAACGAAGGTTTGGCGTATGCGCGCGAACGTGAACAGTTTGGTAAGGCTATCATTGAGATTCCTGCGGTATATGGTATGCTGTCGACAATGAAAGCTAAACTAGATGCAGGACGCGCTTTGCTCTATCATTGCGCACGCTGCGTGGATGTTTACAAGGCACTGGAAGATATTTCTCGCGAACGAAAGCTCACTCCCGAAGAACGCAACGAGATGAAGGCTTTCAACAAACTGGCTGACTCTCTCACGCCTTTGGCTAAGGGTATGAACTCTGAGTTCTGCAATCAAAATGCCTATGATGCACTGCAGATTCACGGTGGTTCTGGCTTTATGATGGACTATCCTATTCAGCGCATTGCGCGTGACGCTCGCATCACCAGCATCTACGAAGGAACAACGCAACTCCAAGTTGTGGCTGCCATTCGTTTTGTGATGAATGGTTCTTATTCTGCTCAACTGCAAGAGTGGGAGTCTAAAGAAGTGTCTGAAGAAATGCGCCCATTGCAGGCAGTTGCTCAGCGTCTTTCCAGTTTGTTCAACGAAGCTGTGGCGCGTGTGAAAGAAGTTGGCGAACAAGAATTTCAAGACCTCTGTGCTCGTCACTTGGTGGAAATCGCTGCGAATGCTTTGATGCTTCACCTTCTTCTCTACAACGCTTCGCAATCTCCTGAACTCTTTGCAAAATCTGCCCGTGTGTTTGCGAGATTTGCTGAATCTGAGGCTGCCAAACATCACCTCTTTGTGATGAGCCTTACCGCGGAAGAAGTGGAAACTTATCGCCACAACTAGCGTTTCTCTCTTTTCAACTCCATATTAATAAGGAGATGTTGCAAAGCTCATTTATTGCAGCATCTCCTTTTGGTGTTTGATACAGGAATAAAATTCTATGTTTTTAGAATACAGCTAAAGGGAGCGTTCTGAAATACGCCACCCGAGCTGAACATCTACAACGACACGGTAGTTTGCACTTGATGGTTGACTCTACAGTTTCTCCTTTTGCAAAAGAATATCAGAGGGAGCAATGGCGGTTTGCTTTCGTTTTCGTATCTTTGTACTGGAATAGAGAATTTTTCAGACGAATGGATCCCGAGCCAGGCAAACTGATTGTCAGTAGAAGTAGGTTTGTTCGTATCGTTAAGGGGGACTGACTCCTCGACTTGCGCTATCGGATGCAAGCTGAAATTCTCTTTTTTTCTCTCTCACTGAAGAGTGGGTTTGATGCCTCCTAGATGAGGGAGGGAAATGTTAAAAACAGGAGAAGAAAATGGTATGAGTTTTCTTAATTCTAGGAAAGCTAAAAGGGTACTCTCTGCATTTCGCTTTCGGAAAATGGCTTCGACTCTCCAAGAAATGGGAGGTGTTCTAGATTTTGTCCCTTAGATTTCTGATTCCGTCGGACGAAAATTATTTTTTTCTTCCCTTGGAATTTTATTTTCTTCCCTTGCAATTGCTTTTTTTCGTCCGATGGAATTTATATTTCCTCGGACGTTTTTTTCATTATAAGTCGTGATTTCCTCACGAAAGTGCGCAGTATACCTCTGAAAGAAGGGAATTTCCCCAAAAAAACAAGCCGATTTCCTGCGAAAACATCAAGAAGTTGCGATATCCAAAAGCGCTGAGAATCGAATAATCCCGAACAACTCTTTTGGAGTTGCAAATGGCGTGTTAAATTAGGGGGCAAAAATGGCGAAAGTTTTTCTTTTGTTCTGAAGGTTTACACCTCATTCTCTTTTTCAATTATCCGTTTGCATCCATCGAACATTTCAAGCAAACGAACATTTCAAGCTATCAAGCAAGAGATAAGGCTGAACCCAAATGCAGGTTCAGCCTTATGTCTGTGCAAAGTCGCGTGAGATATTGATTTCGCGTGAAACCACGCAAACAGACCAGGGTGTTTTATAAAGGGCAAGCTGCTGCGTTATTTTCGATATTCAGCTTTGGTCACGTACCTCAGTACGCTCCCTTCAGCCTCAATCTCAATGTCTTGCATTTTATCCCTTTATCAAATACCAAACCGAGTTGCTGTGTTATCGACTACGCTCAAAAGTAATCTCGTAGAAATAAGGATGAGTGCGATGTTGTGCCACACTATGTCCCTCGGTGCTAGGAATGATAATACGTACCTTTGAAATCTCATCGTTGGGTGAAACCTGACGCCCCAATTTGAGATAAGGGAGCGGAAGCATCCAACCAGAAGGCACACTTGTACCATAAAAACGTCGCATAATTCCAGAAGTAAATACTCCTGTAAGCGAACCACTATTATTTTGCAAGCTCATCACATCAGGTGAAGCCGCATCACTACCATAAAGGTTGCTAGAGCGGATGCTGTCTGTTGCGATGTTATATTCAATATAACGACACAATAGCATAGCATGTTCACCATTTTTGAGCGCAGATCCATTGCCACGGCGCACAAACTGCGCATAAACTCCAGAGCCTGCAAAGAGTACGTACTGATTCTTGCTCACATCGGTAGTACTATCTTGAGCGATGAATTGTGCTTCGCTGATGACTTGTATGTTCCCTGGTACGTCAAGAAGTGGACGACCATATTCCTTGTCATCAAGATGCGCACCGCGCTTGAGAAACTGTTCGATTTGTTTGTTTTCCTTCTCACGACGTTCTGCATAAGTTACTTGTTTATCGCACGAAACAAGGGCAAAAGCTAAAAGAAGGACGCAAGATATGAGGAAAAAAAAGCGTTGTTTGGTAAACATAGTGCTATCAAATGATGTATTTACGAAAATGATGCGAGCAAAGTTACGAAAAACTTATGGTAGAATCCATTTCTTAGGAAAGAATTTTACCTTTTCGCTCTGCGCTAAAATCCCCAATCCACTCCGACAGAAAGGTATTCGTTGAACTGAAAGAAACTCTGGTTGGCGTTAGCTTTGCGCTTAACACCATCGTCAAATCGGGGAAAGAGAAAAATCTTAGTAGACAGATATTTGTTGGCGCGAAGTGAGAGCGTATTTTCCCATTCTGCCACTACTTTGGAATAACTGGTGAAAGCATAGAAGCGTGTCGTCCACTGCAACCATTCTGCCGGTGTCCACTTCAGGTTGATGGTCACAGTAGAACCTAAATCAAGGCGCGAATGTTTGTTTTTTTTTCCACCCCATATCGTTCCGACAAATCCAAACGCGAGACATATTTATAGTCGGCTGCGATAGGTGAGAGCGTGGCTGAAATCTCCATCTTCGAATTTTTATATTTGTAATCCATACCGATGGAGAAGACCGTTTCAATGGGAGAAGCGAAATCAGAGAACACGCGTTTATCGTTGGCGTGATAGCCTGGATAAAACTGCGACCAAGTCTGAAGCATCGCAGTATAATACCAATGTTTGAAAGCTTGCAAACCAAGTTTGTTGGTCAAGCGTAGCAAGTCAGCATTGGTTTTATATTTGTGCAACGAATCGGATTGCGAAGTTTGGAAACCCAAATTCATTTCCAACTTGTTCGTAAAGGTGAGCTTCTGTTTGTCGTCGTAGTTGGCTTCAAAAAGCGCAGACGTCAAGAATGAGTTGTGGTCTTCGCCTCCCTTGTACCAGTTGTCGGAAACCAAATACTGCATAAACTGCAACGACATTGCTCCCTTGAAATTCCAGAAGTTCGGACGATGAATGTCGAGATGGATGGGAGCAAAATCATTCCACTGCGCCTGCTGCTGTTTACTCACTTGAGGCAAAACTGTAGGTTTATCCTTTTCCAGCGACAAAGCAGAAGGTTTTGAATTTGGTAAATGCTTGAATTGATCTTTATAATAAGCCAAGTTATATTGCACCAAATCAGGACGAAGCGTATAGACTTGCATCAATGCTTGCGCTATTTCTCTTTGCAAAGCAGGTGCTGCTGATTGCAAACTACCGAGTTCGACTTGTACGGGAAAATGATAAAAAGTTTTTGCAGCAAACAAAGGGAAGAAATATGGATTTTCCAAATTGTCGGTATCATTCTTTGCCTTTTCATCTAAAGCCTTATTCAAACTATCGAGAGAAAACGCATAGCGACGTGCTATCGCCCCAATGGAATCCTCAATCACCGTACCGTGTCCTCGCAAGGTGCGTCGGTTGCTCTGGGCATTGCTTCCTAGAGCAAAACAAATGAGAATCAGTGTGATAGCAAATAACTTCAACTTCATAGTCTTTGTTTGTCTGATTATCTTTATTGTAATGCTTGCCTCCTTGATAAACTTTTCTCCTTTGCTATCCATCGTGGGGACAAAGTTCAAAATGTGAGAATTGTTATCGAAATGTTCTATTCATCTCTTTAAGAACGGATGCCACGAGCATTGAGTGCGGCTGCATACTTCGCAGCATTCTTTTGATGCTCTGCATAAGTGGTAGCAAAATTGTGACTTCCCGAGAAATCTTCTTTCGCACACATATAGAGATAGTTGTGATTGGCTCGATGCAACACCGCATTGATGCTTTCCACCGAAGGAATGCAAATAGGTCCAGGAGGGAGTCCCTTCACTTTGTAAGTGTTGTATGGACTATTCACACGAAGATGTTCGTGGAGGATGCGACGCAAAGCAAAATCACCGAGTGCAAATTTGACAGTAGGATCAGCTTGAAGCGGCATCTTTTGATTCAAACGATTCAGATACATCCCAGCCACCATAGGTTTTTCTGGATTGTAAGCCGTTTCTTGTTCCACAATAGAAGCCACTGTCATCACTTCATCGGGAGTGAGTCCTAATTGCTTTGCTTCAAGCACACGCTTGTCGTTCCAAAACTTTTGTGCCTCCTTATTCATGCGTTCCAAAAGCGCTTTGGGTTGCAGCGTCCAATACAATTCATAGGTATTGGGAACGAAAAGACAAACAGCAGTAGCAGGTGTTTTTTGAAAAGTAGCCAACAAAGCACTGTCCTGCAACACGGCTTCAAAATCTTCAGTACTAGCTTGGAAGTTTTTCCCTAAAAATGCCGCCAAATCGTGGTTCGTACGCAACACAGGGATCGTGAGTCGCACAGGCGCTTGTTTGCAATTTCGCAAATTTCTATACACTTGCAACACAGACGTAGAGTTGCCCACTTCATAACGTCCAGGTTTGATGTGTTTAGGATAACCCGTCAGCACGTTGAGCACAGCAAACACAGGACGCGACAAGATGTTGCGATTGGGACTTGTTTTGACGTAAATCGAGTCGATTGTATCGTCATTATCCACAAATAAGATGCGCGATTCGCTCACCGTGAAAGCGCCAAACAAAGCTCGGCTAAGAATAACTACCAATGTTAGTACATAGCAAACCAACAAAGAAAGTTGTTTCTTCTTTTTCTTTTCCATAAGAGAGAATAATGTATATGAAAGACAAAAGTATGGTCAAATGCTTAGCACCTTTCCAACACATTGACAGAAGAAATCTTTCGTCAAAAAGTTGAGATGCCATTTGCACCGACAAAATTACACAAAAATATCGGTCTGTGTGCAGTTTATTCTCCCTTTCTCCTTGCTAAGTCTCAAAAATATTGTACTTTTGCACATATCGTAGCTCTTTGCGCAAATAGATTATTTCTACTTTTTGCCATTTTTTTGAGCAGAAACAACCCATTTCGAATCTTGCTTACCTAGACATAACATCTACTATTGTTTCAATGGAATATCAATATAAAGACTTTAATCGTCTAATTCAAGAAAGTATTTGCACCCATTGGGATCGCAACGCACTCACCGATTACAAAGGAAGTACGCTACAATATAAAGATGTGGCGCGCAAAATCGCAAAACTCCACATCCTTTTTGAAACAGCTGGCATCCACCCTGGTGACAAAATTGCTGTTTGCGGTCGCAACTCCTCACAGTGGGCAGTAGCTTTCTTAGCCATCCTCACCTATCGTGCCGTAGCTGTGCCCATTCTGCATGAATTTAAGGCTGAGCAGGTGCACAACATTGTGAACCACTCCGAAGCTCGCTTGCTCTTTGTGGGAGATTTGGTCTACAACTCACTCAAAGGCGACAAAGAGGAATACCTCGCAGAAGAGATGCCCAACCTTGAGGGTATCATTTATATTCCAGACTTCATGCTCAAATTGAGTCGCAACGAGGCACTAACCGATGCGCGCGAACGCCTCAATGCGCTCTATGGCGAACGCTATCCTAAATACTTCAGAAAGGAACACGTGATTTATCGCGAAGCTCCTAACGGAGAAGACCTCGCCATGATCAACTACACTTCAGGCACTACATCTAACTCAAAAGGTGTGTTGATTCCTTATCGCGCTTTGTGGTCAAACTATGACTTCGCCATTGGCGTTCTCGGTGACAAAGTGCAACCCGGCGACCGCATCATCTCTATGCTCCCCATGGCACACATGTATGGCATGGCTTTTGAGTTCATCTTCGAATTCCTCTTCGGACTTCACGTGCATTATCTCACCAGCAAACCGACCCCTAAGGTGATTGTGCAAGCTTTTGCCGATGTTAAACCTAAGGTTGTGGTGAGTGTACCTCTCATCATCGAGAAAATCATCAAGAAGATGGTGATGCCCAAGTTGGAAACACCTTCGATGAAACTTCTCCTGCGCTTGCCCATCATCAGCGATCGCATCTTGACTAAAGTGCGTTCTGCCATCCAACAAGTGTTTGGTGGAGAATTCTACGAAATCATCGTTGGGGGTGCGGCTCTCAACAAAGAAGTGGAACAATTCCTCAACAAAATTGGCTTCAACTACACAGTCGGTTATGGAGCTACAGAATGTGCTCCCATCATCACATACGAGGATTGGAGTAACTTTGCGGTTGGCTCATGTGGTAAGGCTGCCCCCCGCATGGAAGTGCGCATTGACAGTCCCGACCCAACACACGTAGTTGGTGAAATCCTTGCACGTGGTGCCAACGTAATGTTGGGATACTACAAAAATCCCGAAGCGACAGCCCAAACCATTGATGCCGATGGTTGGTATCACACGGGCGACTTGGGTCTCCTTGATGCTGAAGGCAACCTCTATATCCGTGGTCGCAGCAAAAATATGCTTCTCGGTGCAAGCGGACAAAACATTTATCCCGAAGAAATCGAAGACAAACTCAACACGCTTCCTTTCGTCATGGAGAGCATTGTCATTCAAAAAGGAGAAAAGCTCTATGCGCTGATTCATCCTGATTATGACGAAGTGCACAAAGCCGCCCTCAGCGACGAAGAACTCCAAACAAATGGAAGCCAACCGCCGCGAACTCAATGCGATGGTCAACAGCTATGAGCAAATTTCTGGTTTCCGCCTTTATGAAGAAGAATTTGAGAAAACGCCTAAACGTTCCATCAAACGCTTCCTCTATGCCGATGCCGAAATCTAGGCAAATGCAATCCTCCGCACTACCCTTTTACTAATATTTAGCAAGAGCTTTGTTGGTTTATGCCAACAAGGCTCTTGCAGCAATAATTACTTGAGCCATACTTTCGCTCGAAACTCATAAAGAGATATGATACTTACAACATCTTCTTCTCTTCATTTCAATAAACGTCTGTCCATTTTGTGCGCAGTAGCTTGCATAGCCCTGCCCCAATTTGCAGAAATAGTGTCACCAGCAACAGCTTTGAGCATCGCACGACAATACATCGACGTCAAAGCCAAAGACAAACAACTCGTCAGAACGCTCTCCACACAGCAGCACTCCAAGAAGCACGCTGCACAACCTCTCCCCTACTACCTCTTCAACGATGCCCACGGAAAAGGCTTCGTGTTGGTAGCAGGCGACGACGCTATGGGCAAAGTTTTAGCATACAGTCAGGAAAATGCGTTGGACACCACTATCGCACACCCTGGTTTGCACTATATGTTGGAAGGATTTAGAACAAACTTTGCCACTTTGCAGCACTACAAAACGGCGCGTCTTCGTGCGAAAACGGCAGCAGTTTCTGGTACTCCAGGCAAAGCCGTTGCTCCTTTGCTGCAAACCAAATGGAACCAGATGGAACCTTATAATGCGATGCTGGGTAAAGCCGGAAGCACGCCCTATCCCTACACGGGCTGCGTTGCCACTGCTGTTGCTCAAATCATGAAATTCCACAACTGGCCAGTGCAAGGAGTAGGCACACACGAATACACCGTGCCTTACTATCAAGACCGCCTTCAAGTGGATTTCCAACAATCGCACTACGATTGGAACAACATGATCAACGACTACACCCAAGGAAGCACTGAAGCGCAACGCAATGCCGTAGCGAAGTTGATGAGCGATGTGGGCGTTGCCATGAACATGGGTTATACACCGTGGTATAGTGGTGCCTTTGGATGGCGAGCCAAAGACGCCCTCGTCAAGCACTTTCAATATGACGCTGTAATCATCTCCAAAGTGTCTGAAGGTAATGACGCTTTTCTCAAATTGGTACAACAAGAAATCCGCGATGGTTATCCCGTCTATCTCGATGGTTCGCCTTCTCTCGGCAACAATGGCCATGCTTGGGTGGCAGATGGTCTTGACGAAAAAGGACTGGTGCACATGAACTTCGGTTGGGGAGGTTTGGCAAATGCTTACTTCTCGCTCGAATCTCTCTCTCTTTCACAAGCTGGAGCAGAGTTTGGTGGAAAACCCTTGAGTTTTTCCAAAAACATGAATGCCATCTTGGCGCATCCCCACAAAGGAGGTGTAAACACGCTTCCTTCGGCTTACAGAAATACAGACATCCAAATTGCAGGCAAGCGAGAAAGCACTATGAGATTGCCTGAAGGTGCAGCTCGACAACAAGAGAAGACGACCAATTTGGACGTTGTTTTCCAACATTTCATCAACAAGGGCAATGCCTTCGAGGGACGTGTCGGTCTGGCTATTTACAATGCGCAACAACAAATGGTAGGCACTCCGAAGTGGTATGACAAAAAAATATCTTTCCAACAGAGCGACCAAATCAATCAAGACCGCATCCAACTCTCTTTCAACACGAGCGACTTGACCGATGGCACCTATTTCGTGGCTCCTGTGGTGCAGCCCAGCAAAGACGAGAACACCGACAACTACTACCCCATTCGCAATGTTCCTCAATTAGAATTTGAAATCACAGCCAACAAACGCTATGTGATAAATGAATTCTACTATGGTGCGGGTTACGCTTGGAACGGTAAACTTTGGAGCGAAAAATCTCTTCGCGTAGGAACGACACAAACGCTCTTCTGCCCCATCCGCACCTTGCAAGGCGACTATCGCGTGGGTTCTCTCATTTTCTCTCTTGTGGACAAAGCAGGGAAGACTGTTTTGACGCAAACGCTGCAAGACATTGTGGATCACGATGAGTTCACCACTAAAAATGTGCCTGTTCCTGTCAATATCCCAGACCATTTCACGCCTGGCACCTATGATGTGAAAGCCCAAGTGCAAGTAAATGACGGACTCTTATATGACGTTCTCCCATCCCACGATGGCACTTTGCCCGAAGTCGTGGTCAAAGAGAACAATCCGGCTGAAATGACACTGCCGAAGGTTACACTCACCTTGATATTCTCCAAGAATGCAGATGCTTCCGTGACGGCTTCAACCACCAAAAGAAACCTCACTTTCGGCACCGACGACCATCTAGTCTTTGCCATTCAAGCCGACAAGACTAACGGCTTCAACGGAAAACTGAAATACTATTTCGAAGAAGAAAGTACCAAAGTGAGAATACCTCTTGGCAATGATGCTTCAGCAGAAAATGTGAACATTCCAGCCAATGGACAAATTTCTTCTCAAGACATTCCCCTCCGCATCGCGCAACTCAAGGTGCGCAACGACCAACGCTATCGTATGGTCATCGTGCAAGATTTAGGAAATGGCGAACAACGTGAACTCCCCTTCGGAGAAAATGCACAGCGTGAATTTGAATTTACCAATGCGCGCAGCAAGGCTCCAGAAATGATTTACGTTCCTGCGGAGAAAGACTTCTTTGTCTTGACGCTCCCACAACAATCGGCTTATGTCGTTGCGCCCCATCCGCAGCATACAGAGAACAGCACATTGTCTTCCGCCACCACTGCGCAAGACGGTGAAGCCCCAAACAACATTCGCGCCATTTTCTATCGTCTAAACAACAAAATCATCTCTCTTTCCACAGGCAGAGTTTTGCAATTAGACACCGAAGAAATCAAATGGACGAAGGCTTTGACTTTTGCTCCCTACTCCAATGAAGGCAGCGAACTGCAATGGGTGCAACAAGACAAGCAAATTCGTCTGCGCGGGGTAGCTGAAAACAACGTCGCTCTGTCCACACCTATGGTGGCTGAACGTGTGGAAGTACTCCCCATCAACATTGCGCAACACGGATATGCCACTTTCTTCACTCCCGTACAAGGACGCATAGACAATGCAAAGGCTTATCGCGCAGTGAAGGAGGGAGAACACCAACTCGTGCTCCGCGAAATCCAAGGTGAAATTCCTGCCAACACGGCGTTCATTGTGGAGGGAACACCCAGTGGACAAGCCCAATTTAGAATTAGTGCATCCACAAGTGATAAGGTGGCGTCTTTCAAGGAGTCGGAAAACGTGCTCCACGGTTCTGTAATCGTGCCCGCACTCAACAATTCGGTGACATTTTATGCACTTTCCGGTGACGAAAAAGCGTTCTATCGTCTAGAAACTTGGCAACGACCTTTCCGCGCTTTATTCCGACAACACTGCCGACAACACGCTTAGAGCAATTTCTTTCGTGTTCCCACAACCCACCGGTGTTACTCCCACTTTGTTCTCACCTGCCACGAACGCTCCGTTCTTCGATCTCTCCGGTCGTCGTGTTCTTAACCCTCAACCAGGACAAATCGTGATCCAAAACGGACAAAAGGTGATGCACTAAGTTTTGCTGTATCTTTCAACCCCAATCGGTCGTTAGATCCTGAACAGATTTCATTAGATTGTTGAGCAGATTGTTTACCGTGAGTTCGAAGGCGTAGCGGGCTACGGCGAGAACGAACGAAAAACAATATGCCAACAAGAAAATGAAAGATGACAGGAAGTTATCTTATCAATAACTAGGGTCTCTATAACGGTCTAATGACCGATTGGGGTTCAAAAACTCCCATATCTTTACAAGGATGTGGGAGTTCTTGATTTGCGCCGCGTAGTTGTAGGACAAGCGTTTGTCGTTACCATCCAATATCACTTCCCCAAATTCGAGATAAGGAGCTAACTATTTTAAGCCCAATAGTCCAGAAAGAAGAATTGCTTAGACCGAACTTAAGGAGATAACACCTCCCACGTTTCTCAAAAAATCTCCCACGAAATTTAGAAAATCTCCCACGTTTTTCAAAAAACGTGGGAGATTTTTTGGAGTTCCTCCGAAATCTTTTCGTGACCATGGTTAGTGATATTTGCTCCATTTGCATCCTTTTACAATTCGCTTTTTTGTCATAATATCCCTCGCGCGCGCGTACGTAATAGAGATTTTGACCTTTTTGCTTTCACAACCTTCACAGAATTCTCTATAACACACTATCAAACAAACGCTTACAGACACCTTTCGGACATTTTTTAAGACTTGGCAAAAAATCAAAGTATTCAGAATGGAAATCTCTACGTTGAACTTCTCCAAACTACAAGAGCGTCTAAGAAAACTTGTCACATGCAACGACTCGTTTATGTGAAGGTTGTGAAAGCAAAAATGCAAAGTTGCTAGGGAATGCGCGCGCGTCACGCGTACGCGCGAGAAACCATACTCCTTTTGCTACACAATACAGCAACACCAAGTGAAAGATATAGGTGAACAAGCACTTCTTGATTTTTCTATTGGCATCTCTTCACTACAAAAAGAGTGGTTTCAGTGATTTTCTCCTCAAAAGTTGAGCATTTTTCATTCTTTTAAGGCAGATTTTCTCACTTTCGGTGCTTTGCTACCCATATATAAAGGGGGCTCAGCTCATGTAGCACGCAAATCATTTCTTGTCGTAACCGCTTCTTTGCCTCTCTCACTCATAATCTACTAGACAAAAACACAAGTTTCCGTATTCTCCAGCAGCCAAATCGTTAAATTTTCACCTTTCACCGCATTTTTCTTGAAAAAGATTTGGTACTCTCAAAAGAAACTCAGACTTTCGCAGTGTAACACAACACTATTACACGCAAACACAACAAATCACTCCTACTTCATCGTAGAATTTACAAACTTAGATGGTATGATTACAATACAACATCTTCATTTCAACTACAACAGTTCAAGCAGTGAAGTCTTCCACGACTTTTCGTTGAACATTGCCGACGGCAAAATTGTTGGTCTTCTCGGCAGAAACGGCACAGGTAAGTCCACTCTGCTCTATCTCCTCACGGGGTTGCTTCGCAGCACACAAGGTTCAATTCTCGTAGATGATTTTAATCCCCAAGACCGACAACCAGAAATGCTCCAAAACATTATGCTGGTGCCCGAAGAAATAGACCTTCCTGCGGTAAAATTTAAGGAGTTCATCAAAGTCAATCGCGTATTTTACCCCAACTTCTCTGATGAGGTGTTGCAACAAGTGCTCAACGACTTTCAACTCCCGGCAGACATTCATCTTGGTGCACTCTCAATGGGACAAAAGAAGAAAGTGTTTATGGCTTTTGCACTAGCCACCAACACCAAATACCTGCTAATGGACGAACCCACCAATGGTATGGACATTCCTTCAAAGGCACAATTTCGCCGCACCATCGCTGCTCAGATGAATGAAAATCGCACGATTTTGATGTCCACGCACCAAGTGCACGATGTGGAACAGCTCATAGACCACGTGGTGATGATAGATGGTCAGTCGCTAATGCTCGACACGTCGATGAGCCAACTGAGTCAAAAAGTGCGCTTCGAGCAACGACCTTATGGCACTCCCATTGACGATGCACTCTATGCAGAACCCTCACTCACGGGTACTGCGGTGATTGTGCCCGCTCAAGGCAAGGAAGAAACGCCTATCAGTTTAGAACTTCTGTTTAATGCCTTGGTGCAAAATCCAGCACTGCGCCATCGATTAGAAGACACCGAGGCGAACAACACTGGTTTTCACTAATTTCATTGCAATCCTAAAGCACACTAGATTATGAAATTTCTCAATATCGATTTCCAACGCGTAGGTTGGTTACTGCGTCAAATAGTATCGGAAAATTGGAAGACTCAGGTGCGTTATTACCTAGGTATCCAAATAGGTTTTCTCATTGCTCTTCTCGTATTCGTTTTCAATGCCCTCCACGGCATTTACAACAGTTACAATCACTACAGTCAAGATGATGTCGCAAATACATTGTGGAGAATGTCGGATAGTATGTCAGTCATTGGTACTATGGCTCTTTTTGCAGCATTTATTTTTAGTGCGTCGGCAGTCTTTTCGCTCAAGACAGAACGTAGCAAAAGAATTGTTCAACTGATGATTCCTGCCACAACAGCAGAAAAAGTGCTTTCTCGTTTCATTTACTATAATCTCGGCGCAATTGTTCTCTCCTTCACAGCACTCTTGATCACGGATGCAGCGGGATGCCTTATCGTGGAAGTTTTGAGGCTTCGACTATACGTGGTTCATTCCACGAACGCTAAATGATATCAGTCATACTTTCATTCCAGAGCTTCTCCCATCAACAGACCTTCATCCATCCAAAGGAGAATGGACGCTGTACATCTACCCAATCTTTTTCCATTATCGTTTTATGGAGCTTCTACCTTTGGGGTGGCGCCGTCTTCCGCAAAAAGTCGTTTATTATGACGTCCTTGGTCTGCTTCATCATCTTTGTGGTCTTTATCACCTTTGGAACAATTGTGGTGCTCAAAAAAACATGAGTAATGGTCCCACTGGTACAGAACATTTTGCTATCTGTACTGAGTCTCCTTAATAAGATTTATTTTCTCATTGCCGGACTCTGGTTCGTATTGAATCTCTATTTCGCCTACCGCATTCGTAAACGCGCATCACTGATGCCTCGTCATTGGTATGGTCAATAAGGCACTATCTTCAAAAAAACAATAATATCACCCTATGAATTTCCACGAAGGCTATCCCATCTATCTGCAAATAGCAGAACGCCTGATGGACGAAATCCTCGCTGGACTGTACAAATCCGACGAACGAGTGCCAGGGGTTCGCGACTATAGTGCCCTGCTACAAGTCAATGTGAACACCACGGTGAAGGCTTTTGACGTGTTAGTGCAGAAAGGTATTCTCTACAACAAACGCGGCTTAGGCTCATTTGTGAGTGAAGATGCACGGCACATCATAAGTAATTCACGCCAAGACGATTTGCTCAACAAATTGCTCCCCGATTTGGCGCACCAAATGCAGCATTTAAACATCCCACTAGAGAAGGTAATAGGTCGCTTGCAGCAATTGCTCAACACACCACAAGGATCTCTCAACAACGTGGCAGAAAATACTGCGAAAGTCTAGGCGATTTGGGCAAAACCCAAATCGGTCATTAGACCGTTATAGTACTTCTCGATATAGAGGAGATAGCTTCCTGTCATCTTTCATTTTTTGTTGGCATCTTGTTTTCCGTTCGTTCTCGACGTAGCCCGCTACGCCTTCGAACTAACAACAAACCATCTGCTCAACAATCAAATGAAATCTGTTCAGGATCTAAAGACCGATTTGGGTTAAACTCCAAGATTTCTCCAAGACAAACTATTTATCAACACCAATAATTTCGCTTATGAAACGAAAGGTATTATTAGTTGCTGTGGCTATGCTCAGCACCTTACTCTGCATTTCATGCGATTTTTATCCCGCAAATCGCAAGCAGGCAACATCATTACTTCAACATCCTCAACCTCGCAAGGAGGAAACACCATCACTCTTGGCAATTTGGGACATTTTGATGGGGTGAAGGTGGCAGATGGCATCACACTGAAATATGTGGCAGAAGGCACACCCAACATCACGGTAACAACAAGTAACATCTCACCTTCAGACGTGATGGTGCGCGTGGACGATGACGAATTGAAGATCAACTATTCCAACGCAATTCAGGTGGCAAACGAGAAAACCGTGGTCACTATCACGGGCTATGCTATCAAAGCCTTTGAGCTCGACAACGGCGGTATGATAGACATTGCTCAACCGCTCAATGTGGGTGGCAAACTTAGTTTTGAGCTCAACAATGGCGGCATAATGAAATTGGTGAGTGCTAAGGCATCAGAATTGGATGTGGAAGTGAACAACGGTGGTATATTCCAAATCGGAAATGTGGAAGCCGCCAAGTTGGAAATGAACGTGAAGAATGGTGGTAACATCAACGTGAACGGTGCCACGGTGAGCGAATCTGATGCCGAAGTGTCAAATGGCGGTGATATTACACTAGCGGGCACTGCCAATGTGAGTAAATATCAAATCAACAATGGCGGAAAGATTCAAGCAGAAAGTTTGAAGAGCAAACGCGCTGCTGTGGAAGTCTACAATGGCGGTACGCTCCACTTCAACGCACAAAGTGTGTTCAAACAAGCTGTGATGAACGGTGGTCAGGCTCAAAATCATTTCAAATAAACCCAAAGGCTGTTGTAATAGACATCACCTTATTCTATTTCTTTTGCTCTGGACACCTCATTGCCCACCACACGGCACTGAGGTGTCCGAGTATAAGTATACCATTCAGCTTCGTGCGTTAGACAGTCACGCTTCTCAACCCAATACACAAGTTTTGCATTATGATTCACATCAAAAACCTACATAAGACTTATCAAGCTGCACAACCCTTGCACGTACTCAAAGGCATAGACTTAGACATCGAAGAAGGGGATTTTGTGAGCATTATGGGAAGTTCGGGTTCTGGCAAATCAACCCTGCTCAACATATTGGGCATACTCGACACCTATGATGAGGGGGAATACTATATTGCTGACACGCTCATCAAAAATCTGTCGGAAAATAAGGCCGCAGAGTATAGAAATCGTATGATAGGTTTCATTTTTCAGTCGTTCAATCTCATCAACTACAAAACAGCGTTGGAGAATGTGGCACTTCCGCTTTACTACCAAGGGGTGTCGCGCAAGAAGCGAAACCTGCTGGCGATGGAACAGTTGGAACGATTAGGATTGAAAGATTGGGCGCATCATTTGCCCAACGAATTGTCGGGCGGACAAAAGCAACGTGTGGCAATAGCGCGCAGCATCATCACCAACCCTCAAATACTGCTGGCAGACGAACCTACTGGAGCTTTGGACTCTACGACCTCGAGTGAGGTGATGCAATTGCTCACCGATCTCAATGCGGAGGGTCGCACCATCATTGTGGTGACTCACGAAAGCGGTGTGGCTTATCGAACGAAACGCATCATTCACCTCTCGGATGGCGTGATTGGGCGCATCGAAGAAATGATCCCAATGCGCTGCAACCATTTGGAGATTTGATGAAATAGCCGCATCACATCCCAACCTTATGACTTTTTCCAAGAAAGTTTGCCTTTCTTGTCACTCCTATAACATAGCGCACTATGTGGCACGACATTTTCATACGACTCCAACAAAACAAGCTCCGCACTGCTCTCACGGGGTTAAGTGTGTCGGTGGGCATCTTTCTGCTCATCGTATTGCTCGGCGCAGGCAATGGGCTGATTCATGCCTTTAATCACAACAATCAGATGTTTAGCACCGATGCTATATCCATCTACCCAGGCTATACATCTAAGCCCTTCAAAGGTTGGAAAGAAGACCGCAACATTAAGTTTGACAACATAGACGTTGTCAACACTGCAGTGGTGGCAAAGAGCAAGGTGAAGTCTACTGCTGGTAAACTAACTAGCTCAGAAAAAACAGCTTCTGCACACCAACATTATTTCAAAACAACCCTATACGGACAATCTCCTGAAGCCTACAACATAGAACGATTATCCCTCGCAAAAGGACGCTATATCAATGAACTAGACCTCAAAGAGCAACGTAAAGTGGTGGTGATACCCGACTATAGTGCAGAAGAAACATTCGGCAGCATCGAGGCAGCTATCGGCGACTATCTGAACATCGACTCTGTGTCCTACCAAGTGGTGGGAGTACTGGAATCGAATGGTAATAAAGGACAGAGCCGATGCCATATCCCTTTTAGCACATTCCGCACCATCTTTCACTCGGGCTTTGAGGTTCCAGAAATTGTGGTACAAACATATAAACCTGAAGAGGATGAATCTTTTGAGGCTTTGAGAGCGGTATGGTGTAAGAGTTTAGGGGCTCGCCATGATTTCGCAGAAGACGACGAAAGTGCAGTATGGATATCCAGTGTTGCTCAAGGAGCAAAAGAGCAAATTTAGCTTTGACGATGCTCGAACGTGCATTGTGGGTGGTCGGATTGCTCACGCTGATGAGCGGTGTGGTGAGTATTTCGAACATTATGCTCATCACCGTAAAAGAAAGGACTAAAGAATTTGGTATCCGCAAAGCACTGGGCGCACGTCCTTGGGCGATACTTCGCGGTGTACTCGCAGAAAGTGTAATCATCACGCTATTCTTTGGCTACATCGGTCTTGTAGCTGGAATTGCTGCCACCGAATGGATGAATGTAGTGTCAGGGCAACAAGTCACTGAATTTCTCAATTTCAGATTCTACACCTTCCTTGACCCTACGATTGACATGAGTGTTGCCTTCTCTGCTTTGTTGACACTCATCATCGCTGGACTCTTGGCAGGCTTCTTCCCTGCAAGACGAGCGGTGAAAATCAAGCCTATTACGGCACTCAATGCCAAATAATAATGCTCCACTCTCCAAAATTCAAGACTATGACTATATTCGATCTCGACAAATGGTCTGAAATCTGGCAAACCCTGAGTCGCAACAAATCGCGCTCCTTGCTCACTGCCTTCGGAGTATTTTGGGGTATCTTTATGCTCACAATCCTCATGGGTGGTAGCAATGGTTTTCGAGCTATACTAGAAGCCAACTTCAATGGTTTTGCACAAAATTCGTATTTCTTCATGCCGGGGAAAACGACAAAACCCTATAAGGGATTCCAAGTGAACCGCTCTTGGATGTTGCACTTGAGCGATGTGGATGCGCTCCCCAAACAAGTGCCCGGGGTGAAACTCGCTACGCCTATGGTGTTGGGGCTCTTCACAGAAATGACCCACAAGCAACATAAGGAGGATGTATCCCTGAAAGGAGTATACCCCAACTATGATCAAATTGAAAATCCTCACATCGTGATGGGGCGTTTCATTCAGATGGCTGATGTGGTGAATCAGCGACGTGTATGTGTGCTCAGTAAAAACATTGCATCGCGACTCTTTCCCAACGATCCTAACCCTCTAGGAAAGTACGTACAATCTGGTGGTATGTATCTGCAAGTGGTGGGGGTGTCTCACATCATCAGTAACTTTGGTGTGGGTGGGAATAGCAGCTATTCGGTGTTTATCCCTTTCTCTGTAGCTCAAAACTTAACGAAATCGGGCAATGACATCGCTATTATCGGAGTGGTGGTGAAAGATAATGTGTCGATTAGCAGTATTCAACCACAAATGGAAAGATTTTTCTGTGAACGACACTCTGTGGATCCTACAGACACCGCAGCCTATATGAGCATCAACATGGAATCGATGTTTCAAATGGTGACAGCGCTGTTTTCGGGCATCAACATCCTTGTATGGCTCATTGGTGTCGGCACCTTGCTCTCTGGCGCCATTGGTATCTCCAACATTATGATGGTAGTCGTGAAAGAGCGCACTACAGAAATAGGCATTCGTCGCGCCATCGGTGCCAAACCACGCGACATCCTCTCTCAAATTATGACAGAGAGTGTGGTCATTACTCTACTTGCTGGCATAGGTGGCATCATTATATCGGTGTGGATTTTGAGCGGTATAGACATAGCTGCACATTCTATGACGGAATCTTACCCGAGTGGCGGATTCTTCATCAGCTTCCCAGTAGCGGTTGGAGCATTGTTTGCCCTTTCCATCATTGGTGTTTTAGCAGGCATAGCCCCTTCGCTTCGAGCACTTGCCATCAAACCGATTGATGCCATCCGCGATGAATAAGACCCTTTTAGCACAACCTCATTCTTTCCTCATATTCCTAATAACAAGTTATATTCTTGCATCATGAAAAAAGCAATTAAAATCATTGGTCTCATCCTTCTTGGAGTGATTTTTATTGGCACCTTTGTCTTCCTCTACAATAAGACGCAAAAGAAAGAAGCAACTTTTGAAGAGATTGCTCCTTCCTACAACGACCTTCAACGCACCACCGTGGCAACGGGGACGATAGAACCGCGCAACGAAGTGGACATTAAACCACAGATTTCTGGCATCGTGGCGGAACTCTACAAAGAAGCTGGACAGTCAGTGAAAAAAGGAGAGCTGATAGCGCGTGTGAAAGTGATTCCAGACATGAGTTCGCTCAACTCGGCAGAAAATCGTGTGCGATTGGCGCAACTGAACTTGGCACAAGCTCAACGCGACTACAACCGCAACAAACAGCTCCACGATCAGCAGCTCATTTCTACCGAAGAGATGGAGAAATCGCACTTGGCTCTTCGTCAAAACAAAGAAGAATTGGCGAATGCAACAGAGGCACTGCAAATTCTTAAAGAAGGTGTGAGCCGCTCCATGGCAGCACAATCCACAACATTGGTTCGTTCTACGATTGATGGCATCATCCTTAATATCCCTGTGAAAGTTGGTAATTCGGTGATTATGAGCAACACCTTTAACGAAGGTACAACGATTGCGACGGTGGCAAACATGAAAGACTTGCTCTTCAAAGGCACCATTGACGAAACGGAAGTGGCTTTGCTCACTAATGGAATGTCCATGGACATCTCCGTCGGTGCTTTGCCCGATGCTACGTTGTCTGCAAAGTTGGAATTTATTGCCCCTAAAGTGAGCGCTGGCACCCAAAGTAATCAGTTTGAAATCAAGGGGGCTATTGCCCCCAACAGTGGTCATCAGCTCCGCGCTGGCTATAGTGCCAACGCAACCATCGTATTGGGAGGCTCGCAAACACGTGCTCACAGTGCCCGAAAGTGCGATTGTTCACGAGAACAACAAGACCGTAGTTTATGTGGTGACAAGCAAGCCAGGCGCTGTTCCTCAAACATTTGAACGTCGAGAGGTGACTGTTGGCTTGTCCGATGGCGTAAACATAGAGATTGTTAAAGGACTCACCACCAAAGACCGTGTGCGCGGCAACCAACAAGAAGCAACCACTGACCAATAAATCTAATGGTCGGTCATATTCTTAAGGTTTCATCCCTCATACACTAGTCTCGATTATGAAGAAAATCATATTTATGCTCCTCACAGCAGGCTTTCCGCTAATGGTTGGCGCGCAAACGCTTACGCTGCGCCAATGCATAGACCGCGCAGTGGCATGCAATGTCAGTGTGCGACAAGCCCAAGTGGGACAACAGCAGCAAAAGATAGCCCTGGAGTCTGCCAAACAAGCTAGACTTCCCCAAGTGGGCGGTAGTTTTAACCAAACCTATCGCTCGGACGCGGACTCACCGCCAACAACACTTATGATACGCGCAACACCTACTCTTCCTCCTTGGGAGTGCACGCTGATATGCCGCTCTTTACGGGCTTTCGTATTGGCAACGAGCGCAAACGCGCAGAACTCAATCTGAAAGCTGCGATAGCAGACATCGAACGTCTGAGTGAAAGCCTGGGATTGCAAGTGACACAAGCCTATTTCCAAGTACTCTACCAACAAGAATTACTGCAACAAGCAAAGACCAACTTGCAGCTATCTCAACTCCAAGAGAGTCGACTTGTTGGTTTGATTCAGTCAGGCAAGGCGGCACAAGTGGAACTCAGTGAGGCGCAATCGCGAGTGGCGCAAGACCAAGCCTCTATTGTACAAGAAGAGAGTCAATATAACTTGGCACTACTCGAACTCTCTCAATTGCTCGAGTTCTCTACACCTGATAGTTTACATATAGCTTCGCCTGCATCACTTCAACTTCCTCATCTGCCAGAAAGTGCTGATGCAGTGTTTGCACTCGCACTTCCCCAGCGTCCTGCGCTGCAAGTGGCAAAACTTCGCACAGAAGCTGCACAAATGGGAGTGAAGGTGGCACGTTCGGGTTATCTTCCTACCCTTTCCGTCTCTGCTGGTCTGGGCACTAATTACTACAATACTTCTGGATTTACCAACGAAGCATTTAATAGACAGATTCGCAACAACTTCGCTTCCTCTCTTGCACTCTCACTCAGCATCCCCATCTTTGATCGATACAGCACGCGCAATAGTGTGAAACAGGCAAAACTCGAAGTGGTGAATCAACAACTGGAGGAAGAAAATCTCAAAAAAACGCTGTATAAAGAGATTCAAAACGCATATTACAATGCGGTGGCAGCACAACAAAAGTGGGCTGCAGCAAAGACGGCAGAGCAGGCTTCGGAAACCACCCTCAATCTCGTGACGAAGAAATACGAAGCTGGGAAAGCTAATGGCACGGAATACGACGAAGCCCGTAAAAAACACACCAGCGCTGCTACTCAACGGCTCACAGCTTACTACGACTATATGTTCCGCACCAAGATTCTAGATTTCTACGCTGGCGAACCGTTGCAATAAAGGATAGCTTTATATCGTATACTTAGCACCATGCCACAATCGTTACTCAGTGCCAATCAGCATATCCTTTTAGGATAGCGAAGATTACTCAGAAAAACTCCACAATAATAAAAAGGAGTTCCTTCTTTTTCTAAAAATCTCCGAGTTTCACATTGATAACTCGGAGATTTTTCTGCTTTAACTGCATAAGTATAGAGAATATATGGAAGAGCTGTCGAAAAAAATCACTATATTGTAGAAAATGATTGGCGAATAAACTTAATACCAAATAAAATGCGTATCTTTGTAAAGTCAAAGAGACAAACGACCTAGTCGATAATTATTATATCAAAAACAACATATACACTATCTTTCCACCATGAGAGTTATCATCGAACCCGATTACGCAAAATTGTCGCAATGGGCAGCTGATTACGTTGTGAATAAAATCAACTCAGCAAAGCCAACCGCAGAAAAACCTTTCGTTTTGGGATTGCCCACAGGTTCTAGCCCCATCGGCATGTACCAAGCCATCGTTAAGGCTTACCAAGAAGGTCGCGTAAGCTTCAAGCATGTTGTCACCTTCAACATGGACGAATATGTGGGTCTTCCTGAAGAACACCCTGAAAGCTACCACTCTTTCATGGCAACCAATCTTTTCAAACATATTGATTGTCCAAAAGAAAACATCCATATCCTCAATGGAAATGCCAAAGATTTAGTCGCTGAATGCGCAAATTACGAAAAGATGATTGCTGACTTTGGTGGTATCGACCTTTTCCTCGGTGGTATTGGTCCTGATGGTCACATTGCTTTCAACGAACCTTTCTCTTCACTCAACAGCCGTACACGCGAAAAGACACTCACAACTGACACTCGCATCGCTAACAGCCGTTTCTTCGGTGGCGATCCAAATGCTGTTCCTGCTACCGCTCTCACTGTAGGTGTTGGCACAGTGATGTCTGCTAAAGAAGTTCTCATCCTCTGCAACGGACACAACAAGGCTCGCGCTCTGCAAGCTGCTATCGAAGGTCCTGTTTGTCAAGCTTGGACTATCTCTGCTTTGCAAACTCACCCTCACGGAATTATCGTATGTGACGAGGCGGCTTGCGAAGAAATCAAAGTAGGTACTTACAAGTACTTCAAAGACATCGAAAAAGATAACTTGTAATCCCTACATTTTATCACTTCACTCTTTTCTTAGCGTGTCTTTGCTCCGCCTTCTCATAGGTGAGCAAAGACACGTTGCTGTTTTTAGAAGACTGTTCGTCTTGCAAGGAAGCCCAAGTGACTCCGATTTTCAGCCCTCGTACTTCTGAAAACAGATACACTCACTTTGCTTCTCGGAGCAAAGATTTTTCACCTTTTTTCCATAGACATGCACCCTATTCATCTGATGCCGAAACCTGCTGGTTCGGCGTGCAATTTGGACTGCACTTATTGCTATTATCTCGAAAAACAAAAACTCTATGCTGCCTCTGGCAGACAAGAGATGAGCGATGAGTTGCTGGAAAAATATATCCATGATTATATTGCAACGCAGCCCACCGACAACGTGCTTTTTACATGGCATGGTGGCGAACCACTTATGCGTCCGATGAATTTTTACGAACGTGCCTTGCGCCTACAAGAGAAACATGCACAAGGAAAGACTATAGAAAATGCGTTACAAACGAATGGAACTTTACTCACACTAAACTGGTGCAATTTTCTCAAAGACAACAACTTTCTCGTTGGCATATCCATAGATGGAACGCAAGAAATGCACGACCATTATCGAATATCAAGATCGGGACATGGCACCTGGCGACAAGTGATGCGCGGAGTGGAGCTTCTGCAACGCTGTGGTGTGGATTGGAATGCGATGGCAGTGGTGAATGATTTCAATGCACTGCATCCCTTAGAGTTTTATCGCTTCTTCAAAACCATTGGTTGCGATTACCTGCAGTTCACTCCTATTGTTGAACGCATCTATCGCCATCCTGATGGTAGACTCTTGGCTTCTCCCATCGAAGGACTGACTACAGCGGAAATGGCTCCTTTTAGTGTCTCACCCAAAGCATGGGGCAACTTTTTTTATGCACGATTTTCGATGAATGGGTGCGTCACGATGTTGGTAATTTCTTCGTGCAGATATTTGATTCCACCCTCGCAGGATGGATGGGGGTGCCAGGAAGTTTGTGCACAATGGCAGAAACTTGTGGACATGCCACTGCCATGGAACACAACGGTGATGTTTATGCTTGCGATCATTATGTGTTCCCCGAATTTAAGTTGGGAAACATCATGGAGAAATCCTTGGAATCCATGGTGTTTAGTGAAGAACAAAAGACTTTTGGCGAAAATAAACGCAAACTCCTAACGCAACAATGCAAGATGTGCGAATGGCGATTTGCTTGTAACGGAGACTGTCCTCGCACTCGTTTCACACAAAGTCAAGATGGCGAATGGGGACATCCCTATCTCTGCGAAGGTTGGCAACAGTATTATCATCATGTGGCACCATACATGGACTTCATGAAACGACAACTTCAAGCAAATTTGCCTCCAGCCAACATTATGAATGTGCTAGCAAAGCACGGAAAACTATAGGGTTTCCGCCGTAGGGTTTGGCAGAATGAAGAATAAATGCTAAATTTGCAGGAAGATATAAAGGCGTTTTTCAGAAGAAACGTCCTAACGAATCCATTATCAACGAAATTACGAGCATCTTTTGTGCTCTCCAAGCTACAACCCTATGGGAATTTTCTCTAAATTCTTTGGTGGCTCCTCAAAAAGCGTGCAAGAACAAGGCTGGCGCGTGGGAGGAACTGAGGATTTCATGACGCTTATACGCGTATACTACCAAGCCGTTATGGCTTCTTCTTTTGGTCTTCGCGACCTCCGTGCCCTACCCGATTTAAGGATCTTCAAACAAACACTTAAGGTGCAGACCCTCAACAACAAGATTGGTCTCGCTGAAAAGAATAAGTGCAAGAAGATGATGAATGAGATTTATGGCATCTCCGACAATTTCTTCAAAGAAATTGATGATAGCATCAAGCGTCGTTGCAGAAATGTGAACGACATGCAGACATATCTCTTTCAGTTTCAAGGTTTCACCCAAGAATTGATGATGCTAATGGGCAACTTAATGAACTGGAAGTTCCGTCTTCCCTCATTTCTCCGTGGTGCATTGCGAAATCTCACAGAAAAATCTGTGCGTGACATCTTCACCAAAAACTCTTGGAGTGATGCGAGTGTGCAGAAAGCCGTAATGAACGTGCGTGGCTACCAAGCTCAACTTGGATATTCACAAGCATGGATGACAGAGTTCGTCTACAACGTGCTTATGCTCGCAAAGAAAGAGCCAAAGTCTGACCCGAAAGATGCGTAAACTTTGGCAAGAGTATTCATTGAAGAATTCATGACTGCCTATGACTGCCGAAGAAGAAAAGATATTACATCTATTTGAAACGCATGTTCGCCAGCTCATCATCAAGCATAAAGACACGCTTGAACACAATAAAAAGCTTAATCAGGCTTTAACAGAAGAGAAAACACGCGTTCAAGAATTGGAACAACGTATTGCAACTCTCGAACAGCAATATGCAAATCTCAAAATGGTCAAGATGATAGAAATCACAACGGCTGAAAACCAAGCAGCACAGAAGCGAATCAATAAGCTGATTCGAGAAATCGATAAGTGCATTGCTTTGCTAAATGTGTAAGTTTGACAGCAGATTGACATGCCCAACACTAGCGATAAGTTACAAATCAGATTGCTGATAAATAACCAGCCATACATGTACACAGTGCCTCGTGAAAAGGAGGAACTGTTTCGCAAGGCAGCTGACATGATTAACAGCAAATTTAATGTCTACCGCACAGCACAGCCTAATCACAGTGCAGACCGCTATAGTACTACGGTGCTGGTAGACTTTGCCATGCAAATTCTCCAAATGCAACAGGAGAAAAGCGTGGACCCCCTAGTAACTTCTATGAAGCAGCTCAACTTAGAAGTTGAAGAAGCACTCAAGGAGGAATAAAAGATTGGAAGCATTCTGCGACACTCTTCCATCACCCCTACAACAATAACCGCAACAAGACATAATTCTATACAAAGATAATGACCTACTTTATCATAGCTTTAGTAGCGCTCTTAGTGGGCGGAAGCGGAGGCTATCTCTGTTTTCGCTACGTTTTGACGTCTATCTACAAACACAAACTCGACGAAGCCACAAAAGAGGCAGACGTAATCAAGGAGAAAAAGCTTTTAGAAGTCAAGGAGAAGTTCTTGAACAAAAAGGCTGAACTTGAAAAAGAGGTTCAACAACGCAATCAACATATACTCCAAACGGAGAATAAGTTGAAACAACGCGAAATGAGTCTCAACAAGCGACAAGAAGAAATCAATCGCTCGAAGCAAGAATTGGACACTCACCAAAATCGTGTCAAGAATCAAGAGGCGCTGCTGCAACGTAAAGAAGAAGAGCTTAGCAAAATGCACCAGCGCGAAATTGAAAAGCTCGAGGAACTCTCTGGCATATCTGCAGAGGACGCTAAAAATCAACTCATTGAGGGTCTGAAAGCAGAGGCACACAGCCACGCTCAAAGCTACATCAATGAGATTATGGATGAAGCTAAAATCAATGCAAACAAAGAGGCCAAACGCATTGTCATTCAGACTATCCAGCGTGTTGCTACAGAAACAGCCATTGAAAATAGTGTTACCGTTTTCCACATCGATAACGATGAAGTGAAAGGTCGCATCATCGGACGTGAAGGTCGTAACATTCGCGCACTTGAAGCAGCAACTGGTGTAGAAATCGTTGTTGACGACACTCCTGAGGCCATCCTGATTAGTGCATTTGACCCAGTACGTCGCGAAATTGCTCGTTTGGCGCTTCACCATCTCATCTCAGATGGACGCATCCACCCTGCTCGCATCGAAGAAGTTGTATCAAAGGTGTCTAAGCAAGTGGACGAAGAAGTGATTGAGACCGGTAAACGTACCGCTATTGATTTGGGCATCCATGGTCTTCACCCCGAGTTAATTCGTATCGTGGGTAAGATGAAATATCGCTCCTCTTATGGACAAAACTTGTTGCAACATGCTCGTGAAACCGCAAATCTCTGTGGTATCATGGCAGCAGAACTTGGTTTGAATCCTAAGAAAGCGAAGCGTGCCGGTCTGTTGCACGACATCGGCAAAGTACCCGATGAGGAAACAGAATTGCCACACGCACTTTACGGAGCAAAAAAATTGCAGAAAAAAATACAAAGAAAAGCCCGATATCTGCAATGCTATTGGAGCGCACCATGACGAAATTGAAATGACGTCTCTTATAGCGCCTATTGTACAAGTTTGCGACGCTATCTCTGGTGCACGCCCTGGTGCACGTCGAGAAATCGTAGAAGCTTATGTAAAGCGCTTGAATGACTTAGAGAATATTGCCATGAGTTATCCAGGCGTAGTGAAAACCTATGCCATCCAGGCAGGTCGCGAACTGCGCGTGATTGTTGGTGCAGATAAGATTGACGACAAGGAAATAGAAAACCTCTCCAACAACATCGCTACACGCATCCAAAACGAGATGACTTACCCTGGACAGGTAAAAATTACCGTCATCCGTGAGACGAGATCAGTGAGCTACGCTAAATAATTCTGTTCCGTATCTGGAGAAGGCAATGCAAAAAAGTGCATGCCTTCTTCATTTCTTTGCGCTTATAATACAATAAAAACAGTAACGTAGCGTTAGCCTACTAAACAATCGATGAGGAAGTCCACATAGTATGGAGATACCTCTTTCTTGTTAGTCATGCAACAACACCATAGCTCTAAAACCTCAGACTCTATATGTCATGAAGTTCGAGATACGATGAAGAAGCCGTTTCTTCTTCATCGCGTCTCGAAACGACTTTTTGATTTGTTCTTTTCCTTTGTCGGTATTGTCATTATTTCTCCCATCTTTTTAGCAGTGTTGATACTCCAGTGGTTGACAACGCCAGGGACTCCTTTTTTTAGACAAGAACGCATAGGGAAAGGTGGAAAGCCCTTTCACATCATTAAATTCCGTACGATGGAACTTAATGCAGAAGCAGATGGACCACAGTTGGTCAATATCAACAACTCTACTCGCTTCACTCGTTGTGGGCAATTTTTGCGAAAACATCATTTGGACGAACTTCCTCAACTTTGGAATGTTCTTATAGGCGATATGTCGTTCGTTGGCTATCGTCCAGAACGTGTCTTTTTCATCAAGCAAATCATGGAACGCGACAATCGTTATGCTTTGCTCTACTCCACACGCCCTGGTATCACTTCAGAAGCCGCAATTTACAATGGTTATACTGATACCATAGAAAAAATGTTGCGTCGTCTAGAAATGGACCTCGACTACCAAAATCGCCTCTCACTTTGGACTGATTTGAAAATCATCTTTACTACTGCTGTTGTGCTCTTCACAGGCAGACAGGATGCGTCGCAAAATCCCTAGCCAAAATAATCTTATGAAAGCATTCAAATACTTCCTTCTTTCTCTCTCCTTCTTGTTTTGTAGTGGACAGCTCTACGCGCAGTCCACTATGACAGATAGCCAAATCATGGACTATATCGTCAAAGAAAATGCCAAAGGAACACCTCGTTCTCAAATTGTGACTCAACTCATGGAGCGAGGGGTGACGGTGGATCGAATTCAAAAAATTCGTCGCAACTATGAACGCCAACAAAAGAAGGAAGTACAAGGTGCTGTCAACATTTCTGGTGTTGACAGTAAAACAGCTAAGCGGTTGCGCCAAAAACAATGGCGAAGAAAGAGAAGACCCCAAGAAGAACAACAAAGACTTTCCCACAAAAAATAAAGCGAAGGTGGACGAGAAGAGTTTGACGCCCCATCAACGCAAACTTCATCGCGAACAACTCGAGTTTGATCTAGACGAATCACTCAATTTCATACTTCCAGATTCACTAGAAATGTATGAAAAAGAGATGCTTACAGTACCACAAAAGAAAAAAGTCTTTGGACGCGACATCTTCAACAGCAAAAAACTCACATTCGAACCCGAAATGAATATTGCCGCTCCCAACGATTATCGTTTGGGACCTGGAGATGCTGTCTATATTGATGTGTGGGGAGCTTCACAAAAAAACAATTTGAAGCCACTGTTTCTCCCGAAGGCGTTGTGACCCTCGAAGGCTACGGTCCTGTAAACGTAAACGGATTGACAATAGCACAAGCCAACCAAAGACTTCGCAACACACTCGGTGCACGTTTTGGAGGCTCACAAATCAAACTTACCGTAGGACAAACTCGCACTATCACTGTCAATGTGATGGGTGAAGTAAAAAATCCTGGTACCTACACTGTTTCAGCATTTGCAACTGTATTCCATGCACTCTATATGGCTGGTGGCGTTAACGACATCGGCACACTTCGTGGCATCAAAGTACTCCGAAAAGGACGCTTAGTTTCTACAGTTGATATCTATGACTACATCCTTAATGGTCGCCTGTCGGGCAACATCCGTCTCACCTCCGATGATGTCATCTATGTCGACACTTACGACTGCCTCGTAAACATCACAGGTAAGGTAAAGCGTCCAATGTATTATGAAATGAAGAAAACCGAAAGCGTCAATACCCTTTTGAAATACGCAGGTGGTTTTACTGGAGATGCCTACAACGGCAACGTCACCCTCATCCGCAAAACAGGAGGAGAAATGAGTATTTATAGCCTCAACGAATTTGAACGTGGCAAATTTCAACTCCAAGATGCCGACTCGGTTTCAGTAGATTCTGTGCTCAATCGCTACAAAAACCTTGTCGAACTGCGCGGTGCTGTGTTCCGTCCAGGAAAATATCAAATGGATGGCAACATTTCAACCGTTCGTCAGCTCATTGAAGCTGCTGGAGGACTTACTGAAGAAGCAATGCCTGCTCGTGGCATCATTCACCGCTATCGTGCAGATCGTACATTGGAAGTGAAAAACTTCAACGTAGGCGAACTGCTGCAACACAAAGAAGCAGACATTCCCCTTCAAAATGAAGATGCCATCTTTATACCTTCGCGCAAAGACACTAATGAAGAATTACTGCTCACCATCAACGGCGAAGTGAGATATCCAGGTTCTTACCAGTATGCTGCAAATAGCAGTATTGAGACACTCATCTTACAAGCTGGTGGTTTGACCGACAAAGCGAGTATAGCGAAGGTGGATATTGCTCGACGTTTCCGAGACAAAAAAGCAGTATCATCTGGCGAACAAGTGGCACAATTCTTTAGCTTCTCATTGAAGGATGGTTTTATCATCGATGGTACCCCTGATTTCACACTCCAACCTTTCGATGAAGTCTACGTTCGTACCTCACCGGGCTATGTAGAACAACAGCATGTAAAAGTAGAGGGAGAAGTACAATTTGAAGGGACTTACGTAATCACCAAAAAGAAATATAGACTCTCTGACCTCATCACTGCTGCAGGTGGACTCACAAAAGAAGCCTATGCTAAAGGCGCTCGTCTGGAACGTCAACTCACTGATGTGGAGAAGCTCAAACAACAAGAGTTAATCAAAATTGCCACCCTCAACGACAGCACCGACATTCGCAAAATTCAAATTAACGATGTGCCTTATGTAGCGATTCACCTAGAATCTGCCATGACCAATCCTGGCGACGACCGCTGGGACGTCATTCTTCGCGAAGGCGATCGCCTCATCATTCCACAGTTCACCAACACTGTGAGCGTAAGTGGTGAAGTGATGTACCCCACTACCCTAGCCTACACTCCTGGCGCCAGCCTTTCACACTACATCGATCAATGTGGTGGTTATAGTCTGAAGTCAAAGAAAAGCAGAGTGTTTGCCATCCAAATGAATGGTACCGTGAAGCGCGTGCGCTCTTCTCGAGACATTCAGCCCGGTAGCAACATCGTGGTTCCTGCCAAGCCTAAGCGTCAAGGTATGAATCTAACTCAGCTCATTTCTCTGGTCATGAGTCTGACTACTCTCGCAGCAGTGGCAATAAGTGCATTGAAAAAGTAAGTATAAACTTAGAAAATAATGGCAAAGAGCATCAACGTATATCTATTTTGTAAAAGTGCTATATTTCCCAACCTACGTTACTATCTCATTTGGTCGTTTCTCATCACGGCTATAATGGGTATATATGTATTTAGCTTACCTCGCACTTATGAATCTTCTACCAAAGTAATTCCAGAAACAACTTCTGAAAATGGAATAAGTTTGCCCAAAAGTCTTTCTGGACTATCTTCTCTTGCCGGAATTTCATTAGGTAATGCAGGAGGAAAAGATGCAATCAACCCAGATATATACCCCGACATCTTCAACTCGACCACGTTTATTGTTGATGTGCTCAAGCTAAAAGTAAAGAATGTCAAGGGACAAACAATGACATTCCATCAATACCTAGTTTCTGCATCTCCACAACCATGGTGGAAAACTCAATTTAATAAGGGAAAATCAGAAAACAAAGAACTTCTTAAACCAATTTCACCTACTCATTTCACCAAAGACCAAGAGACGCTGATTAAGACTGTGCAAATAGTATTGTTTGCAATATCGATAAACAGACGGGGATGATAGACTTAAAGACAAGAACAACAGACCCTGTTGTCTCTGCATCATTGGCAGATGCCATCATGGAGCGTTTGCAACAATATATAATAGAATATCGAACAAGCAAAGCCAAAGTAGACCTCAACTATCTAGAGCTTATTTATAAAGAAGCTCAGCAAGAATACACCAAAAAGCAACATGCTTATGCAGCTTATGCAGATAGTCACACAGATTTAACTCTAGCGTCTTACCAAACAAAACTAGAGGATTTGGAAAATGAGATGCAGAATACATACAACAAAGTAACTCAACTCGGACAACAAGTGAGTACTGCGACTGCACGCCTACAAGAACGAACTCCTGCATTTACCGTCATTCAACAAGCAGCAGTTCCTGTGCGTCCTTCTGGCCCCAAACGTATGCTCACTATGATATTCAGTCTTATGGGCACTAGTGTGCTATGCTTTCTCTATTTCTCATATAAAGGACTAAAAATGCTATAAATCAAGCGGAATGAATCAAAAGCCAACACGTACTTTAGGGGTGTTTAGTTGGAGCTTAATTGAAAACCTTTCGGGAACGGGGATAAACTTTCTCGTTAGTTTGATTCTTGCTCGCCTTCTAGGTCCCGACGTTTATGGCATCATAGCTGTTGCTCTCATCTTCGTGGCCCTCTCGAATGTTCTCATAGATGGAGGTTTCTCCAACTCTCTCATTCGTAGGAAGGTTGTTTCTTCCGAAGACTATAATACCGTTTTTGTTATCAATGTATCCATAGCTGTCTTCATCTATGGACTTTTTTTCCTACTTGCACCCTTTATTGCTAGTTTTTATAGCAATGCACAGCTAACAGAGGTTATACGATATATCTGCATCACGGTGATAATTGGAAGTTTTTCCATTGTCCCTAAAGTTTGGCTTACAAGAAATCTAGATTTTAAACGACAAGCCATAGCCTCCATTTTAAGTTCAACTTTGGGAGCTGGTGTAGGTATAATGCTCGTTTTTGCTAACTGGGGAATATGGGCTTTAGTCGCTCAACAACTTGTAAGACAATCAGTCTACACAATAATTCTACTATTGATTGTTCCTCAACGCCCTCGCTTCAGCTATTCTTCTGCATCAGCAACCAATCTGTTTGGATACGGCTCGCGCATCCTCCTATCTGGCATCATAGACAGCTTGTACAACAATTTATACCTGTTTATCATTGGTAAAATGTTTAGTCCACGGCAACTAGGTCTTTATAGTCGTTCTGAGCAATTCTCTTCTTTGATTTCAGTAAATTTCTCCATCGTATTGCAGAAAGTAACTCTCCCAATTTTCACAAAACACTTGAGTAATAGTCTGTCTTCACTGCAACAATTTTATATTCGGCTAACACACAATGTAGTGTTTCTTTCACTAGTTATTATGCTAAGCATATGTGCAGTAGCCAACAATCTAATTCTGGTCATACTAGGAACCGCTTGGGTTGAATCCACTCTCTATCTTCGCATACTCTGTTTTTCAGCTCTATTTCAGCCCCTAATCATTATCAATCAAAACATCCTTCAGGTATTCGGCTATTCTCAACTTTTTCTCAAAATAGAAGTCTTTAAGAAGTCTCTCTCATTGGTTGCCATCGCATCCTGCTTTTTCTACGACATGACTATCCTCTTGTGGTTGATGGTTATAATAGCAGCCATTTCATTTGTCATCAATGGATATTTCGCTATAAAATACTTGCCAAATATCAACTATAAGCAGCAGATGTCATCCTTCATTATCATTTGTAGTTGTGCCATTTTACCTTCAATTTCAGCTTATTTTCTAGGAACAATCTTAGTTACAAAGGCTTTATACACTTTAATCATCCAATTGCTCCTGATAATAGTTTGTAGTGGACTGATATATCTCTTACTGCGTCGAATTGGTGTACTCAACAATCCTCAACAAATCTCTTCTATGTCAGATGAATAATATAGATTCTTCCACTTCTCCATTGGTGAGTATTGTTACTGTCGTAAGAAATGCAGCCAAAGAAATTGCAAAAACACCTTTTTCTTCTATCCGCTCTATCAAAAAAACGAATATGTAGAGTATATCGTTATAGATGGTAACAGCACAGATGGCACGCAAGAAGTAGCAGCACAATATGACGACACTATAGATGTCTTTCTCAGCGAACCAGACAAAGGGATTTATGATGCAATGAATAAAGCATCTAAACTGGCAAGAGGTCATTATATTCTCAATATAAACGCTGGTGACACATTGCTATATTTACCCTACGACATTCTACAAAAACGCTGTAACCTCACAAGTGGATGTTCTATGCGGTTGTGTCAAAAACAGAGAAAGGAATTGTTGCTCCTTCATGGAGTCAGCAGTTGAAGTATTACAACACGCTCCCTCATCAAGGATGTTTCTACAGTCGCCAACTCCTTTTGACCCATCCATACAATCTGAACTACCGAATTTTTGCGGATTTCGATGTAAATCAAAGACTTTTTCAACACAAAGTCAAAAACTCTTGTCATTAGTGACATCATAGCATTTCATAGTATAAATGGTATTTCCAACAATTCCCATCATGCTACAGAGCTATTTCAAGTTATCCGCAATAACTTTGGTCTTACAGCTCTAGTGATAGCATGGTGTCATTTTAAGTTTCAAGGTCTTCGTCAACGCATCAAATATGGATTTGGTCATTCTCGTTGTTGTTTATAATCTTTCTCCTGAAGAATCTGCAACTTTGCAATCTTTGAGTGTTTGTTGTGATTTTCTGAAAATGCACAAACATAACATTATCATCCGCGACAATAGTCGCAAAGGATACTTTCAAAGTCAACATAATACCCTCTCCCAAATGCTCAATGGTGCATCATTCACCTATTGGCATGACGGAATCAATCTGTCTCTTTCAGAAATATACAACTCTGTTATCACTCAGCAGCTCAAAGCTGAACAAATCCTTGTAATATGGGATCACGACTCCCAATTTACAACAGACTATTTTATCAAACTAGCACAAGCACAAACAGAGAATAAAGATTGTGCTCTCTTTCTTCCCATTATCACCAACCACGACGAGATCGTCAGTCCAAGCAACCTATGGGGATTCAAAGGGAGCTATTGGAAGCATCCACAATATGGTCGTCTTCAAGCACAAAACCACACAGCCATCAATAGCGGTATGGCAATACGCGGCGAATACTTGCTGCATAGATTTCCGGGTTACGACACGCATCTAAAGTTCTACAACACCGACAACTATTTTATGTGGTGCTACGCGCAAACAGAAAAAATGCTTGTTGTGCTTCAGACAAACATCAATCACCAACTCAATTTCTATAGTCCTAGTGAATCGTTTTCACAACAAGCTGCACGATATTCTGAAATGAGAAGTTCAGCAATCTATCTAGCGGGACTGAAAAGTTTCTGGCTTAAACTTCTCACCTATGTTTATTACGATATTTTCTCTATCAACTTAGCATATAAACGACGCGACATTCGATATGTCTTGCTTCGCTAATCTCTAGTTTACAATGAATATTGATGTATTTCTAGTCATCGCTGCTCTAAACTGGCCTAGTTACGTCTTAGCACTTCTCATATCTATCCTTACATTACTTCCCATAATGAAGAAGCATTCGTATGGATGGCTAGACCCACTACGCATCACTTTAATCTTTGCGATGTTTGCTAATGCGGTTCCCATTTTCTTCTTATTCAACTCCCTCATCTCTGTAGAAAATTTCGTCTATTTTGTTCTGTCTGAAACACTCTTCTGGATCGGTTTCTTGGTTTTCTCACGTAAACACGCGCACTTTAACAGACAATTCAAAATACAATTCGACCAACAACTCGCATTTCAACTATATCTCATATTCTTTGCACTCTACTTCGGTTTCACTGTCCTCAACTACATCATTGTTGGTATTCCTCTATTCAGTGATAGCAGTAGACTTGCTGTCTACTCCAACTCAGGAGGTTTAGGCATATTTTCTAGATTCAACGGATTCTTCAATATATATATTTTTAGTCTATTCTTTCTATCTACTTCATTACAAACAACGAAAACTTCTTGCCAGTTGTGTTATTGCAATATGTTGCATATTTCTCGTTCTAACGGCAAGTAAATCAGCTTTTCTCAACCTAGCTTTTGCTTATTGGGGATTCCAAGTGTATTACAGAAGCCATATCCCACGCTCTCGCTATATATTTGTGACCTTCTTACTTGGTGCCTTTGCAGCTCTTTTGATTATTTTTCTTCGTTCGCTCAATGAAGAGGGCACGTGGCTTACCAGCATCATCAATATAATGGTACGTTTGGCTGCAAGTGGAGACGTTTATATGGCAGCCTATCCCAATAACACATTCGACGTTGTTCACATCACTGATCCTGCCACCACACTTTTTTCTGGTCTTCTTCAACCTCTGCGTCTCATAGACACTCCACCTCCCTCTATTGGTAACCAATTGATATGGTATCTATATCCTGATTCTGCGGGAGAAAACTATGGACCTAATGCAAGAATGCCAGTTCTTAGTTTTATCCTTATGGGTTGGGGAGGTCTTCTCCTCTCTGCTGTAGCAGGATTCATCACATCATTTCTACTTTTCAAACTTCCACAATATCTACCCAAAGGTATGATTTCAACGGCACTAATGACATACATTTACGTAACCGCCGTTTTAGGAATCACAGATTTTGCCTTGGGAATAGGACTTTGGTTCGACTTGTCTATCAATATATTCGTTCTCATCGTCTTTATTGGTTTAATCTCAAAACAACTCAGTCATTCTTCTAACCATACATTCTCTCAACAATGAATATCCTCCTCGACAATCTTATTTTTTCCTGGCAGAAGTCGGGTGGTGTTTCTGTATTCTGGGAAAATATCTTGAAACTTGCGCTTCGGCTAAAACAAACTCATTATATAGAGTTAATAGAATACCCTAATGCAGAAGACAATATAGTTCGTAAAACATTAGACCTATCATCACTCTCAACAAATGTTTTATGCCCTTTTAGTTTCAAATGGCACCGCTATCAGCATTTAGATTGGAAAGTAGCTAAAACTCCCTTTATTTTTCATTCGTCGTACTATAGAGTCTGCACAAATCCACAAGCAATCAACATTGTCACAGTACACGATTTCACCTACGAACATTTCATTTCTGGTCCAAAAAAATGGCTGCATTCTTGGCAAAAAAGACGTTCTCTGCGAGCTGCTGATGCCATAGTTTGTGTTTCGCAAAACACGTGCAATGATCTACTGCACTTTTTCCCTGAGATTCCGGAACAAAAGATTCACATCATCCACAATGGTGTTGACAAGAGTTACATACCGAAAAACAACAGTGAGCCAGAAAGTACACGTAAACAACTACAATTACCAAAGCAATATCTCTTATTTGTTGGTAATCGCGCGAGCTACAAACAATTCCCTTATGCAGCAAAGCTAGCTAAAGCAGTTAATCTTCCGCTGGTTATTGTAGGAGCACCACTCTCAAAACAGGAACGACAATTACTAGGTAATCTTCAAGTTGTTTACCAAGAGCGTAACTTTGTAGCTAACCATGAATTACAAGCATACTATTCATTAGCTACTGCTCTTGTTTACCCATCCTTGTATGAAGGTTTTGGCATACCAGTTATAGAGGCACAGCGATGTGGATGTCCAGTTATTGCCTACAATGCCTCTTCCATTCCGGAAGTAATAGGAGAAGATTATCCTCTCTTGCTTCCCAAACTAGATGTGAGCGTTGCTTCAAATTGGATTAACCAACTACTCACTAATCAAAGCTTCCGCAACAGCATTAGAACCCAAGGAATAGAGAATAGTTTAAGATTCTCATGGGATAAGATGCAAGAATCCTACCAGGCATTATACACTCAACTTTGGGCAGAATATACATCACAAACAAAATAAGTATAGTCCAGGACCAACTCACAAACATTCTGTTTCATGACCATTTCAATCATCACCGCTACCTACAATAGTGCTTCAACGATTGCTGATACCCTGCAATCGGTACTGCAACAAACGTATCAAGATTTTGAGGTTATCGTGGTGGATGGAGTGTCTTCGGATAAAACATTAGACATCATACGCTCTTTCATACCGGCTTTTCATGGAAAGCTACAGATTTTAAGTGAACCCGACAAAGGCTTATACGATGCTATGAACAAAGGGGTGAGAAGAGCAACCGGAGAGGTTGTAGGAATCCTCAATAGTGACGATTTTTTTAGTAGCAGACACAGTTTAGAATATATCGCTCAAGCCTTTGAAAATAAGGACATAGAAGCCTGCTATGGTAACCTATATTTTGTGCATCCCAATGATTTGAAAACTCCTGTACGATATTACAATTCTAATCATTTCCACCGATGGATGATGCGATTGGGATATGCTCCACCCCACCCCACGTTCTACTGCAGAAAATCTATCTATCAGCGGCATCCTCTCTTTGACCTAGATTTGAAAATCGCTGCCGATTTTGAATTGATGCTTCGGCTCATTTATGTGCAACGACTCACCACAATTCACATACCGCACAATCTCGTCACAATGCGATTAGGGGGTGCATCCACTGCTGGTTGGCGAAGTTATCTACAAGGACTCAAAGATCGTTTGAAAGCACTGAAGAAGAACAAAGTGTATTCCAACTTCTTCTTCCTTTCACTCCCCTACTGCTATAAGGCATGTCAGATGATAACGAGTCGCTTCAGACGATAAATACAGCAAATCCCCCGAAAAGACAACTGTTTGCAAGTTCTCTTTTCGGGGGATTTTTCTATTCTTCGGCATTTCAAAAACGCTCTTCCTATAGCATCAGAAAAAACGTCGGAGATTTTCTAAAAAACGTGGGAGATTTTTTCAAGAATGTCCCACGTTTTTTTCAATAACTCCTTGATTTAAGTTTTCAGTTCAAAAACAACGAGTTTCATAAGCTTATATACCGATTCTTATATGCAGAACCCATACTTTGCATAAGAGCGCACTGCGACCGGACAATGCCCAAAAACATCTTCATTAGTTGAAAAGATCATCACCACTTGTTTTCTTCTTAGGCTTCTTATCGCCAGAAGATTGAGTGCGATCAGTCTTTATTGTTGCACTATTCTTGTTCATCCCTGTTTTTGGACTCTGATCCTTGACGGGTTCAGCAGTACCATTCGGGGTATTATTTACAGGTTCCTTCGGGGCGGTAGGTTCGTGAGGAGCAGCTGCGGGGGGAGGAGGAGTATTATCACCGTGTTCTTCGCGGGGTGCCTCTCCGATACCTTCTGATAAATCAACAGAACTACTATCATGCCGTGTTGTATCGGCACTCTGATATACAAAGCGACCTTCCAAATCGGCAGGATTCACCCCTTCAGGGATACGATAGCGTGCTAAGTACTTCGGAGCAAGTGACGCATCAGACAGCACTTTCTTCATGAAAAGACCGAATATGGGGAGTGCTGTCTTAGAACCTTGCCCTAAAGCACCAGAACGGAAGTGAATCTGTCGGTATTCACCACCTACCCATGCACCACCTACGAGGTTAGGGGTCACGCCCACAAACCAGGCATCGGCATGTGAATTAGAAGTACCAGTCTTACCACCTGCATCAATGCGTCTGTTCCAGAACCACTGTCCGATGTAGTTTTGACTTGCTAAGGCTTGAGACGTTCCACCAGCATCTGTCATACCTGCTCCAAGGAGCGTCTGCATGTAGAAGGCTTCTTTGTCAGAGAGCACAGTGCGTACTTCTTTGCGTGCCTCATACACAACTTTACCCTCGCGGTCTACAATACGAGTAATCATGGTAGGCTTCACATATTCACCATAATTGGCAACACTTGCATAGGCACCCACAAGTTCCATGAGATGAACATCGCTAGCACCAAGGGGCAATGAGGGAGCATCATTAAGCTTGCTCTTGATACCCATATCTTGCGCTGTCTTGATTACGTTAGGAATCCCGACTTCTTGACCAAGTTTTACAGCAATAGTATTGATACTCTGAGCAAAAGCAGCTCGAAGAGGGATGTTTGCTCCAGAGAATCTACCATTTGCATTGTGGGGACGCCACACGCTAGGCTTACCATTCACGTCCACAACATTCATTTGGATGTAATCATCCTTGAGACGAGCATCGGAAGGCAGCCATCCTTGCTTCATTGCAGTGGCGTAAACAAAGAGTTTGAAGGTAGAACCTGGTTGGTGTGTAGCTCTTACGTTGTCATGCTGCCAAGTGTTGAAATCAACATCACCTACATAGGCTTTCACCTCGCCTGTTTGAGGTTCCATGGCAACAAAACCTGCATGCATGAAATGCAACATATAGCGCAAAGAGTCTACGGAAGACATCTCACGCTCTATCTTGAGATTTTGTCCTGCATAACTGAAGAGCTTTACTTTATGTGGAGTGTTGAGAATCTCCATCACCTTTTGAGGATCATCAGGATAACGAACACTAAGCATTTTGTAAGCATCAGTTTGCTTGAGCTTTTCTTGCAAGAAACCAGGAATCGGCTGATTCTTTTCATTCACCCAAGGATCTTGCTTGCCCCAGTGTGCATCAAAGTTGCGTTGCACCACTTTCATTTGCTCAAGCATAGCTTGCTCGGCATATTTCTGCATGCGGCTGTCGACAGTGGTGAAGATTTTCAATCCATCCTTGTATGGATCTAATCCCAAGTCAAGGTTTTTAATTTCATCGGCTACAGCTTGTCGGAAATAAAGAGCTTGACCATCGTATGCTGTTTCCACACTAAAATTGAGTTCAATAGGCTTATCTCTCAAGTCACTCAATTCTGCCGCAGACAACTTTCCATGATTATACATGTTCTCCAGAACAACATTGCGACGAGAAAGGGAGTTCTTGGGATTGGTTTTGGGATTATAAGCGGATGTAGCCTTGAGCAATCCCACAAGCACAGCTGATTGTTCAGTCTTTAACTCAGCGGGTGTAGTGTTAAAGTAGGTCTTTGCAGCCGTCTTAATACCATACGCATTAGAGCCAAAGTCTACAGTATTGGCATACATGGTAAGGATCTCTTGCTTGCTACAGAACCATTCCAATTCCGTTGCGATGATCATCTCTTTGCTCTTCATAATGAGCATTTTGATACCTGGAATATAACCTAACAATCCAGTAGAATATTCCGTACGCACACGGAACATATTCTTCACCAACTGCTGTGTAATAGTAGAAGCCCCACGTGCGTGTCCAGTTGCGGCATCTTTAACGGCAGCACCGAGCCCCATGAAGTCTACTCCATGGTGGCTATAGAAACGCTCGTCTTCTGTCGAAATCAATGCATCGAAGAAGTTAGGAGCGATAGAATCATAAGCCACTGGCGTGCGATTCTCGCTAAAGAATTTACCCAACAACTTACCATCTGCACTGTAAATCTCGGAAGCTGCAGCTGTTTTGGGATTCATGATGGTGTCGAGCGAAGGCGACTTACCAAAAAGCCAAAACAAATTGAATTGTACTGCAAAGCAGTAGAAGATAATAAAGAAGACGAAAGAGGAGAACCCTACTCCGACTTTCTTCCACCAAGGTGCATTCTTATAGAGCGAACGATACCAACGTCCGAACTGCGCGCACTTCTTTCCTAACCAAATGAAAGGAGAGAAGATTCGCTGAAAGATATTTCGTGGTTTTGAGTCCATGTTAATTTGTAAAAGGTATTGCTTAGACACAGCAAAAATACAGCAAAGCACACGACAAACAAAGGATAAACGTGTTTTTTTGCTGCTTTAGGAATGATTTTCCAAGTAGAGTGTGTAGAACAAGGCTAAAAAGGGAGAAAATAATATTCCCACTCTCCACAAAACGGAAAAAGAACGAACGGCAGGAAGTAGGAATCAGATAGGATTCATGTGTGTACGAAGCCTAAAAGGGCCACCACCAGCGTTTGGGCTTGGGAAGAGTACCTTGGGCAATAAGATGCTGCTCCAAGGTTTTACCATTGTTAATCAAAGCATAAATCGTGCTCCATGAGGGCAAGCCACCTACATTTCTGTCGTCGATGAAGAGATCAGCTCGGATTTACGAGAGAAGTCGCTGTTTGTGCCATCTTCTTCCTCGAAATCACGATTGACCGCAAAGAAAACAACCCCACGTTTGCGGCAATACTCCACCGCATCGCGAAGTAAATCTCCTTCACGCACTGTCCAAAGAATGAGTTCATGACCATCTGCAATTAATTGTCGCAGAGTTGCTGTAGCAAAGGGAATTTCTTTTCCTATTTCAGGGTATCGATGCTCAACAATTGTGCCATCAAAATCTACGGCTATAACCATGTATAATAAGTATATTAAAGTGAACTGTCTATATAAGAAATACGCGTAAGCAGAAATAGCCCAAACGAGGCGTATTGATTGGCTCTACATAACTAGTCTACCCGAGCGCAGTAAATCTTGCGTGCTTCGCTTGATTCTTTCTACCACAGGCAGTGAGAACTTGGGTGTTTTACACTTTGTCTTCCTCTTTTCTACTAAACGCATCGTAGGGGAAAAGGAAAGAAATCCTCCAAAACCATCATCTATCACTTCATAGATGCCCAATTCTGCGGTAAATTGTTGCTGAGGCCAGACTATATGCCCAACATCTTTGCGACACACGCGATAGTGCTGCCAAACAAGAGCGTAATACATTCCATGAGCAGTGCTCACTTGCTGTTGCGTTCTATCAGTAGATAAAAGAGTGACGCGTAAATCTCTGGTGAATTGCACCTTACGTGGCGATTGTTCCACTGATTCAAAAGGTAAATTGGAATATAGCACTACACTTACTACGCAACTATCTCCAACGATGACGGAGTCACGATCTGCCGAGATTTCAGCAAAGAATTCTGCTTTAATGTCTGAAGGACGATGTTGTGCATAACTTCTTGCGATACTCAAAGAGCAGAACAAAAGAAGCACTTGCCATAGTCTTGGTTGGAGTGCAAACAATCGACCTCCACGCAACAAATTATGAAGAAACACTAGCATAAGAACCATATACTTAGAGCAAAATTTAGAAAACTACTCAAGTAGGGATACTAAACTTCTGCCTCTTTCACTACTGGGGCATAGGTGCGAACTATTTTGTCGCATTCTGCCATCCAAGTTGCAGCGGAAGCATCGGATGGCATGCGCCAATCCCCACGTGGAGAGAGGGAACAGCTTCCCACTTTAGGAGCATCTGGTAAACAACTACGCTTAAATTGTTGCTGGAAGAAACGACGGAAAAAGACTTGCAACCAGTGAGCTATGGTCGCTTCGGTGTAAGATGAGACATTGCGAGAGGCATCGGCTTTTGCAAATGCCCCAACAGCTAAATGGAAAATCTTGCTCGGACGGAAGCCATAGCGCAAAGTATAATACAAGAAGAAGTCGTGAAGCTCGTAAGGTCCCACGAGATTCTCCGTTTTTTGAGAGATTTCTCCTTGTTCGTTTGCAGGGAGGAGTTCAGGACTAATAGGGGTGTCAACAATATCGAGTAAGACATCGTAGCAACTCTCATCAATAATGTGATTAGCCACCCATCGCACAAGGTGCTTCACCAATGTTTTGGGGATAGAAGCATTAACTGCATACATCGACATGTGATCGCCATTGTATGTAGCCCATCCTAAAGCGAGTTCGGACAAGTCGCCTGTACCCAGGACCAGTCCTCCCACTTGATTTGCCACATCCATAAGAATTTGCGTACGCTCTCGAGCTTGCGCATTTTCATAGGTGACATCATGGAGGTTTTCATCGTGCTCAATGTCTGCAAAATGCTGACGAACAGCAGCTGCAATAGGGATTTCACGGATAGAAATTCCCAATTTCTGCATAAGGAGCAGGGCATTATTATAGGTACGATTAGTGGTGCCAAATCCCGGCATGGTGATCCCCACGATGCCCTTGCGGTCGAGTCCCAATAAATCAAAGGTATGCACGGCTATAAGCAGTGCAAGTGTAGAATCGAGTCCCCCACTAATACCAACAACTAAATGACGCGCATGAGTATGTTTCAGGCGTTTGGCTAATCCCAAACTTTGGATATTGAGAATTTCCTGACAACGCGCGCTGAGTTGTTCGCCTTGAGGTACGAACGGCAATGGGTCGTAGATGCGAGAAGAGACTTGATCGCGCAACACCATGTTGAGTTCTGCTACCACATAAGGTGAATGTGCAGGCTGTTGTGCAATGCACTGAGAGAAGGAGGTGTTTGATCTGCGTTCACTGCGCAATAACTCTACATCAACTTCTCCTACAAGTAATTGTGGTTCAAGAGAGAATAGTTGTGACTCTTTGAGCAGATGACCATTCTCTGCAATAAAAGCTCTGCCACCAAAGACTAAGTCTTGAGTACTTTCCCCAAAACCACATCCCACATAGATGTAAGCGCAATGGCAACGCGCACTTTGTCCTGTTACCAATTGACGCACATAGTCCGTCTTGCCCACAAGATCATTAGAAGCACTGAGATTCAAAATGACTTCAGCTCCTTCAATCGCTAATTTATTGGAGGGAGGAACTGGTGCCCAAAGATCTTCACAGATTTCTATACCAAAGGTAACATCATTGACACGGAAGAGCTGTTGTACTCCTAGTGTGGTTGTTTGACCACAAAGGCGCACTTGTTCATTCTCTTGTAAAGCATAAGCAGGTGTGAACCAGCGATGCTCGTAGAACTCATGATAGTTAGGAAGAAAGGTCTTAGGCACCAACCCATGAAGTTTGCCATATTGCAACACAGCTGCACAATTGAACAACATGCCACGATGACTCACGGGCAAACCAACCACAACCACTAATTGCAGGTTGCGACTAAGTTCGAGGAGCTTCATTAGTGCTTGTTCTGCCTCATCCAACAAGATCTGTTGGGCGAAGAGATCTTGACAGGTATAAGCAGTGAGAGCCAATTCAGGAAAGCAGAGTATTTCGACTCCTTTTCCTTCAGCCTTAACCATAAGGCTCTCAATTTCTTGCGTATTGAACGCAACATCTGCCACCTCTACGCGAGGAAGAGCTGCTGCGACTTTTATCAATCCGTCTATCATATCTGTGGCTTGTAGAAATCTATCTTAAATTTGAGGAAGAACAACATCAGGTGCTGACTTTTCATAATTGGGTAAAAGTCTGCATCACAAGAAAAGACGTTTGTCTCTTAATTCAGCCTAACCGCTACTGATCGATTGGTCTCCGCTTCATGGGCATACTATCAGCTATTTTCACTAAACGACGCCCTACAACCTTTTTGACATTGTTGCCCCCCAACGTACGATAAAAATAATTACCGTCAGCGGTTTGAGTCAACTCAACATCCTGTGAATCTGCACCAATCTCATTGGTAAATCGAAGTATAGCCTTGCCATTTTTAACTTCTTTCTTGACCAGCATCCACGAGCCATAGATACGACCATCCATGTAAGCATAGACGGGACCTAAACGACATACCAGGCACAATAAGACGCTCTTTTCCTAAGTCGACATGAATGCGAAGACCTATCTCATCGTTGTAAAATACACCTGTGAGTGTGTCACTGATAGGAACATTGGGCGTTGCCGAAGTGTTGGGTGTTTGCTTCAAGACTTGCTGAGCAAAGGCACTGGAAATAGTTCCTAGTAGCAGTGTAAAGAATAATACTAAACGGAACATAATCGTATATTTATAGTTACTTTGAGACAATTATTCCTCCGTTTCAGTAGGAGGAGTATCGCGGAGAATAAGTGTGGTAGCACCTAATGTGATAATTGCGCCATCTTCAACATTGACACATTCCTTTAATCCGACCAATTCGTTCATGTGGAAAGTACCTGTTCCTGAAGGACCGTCACGAAGCACAAACTTCTTCGCACCATTTTTGTTTACAGAAACGGTGATATGGCAGTGAGTTTGGTCGACACTAGGGTCAACAGTTTTGAAAGCAGCATTCGCTTTCGTGCCTTTCACATGACGTCCTACACTGTTTTTCCCTAAAAAGAGAGGTATTTCTTGTCGCAGATGAAACGCATTCTCCACCACGACCAAGTGACCAATGGGTATTTGGTCTTCTTCATTTTCATCACGATCGAGACCATGCTCAGAGTCATTCGTAGACACAGCTTTCCCCCCCACGCGAATCTTAAATTGCTTTCTGCAGGTGGGACATTCAAATACGAGTGTACGCCCTGGGGTGTAAAGCGAGTCATCGAACAAAATTGGCTCATCGCATTTCGGGCAACGAATTCGTTTCATGAGAATAATAATAGAAAAGTGCCACTCTTGAATGCTGTTGGCAATTTATACCAGCAGCACTAAAGAGGGCAAGTAATAATTCTTCGTTAATTATAGACCTTGTATGGGGGAACAACTCACAAACATAGTTCAACGCTCATGAGGGGGCTATCTCCCCATTTAAGGCAAAGTTATTGGGCATTTCATCTTTGAGCACCCAAGTGTCGGTAAACTCAGCAGACTTCTGACGCATTTGTTTAAGTGCCTTTCGTGCTTCGTCATAGCTAACGTAACGGCCTATTACAACACGCACCATATTATGACGTTGCAACACACGAGCTTCGGCATATCCAGACTTATGCAGGTGATCTACTAGTTTTTGTGCACCACTCATTGGTACTTGACTTGCAACAACGAGTGAATATAGTGTCTGCGTAGTGTGCACGGCAGGAATGTCCTGTTTGGATATACTGTCGGAAGTAACCTGAGATTGGACTCTTTCGCTCTCCCCCCTGCATCAACTCTTCAGCACTAATACTCTCCTCTACAGCGTGTTTCAACTGGAACTGTTGCTGATACTCCGTTTTTTGCTGAGTAGAAGCTGTGACATCTCCCAATATATGTGCAATTTGCTCAAACATTTGTGCCTCTGTGGGCTGAATGGTTGCGTGACGATTCAAAGGAGCAGCCCAAACAAAATAAAGTACAATGGCAATTGCTGCAGCCGCCACAGAGTTCAGCATAGCCTTGCTAATGTGGAGAGTATAAGTATCCTTACGAGGATGCAACGGCTTCACCTTAGCCTCCTCTTCTGCTTTTATCAGTTTTTGCAAAGGTAGCGCAGAAAGTCCAAACAGTTGGGGACTATCCACTCCTCCTTGAGTAGGTGTAAAGTCATAATCACCGGATGCTCCGAGTCGGAAAGTTCCAACATTCAACAAGGTAGCCTCTTTGCGAGTGCGAAGTGTTTCACGCAACTGATGAACACACAAACGGATATGATGAATAGCTTCATCATAAGAGATATGGTTAGCTATCATGAACGACTGCGCCAACAATCCATCATCAGCCTGGAGCAAAGGATTAAACCCAACTTGGCGACTGGGCGCAACAAAAACTCCTGCCACTTCGTCGAAGTATGCAGGACTATACTGTGTAACAAATCCACCTAAGTCAGGACTATCACACAATTATGCTCCAGAAGCAATCGGCTAATATGTAAATTGAGGTCATTCATTAGTGCAAAGTTACGCTTTCAGCCCCGAATCTCAAAGTTTTTGATGAGCTTTTTTAGGCTAAATTCATAGGTTCTCTCTAGCTTTTCTCCTACAACTTAGACTGTTTTAGTCTCAACTCTTTGAGGCTTTGGCAGATGCGTGAGAAGTGCAACCATTTATCCGTAACTTTACAACAGCAATTCCCCTAAAAAAACATTCAGTCATCGAAGAAATCACTTTTCTATAGTATCTTTGCACTCAGACACAATGACAACAAAACAAAGAGAATAAACTAATGGGGACTCACTCTCCCTATACCATCTTCACAGACAAAAAGTTGGATGTTTCATAAAGGTAAAACTGCTGCGCTATTTTCGACATTCAGCTTTGATCACGTACTTCAGTACGCTCCCTTCATTTCCTATCTCAATGCTTTACATTTCATCCCTTTATAAAATACCGAAAGGAGATGCTGCAAAAACGAGTTTTGCAACACCTCCAACTAATCGCAAAAGTATATTGACTCTACACCATTATAGTAGTCAGAAATCCTTTAGAATTCCGGATCTGTCTCCTCCCAAAAAGAAGAAGGCTCATCTAGCTCGCGAGAATAAATATGACGAGAATCATTGATTGTCCTTGTCTTATCAATAGGTATGCCAGGATTGCTACCTGCAATTAACCCTTCAACTTGCATCGTGATTACCTCAATGGTTGGAGAAATATAGTTCTTTCGTAACATGGTCGGTGTTTTATTCATATTGCACATAAACGGAGCATTGCATTAGATTGCAAAGATAGGCACTTTCTCTGAAAAGCACAAATATAGCACAACTTTCTTACCCTCTCAGTTGTTTTATTCACATAAACTTCATGTCAGCTTGACAACATAAAAACCTCAAACAACTTCCTTCTACACATTTGAGCTATTTTCCACTATGCAACTCACCACTCCTCACGATATACTCTCAACAACAACACAGTTGCCCAACAACCTGCAAAAAGCAGAAATAACAACGCCATGGGGAGTTGTTTGGATAGCAGGACAGGGAGATAGACTCTCTGGATGGTGGTTTGAGAATCATCTTCACGCCCCTGCACTGCAGTTGGGATGGAAAGTAGAAATTCCCAAAGACAGATTAGTCAAGACAGACGCTACAAACAATCAAGTTTGGGAAAAAGTGCACGATGCGCCATTCGTCCTTCACACATTACAATGGTTAGACCAATATATGGACAAAGATTCTGCAGATTTACCTCCACTGCATATATATGGCTCCCCCTTTATGTTTACAGTTTGGACCTCTCTACTAGACATTCCTTGGGGGAAAACTTGGACTTACACCGAATTGGCAAAAATCGTACATGCTAAATTATCCCTTCAGCCAGACCTAACATTGCTTCAACCATCAACACCCCATCATAAGAGCGATTTTCCACAACTTTTCATCCGAGCTGTAGCCACTGCCCTAGCACACAATCCACTATCCGTGCTACTACCCTGCCATCGTGTCCTAGGAACTTCAGGTAACTTGTGTGGGTACGCAGGAGGTATCGATCGCAAAATAGCTCTATTAGCCCACGAAGGCGCTGTTTTGCTATAAACAGTCAGAAAAAAACAAAAGGTCGAGACATAATCTCGACCCTTTTTATTACAAATGAGAAGCTATGACTATTCATTGGGAAAGAGCCCAAATAGCTCAGCATCGATACGATCCGTAATTTGTCGAAATGCTTCACCATCACTCTCAAATTTGAGGGTATCGCCTTCAATAACCAACAGACGCCCTTTGTAATCTGCAATCCAACCTTCATAGAGCTCATTAAGTCCTTGAAGATAATCGATACGCATCGTCTTTTCAAAATCACGCCCACGCTTTTCGATTTGTGACACCAAATTAGGAATTGAAGAACGAATATAAATCATCAAGTCAGGAAGTTCGACAAGTGACATCATAAGATCGAAGAGATCCGTGTAATTATCAAAATCTCTATCACTCATCATTCCCATGCGATGAAGATTGGGGGCAAAGATTTTGGCATCTTCAAAGATAGTGCGGTCTTGAATAATGGCATCCTCAGTACGAGATATAGACACCACGTCCTTAAAACGCTTGTTGAGGAAATAAATTTGAAGATTAAATGACCAACGACTCATATCTTGATAGAAATCTTCAAGATAAGGATTATAGTCGACTGGTTCAAAAAGAGGTTTCCAATCGTAGTGTTTCGCCAACATCTTGGTGAGTGTGGTCTTTCCACTACCAATGTTTCCAGCTATTGCGATATGCATATTATAGACGTTATAGGTTAGATTTTAAGAGGCTGTTTTGTTTGTAATTCAGAGTAAATGTGGATAAGAGTCCCTACCTTCATCGACAATTCACATCTTAAGGTGTGCTTTATGACTTTACAGCATTGTCATCTTGAAAAAGTCCGAAAAGCTCTGCCTCAATTCGGTCGATAATATCTGCAAAATCAGTGGGATTGTGCAAGAAGTCTATATCGTCAACATCAATGACTAGCACTTTTCCAGGATATTTCTCACCGACAAAATTCTCATAACGTCGGTTTAGGTTTTCCAAATAAGCAATTGGAATGCTTTGTTCAAATTGGCGTCCACGCCGACGAATATTTTCGACTAAATGTGGAACCGAGGCACGAAGATAGACCAATAGGTCAGGAGCATCAACAAGCGAAGTCATGATTTCAAACAACTCCATATAGGTGTCAAAATCGCGATCGTCAAGATTTCCCATATCTTTATTGTTCGCTGAAAAAATATGAACTCCTTCAAAAATGCTCCGATCTTGTACTATCGTCTCTTCCGACTGGGCAACGTCTAACACAGCTTTGAAACGCTCTTTCAAAAAGAAGACTTCAAGATTGAAAGCCCATCGCTTCATGTTTTTATAGAAAAGGTCAAGATACGGATTCTCAGCCACAGTTTCGTATTTTGGCGTCCACCCATAATGTTTAGCGAGTAAGGTGGTGAGAGTGGTTTTTCCACTACCGATGTTTCCGGAAATGGCAATGTGCATACTTGTTAGATTAGACATTTAGAGAGCATACACTTCATTTCTGAAGAAATGCTCTAGTTTAAGAGGTGACACAAACAAAGTCTCCTATTTATTATAGCGAAGGAGGAGTAGTGATGGTAAAGAGTGGAGCATCGGTCTCTCCTGAAGTATTCTGGCTTGAAAGTTCAAAGGTCGCTTCAGCAGTAGTAGAAGCCTCATCATTCAAGACAGAGATTGCATTCACGTCTTGAGAATGTATAGAAACATCGTCCTGCTCTATCAACTCTTCCTTAGGCAAAGCAGCTTTGCGAGCATCTTGCTTCGCTCCTAATTGCACAAGACGATTGGCAGCATTAACGATGCTCTGTCCAGAAGGTGACAACAGTTTTTTTGACAGAATCAAACTTCTTATGCGCCTTATTGAAATAATCTTCTACTTCATCAAATCGTTGACAAAAGAGCTGCACGCGTTGCACCATTCTATTGGCTTCTTCCACAATCTTTTGCTGATTCTCCACTTGCCGTTGATGCGTCCAAGACATCTCCAAGACCCTCAAAAGGGCATATAAGTTTTGACTACTTGTGATAAACACCCCTTGTTCGTAAGCCTCTTTCCAAAGAGTCGGTTCAGCTGCAAGTGCAAGACTCAGCGCACTCTCACTAAACATATACATCACAACAAAATCAAGGCGTTGTCGACCAGCTACGGCATTGTATTGTGCATAATTCTTGCTAGAGAGTTCTTTGACATGCGCCCGCACAGAAGCTACATGACGCTGCAAAGCTGCAGCTTGTTCCGTTTCGTCGGTGGTGTTATAATAATCTTCAAAAGCCTTGAGAGAAACTTTCGAATCAATCACTACGTCTCGTTCGTCGGGAAAATGAAGAATCACGTCAGGAATCATCTTTTTTCCCGTTTCATCATGCTTGAGAGCACGACCAGCTTCATCGCGTAAAGTGATTTGCTCTTCAAACTGCACGCCTTCTTCAAAACCCATATTTTCCAGCAAAGTGCGCAGGCGAAGTTCTCCAAAGTTACCTTGTGTCTTATTCTCTCCCGTCAACGCCGTTGCCAAACGGTCAGCACGCTCTCCCACCAACTTAGTTTGCATAAGAGTGGCTTTAATGCTTTCATCTAGACGACGCATCGTATCTTCCTGTGACTGGTTGGTCTTTTCCACGCTGTCTTTCATCTGCTGAAGACCACTACGCAAAGGTTCTAACACAGAAGACAACTGACTTTTGTTTTCCTCTGTTAATTGTTGACTACGCTCACGAAGCAAACGCTCGGTTTGTCCAGTCAATTCATGGCGAACGGTTGCCAATTGTTGCTGAAAAAGTACCTGCTGCTGCTCAGCATTTATTTGTGCATTCTTACGCACTTCTTCTAGTTGACGCTGATACATAGCATGAGTTTCTCCCATAGACCAGCGAGCTCCTACATAGCCTAACAGAAGTCCTATGATGAGAGCCACAATGACAAAGACAAAAGGAAGCATAATGCGAAGAAATGAGTGAATTGATAATAGGGAAAATAGGTTATCAGAAAGGGGATTCATGCAACGTAGTAGACGAATCTCCTCCAAAGCACTTGCAAAAATTACGGAAAAAAACGATGAAAAAAACATTGGTTGCTTCTGATTTTCTTTTTTTAATTTAGCCAATCAAATTTAGTCCTCTCCACCCCGAATAGGTGGACTTACCTCCTAGTTTATATTAGGAATTCCTCATTACCTATGGAACAAGAATTGATTCTCATCCGCATCACAGGCGAAGATCGTCCTGGACTCACTGCTGGATTCATGGCCATTATGGCTAAATATGATGTAGATATCCTAGACATTGGTCAGGCTGACATTCACTCCACCCTCTCGCTCGGCATTCTCATTCGCACATCTTCTGCCACTTCGGGACAAGTGATGAAAGAAGCTCTTTTCAAAGCGACGGAACTCAATGTCAACGTCCGGTTCTATCCCGTCGAAGAAGACGAATACAATCATTGGGTGGCGGCTCAAGGTAAACACCGCTACATTTTGACCGTGCTAGCAAGACATCTCACCGCGCGTCAAATGGAAGCAGTGAGCCTATTGGTAGCTAATCAAGGCATGAACATTGACGGCATCCATCGTCTAACAGGACGTGTGCCATTAACGCAACCAGAAGATAAAGGTGTGCGCGCCTGCGTTGAATTTTCCCTTCGGGGCACTCCCATGAATCGTGAAGCCATGCAAGCAGAATTACTGCGTCTGTGCAGTGAGTTGGAAATGGACTGCTCTTTTCAACACGACAATATGTATCGCCGCATGCGCCGCCTCATCTGTTTCGACATGGACTCGACCTTGATTCAAGCAGAATGTATAGACGAATTGGCTGAACGTGCTGGAGTTGGAGCAGAAGTGCGTGCCATCACAGAAGCAGCCATGCGCGGAGAAATTGATTTCAAAGAAAGTTTCACCAAACGCGTCGCTTTATTGAAGGGATTGGACGCAAGAGTCATGGAAGAGATAGCCGAACAGCTCCCTCTCACTGAAGGCGTGGAACGTTTGATGTCGGTATTGAAACGCTATGGCTACAAAATTGCAGTTCTTAGTGGTGGTTTCACCTTCTTTGGCGAACACTTGGCACGACGTTTTGGCATTGACTACGTTTATGCCAACCAACTAGAGATAGACGAGAACAATCGCCTAACAGGACGCTTCGTAGGAGAAATTGTAGATGGCAGAAGGAAAGCAGAACTACTGCGTCTGATTGCTCAAGTGGAAAAAGTGGATTTGGAGCAAACCATTGCTGTTGGGGATGGAGCCAATGATCTCCCGATGCTCTCCACAGCTGGTTTAGGTATAGCCTTTCACGCCAAGCCTCGCGTGGTGGCGAATGCTCGTCAAAGCATTAACACAGTGGGGCTCGATGGAGTACTCTACTTTTTGGGATTCAAAGATTCTTATCTACAGGAATAAACAAGGTTGTCTTACAAAGATGACTTATTAGAGAATTCTGCATAAACTCTATGTATAATTTTCGTTCAAGCTCCTCTACTGAAAAATAGCACAAAAGCAGAAGCAAACTCAAAGGGTGCTTCTGCTTTTGCTTTCATACTAAGGTTTACCTCTTGGAAAAACGTCATTTTAGAAAGAAAAACGACAACAAAGTCAAATTTCCCCACAAAACATTTGGCACTTTCGAGAAAACATCGTACTTTTGCACTCGCAATCGAGAAGCAAGACAACTTGCAAAATCGAAGACGCACTTTAAGTTCAGCCTACCCCCTTAGAGCTGACCCAAACAAAAAGATGCGTTGCATGAATGGAGAGGTGGCGGAATTGGTAGACGCGCTACTTTGAGGGGGTAGTGTCAATTGCGACGTGGGAGTTCGAGTCTCCTCCTCTTCACATTCTGCGGAAATAGCTCAGTTGGTAGAGCACAACCTTGCCAAGGTTGGGGTCGCGAGTTCGAGTCTCGTTTTCCGCTCTATAGTTTAAGACTATCCTTTTCGGATAGTCTTTTTTTGTCTGCTTAATGGTCAAATGTACTCCTGAAAAGGGATATAATGCTCTCTATTTCATATTTTTGTAGGCACTCATTGTACTATAATGAAAATTCATCATAAAAAAGTCCCGAATACGATTCTCATGATGTAATTTACCAAGGATTAAAGGTGATGTCCGAATTTCCAATCAGTCATTAGAACGTTATAGTGCTGATCGTTGTTAGAGAAGTTTATTTCCTGTCGTTGCTATTTTCTTGCTGACATCTTGTTGCTCGTTTGTTCTCTACGTTGTCCGCTATACTAGAAACAAACGAAAACAAACTGCTCAACAATCAAATTATCTCCGTTCACGGAACTAATGATCGATTTGGGCAAAAAGCAACAGTAAATTTCCCATACTCCCTGCCATCGCAATACATACATTTTCACAATTCCTACCCCTCCATTTAACACCCAAATTCGGATTCAGAAAAAGTTGTTGGATATTATGCGATTCTCAGAGGGCTTGAAAACAGAGATTTTGGGAATTCTTTTCAGGTATTTTGCACGTTTTCTTGTAATCTGAGCTTGTTCATATAAACCAACGGCTTGTTTCATAAAAAACGACCCTTCGATCGTTCTATTTCAAGGGAGATTATTCAAATTTTCTCCGACGAAATTTCTATTTCCTCCGACAAAATTTCTATTTCGTCCGAGAAAATCGGAAAAAGTTTGAGAATTCGTGCAAGATTTCTTGGGCAAATGATTTTGAACTCACGTGGAGTGCGTTCTTTTCTTTCTAGTTTACTCAAAATTCTGACTAAAATCCATCCTGCATTTTAACACTCCACCCCACGTATTTTAGTTAACAATTCATTTTACGCGATGATGAGCGCATGATCTTCCTGTCGAGGAAGAAACTATGGATAAAAACGCACTACACAGCAACAAACGACAAACCATCAGCTCAGCAATCAAATAAAATCTGTTCAGGATCTAATGACCGATTTGGGATAAAGCTGCCACTGATTCACAAGCAAAAATGCCCAAACACTCTATATAACAGAGAGAAACTAAGGGGAATAAGCGACTTCCACACTAAAAGAAACCTATATACCTCCGCTTAAATTTGGGCACTTGTCAACCATTTTCTTGCAGTAGACATTGCATTTTTAGGGTAAAAAAAGTACGCTAAGTCGAAAGAAGTTTGTAT
>BNJS01003569.1_pt1 | contig 226610 bp, 247 predicted proteins | sample 8540461 | NCBI WGS metagenome assembly BNJS01 (sample SAMD00202454, study PRJDB9452) | human saliva metagenome | isolation source: human saliva | place: Japan | reverse complement strand
CTCTGTTAATTAGAAAAAGTTCTCTTTCCGTTTTACGAGAAAGAGAACTTTTTCTTTAGGAGAAATAACTTATACTCAATGAAAATCAAAGAGCAAACTAGGAAGCTAGCTGCAGGTTGCTCAAAAACACTGTTTTGAGGTTGTGGATAAGACTGACGAAGTCAGTTACCCTATATCTACGGCAAGGTGAAGCTGACGTAGTCTGAAGAGATTTTTCGAAGAGTATTAATTTTTTTAATCGATTCGTGATAGCTCAGCTGGCACTGTTAAGTAAAAAAAGTTGCCGTCAAGCTTGCTTCACCTTGATTGACAAAAATCTCGATGGAATTTTTATCTAGAAAAACTTCCAATTCTTTAGCTTCTACATCTACATAGCGGCGGCTCGTATCCTGTTCTTCTTCACCGAGGATTTTCTGAGCCAGATAACTACGATCAATATAGACTTGCTTGGCTATGCTATCATAACCAAACTCTAGATAATCTGCATCGCTTCCCAAACGGTAACGCTGATCACCATCAATTTGAATGTGATGACCCCCTTTGCTTGATAGGGAGTTTGGAATAACTTCCCATCCTTCAATCGAAGTACACGAGGTAAGGTCATGACACCAGCCCACTTATGATCTTGGTCATGAGTTGGAAGTGTACGCCCCCACATCTGCATCCATGCAATCATGATACGGCGATTTTGGTCATCCAGCAATGTTTGAGGCGCATAGAAGTCTTGGCCATGGTCGATTTCTTCTACTGTTTCAGGAATGAACTGTTTAGCTTCCCAGTCTACCTGACCTGTAACCAAAACACAAGAATTGATATTGTGGTAAGAATCACCTTCACGTTGATAACGCATTGGTGACATAATGATGCAGTCTTTTCCATCTAACTCAAAGTAGTCTGGACATTCCCACATAAAGCCTTGGTGTTCTACCCCTTTTAAAAAGATGGATTCGAACTGCCACTCTACTAGGTTATCGGACCCTAGTAGAACGACACAGCCCACATTATCTTTGTGTTTGGCAGCAACTACCGAATAATAGCGTCCATCTTTTTCAAAGAGTTTTGGATCGCGGAAATCAGCAGCAATTAGCTCATCCGGCAAGTCTGCTCCTGTTGCAATTGGATTTTGGGAAATCTTTTCAAAGTGAATCCCGTCGTCTGAAAATGCCATATTTTGCACTTGACGGACACCGGATTCTTCTTCGATATGTCCAGTATACATGAGCCAGAGGCGATCGTCTTTGACGATCGCTGACCCTGAGAAACAACCATTGCGGTCGTAGTCTTGGTCAGGAGCAAGTGCCACTGGCAAGTGCTCCCAAGTCACCAAGTCCTTACTTTTAGCATGGCCCCAGTGCATTGGCCCCCCAAACGCTATCATAAGGATAAAACTGATAAAAGAGATGGTATTCTCCACGAAAATAGACGAATCCATTTGGATCATTAATCCAGCCAATCTCAGCAGAGAAGTGGTCCTCAGGTTTATATTGAGTATTAACCAGATGCTTATTTTCTTCTATATAGCGATTGGCCCTCTCTACTGTGTATTTTTTATCTCCCATAATCAACCTCTATTTCTTGTTTGCTTGATATTGATCATAGTATTTTTGTTTGATAGCGAGATAGTCAGAAAGTCCGTATTTCTCAAGTTCTTTCTTATAGTCATCCCACTCAGCATCAATATTGCCGTTAACAATCCATTCTGCACGTTTGCGGTAGATATAGTCATTCATATCTGCTTCAATGTGGGCAATCTTATCCAAATCTTCCTCAGTCATAAAGACTCTTGGATAGTTGTTGTCATTACTCATATAAGGAACATAGTATTCTTTAATGAGGTCCAAACGCCATTTGGCATCGTCTGGCATAGTTGTCACTTTACCATAGTAAGAGTCCAAGATAGCAAGTGGTCCACCAACTTCAGTTTTTTGACGAAGTTCTGCTGGCGCTGTTCCGTTTAGTGGCAAGTGTTTGAGGCTGTTAGTTGCTTGGTCAAATTCAAAGATATTTTGTTGCTTGTCATCTCCATAAGTCCCCCAGTTGTTTTGGACAGATTGAAGAGGTGCGTATTGGACATCAATCCATTTAGCTGTCAATTCAAGGTTTTTGTTGACGCTAGTGATGACCATCTTATCACGCGCAAATCCCATACCATTTGTACGAGTTACGTGTTTTTGTCCACTTGGACCAGCAAGGACAGGTAAGACATCATAGTTTTCGTTGCTTCCTGTGACATTGTTCTTGTCCCATGTGAAGTAAACACCGTATTTTTGATCATGACCTTTGGCAATATAGCTATTCCAATCGTGTTCGAAAGCTTCCTTATCGATCAAGCCTTTTTCTTGCAATTGACGGATGAATTTTACACCTTCTTTATAGTCGTCGTTATCTGCTGTAAAGTCAACTTTACCATCGTTTCCAACTACTAAGTGATCATCGTTATCCCCAACACCAAATGCTCCAAAGAGGAATTTGAAGTCTTCGTTTCCGTTACCGCCGATGAAAGTAAATGGAATTTCGTCTGCTTGACCATTTCCATTTGGATCTTTAGTTTTAAATGCTTCTAAAACTTTGATCAAATCATCTGTTGTTTGGCATTTCAAGGCCAAGTTTATTAAGCCATTCTTTGTTAATCCAAGCCATATCATTGACACTATGGATAGATTCTTTGCCTTCTCCAAGCTCCTCAATCCATGGGAATGAATAGATGTGTCCGTCTGGTGCTGTCATCATGGCCTTGTATTCAGGTTTTTCCTCAAGAACTTTCTTGAGATTTGGCATATATTTATCAATCAAGTCTTCAACTGGAATGATTACACCTTTCTTAGCCCAGTTCATCAAGTCTACATCTGAAGCACCGTCATTATGGATGGCATCTGGAAGGTCACCACTTGAGATGTCTAGGTTTCTCTTTTCAGCAAAATCTGATTGGTAGTTGGTCCAGTCAATATGAACTCCTGTTTCCTTCTCCAAACGTTGCAAAATTAATTTTTCATTCGGGTCTTTTGGTGCTAGAGGTGAACTAGCTGTCATAAACTTCAAGGTTTTCGTTTCTTTGAGTGGGAAGGTTACTCCCTCCAATTTATAGTCTGGACTAGAAGCTGTATTTTTTGAACCGCAGGCTGCAAGAAGGGTTAAACTAGCTGTCAACAAAACTGCTGATTTTGTGAATGTTTTGAATTTCATGAGAAAACTCCTTATATTTTTTTCTATTTTATTAACCTTTAAGTGAACCAGCCATAATTCCTTTATCAAAGTATTTTTGGAAGAATGGATACATAACGATCAACGGTAAGCTAGAAATGACAATGGTTGCGTATTTAATCAATTCAGCTAGGCGTTTCATTTCATTCATGGCCGCTTGTGCTCCGATCATATCTTGACCAGGCTGGCTCTGAATGAGAATTTTCCGAAGAACAAGTTGCAATGGTTCCAAGTTTGGATCCTTGATATAAATCATTGCATCGAAGTATGAATTCCACTGGCCTACAAAAGCATAGAGGAAGAGTACAAACATAATTGGTTTTGCAAGAGGAAGCATGATTTTAAAGAAATCTGCAAGTCATTTGCGCCATCAATGACGGCTGCTTCTACCAATTCTTCAGGCAAGCCTTGGAAATAGGCTCTAGCGAGAATGATATTCCAAACATTGACCGCTCCTGGAACAATGATAGCCCAAGGAGTGTTGAGCATTCCTAAATCTTTTACTAGCAAGTAAGTCGGAACTAGACCACCACCAAAGAACATGGTCACAATCAAGAAATAGTTGATCCAACGGCGTCCAACCAAATCTTTCTTAGATAGAGGATAGGCTGTAAAGACTGAGATTAAAACTGTTAAAGCTGCAAAGCCAAAAGAGTAAAGGAGAGAGTTGATAAAACCTCTAAGAATGGATTGGTCACTGAAGACACGTTGGTATCCTTCTACTGTCCAATCAACAGGATTAAAACTAATCCCTCTACTAACTAAGACCTTGGGATCCATGAAGGATGCTACGACGATATACAGTAAAGGAAGCAAAGTAATCAAAACGATAAAGACGATAATGATTTTATTCAAAAGCAAGATTCGTTTATCAAATTTTGTATCCATGATTGAATTTTTCATGTTTTCCTCCTTAAATACCTTCGCCATTATTCATGCGTTTAACCACTTGGTTGACTGCAACGAGCAAGACAACGTTGATAACTGCATTAAATAAACCGACGGCTGTTGAGTAAGAATAGTCACCTGACACAAGACCCACTTTATAAACATAAGTTGAGATAATTTCAGATGTTGGTAAGTTTAGTGATGTCTGCATCAAGAAGGCTTTCTCGTAACCGACATTCATAATCCCACCTGCGGCCAAGACAAACTGGATAACCATAATGGGCTTCAAAGCAGGAAGGTCAATATGCCAGATTCGTTGGAAATATTGGCACCATCCAGTCTTGCTGCTTCGATTAAGGCTGGATCGACGTTAACCAAGGTTGCTGTGTAAAGTGTTGATGCCCAACCCATTCCTTGCCAAATCCCACTAAAGATATAAAGGGGTCTGAAGTAGTCAGGGTTTGTTAGGAAATCAGCTTTGATCCCAAACATGGAAAGGAAACTATTGATTGGTCCTCCAACTGAGAAGAAGAGGAAAATCATACCAACAATAACCACAACTGAAATAAAGTTAGGTGCGTATAAAATAAGCTGAATCCGTTTTTTAGCTTTTTCACTCAAGAGTTGGTTGAGCATGATCGCTAAAATAACCGGTGGCAAAAAACCAAGAAGCAAGCCATAAACACTCAATTTAAGAGTATTGGCTAACAAGATTCCAAAGTTGGGTGAAGACAAGAATTTTGTAAACTCAGAAAATCCTACCCAGTCACTTCCCATTATTCCTTTTAGAGGATTGTAATCTTTAAAGGCGATCAAAACTCCGTACATGGGAATGTACTTAAAGATAAAAGTCAAAACCAAACCAGGGACGGTCATCAACAACAAGAGTTTTTGTTTCTTAATCCGTTCCCAAACAGAAACCTGCTTCGCTTTTGCTATTCATAGCAACCTCCTTTTTTTGAAACGTTTCAATTTTTAGCTTAGAAAAGATAGCGCAGGACGCTCTCTAATCATTATTTGAAACGTTTCAATTTTTTTGTTTTAAAAAAATAAATCTCTTTGATTTGACTCTATTTTTAACATTGATAGCGCTTTCTGTCAAGACTTATTTTTAATTTTTTGTTGTTTTTCCTTCAATAAATGTTACTGGTAAGATTGTCTGTAAATGAACAGTCTTTCCATCAATGATTTCAAACAAGATACGAACAGCTTCTTGAGCCATTTCTTTCAACGGTTGTTTAATAGTTGAAAGCAGATAATCTCGATCCCCAGCCATTTTTATACCATCATATCCAATGATTTGCACATCATGAGGTATTTGTTTTCCATTTGCCTCTAGTATTTCAATAACATCTAAAGCCGCAAAATCATTAATGGCGAAAATACCATCTATGGAAGGATTCTCTGTCAAGAACTGCTCTAACTTCTCATGATAGTCTACAACCGTCTCATCTAGGTCAAAGATACTAAAAGGTATATTTTTGTCTTGGACATACTTCTCAAATGAAATTCTACGTCGTTTAGTCTCATTAATGGTTGTGTTGTGTCCACCTACAAAAGCCAAATGCTGACACCCTTTTTTGATAAGTTGTTTGGCAGCCTCTCGTCCTCCTGCATCATTATCAGACGATACACATGCAATCTCTATATCTGAATAAGTACGGTCGATACTAACAAAAGGAATTCCTGAAGTTAGGTACTTCTCGATTGGACTATAGGTAATGGCTACAACTCCATCAACCTTATTATGACGTAGCATCTCAAGATATTCTTGCTCACGGTTGGTTCCATTTATTGAACATAAAAGTAGTTTATTATTTCTCTTGTAAACTTCATTTTCCACATGCATCGCAAATTCAGAAAAGAATGGATGCCAGACACTTGGCACGATGAGAGCAATCGTTTCGGTTCGATTTTTCTTCATTCCTCTTGCGTAGTAATCTGGGATGTAATTCAAGGTTTTAATAGCTTGTTCCACTTTTTTTAAGGTTACATCTTTGATGCCCTTTTCTTTATTAATGACACGTGAAACTGTTCCCACGCTAACACCTGCTTCTAGAGCTACATCTTTCATGGTAATGGATTTTTTTGTTTCTACCATCATTTTACCTCCTTGCACTCTATAGTATCATGCAACCGCTTTTTTGGCAACTATTTCTTGATGAATACAAGAAAAGCCTTGAAATCAAGGCTTTTTTGTATTTCTAAAGAGTCTTCTAGGTATTTAGGGGACATTTCTCGAGATAGTGGTTCAACTCTCTGCTTCTTCTTTAAATCGTACTTTCCCTTGGCTGTATAATCTCATAATCTTCACAAAGCGAACTGGATTGTTTTGGTTATACAAAAGAAAAATTGAAAAGAATAACAAGCCCGCTAACCACAAACCATAGCTTTCATTAATCGGTTGGCCAAATTTTAGAGGAAGAATCAAGAAATACAAAAAGTAATAGATAGACACTATATTTACTACAAAGCGGGCAAATCGATAAGGTAAAGCAGACAGTTGTCTAGGATCAAACTGGTTTTTTACAAACAAATTATGAGATGCTGCAAAGAAAAAGACTTTCTCTGTCGTTGGCTGGGCCTTTCGAACATTTTTTTATAAAGTGCTCGTTCAAGTATAGCAACCAACAAGGAAAAACTGCATCAACCAAAAATAGAAGAATACAGGCTAGACTGAACCAGTTATAGACACCAATAAACTTGAGGGAAAAGAAGCCCGAAATTGCAGGTCCACCTGCTAGTAAGAGAATTACCAATTCAGGAATAAAAGAATTCGTTTCACCAGCTTTTTCAGTATTGAGCAACTTACTCTTTGGAGCAGCTAAAGCCTCTCCTGTCTTTTGGTCATAATAAACAGCCTGACCATTGCATTCGCCGATAAAGACACGACGGCGTCCGAGAAAAAACATATTGACCTCTTTCTATTTATGAAAACAAGTCTTCAAATTTTTGGAATTTTTATTATCCTAGTATACCATAAACCAACTTACTAGGTCATAGGATAGCTAAGAGCCACATCTTGCTAAAAAGGTTGACAGAACTTCGCTCCATAGGATATGATGGGAATACCTGGAACTTTAACTCTGCACGAGTTTTACTCCTTCTACTGAAAAAGCGTTGGTGAGTTCAATTCTATATCTGGAGGTTTCTATGAAAATCTATTATTCAAAATTTGTCGGTGTCGGCTATCTAGTCTTTGCAGCGGGTGTATTCTTTCAATTTTTCTTTTTCCTCGCGCATGGATTGATCGACTTTTTCCCAGCTTAGTCTTCTCACTGTGGTTTCCAACCATCCTCTTTTTCGCTGCCGTCTACGCAACGATTGCAGGCATCAAAAAGACTTTCTAGTCGTAGGCTCTCCTTTGAATTCACCTTTGAAGGTATTTATGTCTATCCCGGGCTCTTCTTTTCCAAGGAAATCTTCATCCCAAAAGAAGAATTGTTGCGAGCATCGTATGTTGAAGTGGATGTCAGTGACCCTGACCATGCCAACAGCAAGGCTTGCTATTTAGATTTTGACCTGAGAGAGGTGACCCAGCTAGAAGATATCTCTAAGTCAAACGTCATCATCGATACAAGTGTTCTGATATTGCGTCTCGCCCTTAGCCTCTGTCGATTTAGAGGAAGAAAAAAAGCCGAGTTGGCGACCTATCTAAAAAGAAAAACTACGGCATTGATTTCTTATATTAGCAAGTAAAGAGAGAGTGGGACAGAAATCGGTAATTCGTTAGAATTCGATTTCGTCGTCCCACCTCCGCACAGTTGAGTAGGGCTGTAAAAGCTGATGAAATCAGCGTAGTAGAGCCCACTCAACCACTGCGTCTTGCTCGACAATTCAAAGACAATTGAGAGGCTAGGACTTTTGTCCCAGCCTCTTTCATATTATCCTTATTATCTTTCACTTTAACGTGAGCTTGCTAATTATCCAACTTAAACGTCGTATAAACTCGAATGATTTAAAATTTATGCTTCGAGAACATAAAAAAAGCAAGGGCTACTCTCCACCCTCACTTCTTTTTTTCACTCTTAATTACGGTAAAAATGACTATCTTTGTCGCTTGGTGATTGGCCGATTGCCAAGACGTCTTGGCTACCGTCTGTACCTGTTAATTCATTTTGGACTCCAGCTGGAGTAAAGATCAGGCGTGCTCCTTCTCCGCCTCCAACAAGATGAATTCCTGTCAGATAGTAACCGTCCTTCTCCTCTACTTGATCCATTTCATACTGGAAGGTTCCTTTTGAACTTTGAATGGTCACGATTCCATCCGCTGTGACTGTAGCAGTTGTTCCAGCATAGTTTTCCCACGTTCCAAGGAATTTTGCGTAAGCTTCTGGAGTTTTTTTCTTCTCTTCCTTCTTATCCGTTTGAGTGCTTGCGGAACTTGATGGGCTCGTCTCAGACTTCTGCTCCTCTTTTTGACTAGCTTCTGTTTTACTTGATGACTCCTTAGTTACTTTAGAAGAAGCCTCTTTGCTTGAAGATGCTGTAGTTTTTTCAGTATTTCCTCCACAAGCAGCAAGTGTCACCACAGCCAACAAGGCAAGAGCTGAAAGACTGGTGTAGCGCAATGTTTTTTTCATGATAATCTCCTTTTAAAATGATGATACAGTCTCATCTGCATCTAAAATAGCTAGCCTGAAATTACATATATTTTTGACGGCTAACCTGTAGTTTTCAGTGTATCATTTATTTCCATATAATTCAATAGCTATTTGACATCAAAAAGGCTAATCCAATCAGGAATTAGCTCTTCTATTTTTAGTAGATAAACATGGCATCGCCAAAGCTAAAGAAACGGTACTTCTGGTCGATAGCATGCTGATAGGCTTCGAGGACCAATTCACGGCCTGCAAAGGCAGAAACAAGCATGACCAAGGTAGACTTCGGTAAATGGAAATTAGTAGAAAAAGCATCCACAACCTTCCAGTCATAACCTGGCTTGATAAAGATATTGGTCCAACCAGAGTCTTCTTGGATTTGCCCATCAAACTTGCTTCCGATAGTTTCGAGCGTACGGATAGAGGTTGTCCCCACAGCAATGACACGACCATCATTTTCTTTGACCTGTCGCAAGGTCGCTGCAGCTTCCTCAGACAATTGATAAAACTCTGAGTGCATCTCATGCTCATCCAAATTATCTACTGAAACAGGTCTAAAGGTCCCAAGCCCAACGTGCAAGGTCAAGTAAACTAAGTGAACTCCTTTTTGCTGAATTTCTTCCAGTAATTCCTTGGTAAAATGGAGGCCTGCAGTCGGCGCCGCAGCTGAGCCACTCTCCTTGGCATAGACTGTCTGGTAACGTTCACGGTCATCCAATTTTTCATGGATATAAGGAGGCAAAGGCATTTCTCCAAGACTTTCAAGCACTTCTAGGAAAATTCCTTCATACTCAAAACGGACAATACGGCCACCATGGGTTAATTCCTCAGTCACAACTGCACTTAGTCGACCATCACCAAAGACAACACGGGCGCCAACCTTGAGACGTTTAGCAGGTTTTGCCAACACTTCCCATTCGTCTCCTGCTATATTTTTCAAGAGCAAGAGTTCAACGTGACCACCTGTTTCTTCCTTTTGACCATGAAGTCGGGCTGGCAAGACACGGGTATCATTCATCACCAGGGCATCACCTGGCTCTAGCATTTCAATAATGGAGTGAAAATGGCGATCTTGAAATTCTCCAGTCTGGCGATTAACCATCAAGAGCTTAGAGGCATCGCGCTTTTCCAGAGGTGTTTGTGCAATCAACTCCTCAGGCAAGTGAAAATCAAAATCATTGGTATTCATTGTAGTCATATTTCCTTTTCTTTTCTAATGTACTTACGATTAGCTATCAAAACGAACTTCTTCAAGCAAATAATCGATGAAGCGTTCACCCATCTTAGACAAGCTAGTCTTTTCATGCTGGATATAAACCAGTTCAATCGGATCATCAATATCAAGTGGAATCGAGACAATATTGTCTCCATTGAGGTTACTATTAAGGATACCTGTCGCGATGGTATAGCCGTCCAAACCAATCAAGAGATTGAACAAGGTCGCACGGTCACTAACCACGATGGATTTCTTGTGGTGTTCCTGAGACAAAATCTCTTCTGAGAAATAGAAGGAATTATGGGTTTCCTTGGTCATAGCTCAAGTAAGGGAAGTCTTCTAGGTCTGCCAACTGCACCTTGTCTTTTTTGGCAAGAGGGTTGGTCTTGCTGACAAAGATATGGGGCTGCGCTGTAAAGAGAGGATGGGCAACGAGATGGTTGTCATCCAACATCTTCGAAAGAACATCTCGGTTATAGCTATTTAAAAAGAGGACTCCTACTTCACTACGGAAGTTCTTGACATCATCGATAATCTCCCAGGTTCTGGTTTCACGCAAAAAAAGCTCATACTTTTCCATATCGCTCTTCTTGAGCAAGGAAACAAAGGCATTGACCACGAAGGCATAGTGCTGCGAAGACACACTAAAAAGCTCGCGATGAGCGATTGGGTTCTTATAGCGTTCTTCTAGAAGTTGCGTTTGCTCGACAACCTGACGGGCATAGGATAGAAACTCCATTCCATCACGCGTGAGGGTAATTCCCTTGGGATTTCGGATAAAAATCTCAATTCCCATCTCATTTTCTAGGTCACGAACGGCATTTGATAGACTAGGCTGCGTAATGAAAAGTTGCTTGGCAGCTTCATTCATCGAACCAGTCTCTACAATTTTGATAATATAGTGTAATTGTTGAATTCTCATGCTTTTATTGTACCATACTTGAGGCAATATAAAAAGAACCAGTCACTGAAAGCTCTGTGGCTAAGCTTAGATGAGTGCTTTCAAATGACTTTATCTAGCACTTTAAAAAGAGGTTGAAACAATTCCAACCTCCTTTAATCTTTATTATTATACAAGCTTTTTAATCGAAACTTAGCTTCCTCTTTCCCAGAAAATGGCCAGCAAAATCATAGCCCCGAGAACTGATGGAATAATGGCTGTGCCGCTTAGACTTGGTCCCCAAGAACCAAAGAGTAATTGTCCTAAAAAGGCACCAATCCAGCCAAGAAACATCTTCCCGAAGCAGCCCATGCGTTCGCCACGATTGGTGATAGCTCCTGCTAGTAGTCCGATTAAAGCCCGACAAACATACTTCCAATCATAGTTTCTCCTTAAATTGCCCAATCTCCATTGCGGAAGAGTGGTACGCGTGTTCCATCCTCACGGATACCATCGATATCCATTTGGTTAGAACCAATCATAAAGTCAACGTGAACGTCTGAACGGTTGAGTCCTGCAGCTTCCAGTTCTTCTTCGCTCATCTCTGCTCCACCAACAACGCTCGTTGCATAGGCAGCACCAATAGCCAAGTGGTTAGAAGCATTTTCATCGAAAAGGGTGTTAAAGAAGGTAATCCCTGACTGAGAAATTGGACTTGGATCTGGTACCAAGGCACATTCACCCAAGGCACGCGCACCAGCATTCTTAAAGACGAGGTCCTTCATTACTTGATCACCCTTTTCAGCTGTGATATCAACGATTTGACCATTTTCAAAGGTCATTTTGATACCTTCGATAATATTCCCATTGTAGCTAAGAGGTTTTGTGGACGTTACATAACCATCTGCGCGACGGAAATCAGGGGCTGTAAAGACTTCTTCTGTTGGCATATTTGGCAAGAAACCTTCGCCTTGAGCGTTGATCGCTCCGGCAGATTCCCAAACGTGGTTCTTCGGCAAGCCAAGTGTCAAATCAGTTCCTGGTGCTGTGTAGTGAAGGGCTGAGAATTGCTCTTTATTCAGCATTTCTGCCTTGCTCTTCAAGATAGCAGCATGTTTTTCCCAAGCCTTAACTGGATCTTCTTCGTAGATACGGCAAGTTTTGAAGATTTGGTCCCAAAGGAGATCCACTGCTTCTTCGTCGCTTGCAGCATTTGGAAAGACCTTCTTAGCCCACTCGAGTCCAGCAGCCGCTGCTACAGTCCAGCTAACCTTGTTAGATTGAGTTGCGATACGCATTGGCTTCATTGCAATTCCCATAGCTTTGGCAGAAGCTGAGAGCTTTTCAGCATCTACTCCGTTCAAGGCACCTGGGTCAGAAGAACGAACACCGAGACGACTCGCTTTGTTTTCAAGAAGGTAGTTCATCTCAGCGATCTTGTATTCTGATACATTGTCCAAACGCTCCATCGGCGCGTGAAGGAATTTCTCACGGTTTACAAAGTCATCTGTCCATTGAACGATAACTTCGTGCGCTCCAAGTGCATAGGCTTCTTTGACGATTAAGTGAGCCAACTCGCGTTGCTCCACATCGATAGAGAGAGCCAAGGTGTGACCAGGTTGCACGTTCACTCCGTTTGCAACCAAAAGCTTAGCGTATTTTTCTAGATTTTCTTTAAAATTTGGTAAAACCATGTTGTTTCTCTTTTCTATTTTATTTTTCTTTCAAAGCAGAAAATAATCCTGCTAAAGCAATAGCACCTGACAAGAGTGCTGTCGATAGAAGAATTGTCTGATCAGCAAGTTCAAATTGGTACTCAAACACCTTCTCAGCCGGTTTATCTTCCGCGAATATTCTTAGTTTCATGAAATGTCCTTTCTTATTCTTCATGCTCTCCTAGGTAGAGGCGTCGTGCCTCTGGGCTGTTAGTGAGGATATCTACATAAGTTTCATAGTCATCAAGCAGGGGCTTTCCCAAAGAGATATCTTGTTCTGGATTTATATTTTTCCCATAAAGAAAGCAAAGATAGAGACGTTCGTTGAGTGTTGGAAATACTTCAATAGACATAAGTTCAGCCTGACCTACCCGATCCCAATCCTGTTCTTTGATATCTGGTATGATATAAGCTTGGAAAAGTCCCATAAGTGGATTATCTTCTGGTTGTCCACTGTCCTTATCCGCCAGAACCAAAGAACAGTATCTACCAAAACCAGCAAGTTGGCGCTCTCTTCCCTTTACCGAGACAGTAATAGGATGCCCTCCAATATGGCTATAAATCCATTCTTTAGGCAGTTCATAATCTAACAGGGGGGTAACTTCTTTGACAATTGCTACAGGACTGTAGCGTAGAAACTGGCGAGTAACAGCCTTACAAAAGAGGATATCCTCCTCTTTCAAGGTCACTCCCTTCCAGTTATTTTCCTCATTAAAATGGTTAAAAATACTAGATAAGGATCACGCACCATTTGTGCTAATACGTAAACGCCATTTCGCAAGCGTATGGAAATAACTTTCCCTGGTTTCCAAGGTGTTGCTCTTTTTTTCTTTACCATCATTAACTAACCTCAAACCTACATAAGACATTTCAAACTATTAAAACAAATCATCAAACAGACTCAACTGGTTGTCCTCTGGCATATTGCCGAGAATTCCCATTTCATCCATCTTTTCAACTAGGGTTGAGGAGAGTCCTCCACGCTTGCGTAACTCAGTTTTAGAGAGGAATTCTCCCTCTTGACGAGCACGAACCAATTGCTTAGCAACGTTCTCTCCTAGTCCATCCATAGCGACAAACGGTGGGATGAGGGTATCTCCATCGATGATGAATTCAGTCGCATCACTACGATAGAGGTCTAACTTGCCAAATTTAAAACCACGTTCCCACATCTCATTGACGATTTCAAGTGTTGTGTAGAGGTCAATTTCTACGTTGGAAGCTTCATTGTTCTTGCGTTTTTCAGCAATTTCTTGCATTTTGCGTTTAATAGCATCCAAGCCTGCCCCCATAGTTTTGATATCAAAGGCCTTGGCACGGATTGAGAAGTAAGCACAGTAGTAATAAATCGGATGATGAACCTTGAAGTAGGCCACACGAAGGGCCATCATAACGTAGGCAGCCGCGTGGGCTTTAGGGAACATGTACTTAATTTTCCCACAAGATTCGATATACCACTCAGGCACATTATTGGCCTTCATGGCTTCGATATAACCATTGCGCTCTTCTTCAGAAATTTTGAGCCACAATCCCTTACGCACTCGCTCCATGATGGTAAAGGCCATCTTTGGATCTAGACCAGCGTGCATGAGGTAAACCATGATGTCATCCCGACAACCGATAACGGTTGAAAGGTCCGCAATCCCTGCCTTAATCAAGTCCTGAGCATTTCCTAACCATACGTCGGTACCGTGGGACAATCCAGACAGCTGAAGCAACTCCGCAAAAGTCGTCGGATGGGTTTCATCAACCATCCCTCGAACAAAATTGGTTCCAAACTCTGGAATACCAAGCATACCAGTTGAAGTCCCGATTTGCTCAGGGGTTACTCCTAGGATATCTGTACCTGAGAAGAGGGCCATGACACCAGGATCATCCATTGGGATATCATTTGGATCAATGCCTGACAAGTCCTGGAGTTTCCGAATCATGGTTGGATCATCATGTCCAAGAACATCGAGCTTGAGGACGTTCTCGTCGATATCGTGGAAGTTAAAGTGAGTTGTCTGCCATTCAGCTGTAACATCATCGGCAGGATACTGCACAGGAGTAAAGTCATAGACATCCATATAGTTAGGGATAACTACGATTCCCCCCGGGTGCTGACCAGTCGTCCGTTTGACACCAGCAGCTCCTTGGGCTAGGCGCTCCACTTCAGCCTCACGGTAGAACTTACCATAGTCACGCTCGTAACCCTTGACAAATCCATAGGCTGTCTTGGCAGCCACCGTACCTACCGTTCCTGCACGGAAGGCATATTCCTCACCAAAGATATCACGCACATCCAAGTGGGCACTAGGTTGATCTTCTCCTGAGAAGTTCAAGTCAATATCGGGAACCTTGTCTCCATCAAAACCAAGGAAGGTCTCAAACGGAATATCCTGCCCATTTTTGTTGAGTTTATGACCGCAATTTGGACAGTCCTTATTGGGCATATCAAATCCTGAACCGTAAGAGCCATCTGTGATAAACTCACTGTACTGACACTGACCACAGACATAGTGAGGAGAGAGAGGATTGACCTCGGTAATCCCAATCATGGTCGCAACGAAACTGGATCCAACAGACCCACGGGAACCAACCAAGTAACCTCGTTCGTTGGAGCGCTGCACTAGCATCTGCGAAGCTAGATAAATCACGGCAAAACCATTTCCCAAGATAGAGGTTAGTTCCTTTTCAATTCGTAGATCAACGATATCTGGGAGTGGATTTCCATAGATTTCAAAGGCTTTTTTATAGGTTAACTCAGCAACCGTTTCTTCGGCTTGGTCAATGAAAGGTGTGTATAAATCACCCTTTACAACCTCCACAGGTTCAAAGATTTCTGCCAAGGCATTGGTATTTTCAATAACAATCTTGCGAGCCAAGTCTTCCCCTAGAAAGGCAAACTCATCCAACATTTCATTAGTCGTTCTAAAATGTGCCTTTGGTAGCGGAGCTGGTTGGGCAGCTTCTCCATGGCCGATCGTTCGGTTAATCATCGCCCCCTGACCTAAACTTCTCACGATAATCTCGCGATAAATCTCATCCTCAGGTTCGATATAGTGGACATTTCCTGTCGCAAGAACGGGCTTACCGAGACGGTCTCCAACATCAATTAAGCTCTTGATGATGGTTTGGAGCTCCTCCATATCCTTGACCTGCTCTTTGGCAATCAGAGGGGCATAGATAGCAGGGGGCATGACCTCGATAAAGTCATAGTATTTAGCTACTTCGACTGCCGCATCTACCCCTTGTGAAACGACTGCATCAAAGACTTCACCTTCTGTACAGGCTGAACCTAAGATCAAACCTTCTCGATGGGCATCTAGCACCGTACGTGGAATCCGTGGAACTCCTTCAAAGTACTGGGTATTTGAAAGAGACACCAGTTTAAAGATATTTTTCAAGCCCACCTGATTTTTCACATAGATGGTCGCATGCTTGACTCGAGCTTTTTTATAAGAATCCGGACTGATTAAATCAAGGTTTAATCGTGCTAAGTCCGTCACACCGTGTTTTTCTGCTACTTCCTTGATAAAGATAAAGAGCAGACGGCCAGTTGCTTCCGCATCATAGTTGGCCATATGGTGGTGTTCTAGAGCTACACCAAAACGTTTGGTCAAGGGTCCTAAACCATGTCGTTTGTACTCAGGATAGAGATTTCTAGCAAACTCTAGCGTATCGATGACAGGCTGAGTGATTTTTGGAAGACCATGACGTTCATAATTGGCATTCATAAAGCCAACGTCAAAGCTTGCATTGTGGGCTACAAGAACGGTATCCTTACAGAATTCTTGGAATTCTTTCAGAACTTGAACCAAGGGTTTAGCATTTTTTACATGATCATCAGTAATCCCTGTCAATTCGGTTGTAAAGGCTGATAAGGGGTGCCCTGGATTGATAAACTCATCAAACTCAGCGATGATATTGCCCTTATACATCTTGGAAGCCGCCACCTGAATCAAGTCATTATAGATAGCTGATAGACCTGTCGTTTCCACGTCAAAGACTACATAGGTTGCTTCAGAAAGATCCATCTCCACTTCGTTATAGACGATAGGAACACGATCCTCAACGATATTTGCTTCCATTCCATAAATGAGCTGAATACCAGCTTTCTTGGCTGCCTTATAACCATGAGGGAAAGACTGAACATTGCCGTGGTCTGTGATTGCCACTGCTTTGTGGCCCCATTTTGCTGCTGTTCCAACGATTTCCTCAACCTCAGGAAGAGCATCCATAGTCGACATGTTGGTATGGGCATGAAACTCAACGCGACGCTCACCTTCTGGCATCAAGTCCTTACGTTCATAGTGAACAACTTCCTGCACATCTTGCACATTCATGGTCAAATCTCGTGTGAAATTATTGACCTCGACATTTCCTCGAACACGGAGCCAAGAATTTTTCTTGATCATGTCAAACTTCTGAGCTTCTTCTTCATTTTTGACCCATTTTTGCATAGAGAAACTGGAAGTATAGTCCGTCATCTTGAAGTTAATCAAGACACGACCCGTTCTAGTCACCTTATGCTCAACATCAAAGACAACTCCTTCAAAAACCAATCTATTTTCTTCGGTATTGACCTCGATCATAGGAGTAATCTCTGCCTTATCAAGTTTAGGCTTAGTAGCTGCCTTCTTGGCTTGAAAATCAAAGACAGGTTTGTCCTCAACTGGAGGAGGCGGGGCCATCTGTTCTAACTGTTCCATAGCCCGAAGAGTTTCTTCATTGGCTGCTTGGATAATCATTTGATTTTCCGTCTGAAAGGCTTCTTGTTCTTCCCTTGTGAGATCTTCATTTTTTTCTAAGATGCAAGAAAGTTTAGGAAAACCAAAAAATTCCAGCTGTTTGCTAAGATTTGGCAGATGATTTTTTCTAAAATGCTCTGTATCTGCCGCTTCTGAAGCTTCAATGATTAACTGGTCATTTTCAAAGCGAACCTGAAAATTCTGATAAATAGAACGAAAACCTTGACTAGCACAAGGACCTTCCGAAAAAGCCTCTCGATAGTAGGCTTGTAAAAGTTCTCTAGAAAATTTCTGATTTCGCGTTTTTATCTCAAAACTAGCCTGATTTCCAGTTTTTGAGAATTCTTCTTTCAAGCCCCTTTTCAACTCTAGAAAAAGTTCAAAAGGCAAGATATTTTCAAAAACAAAACGAAACTCCCAAACTTTGCTTCTTTTATGAACAATAACTTGTTCTATTTCAGCCTGAGAGAAGGCCTCATGATTTCTCATTTCAGCGGGTATTCCCAACTGATTCATTAAAATTTCAAAAGTGGTTGACATCCATTTTCCTCACAATATACTCCTTCTATTTTACCATATTTAAGGCACTTTTACCTATTTCTACCAAACAGAAAAAGAAGCCACAAAGTGACTTCTTTCAGGGTGTCGATGAATTATTCTTCACCTTTATTTTTCTTAATGATTTCTTCTTGTACTGACTTAGGTACATCTTCGTAGTGGTCGAATACCATCATGATGTACCACGACCTTGAGATGCAGAACGAAGAACTGTTGCGTAACCAAACATTTCAGCAAGTGGAACGTAAGCACGAACGATTTGGCTGTTACCGTGAGCTTCCATACCATCTACACGTCCACGACGAGCAGTTACGTGACCCATAACATCACCAAGGTTTTCTTCTGGAACAGTGATTGTTACAAGCATCATTGGTTCAAGGATAGCTGGTTGTGCAGTCTTAGCAGCTTCTTTAAGTGCAAGAGATGCAGCGATCTTGAAGGCTGTTTCAGATGAGTCGACATCGTGGTATGAACCATCGTAAAGCTTAGCTTTAACGTCAACCATTGGGTAACCTGCAAGAACACCGTTAGCCATAGATTCTACCAAACCTTTTTCAACCGCTGGGATGAATTCACGAGGAACCACACCACCGACGATTGCGTTTTCGAATTCGAATCCTTTTCCTTCTTCGTTTGGAGTAAATTCAATCCATACATCACCGAATTGACCTTTACCACCAGACTGACGTTTGAAGAATCCACGTGCTTGAGTAGAAGCGCGGAATGTTTCACGGTATGATACTTGAGGAGCACCTACGTTCGCTTCAACTTTGAACTCACGACGCATACGGTCAACAAGGACGTCAAGGTGAAGCTCACCCATACCAGAGATAACTGTTTCACCAGTTTCAACGTTAGTTTCAACGCGGAATGTTGGATCTTCTTCAGCCAATTTTTGAAGGGCAATACCCATCTTGTCTTGGTCAGCTTTAGATTTTGGCTCAACCATCAATTGGATAACTGGTTCTGGAACGTTGATTGACTCAAGGATGATTTTAGCTTTTTCATCTGTCAATGAGTCACCAGTTGTAGTATCTTTCAAACCAACGGCAGCAGCGATATCACCTGAGTAAACAGTATCGATTTCTTGACGGCTGTTAGCGTGCATTTGAAGGATACGTCCGATACGTTCACGTTTCCCTTTAGAAGTGTTCAATACGTAAGAACCTGATTGAAGAACACCTGAGTATACACGGAAGAATGTCAAACGACCTACGAATGGGTCAGTCATGATCTTGAAGGCAAGAGCTGCAAATGGCTCTTCATCAGATGCTGGACGAGTTTCTTCTTCTTCAGTATCTGGGTTGATACCTTTGATCGCAGGGATGTCAAGTGGGCTTGGAAGGTAGTCGATAACCGCATCAAGCATCAATTGAACACCTTTGTTCTTGAAGGCAGAACCACACAATACTGGGAAGAATTCAACGTTGATAGTCGCTTTACGGATACCAGCTTTCAATTCTTCGTTAGTGATTTCTTCACCTTCGAGGTATTTCATCATCAATTCTTCGTCAGTTTCAGCAACTGCTTCGATCAATTTTTCACGGTACTCTTGAGCTTGGTCAAGGTATTCAGCTGGAATGTCTTCTTCAAGGATATCTGTACCAAGGTCGTTAGTATAGATTTCAGCTTTCATCTTGATCAAGTCGATGATTCCACGGAAGTCATCTTCTGAACCGATTGGCAATTGAATTGGGTGAGCGTTTGCTTGAAGACGATCGTGAAGTGTGCTTACTGAGTAAAGGAAGTCAGCACCGATTTTATCCATTTTGTTGGCAAATACGATACGTGGAACTCCGTACTCAGTTGCTTGACGCCAAACTGTTTCAGTTTGAGGCTCAACACCTGATTGTGAGTCAAGAACGGTAACCGCACCATCCAATACACGAAGAGAACGTTGTACTTCGATTGTGAAGTCCACGTGTCCTGGTGTGTCGATGATGTTTACGCGGTGATTGTTCCATTGAGCTGTTGTTGCAGCAGATGTGATAGTGATACCACGCTCTTGCTCTTGCTCCATCCAGTCCATTTGTGACGCACCTTCGTGAGTTTCACCGATTTTGTGGATTTTACCAGTGTAGTAAAGAATACGCTCAGTTGTTGTTGTTTTACCAGCATCGACGTGAGCCATGATACCGATATTACGAGTTTTTTCAAGTGAAAATTCGCGTGCCATGAGGTTTGTTTCTCCTATTTATTTTTGATTTCTATTCTATTATAACACGATTTCAATAAAAACGGATAGGCAGGACCCACCCGTTCTCAATGTTTTCATGTTATTGTTGGTTTCAACTTGCGAGATGGGAAGTTGAATTGAACTCGGACTAAAGTTAGTTAACCGATTTGAGCCAGAACGGGATGCGGGGTGAAAAAGATAAACTTCCTTGTATTCATCGAATACTGCGTCAGTTTCCTATTTCACTGTGCATCCTTACCGTTCCTAGCATCATGATCTTACCAACGGAAGTGTGCGAAGGCACGGTTAGCTTCAGCCATACGGTGAGTGTCTTCACGTTTCTTAACTGCTGCACCAGTGTTGTTAGCAGCGTCCAAGATTTCTTTTGCAAGACGGTCTTGCATTGTGTGTTCACCACGAAGGCGAGCGATTGTTACCAACCAACGAAGTCCAAGTGTTGTACGACGTTCTGGACGAACTTCAACTGGGACTTGGTAGTTAGAACCACCAACACGACGCGCACGTACTTCAAGTACAGGCATGATGTTTTCCATAGCTGTTTCAAATACTTCAAGTGCATCGTTACCAGTAACTTCTTTGATTTGTTCAAAAGCACCGTAAACGATTGAAGCAGCTGTACCACGTTTACCGTCAAGCATAACGCGGTTGATAAGACGAGTAACTAATTGTGAATTGTAAAGCGGATCTGGCAATACGTCACGTTTTGGAGCTCTATTTTTTTACGACTCATTTCTCTTTATCCCCTTTCCTTATGCTTTTTTTCGGACGTTTAGTACCGTATTTAGAACGGCCTTGTTTACGATCGTTAACACCTGCAGTATCAAGTGCACCACGGACGATATGGTAACGTACCCCTGGAAGGTCTTTTACACGTCCACCGCGAAGAAGCACCACGCTGTGTTCTTGCAAGTTGTGTCCGATACCTGGGATGTAGGCAGTAACTTCGATAAGGTTGCTCAAACGTACACGAGCAAATTTACGAAGGGCAGAGTTAGGTTTTTTAGGTGTCATAGTTCCAACACGAGTTGCTACACCACGTTTTTTTGTGGTGAAGAAACGTTTGTTTGAACTTTTTTATGACTGTTGTAACCAACGTTCAAAGCTGGTGATTTAGATTTTTCTACTTTTGATTTACGCGGTTTGCGAACCAATTGGTTAATTGTAGGCATCTACATTCTCCTGTGTTTTTTTTTTATTTTTGGTGATGATACACTTGGTGACAGCTATCATCTGTGTGTACTTTTGCAACATTTGTCAGCACGTCCCTGTACACTCTTGAGAGACCAAAAGTAAAAAGTACCGTCTATTATTGTACCACGTTTTTCTACTCTTTGTCAATATATTTCTTCTTATTTTTTGACTTCTTGGATCATAAATCTATCTGAAAACGCTCACCTACCAGATAGGTTCTCCAATCGACCACATAGACAAATCACCTTGTAATTGTCTAAAAAATGGTGTTTAATAGATTTGTAAGCAAGAGATCTCTATTACAATTTTATAAAGAAAGGAGAAATTATGAAAGTCAGACTTGACATTGATGCACAACATACTGAAGAACAAATCATCATCGAAGCGCCAACCTTGTCCACTCGAGTTCAAAAAGTCCAAGACTTTGTCCAATCCCTGGATCAAAAGGAGACCATCAAAGGAAAATTTCAAGATCAGCTTTACCTGATTCAGATTAGTAAGATTCAACGAATCTACATTGAAAATCGGAAGGTCTTAGCCGAGACTGATCAGCAAACATATACTCTTGATATCCGTCTCTACCAAGCAGTTGACATCTTACCTGCTTCCTTTATCCAAATTTCCCAATCCGAAATTGTCAACATTGATGCTATTAGTCATCTAAAACTAACCTCTAACGGCTTGATTGAAATCTATCTTAAAAACGAAAGTTTTACCTACTCATCTCGCCGTTACCTCAAAACCATTAAGGAGAAATTAGAACTATGAAAAAACAAGTATTTCACGATGCCACAACCGGTATCCTCATCGGCCTCATCCTATCCATTATCTTTTCTTTTATCTATTCGCCAAGTTACTACGCACCTCTAAGCTATGAATCCCCCGTTGGTCAATTCATGAGAGAACATCAGGTCCATGGATCACTAGTCTTACTTTACTGTCTGCTTATCTGGGCAGCGATTGGAATCCTCTTTAGTTTTTGGTAGCCGTCTATTCGCTCAAGATTGGAGTCTTCTTCGTGCGACTGTCACTCACTTCTTCCTTATGCTTTGCTAGGCTTTTGTACCTCTAGCAATCCTAGCAGGCTGGTTTCCACTTCAAACTGGACTTTTCATCCTCCAACTCATCCCAGAGTTTGCCATCGTCTACCTCATCATCTGGGCGATTCTCTATAAAAGAGAATCAAAGAAGGTTGCCCATATCAACCAATTATTGGCTCAGAAAAAATAAGACCTAAAAACCCACTCACAGGACTGAGTGGGTTTTGATTTATAATTTTTGTTTCCATTCTAACAAGAGGTTCATGGCTTGCATCGGTGTCATATTGTACACATCTACTTTAGCCAATTCTGCTAGGATAGGATTTTCTTCCGCCGAGTCAAATAAGGAAATTTGTTCAGAGACTGCATTCCTTTGTTTCATTGGAGTAGGATTTTTCTGCCCTTGGCTCTCTAGTTGAGTTAGAATCGCATCCGCTCTTTTTAGCAAGTCTGCTGGCAATCCTGCAATCTTAGCAACGTGAATACCGTACGATTTGTCTGCTGGACCTGGTTCGATCTTGTGAAGGAAGGTAACCTGACCATTTTGCTCAAGCGTTGCTACATGGACATTTACCAAGTGTTCAAGGTCAGTTTCAAGACTAGTCAATTCATGGTAATGAGTCGCAAAGAGAGTCTTGGCTCCGATATGTTCATGGATATACTCGATAATCGCTTGAGCCAGGGCCATGCCATCATAGGTTGCCGTTCCGCGTCCCAACTCATCAAAGAGAATCAGGGATTTTTCAGTAGCATGTGCAATAGCATTATTAGCTTCCATCATCTCGATCATAAAGGTTGACTGACCAGAAACCAAGTCATCCGCTGCCCCAATACGAGTGAAGATAGCATCAAAAATAGGAAGACTAGCACTCTCAGCTGGAACATAAGATCCCATCTGGGCCATGACTGCTGTCATAGCTAGCTGACGCATATAGGTTGACTTCCCGCTCATGTTAGGCCCTGTAATCAGTTGGATGCTAGTATCTTCATCCATTTGGATGCTGTTGGGAATATAGGTTTGGGCTCCCATGACCTTCTCAACAACTGCGTGACGACCATTCTGGATATCAATCCGCGACTCTTGCCCAAACTCTGGTCGAATCAGGTGTTGCTTTTCTGCAACTACTGCCAAGCCTTGCAAGACATCGACAGTAGCGATTCCTTGGGCTAGGGCTTGCAGGCGTTGGATATACTTGCCAACCTCCTCACGGATACGCATAAAGATTTCATACTCAAGGTTGGCTGATTTTCTCACGCGCTTCTAACATTTCTCCCTCGATACGCGCCAACTCCTCTGTCCCAAAACGTTCAGAGTTTTTTTCAGCGTAGCCTTGCGGAAAAAAAGTGGGCTGGTACGTTGCCTAGCTGCGAGTTGGTTACATGGAAATAGTAGCCGTCTTTTTTTATTGTAATCAATCTTGAGAGTATTGATGCCAGAGTTTTTCTCTTTCCTTGGCTTCAATCTCAGCAATCCAGCTGGTCCCTTCCCTGAGAACACGACGGTATTTATCCAAGGTCTCATCAAAGCCCGTTCGAATAATACCACCTTCGGTAATCACGTGAGGAGCCTCAGGAGCAATAGCTGCACTAATAAGGCTCTCCAACTCAGGAATAGCATCTAGTTGTTCAATCAGATAGGCAAAGAGCTGGTTGCTCCATTCCTTCTAAAAATTGCTCGAATTCGTGGAACACTTCCCAAGGTAGTCGCTAATTGCAAGAGATCCTTTGGGATTGCTTTTTCCCAAAAAGACACACGACTAGCCAGGCGTTCGATATCATAAACTCCCTTGAGACTGTCTGTCAAATCACTGCGCTCAAAGAAATAATCCAGAAAAGACCTGTACAACCTCCTGACGTTCAAGGATACGATCCTTGTCAATCAAGGGACGGTGGATCCAAGAACGTAGGAGTCGCATCCCCATGGCAGTCTTGGTTTCATCTAACAACCAGAAAAGACTCCCTTGTTTCTTGCCAGAACGAGCATTTTCTACTAGATCTAAACTAGCCTTGGTCGCATAATCCATCTGCAAAAAATCCTTAATTTCATAGCGAACAACTGGCTTCAAGTGGTTGAGTTCTCTCATCTGAGTCCGATGGACATACTGGAGAAGCTTACTGCTGGCAGCCTGTTCAACAGGTGCCAAGCGTGGATCCAGCAAATGTATGTCTTCAAATGATTCTTGCTCATAGGAAAGTACCAAATTCATTTGACGTCTGAGAATCTGTTCTTCCTCTTCGGTTAAGGCATAGCCGATGACAACTTCTTTTGCCTTAAGATTTCGGATTTCACCACAGACCAGGGTAAAATCCAATAAACCTGTCACATAGAAATCACCCGTCACTAGAGTCCATGTATGCCAAACCAAATTGCTGACCATCACGGTCGATGGCTACCAAAAAGTTGTTTTGACTATCTGGCTTACTACTATCGACGACTGTGCCAGGTGTAATCACCTGCACAACCTCGCGCTTAACAACCCCTACAGCCTGCTTAGGATCCTCCATCTGCTCAGCAATGGCAACCTTGTAGCCACGCTCAACTAGGACATCAATATACTGTTGTGCTGAGTGATAAGGAACTCCAGCCATGGGAATAGGATTTTCAGCATTCTTATTGCGACTGGTTAGTGAAATTTCTAGTATCTGAGCAGCATTGACTGCATCTTCGTAAAATAACTCATAAAAATCACCCATACGAAAGAGCAAAAAAGCATCTGGATATTGTTTTTTTGATATCCACATACTGTTGCATGCCTGGTGATAATTTTTCTGTCGTCATCCATTCTCTCCTTGTTAAAAATAGAGAGTGGGACAGAAATCGGTAATTCGTTAGAATTCGATTTCGTCGTCCCACCTCCGCACAGTTGAGTAGGGCTGTAAAAGCTGATGAAATCAGCGTAGTAGAGCCCACTCAACCACTGCGTCTTGCTCGACAATCCAAAAGACAATTGAGAGGCTAGGACTTTTGTCCCAACCTCCTTATCTATCCTTCATCAAATCTAACAAACGATCTTCCATGAGTTTAGCAACATGCTGATCTCGGCAGATTACCAAGAGGGTATTAGCACCCGCAACTGTTCCTAAAATCCATTCATCCTTGTTGGCATCGACAACATTGGCTAAAACCGCGGCTTCACCCAGTTTAGTGTGAAGAACTAAGGTAAACTCAGCTCTTGCCACGCCTTCTAAATGATGGGATAAAAACTCAACCAGGTCAATCTTCTCTGTCTCATTTGCTAGTACGTAGTAGACCATATCATTTTTTTCTTAACCTTGGTCAAGCCCAAGTTCACGAAGGTCACGCGACAAGGTCGTTTGTGTCACAAAAAAACATTGCGTGCTTCCAAACGATCTTGAATCTCCTTTTTGAGTTCCCTAACTTTCTCCTCAGTGATCATCTGCTTTGATCAACTGATGACGTTCTCTTTTTCTCATAACATCCTCTCGAGTGAATATTTATAACATTTTCATCTATTTAATAAGAACATTATACCAAAAAAACCGAATATTTCAAAAAAATTTCGTCTTTCTTTAAAAATTGTGATAAAAATAGAAGAAAAAGTCCAAAAAGGAGCTCTATAATGAATACAAAAACAATTGATCGCTAGTGAATTGGCTAGCGTCATTGATAGCCTGGATCAAGAGGCTATTTTCAAATTTACTAGAACAACCAAAAAAACTCTGACATGGGAGATATCGCCTTCCCAGCCTTCTCTCTAGCAAAAGTAGAGCGTAAAGCACCTCAAATGATTGCAGCTGATATTGCTGAAAAAAATTAATAGCCAAGCCTTTTTGAAAAAGTTGTAGCGACTGGTCCTTACGTAAACTTTTTCCTTGATAAGTCTGCAATTTCTGGAGCGGTTATCAAAGAAATCATCGAGAAAAGGTTCTGACTACGCTCAACAAGATGAAGGCCAAGAGCAAAAATATCACCATTGACCTTTCAAGTCCAAATATTGCAAAACCATTTCTCTGTTGGTCACTTGCGTTCAACAGTTATCGGTGATAGCCCTTTCAAACATCTTCAAAAAAATGGGCTACAACACTATCAAAATCAACCACCTTGGGTGACTGGGGTAAACAATTCGGTCTTCTTGATGGTAGCCTACAAAAAAATGGGGTAGCAAAGAAGCTGTCAAAGCTCAATCCGATTGACGAACTGTTGAAACTTTACGTGCGTATCAATGCTGAAATCGAAACTGATCAAGCACTTGATGACGAAGGACGTCTCTGGTTTAAAAACTTGGAAGATGGCGATCCAGAAGCTACTCAATTGTGGCAATGGTTCCGTGATGAAAGTTTAGTAGAATTTAACCGCATCTATAAACTCTTAGGGTGTTGAATTTGATAGCCTAAACGGAGAAGCCTTCTACAATGATAAGATGGATGAAGCTGTCCAAATCCTTGAAGAAAAAAAGGATTTTGCTTGAAGAATCTCGTAGGTGCTAGCATCGTTAACCTGGACGATTTTGAATTGCACACCAGCTATGATCAAGAAATCCGACGGTGCAACTCTCTACATCACCCGTGATATCGCAACTGCTATCTACCGCACTACGCACTATCACTTTGTTAAGAATCGTCTATGCTGTTGGTCAAGAACAGTCTAACCACTTCAAACAACTCAAAAGCTGTCTTTGAAGAAAATGGGATTTGACTGGAGCGATGACATGATTCACGTTGACTTCGGTCTCGTTACTAAGAATCGTCAGAAAACTTTCAACTCGTAAAGGGAAACATCATCCTTCTAGAACCAACACTGTCAAGAAGCTATCAGCCGTGCCAAGGCTCAAATCGAAGCAAAAAATCCTGACCTTGAAAAACAAAGAGCAAGTTGCTCGATGCTGTTGGTGTTGAGCTGTGAAGTTCTATGACCTTAAAAACTGACCGTAGAAACGGTTATGACTTTCGACCTTGAAAGCAATGGTTTCCTTCGAAGGAGAAACAGGTCCTTATGTCCAATATGCATACGCTCGTATCCAATCTATCTTACGCAAAGCTGATTTCAAACCCTGAAGCAGATGCCAAACTATAGCTTGAATGATCCTGAGAGCTGGGAAATCATCAAATTGCTTCAAGATTTTTGCTCGTGTCATCAAGCGTGCATCTGATAACTATGACCCATCTCTTATCGCTAAATACGCAATCAACTTGGCTCAAGCCTTTCAACAAATACTACGCTCACACTCGTATTTTGGATGAAAGTCCAGAACGCGACAGCCGCCTAGCTCTCAGCTATGCAACAGCAGTTGTCCTCAAAGAAGCACTTCGTTTGCTCGGGTGTAGAGGCACCAGAGAAGATGTGATTCGCAGTTACTGATTGCAAAGCAATCTAGAACTAACGCCAAATCCTATTGGGATTTGGCTAGACGCTCACTAGTCTCGCTAAAATATATCGATTTTACGAGACGTCGTATCTAAAGTCATGACTAAAGTTCCTAAACGCTTCACTAGTAGTACTAACAGACATATTATCGATTTCTGTCGCACTACGTCGTAATCGAGTAAAATCACTTGATTGCTAGAACAATCTAAAGATAACTAATCGTTTTGCTACGAATCTTGGTTTGGTGCTAGAGTCAGGGCAGAACAACCACTTTTTTTAGCTTAGCTATCGTCTGCCTGATTTTTATATGATTACTTGAAAAGCGAAAGAAATCTTTTTCGCTTTTTCTCTTGCTATTCATTTCTTTATCACTTAGGGAGAGACTTTATGAGCCAATATGCTTATATTTTAGTTGTCATCAGTCTTGTCGTTCTTTTTCTCATTAACAAATACGAAAAGGAAAAACTACAAGGCCTTCTACAAGAACAGCTTTTAAAGGATGAAACTTTTCGAGCTACTATCAAGGAAAAAATTAAAACAACAGAAAACATCAACGATGTCATCGACTACATCAACAAGGGATATCGTTTGGGAATCATGATTTCAAAGGAAATTGTGGAAGACATCAGAAAATAAAAAAGGATTCGAGATAGCATTTCTCGAGTCCTTTTCTATTTTTTCCTGAGAACCACGATTCCCACCAGTATAACAATCCCTAGTGATGCCATGGTTCCGTATGCTGACAAACTTTCATCAAGAAATTTCTTGGAGAACTGCAACAGAGCGAACTCTAAGAGTAGCAAAGCACTGCATAGCATAATATCCTTGAAGCTTGGTTTGCGTTTTATATACTTTAAAAATGATCTCTGTAGTTTACTCATTTCGATTGTTCCCTTTTGAAGTAAATCCTTTATCCATAGAATAAAACTCTTCCTCAGAAAATCTGGCCTCTTACAAAGCTTCTAATTCATAGAGTTCTGCAATAATCCCTGCAACCTTTTTAATATCTCCCAGCATTCCACGCATCTCAAAGTCAGCTAGAACGGGGAAACCAAAGCGCTGGCTGTATTGTTTAGCCGTCAAACAGTATTGATTGTTAAAGTTACGATTACCGGATCCTACAACGCCAAAACACTTGCTGGCATTGTCACCGTATGCGATAAAATCACCTACTGGAGTAGTCAAAATCTCCACATCACCATTATCAACACCATTGCCACCTTCTAGATAAGTCGGTAGAAAAGCCACATATGGGTTGGTCATTTCAAAGAAGGCTTCTCCTTCCTTGACCAAATCTTTAATATGAATTTTTTCTACTTCAATGTTCTCATACTGTTCTAACAGGTAGGCCTTCAGACGTGTAACGAAACTCTCCGTATTTCCGCTCAGACTGATATAGACCAAGGAAATTTTTTTCATTTTTCTCCTCCTTTTTGAATCATAAAAAATAACTACCAAGATTGTATCTTGATAGTTATCCTTTGTCAACTCTTAGGCTAGTTCTTCCTCTTCTTGAGCTTCTGTTAATTCTTTCTGCTGACGCCACATCTTATAGAAGACGATTGCTAGGAAGATAACATTGAGTACAACCCCAAAAATAGCAGAGCCTTTAGCACCTAGTTCAGCTCCCATACGGACGTTAGGGTCTGTAAAAAGTGAAAAGCGCATCTTGGACTCCTACAAAGTTGTAGATAGAACCAAGGATAGCTAGAAAGACATAGCCAGATATAGGCATAATTAGCCAACTGGATGTTTTTTTACGAACGAGGAAAGACCAAAGCAACCACAACTAGAAATAACTGATAAGACAACTAAAAATCATGTTGAAGAAATTGAATGGGCATGTTCAGTTACTTTAATCGTGTAGGCAATCAGTTCCTTAGCATAAGTAGCATCTAACACCTGACGACTCAATATTACCCATACTTTCTGCAGTAGGTACTGGAGAGATAAGTCCAAATAGCGATATTGCTGAGAGTAAGGCTGATAAAAATCAGTAACACCCAAAGATAGATTGGTTTCTTTTTTTCATCAAAAGTAACCTCCTCATAATTTTTTTAATTATTATAGCATATTTTAACGAAGGAGAACAAACTGTTACAAGTTTCGTTTCCACCTGTTTTACGGTAGGCTTTAGGGAGACTTCCCACACAGTTTTCGAAAAACCTTATAGAAATAACCTACATTACTGTATCCAACCGTATAGCAGATATCCTCAATACTATCATTTGTAGATAGCAAGAGCTGCTGAGCTGCCTTGATACGTTGCTTATTGAGAAGCTCTGCAAAGGTGGAATTGGTTTCCTTCTTGATCAACTGCCCCAAATAAACGGGATTGATAAAGAGATCCTTGCTGATATCCTTGAGGGAAAGCTCTTTTTGGTAATCTCTACCAATAACTTCAAGTACACTGACCACATTTTCATTCATTCGATATTGGCCGAAGAAGGATGTCAAGGTTTCCTTGGTATAAGCGACTAAATCCTCAAAAGTTGTGATAGCATGAATGTTCTTGACAATATCTGTCATATCGTCTGCTTTCAAATGTTCAAAAAGATGGAAGACATCCATGACAAACTGGGTAAAGAGTTGCTTTGTGATAGATACTCTCGGTGTGTTTTCAAGGACAATCTTCTCAAGCAAGGTCAATTCATCAATAATTTGCTGGAGATTTCCTTGAATAATCACCCGATAGATGGGTTCGTAGTAAGAAAAGAGACTTTCAGACTGATCTAAATTTGACCGATCCATAAAAGATAGTCTTTTCAACATCACGCTTTCCACTTTTTCAAAGTTGATTTGATAAGGGAGCTTCAAAAGGCATGACTAGCAAACCCTCAAATTCCTGATCTGCAAGGACGATTTGCCAGTCCTGACCTAGAACATAGTAAGGAATGACAAAAATCTCCTTGTTTTTTTCTTTTTGAAAGTCCCAATCCACCAGTTTTCTTTTTTTGTGAGATGAGTCTTGAATGCTTCTTCATCTAATTGCTGGCTCAAGATTTCTGGCTCTTGAACCTTCTCACGAAGTTGAGTGACGATTTTTTTCAAGTAAATGTCCCAACTCAACCTTATCGACTGGTTTAACCAGATAATCAACCACGCTGAGATTCATAGCTTTTTTGACGTAGTCAAATTCTTGATAGCCCGATAGTAGGATATAATAAGCATCTGGCAACAAGTCCTTCATTTCCTGAATCATTTCAAGTCCTGTTTTGTCAGGCATGTTGACATCAGATATCACAATATCCACAGGATGTTCTCGGACATAGTCAAGAGCGTCGTCAGCATGATTGGCTGTAGCGACGACTTCCATATCCCATTTTTCAAAAGGAATCAAACGCTTGAGACCTTCGGTAATCATGTACTCGTCGTCCACTAATAGTACTTTATACATCTTTATCCTTTCTCCTCATCCTGAATAGTAATTCGATAACGAACACCTTGATGTTCCATTGATTCTACACTAATGTTATAGCGGTCCCCAAAATAGAGAACAAAACGTTCATGAACATTAACGATCCCAATAGACTGTCGTTTTCCACTATAATCCACTGTGTGTTCAAACGTTCTTTGGGCTAATTTAGTTTGAATTTCTGCTAATTTTTCAGCAGACATCCCACGACCATTATCCACCACTAAAATTTCGACATAGCCCTCTTGTTTCAAAGCCTTGATGCTGATAACATTGTCAGAACGTCGATGATCAACCCCGTGGGCAAAATAATTCTCCACCAAGGGTTGGAGGGTGAATTTTGGAATCCGCATTTCTTTTAGCTTGGGATCAATTTTAAAGCCATAGGCGATTGACTTGGGATAGCGAACCATACAGAGATAGCTATATTTTCGACAAAACTCTACTTCTTGCTTGAGCGTCGTTTCTCGTTCATCAGAGATGTTGTTGCGCAAGAGACTACTGAATTCGTAGATAATATCTGCCAATTCGTTCTGATCTGCCATGACTGCGTACATTCGTAAAAACTCGAGGGTATTGTACATGAAATGCGGGTTAATCTGAGCTTGTAATGCCCGCATATTGGCATCTTTTTGACTAAGCTCCAGCTGGTAAATATCGTGGATATTTCTCTCCAGTCGATCCAACATATCATTTGTCGTTTCCGCAATTAAAAGCAACTCCTGATCCTTTTTGGTAAGATCAATCCGCTTACCTTGCTCTCCTTGTGCAATATCATGGATTGTCTCCACTAGGTCAACAACTTGTGCTTGATACTTGGAGAATGTCTTCTTTAAAGTCGCATATAAAATGACGATAAAGAGGGCACTGAGGGCAAGGATGATGCCTGAACTAGCCATACTGCCACTAAGTACATAATCTCTAGGAACAGCAACTTGAACCTGATAGCCATGCGATGTTACAGCAAGCAACCAATTTTCACGATCACTTTTTTCACCCAGATGAAACATATCCGTTTCAAAAGGAGAGGTAATGGTCACAGCGATGGGAATGGTTCCTCTGGTATTGTCAATAGCCTTATAAAAAACATCAGAAGTCACAGAAATGTAGATCACACCTAAAGGCAGGTCTGATACTGGGTCCGATACTGGGATGGCAAAACTATTAGCTTCTGGCTTGAAACCTTCAGCAGGTACTTTATAGCCACTACGATTGTCTCTTTTGGAGACATAAACTTCTGTCGAATCCTGTAAAACGATGGCTACGCCTGTTACAAAATCATTGCGCACATAGAGATCATCGATATTTTCATAGATGGATACCGAAACATAAGGCGATGCCTTACGCTCTAGTTGCCAATAAAAATAATCGGGGGTGCTGAGGCTAAAGTACTTATAAATCCCTTCGATGCGTGCCTGATTTTCTACTAAATCTTGAGCTAAACGAGCTGACTCACGATAATAATATTCAACCTCACTCACTGTCCGTGTTAAAACCCGCTGGGAAACATGCTCCGCTTCTTTTTCGCGATTATCCCAGTTTACATAGGAAATCAAAAGAGCAAAACTGGCAATGATGACAATCATCACCCAGCTATAGGTTCGAAGGAGCGAATGAAGCCAAAACTGTTTCATTCTATTTGGACGCCAATTTTTCATGAATGTTTTCATAAACGGGCTCCAATAAATCACTAATAAAGAAATGCCACATACCAATTCCCACAAAAATGATGAGAGCCGGCATGTAGAAGGCAATGATAGCTAACAAGACACTTCCAAGAAGAATCTTAGCCATGGCTGACAGACTCATAAAAATTCCGATGAAGGCAAGCTTTAGAGTATTTTTGTAGGATAATTCAAAGTAAACCTGCAATTTTAAAGACACAGTATAGGCCAAAAATACCAAAGCTACCAGAAAGATATTCAGAAAAGTTGCTACTAAGTGGATAATGGTCTGATGCGGCAATTGAACCATCAGATATAAACCATAAATCAAGATCAAGTCAAGTCCCATAAAGGTGTAGAAACTGAGATTGCTTTTTACAAAATTGCTCTTGTAAAGAGTCCAAGCCTCTTTAAAACCATAGGCACGGTAAAAATAGCCGTGTTCCGCAAATAAACTCATGAGAGTCGCACTAGCTGGTGCTATACCAAAAACCACACCTCCTGCTAGTGTCAATAACCAAAAATAAGCTGTAGCTATCATCCCCAAAAAGAAACGATGAAAGACTAGCTCAATAAAATTTCCCACGGTTTGCCTCCTAAAAAATAATCTAGAACTATTATAACATATTTCAAGCGCTCTCAAAAAAGATGAGGAGAGAAAAGGTGGTGAGAATTTATCACCACCTGTTTACCATAATGTTACTAAAAATTAAAACCAATGGCCGAAACCATTGGTTTTAAGATGTCTATAATAAGTTAACTCTTATTTAACTTCTACACCTACAAAGCTTATTCTGAAAGACTTTATAACAGTCTAAGAAAAAAAGGTAGAGACAGAAATTACATCTGGATTTTTTTCAAAAAATTCTTTATCACCCTGAAAAACCTGGTTAGAAACATTTTTATTTGAATAGATTTCAATATTCGCTTAAAATCAATGTTTCCCCACTTTTTAAGAAAACAAAAATTTCATCTAATTTTAATAAATTTCATTTGAATGGTGTGAATTTTTACCACAAAACATACGAATTGAATTAAACTACATGTTGACAAAAAGTTCACACCATCTATATTGTAATTCACAATTATGATATGACTAAACTTATAAAAACCTAAAAAAAGAGTATCGTTTATAAAAAGTAATAATTCACTTATATTATTTGCAATTAATTCTTATTAAAACGTAGAATACTTTATAATAATATCCTTACATTTATATAACTGACAAATAAAAATCTTCTCTAATTTTTTTAAATCCCATTTATTTTTCTATATTTGAAAAACTTATAAAAAAATCTTTCATCTTATCCAAATCCATTTTTGATTGAAAAAAACTTTCTTTGAAAATCTATAAAAAAATTTCATAATATCTTTCATTATTATATAATTCTATTATTTTAATAACCTTTAAGTAATTTTCAATTGGCACTTGCAATTTTGTATCAGGAATCACTTCTAAAAACAATACTGCCATTTATATATTTAAATTGTACATACCCAATCACATCAATTTCATAAGGAAGTACAATAGGTAAGATAAAGTCCTCAGATTTCAATCCCATGTTGCAATTTTTACAACAGAATATTATATTCTCACTATACAAAAGCCAACAAAGGAAAACTGACTTTTTAGGTAAAAAATGATCTGGGTCACCGTTTACCATCTTACCATCACAATATGGACATCTCCATCCCTTTCTATTAGATTGAATTTTCAGCTTAGTCTTTATAGATTGATCTTGATTAAGGCCAAAATAATATTTTTTTACATCCTTTCTATTAATAAATTCTTCATACAGATAATTACATAATTTTTTTCAGATCAGGATCTTTAGAATAATACAAAAAAATTTAAACTTTTTTTGTATATTTTTGCACTTGATAATTTATTAAACATTCCATTTTTATTGAATCATAAAATAAACGAATTTTCGACATACTTTTTCATTTATTGATACTAGGTATAACATTTTATAAAATTTTGTCTTAGTGATTAAGTAAGTAAATTTATACATTCTTGAATAAGACTCTGATTTTTTTCGAACATCTTCAATGAATTTTTCGATCTTCATTTGTCGGTGAAACACCATTAGAGGAAATAAACTCATCTTGATGTCTTTCCAATATCATGAATACATCGTACCATACTTTATCAATTCTTTTTATCAATATATCTAGCTTTCATCATTTAATTCCATCAATAAATCATAATATTTCATAAACAAATCAATTTTTCCGAGCAGAGTCTGGTAGCAATTTTATAGATTGTAGCCCTGATATCTGTTTTTCCTTGTTACCTGAATTCAATAATCTTTCAATACTATCAAATGTTTCCCTAATCAAAAACGCTATCAATCAATCTGACACCAAATACTTGTGATAATATTTCATCTATTTCTACACCAAAAAGTACCTACTTCAACTTTTTTTCCACTTTTTAGTGCTTTTTTTGTGTTTTTAGTATGACAATATCATCACTATTTAAATTTGAAACAAGTAGTGGAGAATGAGTTGCAATAATAAAGTGGCAATTATAATTTTTAAATAATTTCTTTAACCTATATATATAAGAGATCATCCAACTAGGATGCAAATGCAGCTCTGGTTCATCAATTAATACTATAGAATTTCTCTCAATTTCAGTAACCAGCTTTGTAAATCTCAATAGTGTTCCCAATTCCCCAGAACTTAAATCAACTAGCTCATAACTTTCACTATCAGTATTATTTCTATTGTTTGCCACCGCCTTATCAATATACATTTGAGTGAAAAATTTTCTATCTAAGTAATCTTTGCTGAAAGCAAATATCTCGTAAAAAATGCTTTCTCGATTAATAAACTCTTTTAGATCAGTAAATAGAATAGCCGGTCTCCCTTTATATCTGAACGTTAAATCCGTTCTATAATAATGCATAAGCAAATACCTTATACTATTTTCAACAAAACGGAGTTTGCTAATATAGTCCACCATTTCGATAGACAATTTCTTCCTTTCAACTAAACGACGATCATCTTCATACAAATCACTATGCCTGTTTTCATTATTATATTCCTCTTTAAACCTATACCATTCTTCACATAGCATTGCATCTTTAATAATGCAATCCATAATTCCATCTAATCTTTTTATTAGAGAATCAGAATTCATTATTTTTTTCTAAATAAAAAATACTCCCTTTCCTACCAATAGGTGAATTAGCCCAGGTTAGTACTAAACTCTTTGGATCTATTTTTAGAAACTTAAACACTTCAAGAATATTATTAAATTTTTCCACATCTGACAAACTGGAATATACTATATTATTAATAAAATCATTGGTAACGCCTACGTTTATCATTCCTCTATACGAACTTACATAGCGATTGTTAAAAACTATTCAAATTATTTTTTTACTAAGTTTATCTAACAACGCAAACGAGTCTAGCACTATATTTATATCCGTTTTAGGATTTTTATTAGTTATACATATATCATCACCATTTTTTTATTAATTTTTTTGCATATGATGGCGAAGTATAACTAATCTGTCGAAATAGACCATAAATTTCTTTTAAGCAACGAGGTTTTTCGAACTCCATTTTTCTCCGACTATCAATGTAAACTTTGATTCATCTGAGGATAAAAGTTCATTTTGAAACATCAAAATTAATGTCTAAATCATTTCCTAAATAAAAAAATTCTTTATATACAATTCTTTTATTTTCATAAAGCATTCCTTACCTCATAATAAATTCTCTTTTTGCTTCATCTTACCTTTTTTTATACTACTTTATTTTCAAAGAGGAATTCTAGAAGAACATTTACTTCTATAGTTTCAACAACTTCCTAGTCATAAATGGTAAAAAAATGAACCCTGATAACCTCAGCCACCTCAACGATCATATCAATCTCGCGAACTTTTTGTTATTTTCAGATTTACATCAATTAGAAACTGACTGTGTATTAACCTAATACCTCTATTGAAATCTTAGGCATTTCCCTGATAAAACTAACTTATCCAATTCTCATAAAAGGCAAAAGATATTGATATTTTACAAAAATTAAGATTGAATTAGTTCTTGATTTGAATAACATTTTTTTGTTTTTTTCCTACTTTAATTATGTTATATTATAGCAAAAAGAGAAGAACATACCATTCTTGGTACATTTCTTTTTTTAATTTACTTCTGCAAAAAAATTAACTTATACACCTACAACACTTATTATGTCATACTTTATAACAGTCTAAGAAAAAAAGGTAGAGATTCATACAGTATCTAGATTTCCTAAAAATACTTTATTAAACTTAAAAATCTGGTTTGGAAAAATATGGGTTTCAGTTGGGTTAAAAAAACAGCACAAGATCAAGGATTTCAAGAACAATATCTACTAATTAATTTCATAAAATATGAATCAATAGATTCTAAATAGGGGAATAATTTAGTTCTGTAAAAATTAACTTCTATATCTACAATTTTTATTGGAAGATTTCTTAATGTTGGTAGAGATAAAATAATACCCCAAATCTAGCAATCAAAGTTACTACATCACACACAAATTCAATGATATTGCCATTGGAAGTCTTTTAAATATTTATTGCCGTTAGGAACTGTTTTACAACAATTTCTGGATCATTGACGAGTAGGACCTTAATTTCTAACTCTTCTTCCATGATTGAACCTACACGTTAATTACTAATTTCTCCATCACGAAACATTTTCTCTGTATTTTGTTTTATTCGCTCTAATGTTTCATATAAATCTAAATTATCAATTACTACAATATTTAGCTCTTTTCTTGCTCTCGTTACCATTTCATAAATCATCTGAACAGGATCACTATTATTGCATTCCTCGTTTACAACTAAATTTCCTTCTTTATCATAAGAAAATTTTGAATCCATTGGCACGGTCACGCTATCATATTCTCTTCCCATATATTTATGAGGGTTTCTTGAAGGATCCGTGATCTCATCATTGATTGGATTAGAGTAATGGATTCTTTCTCCATCATGAATACCATTTTTCGATGGGGTGAAATATAACGGAGTTGATCCCAAAGTCTCAGGGGTAGTTGACATAAATTCTCTTGCACTTTGATAATTATCAAAAATAATAAATATTTACTGAACTTATAGGCTTAACATTATATTTTTTTAAATCTCTAAATAAAAAAATTCTTCCGTTTTTTTAATTAGTTCAACTATTGTATCTTTATAGTTATCTTTTTATTTTTATCTTTTGAATATAATAAATTCATGGCAAATAAAGTAATAAAATAATTACTTCGAACACTCCCTTTTAAATTAAAAATCTTTGGAGTTATCCGGTTCAATGGTTTTTAAATATTTACTTATGTATTTTTTTCTCCGCTTTTTTTAACCATTGAAGTTCATCATAGAAAAAAATATTCTCTCTAAATTTCCATCATCAAACTTTGAAAGGAGATAACTTATTTGTTTCCTACTAATCCGCTGAGCTTCATCAACGAATATATAATTAGCTTTAACTAATTCAGAATAATTTTTATAATTCAAACTGCCAATACCAATAGTTGTAAAATTAATACTTTTAGCTAGTTCACTGTGTGCATTAATCTTTGTATGACATGGTATTACAACAACTTCTTTTTCCTTAGCTACTAAATTTCTTACCATGTCATATAAAACTAATGTCTTCCCTGATCCTGCTGAACCTGTGACTCTTATTATTTTTTTATCTGCTGTTAATAAGTCGTCCCTTAACTGCCTTTTGTACATCTGTTAATAAATAATTTTTTTAACAAACTCTTCCCAATTATTTAGAGGGGAAATTAGTATATTCTCTACTTTTAAAAAAATCTCATCTATATCAAAAATATCTACACATACGAAATTTATATAATATCTCATAAATCCGTTCACTAGAGACTTTTATAAGTTCGTACTCATTTCCTGATTTTTTTGCATACTCAAAAAATTGTTTCTTGTCCTCACAATAGCCAAAAAGATACATATCTGTACACTTTATACCAACTCTATTAAAATAAAATTGATGATTCTTAAGCTGTTTTTTTCGATCTCATGTTTCTTTGCACTACTTTTTTTCAGTTCTATATTAATAACAATCTTTTTGTTCAGAGTCTGACTGATGAACTTTAACTGCTTTTTAATAAATCAAATTCTTGATGCAAACGTTCAAATTCATATCCAATTAAAAAATTATTTGTTATTTGAGTAGTCGACACTTTTTTTTATAACTTTATCTAATTCTTCTACCAGACTTTTTAATGCAGTCACATCATCTAACACTTTCTTCGGAAATAAAGTTGGTTTTTGAATTATATAATTGGATAATAGAAGCTAAGTTATTTATTTTTTTAAATATCATTTATTTTAAAAATCTCCAAATTACTTCATTTAATTAATCTCAACAATTTTCATATCAATATCGAGAAAAAAATTAACAAACAATCGTATAATTTTTATTATAACATAATATACAATGATTCTAAAAAAATAGTAGATAATATCATATTTTTAACAATTTCTATTCCGTAACGATCAATCAATTTAATCATGTACTGAAGATTAGAAATGTTTATCCCAAATTGATTTGAAAAGCCGTCTAAAAGCCCTCTCCTTACTCTAAATTCATATATTTGAACTTTATCTTCATAAGTTGATTTCATAATAAAAACACCCCAATGGTTAGATTTTTTCTGTCTAACTTTTTGGGGTGCAGTTCATTACATTCAAATTAGATTGTTTTTTTGTGTACCCCCTACAAAAAAATACACAACATATTGTGTTTATTATTTTAAAAAAACACAATATATTGACAAAATAAACATTTAGTAGTATTATTACATTAAAGATGTTACTAGATTATAAGCTTTTTGAAGCAGAGTGGCTATAAAATAGAGGTGCAGATGTTAGAATTTGATGTAATTGAACACTTTAAAGCGTTTGAAAAAAACTTGAGGACTTCTGAAGATGATGTAAATACTATAAGCAATAGAGTAAAAGTAATTACTAAAATAATTAACAAAGCCTATTGGAATATAGATTCTGAAGTTTTACATAGCATATTGGTAGGTTCGTATGGACGGGGGACAGCAACACACTTGAGTGATATAGACTTACTTGTAGAGCTTCCAGAAAATCAAAAAGATCGATTTGCTCAGTATAGCGGAAACGGTCAGAGTGCCTTGCTTCAGGATCTGAAAAGCAAATTATTGAAGCACTATTCAGATTCGATTATTAAGGGAGATGGACAGATTGTTAGCATCGAGTTCTCTGACGGCATTCGCTTTGAGGTATTACCAGCTTTTAAATTATCTGGTACAGATAAGTATGAATATCCTAATGCTAATGACGGTGGTAGTTGGGAAGTGACAGACCCTAGGCTTGAACAATATAAACTAACGGACCAGAATAAACGATATAAAAATGCTGTTAAAAAATTTTGTCGTATGTTACGTGCATGGAACGATTCTAACGATGTTGGATTGCATGGAATTGCCATAGATTCATTAAGCTATAGTTTTTTTGAAACTTGGGATGAGTCTAAGACGGGGTATGTATATTTTGATTGGATATCGCGCGATTTTTTCAGGTATGTAATAAATTTTATCGAAAATAATAATATTCTACTCTCGCTAGATGGAAGCTACAGCATTGAGATTGACACTGCTATAAAATGTAAGGCAGAGAGTGCTCTAAATAATTGCGAAGCAGCTATTGTTTTCTGTAGAGATAATCAGAAATCAGAAGAGTATTGGAGTAAAGTCTTTGGGAAAAAATTTCCAAAACTGCTATCTGGAAAAAATTTCCAAACTGACAGAGTTTCAATCTCAAAACGTAGCACTAGAGAACCAATCGGCACTGCTATTGATACTGAGCAATTTGCAGATGAAATGGGATGGGATATTGCTATAGAAAAGACTGTTGAAATCCAATCAAGTTTAGAGATCAATGGTTTTAGGAAAGGTAGCATTTCACATAAATTTAGAATCCCAATAAAACCTAACTCAAAAATAATCTTTTCAGTTAAAGATGCTCCTGGTATTTATTGGTATTGGAAGGTTAGAAATGTTGGAGCGATAGCAAATAGTAGAAATGCAATCAGAGGTCAAATTGTAAAAAGAACATATAAGATCGTTGAACCTATTAATTTCAAAGGCAATCATTATGTAGAAGTATACGGGGTACATCAAGGCAGAGTGAAAATTTATGGGAAAATAGATGTGCCTTTGGAGGATTTTTTATGAGTGAAAATATTATGCAGCAAACCTTATGGCAGCAAATCGTTGAACAACACGCCAAGTTAGTATACAGTTTTACTACAGACGAAAAAGAAATGGCTCGTATATTACGATGGGGAAAAATTAGACAGATAGTTTCTATAGTTTTATCTGCAATAACGGTCAGCCCTGCTTTTTCATCATTGTTTGGTCATAATATGTTGTGGAAGTTTTTTTCTTCAATAGCGGGTATCGTTTTATTATGCTTATCTACTTACAATCTTAAAACAGATGATAACGGTAAGATAAGTGCTTTAAAGAAGTCAGCTGACACTTTATGGGAAATTAGAGAAAAATATATCTCATTATTAGTTGACTTTGATAATTTTACGATAGAGGAAATTAGAGATAGAAGAGATAAGCTGATTAAAGAGACTGCCAATGTTTATAAAAATAGACCTAAGACAAGTCTACGTGCTTATAGACAAGCTCAAAAAGCTTTACAAGTTGAAGAAGAGCAAACATTTAATGAGGGAGAAGCAGAGCAGTTACTACCTAGGTCCCTTAGAAACAGGTATCCGAGATCTAAACATTGATATAACAAAAAAGACAACAGATTTGACCCTGTTGTCTCTTTTATATATCCGAACATCTAATTTATTTCACAAAAAATGTAGTCAAAAATGTAGTCATTCGGTTGATTTTTATTGCAATACATTGAAATTTGAAAATTCAAGAATCGCCTCAAATCAAGGTTTTTCGTTTCTACTGAAACGTAATGACCCACTATTTCACTTCTGTAAGGGTTAAATAATCGGCCTGTACCCCTTGTCATATCAAGGAGTAAAGGTTTTTGAAGAAAAAAGGTAGTGATAAAGGTAGTGATTGTATTAATCTGTGAGTTCTTGTAATTTATCCAGAAAAATATCAACTGCTTCGAATTTTTTCTTTGGTGCTAGTTCAGCATATGTATCCATAGTTGTGGTAATAGACTTATGTCCCATCCTATGTTGTAGCTCTTTCCAGTTAGTTCCAGCATTGAGCATCATAGATGCATGTGTATGTCGGAATAGGTGAAACCCATAATCTGGTAGTCCTAATTCGATCAGTCGTTTTTTTAGAGTTGCACGCTCATTTCTATCACTCATATAATTTCCATAAATCGTTGGAAATATCAATTTGGATATTGGTAAATGATGCTCTTCAAAATAGAGACTCATTTCTTGATGAAATTCTCTTAGTCCTTCTAAAGTTGATATTGGAACAGCAACTCTACGATTACCGGCATCAGTTTTAGGAGAATTCTTACAAATGATCCCTCCTTTTTGGTTCAATTTTTTATTAGCACTTTTCCACATTAAAGTTTTATTGACAATGATTTCATTAGTTTCAAAATCAAGATCAGTAATTTCTAAAGCTAATAGTTCATTGATTCGTAGTGCTGAAGCCAGCAATGTATTACAAATGATTTTAAACCGCCGATTTGCTCTCGTGTTTGGTAGTGTGTCAAGGTAAGTTAACCAAAGTTTTAAATCCTCATCATGAAGGACCATGATGCGTTCTTTAATAGCTTTGGGTTTTGGTGGTATCTTGATTGTCTTTGCAGGATTGTTTTTTAAACCGCAATTTGTTATTCCAAAATCAAAAATATCACTCATTTTATGTGCCATTGCACCAAAATCTTTTGCACTGCCTTTCGGGGCACGTTTTTTCCCAGATTCAATTGCTTGTTTGGCTTTTTTTGCTAATTGATTTAGCCATAATTGGATATCTGATGCTTCGATCTGCTCTGGTCTATAATCGCCAAATTGTGGAATGATGTAAGTATCTAAGTACCCTCGAACGCGGTTTATTGTATTTTGCGAAGATACCCAAGTTTTAAAATGGCTGAACCAAAATTCAGCTAAACTTTCAAAATTACCGATTTGGATAGTTTCTTTAGTAGTTGACCCAGATTTTTCAAATTGAATTTTGGATTCAATAATTTTTCTATCTAGAGCTTTTAATGTTTTTGCAGTGATTGTTCTTGTAATTCGCTTACCAGTCTTAATGTCTGTTCCGATATAAACACCTTTGATTGAATAGCTTATTTCACCGTTCTGCTTGGTAATTTTTATAACTTTTTTATTGTTGTGTTGAATGGTTTCTTTATTCATAACGCCTCTTGATTCGGATATTTAAAAGGCTAAAATAAGACCCTCACCTTCTTTTAAGATGATATTATTTTAGCATATTCATGAGTTGTTTGTTGCAATCCTGCTTTACTATTAAGTTGATAGAAATTTAATGATGTCATGCCGTTTATAGTAGACTGTTCTCGTTCCTTCAATAGGTGGCTCCAGACGAGCTAGTCCTTTTCTTTCCCAACTCTTCAGTGTGTTAGGTGATATATTCAATTCTTTTAGAACTTCTTTTTGAGTTATAATTTCCAAGTGATTGGAGTTGCTTTTTTTGTCAAGAAGGTTCACCAATACTTGAAGAAGATTTTCAATTTTATCTAGTTTTACTTGTTGTAGTGTATCCATATAATTATCCTTTCTAATGTCCAATAACATATGTAAATTGTTTTGCAGTTTCCGCATCAAATGTGCGGTAACTAATGATTCCTAATCCTTTAACATTACATTCTGAGACGAGAATTGAACCATCTGATTTGACCTGTTCCACAAATGAAATGTGTCCGTATATTGGATCAGCTCCAGCTTGTCCAGGGCTAAACGATAGAGCAGAGTGTTCTGTTGGTGTATGGGTTGTTGTGAAACCTGGCTTATTCATCCATTGTCCACCATTTCCCATAAATGGATCAAAGTTGACTCCGACTTGTTTTCCACGGTTGAAGACATACCAGGTACATTGTCCCCATGGATAAGTGCTTGTAATATAGCCAGTGGTATCAATAGCTGTTGTCAGACTGTAACCTACCGGTATATCATTTGAAGTTACTCCTCCACCATCTCTAGTCTTTCCTGTGGTTTGTTCGGGAGCTTTTGGTGTTCCTCCATGTTCATCAATGAAGGCATCCAGTTTTTTCATGGTTTCTGCACGTCTTTTTCCCGATCCTGTAGTATCTGTGAAATAGACCCCGCCATCGGTTGAAGGGTTTAGAGTACCATTCGCAAATTTCTTCGCTTTGTCATCTTGAATTTTGAAGGTTTGGTTTTTATTCCCAATAATAGTTTGTTGGGTTAGTCCGACAACCGCGACTTCATCATTAAAGTTATTGGCGTATCCTGGATTGGTGTCGTAAGCACCAAAACCAAACATATTAGCTCCAGGATTGGTGGCAACTCCAGCAGTTCCAAGAGAGCTTTCATTTAGTGCGATCGCAACAATTCCACGGACATCAAGATTTGATTTAGCTTCCCATTCGAGGAGCTTTTTACCATTAATTCGTTTCTTGTCATAGGAGATTCCTAACGTATCTAAAAAGCCGTCTAATTGCTCTGCTGTGATACCGAAGCGATGAACAAGTAAGTTATGAGTATAGGGATCTCCATCTGACCAGTGATCCGCATAAGTCACTCCATTTTGGGATTGGGGTGAGCCATTCGTTCCACCACCTCCGACAGCCCCCATAAGGATAATAATAATGAGGACTGGTAGAAAGAGAGGAATGAGACCAGCTAATAGAAACCATTTTAGTTTTTTCATCGAATCTCCTTTCTAGTTAATGTCTTATATAAGCAGTGAACAAAACAGTCCCAAAACGCCATTTTGCATCTAAAACGACCGAATAGGACTTAGTTTGTAGGATGATTTGGTCTCTTTCTTGTTCTGAGACTGGAAACAAAAGAAGGAAATCGACTGAGCGTTTTCCTTCTTGGTAGGCTTGATAAAGAGTTTCTTCAAGAACTCTTGGAAAAGAAGTTCTTGAGCGTATTTTGGTATTCATATCATTCTCCTCTAAGTTGTCTTAAGCGTTCTGTTAATCGGTCTCTTCGTTCAATATTGGCTCTCAATTTATCATCTCGTGTCATAGTCTTTCTATAAGCACGAGTGAAAGCATTCGATCCTTGAGCTTTGTACATGGCTTGAGGATCTTTATATTCCTCTAATTTGCGCTCAATACTATTAATGCGGAGTTGTTTAAATGGAGAAATCCATTCTTCTTTAAGAGTTTGAAATTCCTCGTTTGAACCTGATGTTGGCTCCGCTGTGATTGGGGATTCCATTGAAGGAGTTGGTGTTTTTCCTTCAACTGGTTTAACACTTTCAAGCGTTGTCTTTGTTTTTGGAATCCTTGGTTCTGGAGCATCCGGACTTGTTGGCGTCTCAAGTGTTTCTGTTGGGAGCACTTCATCGGGTTGGTGCTCTGATTCCTTATTGGTAAAGAAAGAACCAACATTTTGGAAGTGACTCTTGGCATTCATCATCATCCCAGCTCCAAAACCAGCACCTGCTAGGGCAAAGTTCCCAAGGTGTTGTGCAGATGAAAGACTTCTCGATGGTACTTGTGAAGCCACCTCTCTGGTCTTTGCGACTCCTTTTTCAACTTTGTTTCCAATGTCACTTGCCACCATTCGTGCTTTAGAGCCAAGAATGAATTGGATCAGTTCAGCTTTGTATTTCCATAGAAGGAAGTATACAAGTCCTTTTGATACAACTGAAATGAGTAGTTTAAAGACAAGGCCAAAGATGATCAAGGATGGAAGAGTTTTAAGGATACCATCAAATCCAGTAATGACGATATTTTCAATCATTTTTTCAATGTAGAAGACTAACAGAGTTAATAGGCTCGTGATAGCTGGGAAAAGCAATCCACCAAACATGACTTTTAAAACTCCAAAAATCAAATCTTGCATTCTTGGTACAAAGGACATCAATAGCACAATTGGAAAGAGCAGAATCATCATCAATACAAGTGTTTGAGCAATGACGTTTAGCATCTGAATCAAAATAACTGGTATCGCTAATACAAAAGCTTCACAGATTTTGAAGATAACATAAAACATACGAGTGAAAATGAAATCTGGCATAGCTGAAACCCACCGGTTCTTTTCACCATCATCATTGGCTCCATTTCCTAGTTCATCCAGATATTTATTGCGATCTTTCGATTTAACTGCTTTAAAGTTTCCATTCTTATCGCCTGTTCCTAGTACCTTACTATCATCAAAGTTTCTTGTTTCCCATCTTGGCTATTCTTATATTTCCCATTTTCTTGTCCAGTATTGACAAAGACATAGGCTTTATAAGATGTTTCTGCTATATAGCTATCTGCCATAGAATCACCGATTTTGATCGTCTTATTTTTTCCATATTCTACCTTAATATGAGTGATATTTTTAGTGACCTCTTTAGAGACATTATTGATTGTATCAAGCAGATAAAGACCACCAGAGGTCCCTGCAACTGTTCCAAAGTAACCAAAACCAAGGATGAGAACTAGAAAAACATGAAGGAGTGTTCTTGAAAAGGATCCTTTCGAAAAGAAATATTGATAAAAAAGGTAGAAAGCTAAAATCAGAAGCAACATTGAAACGAGTGATTGCTTGGAAACACCACTCCCATTTGAACCGATAAATCCTTTCCAGATACTCATTGCTCCATTAAACACATAGTTTTTATAGCTAGAGTATAGATCAATTTTTTCAAGAATTCGTATCAGTAAAGAAAAGAAGCCCACCACTGCATTTAGAATGAAAAAGAAGAAGTTGACGAAAAGCTCATTAATCAGTACCCAAGCCCCGTTAAAAGAAGCAAATCCAGTTGGCTCCATATAGGACTTGAGAGAGAAGATATCGACTCCTCTTAGTTTGTCAAAAGCTTCTTGCATGGATTCACCTCCTAACTAGCGTATTTATTTTCAAGGCTTGATGATACCGTAGCTTTCATTGGTTTTAGAAGCATATCAATATCTTCAAAGATGTTGTGTACGGAAATCATATTGAGATTGCCATAGACGTCATAGTACAGGCATTGACCAGAGATCATATTGTCAATCCATTCGAGATTGCTTTCAGTGACTTCGAGATTGACGTGTTTTAAGATATCTTCTCGTTCAGATTTTTCATAGAAAGCAAAGATAGTCCCAAATCCCGTTGTATCATCGTCATTTTCTGCATCATGTACAGATTGCGTAATCAGTGCCAAGGTATTGTTTTTGGAGCGTCCAATCCGACGCATATTTTTGATAACGGCTTTTCCTTCTGCGGACTTCATAAGAATCCAAGCTTCATCAAAGAACTCAATGGTATCTTCATTTTCATTTCGTTCTCCAAAGTGGGTACAGAAGGCACCAAGCGCAAACATGAGGGCGATAGAGTTGCGTTCATGATCTGAAATTTTTGTGGAATCGTCCTTTGGTAGTTTGAGGTTATTGACCTCTAGAATGGTCACTCGTGATTCATAGTTAAGTCCTTGAGTGGTTCCATCTGAAAAGGCTAGTTCCAAGATAGAGTTTGTGACAATTGAGGTCAGATAACGACCAACCGAAGCAATTTCAGAGGAAGTAGAGTCTCTCAGAACTTTTAGGACGTGTTTAAATCCGACCTTCTCACCAGCGACTCGTTTCTCCACAATCGCATTAATAGCTTCTGTGATAGCTGTTTTTTGATCCATCGTGACATCATCTACAGCTTGTAGTAAACTCAAGCATGTTTTTGGCGACCTCTACAGCTTGTTCTTTATCTAGAACGACAATAGGATCTAAGACTCCGTGGTTTGATGGTAGTGAGCTATCCAGTGTTACAAAGTTAAAGTTCTCAATCTGTTTCTTGCGCTCAGGATAGAGACGTGCGAATTCAGGCGAGTTAATCACTTCTTGGTAGTGATTTCTAAGTTCACGTTTAGGGTCGATATAAAGGGTTTTAACATTTTGTAAGGCCACACTTAAAAAGATGATCTGAGCAAGGAAAGATTTTCCTTGCCCTGTTGCACCCGTGATGATGATATGCGGGTTCTTGGTAATCTTTCCAGCGATATCTTCTTTATTTCCCACTGTCGCATTGTAGAGGACAATGTTCTTTGAGGAATCAATAGCTTTAGCAATATTGTCCCAACGGCCTGTCCAGTTATCTACTCGGCCGATATACCAACCGATACGGTTTCCAGAAGAGGTATTGGTGAAGGGCATGAGTTCTGAAAATCCACGAGCTGTGACCATATGTGTCCAGGTGCGAGTTTTCTTTTGGAGGTTTTCTCCATAGAGCAGCGCTTGAAAGAGATAAGGTCCGTCTTGAGAGGCCTCACTGATTTCAACGCCCATATCATCAAAGTAGTTCAAAACCACTTGTCGTCTTTGACGGAGTTGGTTCACACTAGAAGCAGAGATAATCAGATAGGCTCCATATTCGATGATATCTTCCTTGTTTCCGACTTTCTTCATTAAGTCCTTTAGGGAGATGGACCCCATGATGATCTCATCTTGTTGGACAGTATCAGTATTTTCTGCCTCTTCCATGATGTTTCTGTAACGCGTATTCGAGCGTCCCATTCGACCCTTGATTTTACCTGTATCAATGAATTCTGCCTTGATTCGTAGCTCAACGGGAAAGTTTAAGCGTTGGATAAATTCGCCCAGGTGAAAACCATTGAATTGAACAGGAAATTTACCAACCGGAAGAATCGTCACAAAGGAAGATCCATAAGGGCTTTCTAGCTTGAGGAAGCCACCTTTTAGCACTTTGATCAAGGTGTCCGTGATATTGAATTGAGCACGATTAGCGAGTACCTCTTTCTTGTAGTGAGGGATATAGCGAAGGTACTGCATCCGCTGGTAATAAAAGAGTTCTTCATTAGATAACCGTTTTGCCCGAAGGACGGAGAAAGCTTGAAAAATAGTGAATTCATCACTTTTATAGTCTTCATACCAAGTGGGACTTAATTCATATTCATAGCCAAGACCCTTTGCGATCTTTTCAGTGAACTCATTAAAGCTCTCATAGGCCAAGTCTTTTACTGTAGCTCCATGATTTTGTTTGCGTAAGGTTACTCCGACGACCCAATCAAACTGATAAGGAATTTCCATTTCATCTGTTAGACGATCCACTGTGTAAAGAAGCAGTTCTTCTCCTAGTTCACGACTATCATCTGCTAGAGCATCTGAAAAGTCCCGCATTTTCTCTTCTAAGAGATAGTCTTTAGGGATCAGAGATATTTCAAAGAACTTATTTTTCTGGAGCTTCTTCATCATTTGAGCAACCGTAATTTTGTGTTTGTGCTTTTTTTCATCATCCGTAATCGTGATGGGAGTGTTTGGAATACGGTAATACGCAACGACTGTTTGATCTTTTTTGAGAGCTAGATTTTCATGTGTTTCCCTAATAGGATAAGTTAAAGTAATACTCATAGGTCCTCCTTTTCTATAGATTTGTTTTTTCAAAGACAATTTCTTCTACAGGCTCTATTCGATCTTCGTGGTAGATAGCTTTTTTGTTTAGCTTAAAATCCCAGAAGTAAATCAGGTAATCTCCGATAAAGACGTGCATCTTTTTACCGTGAGGCTCGTATTCAGTATAAAATTTGGCCAATTTGTAAGGGAGATACCAATAGAGCAAGAGAGAAATTGAGTGAGTAATTTTTGCGAGTGGCACAAAGATAAACCCTCCAAAGAGTAACATGGCCACAAAAACGATGATAAAGACAATGAAAAAGGACAACTGCATGGGTGTCGCAAAGTACCATAGTCGAGTGCCCTTTTTTGTCTTGATTTCTTGGATCCAATAAGGAGCATTTAGGCCCTTACTGTAATCATAAAGTCTTTCTTCGTTCATACTTAAAGTCCTGATTCAATACCGAAGAGTCGTAGGAACCAGCCGACTGCTTTTAGGATATCTTGTCCTTTCGCAATTGAAACAATAACGGCATAGAAACCAACGACAGAGAAGAGTTGAAGCCAGGAGCTGTTCCGCCAAGCCTTGATCGCTAAGAGCACGGCAATAGCTGTTAGGATCCAAATTCCATCACCCTGAAGGAAGGTTCGTAGATTGTTTGTATTCATAGAGTTCTCCTATTCTTTATCATTTGCATAATTCAGTGGAATGGTGTGTTCTAGTTTTGTGACATAGTAGGTCTTTTCTTTTTCTGAGAGAGTAAAGGTGAAGTTTTCTGAGTGAGTGGTACCTCCAACTTCAAAGGTAGCTTGGACATAAGCGATTAAATCATCACCGTCCTGTTTGAGATAAGTGTAGTCGATCGTTTTGAAAGTGCTATTTGCGATGATATCCACATTTTTAGCGATCAGATTAAGATTATCTTGGTTTGTGGTGTAGTTTGTAAAGAAGATCTTGAGGAATTTTTCTACCTTCTTACGCTGAGTATCTGAAAAGTGGTCGTTAGCGGTTAGTTGGAGCTTATCATCTTCGCTAAAGTGTCCAGCTTGTGAGGATTCAATGGCAGAAAACCAAGGAAGGCCAGAAACGTAATATTTTCCATCTTTTTCATCAAAAGGAATATTGAAACCTGTCACAATTTCTTTTTCTTCTGTGTTGTTATCCCGACGGATAGTTTCCTTGTATTTAACCTTATAGGTCGCAACTTTTCCTTCTACAGTCACTAACTGAGAATAGAGAAGTGAGCTGGGGTTTCGAACTTGCCCTTGAGATTTTACATCAGGGATGAAGTTGTAGAATTTATTTAAGTAGTCCACTTGCTCTTTTTGTTTTTCACCTTCATTAGGAAGCGTGAAATAAGCATATACGTAATCATTCAAGTAATACTGGAGTTTATAGTCATATTTTCTACTCGACTCCATAGGCTGTGTCTGTTGCTTTTGGGTGGATTCTACTTGGGCTTGTAGTGTACTTACCTTATTTGAGAGTGTGATAGCACGGATAGATCCCAAGAAACCAACAAAAAGGAGGAAAGAAATCCCTCCTATGACTGCAATATTGACGGTCTTTTTATTGGTGACTTTTAGTTTTGGTGGGCCTCCTTTTTTGTCTATCTTCTTAAAATGTGATAGATATTCTTTTGCTTGAAGCAAGTAGCGTTTAGCTTTATCCATATATCCTCCTTTAGAGACCAGCAAGCTCAATGAGCTTTGAGCCTTTCGCATAGAGGCGCTTATTGGCTTTTTCGATCTCGCCATTAATGTAATAGTAGCCTCGCAACTCAGTTTGAAGTTGTTCGATCAAGTCAGGTTTTAGGTCTTTGGCTTCTTCTTTTTTTAGGAGACTATTTAATTCTCCAGCTTTGGTCCAAGCCTCTCTGTGATCTTTCTTTTTAAGTAATTCTCCCAGTTCATTCGTGACTTGAGAGACTTTCTTTTCAAAAATAGTTTTAGTAGCCATTTCAATTTCCTTTCTAAATTTTTCTTGATTGTCTTTGATGGTCTTTTGGATATAAGTAATGAGTGAGGGGCGCATTTTTTTATTTACGCTCAATACTTGACCATCTAAAGTAAAACAGGCATGTTCATAGTCATAGAAACCTTTCACATCTGGTGGTTTTTCGGTAGATCTTCCAGCGCATTCATAGTAGAAGTCCTTTCCTTTTCGTAAGAGAATGTACATATGCCAGAATTCTTGTTCTGGAAGAAGCAGAAAGTCTGCTTGATAAATCTTCTTTAACATCTCAAGAAGCCTCAAGCAGATCATCGTAGCCTAGAGCTTGGTAGATAAATCTGAATCAAACCAGAGCCAGTCATTAATTTGTCCTTCTGTTGGTGTATCACCTGAGAAGATATCTTCACATATGACGGTTAGGGTATCTACTCCACCACGTTCACGAACAGTGTTCAAGGTGGTTAGTCCACCAGACCAAGCTTTAAAGTTTTCTAGTGAATTGATTTGAACTTTGTATTCCATATAGCTTTTCCTTTCTAGTGTTCATATTGTTTATTGGCTTTGAGAAGTCGTAACATGGCTTTTCCTCGATCGGTAATTTCTCCACTATTTTGAATCATCTTCATGTATTCTGTTTGGAGGATCTTGTCTGCTTCAGTGACTAGTGCAAGGGAGTTAGCAACTTGATAGGTCAGCCAGCGAATCGTTCTCTCAATACTGTAAGGCTGTGGGTTGGTTGAGAGCTTTAAGGGTTCGACACCTCCAAAGAGCTGTTGTCATTTCTCATCAGGTTTATAGGCTCCAAAGCGAGTGAGACCATCATAGACTTGGATTTCTTTATTGACGATACCTCTTGCGATTTCTCCGAGATCAACACCGTTAATGTATTCTTCCACAATGCCTTGAGCTTTCTGATCTGAAAACCGCAATTCATAGCGATTCCAGATACCAAAAATCTCCAAGGATTCGTCCAAGGAGATGTTTTCCATTCGAGCTATTTCATAGCGCTTTTCATAAAAGTTAAAGTAGAGTTGGCTTTGACGGCTTCCAAAGTATATGGACAAGCCGTGATTCGCTTCCATGTCTTCATTATCTGTGAATGATCCACCACCCGTGATATTCCATTTCTTGATCGTGTCTAGGACAATCTCTTTGGAATAGAGTTTATCAATTAGTTTGGGAATTTGAATTTGTTCGTCCTCGTGGCCGTAGCCTTTATAGAGTTCATCTAGAGCGATATCGAGACGCTTCACCCGAACATCTTCATAGGAATATAGAATAGCTTGAAGAAAGATTTGCCAAGTGATTCCCTTGTCTTCTAGAAGCAATTCCAGCTCACGGCATCCTTGCCCGGATAGTTGAAGACAAGTTTGGTAGTCATTGGTCACAGACTTATCAAAGAAATCAAAAATCCAGATGTTTCCTCGTTGCCATAAGTGGGTATAATTCATGAGACGGGTTTCTTGGTCTGTAAATTCGCTAAGGTGGCAGTGAAGGAAGTTTTCACAGAAAGCATCTAGATCCTTTAATCTAGGAAAGGTCAATCGTAGATAGTCGATTTGAGCCCGAAGACTGTTTTTATCGCAATCTTGATAGTAACCAAGTTTTTCTTTAAGTTCTCTAAACTTATCAATCGTCAGTCCTCTTTCGCCTGTTTCATAAGAGCGGTAGGTTCTTGTAGGTAGATTAACAGCTTGTGCAAATGATTTTTGACTAAGTCCTGTTTGTTTTCTGAAATTCTTAATATGAAAAGGACTAATTTTGTCCATTCATCGCAACACCTCTTTCTAATAAAGTGACACACTTTTTTGACGAAAGTGACACACTTCATAAAAATGAAAACCCAACTCCCATAAGGAATGAGGAGGGGTGGACTTGGCGTATTTTGCCAAATGTAACCCCCCTATTAGAAAACGGGGGTTGAAGTTTCATCATGGCCTAGAAACTTCGGGCTACGGTCTGCGCCTGACCTGCGGTCAGGCTTGCCCTTGCCCTTGTCCTAGCCCATGATGAACAATCGTCGCTTCAACTGCTTTTGGATAAGACCTGCGTCCTCCCTCTTCAAATTGAGCGAGGATTTCAAGAAGAAGTTTTTCTTGAAAAGGATCCACTAGAATAGCGGATACAGTCCGTTCAAAGATGATCCCTTGTTCTGTTAAGAGATAGATAATCTTGCGTAAGGTTGGCATTTTAAGATTTTGTTCGTCTGCGAATTCTTTGAGTGGTCTCTTGTTTGATTCGTTTTCTATAGCCTCCTCTTCCTCTATAGGGTAAATTGTTTCAACTGATGGTTTATATTCTTCAAATACTGAGAATTCTTCTCCTTCAAACTCCATAATCGGAATGTTAGAGTAGGCATCGTAGAAGGAAAAGCCTTGATCAAGCGGTACATAAGGAGAAAAAAATTCCCCAGCCAGCTCACCATTATTTGCGATATAGCCCCGTCCTTTGACCTTGACTCCATTAATTTCATCCAGCTTTTTAAACTCTTTAGTCTTATTAGCATCTCCAAACATCATGTCATATCCTGTTGATTCTAAATGACCGATGGAGAGACGCTTCATAAAGTTATCCCGAAGAGCTGTTTTAATAAATTCACCATCGGGCCGTTGCATAGCAAAGATGATAAAAACCCCAGCTTGACGACCTTCTAAAACTAACTGGGAGAGATATTCCATGAGTTCTGACTGTTGGCTATAGTCACGGTCAATTTTTGCCATAAGAGCTGCCCACTCGTCTACCAGGATGAATTTTGGTTTCATGTCATAGTGAGTAAAGTTCTTTCCAGCTTGGAATTTTGGCGAAGTAGACATCATTTCATAGCGTTTTTCCATGAACTCTACATTCTCTTTAAAACAGTTAATGATATCTTCCTTACTAGTGTAGACCCGACCATGAAAGACTGGAATTTTCTTTAATCCAGCTAGGTCAGAATTCTTTGGGTCACAGATATCGACAAAGCCAATTTTAGCTAGAGCGTAGATAATGGTCATGAGAACAACGGTTTTACCTCCACCAGTTCCACCACCGATGAGAAGATGAGGTTCTTCAATATAATCCCAGGATACATCTTTCATGAGCTGGAGTTTTGATCCCTTGACTTTTACTTCATTGATGGTGATTCGGCTATCAATTCGGTTAATAGCAATTTCATATTTGATAAAGCGGTTATCAAAGGTTTTATTACGAAAATCCCCGTTAAACATGACTTCAAGAGTGGCTCCAAGGTTGAGAAAGCGATCTTGAAATTTATTACCTTCTAGAATGAAACTCACTTCAATCTTGTAGCGAGACTGTTTGATATACACTTGAGGCAAGGTGATTTTTTCAATGATCTTGTTTTCACGTCTAACCTTTTTAACGAGATAGAGGTTATTCTCTAACAAGAAGCGAGATAGAATTCGAAGACTATTGAGCTTTTGAAAAAATAGCATCTTTCTGTAGAAAACACGATTAATAAACCAAGCAAAAAGCAAAGAAAAAAGGAGCCCAGCTCCTAGAAAATATCCTTGAGGTAAGGGATGGGCTTTTAATTCTTCTAAATGTAAGTAGCTGTAGTAACTAATAGCCAACAAAAAAGGAAACCACCATATAAACCATGTGATTCCCTTTAGTTTACGATGAAAAACTCGAACTCTTTTTCCCCGATAGGTAAAGAGTTTCATCCTGCATCACCTCCTAGTTTTCCTTCTTATTTTCTACTGGTTTGTTTTCTTTAGTTGGTGTACCTCCAGTTTTTTTCTTAATTTTAGAAGCAAAGAGCTTATAGATATCATTACGATTGACGTGGGTATGCGTGATAACAATATCTTCCAATTCAACTTCTTCACGGTATTTAATGCCCAAGTCTTCAATTTCAGACTCAGACATATCTGCGATGGTGAAAAAGAGGGTTTCATGCTGGACAGAAGAGTGAATCCCTACGACAATTCCACGGATCTCACCTGTATTGACTTGTACAAATGAACCATCAGGATTTCGTTGTGAGCGATCCACTTCAAAGATGATATCAGGACCCTCAATGCCTCGGAAAGTCAGTTTTCCAAGGACTGCTGGGACATCTAGTCCATCTGTAATGACACGATAAGTCTTGTCAGCAATTTGTAGTTTTTCTCCGTAGTTTAATCCAATTTTAGCCATGTGATTTTCTCCTTTTAATTCTTATTTTTTAAGTACCAATTTTTCCGCAAAGACATTGAGATAAGGTGCAACATTATTGCCATTTAAAGCAGTGTCTGGGAAAAAGATTGGGTTAACTGCTTCTACTAGAGAATCTTCTGGGAAGACCGTTGTAGAGGCTGGTGTGATGACATGAAAGGCTCCGTGCTCTGCGCTGTTTAGAATGTGACGTTGGTATTTGCCTTCTTTTCCAAAAATAAATTTAGGAGCATTTCCTAAACGTTCATAGTAAGCAGGGCCAATAAATTCTGGTTTCATTTTAAGTGTTTCTGAGATCATAAGATTTTCCTTTCTGAGTGTAAAATAAAAAGAGTTAAGCTAGTTGCTTCACTCTTGAGTAATAATGTGTAAAAAGTTTACGTTTAAACATACGACTATAGAATTGAATATCCCCATGAGCATAGCCGTTTCTACGAGCATCATCTGCGAGATGGTCTAAATCAATTTGAGCTTGAGCATAAAGTTTAGCCTGTAGTTTATCAGATTCACTAAACATACCATAGGTAAATTCATAGTTATCGTAGAGTCGTTTACATTGTAGTGCGAAAAAAGTTTGTCATATTTTTCTCCTTTATTGTAATAAGTAAAAAAGCTACTAAGTGAAAAAAGGAAGAACTTAGTAGCTTGAGAGTAGGTCTATCTTTTAGATAGACAGCAGTAAAGAAAAGTTATTTGGTTGGAAAGATCCCTCTTTCCACGGTGGCAACGTTTAGCAAGGTGCTTTGCGTCAATTACCATCGCTTTCCCAGCCAATCTCATTGGGGAGTCATCATCATACCCTTAAGATTCTCTTACGCCCTTTGGCGAAGCCAGTTCACTTTACTATTCGGAAAAGTGCGAAAGTCCGAAATGCGTGGAAGCCCACAAAAATGTTTTATATCTTCACTTCAACCATAAAACGGACTTGACTTTACCTATCAAATAGATTACAATAAAGGTACGAAGTTTAGTGTAGTTTGATAGTCAGTCCTCTGGTTGTCAGACGCACTTTTTATTTAATTGTCAATGATCATAATGCCGATAGCTAGGTATTATTATTTTTAAATCAGATATAACCATCAGCTATATTTATATTATATAACCGTTAGTTATATTTGTCAAGAGATTATTTTTAAAAAAGTTAAAAAAATATTTTTTTAGAGGTTAAAAATGGAATTTTCGGAACGCTTAAAAAACCCTTCGGAAAGAAGCTGGACTCACTCAAGTTGATGTAGCTGAAAAAAACTAGGTATTTCTCAACCAGCTTACGCTTCTTGGGAACGTGGGGTAAAAAAACCAACACAAGATAATTTAGTTAAGATCGCTCAAATTTTGAATGTTTCAGTCGATTATTTAGTTGGTAACTTACAAGAAACATCAGATGAATTGGATAATATTGAATTATTATTTCGTATGAATTCAAAAAGGTTTGACCGATGAAGAAAAAGAAATCTTCAAAAAAAGAGTTGATTGAGTTTATGAAAGAAAGGAAAAAAAGCTTTTTGAAGAAGCGCGATAACATAATTCGAGAGATAATAAGTCTATACAAAATAAAAACAGCACACAAAAAGAAAAATATCTAATAGAAACACATCTAGAGGAGAGTAGAAAATTTTTCCAATTTTAATTTATCTCCTATATTTGATCGAAAAGACATAATACTAGAGAATTACTTAATTTTCAGATATTTTATATTGTTATTTTTTTGTATGGAATTTAGTATTTCAGAAAATAAACAGGCATTTTATGCAAAATACACTAGTCAGATTATTAGGTTCATTTCTTGACTTATATGCACAAGTTTTTAAATAATTTTTTTATGATTTAGAATTAAATCCTCTCAGAAAGGATCTTGCACCCACTATATTTTCAGAAGGAGTTGTTACTCAAGCAATAAATGGTGTTAAAGATTCTGATAAAAAAATATAAATCAGTAAGCCTTAATACTGTTATCAAGAAAATAAAAAAAGTAAATATCAAACAAATGAATATTTCGAAGCAATTCAAAAAAATTCTAGACGAGGATGAAATACAATCTATGAGCATATTAAGGAATTATGAGACTCACTATCAGTCTATTTTTTTCTAAATATAATCAAAGCTATAGGTTTGATAGTAATGGATTGTATAATAAAAGTTTTTTTCTACGAATGGCTCTATTTATGATAAAGGGGAATTTGATAAATTCAAAAGAACTTTCACAAAAAAAGTAATTAATTTATATTTAAGTCTAGTATACTATTTTAACAAAAATGCTATTTGATAGAAAAATTAATAGAACATGGCAAAAAACCGGAAGAGGTATACGTTCTTCAATGTCCCGGATGCTCAGAAAAAAATTTTTATTTACGGAACTTCAAAAAAATTGAATTATGATTATGGTTTAAGCATTAACATAGAACATAAAGAATGTTCTTCAAAGAATTGTCTTACATGGACTAACGAGAAAAATGAATGTTCACCCTGAAAGGTATACTCAGATGATGCGCCAAGAGTGTGAAGCAATGAACAATGGCGAATTAAAGGTTTATAACGACAAAGGCGAGGAGATATTTCTTTAAATAATATTTTTAAATAATATTTTTAAAAATCAAATTTAAATATTCTAAGTAGACAATAGTCTACTTTTTTTATATAATAAACTCAACCAAATTGGTTTAGTTTGGTGATTCATACTTAAAGGAGGTACTATTCTTTGGATGAATTGTATACAAGAATAAGTAAGTCTACAAAACATGTGTTATACCAATACATGAAGGATCATGATATTTCATTACTAAATTATAATTTCAACTACTTCTTTCAATATTGTATTCAAAAATATCAAATTCAAGTAATTAGTCACCACTTCTCAAATCACAAGATTGAAGGATTAACTGTTATTGATGAATTAGGTATTAGTTTTTTTCTTATGAAAAGGATAATCCCATTGTGAAGCAAAATTTTACTCTGTGTCATGAGCTAGGACATTTTATCCTAGAGCATGAAGGTAATTATTTTGCAGAATCTATTGATAATCAGGAGAACCTACTAGAGCGAGAAGCGAATATTTTCTCTGCTGTAGTATTAATGCCTGACATTATTTTGTTGTCAAAGATTTATTATAGTTGCGACACCTTTCAACACATTCAAAATAGCTTGGATGTTTCAAAGCAGGCATTGTTTTATCGCCTTTTAGATCTTCTTAGAGAATATTATCCTGGAAAAAGAAAGTACCATTAAACAGGCGATCGATGCTTATATTGATGGACAAAATGCCACACTTCTCCTTTTTGTTTCATAGCATAAAAGAACATATTATAAAGGAGTTTAACAACTACCAGACTTCTCTAATTAATAAGATAGAGCCAGCAGTGAGCAAAAGAGGTTTCGTTACTAGTCAAGAGTATCCAGAACTTCTAAATCTAGAGAATTGGAAAACAATAAAGGACTGCCGTGACAATTTAAAAGTATGGCTCATTTATGACAAAGGGAAATCTATAGCTTATGTTTGGGATAAAAATAAGCTAACTGACAAAGAGGCAAAACAAAAAGCTGAATTGAAATTACTATTAATGTGAGGGAAACGATGTACCAACCAGAAAAACTAAAGGCTCGTAGAAAAGAGCTAAAAATGACTCAAAAAGATATTGCAGATCAATTGGGTATTACCTACCAAGCCTATTCTGCATGGGAGCGTGGAATAAAACAACCATCTAGAGAAAAAATAAAGCTTTTGGAGCAGACTCTAAATGTTCCAAAAGGTTATTTTACAGAGGTCGAAATCGTCCGACTATATAATACTTTATCGGATGAAGGTAAGAATAATGCACTTAGTTATGTCAGAGGCCTAGTTCAAAAAGAAAAATGTAAGAATATTGTTTCAATGTCAGAAAAACTATACGAATACCATGTTTACGAACAAATGTCTGCTGGTATCGGTTCCTCGGTGTACAACGATCAAAACTATGATACTGTCTATTTTGACGAAGAACTAGCACATGATTTTGCTTCATGGGTATCTGGCGATTCAATGGAACCCAAATATCAAAATGGATCTGTAGCTCTTATTCGAGAAACAGGGTTCGATTATGATGGTGCAGTATATGCAGTAGTCTGCAATAATCAGACATACATTAAAAGAGTTTACCAGGAAGAACAGGGTTTACGATTAGTTTCTATCAATCCAAAATATCGAGATATTTTTCTTTCGTATGATGAAGATCCTAGAATTGTAGGGATTATTGTAGGGAATTTCTTACCTGTTGAACAGTGATATTGTTAATGTAAAATAATAATAGTTGCAGCCATTTTATGACAAGAAAAAAGCTTCTGAAATGTTAGATTTCAGAAGCTTTTTGTCTATCTATTATGATTTAAACCTTGGTAAGTTATAATTTTCTGTGATATTTAGGATATTTAAAAACATAGAAGTATTTTTGTAGACTAATTTACAATTTTTCCAGTATTTTACCAAGTAGTTCTTCTAACTTTCCTAAATCTCCATAGACTGTTCCGTCCATATAAAGATTGTAAACCTCGTCATCTTGCTCCACACGTATTTGTGCAGAATATCCTTTTGACAGTGCTAAAGAACGAATGACCTCTCGTTGAGTTCGTCCATTACCTTCTCGGAAGGGATGGAAATAATTAAGATTATCAAGAATTTTTGCTAATTGTTTAATAATCTCATCTTTTGAATTAGCAGTTTGATAATAGGTATGAATAAGGCGGTTTATATATGATTGGGCAGTACTGAAAGATTGTATTGACATAAAAGGATTCCCATTTTTTGAGATATTCACCTTGCGAAATTGTCCCGCCCAAGCATAGACATCTTGAAATAAATATTTATGAATGGCTAAAATATCACTAATGGAGTAGACTTCAATGACTTTCAAGCGTAAGTCTGCAAGCCTTCTAGTAACGAATAAATGCTCATTCCGATAGGCTTCTTCAATATTTGTAATATTTTGTTTGTTGATTAAGACTGTAGAATTTGGATAGGTATATTGATGATTGGGGTCAATGTACTCATATCCTTCGTATTGATTTTTTAACCAATATTCAATTCCTTTCGTCTGTTGATAACATAAGTTTTTAAATCAATCACATCTTGAACAGTAGGTTCATAATTTTCAATCATTGATGACCCAATAGCATACCAGACAGTATCAAAAATCCGAAAAGTTATCAAAGGGAATCCCTAAAATTGTTAATTCTTCTTTATTTACATCAAGAGTCATGGCACACCTCCTTATATAACGTTACCTTTATTATACCATAAAAATCGGTATTTTCACCCTAAAGGATAGAGACTGTTATTAAAGTATGAATTTATGATAAAAATAATTTTCTTAGAAAAAGAAATAACAGAGGTATAGCATGGAGCCATATATTACAGAAGCTTTAGTAAAAAGCAGGGATTGAGTTGGGAACTCTAACATTTAAAGGAACAACAACACTAGTGAATAGTAAAATTCAATCATTAAAGGAAGAACGTAATGCTGATAAATTACGAAATACTTATGATGAAATTGTAAATGAGTTACTTTCGGAACGAGAACAGGCAATCAGAATTGCTCAGGCATATAAAGAAGAATATGAAAAAGTACATATTGATGATAAAGATATTGAGTATTTGCACAACACTTTAGAACGGGTCATTTCTCTTCTATCTTCATTTACTAATGTTGAAGATGGGAAAGAAGATTCAATGAAACAATTGGTTGCTTTACTTAATAAGGATACTTTAAAGACTATGCAATTATTAGGATTTAATTACAAGGAGGCAATAGGAGAACCTTTAACGGAGGTTTGCTCAAATGCTATAAGAAATAAATTAGGAAGTCTATCATCTAAGAAAAACGTACGTAACAAAAAATAATTGAACCAATGGTGTGAACTTTTTGGTAAAATCTAGCTCAATTTGTGTATTTTTAGGATAAAATTCACACTATTCAACTAAAAAGTTATTCAAATTAGATGAAAATGTTATTTCTGAAAACGTGGGAAAAACATTGATTTTAAGCACATTTTGAAACTTATTCAAATAGAAGTGTTTCCAACCAGGTTATATAAAATGGTTGGAAACACTTCCTCCCTATCTAAATATAGCTAGGGTTTTTTATTGTTCATCACTCGTTCTAAACATTCAATACTAGATCTTAGGTGAAACATTTCATGTTTCCTATATTTTTCATCCTGTGAGTTTAATAGTTCGTTTAGGTGACGTCTAATATGCCAAATGACTTTTCTAATATTTGCTTCTTTTAAATTATTCATGACTCCATTGTATAATAAAATATAATCCAATTTCTTTGATTAAGCTAATTTGCATGAAATATAAGCTAATCGGTTAATAATAAGCTTAAAAGATTTTTGAAGGAATCTATTTAGCACAAAAACACCTATTCGGTAAAATAGGTGTGAATGATATTATTTATATCCATATTGTTTTTAGAGCCTTCTTATACGCTTCGCTATCTTTAAGATAGTAGTCATGCTTAACTCCACTAATATCAACAGAAAAGACCCCATCTTTAAATGAATATTCTTCTGTTCGACTTGCAATATTTTGTCCAGTTAATTCGATCGTATTCTTTTGTTTGTTAATAGTAAAAGCCGTCGGCTTCTCCATGCTCAATGGAAGCATTATTTCCTTTAATAGTAAACGCTAACTCGTTTCTTTCATTTGAGATCCAATAATACTCACCATCTAAAGATTAGAAAAAATCAAATCATTAGTTATAATATTTCAATTAATTGAATCGTTGAATTCTTTAAATAATTATAAAGATTCGATTTTTTTCTTTTAGATAAGAGTACGACTGTGGTGCATAAAAAAATTTTTATCGATTTTTTTCTTAAAGTACTAATTTTTTTATTGGAGAGTCAAATAGATATACTTTATTAATTGGAATAGCATATCCTTTTTTTATTTTTCACCTAAATATGAAATAATATTATCATACGTACTATCACCAATTTGACTTGCAAATTTAGCAATATTTTCACTTGAATCACACTTTTGGTACCCCAAATTCAACAATTCCTGCAATTTCTTTTTGTCTTAGAGATGTATATGAAAGCATATGATTTTTGATTTAAAAAAATCGTTTTCTATACTCATATTTCTTTTTCCTTTTTGCATTTTAACAAAGTATTCTTCATTTAAACTCAAAAATAATTTTATTGTTCTTTTTAAGAATATCTATTAGATTCATACCTTACCTCCAAATAATTTTACACAATTATACATACTACAACAACTAAAATTTTTTTCATTTTTTTATTTACACAGTTATCAACTATCACTTATTCAATATGTTTAATTAGTTCCTTAAAAATATTGAATACTATAATTTCTAAAAAAATTTTGATGGAGTTTCAACCCAAGAAAGGACCTCATTCCACAGCAAATCTAGCCTGTCATTTCCATACACATTCATAAATTTTTCATAATTTAAAAAAATATTGTATGCACAAACACGCTTTCATATTAAATATCCAACAAACTCCAATTAAAAATTATTTTTTTCTTCTTACCATCCAGTTTGAAAAAAATTCTTTAATATAATTTCAATTTTTTTGCTCGACTTTCTTCAGTCATGTACGCCTCCAGAACTGAAATATCAAATCTAATAGAATTTACAGATAAACGAAAGCTCCACTTACCCGCAAAGTTTTCATTCACAAATAAGATTGGGCTAATTTGTCCTCCGGCACCCCATACTATTTTTATGATATTTTTTTGGTACAAGTATGTCCTTTCGAGCATAAGCTACGAGAAGTGGATCAAATTTTTCCCAGCAAAGTAATGTTCATAGCATTAGGATCTCTTTGTTTTTAACTCATGTTTTTTTATAGTAAAAAGGTATCTCCTTCAAATTCAAACTTTTCAAGTCTCTTTAAATCTAATTCATTATTCCAAAAATTTTTTTAGTAGTATCAAAAAAATGACATAAATCATCAATTGTTGCAGGACCGTAAAACTCAAAAAAACAAATAAGCAATTTCATTTTTAGAAAAACACTCCGTAGAACGATCCAAATTATAACATACTTTCTTTTCTTCCTTCTCGTTGAATTTTTAAATAAATTTCACTATTTCTTGACAACTCCACAAATAATGCTGACCATTCAAAGACTAATTTCCAGCGATCCTCATATTTCTTTTTTTAAATCATTCATGAGTATATCTTTACGATTAGTTAGACAATGAAAAATTTTCTTTCTCTAAATCTATATTCATACTTTTTATCAAAATTTTTTACCCATGTATTCGGCATTAAAAAAACCATTAATTCTTTTTCCAAGTTCGAATATTATAAATGTGCAATGTGTCACGTTGTCCCCAACCTAATATCATTTCATGTCTTTTCTTAAACTCATTTATATCCTTCCCTCTACTATTATTCAATCTATTATAGATATTAAAAAAATAGCATGATTATAGTATTGCGATTGAATTCCAAAAAGCCCTTGTAATTAGACTATCAAAATTATCTATCTTTTCAATCAAACCAGTATTATGTAACCTTCTATAAATAATTTCATTCCTATCCATATAATCCCCTATAGTCATATTTAATCTAAACCTGCTAGTCTTTAATATACTATACAATAAAATCAGTTAAATTTAAAGCATCCTGAAGTAATTACCCACGACTTACGCATGAAAAGTTTCTCTTCACTCTTTTGTGCCCTGGCATCGTTTTTAAAAAATTATGCTCAAAATACTTCTTCTCTATCCATAGGTGGATAGGGTTTTTCGTTGTTCATTACACGTTCTAAACATTCAATACTAGATCTTAGGTGAAACATTTCATGTTTCCTATATTTTTCATCCTGTGAGTTTAATAGTTCGTTTAGGTGACGTCTAATATGCCAAATGACTTTTCTAATATTTGCTTCTTTTAAATTATTCATGAATCCATTGTATAATAAAATATAATCCAATTTCTTTGATTAAGCTAATTTACATGAAATATAAGCTATTCGGTTAAGAATAAGCTTAAAAGTTTTTTGAAGTAATCTATTTAGCACAAAAACACCTATTCGGTAAAATAGGTGTGAATAATGTTATTTATATCCATATTGTTTTAGAGCGTTTTTATATGCTTCGCTATCTTTAAGATAGTAGTCGTGCTTAACTCCGCTAATATCAACAGAAAAGACCCCATCTTTAAATGAATAATCTTCTGATCGACTCGCAATATTTTGTCCAGTTAATTCGATCGTATTCTTTTTTTGTTAATGATAAAACTATCGGCTTCTCCATGCTCTATGGAAGCATTATCTCCTTTAATAGTAAACACCAACTCGTTTCTTTCACTTGAGATCCAATAATACTCACCATCTAAAGATTGGTGGTTGTTTTTTGAGCAAGCAATTAAAGTAATTATTGATAATGAAAGCAGTAATATACCTACTAATTTTTCTCATAATCTTTGCCTCCTTCTATAATTTTTAATTATACCAAAAATAATATTACAAGAGCATGTCAGTGTCTGTTATAACGGAAAAAAATGAAGAAATGTCTATTATAACAGCAAATAATAAACTTTCGGGAAGATTATTTCTCTTAAATCAATATAAAGTTAAATATTTTTGGTATAACAGTTAATATTAAGGTACTTGGTGTAGTTGGTAGCACGTGGGTTTTAATTGATTAAATTATATTAATCCCTTATGTCCTGAAGCTCTGGTTCGACCCCAGAAATACCTAGGGTGTAAAATAAGATGAAAAAAATGGAGAAGACTCTAATGGTTCTTCTCCATTTTTTTATCTAATTGGTAATGTTGAAAATCGGAAGTGAAATAGTACTTTCAAAGAATTCATTTTGGACACTATCAAATGAAATAGAGCCCTGATGCAAATCAACAATTTGTTTTGAAATTTTTAGCCCAATTCCAGTCGTTCTAATTTTAGAAATATCAATGTTTTTAAAAGATAATTCATTAAGTTCAGCAATTTTTTCTGGTGAAGCTCCCTGTCCATTATCTTTGATTTCGACAATTACATTTGTATCTTTTTTGTATAAGTGGATTCTTATTGTGCAACCCTTTTCGTTATGTAAAACAGAGTTGTAGATGATATTATGGATAACTCTTGTGATTAAAAACTGCTCAATCATGATAGATTGATTAACAAGTGAATAATCGTAATCAAATTCAAATTCAAATTCATTCCAGATTTCTTGATTTAAAATATGGATGAGAATGTCTTTGAAGAAGGGGATAATTTTTGTTTCAGTCTGATTTAATTGAAGATGACCGGATGAAAGGCGAGCTACTATATTTAAGTCATTTAAAACATTTTGGATGTAATAGGATTCCGTCAATATTGGACGAATATGTTTTTTAAACTGTGTATCTAGTTCAGAATCATTTAACAAGGACGCGTTAGAAATGATGACAGAAAGAGGTGTTTTGATATCGTGTGCAATACCTGAAATCCATTGCTCTTTAAAGACTTCATTCTCTTTGAGTAGAGTATCGGTTTGATTAATTGCAGTTGTAAGATATTCTAGTTCTGATATAGAATTTATTGGATTTTTTAAACCATATGGGAGATTCTGAATAGCAGTTACAAGAGGCACAATTTTACGATTGATATGCGTCACGCCATAGTAGTAAAGAAAAGCGAAATAAAGGCAGTTGAAAAGCAATACTCCAAATGCTACTAGTGGAAACAGGCGGAGACTATCTATATCTAAGTAATTAAAAACTATAACGAGCAATTTTATCTTTTGGAAAACCAACAACAATGATGTATCCACCTTTTATCTGACTAAAAAAACAGGATAATCTGAAAGATAATAGCGAGAAAAACTGTAAAAATGTCCCCGTAGTCAAATTGCGAAGGAACTTCTGTAGGTTTATACTGTTCGTACACTTGTTTTTCCAGTCTGCTTATCCAATACCATGAGCCATAACTTTTTGTTCTTTTTAGACTAGAAATATCATTTTTCAGGTATGTGGACGTTATTATTTGTGATGGTAATGTGTTCAGAAATTATTTTCACAGTCTCAGTAGCAGTTTGCTTTTTTTACTAATGTAGAAAAACAAAACTGGCAATTAGAATAATATTGGTAATAAAGATAATGATGGAAGAAAAGATAAATCTTTTTAGTGAATACCTTAAAATTTTGGTTTGGTTCATAATCATGATAACAATTTATATCCTAGCCCTTTAGCTGTCTTTAAATATTGAGGTTTTGAAGGATTTTCTTCTATTTTTTCTCGAATTTTCCGAATATGTACAGTCAAAGAGTTTTCATAACCAAAGCTATCCACTCCCCAAATCGTATCACAGAGAGATTCGGTTGAAACGATGTAATTTTTTTATTATCGTAAAGTTTTTTTCAAAAATCTGAATTTCAATTGGCGTAATAGAAATTTCTGCTCCATTTTTTTGTACTGTTGCATTCCGAAAACTCACCAAAGTCTGTCCAATCTGTATTGTTTCCTGTTCTGATTTATAACTTCTACGGAGCAGAGCCATAATACGATAGATAAGATTTTTTGGAATGAAGGGTTTCATGATATAATCATCACCACCAGCATTGAAACCAGCTATCTCATCTTCAGGATTATTTTTGGCAGTCAGAAAGAGGATAGGAGTATCGCCTTTTTTTCGGATATGTTTTGCTAATGTGTAGCCATCCCCATCGGGGAGCATAATGTCCAAAAGGAAAAGGTCGAACTGATCTTTTTCAATCATGTCCAAACTAGATTCTATATCATAGGCTGATGTTAGATTGGAAAATCCGTGGGCAGTGAGAATATCTCTTATGGAAGAGTTTAAAATTTTATCGTCATCAATGATAAGGATGTGCTTATTCAGGAGCTGTTGTTCGAAATTCATAATCTTACCTCGCTTATCTATATTATACCATTTAAAAGAGTGAAAAAAGTAAGACACTTTAATCTTAATGTAAAATTAAGGTTAGCTTAGTTTAAAATTAATCTAGCATGTCTATAATAAAGACATAACCTAGATAGAGATACTTCTCAAATAAATTTTAATCAGTGAGGTATTTCCAAATGGCTAAACAACAAATGAATCTCGTTGAGGAGGAAGTTCATAATGATTAGTAATGTTTTACAGATAAAAAACTTACAAAAGGGATTTAAGGACACTCAGGTAGTTAACCTTAGTTCCTTATCAGTTCAACAAGGTGAGATTTATGGTTTTCTAGGTCCAAATGGAGCTGGGAAAACAACCACAATGAAGATGATTTTGTCTTTGATTTCTCGTACAGCTGGGGAGATTGAAGTGTTCGGTCAATCTATAGGTACGGACAAGCAGTATCTTAATCAGATTGGCTCTATGATTGAAGAACCGTCTTATTATCCTAATTTGACAGGCTATGAAAATCTCTTGGTCTTCCAAAAAATCCTTGGATTTGATAAGAAAAATATTCAGGAAACCTTGAAAATTGTGGGGTTAGATCAACCTAAAAACAAGAAAAAATTGGTTAAAGATTATTCTTTGGGTATGAAACAGCGCTTGGCTTTAGCCTTTGCCTTAGTCAAGAAACCGCGTTTGTTGATACTGGATGAGCCAACAAACGGGCTAGATCCAGCAGGGATTCATGAAATTCGGGAACTGATTATCAAGTTGGCAAAAGAACAGGGCATTACTGTCTTCATCTCTACCCATATCCTTTCAGAAGTAGAGCATATCGCTGACCGTGTGGGGATTATCAATCATGGTCAACTGGTTTACGAGGGGAGAAATTCGTAAAATTCAGTCCAATAAATGGCTGGAAGTGCGTGGGGATTTTAGAGATCGACGTGAAGCCATTAGTCAAGTGTTATTTGGTTATCCGTGCAAGATGTTAGAAATACAAGAAGATAAACTCAAGCTGACTAACCTTGCCGATCAGCAGATTTATAGTTTGTTACGAGATTTAATAGTCGAGAAAGTTCCAATTTATGAAGTGAAGCAAGAACAAGAAACCTTGGAATCTATCTTCCTCAACTTAACCAAGGAGTGAGTCTTATGTTGAATAATTTGTCTATTGAATTGCTCAAGGCAAAACGAACCAAATCCTTCCTCATTAGCATACTAGTTATGGGAGTCGGTTTTGCTTGGGCAATTGCAGCCGCTACACGCTACCTAAGTAATCCAGACATGCACCAGATTAATCTAATTTTCTATATGATAAAAGAAGTAAATGGCCTGATTCTCCCAATTGTGGTTGCTCTCTTTGTATCGCGGATTGTCAAGAACGAGAAGGAGGGCAACACTTTTAAACTGCTTTTGGCAAATGGTGAAAATGTACGTCATATCTTTCTGAGTAAGCTTGGCCTGACTATGTTCGTTTTGACCTTTCTCGCTTTTTTGGAGGGAGTAGTAGTCCAGTTGATTGCAATCTTATCTGGTCTAGAAACGCCTATTAGCCTAATCATCTGGCAAATCGTCATTTTCTTGCTAGCCTCTTTTGTCTTAACCTGTCTGTTTTTGACTTTGCAGTTTTTACTGAAAAAGCAGGCATTGATAATGGCATTAGGGATTTTCGGAGGATTTCTTGGAGTTGGATTTGGTCATGCAACAGCTTTTCTACAGCTGATTTTCCCATTTGGTGGTATAGCATATCTGTCTCTGGTGGATTACCAGAAAGTCGCCAGTCAAGTGAGTTATGTTTTTGCGACAAACCTAGGATTTAAACTCTTTACATATTTGCCAATAGCCCTAATCTATCTCTTCTTATCTCTCTATCTGGTTGAAAAGAAAGGAGGCAAGCTATGATGTCTTATCTATCAGTAGAATGGCGGAAAACCCAAAAATTTTCCATGTTGATGATTGGTATTTTCTTCTTAGCTTTTTGTAGCCTGATTGGTCTTGGGATTTACTTTGGTGCAGCTTATTCTATGGTTGAAGAAAGTGAAAAAGTGCCTGTTTTATGGGGACAATTGACCTTCTATTATAGCCAGCTTTTCTTTCCGATTTTGGTCAGCCTTTATGTAGCCATGATGTTAGGAAAAGAGTTTGATAGAAAAAATATTGAATTTCTCAGAGCTAATAATGTCAGTCTTGGGAAATTATTGTTGGCAAAAGAAATAGTAATTATCGTGTTTATCGCTGTTTTACAGTTGTTCTTGTTTGGTATTTTTTATGTCAGTGCTCACCTAGCTCATTTAGAAATTTCTAATTTGTTCACCTACCTCAAGTGGGATTTATTGGGGATTTTTGGAACAATTAGTATGATGGCAGTGCAGTTTTTTGTGACAGCTAAAACTCGTGTTTTCAGTAAATCTGTGGGAATTGGTGCTATTGGTACTTTCGTAGGATTTATGATGATTTTTGTATCAGATAAATTATCTTTAATCTATCCCTACTCCCAAGCTATGGTGGCAATGAGGTCACGGAAGTTGATAGACTTTAATTTAGTGGAAATATTGCTGTTTATCATTGTAAATATTCTTCTGTGGGGATTTTTTTCATACATTGAGTAATAAAGAATTGCATAAGTAATGCGAAGACTCTTCGGAGTCTTTTTCTTGTGATAAAAGCTCCAAGCTTTATCTGGTATGCTTGTTCTAGTTTTTATAGAAAGAGGGTCTAAGGTGTCAAATTATTTTTGTATGTATCACACATGAAAAAAATTGTTCTATTAATCTTCATATTCATTCTTACACAGTTTAATTATATTTAACTACTAAAGATTTAATTTCCTAATTATGAGATTTTTGTTGCACTATATTTTTACAATTTATCAAATGAAAAAGCAGTCCAAGTCTTCTGAAATCTGATCTAAAGCTATTTATAAATTACTTGAAATCAAACCGTGTCAAACCAGGTCTTACGATTTGTAAGTAAAAGAACAAATAAAAAAGAGGAGCTTCACAATAAAGCTCCTCTTCTTTTACATATCCGAATCATTATTCTTATTTCAAAAAAGGTAGTGAAAAAGGTAGTGATTCGGTTGATTTATATTGCAATGTAGTGAAATTTAGAATTTCAAGAATCGCTTAAAATCAAGGTTCCTCACATCTATTGACGTGTAGTGAATCCCTATTTCACCTCTGTAAACACAACGTGTTTGCGAAGTTTTGGTGAGTATTTCTTCAATTGAAGACGGTCTGGAGTGTTACGTTTGTTTTTAGAAGTAAGGTACAAGCGTTCACCAGATTCTTTGTGTTCAAGTGTAATATTTACGCGCATGGTATCTCCCTTCTATTATTCAGCTGATGCAGCTTTAGCGATCTTACGTCCTTTGTAGTATCCTTTAAGTGATACGCGGTGTGAACGTGAGTAATCTCCAGTAGTTTCGTCAAAGTTTACAGATGGAGCTGTTACTTTGTAGTGTGTACGACGTTTGTTTTTCTTCGCTTTTGAAGTGCGACGTGCAGGTACTGCCATTTTGATTTTCTCCTTTTAAGATATAAATTCAGTTAGGTTTGATTTTCATCAACTTTAATAGTATATCAAAAACTTTTTTTGTAAAGTAAAGTTACTTGACAAAAAGATTAAAAAAATTTTTCCTATCCAATCTCTGGATAGGAAAATACGATTAAATATCAATCTCGAAAATGGTTCATCAATGGTTTCTGAGACGTATTTCCCGTCTTTCTTCCGTTGCTTGACACATTCTGTGAGGAGATATTCGATTTGCCCGTGACTGATCGAAAGTCATCTTCTGCCCATGATGCGAGTGCAGCATATAACTTATTCGAGAGTCGAAGGGGATTTGCTTTTTTTAGCTTCTGCCATTTCTAATAAAGGCTTCCTGTATTGACAATTGGTTGTGCATCATGATTGCCACAGAGAACGACTAGGAGATTTGAAACCATAGCAGCTTTTTCGTTCTTCGTCAAGTTCTACTAATTCTCCTTCATTGAGACGTTCTAGTGCCATTTCAACCATTCCTACAGCGCCATCAACAATCATCTTACGTGCATCGATAATGGCTGATGCTTGTTGACGTTGAAGCATGACAGCCGCAATTTCCGGTGCATAAGCTAGGTAAGTAATACGTGCCTCAAGAATTTCCAAGCCAGCATCCTCTACGCGACTTTGAATCTCTTCACGAATGCGTTTCAGCAACAATCTCGCTAGAACCACGGAGGCTGCCTTCATCTGCTTGCCCATCACCTGTAGTATCTACATTAGGAGACACATCGTAAGGATAGATGCGGACAATATTACGAAGGGCGCTATCACACTGCAATGACAGATATTCTTTGTAGTTATCAACGTTGAAGACTGCTTTTGCCGTATCGACTACACGCCAAGTAACGGCAATTCCGATTTCTACAGGGTTCCCTAAGCAATCGTTAATCTTTTGACGAGAATTGCTCAAAGTCATAACCTTGAGAGAAATCTGTTTCTTGCCAATTTCAATGATTTACATCATTGCCATTTGATGATTTCATCCCTGAAAAAGGTGATTTTGTACTAACATCACCACTTTGACCTAGTCGAGTGTGATTTGCAGGGTTGACCGCTATGCTAAAGGGATTGACAAAGTAAAAACCAGGTTCTTTGATGGTCCCAGTATAGTTACCAAAGAGAGTAAAAACCAGGTTCTTTGATGGTCCCAGTATAGTTACCAAAGAGGGTCAAAACCAGTGCTTCCTGAGGTTTGACAACTTTTAAACCAGCATGAGCTAGACCTGCAATTAAGATTAATAAAAAGTCCCGATAATAATTCCAAAAAAATATTTTTCCGAACCAGCACCCATTACAAATATAAAAACACCAAGTACGAGTGCCAACTCAATGAGTACCAATGCTACTACACCATTTGGCTTTGAATTGATTAGTTTTTCAGTCATCAGAATGACCTCCTGTTTTTGATATCTAAATGATATCACTTTAATTTATAAAATCAAGAAATAAATGCAAAATTTTTAAAGAAAATATTTCAATGGTTTTAGAATTTTCTGAAAATTCAAGAATTTTCTTCTGTTCATTGCTTTTTAAAATTGTGCTATAATGATACAAACTGAATTGGGAGGGAACAAATGACAGAATTAGATAAACGTCACCGCAGCAGCATCTATGACAGTATGGTTAAATCTCCAAACCGTGCTATGCTTCGTGCGACTGGTATGACAGATAAGGACTTTGAAACACCGATTGTTGGGAGTCATTTCGACTTGGGCAGAAAACACACCATGTAATATCCACTTGCATGACTTCGGTAAGCTTGCAAAAGAAGGTGTCAAATCTGCTGGTGCTTGGCCGGTTCAATTTGGAACCATTACGGTAGCAGACGGGATTGCCATGGGAACGCCGGGTATGCGCTTCTCTCTAACGTCACGTGATATCATCGCGGACTCTATCGAAGCAGCTATGGGTGGTCATAACGTCGATGCCTTTGTTGCTATCGGTGGCTGTGACAAGAACATGCCTGGTTCTATGATTGCTATTGCCAATATGGATATCCCAGCTATTTTCGCCTACGGGGGAACCATTGCACCGGGAAATCTTGATGGTAAAGACATCGACTTGGTTTCTGTATTTGAAGGAATCGGTAAATGGAACCACGGTGATATGACGGCTGAAGACGTCAAGCGTCTCGAATGTAATGCCTGCCCTGGCCCTGGTGGTTGCGGTGGTATGTATACTGCCAATACTATGGCTACTGCTATCGAAGTTCTCGGTATGAGTTTGCCAGGTTCTTCTTCTCACCCAGCAGAATCTGCTGATAAGAAAGAAGACATCGAAGCAGCTGGACGTGCCGTGGTCAAAATGCTTGAACTCGGTATCAAACCGTCTGATATCTTGACTCGTGAAGCCTTTGAAGATGCCATTACAGTGACAATGGCTCTAGGTGGTTCTACAAATGCCACTCTTCACTTGCTCGCCATTGCCCACGCGGCTAATGTTGACTTGTCACTTGAGGACTTTAATACCATCCAAGAACGTGTGCCTCACTTGGCTGACTTGAAACCATCTGGTCAGTATGTCTTCCAAGATCTTTACGAGGTTGGTGGTGTTCCTGCGGTTATGAAGTACTTGTTGGCGAATGGATTCCTTCACGGAGACCGTATCACGTGTACTGGTAAAACTGTCGCTGAAAACTTAGCTGACTTTGCAGATCTTACACCAGGTCAAAAGTTATCATGCCACTTGAAAATCCAAAACGTGCAGATGGCCCGCTTATCATCTTGAACGGGAACCTTGCCCCTGACGGTGCGGTTGCCAAGGTGTCAGGTGTTAAGGTTCGTCGGCACGTTGGTCCAGCTAAGGTCTTTGACTCAGAAGAAGATGCAATCCAAGCTGTCTTGTCAGATGAAATCGTTGATGGCGATGTTGTCGTTGTTCGTTTCGTTGGACCTAAGGGTGGTCCTGGTATGCCTGAAATGCTATCACTTTCATCAATGATCGTTGGTAAGGGACAAGGAGACAAGGTTGCCCTCTTGACAGACGGACGCTTCTCTGGTGGTACTTATGGATTGGTTGTTGGACATATCGCTCCTGAAGCTCAGGATGGTGGACCAATTGCCTATCTCCGCACAGGTGATATCGTCACCGTTGACCAAGATACTAAAGAAATTTCCATGGCTGTATCTGATGAAGAACTTGAAAAACGTAAGGCAGAAACTACCTTACCACCACTCTATAGCCGTGGTGTCCTCGGTAAGTATGCCCATACCGTATCTTCTGCATCACGTGGTGCCGTTACAGATTTCTGGAATATGGAACAATCTGGTAAAAAATAAGCAAATCAAAAGCAAGCCAAATTGGCTTGCTTTTTTTGTGTGTTTCAAAATAGAGGACTATCTTGGAGGTAGCCCTAGAGCTATACGCCCATAACGACTAATACGTGTAATCTTCCAAGCTGGAGACCAGGTAACCTCAACCTTGACATCCTCAATTCCATCAATTTGTTTCAAACCTGCGACAATTTCGATAGGCAGACTTTCTGCACAGTCACAGGCAGTATCGGTGAAGGTCATAACAACTGTACAAAGTCCATTTTCGTCCAAGTCAATCTCGTAAATCAATCCAAGGTTGTATACATCTAACTCTACATCTGTATCATAAACTTTTTCGAGCACTTCAATGATTTGATCTTCCAATGCTAGAGCACGGTTATTGATTTTGATATCTTCTCTCACTGCATTCCCTCCATTTTTAGACTGCACCTATTTTCTCATAATTCTGACAATTTGGCAAGTTTTTCCCAATCAAGACTGGATTCGCTATGACACTCAAATAAGAGACAAGGGCTAGGTCACAGATTGGTCAAAACACTGCTTTAAGATTGCTGATATGATAGATAAACCGATAAGTTGAAGACCTCGATATAGTCTAAAGGAATTATTTTTTATCTTCCAAGAAAGGCTCCCTAAAAAGAAAAAGAGGCTGGGACAAAAGTCCTAGTCTCTCAATTGTCTTTGGATTGTCTAGCAAGACGCAGTGGTTGAGTGGGCTCTACTACGCTGATTTCATCAGCTTTTACAGCCCTACTCAACTGTGCGGAGGTGGGACGACGAAATTGAATTCTAACGAATTACCGATTTCTGTCCCACTCTCTTTTTAGATATTATTTTGATTTCACAGGTTTATCTGCTAGGGCCTTGATGGCTGAAGCTATCGTTTCTGCATAGAGCTTAGCTCCCTCTTCCAGCTTGGTATTGTCATTACCAAAGTGAACCTGGTCAGTTCCCTTCCAAATATCTGGATGATCCTTAGAAACTTGGTTCCAATCTGCAATCTCAATGTAAGGATACTTTTGAGCAATTTCACGCGCATAGCTGGCATATTGTTCTACATAAGGTTGAGTTTCCTGACTTGTATCCCCTTCATAAGGTGTCACCAGAACAAGCTGATGCCCCTTAGGTAGATTTGTCACCAAGGAGTCTATGTCAGCCTTGTAGTCCTCAGGATTATTAACACCAGTAGCAATAACAACGATCTTAGGTAGTGCCTTATTTTGGCTATTATTCAGCATAATGGCATTGGCTTGCTTTGTATTTCGGCTTACTTGCCCATCTGTCTGTGCATCCGGCAAAACCTCTTGTAAGCCAGGTGTTGCCCGTAAGGTTACAGAATCTCCTATGATAGATACACCATCTGCAATATTGTAGCGGCTTGCTTCCGTCTGATCTGCCACAGTTTTTGTGCGAGTAAGATTGGTCTGCGCTTGTTTAAGACCATTGACAGTCAAATCTGTCTCAAAAGCACCAACTTGTGGAGCGATGATCATCACAATCAGTGTGATCAAAGTAAGAATTCCGCTACTAGATGCAAAAATAGTCTTGATATGCGGAATCTCTTTTGCCTTTTGCAAAAGCCCTGTTGTCTTTCCAGCGATTAAAGGTTCAATTACATAGAATGAGAGGGTTGCAAAAAGATACGAGAAGACAGTCGTTAAAATCACTGCCGGTAGGTTGCTCATCAACTGAGAGAAAATGATATAAAACGGCCAGTGGAAGAGATATACTGCGTAACTGGTATCGGCTAGGAAGCTAATCACCTTTGGTTCTTCAATGTTAGGTGTTTTCTCATGCAAGACTCGAGTAGCAAGAATCATAGCAAGTGCCGCTAAACTTGCAAGTAAGAATCCGATCAAATAGGCAAAGAGATAGGTAAACTTCACGAAGAAGGTCAGTAGAAGCAAGACTACCAAACCTGCACCAAAGACTAGCAAGTTCTGTTTCAAATCCCAGGTATTATTTAGACGCTTCACCAGAGTAGTCGTTTGACGGACACCTACCAAAGTGGCCAAGACACTACCTAGAAAGAAAGGATAGACGTGGGTAAAACTTGAAAAAGTAAACCGTCGAGTAAGAGCTAACGATAAAGCTACCGATAAACATTGAAAGGAAACTGATGATAAAGGCAGCTGATGACAGGAGAAATATTGTCCCTCTTAACTGTCCAGATGATTTCGCCCGCTTAGACAAGAACCAAACTGCCAAGCCCCACAAAATATAGTAATGAACTTCAACTGCTAGACTCCAATTGTGGACAAACAGATGAGGGATAAACTGAGATTCATAACTACCACCCGTTAGCATCTCATAGAAATTGGTCATAAAAACCAAGGACACCAGCAATCTGACTACCTATACCTGCTACATAATCTTGCCGAACCAAGAAGGTGAATGGCATTGTAACAAGTATCATCAAGACGACTGGAGGGAAAATCCGATAAAAACGTCTCCTGAAAAATCCTAAAAGATCAATTTGCCCCTTTTGACCATACTCTTCCAACAAGAGAGACGTGATGAGAAAGCCCGAAAAAGGTGAAAAAAAGACGTCAACCCCGAAGAATCCTCCAGGAAAAAAAGCGTCTGAAAGAAATGGTACAAAAGCACCAAGAGTAAACCTGTAATCCTAATCAAGGAAAACCATTTTATACGCATACGAGTTTATTCTCCGTTCATTAGATTGGCTAGAAAGCCATCTAATTTTCATTCCATATTACCTTTATTTTATCAAAAAAAGAAGAAAAATCCTAAGAGAAAACTTAGGATTTGAGCTTTACTTAGAAATTGCGCCCTGACTTGTTATAGCCATATTTTTTTCAACAAAAATGCTCACGGAATTCCAAAAGATTATCATCCATGATAGCCTGACGAACCTGCTTCATAAGGTTGAGCAAGAAGTAAAGGTTATGGTAACTTGTCAAGCGGATACCAAAGGTTTCATCGGCCTTGAGCAGGTGACGAAGGTAGGCACGGGTATAGTTCTTACATGTGTAGCAATCGCACTCAGGATCAAGTGGGGTAAAGTCCTCTGCAAACTGGGCATTCTTGACAACCAAACGTCCTTGGCTAGTCATACAAGTACCGTTACGAGCGATACGAGTCGGCAAGACACAGTCAAACATATCGACCCCACGAATAACCCCATCAATCAAGCTATCTGGTGCTCCTACTCCCATCAAGTAACGAGGTTTATTCTCAGGAAGCAGTTGAGTAGTAAAGTCCAAAACTGCATTCATCTCTTCGTGGGTTTCTCCAACTGCTAGCCCACCGATAGAATAGCCTGGGAAGTCCATACTTACGAGGTCATGAGCTGACTGACGACGAAGATCTTCAAATCCTGCACCTTGTACAATCCCAAACAAACCTTGGTCATGTGGACGACGATGAGCTTTCAACCCACGTTCAGCCCAACGGCTGGTACGTTCGATTGATTTTTTCACATAATCATAAGGTTGATAAAATTGAGGACATTCGTCAAAGGACATCATGATATCTGAGCCTAGATTGTTTTGGATAGAAATAGCCTTTTCAGGTGATAGGAACATTTTAGAACCATTGAGGTGATTCTTAAACGTTACTCCTTCCTCTGTAATATTACGGCTGTCCGCTAGGGAATACACTTGGAAACCGCCACTATCCGTCAAGATAGGTTGGTCCCAGTTCATGAACTTATGAAGCCCACCTGCTCGAGCAATCAACTCATCTCCAGGACGAAGCCAGAGATGATAAGTATTAGACAGGATAATCCCTGACCCCATCTCCTTCAACTCTTCTGGTGATTGGGTTTTGACCGTTGCTTGGGTCCCAACTGGCATAAACATAGGAGTTGGGAAGGTTCCGTGTGGCGTGATAATCTCACCCAGACGAGCTCCAGTGTGTTTTTCTTTTTTAATTAAACGATATTTGATTGGTGAATCTGACATTTTTTACCTCCGAAGCTGGGAAAAACAGTCCCAGTTCTTACTTTGTGCCCAAGGGCATACTGTATGATTCTATCAAAAAAAACGGGAACTGTCACGAACTATGGTATAATGAAAGAATGAAATACCAAAAAATTGATTTAAAAGAAGTTCGTCAGCAAGCTAGACACTTTCAAAGCGAACATCCTCGTCTTTTACTTGTCTTTCTACTGCCAAGTCTTGTCCTAATTTTAACTAGTTTTATAAGCCCTCTATCTCTAATTGACGAAGGAATTCTTGAGCAATCCTTCCTCAGTTTTCTGATAACCTTGATCCAGTCATCGCTTTTTCCCTTGGCACTTGGTTTTACAGGCTCGATTATCCTAGCTGGCGCCCTCTTTACAAGCATCAATCTCTTTAGAGTGCCTCAAACAGAGCTTTCCTTCAAGGGTAGTTTGTCTTTATTAGACAACCGTCTCTTTAGTCCGACTTTCCTGACGCTCTTGCTCAAACGTTTCTACCTCTTTTTATGGAGTCTACCCAATCTTCTTGGAGTCTACTGTCTCTTTTACAGTAGCCTAATGGCCCGTAAATTTGTGGAATTGCACCCTGAATTTCCAGCAGTTGACCTCTCGAGTACAGATACTGAACAGTTTCTCCTTACTTTTGCGCTTTACTTCTTTGGAAGCGTCTTGCTGATGATTCTAGGCACCATTATTTATCTTCCACAGTATTATGCATATTCTCAAGTTGAACTGCTCCTTTGTGATACCCTTGCAATTGGGATAGCTAAGCCAAGTCGGATCCTTGAAACCAGTCGCTTCCTCATGAAGGGCTATAAGTTCCAACGCTTTGTCCTTGACTTACAGTTGCTCCCTTGGTATTTCCTTATTTGGATTAGCTTTGGGATTGCGGGTATCTCCATCTATCCTTATGTCTACAGTTGTCAAATCTTCTTTTATCAGAGACTTCTTGAACGTAAACATAAAAAAGGATAGAAAAACATATGTTAGCAAAAACCAGCACTAGGTGCTGGCCTTTTTTATTTCAAGAAAAGGATACTCAAGAGGGCTAAAATAGCTGGCCCACCTTGCTTTAGAATGATTTTTTTATCTGCTGTTAAGGCACCATAAGTCGCTGCTCCTATGACAAATAAAACAAAGATTGTCACGATTTCAAGGCTCTGCGAGAAATAGATTCCATAAAGAAGAAATAGACCAATCAAGGCATTGTAAATTCCCTGATTCTTGAAAAGAGAGGTTACTGATGGCCTTCCTAATTCTTCCTTATCCATGTTAAAGACACGACTGGTTGTGTCCGATTTCGTTGCCATACTCTCCAAATAAAAGATATAAAAATGTTCGAGGGCAACAAGGGTTGCTAAAATAGTAGTAATAATTGACATCGTTTTCTCCTTAAAATTCTATTTTTTCTAAACCTGACACTAGCTTGGTCAGTAAAGTCGTCAGCTCTTTCTGCTCAGCAGGCGATAAGATGCTCTCCATCTGTTCCTTCACTTTCAAGTGATGTTTAGGCGGATTGACCAAGAGTTGATTCTTGGCTTCTTGGGTTAATTCAACTAAGACTTCTCGTTGATTAAGTGGATTACGTTTACGACTGACATAGCCCTCTGACTCTAAAATCTTGAAATGACGGGTCAAGGCTGCAGGGTCAATCTTTAACTTCTCCTGAACGGCAATTTGGTTACAAGGTGAGTTTTGCAATAAAAACTGCAGGATTTGATAGCGAGTCAAACTGATTCCCAACTGTTTCTCAAAAAGTTGTGTGATTATTTGGTCTGCTAAGCGAACTTGATAAAGTAATTCGTGTATTTCTGCCATTTCTATCTCCTTGTAAATATTTGATTTATCAATTATTGACTCGTCAAGTATATTACAAGAAGAGTAAAAACGCAACTATTTTGCTCACGCCGAAAAAATAGCCTCTTGGTTTCAATCCCAAAAGACTATTACTTCTACATTCTAAATAAAATCAAGCCATTAGCCTACCAAGTCCGCTCGAAGGATTTCCCCCTCTTTATCGATGACAACTTCGATGGCATGGCCTGCAAAAATTTCTTCACGATCATCATAGTAGAGGGTCAATTCCCCGTCTTCGTTGATCGATAGCTCACTCAAGGAAAGAGAGTTGGTAAAATACTCTTCTGTTAACTCCACATCATTTTCATCTGAATCAATCCAGTCTTGAGCTGTTTCCCACAGTTCTTTGACGATATAGTTTTTAATCTGAGCATCAAGGACTTGGAAAGTTCCCATAAATTTCTTTAAATCATCAAAAGAACTTGGAGGAAGACTTTCATCTGCACCCGCATCAAACATAGCATGAATCTTACCGCCTTCATATGTGATAAAGCCTTCAAACCAAGAATAGGCTCTGTTTAAGGTGAATTCGCCAAGAGCGTCTTGAATGATGACCGGTTTTCTGATAGGTTTCAATCAAAGTCTCTAACCTAGCGTCTGTGGATTGGTCATCTAGGTATTCCAACAAGTGGTAGCAGTTATTAGCTACTTCTGACATATATGGCTCTAGCTCCATGAAGGGGCGTTTTTGACATTTGATCCGATGAATTTTGTAGGGTTCAAAACTAAACCCCCAATGCTTTTCTTCAAATTCTTCCGGAGTCAGGAGCCATTCCAAACGTCCTTCAAGTTCAGAGAACTCCTGGGTTGCGACATTGACACTAGCTTTAAAATGAACGGACGGCATTAGACACCCATCTTTTAAAGAAGCAGCCCCATTTACATTTTGGAGGGTAAAAATCAAGAGCTCAACAATTTCTCCGCAAAATTCCTGTTCAAAATCATCTCTTGTTTTCTCAAATGGAGTTTTCAATCGTTTTGTCATTCACTTCATCCTTTCTCTCTGCTTTTAATGCCTTAGTACTGTTATTTGTATACGCTTACATTTTATCATGTTTTAGATTTTATTTCACTTATAAATACTATTTTTACAAAAAAAGAAGCAGAAACTAGATTAGTTTCAACTTCTCTTTCTATTAGTTCATCGATACGTGAACGTGGTCATAGTGGTTTTCTGTGATGCTTCCACGATCTGGCATTGGATTCCAAGTGTAGGCTGGTCCATATATGCTATCGTATGGTGCATAGAAACGTTGTTTCCAGATGATATAGTTAATTCCATGGGTCGCCATGTTCTGGATCGCATAATCTGCAATTTGGTCTCCAAGAGCTGAGCTCACTGGAACCATAAAGTCAATGGCAAGGCCTTTTCCGTGGTCTCCGCTATCTCCTGGACGGTAACCACTAAAGGATGTAATGCCGAACAAGTTGGCAATTTCTTCTTTAAAAGCAGCTGTTTGTGGTTGAAGTCCTGCATTCTCTGATTTTGCTGCAGCAAGTCCTGCATAGTCAGAAGCTGCTGGGGCTGCATAAGTATTTGAAGAGTGCTGACTTGGTTCTGCTTGATAGGTAACGTCTTCTGTATCAGATGAGCTTGTAGCCGTCTCTACAGCTGTTTCCTCCACTACTGGAGTTGAGTTCTCTACTACTGGGCTCGCAACTTCTGCTACAGTTTCTGTAGTAGCCTCTGCAACCGGCTCTTCCGCTGGTGTTACAACTTCTGTAGTAACCTCTGCTACTGCTTCTTCAGTCGCTTGTGGTGCTACTGCTTCAACTTGAGCCTTTGTTTCTTCAACTGGTTGAGTTAAATCTTCAACCTGTACAGTTTGGTCATCTACAGTGACTTGGTTGGTTGTCAAATCTGCTGTTGCAGTTGTTCCTTCACCACCTTGAACTGTGTCAGGGGTTTGGATTTCAACTTCTGTCACTTCTTCCTCTTTCATTTACAGTTGTTGTAAGGACTGTCTCAGGGAAAATCAAATCAATATTGCTGATCTTGTTCAAGTTAGCAAGAACGGTCACATCCACTCCCAAAGCTTCAGCAATGGTACTTAAGGTATCACCATACTGAATCGTATAGCTTGTTTTATTCTCACTCTTGGTAACATCGTTTTGAATTTGCTCAACACTACGTGCTGTCCATACTAGTTCTTCTGCTTGGGTTGCCAATACAGGGGCAAGGGACAAGGCTACTGTTGATGCTAAAATAATTCTTTTCTTCATACTATCAAACTCCTTTTCAAATGTAGTACCTGTCTATCATAACACAAAGAAAATAGAAAAAAAGCCCTTTTGGGGCTATTTAACAGAACTGTACATTCCTTGTAACAAATCACATTACTTGAAATAGTTTGTTAGTTTCTTGTCATCAGGCTGACACATTCTTCTTGAAGAAAATTCTAGAAGGAAAGTGAGCTAATATCTTCTAAATGCTCTATCTGTTGATTACAAGTTGCAGGTGAGGCAAGAAAATTGATACTCTGAATCCCACTATTTTGGGCAAATTCGATATCCAAAGTCCGATCACCGATATAATAAGTTTGCTGAGGATCTAGTTCATACTTATCTAAAAGATAAATCGCAGCTTCTGGACTAGGCTTCCGAGCAAAGCCACTTTGATTGGTTAAAATTTCTGTGAAATAGTGGGCCAAACCCAAATTCTCCAAAATTGTAAAAGCATTGTCCCCTTTATGGGTATAAACAAACTGCTCAATACCTTGCTGGTCTGCCCAAGCTAAGATTTCACGCGCCCCTGGCATCAGAACCACTTGAGCATTCTTCTCAGCCAAACTCTGAGCACGAACCTGGTTGAGCATGTCTGCATCCAAGCCTCTTTCTTCTCCCACCTTTTCCAACAGATCTTGAACGGAAGTTTGTAGAATAAAGGCACGAACCTCAGCCTTATCATAAGGAATGTCAAACTGGGCAAAAGTCTCTTCGATTCCTGCTAAGATAGCCTCATAAGAGTCCAATAAAGTTCCATCTAAATCCCAGATAAATCCAATTTTTTTCATATGTCATCCTTTCAAAGAGATATATTGCTTATAACGATAGCGCAGGAAGAACCAGCGAAAACCATTATCCAAAAGCGTTCCTGCCCAGATACCAGGCAAGCCCCAACCAAGAACAATTCCCATCAGATACCCTGTTCCGATACGGATACACCACATTCCGATACTTGTCGCATAAAAGGGAAGTCGGGCATTTCCCAAACCCTGCCAGACAGCTGTATAAATGACCGTTCCCGTTGTCATAGGAGTCCCTAGTAGAGAGAACAGCGTCACCATAACACTAGCTTCAATAGCCACAGGATCACTAGTGTAGAGGTGACTTAGGGGCGTTCCGAGAGCATAGATACTGAGTGTTAAGGGCAACATAAGAAAGAGGGATAGCCAAAAAGTTTGCTTACTTAAGTTGTCTACCCTTGCCCAATCATCTTCCCCAACTGCTCGAGCTACCTGCATGACTGTTGCTGTCGCAACACCGAAGGCAGGCATATAGTTGAACTGAGTCAAGACTTCACCAATGGCATTCCCCGCGACGGCCTCAGTCCCAAAGGAAACAACCAAGGCAATAATGACTACATCACCAGCCCTCATCATAAGACGTTCTCCCGCTGCAGGTAAAGCCAAAGGTCAGCAAGTCTTTGTCCAGTCCAAACCCTTGGTCTCGTATATGGAAGTTTTAATTGTGACCACAAAATCACAACCCCGATCAAACGAGATAGGATAGTCCCCCAAGCAACACCAGCTATCCCCATATCAAGGATAAAAATATGGCGATACTTGAAAAAACGGATATTTAATGGCATTGGATAAAAAACTAACATAAAGTGGAAGTCGAGGATTGTGGGTGGCGCGAATCAAGGCTCCTAGACTAGTCATCAAGCCCAAGAGGACGATTGTCCCACCAACCAAAGCTAGGTATAGTCCACCACTCTCAGCTACAGACGCTTCTGTCCCCAAAAGACCAATCATCTCTCGTCCTGCAAAGATGGACAAGACCCCTAAAACTAAACTCAGTAGTAGGGTAATCTTGAGCGCTTCTGTCACATGATAGGCTAGTCTAGATTGATCTTTCTGTCCCAAACTTTTGGAAATGACACTGGAAATAGCCGCTCCCAAAGCAATAAAAATAGCCTGGTAAATGGTGATAATGTTACCCGCTACAGACACACCCGAAATGGCGATTAAGCCTAGATGTGCTACCAGATAACTATCCACCATTCCCATGAGCATCTGCAAAAAATTTTCACCCATGGCTGGCAGAGCTATGTTGAGAATGTCTTTATTTTTCTTAAACAATCCTTCCTCCTGATGAAAAGAAACTCAGTTAGTTGCCCAACCGAGTTTACTTCCTCTGTTTTAAAGTCCTAGATAAGATTCTACTGCAGTCTGCATCTCTGCTGCTGCAACAGTTGTCTTGTGACGAACTGGAGCTGTTTCAAGGCCATCAACTGCTGGTGGCACTGCTACTCCTGAAATTTCATGTAGTTGAGCCAAGGCTTCAAAATCGCTCAAAGGCCTGATTTTCCAGTTACAGCTTCTACTGCAACGACTGGGAATTTATAAGGACTAGCTGTTGAAGCAATCACGGTCTTAGTCACATCACCTGTTGCTGCTTGGTATTTTTTATAAACTGCTGAAGCAACTGCTGTATGAGGATCCTCAATGTAAGAATCTGACTCGTAGACACGCTTAATTTCTGCTGCTGTTTCCGCTTCTGTCGCATACTCTGCTGCAAAGAGGTCAAGAATCTCTGCATCAAAATCTTTCAATTCATACTGACCTTGAGTGTTCAAAGCATCCATGAGTTCAGCTGTCTTAACTGCATCATTACCCAAAAGATGGAAAATCAAGCGCTCCAAGTTTGAAGATACCAAGATATCCATAGACGGGCTAGTGGTCACCTTAAACTCACGCTTCTTGTCATAGACACGAGTTTTAAAGAAAGTCTGTCAAGACATTGTTGTCATTTGAAGCACAGATCAATTTCCCAACTGGTAGACCGATTTGTTTAGCGTAAAAGGCAGCCAAGATATTACCAAAGTTTCCTGTCGGTACGGTGAAGTTAACCTTGTCACCAGCCTTAATTTCGCCAGTTTTAACAAGCTGAGCGTAGGCATACACATAATAGACAATTTGTGGTACCAAACGGCCAATGTTCATAGAGTTGGCTGATGAAAATTGCAACTTGTTCGCTGCCAATTTTTCACGAAGGGCCACATCATTGAACATATGTTTCACGTTGGTTTGAGCATCGTCAAAGTTTCCATCAATAGCGATAACATGAGTGTTGTCCCCAGTTTGAGTGGTCATTTGCAACTCTTGTACCTTGCTGACACCATCTTTTGGATAAAAGACGATAATTTCAGTTCCAGGGACATCCGCAAATCCTGCCATGGCAGCTTTCCCAGTGTCTCCAGATGTTGCTGTCAAGATGACAATCTTGTTTTCCAAGCCATGTTTCTTGGCAGCTGTTGTCATAAAGTATGGCAAGATAGACAAGGCCATATCTTTAAAGGCAATGGTTGAACCGTGGAAAAGTTCCAAGTTGTATTGGCCATCGAGTTTGACAAGAGGAGCAATGGCTGGTGTATCAAACTTGCTGTCATAGGCATTGGTGATACAGTAGTCCAACTCCTCTGCTGTAAAGTCATCCAAGAAAGCTGACAAGACAAGTTTAGCCACTTCTTGGTAAGAAGCATCTTTTAATGTGTCAAAATCCAAATCTACCTTTGGATAGCTAACTGGAGTAAATAAACCTCCATCTGTTGCCAAACCTTGCAAAATTGCTTGGCTGGCTGTTACGGTATTTTTCGCATCACGCGTTGATTGATAAACTAATGTCATAAATCTCTATCCTTTATCTATAGTCTTATTCATTATAACATGATTTTTCAGAAAATTCTTCCTTTATAAGAAAATTATAGAGTCATTTTTTCTTTCAAAGGCTCTAAATAGGTCATTTCTTGCTGACCTCTTATCTTAAGACCTTGCTCTGCTATCGCTAGCAAGTCTTTTGAGAATTGAACAATTCCAGCTGTTTCCTCATCTGAAAGCTGTTTCTTAGAAAACTGGCGTCTCAAAGATTTGTAGTCACGACCAAATCTCTCAAAGAAAGGTGCTGTTTCTAGGTATGTTTCAAGCTTGTCTAGATTCACCAGCAAACCTAGATGAAAGGCTGCCGAAGCAAAGGTTCGGTCTAGCGGCTGTGTACAAACACTACGAAATTCGACCGTTCCTCTAGTCGTCAAGTCTTGAAATTGGTAACTACGGTGCGTTTGAAAATCCTTCTCTTGAGGAACAAGCAGAGTTTTTTTTCCATTTAGAGTATAGGCAGGAATTTCCTCAGTAGCTAGGTAATCTCTAGCCCGAATCGGAGAAAAATAGTAGGTTTCCCCATCTCGTTCTGCTGTAAAAATCGCAGAGCGGTCTAGATAATCAAAGAAATCATCCTCATCTTTGAAGAGTTTTGCATTGACACCGACATTCTCTGGATAAATTCCATGCATGGAGTCTTCCCAAAAGATATCTCGCGAAATCTGAGTATCCCAGTCTGCTCCCGAAAACTCAGAATTGGCAAACAGGTAAGCTTTGGCTGCCTCTATCTGTGTGAAAGCATTGATAACTCGTAAGTAGTTTGACTTTGATACATCTAACTGAATTTGACTACCACAGATAAATGCACCGTAGGCTGGAAAGTCATGTAAATCAGCCCCCTCTTGTCGGCTTCCCATATGCAGGTAAGCCATCAACATCTGGTAGCGTGGATAAGCCACAGGTCGATTGTCATTCTGATTCCCAGTTTGGATGAATCCCCCACCCCTGGATAGCATGATCCTTTTCGCCTAGTTTTTCCTGAATGACCTTCATATAGGCCTCGAAGCGTCCTTGGACCTCTTGGATTTTCTGGGCTCTGCCAAAGGCAAACTCCAAAGTCGTGTAGGAAACCTCAAACAAAATCCGATCTTGACTCAACGGTTCTACAAGTTGAATTGGATTGCCATCCTGGTCTTCCTTCTCAACTTCTAGACTGAGAGCGTCAACTAAAAAACGCATCAAGTCCTTGCTGACTTCAATATCTGTAGGTTGGCCTTTCGTATGAACGATCGGAAACTCCAACTCTATCCCAATATAGAGATCTGGATTTTCTTTGATATTCTTTAAATAGCGGTCTTTTAATAACTGAACTGAAGGGGACATACATACCTCTCATTCTAACTTCTCATACTAGAAAACAAATTACTCTCTATTATACCAAAAAGTCCTAGAGAAGGACCTTAGAAAATCTGTTTGCAAGCTCGCTCCCTAGATTTAAGACCAAATAACTTCCTCATTATATGAAATTTTATGATAAGACGTCAGATATCATTGTTCAATTTTCACACTCTCATCAACCAGTTAAGCGATTACATATATTTTTGCATCAAATCCCTTGTACTATATTAAATATAGTGATATAATTCACATATAGACAAAAAGAGGGCAGTTCAAATTCGACTTCACTTGAATCATGAGTCAAGGCAAGCCCCTTTTCCTCTGCACCTCAACGAATCATCAAGGAGGATAGCTATGAAAGCTGTTGTTGTAAATCCAGAAAGCACTGGTGTTGCTATTGAAGAAAAAGTGCTCCGTCCGCTCGAAACTGGGGAAGCACTTGTTGAAGTTGAGTACTGTGGTGTTTGCCACACAGACCTCCACGTTGCCCATGGTGACTTTGGAAAAGTTCCAGGACGCGTTCTCGGTCACGAAGGTATCGGTATCGTAAAAGAAATCGCCCCTGATGTTAAAAGTCTCAAAGTTGGCGACCGTGTCAGCGTAGCTTGGTTTTTTGAAGGCTGTGGTATGTGTGAATACTGTACAACTGGGCGCGAAACTCTTTGCCGTACAGTAAAAAATGCTGGCTACTCAGTAGATGGTGGTATGGCAGAACAATGTATCGTAACTGCAGATTATGCCGTTAAGGTTCCAGAAGGTCTCGATCCAGCCCAAGCTTCTTCAATTACTTGTGCCGGTGTTACTACCTACAAGGCTATCAAAGAAGCAAAAGTTGAACCAGGCCAATGGGTTGTACTCTATGGTGCTGGAGGACTTGGTAACTTAGCTGTTCAATACGCTAAAAAAGTATTTAACGCTCACGTTATCGCAGTAGATATTAACAACGATAAACTTGCTCTAGCTAAAGAAGTTGGTGCTGATATCGTGATTAATGGTCTTGAAGTCGAAGATGTTCCAGGCCTTATCAAAGAAAAAACAAACGGTGGGGCTCACTCAGCTGTCGTAACAGCTGTATCAAAAGTTGCCTTTAACCAAGCAGTTGACTCTGTTCGTGCAGGCGGTCGTGTAGTAGCTGTCGGACTCCCTTCAGAAATGATGGACCTTAGCATCGTCAAAACAGTTCTTGACGGTATCCAAGTCATCGGTTCCCTTGTTGGAACACGTAAAGATTTGGAAGAAGCCTTCCAATTTGGTGCTGAAGGTCTTGTTGTTCCAATCGTTCAAAAACGGCCTGTCGAAGATGCCATTGCTGTCTTTGATGAAATGGCTGCTGGTACCATCCAAGGTCGCATGGTTCTAGACTTTACTCACTAAGATAAATAATAAATGCCAAAACGAGGTAGGGACAGAAGATCCCCACCTCGTTTTTTTAGCAATAAAATTTTGACATAACAACTAATTGGACTTGGGGCATTTTTTAGACGCTCAAGAGCACTACTGACGTAAACTTCCTAGTCCCTCTGCTTTTTTATATTAAATTTTTTTACCATTTTATAGACGATTTTATAAAAAGTTGATATATCAATATTTACAAAGATGAGAAACTTTGAGATTTTTTTCACTCTTTATTATAATTAGTTGCTTTTTTTCTGAAAACGATTTATACTTAAGGAGTCTTAAAGTTTTCTTAAACTACAAGTCAAACATTTTATAAGGAGGAATGACAATAATGAGTATCGGAATCATTATTGCGAGCCACGGTGAATTTGCCGCGGGTATTCATCAGTCAGGATCTATGATCTTTGGTGAACAAGAAAAGGTTCAAGTTGTAACCTTTATGCCAAACGAAGGTCCAGATGATTTATACGCCAAGTTCAACAATGCTGTGGCTGCATTTGACGCAGAAGATGAGGTTCTAGTCTTGGCTGACCTTTGGAGTGGTTCTCCATTTAACCAAGCTAGCCGCGTAATGGGAGAAAACCCTGAGCGTAAATTTGCCATCATCACAGGACTTAATTTACCGATGTTGATCCAAGCTTACACAGAGCGCCTGATGGACGCTGCTGCTGGAGTGGATAAAGTCGCTGCAAACATCATTAAAGAAGCCAAAGATGGCATCAAGGCTCTTCCAGAAGAGCTAAATCCAGCTGAGGAAGTTGCAACTGCTGCAGCTGCTCCAGTTGCCCAAACTGCTATCCCAGAAGGAACAGTTATCGGAGACGGTAAATTGAAAATCAATCTTGCTCGTCTTGACACACGTCTTCTTCACGGGCAAGTCGCAACTGCTTGGACACCAGATTCAAAAGCTAACCGTATCATCGTTGCTTCAGATAACGTAGCCAACGACGACCTTCGTAAAGAATTGATCAAACAAGCGGCTCCTAACGGAGTTAAGGCTAACGTTGTTCCAATCCAAAAATTGATTGAGGTTGCAAAAGACCCTCGCTTTGGTGAAACACATGCCCTTATCTTGTTTGAAACACCACAAGATGCCCTTCGTGCTATCGAAGGTGGTGTACCAATCAAGACTCTTAACGTTGGATCAATGGCTCACTCAACTGGTAAAACAATGGTCAACAACGTATTGTCAATGGACAAAGACGACGTTGCTACATTTGAAAAAATGCGTGACCTCGGTGTTGAATTTGACGTACGTAAAGTACCAAACGACACTAAAAAAGATTTGTTTGACTTGATTAACAAAGCCAACGTTCAATAAAAGACATCATAACTATCGAAGATTATAAAAAAATTTTTTACACTTTATGAAAATTAAATAGAAAAGGAATAAAACCATGTCAGATATTTCAATCATTTCTGCTATCTTGGTTGTAGTTGTTGCCTTCCTTGCTGGTCTTGAAGGTATCCTCGACCAATTCCAATTCCACCAACCAATCGTAGCATGTACCCTTATCGGTCTTGTAACTGGTAACCTCGAAGCAGGGGTTATGCTTGGTGGATCACTTCAAATGATCGCCCTTGGTTGGGCAAACATCGGTGCTGCCGTTGCTCCTGACGCTGCCCTTGCCTCTGTTGCCGCTGCAATCATCATGATTAAAGGTGGTAACTTTACTACTGAAGGTATCGCAGTCGCAACTGCAACTGCTATCCCGCTTGCCGTAGCTGGACTTTTCTTGACTATGATTGTTCGTACAATCTCAGTTGGTTTGGTTCACACTGCAGATGCTGCTGCTAAAGAAGGAAACATTGCAGCTGTTGAGCGTGCTCACTACTTCGCCCTTATTCTTCAAGGTCTTCGTATCGCTATTCCTGCAGCCTTCCTTATCGCTATCCCAGCTTCTGCTGTTCAAGACGCTCTTGGTTTAATGCCAGACTGGTTGAACGGTGGTATGGCTGTCGGTGGTGCCATGGTCGTTGCCGTTGGTTACGCTTTGGTTATCAACATGATGGCTACTCGTGAAGTATGGCCATTCTTCGCTATCGGTTTTGCTCTTGCAGCAATCTCTCAATTGACTTTGATTGCCCTTGGTGTAATCGGTGTTGCCCTTGCCTTCATCTACCTCAACCTTTCTAAACAAGGTGGAAACGGTGGCGGAGGAGCTGCAACTTCTAACGACCCAATCGGTGATATCCTAGAAGACTACTAGAAAGGGGAACAATCATGGCTGAAAAAATTCAATTATCAAAATCAGATCGCCAAAAAGTTTGGTGGCGTTCACAATTCCTTCAAGGTTCTTGGAACTACGAACGTATGCAAAACTTGGGTTGGGCTTACTCTTTGATCCCAGCTATCAAGAAACTTTACACTACTAAAGAAGACCAAGCTGCTGCTCTTGAGCGTCACCTTGAGTTCTTCAACACTCACCCATACGTAGCTGCTCCAATCATGGGGGTTACTCTTGCACTTGAAGAAGAACGCTAACGGTACTGAAATCGATGACGCTGCTATCCAAGGTGTTAAGATCGGTATGATGGGACCTCTTGCTGGTATCGGTGACCCAGTCTTCTGGTTTACAGTTCGTCCTATCCTTGGTGCCCTTGGTGCATCACTTGCTGCAACTGGTAACATCGTTGGTCCACTTCTCTTCTTCTTTGGATGGAATGCAATCCGTATGTCTTTCCTATGGTACACACAAGAGTTTGGTTACAAGGCTGGATCTGAAATCACTAAAGACATGTCAGGTGGTATCTTGAAAGACATCACTAAGGGTGCATCTATCCTTGGTATGTTCATCCTTGCCGTTCTTGTACAACGTTGGGTATCAATTAACTTCACTGTTAACCTTCCAGGTAAACAATTATCAGAAGGTGCCTACATCAACTTCCCAGAAGGCGCTGTTACAGGTGGAGAATTGAAGGGTATTCTTGGTCAAGCACTTAGTGGCATGAGCTTGGATAGCGTTCAACCACAAACCCTTCAAGGTCAGTTGAACTCATTGATCCCAGGATTGATGGGACTTCTCCTTACTTTCCTTTGCATGTGGTTGCTTAAGAAAAAAGTATCTCCAATCACAATCATCCTTGCTCTCTTTGCAGTAGGTATCGCAGCTCGTTTCTTCGGTATCATGTAATCTTGGTGAGAATGTACAAACAAAAAAAGAATCAGGTTTATCACCTGATTCTTTTGGCTCTTTGTCAAATAGTGTTGATGAAGAACCTAATGAAAAAAGAATCCAACAAAAATTGGACTACCTGTCTCCGGTTGAATACCGAAGACGGTAGCCCTAGGGTGTTTTTATTAAATTCTCACTTTTTGGGGTCAGTCCCTAAGCCTGATAGTAATTTTTTGTTCATACTATTCCCCTTTAGTCATTTACTACTTTAAGTTGCATTGCTTTAGCTACTTCTTCTGCCTTTGATCCCTTAGGTGTATGGATTTCTACATCTGGGTTACAGTTATCCACAAAATAGAAGTATTCTGTAATTTCTGTTACACTTGCTGGAATTGTAATAGATTTAATTGATGATGTCCCCCAAAATACTAATGTTCCAATACTCTTTGTTCCTTCTGGGAATACAACTGATTCTAATGAACTATCAGAGTTGAAAACATCATCTTCTACTGTTTCTATTGACTTACCAAAGTGGACATACTTTAACTTATTGTCAATCGTAAACGCACCTTTTCCAATATATCGTACTGTATCTGGTAAAACGATTGCCTCACAATGTTTCAAGTTCGCAAGACCACGTTCTCCAATTGCGATAACAGGTTTACCTTTAATTTCCTTTGGTACACGAACAACCTTATCGTCAGAAGTACAACTATAGATGACATAACCTTCTTCCCATAAATATACGCATGTTAATATATTAATATATTTAAGGATTTATAACTATAGTTCCTTAATTTTCCCAGTAAAAAAACGAAAGGCACCACAAGTTATTTATGTGTTTTCTTTAAACGATTCATGTACTTCTGTCGCAACTTCTCACCCGCCTTTAATTGCGGTTTGCGATAGATTGAGGACCTAAATATGCATCCCCTGTTATTAGTTCATTTCTATTGTATTCTGATGTTGACCGAAAGTCAAATTTTTACCTTTCATCTAGAACACTAAAGTCTACTTTTGTTCAATTGCTGCAACGACAAGGTCACATGGAATAATATGTTCACTACCTGCCACTTCATGCGTTGATCTTCTTCCACTTTCATCTGATTCACCAAGTTCCATTGTAATAACCTTTACACCAGTTACTTTCCCACTCTCATCACGCAATACTTCTTTAATATTCTCTAAGAAATGGAATGTAACACCTTCATTGTGTGCATCTTTGATTTGTAGTGTAGCTTCTAGTATATTGTTCATATGGTCATCATTCTTTTGTTTTAGGTTTCAGCGCTTTTAATATAATGGATGTTGGCCTTTTTGTATACACTAAAATAGGGTTGGTGGAAAATTTCCATCAACCCTAAAAATTATAGAACCACACAAAACCCTGACCAGAGATGGCCAGGGTTTTGTATTTCAAAAATTATTCTGTAAATTCTATAGTTACTTTTACTTCAGAATCCATTGAAGAAAATATTGTTTTATAATAATTGATTGCAGATTCTTTAATTTCACTCTTAAATTTATCTAAATACTCTGCTTGTTTATCACTAGAAAGTTGGTTAGCGACCAATTTCCCAGTATCAATATCTTCTGTAGTTCCACTTAATAACTCTCCATGACTATCATATAAATCATAAGGATTATCTTTTGAAAGTTCAACACCAATTACTTCCAATTTTGGAACAATAACCTTATATTCTTTTTCGCTTATTTGTTCAACCTTTACACTACTTTTAATTCCAAATTTAGCTTTATAATTTAAAATTACTAATGCTGCTTTTTTAGAGAACGGCACATCAAACCCAAAAACTTGAGTTGTTTTTGTTTCAGAAATAATTTCATTAATTCCCGCATTCAAAAATACAACTTCATTCACTTTTTCAATACTTTCGATATTAATTGACGATTTGACTTCTGATTTATGTTCCTTAGGTAAGAAAAATAGCACTCCAATAGCTATAATAGCTATTAATACCACATTCAATAGTACACTAAACATATTAACTTTCTTCTTTAATATAGACAAGATAAAAAAACCTCACTTTAAATAATCTATCTAAATTTTACACATTCTAAAGAAAATAGTCAATATTTTTTCGTACTATCTTCTAAAATTAATTGTGCCTATTAAAAATGAAATTAGTTTGTTGCATTTGATTATATTTTTTGAACACCAAATCCATTTAAAATTGAGTGCTATTTTGAGCACTAAAAAAGGGCTCTTTGTCAAATAGTGTTGATGAAGAAATTTAGGAAGGGATTAAGCAACTAATTGTTGCTTAATTCCTTTTGTTTTAGGGCCAAACATTTTTTTGTTATTAAAATAATCCTATTTCTAAAATGGTAATAGTTTCTAAAGCCGTAGGCATTTCTTTTAAGCACTTTTATTTTATTGTTTATTCCTTCAATAGGGCCATTTGTTCTAGTTGGATACTCACAAGTATTTTGAATATATGGCAAGTAAGTCATAAGAGTCTTTAATACTCTTTTTAAACCAGGAGATAGGTCTAATTGCGTAGCTGCTTCAATCGTTTCCTTGAATTCTATATAATCTCTATCCTGTATACATTCACGAAGTGAATGTACAACCTCATAATCATTTTTAAGAGATGGATTTTTTTCTAAGATATAATCTACGATTCCTTTACTTGTTATGAAGCTTTCAAAAAGCTTATAACGATTATATTTATAGTTCTGAAGTTCATTAGAGTTCTTTAAAATTAACTTCCAATAATGTTTTAACTTTCGATATAATTTAGAGTCTTTATAGCGATGCTTATTCATGACACGTACCCGAGTTCGATTTAATTCTCTATTTAAGGCTTGTACGATATGAAAAGGATCAATGATAATTTTAGCGTTAGGAAACATTTCTTTTATTAATTGAATGTACGGTAAGTACATGTCGATGGAGATAGTTTTTACCTTTAATCTAGTCTTAGGCTCAAAACGATGAAAATACTTTTTCAAGCTGTAAGATTTTCTATCTCGTACAACATCGACCAGCTTGTGTGTAGTGCTATCACAAATAATGAAGCTCATATTACTATCGGAAGATTTGACGGATTTAAATTCATCAAAACACAAATGCTCAGGTAAATCGTGTAATGGTTTAATCTTTAGTAAACGTGTTGTATCATCTATGATACGTCTTACCGTATGAACTGAAACATTTGTTTCTTTTGCGATATAGGTTTCAGATACTGTTTCACTTATTTTTGATTTAATTTCGTTTTTTAAGCGTTTAGAGATATGACAGTGTTTTTCTACGATTCGACTAGTGTCTGCGGTAAATGAAGAGCCGCATTCTCTACAGAGAAATCTCTGCTTGCGTAGATTTAAGTAGGCCGCTAGGCCTGAAACAGAACAGAGAGTGATACGAGATGTTTTTCGTGCCGTTTTTTTAACGATATTATTATTTCGGCTAACACACCCACAAACGGTACAAAAATTCTGGTTTATGCGTATAAGTAGCTGCATAAAATAAAGATTTTCTCTTTTTAAATATCTTCTCTTGAACTTTATTATCCCAAATAATGTTTTTATCTTTGATTTGTAGTGTAGCTTCTAGTATATTGTTCATATGGTCATCATCCTTTTGTTTTAGGTTTCAGCGCTTTTAATATAATGGATGTTGGCCTTTTTGTATACACTAAAATAGGGTTGGTGGAAAATTTCCATCAACCCTAAAAATTATAGAACCTTACGGGGTATCCGCCATGTGGTGGGTGCCCTTTTTGCATACAAAAAATTATGAAAGCGAGGATTTAACTATGAAGGATTTATGGAACACCATTCAAATCATCTTTGCCGCCATCGGTGGTTGGCTCGGCTGGTTTCTCGGTGGGTTTGACGGTCTGCTTTACGGACTGATTGTTTTCGTGGTTGTGGATTATATCACGGGAGTCATGTGTGCTGTGGTGGACAAGAACCTTTCCAGTTCGGTCGGATTTAAGGGCATTTGTCGAAAAGTGTTGATTTTTGCGATGGTCGGCGTGGCACACATCCTGGATGCCAATGTCATCGGTGACGGCAGTGTGCTGAGAACGGCGGTTATTTTCTTCTACATCTCCAATGAAGGTGTCAGCCTTTTGGAAAACGCATCCCATCTTGGTTTGCCGATTCCGGAGAAGATGAAGGAAATCTTGGAGCAGCTCCATGACCGCGACAATAAGGAAAGTGAGGGAAAGTAACATGAATTTACACAAACTTATTTTAACGGAAAACGCCTGTTACAAAGCAGGCAGGAAAATCACGGTTAAGGGTATCATGGTTCATTCCACGGGTGCAAACAACCCGAACCTAAAACGCTATGTAGGTCCTGATGATGGTTTGCTCGGTAAAAACCAGTACGGCAATCATTGGAACACCTACCATCCCGGCGGCAGAGAGGTCTGCGTTCATGCCTTTATCGGCAAGTTGGCTGACGGCACGATTGCCACATACCAAACTCTCCCTTGGAATCATCGTGGTTGGCACGCTGGGGGGAGTGCAAACAATACCCATATCGGTTTTGAAATCTGCGAGGACGGTCTTTCGGATTATGCCTACTTTAAGAAGGTGTACCGTGAGGCCGTTGAACTTTGTGCCTACCTCTGTAAGGAGTACGGTTTGACCGAACAGAACATCATCTGCCACTCCGAAGGTTACAAGCAGGGCGTGGCATCCAACCACGGCGATGTGATGCACTGGTTTCCAAAGCACGGCAAGAGCATGGATACCTTCCGTGCCGAGGTCAAGGCACTCCTGGCGACTACCGATGAGGAGGAAACCGAAACTCCTGCAGAGCCTACGGTGACATATCCCGAAAAGCTGACTACTGGTTATTACCGTGTGCGTAAGACCTGGAAGGACAGCAAATCCCAGGTAGGTGCGTATCGTATTCTTTCCAATGCAAAGGCGGCCGCAGATAAGAACCCTGGTACTTTTGTTTTTGCCAATGACGGCACTGCCATTTATCCTGCCGACAGCACAGCCGAGCCGGATTACCGTGTCCATACGGTTGTGAAGGGCGATACCCTTTGGGATATTGCCGTGAAATATCTCGGCAAAGGCAGCAGATACACCGAAATCAAGAAACTGAATGGACTTTCTTCCAATGTGATTTATAGCGGTTGGAAACTCAAAATTCCGAACTAACACGATGCCCTTTGAGGATTTTTCCTTGAAGGGCATTATTTTTTTGCCTTTAGGGGGTTCGATTCAGCCTGTCTTTTCGCTTATAGGCAGAGGGAACATTTCCACCGTTCCCCGGACTGGAGGAATCACAATGGAAGTAAAACAGATTGAGAATTTTAAGATACCTAACGCCGTGGCACACGAGATTACGCAGGAGGAATTGCAGCGTGAATACGACTTTTACATGGCACAGAAAATGCTCGAAACCATGTTCATGTTCGGCATGATTTCTGTGGATGAATTCCACAAAATATCGGCTGTAAATCGCAAAACTTTCTCCCCGTTTTTGTCAGAGATTATGGGCTAAATAACTTGATATTTCTGCGATAGTACGGGAATATGTCACTACCCAAAAAGCGAGGTGAGTTGATGAAAAAGATAACGAAAATCGGGGTAAACGAAACCCTGATTCAAAAGAAAAAGCTGAAGGTTGCAGCCTACTGCCGTGTATCCACAGCCAGTGATGAGCAGCTTATCAGCCTTGAGGCACAAAAGGCCCATTATGAAAATTACATCCGTTCCAATGACGAATGGGAGTATGTGGGTCTTTACTATGACGAAGGAATCACGGGTACAAAAAAGGATGTCCGTGCCGGACTTCTTTCTATGATTGCTGATTGTGAGGACGGCAAGATAGAGTTCATCATTACCAAGTCTATCAGCCGATTTGCGAGAAATACTACAGACTGCTTGGAGATGGTTCGCAAACTGATCGGCCTTGGGGTTCATATTTATTTTGAGAAAGAAAACATCAATACGGGGACAATGGAAAGCGAGTTGATGCTCTCTATTTTAAGCGGACTTGCAGAAAGCGAATCGATTTCCATTTCAGAAAATACGAAGTGGGCCATTCAAAGACGATTTCAAAACGGAACCTTTAAAATTTCCTATCCACCCTATGGCTATCAAAACATGGATGGTCAAATGATAGTAATTCCTAAGCAGGCTGAAATTGTAAAGTATATTTTTGCAGAAGTGTTATCGGGTAAAGGTACACAGAAAGTTGCAAATGATCTTAATCAAAAGGGTATCCCTTCAAAAAGAGGTGGCCGTTGGACGGCTACTACCATTCGAGGAATTTTGACTAATGAAAAATATACTGGTGATGTACTTTTGCAAAAGACCTATACTGACAGCCATTTTAACAGGCACACCAATTACGGTGAGAAAAATATGTACTTAGTAGAAAACCATCATGAGGCAATTATTAGCCATGAAGATTTTGAAGCTGTAGATGTCGTTCTCAATCAGAGAGCAAAGGAAAAAGGCATCGAAAAGCGCAACAGTAAATATCAAAACCGATATTCCTTTTCTGGCAAAATTATTTGCTCGGAATGTGGCAGTACCTTTAAAAGACGAATTCATTCATCTGGAAGAAAATATGTTGCTTGGTGCTGTAGTAAGCATATAGGCAATATAACGGAATGTTCTATGCAGTTCATTCGAGATGAAGATATAAAGACTGCTTTTGTTACGATGATGAATAAACTCATTTACGGTCAGAAGTTCATATTAAGACCACTTTTGAATAGGTTACGTAACCAGAATAATGTAGCGAGTTTTCGTAGAATTGAAGAGTTGGAAACTAAGATTGAAAACAACATGGAGCAGAGTCAGATGCTGACGGGTTTAATGGCCAAAGGATATCTGGAACCTGCTCTGTTTAATAAAGAAAAGAATTCATTGGAAGCAGAAAGAGAAAGGCTTCTTGTCGAAAAGGATCAACTTACTCGTTCCGTCAATGGGAATTTTACAAAAGTTGAAGAGGTTGACCGTCTGCTTAAGTTTGCAACTAAGTCCCAAATGCTTACAGCCTATGAGGATGAGCTGTTTGAAAATTACGTAGAAAAGATTATGGTATTTTCACGAGAGGAAGTTGGATTTGAATTAAAATGTGGAATCACATTGAAGGAAAGGTTGGTGAATTAGATGGGTCACACACCCTATGGATATAGAATTGAAGATGGAAAGGCTGTTGTAGATGAAATAGCAGCAGAACAAGTAAAAGAATTATTTTCAGGATACTTGCAGGACTTTCTTTGAAGGGTGCTACTAAAAAAGCTGGGATAGACTGCTACCATGCCACAGCAAGTAAGATGTTGCAGAACAAGCATTACTTGGGCGATGAATTCTACCCTCCAATTATTGATGAAGAGACCTTTGAAAAAGCCAGAGTAGAAAAACGAAAACGAGCAGAAAAGCTCGGAAGGATATGGGAGCCTAAAGATGAACCGGTAAGGGATTACCCTGTAAAGTTCAAATCAAAACCTCTGGTGCAAAAATATGAAGATCCATACAAGCAGGCGGAATATGCCTACAGTCTGATAGAAAGTGAGGTATAACAAGTGGCAGTGAGTAGGAATGTAACAGTCATTCCGGCAATTAAACGAGTCGGAAATAATAAAAATAGTGAAAGCAAACCCAAAATACGAGTGGCCGCTTACTGCCGTGTTTCAACGGATAGTGAGGAGCAAGCTTCAAGCTATGACATTCAGATTGAACATTATACAAATTATATTAAGAAGAACAAGGAATGGGAATTGGCGGATATTTTTGCGGATGACGGTATCACAGGTACAAATACCAAAAAGCGTGATGAATTTAACCGCATGATTGAAGAGTGCATGGCTGGAAATATTGACATGATCATCACAAAATCCATCAGCCGATTTGCCAGAAATACGTTAGATTGCCTTAAATACATCCGGCAGTTAAAGGATAAAAACATCGCGGTATTCTTGAGAAAGAGAATATCAACACCATGGATTCTAAGGGTGAAGTATTGCTGACCATCATGGCATCCCTTGCCCAACAGGAAAGTCAATCCTTAAGTCAGAACGTTAAGCTGGGAATTCAGTATCGATATCAGCAAGGCGAAGTCCAGGTCAACCATAAGCGTTTCCTTGGATACACCAAGGATGAAAACAAGCAACTGGTGATTGACCCAGAGGGTGCTGAGGTTGTTAAACGGATTTACAGAGAGTACCTTGAAGGTGCTAGTCTTTTACAGATAGCAAGAGGACTAGAAGCTGACGGTATCCTTACAGCGGCAGGCAAAGCCAAATGGAGACCGGAAACACTGAAAAAGATATTGCAGAATGAAAAGTACATCGGTGATGCCCTTCTACAAAAAACATATACGGTTGATTTCCTTTCTAAAAAGCGAGTCAAGAATAACGGCATCGTTCCCCAATATTATGTAGAAAATAGCCACGAGCCTATCATTCCACGAGACCTTTTTATGCAGGTTCAAGAAGAGATGGTTCGAAGAGCAAATCTTCGCGGTGGCAAGGGCTGTAAAAAGCGAGTTTACAGCAGTAAGTATGCTTTATCGAGTATTGTTTACTGCGGACATTGCGGTGATATTTATCGACGAGTACATTGGAATAACCGAGGTTACAAATCTATTGTTTGGAGATGCGTCAGCCGATTGGAGGAAAAAGGGTCTGAATGCACTGCCCCTACCATAAATGAGGAAACATTGCAGAAAGCAGTTGTTAAGGCTATTAACGAACTTTTGGCTAACAAAGACCCATTCCTCAAGGTGCTACAGAAAAATATAGCTACTGTATTTAATGGAGAAAATGATAATGCCACTGATGACATTGATAGCAAATTGGAAGAATTACAACAACAGCTTCTTATTCAAGCAAAATCCAAGAATGACTATGAAGATGTGGCTGATGAAATTTACCGCCTTCGAGAATTGAAGCAAAATGCACTTGTTGAAAATGCAGAGCGAGAAGGAAAAAGGCAACGAATCGCTGAAATGACTGATTTCTTGAATAAACAATCCGCAGAGTTGGAGGAATATGATGAGCAGTTGGTAAGGCGGCTTATTGAAAAAGTAACGATATATGAAGATAAGCTCACCGTTGAATTCAAGTCTGGGATTGAGATTGACGAAGAGATATAGAATATTAACCGCCAATTAAGGGCTAACACCCTTTGGCGGTTAATATTGAATTTTTTTAATTTTAAAGTTGCTTAAAACGACTTGTTGTGTTAAAATATATGATGATCCAAATAAGAATTTAGGAGGAACCGAAACTATGACAGCCTCAATGCGTTTAAGATAAGCTGGCAATAAAAAAAGCAGAATCTATACCCGATGATAGGCTTTTTTGTTGTGCTTATTTATACGATATTGAGCATTCATTAGTTACGGTGAGGATATTGGTTATTTAACTATACCTTTATTTAACTATGTCTTTAATATGAATGTTTCCAAATTGTATGTATGCAGACCAAAAGCCACATTGTGGGGTTTGGCCTGCATTTTTTATTGCCTAGAATGCTATTCAAAATAGAAATTCAAGCAAAATAATATGCAGGAGATAATATAAATGGAAAAAAATACAACAATTGGAAACGAAAAATTTTTATGCAATATGGGCAGGGCAAGCAGTATCATTAATCACTAGTGCCATCCTGCAAATGGCGATTATTTTTTTACCCTTACAGAAAAAAACAGGATCTGCGATGGTCTTGTCTATGGCTTCATTAGTAGGTTTTTTTACCCTATGCGATTTTTGGGACCCTGCCATTGGTGTGCTAGTGGATCGTCATGATAGGAAGAAGATAATGATTGGTGCCGATTTAATTATCGCAGCAGCTGGTGCAGTGCTTGCTATTGTTGCATTCTGTATGGAGCTACCTGTCTGGATGATTATGATAGTATTGTTTATCCGTAGCATTGGAACAGCTTTTTCATACCCCAGCACTCAATGCGGTTACACCACTTTTTAGTACCAGAAGAACAGCTAACGAAATGCGCAGGCTATAGTCAGTCTTTGCAGTCTATAAGCTATATTGTTAGTCCGGCAGTTGCAGCACTCTTTATACTCCGTTTGGGATTTAAATGCTATTATTGCCATCGACGTATTGGGTGCTGTGATTGCATCTATTACGGTAGCAATTGTACGTATACCTAAGCTGGGTAATCAAGTGCAAAGTTTAGAACCAAATTTCATAAGGGAGATGAAAGAAGGAGTTGTGGTTCTGAGACAAAACAAAGGATTGTTTGCCTTATTACTCTTAGGAACACTATATACTTTTTGTTTATATGCCAATCAATGCACTATTTCCTTTAATAAGCATGGAACACTTTAATGGAACGCCTGTGCATATTTCTATTACGGAAATTTCCTTTTGCATTTGGGATGCTAGCAGGAGGCTTATTATTAGGAAGATTAGGGGGCTTGAAAAGCATGTATTACTAATAACAAGTTCATTTTTTTATAATGGGGACCAGTTTAGCTGTTTCGGGAATACTTCCTCCAAATGGATTTGTAATATTCGTAGTTTGCTGTGCAATAATGGGGCTTTCGGTGCCATTTTATAGCGGTGTGCAAACAGCTCTTTTTCAGGAGAAAAATTAAGCCTGAATATTTAGGACGTGTATTTTCTTTGATCGGAAGTATCATGTCACTTGCTATGCCAATTGGGTTAATTCTTTTCTGGATTCTTTGCTGATAAAATCGGTGTAAATCATTGGTTTTTACTATCAGGTATTTTTAATTATTGGCATTGCTATAGTTTGCCAAATGATAACTGAGGTTAGAAAATTAGATTTAAAAATAAAACAATATTGGAGGAATATTTATGTATCTTATTTTTCATAACTCTTCCTGCTAAAAATCGCAGGGTTTTTCCCTGCATACAAGCAAATGAAAGCATGCGATTATAGACAGGAGGAAATGTTATGGAATTAATATTAAAAGCAAAAGACATTCGTGTGGAATTCAAAGGACGCGATGTTTTAGATATAAATGAATTAGAAGTATATGATTATGACCGTATTGGTTTAGTAGGAGCAAATGGTGCTGGAAAAAGCACTTTACTCAGGGTACTTTTAGGAGAATTAACTCCCCCAGGATGTAAAATGAATCGTCTGGGTGAACTTGCCTATATTCCCCAGTTGGACGAAGTAACTCTGCAGGAGGAAAAAGATTTTGCACTTGTAGGCAAGCTAGGTGTTGAGCAATTAAATATACAGACTATGAGCGGTGGTGAAGAAACAAGGCTTAAAATAGCACAGGCCTTATCGGCACAGGTTCATGGTATTTTAGCGGATGAACCTACGAGCCATTTAGACCGTGAAGGAATTGATTTTCTAATAGGACAGCTAAAATATTTTACAGGTGCACTGTTAGTTATTAGCCATGACCGCTATTTTCTTGATGAAATAGTAGATAAAATATGGGAACTGAAAGATGGCAAAATCACTGAGTATTGGGGAAACTATTCTGATTATCTTCGTCAGAAAGAGGAAGAACGTAAGAGCCAAGCTGCAGAATACGAACAATTTATTGCGGAACGTGCCCGATTGGAAAGGGCTGCGGAGGAAAAGCGAAAACAGGCTCGTAAAATAGAACAGAAGGCAAAAGGTTCTTCAAAGAAAAAAAGTACTGAAGACGGAGGGCGTTTAGCTCATCAAAAATCAATAGGAAGTAAGGAAAAAAAGATGTATAATGCTGCTAAAACCCTAGAGCACAGGATTGCGGCCTTAGGAAAAGTAGAAGCTCCGGAAGGCATTCGCAGAATTCGTTTCAGGCAAAGTAAAGCATTGGAGCTCCATAATCCATACCCTATAGTCGGTGCAGAAATTAATAAAGTATTTGGGGATAAGGCTCTGTTTGAAAATGCATCTTTTCAAATTCCGTTAGGAGCAAAAGTGGCGTTAACTGGTGGTAATGGAATCGGAAAAACAACTTTAATCCAAATGATCTTAAACCATGAAGAAGGAATTTCTATTTCGCCTAAGGCAAAAATAGGTTACTTTGCACAAAATAGTTACAAGTACAACGGTAATCAGAAAGTCATGGAGTTTATGCAGGAGGATTGTGAATACAATGTTTCAGAAATTCGTTCGGTTCTAGCATCAATAGGGCTTAAACAAAACGATATTGGAAAAAGCTTATCTGCTTTAAGCGGCGGAGAAATTATTAAATTGTTGCTGGCTAAAATGCTTATGGGTAGATATAACATCCTGCTAATGGATGAACCGAGTAACTTCCTTGACATACCAAGCTTAGAGGCTTTGGAAATATTAATGAAGGAGTATACTGGAACTATAGTGTTTATCACCCATGACAAACGGCTACTCGACAATGTGGCTGATGTGGTTTATGAAATTAGTGATAAGAAAATAAATCTGAAACATTAAATTTAAGGTAGTCGCCGGTCAATGTAGTCTGTACTGGCTGGCGGCTCCATTGTTAAAAAGTATAAAGACTTTTTTTCTTTGGCAAAAATTAATGTATACTAAAATAATTTTAATAAGGAGTATTAAAATCAATGAGAGATATCGAAATAAAAGAGAATATACTATTTCAGATAGACATGTGCTGGCAACTTTATCTTTATCACACAGAGAATCTAAAGGAGACAGAGGCACTTTGGACATTCAGTCCCATGGGTCTGCAGATAAGAAGGCAAGACGATGGATGGAGTATAGATTGGCCTGAAATCGAAAGTTACGAGATTGGACCGTCCAGTATTGCATGGATTATGTGGCATATTATATATTGGTGGCGCACTACGTTAGATTACAATTTTGGAGATGGTACCTTGAAAAAGGAAGACATTACTTGGCCTGGAAGTGTTGAAAAAGCAAAAGAAGAAATAAAAACTCTTCATGATAAATGGGTTGAAAAATTAATCAATATGTCGGATGCAGAATATCAATCACAGCAGTATGCAAAATGGCCACTTGAGGGTAGAAGCTTTGCTGATACTGCATTATGGTTAAATGGAGAATTGATGAAAAATGTAGCCGAAATAGGTTATGGACGATTTCTATATGCAGCTTGTAAAAAATAGAGATAGCGATAAATACGAGAATAATTTTTTTAAAGAAGGAGACTACCAATGAATAGTATAATAGAAAACATATTAACAAGAAGAAGCATACGAACTTTTAGAGGGACTCAGATATCAGAGGAGGATTTAAATACCATTCTAACAGCGGGAAGCTATGCGCCTAACGGGATGGGAACACAGAGCTGGAAGTTTACAGTCATTCAAAAAACCAGTGTACTTGCAAAAGTGAATGAGGCTATTCGCCTAACCCTTATATCTATACCTGTTGTAGCAGAAACGCATCCTTATGTTGTGAGCCTTGTTGAAAAAGCGAAAGACGAGAGTTCAAATTTCCTGTATCATGCCCCTACCTTTATTATTGTTTCTAACTTAAAGGACAACGGAAACTCTATGCCGGATTCAGCATTAGCCATCGGGAATATGATGCTGGCAGCACACTCACTCGGTATTGGTTCCTGCTGGCTAAATCAGCTGCCAGGACTCACAAACATGCCCTTAATCCGTGAGCTTTTATCAGATCTTGATGTTCCCGTAAATCATATTGTTTACGGGTCTGTCGTTATGGGTTATGCTGCAGAGGAGCCGAAACAGGCTGCCCTTCGTAAAAATGTCGTAAATATTATTCGTTGAGAACGAGATTGGAGGTTTAATATTGTTTATACGAGTAGTTCCGTATGACCCCTTTTGGGAAGTAGAGTATGAAAATGAATCACAGATGATAAGGAACATATTGAAGGATATATTGGTGGAGATTTACCATATTGGTAGTACAGCAGTTAAAGGGTTATCCGCTAAGCCAATCATTGATATAATGCCTGTAGTGACAAATATTAGTTTGGTTGATAAGCATAACGAAGAATTTGTAGCCATTGGATATGAGTGTATGGGTGAATTTGGTGTTGAAAGACGGAGATATTTCCGCAAGGGTGGCGATAATAGAACACACCAGATTCATATTTTTGAGCAAAGCAATCACAAAGATATTAATAGGCATATAGCGGTAAGGGACTTTCTGCGTACACATCCTGACATCGCTTTAGAGTATGGTGAATTAAAGATGAAACTGGCTTTTCGATTTCCAGATGATATTGAAGGCTACGTAAGAATGCTTTTATAAAGCAGCTAGAGAAAGATGCTTTGCAATGGTGGCAAATTCTCAAAGGATTGCAAGAAGCAGCTGAGGATAATCCGTATAACTAACAATTACATATCATGCTGATTCGTATTGGTGGAATAACACGAATTAATAAAGGATATATTTGTAGTAGCAAGTGTATTTGTTTTATATTCTATGACCCTATTTGATTTACATGATTCTATATGGTATAATGGACTTGCTTATAAATATAGATGCTTGGATAGCAGGAGGTTGCAAGATGATGATGGCAGTTAAATTAGCCTTCTAAAATTAAATAATAAAATTTTAGGAGGCTAATTTATGAAATTTAATTTGATAGATATAGAGGATTGGAATAGAAAGCCATACTTTGAGCATTATTTAAATGCGGTAAGGTGCACTTACAGTATGACTGCAAATTTAGAGATAACTAGTTTACTGCGTGAAATTAAACTTAAGGGCCTGAAACTGTACCCTACGCTTATTTATATCATCACAACTGTAGTTAATCGTCACAAGGAGTTCCGCACCAGTTTTGATCAAAACGGTAAGTTAGGATACTGGGATAGTATGAACCCAAGTTATACTATCTTTCATAAGGATAACGAAACTTTTTCAAGTATTTGGACAGAGTATGACGAGAACTTCCCACGTTTCTACTATAATTACCTTGAGGATATCAGAAACTATAGCGACGTTATGAATTTCATGCCTAAGGCAGGTCAACCTGCTAACACAATTAATGTGTCCAGCATTCCTTGGGTGAATTTTACCGGATTCAACTTGAATATATATAATGATGCAACATATCTAATCCCTATTTTTACTATGGGTAAGTATTTTCAGCAGGATAATAAAATTTTATTACCTATGTCTGTACAGGTGCATCATGCGGTTTGCGACGGTTACCATACCAGCAGATTTTTTAATGAGGTACAGGAATTAGTCTCAAATTTTGAGACATGGTTAGGAGAAAAATAATATTAAAATGCTTGTGCTCGGGAGTTATAAACAAAGATCGAAAATATTGTTAAGATCGTGAGGAAGCAAAGCGACCGAAGAAGTATATGTTCCATCTATGCAAGGACTTCCCGAGAAGGCGAGTGACAGCGAAGACCGATTGGAAGGAGTCTGAGCTAAGTGGAGTAATATATTCATTCATTATAGAACCATCATTTCAAAGGATTAGAGAAATCTAATCCTTTTTCTAGGTATTTTTAGGCTCTTTGTCAAATAGTGTTGATGAAGAATTTTAGGAAGGGATTAAGCAACTAATTGTTGCTTAATTCCTTTTTGTTTTGGGCCAAACATTTTTGTTATTAAAATAATCCTATTTCTAAAATGGTAATAGTTTCTAAAGCCGTAGGCATTTCTTTTAAGCACTTTTATTTTATTGTTTATTCCTTCAATAGGGCCATTTGTTCTAGTTGGATACTCACAAGTATTTTGAATATATGGCAAGTAAGTCATAAGAGTCTTTAATACTCTTTTTAAACCAGGAGATAGGTCTAATTGCGTAGCTGCTTCAATCGTTTCCTTGAATTCTATATAATCTCTATCCTGTATACATTCACGAAGTGAATGTACAACCTCATAATCATTTTTAAGAGATGGATTTTTTTCTAAGATATAATCTACGATTCCTTTACTTGTTATGAAGCTTTCAAAAAGCTTATAACGATTATATTTATAGTTCTGAAGTTCATTAGAGTTCTTTAAAATTAACTTCCAATAATGTTTTAACTTTCGATATAATTTAGAGTCTTTATAGCGATGCTTATTCATGACACGTACCCGAGTTCGATTTAATTCTCTATTTAAGGCTTGTACGATATGAAAAGGATCAATGATAATTTTAGCGTTAGGAAACATTTCTTTTATTAATTGAATGTACGGTAAGTACATGTCGATGGAGATAGTTTTTACCTTTAATCTAGTCTTAGGCTCAAAACGATGAAAATACTTTTTCAAGCTGTAAGATTTTCTATCTCGTACAACATCGACCAGCTTGTGTGTAGTGCTATCACAAATAATGAAGCTCATATTACTATCGGAAGATTTGACGGATTTAAATTCATCAAAACACAAATGCTCAGGTAAATCGTGTAATGGTTTAATCTTTAGTAAACGTGTTGTATCATCTATGATACGTCTTACCGTATGAACTGAAACATTTGTTTCTTTTGCGATATAGGTTTCAGATACTGTTTCACTTATTTTTGATTTAATTTCGTTTTTTAAGCGTTTAGAGATATGACAGTGTTTTTCTACGATTCGACTAGTGTCTGCGGTAAATGAAGAGCCGCATTCTCTACAGAGAAATCTCTGCTTGCGTAGATTTAAGTAGGCCGCTAGGCCTGAAACAGAACAGAGAGTGATACGAGATGTTTTCGTGCCGTTTTTAACGATATTATTATTTCGGCTAACACACCCACAAACGGTACAAAATTCTGGTTTATGCGTATAAGTAGCTGCATAAAATAAAGATTTTCTCTTTTTAAATATCTTCTCTTGAACTTTATTATCCCAAATAATGTTTTTATCTTTGATTTGTAGTGTAGCTTCTAGTATATTGTTCATATGGTCATCATCCTTTTGTTTTAGGTTTCAGCGCTTTTAATATAATGGATGTTGGCCTTTTTGTATACACTAAAATAGGGTTGGTGGAAAATTTCCATCAACCCTAAAAATTATAGAACCGTTCTTTTTATATCTCATTTATTCAGCCAAGGCACCCATTGGATCCCATGGTGCAAGGACGATTGGTTCTGCTTCATAGGCAGCTTGTTCTTCTGCTGTTAGTAATTCTTTACGAACAACGATTTGGTAAGTGTATTCGTCCATCCAGGCATCTGAGGCAACAAAGTAACCATCTGTCCCAACCTTGTCTCCCCAAGAGTTTTCAACTTTCCACTTGATTGATTTACCATTTTCATCCAAATCAACACCTGTCAAGACCATGGCGTGAGTCATCAAGCTTTCGCTGTAGTCCAAACGTCCTGCCTTGTCTTGAGTGAGTTGAATGTCCATGCTTGATTCAAAGTCATAGACATCTGTCGCAAGGATTCCGGCTTTACGGTTGCTGAGCTGGCCAACATCTGAACCAAACCAAACAGTTTCTCCTGTTTGCATTTGGGCAATGGCCAATTCTTTCAAGCGTTCCATCGGTACGTTAATGTAACGAACTGCACGGCTACCAACGACATTTCCCAACATCTCAACTGTGTAAGATTTTCCATAAGGTTTATCAGCAGTTGGAGCATTGATCACAGAAACATAGTCTTCTAGTGGAAGGTCAACGTATTTCTTGTAAAACTCTTGTGGCGTAATACCTTTCACTTTGGTAGTTGTTGTCCTTATCACGATAAGCAAAGTCAAATTGACGCGGTGGAAGTCCTAGTGACATGGCAAGGAAGTTAAAGATTTCTTGCAAAAGGTCTTCTTTCTTAGCTTGAACAGTCTCTTGATCTGCGCCAGAAGCCAAGAGGTCACGCAAGATTTGAGCATCTTGACGAAGCAATTTATTAAGGATTGCATTGAGCTCACGGCTACTGCTAGATGAAACAGACTCTGGATAAACAGACTTAGGAACGACACCGTATTTCTCAAAGAGAGCTACAACCATATCCCATTGACCACCATCTTGTTGTGGAGTTTGGAGTAGGAAGCTAACCTTACGGCTTGTCAATTCTTGATCTGCAGTCGCAATGACTTGCTCCAAGAACCAGTTTGATTTTTCATACTTGTCCCAGAAGAAGGTGTGGGCTTGTGACAATTCAAAGTTTTCAAGCTTGTATTGAGAGATGAGTTTGTGACGGAAAGTGTTGAGGGCCGCAAACATCCAGCAACGACCAGAAGCCTTCTGGTTAGTAACCTTGTCCTTTGTCAAATCAAGTGAGAAAACAGGTGTGTTATCTACATGGCTTTGACGACGCTCAAGGGCTGCAAAGATTCCATTGTGGCTAGCAGCATTTTCAATAGCTTGGTATTTGACATTTGCTTCATAATTAGCAAATAATTTATCTGTAAATGATTCTTGAATCGCGTTCATAAAATCCTCCTTTTATTCTACAGTCTATTATAACTCTTTTCACAAAGGAAGCAACCAAAAACTGAAAAAGGTAAGGATATTTTCCTCACCTTTTTCAAAGATTACACAGGTTACCCAACACTTTCGAGCAAGCCTTCTAATTCCTCTGTGGTCAAGCGACGCCATTCCCCACGCTTCAGATTTTCATCCAAGGTCAAAGTTCCCATGGTCAGACGTTGCAAGTCCACCACTTCCTTGCCACAGTAGGCTACCATCCGTTTAACCTGGTGGAATTTCCCCTCGGCAATGGTCACACGAACCAGACTTTGGTTTTTTTCTCTATCAAGAGATACAAACTCCAGCTTGGCAGGCTGACAGGTAAGTCTTTCAGCGGTATTCCCTTGGCAAAAGTCTCTACATCCTCTTTGGTCATGATTCCATCAACTTGCGCCAGATAGGTTTTATCCACATGACGTTTAGGAGAAAGAAGAGCATGAGCCAACTGGCCATCATTGGTCAAGAGCAAGAGTCCATGCGTATCGATATCCAAACGCCCTACTGGGAAAACTTCCTTTGAACGAGCTAAATCATCTAACAAATCCAACACAGTCTTATGTTTAGGATCTTCAGTTGCTGAAATAACACCCTGGGGCTTGTTCATCATATAGTAAACAAACTCCTCGTAGTCTAGCTTTTGCCCGTCAAAACAAATCTCGTCTGTCTCTTCATTGATTTGTAGCTTGGCAGATTTTTCCTTTTTACCATTGACCATCACACGCCCAGCCTTTAGAAAGTTTTTTACTTCTGTCCGACTTCCTACAGCGCAGGCAACTAAAAATTTATCTAATCTCATAGCACTATTATACCATGAACAAGCTTAATCTTAGTACAAAAATAAGCCGCCTGATTGGGCGACTTTATTTTATAGGGAGATTATTATGAAAAATTTTTAGGAGTTAAAGTTAAGTTCTTCTTAACTTATGCTTACAGTATAAACTAGATTCCTAAAAAGTTTTTCTTAAAATTTTCTCCTCAAACTTAAATTTCTTTAAATCTTCACTATTAAAATCAAACGTTCTATCAATACAGAAAAAGATTAGTTAAAAGTTAAAACCATAAAGAGGAGTAACAACACAAATAGTGATAAGCTAACGAGTAAGGTTAAGACTTTAACAAGCGTATTGCTTTGCCAATAGCTGGGCTTTCCAATATTACTAGTTGCATCCATAGAAAATATTTGAGTTTGCCTTGGTTGAATAGTCACAAGAATGATTAAGGAAATAGCTAAAACAATGGTTAAAATTATCAATAATTCAGTCATTTAACTACCTCAAAAGCCCTATTAAAGTAAATAGTAAACCAATCAAAATCATTATTCCTAGCAAGATTGAAAAAATTTTATTTATTTTTTCGCCTCGAGTCGATTTTTCCTTTTTAATCGGTTGCTGTTTCATCTCTTCCATGCGACCTTCAACATCTTGATAAAATAGATCTTTTTTAGCCATGGCTTTCTCCTAAAATGGTTTCCATCCGCTCCTGATACATGATTGGATCCACATAATTGGCATGGTAACCTTGTTCTCCAAGAGCTCGTCCCATCTCCTTAACGTTAGAAAGAGCTAATTCAATAGTTTGAATCATGCCATCGACTGCTTCCTTAGCGAAAATATGATTTGGAGCTGTATAGCGGCGATTATGCGCTGTTTCCTCAAAAGCTAGGACCAATAGATTGTGTTCAAAGGCCTGGCGAACAGCCTGAAGAAGTTCATTCCCATAGTTGATATCCAAATAGATATCTGATAACTGATAAAGCTCCTGAATCTTCTGAGGACTAGCATTTTGATAGAGTACAACATTAGGGTAGCGGAGCATATCCATCAACTTAGCTGACATTTCTGTCACTGCTGCGATTCGGAAAGTGACCCTTGGTAAACTCTCCACCAGTTTTTCGACTTGCTCTAGTTGATCCGAATTGGTCACTATCAAGGCATCAGGACGAACAAAATTATCACGCTTAAATTGATAATGATATCCTAGGTGACTAAACTTATGATGGAATTTTTCATCCGTCAATTGTAGGGCGCGTTCATAAGTCGCATAATCTGGAATGATAATGGTCTTCGCTCGAAGCTGGTCATTCTCCAAGATCAGTTGCATATTTCCAGGAATATGGTCCTGCAATGGTTCCTGCCAAACCAAGATATCCTGTCCTGATTTTTCTGGAAAATGGTAGGAAGTCAAAAATGAAGTAGATAAAGTATTAAAGAGAAGGTGGTCAAGATTCACTTTCAACCCCTGCAAGAAGTCTATAACAAAGGCAACTCGACCAGAAAAATGACGCAAGCCTTGCCCTTCCAAGGTCAAAAGAATATCACCTGTGACATGGTTTTCCAAAACAACTTCCTTTTGAGCTACGTCCCGATAGGAAGTCATAATAGCTTGCCCCAAAATATCATAGGTGGTTTTTGCAAAGCAAGCTCCAAAACGATTGTAGTGATCTACTTGAAAGATCCGACCTGCTGGTGTTTTCCATTCGACTTTTTTTACCAAGCGAGCCTGTAAACCATCTGCATAATGAATGACCGCCCGTTCTTGAGAAAGATCATTAATGATTGCAGACTGATTATCCCCAGCAATCTCCCAAAAGTCTGGTACAGGAACTTGGTTAAAATACAAGGGTTTACCACTGTCATAACCCAAATAATAGGTGAAGGGGGAGACAACTCCATCTGGTAAAAATCCATCTGGTTCAATAACCACAGCCAAATCAGATAGTCCTGCTGCAGTCAGACTATAGTGCAAATCTTGGCTTTCTTGATTGTATACATCAAATAACTGAATCATCCACTACCTCCTTGATTGTTTTTTCCCATGTATTCAGAATCTCTTGAGTCAAGAATTTCTCAGCAATCTGGTAGGATTTTTCTCTCATACTTTCCAAACGATTTTCCGAATACAGTTGGCAAATCTTTTCTGCATAAGCTTTCTTGATTTCATCTTCGACATGGTCAGATGAGCTTGGAATCAAATATCCATTTTCGCCATCTTCAATGAAGGTTTGATTTCCATAAGGAACATCAAAACCAATCAATGGCAAGCCCGAACCAATTGCTTCCATGAGTGTCAACCCAAAGCCTTCACTTGTAGAAGCAGTTAGATAAACTTCATATTGAGAGTAAATATGAGACAAATCTGCATGGCCCTTAAGATGGATATAATCCTCCGCTTGATTCGTCGTAATGATTTGTCGCAATAAAGATTCTTCGCCACCACTACCGTAGATATCAAAGGTTAACTCTGGCAATTCCTTATGAGCCTCAATCACAGCCTTGACAAGCCAATCAATATGCTTTTCCTTAGCTAGACGCGAAGCTGTAATAAGAGAAAATGGCTTACGACTCTCTAGTGGTTTTGTTAATTGGTCAACACTTCCAACTGGAATAGTCACAATCTTAGGATCATGTGTGGTATAGTGAGCAAACTGTTGCTCTAAGACTTCCTTTTGACGATCCGTTGAAACGATAAAGAAATCGACCTTATCTGCATTGGTAAACTGATAGTCATAATAGTTATTCCAAAGGATATAATCCTCATTTGTCGCATTTTCACTGTAATGCTCTGCATGAACAACTACCGCTAGATGTGCCGCTTGCGCTTCCTCAAAAACAACCTGCCCAATGCCAGTCTCACGATCTAAATCACTAGATCTGATCTGCTTAACTGAAGTGTCTGCATGAAATAACGGAGCAAGGCAGGCTTCCCGTATAAAATGCGATCCTTAAAACGGTAAACTTCCTCGGTCCCTTGATTCATGAACATTTCATAAGCCGGAGTTCCATCTTCATTGTAGAAGGTTCTTTGGTAGAGTGTCGCTACATTGTCTTTAGGAGCAAAATATTCTGTGCAATAGCGTGTGTAAGAGAAGTAATCTTTGCGAACCAGATTACCGGCAAACACATACTCCACATGTTGGACAAAATCTTTTCCCTCATCTACCAAATAACAAGTGATAAACTTGTCTTCATCAGAAAAGAAGATTCGTTCAACTTTCCCATTTCTTTCACGATGGCTTTCTACACCTTCAAAATAAGCCAAAACATCATCTACAGTCACACTGGTCGGTGCAATTCTGATATCCGTAAAATAATTATATAGCCAAATAACTTCCTCATCATTAAATCCAATATTAGCTGTCAAATGCTGGATATTATCAGCTAAAATCATATCTGTAAAGATAAACTTCGACGGTAGATTCAGACTGCGAAAAATACCCGCACGATAAGCTTGAGCGTATTCGACACCGCTACTAGCCCAGCCAATTCCTAAATTTATATTATAAATTGTCATATGTTCTCCTTTTATGGAAAATGGGTTACGATTTCACCTTTAGAAGTGATCTCTACGAGCCCCATTAGTAGATTACGAACCATATCCAGATGAATTTGTTCTTCATGGTTTCGAATCCTGAATAGGCTTCTTGATAGTACTCAACAATAGGGTTTTTCTGAGTTGAAGATTGGCCACTGACCGCCATCATCAATTGTTGCAAATAGTCAACCTGTTCTACCCAGTTGTCATCAATGGCTTTGAGTAGAGAAAAGCGTAAGAATTGTTCATACAGACCATATTGCTCAAGCAATGCTTTCTTTTCAGAAAGCTCCTTATCAATAATTTGCTTCAAAAAAGTGCGAACTGCATTTTTATCAGATATATCCAGATACTCTGGAATTTCTTTGATATGAAAACTAATATTAGTCACAATAAAGTGGAACAACAACTCTCGACTTTCATAGTTTACAGAAGACACTTCATTTGTGTAACTATCAATAATATCTTCGACCACACCCTCTAAGTCACGAGAACCATCTATTAAACGATCTCGTTCCTTATATACCATCTCTCTTTGAATATTCATACTTTCAGCATACTCTAAAGTTTGTCGACGTGCAGAACGTCCTGCACTATCGCTGGCACGCTGAGCTCTCTCTACTAGCTTGCGATACTTACGTCCTCTTAAAACCACTGGATTTGTCATGTCTTGAACGTGGTAGTCTTTATATCGTTTATGCACCCAATTAGGACCAAATTTTTTAATAACATCATCTTCCAAGGATACGAAAAACTTGCTCATACCTGGATCACCTTGCCGACCTGAACGTCCTCGGATTTGAAGGTCTATCCGTTGACTCTCCATCCGCTCTGTACCTATAATGATCAGGCCTCCTAACTCTGCAACTCCCTGTCCCAGTTTAATATCTGTTCCTCGACCTGCCATAGAGGTAGCAACCGTAACAGCTCCTAGCTGACCAGATTCAGAGATAATTTGAGCTTCACGAGCGACATTATTTGCATTTAAAACATTATGAGCAATCCCTTCGCGGAGTAAAAGCGATGAATAAAGATGAGACATCTCTACAGAGCCTACAAAAACCAGAATAGGATTTCCCTTTTTGTGATACTCTTTAATATATTCTAAAGAAGCATACACCTTTTCTGGCAAAGTAACATAAAGATTATCTGGATAGTCAATTCGTTGTGTAGGACGATTTGTTGGAATGCGAACAACTTTCATATTATAGGTTTCAAGAAATTCTTTCTCTGCTACCTTTCCTGTCCCTGTCATCCCCGATACTTTTTGAAACATTTTAAATAAACTCTGATAGGTAATCGAAGCCATAGCTCGACTCTCTGGGGAAAGCTTTACATGTTCCTTAGCTTCAATCGCTTGATGAAGTCCACCCTGTAATTTCGTCATCTCTAATAGACGACCTGTCCCCTTATCAACAAGTACCATTTCCTTTCCACGAATGACATAATCTTTATCCTTCGTATAGAGTTTATGAGCTCTTAGAGCATAAACTAAATGTCTTGCAAAGTTCGCATGCTTTTCTTTATACAAGTGATCGATTCCTAAAAAGTTTCAGCCGCATTTGCTCCCTTTGTAGTTAGCCAAACCTCATCTTTTTCTTCCTTGAAGATGTAGTCTTCCCCTTCAACTAATGTTGTAAAAAGAGTATCCACTAGCTCGTAATGATTTGACTGAACACGAGGAGAACCTGAAATAATCAGTGGAGTCTGAGCACTGTCTAACAAAATATCATCGATTTCATCAATGATTACATAATCAAAAGGTCGTAAAAATTTTCCTGACTCATTAGATGCCAAATTATCACCTAAATAGTCAAAACCCAAGACACTATTAGTGGTGTAAATAATATCCGAACTATATATCCTTTTTTTCTCTTCAGGTTTCAACTTTTGTTTAGGATTGCTAGTAAAAGGTACACCTACCGTTAGACCTAAAAACCGATAAACCTGTCCCATCTCCTCAGCATCACGTTTAGCCAGATATTCATTGGTTGTTACGAGCATGGTCCCTTTGCCTGTTAAGGCATTTAGATAGACTGGTAATGTAGCTGTTAGAGTTTTCCCTTCTCCAGTATTCATCTCAGCGACATTTCCTTGGTGGATAATAATACCACCCAAAACCTGGACATCGTAGGGGAACATCCCCAATACTCGTCTATCCGCTTCACGTACTACCGCAAATGCTTCCACTAAAAGATCATCTACTGTTTCTCCCTTGGTTAACCTCTCACGAAATTCCAGTGTTTTTGCTGCTAATTCTTGGTCAGACAAAGATTGCATTTTCCCCTTTAAAGCATTGATTTTCTTTAAAATTTTTTTTGCTTTTCTAAGATGGAACTGTTGATAGAATTCTTTAACCACAATGAATCTCCTTAATAGATAAAGAATAAAAATCCATAGATTCAAAGCCAGCACTTAATAAGGAAATTTGGTAATAATAGGTATCCTCAGGATAAGAAAAATTAAATTCAGTTGTTTTTTCTATTTTCTCTTCAACAATATCCCCATATCTATTAAAAAAAGTTACCTTGATGTACACCCCGTCTACGGGCCTACAGTCCATAGAAATACTGAATTGATAATCTTGATTCCTTTTAAGCAGGGGAAGGCTTGCTTGAACCCTAGAAGCTTGAAAGTTTACATTTGAAGACCAACTTCTTAAAACAACGCCTGATGTAACCAATGGATTTAAGATACTGACATGCTGATCTGAATGACAAGTGACGGTTGTACCATACATGTAGGTGCCACTGACCTCTCCCCATTTTATATCGTCTCTTCTATTGATAATCATTGATTAGTCCTTCCAAAATCTCCTTCTAAAATCATATTATAAAAATGTAGGAACCAGGCTACATTGGTATTAGTATCGTCATTATGCCTACCGGATGTTCCTTTTGATAGTACTTTAGCCCCTGTGTTACAAAGATAAGTTACCAATTGTTCATATGCTTTTGTATCCATCTCTTCGTCTTTCATATAAGACAAACCAAAGGTAGTTTTTGAAAAATCTGCACTTTTAAAAGCATCCCAAAAACGTTGATCCAACTCTAGCATATCTTTATCACTTCTTCCACCTGTATGATGTATCAAAACGTCAAATCCTAAATTAGATACCCCAGGTGCATCCAAGCGACCTCTACGAGCAATCGTTCCAACATTCGCTAGTGGTTTTCCGACTACAACAGCGTGAGGTTCAAAAGTTGCTGCATAATAAAGAGATGGAAAAGTTCCCATAGAAAGACCTGACAAAATCAAATCTTTATGATCAAAACCTAGATACTCTAAATAATGACGAATCGTGTCTACTAACTTTCCTTCGAGTTCTTCACTACCCAGATAAAAGGCTCCCCCTTCTAACCGTGGATCTGAAAACAAGAGAAAAGGACATCCCAATGACTTCATCATATAGTAACCCTCAAAACCTTCCGCAGGACGATATCCCGAAAAGTAAACTGCCAATGGAGGTTTGAAGTCTCCTGGATGAAAGAAATAATTAATCTCATCACGTATACTATCGTGTAAAATATTACCGCCAAGAACAAATTTGCCAAATTGTTTTCGGCTCCAACGTTGATGAAGATTGCCTAATTTGATAACACCTTCTCCTCGTGCTTCAATCGATACAGTCAAGAAAATATCATCATCCTCACGTTCAACAACGATTGCTTCTGAAAGATCTTTTTCTTGATAGATTGTCTCACCAAAAAAATTATCTACCTGACCAGAATAGATTTTTCGAATAACAAATTGAAATTCACAATTTCCATATTTTTCATACTCTAGCCACAATTCTATAGGGAAATCTTTACCTACCACAAAATTACCTGACCAACATGCAACTTGACTAAAGTCCTCTCCAAAATCACCCTTTAAAGTTAGATAGTCTAGTCCTTGGTAAGAAATGGAACCATGAAAACTTGGATGAACTTTGATACTGGATGGAAATAATTTATCTCCATATCCGCCACCGAACAAGGATGTTGACAAATCATCTAGAAGTTGTTGTGGATCTGAAAAATCCACAGCTTGTGCACAAGACCTTTTCAACAAATCAATAACTGCTGCATCATTCGTTTTAAAATCATGGTTATACATAAGAGTATAGGGATTTATTTGATGGATAAAAGGGAGTAAATCTCTTATATATTGTCCCTCCTCTATGAGAATAGCATCGAAACTCTTAATAGCTTCCATATCCATTATTTTACGGAGAGCTGTAGAGGAATTTGGACAAAGATAGTACCAATCCATATTACTAGGTATGTCATAGTAACGCTTCCAGTTATCAATTCCTATCTGTAATATTTTATGATTCTTTGACATGTCTAACCTCCTCAATCCAATCTTGCAATTTCTCTAAGAAGCGTTGTCCAGTATGCTCCTTGATTTTGTCAATAGAGTAGATTAAGGACTGATTCCACTCTTTCAGCCTATCTATATAATAATGAGCTCCTTGTGAAAATTCTATGATATCAGAAATCACATAACCATTTTTTAAATGTTCCACATAGGCAGTTTCAACTTTATTTATCTGAGGGATACCTGCACTGATTCCCGCTATTTGAGTATAGAGGTGGGGATGTTTATTGAGATCTACAATCAACCGAACAAATTCTAGTGTTTTCATCAACTCTAATTCATCATTCATATTCACAAACTGAAAACGTGATTCTTGATTTTGATTTTCTTCTAATGGATTTTCTGCTCCACCATAGTCAACTTCTTTCTCAAGCGATTCGATAGAAATTTTTTCTTGAATAATTTCATCTACTACTGCTTGAACTTCTTCCATTTGTTCTTGACTAGCAGAAAAGGCTCCAAAAACGACCTCTGTATTTTGATTTTTAGATACAAATGATAACACTTGAAATAATGCTTCTTTATCAATACTTTCAGAAAAATCTAATTGGAAATAGATGATTGATTCCTTCCTTGTTTGACTCCGACCCAATCTCAAGCGGGTATCGAAAGGAGAGAGATGGTGAAACTTACTTAATTTCTCAGGATATAATTCCTGTAACAGTTGCATCCTGTCCTCTCTGTCCACGATGATTAAGTGAGCTTGTTCAAAAGATGAAGCTAGTTCTCTAAAACTTTCTTGAGAATTACGGCCAACAAAAAGACTCAAAATTTTGATATTTTCACTTGGTATATGATCAAAAACAAATTGATTGTGATGAAGATGTGAAGGTATAAGGAAAGTATCATCTATCTGTAGATGCTTTTGCAAAAATTTATCCAAAAATTCAGCTATCAGACACCCCATATCAGGATATTCAAGTTGATTAAATCGATAACTAAAAATTGGGTTTATTTCAATTCGCCCAGCATCTTGTATATACTCTCTAAATTGCCAAACACCATTTGGATTAAGATAGTCTTGATAACTTGGGACTCCACCTTCGAAATAAATAACACTTGATACTAGGCCTCTATCATCCATTATATAATGCTGATCTAGTTGACCATCAGTTTGAAAATACTGAATATCGCTAATAAAACCCTCAATACCATGCTCTATCTTCGCATATTTTCTACCTGATTTTTGAACCACTATTGCAAAAGGACCATAAAGAAATTGACAATCTCTATCCCATTCGATATCTCTGATATTTAATACTTGAGTATGTACATCTTGAAGATCTTGCATATCATCAAAAACAGAGTAAGTCTCTGTCTCTAATACACCATGTCTATGTAAATAGTAGCGCAAATGAGGTTGATAAGACAATACTAGTATCTGTGACTCAATTTCTTGACCTTGGAAAAGTCTAATCTGATTGAAGGTATCATCAAACTCAAAACGAAACTGAGAAAAATACCAGGGAGTTAAATCAGCGTGCCAGGGTCGATTACTTCCATACCAAGCTGGAATAAAATAATACATCACAACCTCCTAAATCAATGGCTTATAGGTTTCATTTAATCTTAAAGCCGAAACTTCGTCTCGAACCGTAAAGATCATTCCACCAAACATCATAAATAAACCTGGGATCATTGCAATTTTTAATAGTTTTTCATCAAATAATACAAAAAGCATTGGACCACCAGCCATAAAGACGTTTAAAACACCACCTATCATTGCAAAACGAAAAACTAATTGATTGATAAAGCGACTAGTCTCTTCTCCTGGATAGATTCCATAAATATATTCTCCTGATTTTTTCATCCGATCAGAAATTTGCTCCCCACTCATATTAACAAAAGCAAAGGCGATGCTAAAAAGAAACAGAATAACAATATACATATAAATCCATAGTGGTTTCCCAATTGCAAATTGAGCTGAAAGTTCTGCAAAAATAGTATGGTTTGGCAAAACAGTTTGCAACAATAACAGCAAATAGGTTGGTAAACTCAGAAAGGTCATTACATACATATAAGGCATTCCACCAGCTGGGTTCAGCATAATTTCAAAATAAGAATACCGTTTAAAACGATTATGAAGACCAATTTTATTGACCGCTATACGATAACGTGCCCTATAGAGAATGGCTACAAGATAAGTAAAGATAAGTCCCATTAGAACAAGTGCTACCACAATAAACCATGGTATATGAATGGTTCTAAAGGCATCAATTAAATCTTGAGGTATGTTTAAGACCATACTAGTAATCAAGATAAGCATAGAGCCACCTATACCAACAGTTGCATTGATATCTGACAGCCATACTAAGAAGAAGGTTCCAGCTACTAAAAGACAAGTATTCATCAGTATAATCAAAATACTGGGTAGCTGGGATTGAATTGGTAAATTTAAGGAAATGGCTAAAGCTTGTATCAAGGCGATAAATAAGGTTAAATACATCTGTCGTCTATTCTGAACTTCTATGGCTCCATTACTTAAACCCAATTTTTTTGAAAAAGAAAACATTTGCCACAGGATCATGCTGGACATCCACGGAGACAAACCAACTGAAAAGAGGGACAAACTACGAAGATTTCCTCCTACCATTGCTGTTGAAAAAGCAAGATAAGCAGCTGAACCACCTAAAAATTCTCGATTATTTACATCAACAAAAGGAAGTGTCAATCTGCTCCCTAGTATGTATATAAGAATAAACAAGACTGTGGCAAAACCTTTTTTTACTACAATTGATGAAAAAAAATTCTTCAAAATTATTCCTCCCAGCCATTTCCATTTGACGGCTGATTTCTCAGAAATCCTACTATTTTTAAAATGAAAGAATTGAGATTATAAAAAAAGTAATTTTTTTATAGTATCTTTTTTTACTTTCCTATGTACTTATAACCCTACTATTATAACAAAAAAAGCAGAAAAAAATCTGCTCTTAGCTTTTTATAAGATAAGAAAGAAAGCTGCTTGTGATTGTATATTCATTTATGCATTATCTACCTAGCTTCTCTCAATTACTATTTATAAATCATCACACAAATCAAAAGAGTTCTGTATATCGTCTAAATATTTCAGTATCCTGTAATCCTGCTTCCTTAGCCTGTGTATATCTCCATCTCAAACACCCCAAAACATTTTCCTTTTCATCAGCATAATTCCAGCCCTTTATAGTATAAATTGCTAATCTTTCTAATAAGCATTCTAGAACATCTGTTAAAAATTTCTCATTAATGTTACTACAAAGACTATCGATTCCTTCTCTATGGTAATAAATTTCCTTATGAATATAAACAATTTTTTCTGATTTAAAAAAACAATTTATAATTTGTTCTCGAATCTTCTATCACCTTTCCTTTAGGAAATCGAATATTGTTAAATAATTTCTTGTGGAATAATTTTCCCCAACTGGTTGCATATAGATAACCATCTAATTCTAATGATGGGAGATTTAATACAAGTTTTTCTCCTGTATATGTTCTCTCATAGTACTCATCCCAAATATGCACATGATACAATCTATCACTCTCATTATAGATTGTAAAGTGTGCCACAACAGTATCCGCATGCGTTCTTTTAGCAACTTTATATAACTCTTCCACATAAGTCATACTTAACCAATCATCCGAATCTACAAAAGTTATATATTCTCCATTCGAGATGTCAATACCTTTATTTCGCGCATCAGATATACCACCATTTTCCTTTTTAACATAGCGGAATCGGCTATCTCTAGCGATATATTCTTGACAAATCTTACCCGAATCATCTGTCGAACCATCATCTATCAATAGAACTTCGATATTTGAATAAGTTTGATTTTCAATACTATCCAAACACATTCGAAGATACTTTTCAACATTAAAGATGGGAACGATAATACTGATTAAATCATTTTTTTGCTCTAGTAAAAAGGGATAGTCTTTTCGTTTTGCCAACTCTAACTTTTCACGTACTTTATCTGCGTCTTCTAAAAATTGATGTTCTTCCAACTGTCCCAACATTCTCTGTAAGACATAGTCATACATGTTAAAGGAATGTTGAATATTGATCCCTTCTAAATCCTTTGTAGCTCTTATCCGTTCTTCAAGTGCATCTATATAATCTAAATGCTTGAGAGAAAAAACGCTAGATAAGCCTGAAGGATTCATACGATAAACATAGGAAGCATTGTTAAAAACATGAATATTGGTAGCTTTCATATAGAGTTTCCAAATTAGAAATTGGTCCTCAGCATATTTTCCATAAGGAAAACGAAGCTCATTGAACAAATCTCGTTTAAACAGTTTCCCCCAAGCAGTCGAAAAAGTTAAAAATGGAACATCCAGCATAGAATCTAAGACTTGAATCGCTTGTGCTGATGTGAAAGAATTCAAGGATTCACTCTTAAAATGATCATTGTAAAAATAGAAATCAGAACCATCAAAACGGCAATAGCCTCCAATTAAGATATCAGAATCACTGAGGCGACTCGCTTGATATAATTTTTCAAGGTAGTTTTCAAAGAGAAATCATCTGCATCTAGAAAGGTGATATAGGCTCCCTGCACCCTATCCAGTCCATAGTTCCTCGCATCAGATAGCCCACCATTTTCCTTTTCAAAATATCGGAAACGGCTATCACGTTCTGCATATGCTTGACAGATGGTCGCTGAACTATCTGTCGAGCCATCATTCACCATCAAAACTTCAAAATCCTTAAAAGTTTGCGACAACACACTATCCAAACATGATTTCAGATAGTTCTCTGCATTATAGATTGGTATAATGATTGATATTGTTTCTGTTTTCAATAGATGTCTCACTTTCTTACTATTTCTCTTTAGCACTCTCAATACCTGTCTACGTTCTTTATTCCTATTTATCTAAATTTAGCAACCACAATTGGTTCTCTATTTTTTTATAGGTGGACGTATCAGACATATCCCATACTGTTCCCATATTATACTTCATCCACTGTAATAAACCGATGTGATGCTTTCTAGCTTCCGTCAAATCAATCCCTGCCAAAGCAAGAGTAAGCAAACGATCTTCTGAAACTTTTAAACTTTGACGAATAGGCTCTTCTCCTGGTACTTTAGAAGCACTGTCTCCACGATCACGATAACAATATGGAGCTTTATGAAGATAGACGATACAATGAGAAACTAAAAACAATTTATACATTAAATCAAAATCTTCTGCCCATGAGATGTTCTCTGAAAAGCAAAAACGTTCAAACACAGATTTTTTGTACAATTTTCCCCATGCACTTCCCCAAGAAATATCTGTACCAAAGGTTGAAAACATATAGTTAAAAAAAGAATCATTTGGTTGAAATACAAGCGCTTCATTTGTTTCAGCAACATGAAATAAAAACATTGCATCTTCTGCTCGAAAAGTGTAGTAATTTGTAACCACAATATCCGCATCTTGCTCTTTCATTGCCTTGTATAAAATCTCTAAATAATTTGGTTCAACCCAATCATCCGAATCAATAAATGTAATGTACTCACCCCTCGATTGCTTGATTCCAAAATTACGAGCTGAAGAAACTCCACCGTTTTCTTTTTCAAAATAACGGATTCTGTCATCTTTTTCTACATACTCCTGACAAATCTGTCCTGAACCATCGGTAGAACCATCATTTATTAAAAGCAATTCAAAACAAGAAAAAGATTGTTCCATTATACTATCTAAGCATTTTCTGAGATAGGACTCCACATTATAGATGGGAATAATAATACTGATTGTTTCTAGCATTCTACTTCCTTTGCATCCTTAACTCTTATTAGAAGAGATAAGTTGTAAGTTTTCCTTAATATGACGATATGTTTCTGTATCTTCCATACCCCATACCATTCTCATATTGTATTCGGTAATTTCTAAAAATGTTCTATAGCGATCAAAATGTTTCGTAACATCATATCCCATAATAGCTAAAAGAGCTAGGCGCTCTGCTACATGATTTAACTGTGCTGTGACAAGGGGATATATTTTACTCTTTGATATTCCAGAGTCATTTTCTCTATAAATATAGGTATCTTTATGAACATATACAATTTTATCTACTTGAGTATACATTTTATAGATTAATGCAACATCCTCACCTATCACACCTTTGGGAAAGCGTAAAAATGAAAATACACTTTTCTTATATAGGCTACCCCAGATAGTAGAAAACGATAAATCATTTCTTTCAAGAATTGATAAATCATCAATCAACTCTTCTGAAGTATAGATTTTTTCATAATAATCTCCAAATGTATGAAGATAAAAGGTCGCAGTAGAGGTTTGGTAATTAGCATAGTTTGCGATAGAGATGTCTGCATCATTGTTTACTAATGCATTATAAAGAACACTCAAATGTGAGGCGTCTAAGAAATCATCTGAATCAACAAAAGTAAGATATTCTCCTTGCGCTTGTTCAATTCCATAATTTCGAGCATCCGAAAGACCGCCATTTTCTTTTTCAAAATAACGAATACGGGCATCTTTTTCAGCGTATTCTTGACAAATTAGGCCTGAACTATCTGTCGAACCATCATTCACTAGGATAAGTTCCCAATTGCTGTATGTCTGCTCTAGAATGCTATCCAAGCATTGTTTGAGATACTCTTCGACATTGTAAACTGGCACAACAATACTGATTAATTGATTTTCCATATTTTACTCACTTTTATCTTTCAAAAATAGGTAGTCCCCATTCTCAGCATGCTCCAACTTTTCGCGCACTCTTGCTTCCTCTTGGACAAATTCGGTTCCCTCTAACATGGATAAATTTCTTCTTAGAGCAAATTTATATTGATTAAAGGCTAATTCCATCGGATATTCTAGCTCTGGCATCTCCATCAAAGTTTCAATCCGCTCCTCAATCGCATCTATAAAATCTAGATGAGATAAGTTATAGTTCTGAGTCAGTCCTTTAAAGTTAATTCTGTAGGCATAAACATCTGAATCATACCGGGTCATCTTTTCACTTACTAGATAGAGTTTCCACATAATGAACTGGTCTTCTGCATATTTCCCCTTAGGAAAGCGAATTTCATCAAATAAATGCTTTTTGAATAATTTTCCCCAAACTGCAGAATAGCGAAGCAGGGTATAATCCTCCATGCTATCCATGCCTTGTATAGCATCTCTAGCACTGAGCGGAGATAGTAGTTCGTCTTCTTTTGGTTTTGGATAGAAATAAAACATACCTTCTTCAAAACGACAAAACGATCCTACGACAATATCTGCTTCAGTTAGTTGACTTGCATAATACAGATTTTCAATACTCTTCTCAAACATAAAGTCATCTGGATCGCAGAAAAAGATATAATCACCTGTCGCAATATCTAATCCTGCATTTCGAGCATCCGACTGTCCACCATTTTCCTTATCAAGATAGATAAAACGAGAGTCATCTTCTGTTAATTTCTTTGCAATAGTGATACTATCATCAAGACTACCATCGTTGACAATGATAACTTCTATATTCGTATAGGTCTGTATCAAAATATTTTTAATACAATGTTCAATGTATTCCTCTACATTATATACAGGAACAATAATCGATATCAATGGAAAATCCATATATTTATACCTCTCTACTTAGACAAATCTGCAACAATCTGACTATTATAGTTTTCATCCTCTATAAATTCAATCCCTTGGTCGAAATTAAATTCTGCTGTATGTTTGTGCTTTAGTTGTACCTTTGTCTCTGCTCCCATTTTCATCCATTCATACTCTGAATCAATATGCCCAAGATCTAAAGCACGATACCCTAATCTAGACAAGCGGTAAGCCAATATTTTAGCTGTTGGACCCAGCATCAGTAAATCAATCGTCCTGTTGCATGATCTAAAATGGCTTGCTGAATAGCATCCACTCTAGAAAAAGCGTGGTGAGAAGAGCAAATAATGCGTTTGATAGAGCGAACGTTGTTAAATAAGTCATTACCAACTCCTGACCGCGTAGTAGCTCCTTCAACAATGAGTATATCTTTATCCTCGAATAAAGCTCTAATTTTTTCAAATTGATCAATAACACTACTTTTGTCTTCACTATTAATATATGGTCTGGATACCCAGGCTGATCCATACTTCTTTGACTGACAGGCCTCTTGGAAAAATCTGCCATGAAAGTCCAATTCTTGTTTCCAAAAATTTTCTGATTCTTTATTTTGAGGAAAATTCCCCTTAAATACTTCAAAAATCTCTGGTAGACAGAGCAGTACATTATCTTGATTATCCGCACTTAACAAGATTTCTCTCATTTCTTGAGCTAAGTCTTCTTGATACTCCTGATATGCGATACTATTCCCAGTCATCAAACTAAACTCTCCATCACCGAATCGAATCAAGGACTTATCTGTTGCTAAAAGCTCATCCAAGGTCTCATCAATAGACATGACTGTAATATCAAACAATTCTTCCTGTTTAAAGGACTGACTAAATCTCTCTGCTCCAATTTCAGAAAATAAGCGAATCGCATCCTCCAGCTTTTCAATTTCTTTTCTTAGAAATAAATACTGGGCAACACTTCCCTTATGAGTCGCATAGAATGAAAATATAGGTTTCTTCAGCTCTTCCATGCGTCTTAAAATGGCTTCATCAATGTCCCCATAATTAATATTCAGATAAGCATCTACATCCTCGAATAAGTTTTCCAAAGTAGCAGTGGTGCACTCTGGATGCAGATAAATATTATCAAACTGTCCCAAACCATTTAAATACGGACCTACAGCAGTATAAGCTGCGATATGAAAGCGATGTTCTGGAAATGTTGTTGCTAGACGTTCAATGCCTTCAAAGCTCTCTGTCGTCGTAAAAGTAAAGAAATCGAGACCTTGTTTCTTATCCTTTACAAAGCTGAATTATGCAGATGATGGGCTAGCAACTGTTGAAAGTCAAGATGATAGAAATCCCACCATTTTTCACGAAATCTATAGGAAACAGAACTATTCCATGGCTTTCTGTTTGTTGTATAGTGAATAACAAGCGGATCATCTTCTAGATTAAAATGTTCTTGCCAATTATTATAAAAAGCAATCAAGTCATACCCTACCTGGACATTGTAGCGTTTATCCAATTCTAACCAATTATCCTTAAAGATCTGGTTAAGAACTCTATGGATATTCTTGGAGGTTTCTGATTCCAACTGTTCATTTTCCCAATCTGCATGGAGTTCTAAGCATTTAGTTGAAATGCTTAAATTTCTCCATTTAACAGTATCAATAAGCAGAACCCCAGTATTAAAACTGCCATCTATATCCTTTACAGCAGCTACTGGAAATCCTTCTAAATCCATAGACAAAAGCGACTTTAAAGGACCATTTACAAGAGTATCACTATCAAGATAGAGAACCTTCTCCCTATCCACTAGATCTGCAATAAAATACTTAGCATAGGGCATTAGACTATTAGAAGATGACGTTTCTAATTGAGATGAAATTTGCCCCATATCAAATGGAATACTGTAGACATTACCTCCCAACATTTACAATGCGTCTTATTTTTCTAAACCAGTCAGGCATAATGCCTTGGTTGATGATATAAAAATCAACTGATTTATTGTGATACATGATGGATTTCATGGTCACAGCCAATTGCTCTGTATAAGCTTGATCAGCAATCAAAACGATTGCAAGTCTTTCTGATGTCATCTCTCCTCCGAAATACCATATCCAATACTATTCTTCACTCAAGTCAGCAACAATTTGACTCAAGTATTCATCATCATTTGCTAACTCTATTTCTGTATCTAGATTAAATTCTGCGGTATGCTTATTTCTCAATAAGACTTTCTTTTCCGCGCCCATTTGCATCCATTCATACTCAGAATCTATATGTCCAATATCAATAGCTTGAATCCCTTTAGAAGCGAGTTGATAAGCTAATACTTTTGCTGTTGGACCCAACATTAGTAAAATCAATCGACCTTCAGAGTGCTTGAGTATTTCCTCCATGATTTCAGTTTTCTTTGAGTAGGCATTTCTAGACGGGCAAATAATTCTCTTGATGCTCTTAGCACCATCAAATAAATCATTTCCCACTCCTGATCTAGAAGTATAGCCTTCCACTATCAGGATATCTCTTCCCTCCCAGATTTTTTTTAACTTCTCAAACTGTGATTTTGATTTTGATTTATCTAAAAAGTCAATATAAGGTCTGGAAATAAAAGTTGAGCCATACCAAGGGTTATGGCAATACTCTAGATAAAACTCTTCATAATCCTCTAAGTATTGACGCCAAAAGGCAAGTGCTTCCGGAACAAAGCTAAAACGATTTTTTATACCTTCTTGTAAACCAATCACTAGCTTCGGATTACTTTGCTGCTTGACAATAAATTTCAAATCCTCTGCAAGCTGTGGATCATATTGTTGATAGTTGATAGACTGTCCCAGCATGATAGCTGCTTCGCCATCACCAAATCGAGCTATAGAAGATTGATGCTCCAAAATATAATCGAGTGTTTCATCTATGGTCTGCACTTCAAAATCAAATGATTTATTGGGCAATTGTTTTGTTTCAGCATAGCTCCTAATAGCATCTACCATGACATCAACATTTTTTATAGCAAACAAATATTGACCCTTATCTCCATTCTGCGTTTTATAGAAGGCAAAGATTGGAATTTCCTTAGCTATTACACTATCTAACACGCCATCTACTGCTCCACCATAGTTAATGTCCAGATACAAGTCTGTACCTTCTATCAATTTCTCCAACTTTTCCAAATCTGACGCAGGATAAAGATAGACATTCTCTTTTTGGGCTAATTCCATCAAACGTGGTCCCATCATGGTTCTTGCAGCAATACGAAAATCACATTCAGGAAGTTTATCAATCAAATATTGAATTTGTTCTAAATCCTGACTATTTGTAACTGTTAATAGCTGTAATCTTTGCTCCTCTGACCCTTTTTGAATACCTAACTCGAAAACAGCCTTTAATAAAAACTGCTTCGCAAAGAATCCTTGGCTGAGTAAGAATGAAAAATATTGCACCCTACGACACATCTCAATGTAGGTCTCTTCGGACAATTGCTCCACTAGAGTATTTACTTCTTCCAAGCTATCTGCCACCAAACCTAATCCTTGCTCTACGATAAAGGCAGAGTTCGATAAGGTAGAAGGAATAATAACTGGAATACCTGCAGCTAAATAAGTACTTAACTTATAGGATAAATTCATACTATAATAGTCAAGATTTTGATCTTCGTTCTGATGGGTACTCCATACTAAGCCAAATCCGCCTTTAGAAAGTTCTAAAAGAATTTCCTCATCTGTCTTCCAACCTGCAATATGCACCTGCTCAGAAGTAGGAAATTGATCCTCATTTGAAAAAATTGTCAGTGGAACTGTCCCAGACCACGTTTGTAGTTCTGGAAAACGACTTAAATTTCCCGCAAAATAAATTGACTTTTTAAATACAGGAGAATATAAAGACAAATCATGAGGGTGATCCCACATTTCTTGAAATAGGACATTATTGACTTTAAGTCCATTCTGAATCAGTCTTTTTCGCATAGCTGCTGAAGGTAGAATGATGCTATCCGCCATATTATAGAGACTGATATAGTCATCTAAAAGAAAGGCATTTTGTTTAAACATCAAAGGAATGACATCATGGACAAATATAACAATCTTGACTTGCAGAGCTTTTAGCTTCGCTAAAAATTCTCTTTCAAACTCAATTCCATTCCATGTTGGTGTTTGAAAAATGACTACATCTCCCATTGAAACACTTGCTAGAATCCCGTCCAGTCTTCTACTTCTTTCTTCAACTGTTTCAGAAGTAGCATGGTAAAAATAAATCCCTAACTCTTTAAATCCCAGTTGAGTAGCAATTTTTTGAATAGCATTTTGCGCAATGGTTGCTGTACTTTCTCTTGCCATTCCATATAGATTGGTAATATGTAGCTTCATTTCTCTCCACTTTCTATCATATCCTTTATTTTCCTAGTTCTTGATTTTAAACAATCCTCTTATCATCTACAGAGACTTTTTATTTACCTGCAGAATAAGATATTATCCTTCTAGTAGAAATAGTACCTCTTGCAACCATCTTGCAGTTTGAGTAAATTCCCAATCCCTCTAATTTCATCTTGTCTACTAGATCGTTAAGATACAATACACAGTCATCTACATACGAACCAACTTCTAACTTTCTAGCAGTTAAAAATGCAATAAAATTCAATCGTTGTTGAATATCACTCCTAATTTTTTCTAATTCAAAGTGTTTGTATTCATCATTACTAGTTCGATAAATGTAAGTATCTTTGTTTACATATACAATTTTATCAGAGATTAAATATAGTTTATACCAAAACTCCATATCTTCGCCTAAGGTTGTTTTTTCATTAAAACGAATTATCTTCAGGTGTGTTCTTCTAACCAGTTTACTGCTAGGATAAACATAAGAATGATCAAAAGAAGACAATAATTGCAAATTATCAATCAATTCTTGACCTGTAAATGTCTTCTTATCATATCCTCTTTGAAAAGCATGGAAGTAGAAACAACCATCTTTAATATTAAATTGTTTATAAGTAGAAACAGTTATGTCTGCTCCTTCTTCTAAAAGAGTCGTATATAAAACTTCTAAATAATCAGAATCTACCCAATCATCCGAATCAATAAAAGTGATATACTCTCCTTTAGAATGTTCAATTCCCAGATTTCGTGCAGAGGACACCCCTCCATTTTCCTTTTCAAAATAGCGAAAACGAGAATCTTTAGAAACATACTCGCTACAAATATCCGCTGAATGATCAGGTGAACCATCATTTATTAACAAACACTCGAAATTTTGATAAGTCTGCCCCATAATACTATCTAAGCATTGGCGTAAATAATTTTCAACATTGTAGACTGGAACTATGATACTAATTAATTCATTTTTCATATAATTATTCCCTTAAACATAATGTTTCTTAACTGCGCTCTTTTATAATAAGATTCCCATCATTATAAACTACACTATTTGCTGGGATATCGTTACGCACTAAGCATCCTGCACCTATGACGGTATTATCACCAATAGTCACTCCTTTTAAAATAGTGACATTACTTCCTATCCAGCAGTCTTTCCCAACTTTGATTGGCGCAGTGGTCCACTGCCACTTTTCAATTGTTTCAGCTGTATAGATATGATCATGGTCATAAAAACGAACTCCCTCTCCCATCATAGTCCCAGAATCAATTTCAATTCTCTCCATACAGTTAAAACTGCAAGAATTATTGATAAAGACGCCATCATGTAAAATCAATTTCCCTCCAGAAATATGAAAATTTTCAAAATTTCTGCAAATGACATTTGTACCTATAATAAAGCTAGCTTTATCATCAACTTGAAAAACATTCCAATTACCATCTTGAATCATTTTTTCTTGATGATTGATTATCACTTGGTTAGAAGTCAAGCTCTCACGAATTTTTTGAACCAATTCATTCGGCCTACTTGATAGAAAGATTTCTTGCCCTTGATTTCCATGAACAGTATTTTCAAATGCAAAGATAGGTTTTCCTGCTTCTACAAACTTGGCAACAATAGAATTCACTTCTTGAAAATGATTGATATCTAGTAGAAAGTCACACAAATTAACTAAAAAATCTAATTGTAAATCGTTTGAAATCGTAATGAGACGAACATTGTGACTAGACTCATGTGCTCGGATCTTCTCAGAAAATTGAACCGTCGCTGCGATGTGGAAACATACATTAGGTAAGTTCTCTAGAAGATATTCTAACTGTTCAATCTGATCACTAACAGTCAAAATTAGAGCATCTCCTACTATTTGATTTTTATTCATTCACTCAGTTCTCTCAATTTCTTAATCATTTCCTGGACTTGATCAACTAGATATGTCTCCTGACCCACTTCATAAGATTTGCTATTTTCAAAAGCTAGAATAGGCTTTCCTAATCTTGCAAATTGGTCCAGTATTTCTTCTGCCTTTTCACCATGATTGATATCTAATAATACATTACTAGTCTCCACTAGCTCTCTATCCAATTCCTCTAATGACACAATTCCAGAATAAACGGTGACATTGGGATAAACTACAAGTCGAGAAAGATTTTCACTAACAATGACTCGAGCCGCAATCTTAAATTGAATATCTGGTAAGGACTGAATTAGACTTTCAATTGCTTCAATTTGATCTGATGCAGTGTAAATCAAACAAGTAAAGGGAGCTTTGAGTGGATAGATGTGGTGTTTTTGCAAGGCATGTAGATGATGATTTTGTCCCAGCTCTGTCCATTCAAGATTATGATAGTACCACCAAACATCACGGTAGGTTTGTCCAGCGTGTACCTGCCAAGGTTTTCTTTCTGATAGATAATGGATAATTCCAGGATATTCCTGCCCTTCTGGGAAACTATAGTCTGCAAATCGTTCATGAATAACAATGTGGTTATTATCAAAGTCCAACTCTAACCACTGATTTTCAAAAAGCATATTCAAAATGCTTTGATCAGCTTGATCTACCTTGTCATGCCATTCATTCGTTAAATCAATCAATCGTTGGGTCATTTGTTCTTGTTTCCATACACGATTGTTGATAAGCAAAACACCTGCATTAAATATTTCTCGACCATAGTATACTTTTCCACCATAATCTCGAATTGCAGCCAATGGATAATCTTGCAAGTCTGTTTCAAATAAGTCATCTAAATTTTTCGTTACGACCAAATCACAATCCAAATAAAGAGCCTTATCTTCTTTTACAAAGTCAGCTACAAAGTAACGCAGAAAGACTGTATAACTGATATCTGTTTTATAACGTGAAATTTGCTCGGATGTTACTCGACAATTGATAATTTCTGAATCAAATTTTTCCAATCGCTTATTTAATTGTTTAAACCATTCGTTAGGGAAATCACTATTGATGAGATAAAAGCGAATTGATCTATTATGGTAACAAATGGATTTCACCGTTGTCATCACTTGATCAGCATACGAAAAATTCGCAGCCAACACTATAGCTTTTTTATCTTTTTTCTTTCTGTTAGTCAACTCTTCTAGGAGAAATTTTTTTGCTTCAAATTCTTTATAAGTATTGGTGTCTGATAGACCACTCGCTTGACCATTAGCAAGACTCACTTCCAACATTTGACGGTAGACTGATAAGTGTTTTTCAAGAGGATAACCTAAATTAGCTAGTAAAGTAATCCGTTCTGACATTGCATCCACTAAGGCATGCATCCACTTTTCTGTCCAAATTCTAGAACTACTTCCCTCTCTTTGACGATAAGCATATAAGCCTTTATTGAGATATACCGTTTTTTTAGCTAGTAGATAAATTTTTTGATTTAAATATCCGTCTTCACCCAGTTTGCCTTTATCAAAACGTAAATGATTAAATAAATCAGCCCGATAAAGTGTTCCCCAAACAGAGATAAGTGCAAAACTTTTCATTTCTGACGATTCATATAAGTTTTCAAAGATAGAAACATTGTCATATACTTTTTCATAGTAAGAATCTCCAAATATATGAAAGTAGTACATTCCCTCAGACTCATTATAAGAGTAATAATTTGCAACCGCAATATCCGCCTGATATTCCATCAATTTCTTATACAAAACTTCTACATAGTCTTGTTCTACCCAATCATCCGAATCAACAAAGGTTACATAGGATCCTGTCATTCGATCTAATCCCAAATTTCTCGCTGCTGATTGGCCACTATTTTCTGTTTCTATATAGATGATACGATTATCTTTTTGTACGTATTCTTGACAAATATTACCCGAATTGTCTGTAGATCCGTCATTGACGACAATGATTTCAAGATTCTTATATGTTTGCGCCAGCAAACTATCTAGACATTGCTGTAGATAATTTTCAACATTATAAACTGGAACAACTACCGTGATTTTTTCGCCCATAAATCAATTCTCCTTCCCTATATTATATCATGTTTCACAATACATTTCATTGCAACTCCTCTCCAAGATCTAAAAAACCTGAAAGTTTTAAACTTCCAGGTTTTTTTATTTTAGTTCAGAAACCATCAGCTATTTCAATAGCTTTTTAGTTTGACTCTTCATCTTCATCTTTGCGACGTTTCGCTACTAAACCTAGACCTGTTAGCCCTACCATAGCTCCTAGAAGAGCTGAGGAAACTGAGGCTGACGTACCAGTATTAGGCAACTGTTTACGTGTTTGTGTCTTACTTGTAGTAGTTTGAGAAGCATGATGAGTTGAAGTAGAGTGAGCCATTGATGCGCTTACTGAAGCCGAAGCACTTGTTGACGCTGAAGCTGAGGCTACTGCGCTTGTTGAGGCTGAAGCACTTGCTACTGCACTTGTTGAGGCTGAGGCTGAAGCTACCGCGCTTGTTGAGGCTGAGGCTGAAGTTGAGGCTACCGCGCTGGTTGATGCTGAAGCTGAGGCTACTGCACTGGTTGACGCTGAGGCACTTGCTACTGCGCTTGTCGATGCTGAGGCTGAGTCTACTGCACTGGTTGATGCTGAGGCACTTGCTACTGCACTGGTTGACGCTGAGGCTGAAGCTACTGCGCTGGTTGACGCTGAAGCACTTGCTGATACTGAATTACTAATCGAATCTGAAGTAATCACACTATCAATATCTAAACTATCCATAGAATGGATTTCAACAAGTCCTTTACTTGTAACAACAGATGTAGCAGCGCTTGTTGACGCTGAGGCACTTGCTACCGCACTGGTTGATGCTGAAGCACTTGCTACTGCGCTTGTTGATGCTGAAGCTGAAGCTACTGCACTTGTTGATGCCGAAGCTGAGGCCACCGCACTTGTTGACGCTGAAGCTGAAGCTACCGCACTTGTTGATGCTGAAGCTGAAGCTACCGCACTTGTTGAGGCTGAAGCTGAGGCTACTGCGCTAGTTGAGGCTGATGCACTTGCTACCGCACTGGTTGACGCTGAAGCTGAAGCTACCGCGCTTGTTGATGCTGAGGCACTTGCTACGGCACTTGTTGATGCTGAGGCACTTGCTACGGCACTTGTTGATGCTGAGGCACTTGCTACGGCACTTGTTGATGCTGATGCTGAGGCTACCGCACTTGTTGACGCTGAAGCACTTGCTACTGCACTTGTTGATGCTGAAGCTGAAGCTACTGCACTTGTTGATGCCGAAGCTGAGGCCACCGCACTTGTTGACGCTGATGCTGAAGCTACCGCACTTGTTGACGCTGAGGCACTTGCTACCGCACTTGTTGAGGCTGAAGCTGAAGCTACCGCGCTAGTCGATGCTGAGGCACTTGCTACCGCACTTGTTGAGGCTGAAGCTGAAGCCACCGCACTTGTTGACGCTGAAACTGAAGCGATCGCGCTAGTTGATGCTGAGGCACTTGCTACTGCGCTAGTCGACGCTGAAGCTGAAGCTACCGCGCTTGTTGAGGCTGATGCTGAAGCTACTGCACTTGTTGACGCTGAGGCACTTGCTACTGCGCTTGTTGATGCTGAAGCACTTGCTACCGCACTTGTTGAGGCTGAAGCACTTGCTACTGCGCTTGTTGACGCTGAGGCACTTGCTACTGCACTGGTTGATGCTGAAGCTGAGGCTACTGCGCTAGTTGACGCTGAAGCTGAGGGCTACCGCACTGGTTGATGCTGATGCTGAGGGCTACCGCGCTTGTTGACGCTGAAGCTGAGGCTACCGCACTTGTTGAGGCTGAAGCTGAAGCTACTGCACTGTTGACGCTGAAGCTGAGGCTACTGCACTTGTTGATGCTGAGGCACTTGCTACTGCGCTAGTTGAGGCTGAGGCTGAAGCTACCGCACTGGTTGATGCTGATGCTGAAGCTACCGCGCTTGTTGACGCTGATGCTGAGGCTACTGCGCTAGTTGAGGCTGAAGCTGAAGCTACCGCACTGGTTGATGCTGAAGCACTTGCTACTGCACTTGTCGATGCTGAGGCACTTGCTACTGCACTTGTTGATGCTGAAGCTGAAGCCACCGCACTTGTTGATGCTGAAGCACTTGCTACTGCGCTTGTTGACGCTGAGGCACTTGCTACTGCGCTTGTTGATGCTGAAGCTGAAGCTACCGCACTTGTTGATGCTGAAGCACTTGCTACCGCGCTTGTTGACGCTGAAGCTGAGGCTACTGCACTGGTTGATGCTGAAGCTGAGGCTACCGCACTTGTTGACGCTGATGCTGAGGCTACTGCGCTAGTCGATGCTGAAGCTGAGGCTACTGCACTGGTTGACGCTGAAGCACTTGCTACCGCACTGGTTGATGCTGATGCTGAAGCTACCGCACTTGTTGATGCTGAGGCACTTGCTACCGCACTGGTTGATGCTGAGGCACTTGCTACTGCGCTGGTTGACGCTGATGCTGAGGCTACTGCGCTTGTTGATGCCGAAGCACTTGCTACCGCGCTTATTGAGGCTGAGGCACTTGCTACCGCACTGGTTGACGCTGAAGCACTTGCTACTGCGCTTGTTGACGCTGAAGCTGAAGCTACTGCACTTGTTGATGCTGAAGCTGAAGCTACCGCGCTTGTTGACGCTGATGCTGAAGCTACTGCACTTGTTGACGCTGAGGCACTTGCTACCGCACTGGTTGAGGCTGAGGCACTTGCTACTGCACTAGTCGATGCTGAAGCTGAAGCTACCGCGCTTGTTGATGCTGAGGCTGAAGCTACCGCGCTAGTCGATGCTGAAGCTGAGGCTACTGCACTTGTTGACGCTGAAGCTGAAGCGACCGCACTGGTTGACGCTGATGCTGAAGCTACCGCGCTTGTTGATGCTGAGGCACTTGCTACCGCACTTGTTGAGGCTGAGGCACTTGCTACCGCACTTGTTGACGCTGATGCTGAGGCTACCGCACTTGTTGATGCTGAGGCACTTGCTACTGCGCTAGTTGAGGCTGAAGCACTTGCTACTGCACTAGTCGATGCTGAAGCTGAAGCTACCGCGCTTTTTGATGCTGAGGCTGAAGCTACCGCGCTAGTCGATGCTGAAGCTGAGGCTACTGCGCTAGTTGACGCTGAAGCTGAGGCTACCGCACTGGTTGATGCTGATGCTGAGGCTACCGCGCTTGTTGACGCTGAAGCTGAGGCTACCGCACTTGTTGAGGCTGAAGCTGAAGCTACTGCACTTGTTGACGCTGAAGCTGAGGCTACTGCACTTGTTGATGCTGAGGCACTTGCTACTGCGCTAGTTGAGGCTGAGGCTGAAGCTACCGCACTGGTTGATGCTGATGCTGAAGCTACCGCGCTTGTTGACGCTGATGCTGAGGCTACTGCGCTAGTTGAGGCTGAAGCTGAAGCTACCGCACTGGTTGATGCTGAAGCACTTGCTACTGCACTTGTCGATGCTGAGGCACTTGCTACTGCACTTGTTGATGCTGAAGCTGAAGCCACCGCACTTGTTGATGCTGAAGCACTTGCTACTGCGCTTGTTGACGCTGAGGCACTTGCTACTGCGCTTGTTGATGCTGAAGCTGAAGCTACCGCACTTGTTGAGGCTGAGGCACTTGCTACTGCACTAGTCGATGCTGAAGCTGAAGCTACCGCGCTTGTTGATGCTGAGGCTGAAGCGACCGCGCTAGTCGATGCTGAAGCTGAGGCTACTGCACTTGTTGACGCTGAAGCTGAAGCTACCGCACTGGTTGACGCTGATGCTGAAGCTACCGCGCTTGTTGATGCTGAGGCACTTGCTACCGCACTTGTTGAGGCTGAAGCTGAAGCTACTGCGCTTGTTGACGCTGATGCTGAAGCTACTGCACTTGTTGATGCTGAAGCTGAAGCTACCGCGCTTGTTGACGCTGATGCTGAAGCTACTGCACTTGTTGACGCTGAGGCACTTGCTACCGCACTGGTTGAGGCTGAGGCACTTGCTACTGCACTAGTCGATGCTGAAGCTGAAGCTACCGCGCTTGTTGATGCTGAGGCTGAAGCTACCGCGCTAGTCGATGCTGAAGCTGAGGCTACTGCACTTGTTGACGCTGAAGCTGAAGCGACCGCACTGGTTGACGCTGATGCTGAAGCTACCGCGCTTGTTGATGCTGAGGCACTTGCTACCGCACTTGTTGAGGCTGAGGCACTTGCTACCGCACTTGTTGACGCTGATGCTGAGGCTACCGCACTTGTTGATGCTGAGGCACTTGCTACTGCGCTAGTTGAGGCTGAAGCACTTGCTACTGCACTAGTCGATGCTGAAGCTGAAGCTACCGCGCTTTTTGATGCTGAGGCTGAAGCTACCGCGCTAGTCGATGCTGAAGCTGAGGCTACTGCACTTGTTGACGCTGAAGCTGAAGCTACCGCACTTGTTGACGCTGAGGCTGAAGCTACCGCGCTTGTTGATGCTGAGGCACTTGCTACCGCACTTGTTGAGGCTGAAGCTGAAGCTACTGCGCTTGTTGACGCTGATGCTGAAGCTACCGCGCTTGTTGATGCTGAGGCACTTGCTACCGCACTGGTTGATGCTGAGGCACTTGCTACCGCACTTGTTGACGCTGATGCTGAGGCTACCGCACTTGTTGATGCTGAAGCTGAAGCCACCGCGCTGGTTGACGCTGAAGCACTTGCTACCGCACTTGTTGATGCTGAAGCTGAGGCTACTGCACTTGTTGATGCTGAAGCTGAGGCTACTGCACTTGTTGATGCTGAAGCTGAGGCTACTGCGCTAGTTGACGCTGAAGCACTTGCTACCGCACTTGTTGATGCTGAAGCTGAAGCGACCGCACTTGTTGATGCTGAAGCACTTGCTACCGCACTTGTTGATGCTGAAGCTGAGGCTACCGCACTTGTTGATGCTGAAGCACTTGCTACCGCACTTGTTGATGCTGAGGCTGAGGCTACCGCACTTGTTGATGCTGAAGCTGAGGCTACTGCGCTTGTTGACGCTGATGCTGAAGCGACCGCGCTTGTTGATGCTGATGCTGAAGCGACCGCACTTGTCGATGCTGAGGCTGAAGCGACCGCGCTGGTTGACGCTGAAGCACTTGCTACCGCACTTGTTGACGCTGATGCTGAAGCTACCGCGCTTGTTGATGCTGAAGCTGAGGCTACCGCACTTGTTGATGCTGAAGCTGAAGCTACCGCACTTGTTGATGCTGAGGCACTTGCTACCGCACTTGTTGACGCTGATGCTGAAGCGACTGCACTTGTTGACGCTGAAGCACTTGCTACTGCGCTGGTTGACGCTGAAGCTGAAGCTACCGCACTGGTTGACGCTGAGGCTGAAGCTACTGCACTAGTCGATGCTGATGCTGAGGCTACCGCGCTTGTTGAGGCTGAAGCTGAGGCTACCGCGCTTGTTGAGGCTGAGGCACTTGCTACTGCACTTGTCGATGCTGATGCTGAGGCGACCGCGCTGGTTGATGCTGAAGCACTTGCTACTGCGCTGGTTGACGCTGAAGCTGAGGCGACCGCACTTGTTGACGCTGAAGCTGAAGCTACCGCACTGGTTGACGCTGAGGCTGAGGCTACTGCACTGGTTGAGGCTGAAGCTGAGGCGACCGCACTTGTTGATGCTGAGGCTGAGGCTACCGCACTTGTTGATGCTGAAGCTGAGGCTACCGCACTTGTTGACGCTGATGCTGAAGCTACCGCGCTTGTTGACGCTGAGGCTGAGGCTACTGCGCTAGTTGATGCTGAAGCTGAAGCGACCGCACTTGTCGATGCTGATGCTGAAGCGACCGCGCTAGTCGATGCTGAGGCACTTGCGACTGCACTTGTTGAGGCTGAAGCACTTGCTACTGCGCTAGTCGACGCTGAAGCTGAGGCTACTGCGCTTGTTGACGCTGAAGCTGAAGCTACCGCGCTGGTTGAGGCTGATGCTGAGGCTACCGCGCTTGTTGAGGCTGATGCTGAGGCTACTGCACTTGTTGATGCTGAGGCACTTGCTACTGCGCTGGTTGACGCTGAGGCACTTGCTACTGCGCTGGTTGACGCTGAGGCACTTGCTACCGCACTTGTTGACGCTGATGCTGAAGCGACTGCACTTGTTGATGCTGATGCTGAGGCTACTGCACTTGTTGATGCTGAAGCACTTGCTACCGCACTTGTTGATGCTGAAGCACTTGCTACTGCGCTTGTTGACGCTGAGGCACTTGCTACCGCACTTGTTGATGCTGAAGCACTTGCTACTGCACTTGTTGATGCTGAAGCACTTGCTACTGCACTTGTTGATGCTGAAGCTGAGGCTACTGCGCTGGTTGATGCTGAGGCTGAAGCTACCGCACTTGTTGATGCTGAAGCACTTGCTACCGCACTTGTTGAGGCTGAAGCTGAGGCTACTGCACTTGTTGAGGCTGAAGCTGAGGCTACTGCACTTGTTGACGCTGAAGCTGAGGCTACTGCACTTGTTGACGCTGAAGCTGAAGCGACCGCGCTGGTTGATGCTGATGCACTTGCTACTGCGCTGGTTGATGCTGAAGCTGAGGCTACCGCACTTGTTGACGCTGATGCTGAAGCGACCGCACTTGTTGACGCTGAGGCACTTGCTACCGCACTTGTTGACGCTGAAGCCGAAGCTACTGCGCTAGTTGACGCTGAAGCCGAAGCTACTGCGCTAGTTGACGCTGAAGCTGAAGCTACCGCGCTTGTTGATGCTGAAGCTGAGGCTACCGCACTTGTTGACGCTGAGGCACTTGCTACTGCACTAGTCGATGCTGAAGCTGAAGCTACCGCGCTGGTTGACGCTGAAGCTGAAGCGACCGCACTTGTCGATGCTGAGGCTGAAGCTACCGCGCTGGTTGACGCTGAAGCACTTGCTACCGCACTTGTTGACGCTGATGCTGAAGCTACCGCGCTTGTTGATGCTGATGCACTTGCTACCGCACTTGTTGACGCTGAAGCTGAAGCTACCGCGCTTGTTGATGCTGAAGCTGAGGCTACCGCACTTGTTGATGCTGAAGCTGAAGCTACCGCACTTGTTGATGCTGAAGCTGAAGCTACCGCACTTGTTGACGCTGATGCTGAAGCGACTGCACTTGTTGACGCTGAAGCACTTGCTACTGCGCTGGTTGACGCTGAAGCTGAAGCTACCGCACTGGTTGACGCTGAGGCTGAAGCTACTGCACTAGTCGATGCTGAAGCTGAGGCTACCGCGCTTGTTGAGGCTGAGGCACTTGCTACTGCACTTGTCGATGCTGATGCTGAGGCTACCGCGCTTGTTGAGGCTGAAGCTGAAGCTACCGCACTTGTTGATGCTGAAGCTGAAGCTACCGCGCTTGTTGATGCTGAGGCACTTGCTACTGCGCTAGTCGATGCTGAAGCTGAAGCGACCGCGCTTGTTGATGCTGAGGCACTTGCTACCGCACTTGTTGACGCTGAAGCACTTGCTACCGCACTTGTTGAGGCTGAAGCTGAAGCTACCGCGCTAGTCGATGCTGAGGCACTTGCTACCGCACTTGTTGAGGCTGAAGCTGAAGCCACCGCACTTGTTGACGCTGAAGCTGAAGCGATCGCGCTAGTTGATGCTGAGGCACTTGCTACTGCGCTAGTCGACGCTGAAGCTGAAGCTACCGCGCTTGTTGAGGCTGATGCTGAAGCTACTGCACTTGTTGACGCTGAGGCACTTGCTACTGCGCTTGTTGATGCTGAAGCACTTGCTACCGCACTTGTTGAGGCTGAAGCACTTGCTACTGCGCTTGTTGACGCTGATGCACTTGCTACTGCACTGGTTGATGCTGAAGCTGAGGCTACTGCGCTAGTTGACGCTGAAGCTGAGGCTACCGCACTGGTTGATGCTGATGCTGAGGCTACCGCGCTTGTTGACGCTGAAGCTGAGGCTACCGCACTTGTTGAGGCTGAAGCTGAAGCTACTGCACTTGTTGACGCTGAAGCTGAGGCTACTGCACTTGTTGATGCTGAGGCACTTGCTACTGCGCTAGTTGAGGCTGAGGCTGAAGCTACCGCACTGGTTGATGCTGATGCTGAAGCTACCGCGCTTGTTGACGCTGATGCTGAGGCTACTGCGCTAGTTGAGGCTGAAGCTGAAGCTACCGCACTGGTTGATGCTGAAGCACTTGCTACTGCACTTGTCGATGCTGAGGCACTTGCTACTGCACTTGTTGATGCTGAAGCTGAAGCCACCGCACTTGTTGATGCTGAAGCACTTGCTACTGCGCTTGTTGACGCTGAGGCACTTGCTACTGCGCTTGTTGATGCTGAAGCTGAAGCTACCGCACTTGTTGATGCTGAAGCACTTGCTACCGCGCTTGTTGACGCTGAAGCTGAGGCTACTGCACTGGTTGATGCTGAAGCTGAGGCTACCGCACTTGTTGACGCTGATGCTGAGGCTACTGCGCTAGTCGATGCTGAAGCTGAGGCTACTGCACTGGTTGACGCTGAAGCACTTGCTACCGCACTGGTTGATGCTGATGCTGAAGCTACCGCACTTGTTGATGCTGAGGCACTTGCTACCGCACTGGTTGATGCTGAGGCACTTGCTACTGCGCTGGTTGACGCTGATGCTGAGGCTACTGCGCTTGTTGATGCCGAAGCACTTGCTACCGCGCTTATTGAGGCTGAGGCACTTGCTACCGCACTGGTTGACGCTGAAGCACTTGCTACTGCGCTTGTTGACGCTGAAGCTGAAGCTACTGCACTTGTTGATGCTGAAGCTGAAGCTACCGCGCTTGTTGACGCTGATGCTGAAGCTACTGCACTTGTTGACGCTGAGGCACTTGCTACCGCACTGGTTGAGGCTGAGGCACTTGCTACTGCACTAGTCGATGCTGAAGCTGAAGCTACCGCGCTTGTTGATGCTGAGGCTGAAGCTACCGCGCTAGTCGATGCTGAAGCTGAGGCTACTGCACTTGTTGACGCTGAAGCTGAAGCGACCGCACTGGTTGACGCTGATGCTGAAGCTACCGCGCTTGTTGATGCTGAGGCACTTGCTACCGCACTTGTTGAGGCTGAGGCACTTGCTACCGCACTTGTTGACGCTGATGCTGAGGCTACCGCACTGGTTGATGCTGAGGCACTTGCTACTGCGCTAGTTGAGGCTGAAGCACTTGCTACTGCACTAGTCGATGCTGAAGCTGAAGCTACCGCGCTTGTTGATGCTGAGGCTGAAGCTACCGCGCTAGTCGATGCTGAAGCTGAGGCTACTGCACTTGTTGACGCTGAAGCTGAAGCTACCGCACTTGTTGACGCTGAGGCTGAAGCTACCGCGCTTGTTGATGCTGAGGCACTTGCTACCGCACTTGTTGAGGCTGAAGCTGAAGCTACTGCGCTTGTTGACGCTGATGCTGAAGCTACCGCGCTTGTTGATGCTGAGGCACTTGCTACCGCACTGGTTGATGCTGAGGCACTTGCTACCGCACTTGTTGACGCTGAGGCTGAGGCTACCGCACTTGTTGATGCTGAGGCACTTGCTACTGCGCTAGTTGAGGCTGAAGCACTTGCTACTGCACTAGTCGATGCTGAAGCTGAAGCGACCGCACTTGTTGATGCTGAAGCACTTGCTACTGCACTAGTCGATGCTGAAGCTGAAGCGACCGCACTTGTTGATGCTGAAGCTGAAGCTACCGCACTTGTTGATGCTGAAGCACTTGCTACCGCACTTGTTGACGCTGAAGCTGAAGCGACCGCACTTGTTGACGCTGAGGCTGAAGCTACTGCGCTTGTTGATGCTGAAGCTGAGGCTACTGCACTTGTTGATGCTGAGGCACTTGCTACTGCGCTGGTTGACGCTGAGGCACTTGCTACTGCGCTGGTTGACGCTGAGGCACTTGCTACCGCACTTGTTGACGCTGATGCTGAAGCGACTGCACTTGTTGATGCTGATGCTGAGGCTACTGCACTTGTTGATGCTGAAGCACTTGCTACCGCACTTGTTGATGCTGAAGCACTTGCTACTGCGCTTGTTGACGCTGAGGCACTTGCTACCGCACTTGTTGATGCTGAAGCACTTGCTACTGCACTTGTTGATGCTGAAGCACTTGCTACTGCACTTGTTGATGCTGAAGCTGAGGCTACTGCGCTGGTTGATGCTGAGGCTGAAGCTACCGCACTTGTTGATGCTGAAGCACTTGCTACCGCACTTGTTGAGGCTGAAGCTGAGGCTACTGCACTTGTTGAGGCTGAAGCTGAGGCTACTGCACTTGTTGACGCTGAAGCTGAGGCTACTGCACTTGTTGACGCTGAAGCTGAAGCGACCGCGCTGGTTGATGCTGATGCACTTGCTACTGCGCTGGTTGATGCTGAAGCTGAGGCTACCGCACTTGTTGACGCTGATGCTGAAGCGACCGCACTTGTTGACGCTGAGGCACTTGCTACCGCACTTGTTGACGCTGAAGCCGAAGCTACTGCGCTAGTTGACGCTGAAGCCGAAGCTACTGCGCTAGTTGACGCTGAAGCTGAAGCTACCGCGCTTGTTGATGCTGAAGCTGATGCTACCGCGCTTGTTGATGCTGAAGCTGAAGCTACTGCACTGGTTGATGCTGAAGCTGAAGCCACCGCACTTGTTGATGCTGAAGCACTTGCTACTGCGCTTGTTGACGCTGAGGCACTTGCTACTGCACTGGTTGAGGCTGAAGCTGAAGCTACCGCACTTGTCGATGCTGATGCTGAAGCTACCGCGCTAGTTGATGCTGAAGCACTTGCTACCGCACTTGTTGACGCTGAGGCTGAAGCTACTGCACTTGTTGACGCTGAAGCTGAAGCTACTGCACTTGTTGAGGCTGAAGCTGAAGCCACCGCGCTGGTTGACGCTGAAGCACTTGCTACCGCACTTGTTGATGCTGAAGCTGAGGCTACTGCACTTGTTGATGCTGAAGCTGAGGCTACTGCACTTGTTGATGCTGAAGCTGAGGCTACTGCGCTAGTTGACGCTGAAGCACTTGCTACCGCACTTGTTGATGCTGAAGCTGAAGCGACCGCACTTGTTGATGCTGAAGCACTTGCTACCGCACTTGTTGATGCTGAAGCTGAGGCTACCGCACTTGTTGATGCTGAAGCACTTGCTACCGCACTTGTTGACGCTGAAGCTGAAGCTACTGCACTTGTTGACGCTGAGGCTGAAGCGACCGCGCTTGTTGATGCTGAGGCACTTGCTACCGCACTTGTTGACGCTGAAGCACTTGCTACCGCGCTAGTTGACGCTGAAGCTGAGGCTACTGCGCTTGTTGACGCTGATGCTGAAGCGACCGCACTTGTCGATGCTGAAGCACTTGCTACTGCACTGGTTGAGGCTGAAGCTGATTCAGAACGATATTTCTTATCTGAAACAGTTTCATCTTGATTATAGACAGTTGGCGGATACGGTTGTGCACCAGATGCTACCTTAGCATTATCTTTATAGTAGACTGTTGCAACGCCATCTTCACTAACATCAATACTAGAAATACGATCGCGACCGTTTGGAACTACCTTATCATGAGCTTTTCTGATTTCTTCGCGAACTTTTTCCTTATCAGATTCTGATAAATGATTCTTATCCTTAACTTCAGTCAAGTCAATCGCAGGTTTATTAAACAAGTTCTTCAACTGATCTTGCTGAATGACAATTTCTCCTACTTCAACAGTGTTTCCACTCGGATCTGTAGCAATTAGCCAACGTCCCCAGCGATTCCCTGATCTCCACGAAAGATCTTTATTAGTAACCGCATTAATGGTAAAGGTGGTTTGGTCATCATTGGTTAAGGTATTGATAATGTTCGTGATTGGACCAGTTCCCCACTCAGGTCTGTTTTCAAAGAAGTCCGTCAAGTCTTTTCTATTACCAGAGACCTTCAGTGTGACTAATTTACCACTATTATCTTTACCTGTATAAGTAATCTGGATATTGTCGCCAGCATAGAACAGATAACGACCATTGCTATCTCTCTTAGGCTCTTGACCGTTTACTTTGACTGTGTATGTGACTGTTGGTTTCACACGTTCAGGAGTAATCGTACTTGTCGTTACATCTGAATTGAAACCATCAACTGTAGATTTAGCTGTTACATCACCTGTCGGAAGAAGTCCATTGTTACCATCATAAGCTTTCTTCAAATCCTTCGGATTGAAAGTTACGCTTGTTTCATTATCTTCTGCTGTCTTTTTGAATGTATGTCCTGCTAATGTGAGTGTGACAACAGCTCCAGGCGTTACATTTGTAACAACAATCGATCGATTTGGCAAACCACCAGTTTCATTTGTAGAATCAACTGAGATAACTGGTGCTTGTGGGTTAACTGTGTAGGTGATCGGAACACGTTGTTTTACACGTACTCCCGTACCATCAGCAGGTAGTTCAACTTCTACATCTTTTGTGAATCTACCAACTCTAGAAAGATCTGGAGCTCCATCAATCCAAGTGAACTTAGTTTTATCTACATTATAATCAGGACTTCCTGTCACCTTGGTGATAGAATCTTTCGGATTTGCAGCTACTCGTTGATACTCAGGATCATTTGTCTGATTCTGAGTAAAAATATAGGAATGATTTGACTCGAACTTGTAAACATCATGAACAACATCGACAGTCTTACTCAAAACTTTGGATGCTGTTGTCTCACCGAAACGACCCACAGGGTATGTAAATGTAAATTTATATCGATGACTTCCTGCCTCCGCAGTGCTAATAGGCGATGTTGTCTGAGAAGCGCCTCCTACTTTGGTCCATTTCTGACTAGCACCTGAAGGGAAGGCATCTCCGACACGAGAGACATAGTCCAACCAGAATGTACCATTATGAGGAGGAGTCCCTTGAATATCATTGATTGCAGGCTTAGGTGCAATTGTCGCCATAACATTATAATTAACAGTAACATCATCTGTAGATCCATCTGCGTATGTGACTGTTGCTACAGCCTTTTTATTATCCCCAGAGTTAGTTGTGTTAATTGGTGTCTTCCAAGTAACAGTTGCACCTTGCGGTAATTGTTGCCCACCTTCAAGCTGAACAAAGTTAGCGGCATTTGACAAATCACTAGCTGTTTCACCAACATAAGTATAGACAGTTGGCACCTTAGCTACAGCGTTGTATTTATCCGTCTGATTTTTGATTACAAATTTTACATAACCATTGTCAGCAACACCATTCTTTGTATGAACACTGTCTGTGACACCACGGTCATCCGTCGCTATCAAATAGCGTTCAAAAGATCTGCCAGCTGGGATACTTTTATCTAGTTTCCCTGTGATAGTAATATTTGCATTTGCTTGGTCTGTCAAACTTGTGATTGGATTTGAACGATTGATACCAGTATATCCTGAGTAGTTGTTTCCGTTTGCGTAATCCGCAGTTTGCTGCATTTCAAACTTCAATGAAGAAATCTTACCAGAATCATCTGTGGCACCAAAGGTTACATTGACTTGTTCCCCACGGTATAGATAGATTTCCTTAGTCGTAGCATTATCATAAGGAATCACCAATTTAGGTCGCTCATTGACTGTAAGCGACTGCGGAACAGTATTCCTTGTCAAATCCTTATAAATAATCGTTGCAGTACCATCGCTTGCAACTTCGATGTCCTTGATACGGTGAGTTGTCTGATTATTCTTAGCGTAGATGGCATTCTTGACAGCTGTCTTTTCAGGTCCAGTCAAGTTACTCTTATCTACAACTGGTGTAAGTTCAGGATTAGTCACTGCCAGGCGGTCTTTAAGTTGTCCTTGAGTGATACGGACATCACCAGTTCCATTAGTTCCGTTTACATTTCCTACTTGGTCAGTTGCAATTGCATTCCGTTGCCAACTATTTCCTGAATTCCACTCCAGGTCGTCTTTCATATGAGCATTGACCGTAATCGTAGCAGGATTTGTTGGCGTAGCTGTGATATCTCCTGTCAAGTATCCTACAGAACCTGTACCATATTGAGAATTTTCAAAGTAATTGTCTCTTAATCCTGAGTGACCCGCATTTGTACTAGGAACAATCTTGAACTCTCTCAGTTTCCCACTATTATCTGTTGCAGTAAAGTTGATTGTGAAGTCATCACCAGCATAGACGATGTGTTCCTTCCCACGACCATTCACTGGACTTTGAGTCGCTGGGATAGTCTGACCACCACGTGTCACTGTAACAGCAGGAACAGGTACTTCCGTTTCAGCTCTTACATTTGCTTGAACGTAATCTACAGTGTTATCACGATAGGTCAGTTTGATTTCACCAGTGTTAGACACTGTAATTTCTTTACCACCTTCAGAACCCTTCACGTAGTCAGTGCCTGAAAGGATAGTAGCATTTTTGCTCTTGAAGTTTTCAATAATTTGGTCTTTTTCAGACTTGCTCAAAGCTGAAGGGTTGTTAACTGTAACAGTATCGCCACTTACAGGATTGTTACGCTCATTGAAACCTTTGATGTTAATAGTCAAACTAGCTGGAGTGTTGTGTCCAGCAGTGTCAAACACTTTGAATTCAAGATTGTAAACACCTGGAGTCATTGGAACCCAATTATTAGATTTGCGACCAACAACACCAGTGATATCCGATGTATGTTCTGTAGGGTTGCGTCTGTCAGAATAGTATGGCTTAAATCCTTGATCACCAATAGGAGTTCGACTCATAGTCAAGCCCCTGATTTCAACATTATTAGGATTAGATAGTAACGATAAAACTCCTTTATCATCCTTCATAGTAAAACGAATTCCAGTTTTAGGGACTCCTGGTGCGTTCTCTATAGCTCCATCATTATATACTTCAACATAAGAAGGGTTGATAGTGATAGTTGGATCCTTATCAATCGCTCTTTGGCCAGTACCAGTAGGAACCGTACCATGCATAACCCTTGTATAGTTACCAGCAGTAGATGCACTATCGAATGGTCGACTACTTGTAGCTACTTGCGCATCCAAAGTAGCTTCACTAGAATTGTTATTGACAGTCGCAAAAACCCAAATAGTAGCATCTAGGTTTCTATTCAAATCATGGCGCTTATTAAAGACATACTCATTTCCAGAACCACCACGTTTCTCCATTTCTTCCCCATTGAAAAGAACTCGAGTGATGGTTGTATTTTTATCCACTTGCGCGATCAGACCAGCGTAGTTAAGGGCACTCTGCGAATGCATGTTGATACGCCAAATAACCTCACGGTTCCCGCTCGCAAATGTTCCTTGCTCAAGCGAGGCAGTCGTATGCTCATTTAGCGTTACTGGTGCAAAACCTCTAAGGCTTTCTCCTGTTGGCATAGTTTGACCATTACGGCTATCACGTTGACCTGAATTTGCACGTAAAACGGCATTGGCGATAGAGTTACGAGCCGAAGTTGCTCTCTGCACCACTGCTGTCAAATCACCACTTTGATTTGCAAGTGCTTTTTCAATCTCCACTACAGCAGCATTCACCTTAGTGATAGCTGAATCGGTATTTGGCAAACCAGCAGCTTTAGCTAGATATTCACCCATCTCAGCTGATAGTTTCGCTAGTTTTTTGCGATCCTCTTCCACCTTCTTAGCTGTCGCTTCTGATGTTACAGTAGCAGCAATGGCTGTAGTAGCAGTAGTCATCACATCCCCTTGTTTAGGGCTGAGATTTTCTACTTTAGAAATAGCATTGGCAAGTGTTACCTTACCATCCAAAGTTGGAGTAGCAGCTTCCTTTTGGCTAGCAGTTTCTTGGGTATTGGTTCGGCTAGCGTCTGCTTGACTTCCGTTTGTGGAGTAGCTACAGTAGCAGTCTGTGAACTACTTACAGTTGAAGTAGCTGATGCTGATACAGATGTACTTGTAGAAGCTGATGCACTGGCTACCGCACTGGTTGAAGCTGATGCACTTGCTACAGCACTCGTTGAGGCCGAAGCCGAAGCTACCGCACTGGTTGAGGCCGAAGCTGATGTAGAAGCACTCTCACTGATAGAAGTTGATGCTGAAACAGAAGCTTGCTGCTCATCATCTTTCTTAACAGTTCCCAAGACAGCTTGGTCAGAAGTGGCGAGAGTATCGGTTCCCTCAACCGTTTTCTCAACTGCTGTCTGTTCATTAGCATAGACATGAGATTGAGTCGCAACTCCTCCGCCTATAACAGTACCCGCGGCAGCTATCCCCTTGAGGATATCTAATCCAGTAATAGAAGTTGACACGCGATCTTCTACAACTTCCGTTGTTACTTGAGCCGTATCAATACCACCACGTAAAACTTTAAACAAGCCAAATAGTGACGTTGAGGCACGCAACCAATGTTTTCCCGACTTGATCAACTTATATCGGGTAACACGATCAGTTTCTCTATACCGTCCTTCTTGACGTCTGAAAAACATGTTTTTCCTCCTTAAGTTCATTTTTTTTAAAAAACAAACTATCAAAATAATTAAACTTAAAATAAGTATTCAATTTGAAGCTATAGTCTTCAGATGAATATATTAACCGATGTTATTTTGCTTGAAAAATTCAGATAAGATTGTTCTCTAAAACACTTTATTATAGCACACTTTAATCCCTATTGTCCAAACATTTTAACAATAATTTTTTTATTAATACTAAGCACCACTACTTCTTTTTATGAATAAAGAATAAAAAAATGATTTTTAGAGTCCTTATTTTTAAGAAATATTTAGTTCCAAGCTTCTTTCAAGACATAAATAATATATCTAAATAAGTTATACACAGATATAGCATTTTTTTACGTTTCATTAAAAAAAGCCGCCTGATTGGGCGACTTTAATTTTTATAGGGAGATTATTATGAAAAAGTTTTTAGGAGTTATAAGTTAAGGTCTTATTAACTTATGAGTTAAGTATACAGCTCCTAACTTAAATTTTCCTTAAGAATTTTTAAATGTGAGATTTTTCCATTTTTCTTGCCAGTTTTTTTCTTAGATAAACGCTGTTGATAAAGCTTCATCCGGTCGTCATTTTCTAAAAAAATGAGGGAGTTGGAGAAACCTGAAAGTTTAAAATATCCTCTAAACCATAAGGAGCAAAGAGCTCTAAAGTTGCGTCAGCATGCAAGCGAAGTCCTATCGCCGTACAACGTTCGGGATATTTACTCATGGCGTCACAGGAATTCACATACGGTTCCGTATGGGGACTATGCTGATGCATATAGGCTTGATTTTTCAACTCCCACTGGTACTGGGGGAAGTCCTCTCTCAACTTGTTTTCTATTGCCAGCGTTTCTTCGTAACTCACCTCTGGGTCAAAGAAAATGACGTCCACATCCGTTTCACGGTCAAAAGCTGGTTCCTCTGACAAAAGATTCCAGATAAAATTTCGAACCGAACCAGCTGCTAACCAGGAATCTTTCAACTCCAAGTCACGGATGATGGTTAAGATTTTCATCAAATCTGGGTTTAATTGGATAGCTTGTAAAAGATCTTGTCTGATAAGCATAATTACTCCGTTTTCATCGATAAACTACATGGGCTGTAAAAGTAACTGGCTCGTTACCTACATTAGTAAGGGTAATATCAAATGGTTCGCTACTAGTCACATAAAATACATTCTCTCCCTTATACCTTGCTATCAAACCCTTTTCACTAATATATAAATCATTTGAAAATATATTATCAACATATTCCTTTACAATTTCTCTATCTTCATTAACTTTACTATAAGAGATACGCTGTTCCTCAACATCATACCACAAGTCACTGTCTCTAAGTGTCCAGATTTTTTGTCCAGTTAAAAGTAGTTCATTTGTATCTTTTTTTACTAGATAGAGTTCGGTCCGAGGATCTAGTGCTTCGTTTGCTTTACCTATATGTATTTTGACACTTTGTCCTGGCTGTAGAATATAGTAACTATTATAAATATAGAATACGAGTCCTATAAAAAATAAGAAAAGCAAGCTAAATCCGATTTTTTTATTCTTTATAAATGCGAACAGGATTAATAATATAAATATTAAAGGCAAGGCCATAAGAAGTAGCAAAAATATCAGTTTCATCAGTATTCCTTTCTTTCGACTAGAATGAATTATTTCTCACTGTATTCATACCCTAAATGTTCATAAGCCTTGGCCGTCGCCACCCGTCCAGAACGAGTTCGCATGATAAAGCCTTTTTGGATGAGGTAGGGCTCGTACATGTCCTCTACCGTCTCACGCTCTTCGGCAATATTAACAGAAAGAGTTCCTAGACCGACAGGACCGCCGCCATACATCTCAATCATGGTGCGAAGGATTTTCTGGTCCACATAGTCCAAACCTTCATGGTCTACATCCAGCATGGTCAAGGCCTTATCCGTAATGACATCATCAATCAAGCCATCGCCCATAATCTGCGCAAAGTCACGCACACGCTTGAGGAGACGATTGGCGATACGAGGAGTTCCACGGCTACGTAAAGCCAACTCAGATGCAGCTTCATGAGTGATTTCCATCTCAAAGATATCTGCCGTCCGCTCAACAATCTCTGTCAAGTCAGCATGGGTATAATATTCCATGTGGCCTGTAATCCCAAAACGGGCACGAAGAGGATTTGAAAGCATCCCAGCACGAGTGGTCGCTCCAATCAAGGTAAACGGAGGCAAGTCTAGATGGACACTACGGCTAGCTTCTCCTGCACCAATCATGATGTCAATGTAGAAGTCTTCCATGGCACTATATAGCACCTCTTCTACAGACATGGGCAAGCGATGAATCTCATCAATAAAAAGAACATCTCCTGGCTCCAAGTCATTCAAAATCGCTACCAAATCACCGGCTTTTTCGATAACAGGACCAGACGTCTGCTTGAGATTAACTCCCAATTCATTGGCAATGACAAAGGCCATGGTTGTTTTCCCGAGACCTGGAGGGCCAAACAAAAGAACATGGTCCAGCGCCTCATCACGCATTTTTGCTGCTTCGATAAAGATTTGAAGCTGATCTTTGACCTTGTCCTGACCGATATATTCACGTAAATATTGGGGACGAAGAGTACGTTCTACCAACTCCTCATCACCCATGATTTCATTATCTAAAATTCTACTCATGTTCCTATTATAGCAAAAATCCAGCCTACAAACAAAAAAGCCACCTGATTTGGGTGGCTTCATTTAGGAGATTATGATGAAAAAAAAAGTTTTAGGATTTCATTAAATAAAGTTAGGAGGTCTTTATTTAATGACTATATGATACATAGACCAACCTTAAACTTTGCTTAAGATAAAAAAACAAGTTTATTTTTATTTTTTTCTCGATTCACCCAAAGTCATCCCTGTACAATCATAGGTAGATAAGGTTTTCAAAACCCCAGAGAACGGTAGAAGCCCAAGGTTTTTTCTGTCTGTTCTGTCACCAGTTGGACTTGATAGGCATCTTTGTAATCCTCTAAAGCCTCTTTCATCAAGGCACTACCAATCCCTTGACGCTGATAGCTAGGTAAAACAATCAAATCCTGGACAAAAACCGATGAAAAACCATCTCCAACCAAACGAACTCAAGACCCACCACGATTTTCATCACCATCAAGTGCCAGATAAATTACTAATGAATGAGACCAGGCCTGCTCCAGCATCTGAGGTTGATTTGTATAATTTGTCCAACCGACAGCCTGATAGAGATGCAAAACATCCTCGAGCTTGACGATTTCTTGCTTTCTAATGGTTATCATGTCATCACCTCTTAGAATTCTCTCAAGCTCTTGTACTGTCGTCCATTTTTATCAAAATTTTCAGGAGCCAACCATGCTTTCCAAACGAGCTTTGACTTGAGGCCAGTCCTTATCAATCATAGACAACCAATCCGTATCCCTCGTACGCCCCTTATAAACGACTGCCTGACGGAAGGTTCCTTCATAGACAAATCCCAAACGCTCCGCAGCTCGTCTGGATGGCAGGTTAAGAGCATCGCATTTCCACTCATAGCGACGATAGTTAAGCTCCTCAAAGACATAGCAAGCCAAGAGATACTGGGCTTCTGTTCCTATCCGTGTCCCCCTGAGCTCTGGAGAAAAAGTGACAGCTCCCACTTCTATTACTCGGTTATTCTGGTCAATGCGCATGAGAGAAAAAGTTCCCAAAGCCTTACCAGTTGCCTTGTCTATGATTGCATAGTAAAAACGGTCCTTACGAGCCAACATCTGATTTAAAAGAGTAACCAGTTCCTCTCTGTCTGCCACTGGTTCCTGAAAGAGGTAGGTCCACATCTCCCGAGGCGTATCAGAGCCATAAACAGCTAATAAATCCTCCGCATGCTTTTCTACCGAGAGAGCCTCTATTCGAGCATAACGCCCTTCTAAGAAATCAATAGAAGGCAGTGCACCGGGTGTATAACCTTCCATTGACTCACCAATCATCTGACCATATTCGTTTACTGGCATTTTTCTTCTCCTTGTTTTACGCTGAAAATACTATATCACAAATTGTTCTCTTTGGAAACTAGCACTGTCTTCAAACTTCATCCTCAACACTATATTAGTGACCCGTTTTCTGTCTTTTATCCTCTAAGGCTTGATTAATTCGTTGGGTGAGTTTGTGAGTTTGCCAGATTTGATACAACCATATCAATCCATAAATTAACAAGAAAAAGAACCAAAGCAAGGGACTCCACAAGGCTGAACCCCAACCAAAAAATAGAGAGGTCAATACTAAAATAGTAGCTGTCACTAATAAATGAACTCCTACACGTATACTAAAAGCAAGAAACTCTAGCTTTTCAAGTATTAAAGTCAATACCCCCATAATTCCACCCATTAAAAACAGAGCTAGAATATTTTTTATCATTGGTTCAGGATAGGTAATACCTGGATAACACTGAGCTAATAACATCATACTCAAATAAAAGAAGGAAGCCGTACGCATTCCCGATACAAAATAATCAATTAATCGTTTCATGATTTTCTCCTATAAACCTAGATAATTCATTAAGGACTTAACGTATTTCCGACTCACACTAGATTTGATACCCCGAGTCATTTTAGCCATCATGTTCCCTGAAAAACTATCTGATAACGATTCTAAGTGGTCAATGTTTATAATTGAATGGCGTGATATCTGTATAAAAGTTACGCCGATTAATCCGATTCTGAAAGTTTATCAATGTTTCCTTAGTTTTATAAATCCCATCTACCGTATAAATGGTTAATAAATTCTTGTCAATATCAGCTAGAATAAGATCCTCAATTTTCACCATAACCAGATGATCATCCGTTCGAATAGGAATGACCACCTGATTGGTCGTTGAAAATTGTTCTAAATACTCCATGACTTCCCTTGCTTGGTCAGTTAACTGAGCTGCCTGAATTACAATATGTGGGTCCTTTTCTGAAAACTCTGTCTTCATTTCAAAACGAATCTTCATTTTCTCTCCAATATACTTTTATTTTCTCTTGCTAAACACTTTAACAAATAAAAGCCAAAGAAGAATAGCGACGAGACTGATAATAACCACTATAAAGTATGTCTCTTCCTTTGTCAATAGTTCTTGCCAGTTGATTTGGATTCCCATTTTTTCTTGAAATTCCTTTAACAATCTGCTATTTCCTGTAAATGCGGTCTCTAATGGTTCTTTCATTAAAATTTGTCGATAAAGAGAAGCAATATAAGTTGCAGGGGTACACTTCATGATAATCTGTGCAAAATCAGGTAAAACTCCAATAGGGACATAAGTTCCTACTAAAAATCCAGAAGCAGTTCCCACTATAGTTGCCAGTTTGCCAAGACTATCTACAGATTGAAAACGATAAATCAAGAGAATATTTATCAAACTTGAAAGCAGACTACTTAACAACATAATCAAAGCAATTTCCGGTAAATGACTGATAACTGGACTTTCTTTAAAATAAAGCCCCATAACAGCAAACATAAACACCTGCATGACAAAAGAGATGGCAATACTACTGATTAGATAGGACACCTGTAAACCCCAGCTACCTAAATCTGTCAAGAAGAGATCTTGATCCACTTGATTTTCACGATCCTGTACCATTTGTGTAAGAGCCGTAAAACTGGTTGTAATCCCAGTCACAGCCAAGGTCCCACCCATCAGCCAGTTATTTAAAAGGTTCGTATTATCAGGGAGTTGGGACCAAGCATCCGTCAAGTTCTTCTGCAAAAAAATGATATAAAGGAGGAAGGAAATCAATGCCCCCAATAATGAGAAAAATACTCCTGAACGATTACGAAAATATAAGATAAAATTCCGTTTCAATAAAGCTAACATTAGCGAACCTCTCTTCCTGTAAGTGCAATAAAGGCATCATCCATGGTACCTGGACGAAACTCAAAAGAATCAATTTCTTCTCGTACTTTTGCCAAATATTCAATAGCTTCCAGTGATGTCCTTGGATAAAAAAGATATTCCAACTCATTTTCTTCCTTTACTGTCATTCCAGTCTGTAGCAACTTTTCTAAATCCTTCATTTCTTTAAAACGAATTTTTAGAATATTAGATGCATACTGACTTTTAATAGCCGTCGCAGAACCTTGCGCAATCACTTTCCCATGATCAACGATATAAATCTGATCCGCTTCATCCGCTTCATCCAGATAATGAGTCGTTAAGATAATAGTCATCCCTTCATCCTTTTGTAGTCGAGACAGTAAATCCCAAATGGCTTTGCGAGTCTGAATATCTAGACCTGTCGTTGGTTCATCTAAGAAAAGAATATCTGGCTGTGAAAGAAGAGCACGCGCAATATCAACCCTACGTTTTTGCCCACCTGACAAAGTCCCATATAGTTGCTTCTGGAAAGCAGTCAAACCCAGTTGATGGATCAAATCATCCACACGACTTGCTGCAATCTCCTTATACTGTTGAGCACGAATCGTAAGATTTTCTCTAACCGTCAACATCTCATCCAGTACACTAGCTTGAAAAACAACTCCTATTTTCGTATTTGGCGCATATCGAATCTGACCTTTTGTCGGCTTTTTCAAACCGATTAACATGGAAATGGTGGTTGATTTTCCCTGCACCATTGGGACCCAAAATAGCATTAAAACTCCCTTTTTCAAACTCTAACTGAATATCGTCAACAGCCATATGATCGCCGTACCGTTTAGTCAAATGTTTAGCTTGTAAAATCATATTTATTTCCTCCTCTTTACCTAACCAGTTTAACAAAAAGTATGAAAGAAAAATCGACTTTTGAGATAAGTGGTTAAAATGAGAGGTTAAGTGGTGAGATGATTAGGGTTAAGTTAAAGTAGAGAAGGCTACAGCCATTTTTCTCCTACCCGAATTGCTAAATGAAGCTTAAAAACACTTACAAGAACACATTATATTTTTAAATATGCGCTATAAAAGAGATGTTTTACCGCATCTGGCCGAAAAATTCAAGAATCGGTAGTATTATTCTCGCCAAATCAAACAATAAAAAATTAACTAGAAATCATGACACACAATCCCTTCTATCAAAATGAAACTGCTGAATATGATATGATTGAATTTGAAGCAAGTAAGTATTGTCCTGAATTTGAAACTTCCATTAGCCAAATTTTTGACGACAAGTAAATCCATTAGGAAATAATAGATGAAAAAGAATTTTCAATACAAGCAAAAAACAGCTCTTTTTATCCGAGAAGAGCTGTTCTATTTTATGAAAGAGAAAGTCACTAGTGACTCTTGTACTTCTCTATACGTTTTTACTGTTTGAGTTCAAATTTCTCTTGTTTGAACAATTGCTTTTGTAGACTGGACTACCAACTAGAACTGTGTTTTTATCTTAGTTGGGACTATTATAGTACGGTTCAGCACTATCTACAAATTTTTCAGATGTGTATCAAAAAAATTTATCGTAGCAAACCAAGAGTCTACACTTTCTTTCATTAATAAGCGCCAATCTTTTCGATAACGATGATTCGGTTGATAAGCAACCGTCAACATATGCCCTGTTTCATGGTATTTTTTAAACAAAATGGATTCCCCTTTATAATGTGAAATGATATCATCTATCGCGGATGATGCATTCCATATTTCATCAACATCGCTTCCTAGTAATAATAAAGGAGAGGCAATTTTACTCACATCAATCTGAGCCCTACTATCTTCAGGAATGTGTTTTCCAAAAAACTTGTTTAACAAATAATTTCCTAACTGAAATTTTTGATAAGGAAGTTCTTTTTGCAAATATGTCCAAGAAGATGAATGAGAGTTGAGTTTTCCCTTTATTCCCTCAAATATTACATTTGAGGGGGAATTGAGTACCAAACATTGCACATCTTCCAAAATACTTTGTCCAGCCAGAACAAGCTCTGCTCCTTTAGAGCGACCATATATTCCTATTTTTGTATTATCAACTTGAGGATGATGATATAGAAAATCTTTCGCCTCCTCCAGACATTCTATTGGAATTCGTTCTAAATTTTGAGGTAATCCCTCTAAACCAAAATAAGCTATCGCAAGACAAATATAGCCCCTAGAAGATAAAAGTTGGGCAATATTCTGAGCTTTTTCAATTCTTCCCTCACTACCGCTAACAATAATCACGGCTGGCGCCCTTCTTAACTTTTCATCATAAAATAATCGACCTTGAAAATGCTTATCATAGATATCTTGATATCTTACTCCCAGATTCATATAACGCCTTACAAAACTTTGCTCCGCGACCACATCTTTCCCCAGCCTGATTTTAATTTCAACACCAAAACAATCTCGCAATGGAATTCTATCAAGAGAACTAGGTAATCTCCTTTTCCTATTCTTTAACGACTTCGCATTAAAGAATAAGCCCATTTCTGAAACGCCTTTATAAGATCCTGAAATAGATGCTGTCTGAGAGGTATCAATCATACCGTCCTGATCAGATAAAAAAATGGCAGTTGATTTCCACATAACATCATGATCTAAAAGTAAGGGAGCATTTATACAGTAATAATCAGACAGGTACATTTCTACACAATACCTTGTCCTTGGTTCTAAACCATTGATAGTAATATAAAAAGATTCATCTGCTAAGTCAGTTTGTGAAATCAGTTCAATGTTTACAGTCATACCTTCTCCTTTTTGTTAATACACTTAACAATTAAATTTAAAATTTACCGCGACTTTTACCACGGTAATTCTCCCCACACCTTTTCAATATCATCCATCAATTTCACAACTGTTTGAAGTTCCATCTCGCTATAGTTGTTTAAAACTGAAAAGATTGATTTTTCAATATGTGCTTGTTGCTCCTTATGGATTTTAAAAATTTCGATGCCTTTTTCAGATAATCTCAAATATTTATTTTTCCCATTATTCGGATCAAAATCAAAAACAACTAAATTTTTTTGAATCAATCTTCTAACACTTTGAGTTATTGCACTTCTCGAAACTTCTAATAATTCAGATAATTTTACTAGATTTAAGGGCTGATTTTTCCCAATCACAACAATCAAATGTACCTCATTCAACGTAATGGATTTGTCAACACCACTTTTATGTTGATTTTTTTTTAACTGGTCAAACGCTAAAATAAATCTATTGAAACGATTATTAAATGCAATAAATTCTTTTTTTATCCATAATCTCTTTTTCTTTGTTAATTATATTAACAAAATAGAAACTTCCTGTCAAATAAAAATCCTCCAGATTCTACTCTGAAGGATTCCTATCTTATTTCACAACGATATTTACCAGTTATTAGGTACCGCAATCACTTTCACGATTTCCTTACCACCAATTTCTGCTTTGACTTTTTCATCCGCTAGAGCAATTTCTTGCAGTTCTTCGCGTGAAAGGTCTTTAGCAACCATGAGTTTGGCACGGACTTTTCCTTTGATTTGGACGACGATTTCGATTTCGTCTTCAACTAATTTACTTTCGTCCCATGTTGGCCAAGCTACATAAGAGATAGATTCTCCTGTTGCTACAACTGTTTGCCAGAGCTCTTCTGCCAAGTGAGGTGCAAATGGTGCAATCAACTGAACGAAGCCTTTGGCGTAGTCTACATAAAGTTTTTCTTCCTTGTTAGCAGCGTTGACAAAGACCATAAGTTGGGCAATGGCTGTGTTGAATTTCATGGACTCGATTTGCTCTGTGACAGCCTTAACGGTTTCGTTATAAACCTTGTCTAGAGCACCATTGTTTTCCGCAACGATTTCTTTACTTGTAATCAAACGGTACACACGGTCAAGGAACTTACGGCTTCCTTCCAGACCTTCTTCAGACCAAGCGATGGAAGCATCGAGTGGTCCCATAAACATTTCATAGACACGAAGGGTATCAGCACCGTATTGTTCCACCACATCGTCTGGGTTCACCACGTTCTTGAGGGATTTAGACATCTTAGCTGGTGCTTGCTCCAATTCTTCTCCTGTTTCCACGTGGAAGAAGGAACCGTCACGTTTTTCAACCTTGTCAGTTGCTACAAGAGCACCGCGATGGTCACGGTAGCTAGTTCCCAAGATCATTCCCTGGTTAAAGAGTTTTTGGAACGGTTCTTTAGTTGGAACAACACCGATATCATAGAGGAATTTATGCCAGAAACGAGCGTAAAGCAAGTGAAGCACGGCATGCTCTGCACCACCCACGTAGATATCGACTGGCAACCATTGTTTGAGGAGGGCCTCATCGGCCAATTTCTCAGTGTTATGTGGATCGATATAACGGAGGTAGTACCAGCTTGAACCAGCCCATTGTGGCATAGTGTTGGTTTCACGACGACCTTTGACCCCATCTTCACGAGTCACTTCTAGCCAGTCTGTTAAGTTAGCTAGTGGGCTTTCACCAGTACCTGAAGGGCGGATGTCTTTGGTGACTGGCAAGACAAGTGGCAAGTCACTTTCTGGAACGGCTGTCGAAGTTCCATCTTCCCAATGAATGATTGGGATTGGTTCACCCCAGTATCGTTGACGACTAAAGAGCCAGTCGCGGAGACGGTAGGTAACCTTCTCTTGACCACAACCTTTCTTCCAACCAAGCTACAATTTTAGCAATCGCTTCTTCTTTGTTCAGTCCATCTAGGAAATCAGAGTTGACGTGAAGACCGTCTTCTGTGTAAGCAGCCTCTTCAACGTTTCCACCTTCAAGAACTTCTACGATTGGAAGGTCAAATTGTTTGGCAAATTCCCAGTCACGTTGGTCATGGGCAGGTACGGCCATAACGGCACCTGTTCCGTAACTAGCAAGAACATAGTCCGCAATCCAGATTGGAATTTCTTTACCATTGACAGGGTTAATAGCATAAGCACCAGTCCAAACCCCTGTTTTTTCCTTGGCAAGGTCTGTACGAGCCAAGTCTGATTTGAGGCTGGCTTGGTGTTTGTATTCAGCAACAGCCTCTGATTGTTCTGGACTTGTGATGGCATCTACTAGCTCATGCTCAGGCGCCAAAACAGTGAAGGTCGCCCCGAAAAGAGTATCTGGACGTGTCGTAAAGACGGTGAATTCCTTGTCTGTTCCTTTCACTTTGAAAGTGACATTGGCACCAGTTGATTTACCAATCCAGTTGCGTTGCATGTCCTTGATAGACTCTGGCCAGTCCAGGTCATCCAAGTCATTGAGCAAGCGCTCCGCATAGGCAGTAATTTTAAGCATCCATTGTCGCATTGGTTTGCGGACAACTGGATAGCCACCACGCTCAGATGTTCCATCTGGAAGAACTTCTTCGTTGGCAATGGCTGTTCCTAATTCTTCCACCCAGTTTACTGGCACTTCCGCTTCATAGGCCAAGCCTTTTTCGTAAAGCTTGGTGAAGATCCATTGCGTCCACTTGTAATAGTTTGGATCTGTTGTGTTGACTTCACGATCCCAGTCGTAAGAGAATCCAAGCGCATTAATTTGGCGTTTGAAGTTGGCAATGTTTTCAGCGGTGAATTCTGCTGGGTCATTCCCCGTATCCATAGCGTATTGCTCTGCAGGCAAACCAAAAGCATCCCATCCCATTGGGTGAAGGACATTGTAGCCTTGGGCACGTTTGTAACGACTGAGGATATCTGTCGCTGTATAACCTTCTGGGTGTCCTACGTGAAGACCTGCTCCAGATGGATAAGGGAACATGTCCAATGCATAAAACTTAGGTTTTGAGGCATCTGTTCCTGTCTTAAAAGTGTGATAGTCAGCCCAGTGTTTTTGCCACTTAGACTCGATTTCTTTATGATTGTAAAAACTCATGGTATCTCTCCAATTTTCGTGATGCTCCTATTATACCATTTTTTAGAAGAATAGTGCTCTTCTTTTCTTGGTTTTGAATGATATCCGATTTGAACATTAAGTGGTTTATTTGCTTTTTCTTGAAATTCTATCAAATGAATACAAAATCCTAATAATAGTAGAATACTCAGCTAGTTATATAGATGCAAAATCATACTTTTTATGGTAGAATGTTAAGAAAGAGCTTTCTCAAAGGGGGAAAAGATGAACAAACAAACCATCGCAGTTATAGGACCTGGTTCTTGGGGAACTGCCCTATCACAAGTCCTAAATGACAATGGTCATGAGGTTCGTATATGGGGAAACATTCCCGAGCAAATCAACGAAATCAATACACATCATACTAACAAACACTATTTTAAGGATATTGTCTTAGATGAAAAAATTGTAGCCTACCAAGACCTAGAAGTAGCCTTGAAGGATGTAGATGCTGTTTTATTTGTCGTCCCAACCAAGGTTACACGACTAGTTGCCCAACAAGTTGCTGCCGTTCTTGATCATAAAGTGGTCGTCATGCACGCATCAAAAGGTCTTGAACCGAATAGTCACCAACGTCTTTCAACCATTCTTGAAGAAGAAATCCCTGAAGAACTTAGAAGCGATATCGTCGTCGTATCGGGGCCTAGCCATGCCGAAGAAACAATTGTACGCGACATTACCTTGATTACCGCCGCATCTAAGGACTTAGATACAGCCCAGTATGTTCAAGAACTCTTTAGCAACCACTACTTCCGTCTTTATACCAATACAGATGTCATCGGAGTAGAAACAGCTGGTGCTCTTAAGAATATCATCGCAGTGGGAGCTGGTGCCCTTCATGGACTTGGATTTGGAGACAATGCTAAAGCTGCTATTATCACGCGCGGGCTTGCGGAAATCACTCGTCTAGGAGTCAAGCTTGGAGCAAATCCATTAACTTACAGTGGTCTTTCAGGTGTTGGTGATTTGATCGTTACTGGAACTTCTATCCACTCACGTAACTGGCGCGCTGGAGATGCTCTGGGGCGCGGAGAAGCCTTGGCAGATATCGAAGCTAACATGGGAATGGTGATTGAAGGAATTTCAACGACCAAAGCGGCCTACGAGTTAGCACAAGAGCTTGGAGTTTATATGCCTATTACCCAAGCCATTTACCAAGTTATTTATGAAAATGTAAATATTAAAGATGCTGTTTCTGAACTTATGAACAATGAGTTCAAGGCAGAAAACGAGTGGTCTTAAACCACAGTTAGAAAGGAATCTCATGATGCAAAAAGTTAGAAAAGCCGTTATCCCTGCCGCAGGACTTGGAACTCGCTTCCTTCCTGCTACCAAAGCCTTGGCTAAGGAAATGCTACCAATCGTAGATAAACCAACCATTCAATTTATCGTTGAAGAAGCTCTTAAGTCTGGAATTGAGGATATTCTTGTTGTCACAGGGAAGTCAAAACGCTCAATCGAAGACCATTTTGACTCGAACTTTGAGCTAGAATATAACCTCAAAGAAAAAGGAAAGAATGATCTCTTGAAACTTGTTGACGAAACGACTGGCATGCGCCTCCACTTCATCCGTCAAACTCACCCACGCGGACTCGGAGATGCCGTTTTGCAAGCCAAAGCCTTTGTTGGGAATGAACCTTTTGTAGTTATGCTTGGGGATGACCTCATGGATATCAATGATGACAAGGCCACCCCATTGACAAAACAGCTTATCAATGACTATGAAAAAACTCATGCTTCTACCATCGCTGTAATGCCTGTCCCACATGAAGAAGTCTCAGCCTATGGTGTCATCGCTCCTCAAGGAGAAGGTAAAGATGGACTTTACAGTGTTGAAACTTTCGTTGAAAAACCAGCACCTGAAGATGCACCAAGTGATCTAGCTATCATCGGTCGTTACCTTCTCACACCTGAAATTTTTGGTATCCTTGAAAATCAAACACCTGGTGCCGGAAATGAAATCCAGCTCACAGATGCCATCGATACTCTCAACAAAACTCAACGAGTATTTGCTCGTGAATTCAAGGGTGCTCGTTATGATGTTGGAGACAAGTTTGGCTTTATGAAAACTTCAATCGACTACGCACTTAGACATCCACAAGTCAAAGATGATCTTAAAGACTACTTGATTAACCTTGGAAAAGAACTCTCAGGAGAAAAATAATCGCTTTTACAACACGAGGCTGGGACAAAAGTCCTAGCCTCTCAATTTTCTTTGGATTGTTGAGCAAGACGCAGTGGTTGAGTGGGCTCTACTACGCTGATTTCATCAGCTTTTACAGCCCTACTCAACTGTGCGGAGGTGGGACGACGAAATCGAATTCTAACGAATTATCGATTTCTGTCCCACTCTCTTTCTATGCTTAAACAGCAAGCTCTTACCCTTTTATATCAAGCCTCATTCTAAGCCTAATTGCTTGCAAGAGAAGCTTTTATGGTATAATAATAAAGAGTGAGGAATTCTATGAACAATCGATTAACAAGAATCAAACAAAAAAAGGACTGGCCTTCCTTCAGTCTCTAAAATCAACCATTTCAAAAAAAGATCCAGAGAAAAAGAAGAAAAACTAAAACCAAACTGACCATTTGGACTATTTTTGCCAATATCTTGCTAGGAATCAAAGCAACTTTTAACACTCTTTTTATCCTAGCATTCATTGGCGGGCTCCTCGGATCAGGGGTTGTCTTGGGCTATGCTGTTTCTCTTTTTGATCAGGTTAGTGTTCCACAAACAGAGGATTTGCTCAAGCAAGTCAATAATATTTCATCCATCTCTGAGATTCGCTATGCAGATGGTTCCATGATTGGGGCTATCGAAAGTGACCTCCTTCGAACATCTGTTTCATCAGAGGATATTTCAGATAATCTGAAACAGGCTATCGTTGCGACTGAAGATGAACATTTTGCAGAACACAATGGTGTCGTTCCAAAAGCTGTTATTCGTGCCAGTCTAGGAAATTTTATCGGACTTGGTTCTTCCAGTGGAGGATCTACCCTAACACAGCAGCTCATCAAGCAACAAGTCGTTGGTGATGCTCCGACTCTAGCTCGAAAAGCCAGTGAAATCGTAGATGCTCTGGCCTTAGAACGTGCCATGAGCAAGGATGAAATCCTGACAACCTATCTCAACGTCGCACCTTTTGGGCGCAATAACAAGGGACAAAATATCGCAGGTGCTCAGCAGGCTGCGACTGGGATTTTCGGAGTGGATGCAAGCAAACTTACTGTCCCTCAAGCAGCTTTCCTAGCCGGATTGCCACAAAGTCCTATCTCCTACTCACCTTATGAATCAACTGGTGAGATGAAGAGTGAGGAGGATTTGCAACTAGGTATCAAGCGTTCCAAAGATGTTCTTTACAATATGTACCGAACAGGAGCCATCAGTAAAGAAGACTATGAAACCTATAAAGCCTATGACATTAAGCAGGATTTCTTGCCAGCAGAAAATGTTAGCATTACTGCTAAAGGCTTCCTCTACTTCTCTGCCCTCGATGAAGCCACGAATCTTATGTATGATTACTTGGTACAAAAAGATAACGTCTCTGCACAAGAGCTAAAGAACGAATCTATCCAAAAATCCTATCGTGAATTGGCCGAAAAAGAGATTCAAAACGGCGGATACCGTATTACAACTACCATTGATAAAACTATTCATACGGCCATGCAAAATGCGGTAGCAAATTACGGCTACCTGCTAGATGATAGTTCAGGGCAACCTGAAGTTGGAAATGTTTTGATGGATAATCAAACGGGAGCTATCTTAGGTTTTGTTGGTGGTCGCGATTACCAAAGTAACCAAAACAACCACGCTTTTAATACCAAACGTTCTCCTGCTTCAACTACTAAACCAATCCTAGCTTACAGTATTGCCATTGACCAAGGTTTGATGGGAAGTGCAAGTGTCCTATCTAACTATCCAACTAACTTCTCAAACGGAAACCCAATCATGTATGTCAATAGCCCTGGTACAGGCATGATGAGCTTGAAAGAAGCCCTCAATTATTCATGGAACATCCCAGCCTACTGGACTTACCGCACACTCCGTGAAAAAGGGTGTTGATGTTCGCTCTTACATGGAAAAAAATGGGCTATGAGATTCCTGAGTACGACATTGAAAGTTTGCCTATGGGTGGAGGAATCGACGTTACTGTAGCTCAACATACAAACGGATACCAAACCTTAGCCAACAACGGTGTTTATCATAAAAAAATTCATGATTTCGAAAAATCGAAAAAAACTAGTGGTGAGGTTATCTATGAGCACAAAGACGAACCTGTTCAGGTATACTCTAAAGCGACTGCAACCATTATGCAGAGCTTGTTGAGAGATGTTATTTCGTCACGAGTCACTTCAAGCTTCCAGAGCGACCTTGCTTCTATCAACCCAAGTCTAGCCGGCGCTGACTGGATTGGTAAAACTGGTACAACCAATGAAGATGGTGATATGTGGCTTATGCTTTCAACTCCAAGATTGACACTGGGGGGGTGGCTTGGCCACGATGACAATAGACCTCTTGGAAAGGGAGCTGGTCACTACCGCAATGCTAAATATATGGCTTATCTGGTAAATGCTATTCAGCAAGCTTCTCCTTCTGTTTGGGGCTCTGAACGCTTTAGCCTGGACTCCAGCGTCACTTCTTCTCAAGTCCTTAGATCGACTGGTCAGAAACCAGGTAAGGTTTCCATCAACGGAAAAGAGATTAATGTAACAGGAGAAACGGTGACTAGCTACTGGGCTAACCAAGCGGGTGCACCAACTACGACCTACCGCTTTGCGATTGGCGGAAGTGATTCAGACTATCAAAAAGCTTGGTCTAGTATTCTTGGAAGTTTACCAAAAGCATCTACTTCCTCATCAAATAGTAATAATAACAACAATACTAACAATCGTAATAATAACAATAATAGTGCTACCAACAGTAATACTGGTAACAGTAGCTCTACACCAAATAACAGTAGTAATCCACCTGCTTCTAGCAGCCAACAGCAATAAATACTATATTGTTTGAGAGTGAGAAAGAAATGATTTTTCTCCACTCTCTTTTTCCTTTTTTCATTTCATGGTACAATATGTACATGAATAAATATCAAAAGAATATATTTAAGGGAACTATCTATTCTCTCCTTTCTGGCTTAATTTGGGGAATCTGCGGAATTTTAGGAGAGTACTTTTTTGCCCACTATCAAGTATCATCAGGCTGGATTACCTCCATGCGTCTCCTCGTCGCAGGTAGTGTAGTACTCATCTTATCGAGCTTTCAACTCCGCTCCCAGCTCTTTGATATCTGGAAAAATTGGAAAAATTACCTTCCTTTTCTGGCCTATGCCATCTTAGGGATTTTCTCCGTTCAGTTTTTCTTCTATCTCTGTGTCGAGTACTCCAACGCAACCACTGCCACCATCCTCCAATTTATCAGCCCTATCTTTATCCTCCTTTACAATCGCATCATCTACAAGAAAAAAGCTTCAAAAAGTGCCATTTTTTATGTCTTGATTGCTATGATTGGAGTTTTTCTGATGGCTACAAAAGGAGATTTGTCTAAACTATCAATTACTCCCCTAGCTCTCATAACAGGACTCCTTAGCGCTCTGGGCCTCATGTTCAATGTTATATTACCCCAGCGTTTTGCTAAAAATTATGGGTTCGTGCCTACTGTTGGATGGGGGATGATTATTGCGGGGCTTTTTAGTAATGTTCTCTACCCCGTTTATGAGATTAGCTTCCAGCTTGATGCCATTAGTATCTTGATTTGTTTGACCATCGCCTTTTTGGGAACGGCTTTTGCCTTTTTCCTTTCCATGAAGGCTGTTTCCCTGGTCTCGCCCTTGGTAGTATCAGTCGTCAGCGCAAGCGAACCGCTATCCTCAGCGATCCTCAGTGTCCTTTTCCTTGGGATGGTCCTAGATGGTTTCTTGGTACTGGCCATGATTTTAATTATCGTTCCTATGATTTTTTTGTCAATTGAAGAATCAAAATCAAAGAATTAAACACCCTCTTTTGATACTTTAGGCTTCAATTTTGAAGCCTTTTTTGATAGAATAGTAAGCATTACAAAGAGTGAGGAGACCCCTATGACTGCTACAAAAATGAATGCACAAGAAATTATCCAATTTATCGCCAATGCTGAAAAAAAGACCAGGGTAAAAGTGACCTTTGAAGGACAACTTGCTGAAACTATCCCTACTTCTGTAACCAAGCTTGGAAATATTCTTTTTGGAGACTGGAAAGATATCGCTCCTCTTCTCGAAGGACTGACTGAAAACAAGGATTATGTTGTTGAGCAAGATGCCCGTAACTCAGCTGTACCTCTCCTTGACAAGCGTGACATCAATGCCCGTATCGAACCAGGTGCTATTATCCGTGACCAGGTTGAGATTGGCGACAACGCTGTTATCATGATGGGAGCTGTGATCAATATTGGTGCTGAAATCGGTGCTGGTACTATGATTGATATGGGAGCCATTCTGGGTGGACGTGCTATTGTCGGTAAAAATAGTCATGTAGGTGCCGGCGCTGTTCTTGCAGGTGTTATCGAACCAGCTAGTGCAGAGCCTGTCCGTGTCGGTGATAATGTACTCATCGGTGCTAACGCTGTGGTTATCGAAGGTGTTCAAATCGGTAGCGGTTCTGTTGTCGCTGCAGGTGCCATCGTCACTCAAGATGTTCCAGAAAAATGTTGTGGTAGCTGGTGTTCCAGCTCGTGTTATCAAAGAAATCGATAGCCAAACTCAACAAAAAACAGCGCTAGAGGATGCGCTTCGTACCTTGTAATTAGTAACAGAGGCGGAAACTTTCCAGCCTCTTTATCGTATCAGTAGAAGGAAATTAGATATGTTAGATTTGATTCAAACTCGACGCGATCTTCACCAAATTCCTGAGCTTGGTTTAGAAGAATTCAAGACTCAAGCTTATTTACTAAATGTCATTGAGAAATTAACAGCTGGTAAGGATTTTGTTCAGATTCGTACTTGGCAAACAGGTATTCTAGTGTATTTACAGGGAAGTCAGCCAGAACGTACCATTGGTTGGCGGACAGATATCGACGGACTCCCAATCGTTGAACAAACAGGTCTTGCCTTTGCCTCTCAGCACCCAGACCGTATGCATGCTTGTGGACATGATTTTCACATGACCATTGCCCTAGGAAGTCTCGAACGTGCTCTAGAAAACCAACCTAAAAACAATCTCCTCTTTCTCTTCCAACCTGCCGAGGAAAACGAAGCAGGTGGCATGCTCATGTATGAAGATGAGGCCTTTGGCGACTGGTTGCCTGACCAATTTTACGCTCTTCACGTTCGTCCAGACTTAAAAGTTGGACAAATTGCGACCAATACCCATACACTCTTTGCAGGAACTTGCGAGGTCAAGATTCATTTTAAGGGAAAAGGTGGACACGCAGCCTTCCCTCATGAAACCAAAGATGCCTTGGTTGCTGCGAGCTATTTTGTAACTCAAGTCCAATCAGTCGTCAGCCGTAATGTTAATCCTATCGAGGGAGCGGTTGTAACTTTTGGTGTCTTTCAAGCCGGAACTGCCAATAATGTTATCACTGATAAGGCCTTTTTGCATGGAACCATTCGAGCTCTCACATATAGTATGAGCCTCTTAGTTCAAAAACGTGTCAAAGCCATCGCTGAAGGTGTCGCAGCTGCTTTTGATATGGATGTGGAAGTTGAACTCAAGCAGGGAGGTTACCTACCTGTCGAAAACAACCCTGAATTAGCTCGAGAATTGATGACCTTCTTTGATGAAAAAGAGGGAATTGAACTAATCGACATCGAACCTGCCATGACAGGAGAAGATTTTGGTTATCTTCTCTCCAAGGTTCCTGGTGTCATGTTCTGGCTTGGAATTGATAGTCCCTATGCTCTTCACCATCCACAGATGAGTCCTAAAGAAGAAGCTCTGGCAATTGGAGTCGAAGCTGTATCAAGCTTTTTAGCAAAGAAAGCTGCGGAGTAAACAATGAAAAAAGCCCTACGCAAGCAGGTCTTGCAAGAACTCAAATTTCTATCAGCCGAAGAAAAGGAAGTCATGGACGCTTGGTTGACTGAGCAACTACTCCTACATCCCTTCTACAAGGAAGCAAAAACCATCGCCACTTACCTGTCTTTTCCTCATGAATTTCAGACAGCTAGACTCATCGAACAAGCTCAAAAAGATAGGAAAACCATCCTCATTCCCAAAACCTATCCACAAGGGAAAATGGACTTTGTGCTCTATGAACCAGAGAAACTCGAAGAAATTCTTTTGGACTTCTTGAACCTCAAGGAGACTTCACAATCCTTGAACCCTCTCAGATTGATTTGATTCATGTTCCTGGTTTGGCTTTCAATCCTTCTGCTTATCGGATTGGCTACGGTGGTGGTTATTATGATCGCTACTTAGAGCATTTCCCAGGCCACACCATCAGTACACTTTATCCTTGTCAGATTCAGGACTTCCAGCCTGATTCACATGATATTCCCGTTGAGGAGGTACTTATCTATGAAAAAGATTTTTGATCGTCGGTATCCTGTCACGAGCTTCTTTCTTCTCGTGACAAGCCTGGTTTTTATACTCATGTTTTTAACCAGTGGTTTTAACTACACAAGTGCAGCCACCTTGTATAAATTCGGAGCTGTTTATCCCCCAGCAATCAAGGCCATGCCTGAACAAGTCTGGCGCTTATTCTCGGCAACCTTTGTCCATATTGGCTTGGAGCACTTTTTAGTCAATATGCTATCCCTCTACTTCTTAGGACGTCAGATGGAACAAATCTTTGGCTCCAAACAGTTTTTCTTTATCTACCTTCTATCAGGTATGATGGGAAATCTCTTTGTCCTAGTTTTTAGTCCCAATGCCATTACTGCAGGTGCTTCAACTGCCCTCTACGGTATGTTCGCTTCTATTGTCGTCCTTCGGTATGCTTCACGCAATCCCTACCTCCAACAACTTGGTCAATCCTATCTCTCCCTCTTAGTCATCAACCTAGTAGGTAGTGTCTTAATCCCTGGGATCAGCCTTGCTGGACATGTCGGGGGAGCTGTCGGCGGTGCTTTACTGGCTATCGTCTTCCCAGTTCGAGGAGAACGAAAAATTTACAGCCCAGGCCAACGTGGTCTTGCAACCCTAGCTTTTATTGCTTTATCAGCTCTACTACTTTTTATCGGACTATTATAAGAACAAGAAAAACCATTGGAAAAACTCGAAAAGAATTGAGGTCCAATGGTTTTTTCATATCATTTGTTAGACTGCAAAGTTCTTAAAACCCATTATTTTCGCTGAGTTCTTTGAACCAGTGGCCTGATTTTTTTAGGCGTCGTTCTTGCGTTTCAAGGTCAAGCTCGACTAAACCATAACGGTTTTTATAGCTATTGAGCCATGACCAGCAATCGATAAAGGTCCAGATCAAGTAGCCTTTACAGTTGGCACCATCTTCAATGGCACGATGAAGTTCACGAAGGTGACCTTTGACAAAGTCAATACGGTAATCATCCTGAATCATACCATTCTCACGGAATTTATCCTCACCTTCAACGCCCATCCCATTCTCTGTCAACATCCACTCGATATTGCCATAGTTTTCCTTGATATTTTGAGCAATATGATAGATCCCTTGCTCGTAGATTTCCCAACCGCGGTGGGGATTAATCTTACGACCAGGCATGACATAAGGTTCATAAAAATGTTCTGGCAAGAGCGGACTATCAGGGTGCTTAGCAAAACGTGGCGCCATGACACGTAAAGGTTGGTAGTAATTGACTCCCAGAAAGTCGACTGTATGTTGGCGAATGAGTTCCAATTCTTCAGCCGTGTACTCTGGTAACAAGTCATGCTCAGCTAAAATTGCCACTAATTCTTCTGGATAAGTTCCCAAGACAGATGGATCTAGGAAAGATTGAGCCTGGAATAGATCAGCAATGCGTGCAGCTTTGACATCCGCAGGATGCTGACTACGTGGATAAGCTGGAGTCAAGTTGAGGACAATTCCAATCTTAGAACCAGGTAAGACTTCATGACAAGCCTTAACTGCCAGAGTGCTGGCTAGTTGGGTATGATAGGCAACCTTTACTGCTGCTTTGGCATCTACCTTATGAGGATAATGGGCATCATAGAAATAGCCAAACTCTACAGGAACGATAGGCTCATTGAAGGTAATCCATTGGTCCACAAGGTCGCCATAATTCTCAAAACAGAAACGAGCATAGTCTTCATAAGCCTTAATCGTCGCCTTATTTTCCCAACCATCACCATCTTCTTGAAGGGCAAAAGGCAGATCAAAATGATAGAGATTGACTAAGAGACGGATTCCCTTGGCCTTAATCGCTTCAAAGACCTGGCGATAGAAAGCCACACCCTGAGAATTGACTTCTCCACGTCCTTGTGGGAAATACGAGACCACTGGATAGAAGTACGAAAGGCTGTATGCCCTGTTTCTAACAATAATTCGATATCTTTTTCCCAATTTTCATAGAAGGTCGATGTCTTATCTGGTCCAATCCCATTGTAGTAGCGATTGGGCTCTACTTGGTACCAATAATCCCAGAGATTATCTCCCTTTCCGTCACCAGGCAATCGCCCTTCTGTCTGTGGCCCAGAAGTTGAGGAACCCCAGACAAAATCCTTTGGAAATTTTAGCATAGCACTACCTCTTTTTACGCTTTTAATGCTTATACTCTTCGAAAATCAAATTCAAACCGCGTCAACGTTGCCTTGCCGTACTCAAGTACAGCCTGCGGCTAGTTTCCTAATTTGCTCTTTGATTTTCATTGAGTCTTACTTTCTCTCATTATACAGAAAAAACAAGGCAAAAACTAGTTACATTTTTGTCTTGTTTTTCTTCTGATTATAGATTTTATTTGTTGGTTAAGATTTCAAGAGTTTCAAGCAAGTTATCTGCATGAACTTCGATTGTATCTCCTGTCGCCTTGATCTTCACTTCTACGATACCGTCAGCTGCTTTCTTACCAACAGTGATACGGATTGGAAGACCAATCAAGTCGCTATCACTGAATTTAACACCGACACGTTCGTTACGGTCATCTGTCAATACTTCGTAGCCTTTATTGACTAAGGCTTCTTCGATGCGATTAGTCAATTCAAGACTTGCTTCGTCCTTAACATTGACCGGAATCAAATGCACATCAAACGGAGCCAATTCTTTAGGGAAATTGATTCCCCAAGCGTAACGGTATTCACCTTTAGGCGTTTTGTTAACAAAGAGACGAGCGTGTTGCTCCATAACTGCTGAAAGGAGACGGCTGACACCGATACCGTAGCAACCCATGATGATTGGCACAGCACGGCCATTTTCATCCAAGACATCTGCACCCATACTTGCTGAGTAACGAGTACCCAGTTTAAAGATGTGACCAATCTCGATACCACGCGCAAAGTTGAGAATACCTTGTCCGTCAGGAGAAATTTCACCCTCACGAACTTCACGGATATCCACATACTCGGCAGTGAAGTCACGACCCGGATTAACACCAGTCAAGTGGTAGCCATCTTCGTTAGCACCAGCAACAGCATTGTGGCTATCTTGTACCTTGCGGTCAGCGATGATTTTAACATTTTCTGGAAGATTGACTGGGCCAAGTGAACCAAAGTCCGCTCCCAACAATTCTTTCACTTCTGTCTCAGTTGCAGGTTCCAAGAAATCTGCTCCAAGGTAGTTTTTCAATTTGACTTCATTGAGCTGATCATTGCCGACAAGTAGGGCCACAACTGGCTCTTGGTCTGCGATATAAACCAAGGTCTTGATTGTCTGCTCTTCAGAGACATTCAAGAAAGCAGCAACTTCATCAATCGATTTGACACCTGGTGTTTCCACGCGAGCCACTTGATCTTCAGTCACAACACGGTTGCTTGGTTTGTAGGCGTTAGTTGCCATCTCCAAGTTAGCTGCATAGCTTGATTCACTTGAGTAGGCAATGGTATCTTCACCAGAAACCATCCATTTGAGCAATTCTGCCTTGATTTCTTCTTGCACTTGATCAGGAATCTCGTCAAACGATGCGACAGACTTATCTAAAACTACCCAACGGTCAAGGTCTGTACGAGCTGGTGTGATGGCCATAAATTCTTGGCTATCCTTACCGCCCATGGCTCCACCGTCACCGATGATGGCTTTAAAGTCCAAGCCACTACGAGTAAAGATACGCTCGTAAGCTGCCTTGTACTCATCATAAGTTACATCCAAGCTATCGTAGTTAGCGTGGAAACTATAGCCATCTTTCATGATAAATTCACGGGTCCGAAGAAGTCCATTACGTGGACGTTTTTCATCACGGTACTTAGGCTGGATTTGGTATAAGTTCAAAGGCAATTGCTTGTAAGACTTGACAGAATCACGGACAATAGCTGTGAAGGTTTCTTCGTGAGTTGGACCCAAGATAAAGTCTGACTTCTCACGGTTTTTCAATTTGTACAAGTCTTCCCCGTAGTTTCATAACGGCCAGATTCACGCCAAAGATCTGCACTAAGAAGGGCTGGAGCCAACATCTCAACAGCACCCATCTTGTCAAACTCTTGACGCATAATATTCTTGGCTTTTTCGATTACACGGTTAGCAAGTGGTAGGTAAGAGTAAACACCTGCTGATACTTGGCGAACATATCCAGCACGCAACATAAGGGCGTGGCTGATAACTTGAGCATCGCTTGGCATTTCGCGAAGCGTTGGGATAAGCATTTTACTTTGTTTCATAATGACTCCTCTAATTCTTAAAAGAAGGTTCGCATGATGTCATTCCAAGTTACGGCGATCATCAAAACGACCATAATGACAACTCCGACCAGAGTGACATAGGTTTCAATTTCTTGTTTTAGTGGTTTGCGACGGATAGCTTCTAGGATATTGAGCACGATTTTTCCACCATCCAGCGCCGGGATCGGAATTAAGTTGAAGATACCGATATTGATGGAAATCATAGCCAAGAAGAACAAGACGTTTTCAAGACCATTCTTAGCAGCATCGCTGCTTGCCTTAAAGATAGCAACGGGACCGCCAAGCTTATTCAAATCTGGTTGGAAAATCAAGCTTTTCAAAGCATTGAGAATGCGCAAGGCTGAGTCAGCCGCACTTGTAAATCCGCCCATAAACATGGACCAGATATCTGATTTGAGTCTTGGCTGAACACCCAGAATATAACGACCTTGACTTTCTTGAGGTGCCACACTCACTTGTTTTTCAGTTCCACTCTCAGCAATAGTCACATCCAAAACAGGCGCTGTTTTATCCTTGGTTTCTGCATCAACAGCCTGAATCAAATCTGCCCAGTTTGAAATCTCGTGACTGCCGACCTTAGTGATTTGGGCCGTATTTTCAACACCAACCTTAGCCAAAGCGCTATCTGGAATAATATTGAAGCTATTACTTTGCGTATCACGAACGCCACCTTGCATGAAAATCAAGATCCAAAAGACGATAACTCCTAGGATAAAATTATTCATAGGACCAGCAAAGTTGGTGATCATTTTACCCCAGACAGTCGCATTTTGATATTGGACATCTAAGGGAGCTATACGAACTTCCGTTCCATCAGCTTCCACAATGGTCGCATCATGATCTACTGAGAAGGTCTTCTCTTCTTCCAAGACCAAGCCTCTAATAAAGAGTTTATCCTCAAAATCAAACTGAGTGACCTGCATAGGCAGAGCTGTCTGGTCAAGCTTTTTACCAGAGAGATTGATGCGCTTGACCTTGCCATCCGCAGCCAGTGTTAAGCTTGCGGGAGTTCCTGTCTTAATCTCTGTCGTATCCTCACCCCAACCTGCCATGCGGACATAACCACCTAGCGGTAGGAGACGAATCGTATAAGCAGTTCCGTCTTTCCCGATATGGGCAAAAATCTTTGGCCCCATACCAATGGCAAATTCACGAACCAGAATTCCAGACTTCTTAGCAAAGTAAAAATGCCCAAACTCGTGAACCACCACGATAATTCCAAAGACCAGGATAAATGTTAGTAATCCTATCATTTAATTTCTGTTCACCTTTCCTTAAAATAAGCCAAAGAGGTGCATAATAGGGAAAACTACTAGCATACAATCAAAACGATCCAGTACCCCACCATGACCAGGGATAAATTTGCCTGAGTCTTTGACTCCAAAATGACGCTTCATAGCACTTTCGATTAAATCACCCAACTGACCTGCTAGACTAAAGAAGATAGCAAAAACCATCATTTTGTAAATCCCATATGGTAAAGCAACGGTACTATCGACTAGCATAAAGATGAGAGTCGCTAGCATAGCAGCCAAGATACCCCCTATAGCACCTTCTATGGTCTTGTTAGGCGATACTCTCGGAGCAAGCTTTCTCTTGCCAAGCTTCATCCCCACCAGATAGGCACCGCTATCTGTTGCCCAAACCAAACAAAGTCCCAAAAGGGCCTTATCCAAGCCTGCAATTCGAGCATCAACCAAGGCATTAAAGCCGAAGCCAACATAGAAACTCATGGCAATCGGAAAAACAGCATCCTCAATGGTGTAGTTCTTACTGAAGACTGTCGCTCCTAGCATGATGAGGATCACAACTCCATAGGCTACAACATTCCCATCTACAGGTAAAAACTTCCAGTAGTTTTCCAATGGTACGGTCAGAGCAAAGGTCGCCAGTAAAGTCAAGAGACCTTCAGGCGTCATGGTGTTCAAGCCCTTCATGCGAAGCAACTCATGTACTCCCAACATAGCCACAAGTCCCATAGCAATCTGTAACCATAGACCACCGAGGATCAAGATTGGTATAAAGATAGCCAAGGCCAAGATAGCAAAGAGCGTTCTCTTTTGTAAATCCTTTATCATAATAACTCCTATACTCCTCCAAAGCGACGGTTGCGGCGATTATACTCGACGATAGCCTCTTTCAAGGTTTCCTCATCAAAATCAGGCCACAAAACATCAGTAAAATAAAGCTCGCTATAGGCAGCCTGCCATGGCAAGAAGTTACTCAAACGAAGCTCCCCACTAGTCCGAATAATCAAGTCAGGATCCCGCAAGACTTTTGGCAAATGCCCCGTAAAGAGGTATTCCCCAATCAACTCCTCGGTAATATCACCAGGATTGATCTTAGCATCTAAAACATCCTGTGCTATCAACTTGACCGCTTGGGTAATCTCAGCTCGTCCACCATAATTGAGCGCAAAATTGAGAATCAAACCTGTATTTAGCTTGGTCAGTTCTTCTGCCTTTTTCAAGGCATCAAAAGTCTGCTTCGGCAAACGATCAGTCTCCCCAATCATCTGAATCTTCATGTTCTTTTGATGCAATTCAGGGACATATTTGTCATAAAACTCAACTGGTAAGTTCATGATAAATTTGACTTCTTGGTCTGGACGGGTCCAGTTTTCAGTTGAAAAAGCGTAAACTGTCAAAGCCTTAACGCCCATATCGCTAGCTGCGATTGCTACCTTTTTCAAAGCATCCATTCCAGCCTTATGTCCAAAGACACGTGGTTGCATCCGTTTTTTGGCCCAACGACCATTACCATCCATGATCACACCGATGTGGTCTGGCACCATTGTCGGGGTTTCTGTTGCTTTATCTTTTTTTAAAAATCCAAACATGATTGTATTCCTATTCAAAAATCTATCGTTTCATTATACCATATTTTTCACTTTTCTTCTATCATCTTCTCTTATTCTAAGGCGGAATTCGCCATATTTCTAAGGTTACAAGCCTTGCATTTCCCAAAGAAAGTTGATACAATAAACGTATAAAGATTAAATCCTTGTTCAGTCACAGGGATTTTTTATTGAAAGGATTTTATGATGTCAAAAAAACTCCAACGTAAAAAACAATTAAGAAACAGCCTTCGTCGTTCAGGTGTATTTTCAAATGCTGTAAACAAGGTTGTCGAAGAAACAAAGAAAGTCGTTAAACATGCAGAACATGCAGCAAGCGAGGCTGGAAAAGCTGTATCTAAGCAAGTAGAAAGCTGTAGAAGCAACTAAAGAGCAAGCCCACAAGGTTACAAGTTCTGTTGAAGATTTCGCAGCGAACCTAGGCGGACTTCCACTTGACCGTGCTAAAACTTTCTACGATGAAGGGATCAAGTCTGCTGCTGATTTCAAAAACTGGACTGAAAAAGAACTCCTTGCCCTGAAAGGAATCGGTCCAGCTACGATCAAGAAATTAAAAGAAAACGGTATTAAGTTCAAGTAATCTTTCCTGTCCCTTGCATTTCCGTGAAAAACTTGTTAAAATATAGCCATTAGAGGTGTTTTGAGTCCCACATTTTACAGAAAGTGGCAGAGCTGAGAAGTCCACAAATGTGTCAAAACTGGTTGCTAATGGATAAAATTAAAAATTGAAATAAAAGTGTCTTTTTGTTTCAAAGACGAAAGTTGCGGGCTGTACTCAAGTATGCTAAAGCGAGCTAACGACGTCATAAAAGAGAAACAAGAAGATTAAAGATGCGGGCATGGCCCGAAATTGGGTGGTACCGCGGATAAACACATTCGTCCCTGTCAGATTGATGGCAGGGGCGATTTTTGTAGAAAGCGAGGTAGGAAGATGACAAGAACAGAGTTGCCAGAACGAATAGAGACTGAGCGTCTCGTTTTACGAGTCCGTACAGTAGCGGATGTAGAGGATATCTTTGACTATGCTAGTCGTCCAGAAGTCTCTTACCCAGCAGGCTTTCCACCCGTCAAGACCTTGGAAGATGAGGTTTATTATCTGGAGCATATCCTTCCAGAGCGCAATCAAAAGGATGATCTCCCAGCAGGCTACGGAATTATCGTTAAAGGAACCGATACAATCATTGGTTCTGTAGATCTCCCCCATCGCCACGAGGACGATGTTCTAGAGATTGGCTATACCTTGCACCCAGACTATTGGGGACGAGGTTATGTGCCCGAAGCTGCGAGTGCCTTGATTGATTTAGCTTTTAAAGAATTGGAGCTTCACAAGATTGAGCTGACTTGTTTTGGTTACAATGTCCAAAGTCAACGAGTCGCTGAGAAACTTGGATTTACCCTCGAAGCTCGTATCCGAGACCGTAAAGATGTTCAAGGAAACCGCTGTGATGATTTGAGATACGGCTTGCTGAGGAGTGAGTGGGAGTGGAATATATGAATACAAGTGATAATATTGATGAATTTATAGTAGCATTAAAAGATTTAAATGAGATTATTGAGAAAAGAGCAAAGCTTAATTTACTTGATAAAGCTGTATTAGCTGAGTCATTTTATAAAGAGATTTTTGAATAAATTGTTTTCATGGGAATTAAAAAATTTAAACATAGCTCAGTCTAACTTTGAAGCAATTGATTTAATTGATAAATCTAATAATATTCTTGTTCAAGTTTCTTGTACATGTGAGAATCAAAAAAATACATAGTACAATTTCCAAAAAGAATTATCGAAAGAAGATTATAAAGGATTTGAGCTTTTATTTTGTTTTTGTTGGCAAACAAAATAGTAATGTAAAAAGGCAAATATAACTGTATTCCACAACTAAGTTTTTAATCCTAACAAGAATATTCTTCTGACAGATGATTTAATAAAAATATTATCAAGATTTAAATCCAAATGCACAAGATAAGATACTTAATATTATTAGAAGTTATCTAACTAAAAGAAAAATAAAGTAAATAATAGTATTTCAAAAATGGAAATATCAGAAATGATACTTGAAATTTTAGATGAAAAATAGCCAAATATTTTATAAGTATGGTCCAAAGTCAGACGTTGCTTTTAAATAGTCCAATGAGCGAAGCTTCATTTAAAAATATGGTGTGAATCCAAGATGAAAAATTATTGGTAATAATAAGAAAAATATTAAATATATATCAACAGCATAAATTGCTTTTTAGTCGGGAAGAAAAGTTATTATTTCATAAGTTTGAATTAAATGTAAAAATCATTTGAACAAAATAATGAAGATAGACTAGATTCAAGTGCTTATGAACCATTTCAGAAGAATTTCCTAAGATGTTGGAAAAAGATTGTTAGTAATCAAGGAGTAAAAATAATATGTCAAATTATAGTGATGTACCAAGACCAGAGTCAGTGGTTTATTTTGAACAGATATTGGATAGTCATGTTAAGATTGTTAGATATGAAAAATTAGAAGATTTCGTTTATAACTTATTTCTTAATAGTGGTAAGACATATTTAGTTTGGTTAACAAATAAATACACTGTATCTATTAATGATATTGTTGAAAAAATTGATGAAAATTTTGATGCGTTAGTGACTATTAGCGGGTGGAATGACTATACATACGAAGCAAAAGAATATGCCTTACAGCAACATTTTGGACTCTTTAAAATTCGTGAATTTATGGGAGCATTAAACTACCCAGATCCGTCCCAGTATTATATGGGAGTTGATGAAGAGGATGGGGAAAAACTTTATGGTGAATGCCATTATAAATTTGACTTCTGATTTGATTCTCAAAGAAATCCTAAATAATCAAGTGCAGTATAGAATATACCAATTTGGTTCATCAGTAAATCAAGTAAATTTTAAGGACATTGATTTATTGATTATTTATAAAGATTGTGAGATATGGAATCAAAAAGAAATTATAGACTTTAAAAAGAAAAGTTCAAAATTATTTGAATGAAAAAAATATAATGTTCCAATAGATATTACTGTTTTATCTGAAACCGAGGAAAAAGAATTAAATTTTTTTACAACAAATTAAATATATTACAATATAAATAATAAGGAGCACACACATGTCTAAAGAACTTTCACCTAAATACAATCCAGCCGAGGTTGAGGCTGGTCGTTACCAAAAATGGCTTGACGCTGATGTTTTCAAGCCTTCAGGCGATCAAAAGGCTAAGCCTTATTCGATCGTGATTCCACCACCAAACGTTACAGGTAAACTCCACCTTGGTCACGCTTGGGACACAACCTTGCAAGATATCATCATCCGACAAAAACGCATGCAAGGTTTTGATACACTTTGGCTCCCAGGTATGGACCACGCGGGGATTGCGACTCAAGCTAAGGTTGAGGAGCGCTTGCGTGGTGAGGGCATTACGCGTTACGATCTGGGTCGTGAAAAATTCCTCGATAAGGTCTGGGAATGGAAAGACGAATATGCCACTACTATCAAGGAACAATGGGGTAAGATGGGTCTCTCTGTAGACTACTCTCGTGAGCGTTTCACTCTTGACGAAGGCTTGTCAAAAGCCGTTCGCAAGGTCTTCGTGGACCTTTACAAGAAAGGCTGGATCTACCGTGGTGAATTTATCATCAACTGGGACCCAGCAGCTCGCACAGCCCTTTCTGATATCGAGGTGATCCACAAGGATGTCGAAGGTGCCTTCTACCACATGAACTACATGCTAGAAGACGGTTCACGCGCTCTTGAAGTTGCGACAACTCGTCCTGAGACTATGTTTGGGGACGTTGCCGTTGCGGTTAATCCAGAAGACCCACGCTACAAGGACTTGATTGGTCAAAACGTCATCCTTCCAATTGCTAATAAACTAATCCCAATCGTTGGGGACGAGCACGCTGACCCTGAGTTTGGTACAGGTGTCGTGAAAATCACACCTGCCCACGATCCAAACGACTTTTTGGTTGGTCAACGCCACAACTTGCCACAAGTCAACGTCATGAACGACGACGGAACTATGAACGAGCTTGCCTTTGAATTTGCGGGTATGGACCGATTTGAGGCTCGTAAGGCAGTTGTTGCCAAGTTGGAAGAAATCGGTGCCCTCGTTAAAATCGAAAACGTGTCCACAGTGTTGGTCACTCAGAGCGTACAGGTGTTGTGGTTGAACCACGCTTGTCTACGCAATGGTTCGTCAAAATGGACCAATTGGCGAAAAATGCCATTGCCAACCAAGATACAGAGGACAAGGTAGAATTCTACCCACCTCGTTTTAACGATACTTTCCTCCAATGGATGGAAAATGTCCACGACTGGGTAATCTCTCGTCAGCTCTGGTGGGGTCACCAAATCCCAGCTTGGTACAATGCTGAGGGTGAAATGTACGTCGGAGAAGAAGCACCAGAAGGTGATGGTTGGACTCAGGACGAAGATGTCTTGGATACTTGGTTCAGCTCTGCTCTTTGGCCATTCTCAACTATGGGCTGGCCTGATGTGGACTCAGAAGACTTCAAGCGCTACTTCCCAACTTCAACTTTGGTAACAGGTTACGACATCATCTTCTTCTGGGTGTCTCGTATGATCTTCCAATCCTTGGAATTCACGGGTCGTCAACCATTCCAAAACGTTCTGATCCACGGTCTCATTCGTGACGAGCAAGGACGCAAGATGTCTAAATCTCTCGGAAACGGAATTGACCCAATGGATGTCATCGAGAAATACGGTGCTGATGCCCTTCGTTGGTTCCTTTCAAACGGTTCTGCGCCAGGACAAGACGTCCGATTCTCTTATGAGAAAATGGATGCTTCATGGAACTTCATTAACAAGATTTGGAACATCTCTCGCTACATCCTCATGAACAATGAAGGCTTGACCCTTGAGCAAGCAACGGTCAACGTTGAAAAAGTTGTCAACAAGGAATCTGGAAATGTCACTGACCGCTGGATTCTCCACAATCTCAATGAAACTATCGGAAAAGCAACTGCCAACTTTGATAAGTTTGAATTTGGTGTGGCTGGCCACATCCTCTACAACTTCATCTGGGACGAGTTTGCGGACTGGTACGTTGAATTGACTAAGGAAGTCCTTTATAGCGACAACGAAGAAGAGAAAGTCATCACACGTTCTGTTCTCCTTTACACTTTGGACAAGATCCTTCGTCTCCTTCACCCAATCATGCCATTCGTGACAGAGGAAATCTTTGGACAAATCTCAGAAGGCTCTATCGTCACAGCGGAATACCCAACTGTCAACCCAGCCTTTGAAGACCTTGCGGCTCACACTGGTGTAGAAAGCCTCAAAGACTTGATCCGCGCTGTTCGTAATGCGCGTGCGGAAGTAAACGTTGCTCCAAGCAAGCCTATCACCATTCTTGTTAAGACAAGCGATAGCGACTTGGAAGCCTTCTTTAACAGCAATGTCAACTACATCAAACGCTTCACAAATCCAGAACACTTGGAAATCGCATCAAACATCCCTGCACCTGAACTTGCTATGTCAAGCGTCATCACAGGAGCAGAAATCTACTTGCCACTCGCTGACCTTCTCAATGTAGAAGAAGAATTGGCTCGCCTCGACAAGGAACTCGCTAAATGGCAAAGAACTGGATATGGTTGGTAAGAAGCTCTCTAACGAACGCTTCGTAGACAATGCCAAACCAGAAGTCGTTCAAAAAGAACGCGACAAACAAGCCGACTACCAAGCTAAATACGATGCAACCGTAGCACGTATTGAGGAGATGAAGAAGTTGGTGAAATAAGGTTAAAAACCTAACCCTATCGGGTTGGGTTTTACATTTGATAGTGTTATAATAAAAAAAGGAGAAACTTTAGGAGAATACTATGGGGAAAATTGTTGCTATTGATTTATTTAGCGGTGCAGGTGGCACTACAAGTGGCCTTAAAAAATCAGGCATAGATGTTCAAGTTGCTGTTGAAATTGATTCCGTAGCTGTTAAAACTTATAAATTAAATAATCCTGAGGTGTCTGTAATAGATAAAGATATAAATTTAGTATCAGGAGATGAAGTAAAAGAGCATCTTAAAGTTGATACAGACGATAAACTAATGCTTGTGGCATGCCCACCATGTCAAGGTTTTTCAACTATTGGTACTAATGATGAAAATGACGAGAGGAATCAACTTGTTTTTCAATTTCTTCGTTTGATTAATGAATTGAATCCTGATTTTCTATTAATGGAAAAATGTTGCGGGCATGACTAGAACAAGAAATGAAAAAATCTTTAAAAAATTTTTGACATCAATCGATAATAATTATAGTGTTATTTATAACATTTTAAATACAGCTGATTATGGAGTTCCTCAATCGAGAAAAAGATTGGTGTTACACGGGATTAGAAAAGAAATTATTGATAACACGAATTTAACTTTGAATTTGCCTTCCAAAACTCATTCAAATATACCAGAATTGAACCTTCTTCCATGGATTAATGCTGGTGTAATAATGGACCTGCCTCCTATTGAAGGTGGTGAAGAATATATTGGAGACGGTATCTACAATCATGTTGCAAACAAACTATCTAATTTAAATATTGAGAGAATTACTCATATTAGAAATAATGGGGGAAGTAGAACCTCTTTACCAGAGTCTTTAGAATTAAATTGTCATAAAAATCGTTCAGGTCATAGTGACGTATATGGAATATTAGATATCAACAAACCTTCCATTACTATTACAGGAGGATGCATGTCATATTCAAAAGGTAGATTTGGGCACCCAACTCAAAATAGAGCTTTAAGTGCAAGAGAGGCCGCAAGATTACAGTCTTTTGATGATGACTATATTTTTGTTGGAAATAGAGGGCAGCTAGCTAAGCAAATTGGTAATGCAGTTCCAGTGAAATTAGCTCAAGCTAGCGGAGATTACTTTATGTCAGTTTTTCAGGAGTTGAATGAATGAGTAAAGATACAATTGAATTATTAGAGAAATTATCTAAGAAGTTTACTCTTCACAAAGAGTTGTTTTATCCTTTTATTGAGCATATTAGATTTCCTAAGTATAAGTCATTAGTATCAAATTCTAGGATTAATTTTACTTATCCAATAACATTATTAGTTGGTCAAAATGGAGGGAATAAAACATCTATTTTACAGGCTTTATATGGTTCTACTGATGGTAAAAGTATAGGAGATTACTGGTTTAGTACAGATGTTGATGAAATCCAATCAGGAGAAGATATTGACAGACAATGTTTTATCTACGGATATTATTTTGAACCTGCGAATAAAGTTGTTGAGATTTTGAAGACTAGAATTCTTAGAGGAAATAATCCTGACTATTGGGAACCTGCAAGACCTCAAAAGAGTTATGATATGGTACTTGAAAAGGATTATAAAGCATTAGGTAGCTCATCAGCTACTCGCTGGAATGTGCTGAAAAAAGAGGTGGTTTATTGTGACTGTAAAGAATATGTTTCGGCTTTTGATCTTTTCTTTTATCACTATGATTTTCAACCTACACTTAGACAAAGAAGCAAGCAAGATTTTATTAGATTAAGATCTAAAAAATTAGCGGAAGTTATTCATGATAATCTAGTTACGTATAACTATAAGCAAAAACAAAGAATAAAAATCAAATATAGTTGCGTCAGATGAAGTTTGTAGAACTGTGAGTGAAATTATGGGAGAATCTTATGATGAAATAAAAATAATTACTCACGATTTTTACTCTAAACAATCAGGAAACAAACCTTCTAAAACTATATGGGTCCGAAAAAACGGTCAGGCTTATTCAGAAGCATTTGCAGGAACTGGAGAAGCAAGAGTCATTCTGTTAGTAAATGATATAATAAATGCTCCTGAAAATTCATTATTGTTAATCGATGAACCTGAAATATCGTTACATCCAAGTGCGGTATATCGCTTTAAAGATTTTTTACTTAAAATTACTTTAAGAAATAATCATCAGGTAGTTATCACTACTCACTCAACCCAGCTATTAAGAGATTTTCCAAAGGAGGCAATAAAAACCGTTTCAAGGGTTGAGAACAAAATTAAAATAACTGAGAATATTGACTATCAAGATGCCTTTTTTGAGCTTGGTGACGTATATCGGGATAAGAAAATGGTTTATGTTGAAGATAAGTTAGCTAAATACATTCTGGATTTTGTTATTAATAAATCAGATAGTGATAATTTAAAACAAAAACTTAGTGGTTAACTATATTCCAGGTGGAGCGAATCAGATAATTTGCAATAATATTTTAAACTCTTCGTATTTAGATTCCGATAACCATTATTTTTGGCTTGATGGGGATCAGAATACAAAAGTAAGAGAGTCGGCTGATTTACAAAAATATCTTGAAGATGGATTTGTTGTATCAGACAAAATTCCTGAGGCAGATAATGAAAATCTTGATAAAATTATACAAGAGATAACAGGATGCTCAATTAAATTCAAAGTTTCAGGTAGCCAAGGTCAAAGAAACCATACTGAATTAATTGAAAAACAAAGAAGATTTATAAATTATTGGTCTAAATATGTTTCCTATCTCCCTTTCCAAACTCCAGAACTTTATTTGGCTAAGTTATGCGATAGAGTAGATAGTGAGAATTATGACTTCTCTACGGATGAAAATGGAAAAGAATATTTTAGAAAGAAAACTCAAGAAGCATTGGGAATAGAGGACATAACTTCTGAAGATATTTTTCAGGAGCAAAGAAGAGCAGTTTCAAAATTACAGTCAGATCCAGAAATATTTCAGTGTATCAAAGAAAAATTAGAGGCATTGTTTTAATTCCTTAGATTAGTGTACTACATAACAAATTTTTTAAATTCAAACCCGCACCAAAGACAACATTGCAGCTTTCTTCTCAGGTGTTGGGGGAATTGAGTTGGGATTTGAACAGACCAACGAGTTCAGAGTGGTGTATGCCAATGACTTCGATAAGTCTGCGCGTCAGACTTACTAGCCCATTTATCCAGATATATCTCAATAATCGTATTATTCAGTCACTGAAGAAAAAGAATTGAAAGGAACTTTCTATGCAATCGACTTACAACATTGACAACCCAAACTTGTCTTATGAAGCTAAACGTGACTTATGGCGGATAGGTTTTGGTCTTCAGAAAGTTGATAATCTAGCGCCATCAGCTTATATGGAATCTTTGGCTGAGAAACAGTCCCGGGGTGAACTGACTTACGAGCAGGTTTATGAAGATGCAACGGCTTATCATCATACTATTGATGCAAGCACAGAGGAAGCAGACTTGGTTTCTCTTCGTATCGTGGAGTTATTATCTCGAAGAGGCTTTAGCTTCAGTCCTGCGACTTTACTTGCTATCCATAAGGAGTTGTTTCAAGATATATTTGAACCCTCGATTCCGGTGGGGCAATTTCGTCAGACCAATATCACAAAGAGTGAACCTGTTTTGAATGGTGAAAGTGTTGTCTACTCTGATTACTCTATGATTCAAATGACCTTGGATTATGATTTTAATCAGGAAAGACAAGTTGCATATGCGACACTAACACAGGCGGATATGGTTAAACAAATCCAGCATTTTATTTCAGGAATCTGGCAGATTCATCCATTTCGCGAAGGAAACACTCGGACGGTAACGGTCTTTTTGATTCAGTATCTTCGTGAGTTTGGTTTTGATATTGATAATACACCATTTCAGCAACATGTCAAGTATTTTCGTGATGCCTTGGTATTAGATAATGCAAAGATTTTACAGAGACGACCTGAGTTTTTAACAGCTTTTTTTGAAAATCTCTTGCTCGGTGGTCAAAACGATCTGTCTTCAGAAAAGATGTATCTAGAACTCGATCTTTCAAAATCCTGATACTAAAATTTCAGGAGAAAATGAAGTAAATAATTCTACAATTAAATGCATGTTATCATGACAAAAAATCTCTTAGATTCATTTCTAAGAGATTTTTACTTACTTATCTCCCCTCACAACCAGCCTTCTTCCTCGGCAGTTTTGGCTGCTTCGGTTCGGTTGCTGGCGCCTAGTTTGGAGAGGATATTGGTCATGTAATTACGGACGGTGCCGTTTGAGAGGTAGAGCTTGTCCGCAATTTCTTGGTTAGACAGGCCTTGGGCTACTCCATGTAGAACGGCCACTTCCTGCTCGGTCAAGGGGTTGGGATGGGTCATCATGACTTCCATCAGTTCTGGAGAATACTCCTTTCGCCCCTCTAGCACCGTATGCAAGGTTTGCATGAGCTCGGCGATGCTTCGCTCTTTCAAAACATAGGCATCGACTCCTGCTTTGACAGCTCGTTCAAAATAGCCTGGACGTTTAAAGGTCGTAACGATAACAACCTTGATTTCAGGAATTTCTTGTTTGATCCATTCGAGAGCTTCTAGTCCTGTCTTGACTGGCATTTCGACGTCAAGGATAGCAATATCTACTGCTTCTTTCTCCAAAACCTCGATAGCCTCAGATCCATTTTTTGCCTGCAAGACAGTCTCCACATCTGGTTGAAAGCTCAAGAGCTGGCACATGGCGTCTCTAAGCATACTTTGATCTTCTGCGACTAATACTTTCATCTACTTTCTCTCCTTATAAGGCAGATGCACGCGCACCTCTGTGGGATCTTTCAAACTGATCAGCTCTACTTGACCTGAGAAGGCTGCTGCACGGTCACGGACTGTATGGAGTTCATTTCCTTTTACAGTTGCAAAACCTTTCCCGTCATCTCTAACTGTCAGGACCAACTCCTGATCTGTACGTTCCAGTTTTAGATAGGCTTTTTCAGCGCTGGCATGTTTGATGATATTGGTTGCCAGTTCTAACAAAATCATAGCGGCCGTCGACTCCACATCCTGAGTCAAGCTAGCCTTGTCCAAGTGATTGTCAACCTGAACCTCAATACCAGCAATTTCTAGCATCTTCTTAACAGTCTCAAGCTCTGAAGCTAGGGTCCGTGATTTGAGATTTTCCACAATGGTTCGCACTTCATTCATGGAATCCTTGCTGATCTGGTGAATTTCTTTTAATTCCTTCTCCACCTGTGGATAAGCCTCCATCTGAAATAACTGCAAGGCCAAATCTGTCTTGACACTCAGCATAGCAAAAGTATGTCCCAGACTATCATGCAAATCTTGACCGATACGACTGCGTTCATTTTCAGCAAGCAATAGATTTATCTGGGCATTTTGCTTGGCCTGCGCTTCTTTCAAATCCTCTACAATACGAATCCGAACCAAACCAAAAGTCATCAAATCGACAAAAGCAAGAATTACAAGTAGATAGAATAGAAACCCAACTTCGATTCTCTGAATAATCAACAGTTGCCCCACCACAAGCACTTGAGCAAGGAGAAAAGTCCGGACATGTAAAGAATTAAAACTACGTACGCCAAAATGATAAATTAAGAGATTGGAAAGGAAAAAGAAGAACCAGATATAATTTACAGCAACAAAGGCGGTGTTCCCAGCTACATAGACCAGCATGATGCCCCAGAAAAAGCCAAGATAGGCGCTGATTCTTAGTTGTTAAAAACACCCAAATACGCCACTACAAATAGAATATCAATCAATAAATGCCAGACAGCAAAGCTCCCCAATCACTACAGGAAGGATGGGAAAAAAACCATAAAAAAATCAAACTGGCCCCAATACATATAGTCTATGCTCTTTCAGTCTTTCAAGCATTAAGCATTCTCCTTATGACCTTGAAGGTAAATGGTCAAACCAAACAAAACTGCTGAAAAAAACAAGTAGATAAACTGTGGCTGATAGATTGAGGCCACCCTCATTTAAGAAGGTCTTGATCAATTCCATCAACTGATAGCTTGGTAGACGCTTCCCGATTGCTTGCATCCAGTCTGGAAATAAAGAGACGGGCATCCAGAGTCCGCCTAAAACAGCCAAGCCAAAGTAAAGAAGATTGCCTACGACAGACATCAACTGACTAGTTGGTAAGAGAGTCAAGGCCAAGCCAAGAGCTACAAAAGCTACACTTCCTACTATCAGCAAGAGCGCAGCCCCAATCCAGCTTCCTAAAGGCATATCCACACCTCTGACCAAGTGCCCAACTGAGAAAACAACCAGGATTGAAACCAAATAATCAACTATCATACTTGTTATCTTTGATAGATAATATTCTACCATATTTACTGGAGTATGGCGTAATGTTTTCTGCCAGTTGTTGATCTTTTCGGTATGTAAAACAACTGGGAATGAAAAGATAGCTGTCGACATCATGGAAAAGGCCGTCATAGAGATAAGGTAGTCGCGCATAAAATTTGCTGGTCCATCGGGTGTATCCTGGTACATGCCTGAAAAGAATAAATAGAAGGCTGTCGGCATCCCTACGGATAATAGATAATAGACTAATTGTCGTTTGGTCAATAGAAATTCTATCTTGTTTAGTGCGATCCATCGTTTCATCTTAGTCATCTCCCTTTTGTGTTTCTTCAAAGATTGTATCTAGCAAGCTACGGTTATTGACTTCAATTTCTTGAATCCTACAGCCTGCCTGTACTAACAGTTCCCAGAAAGCATCCGCTTCACGTGTGACTACTTGCAGGGCATCTTGTTTTTGTGACCAGTTTTCAACCAAGTTAGACTGCTCAACGACTTTCTTGTAAGCCAGAGGTAGGATGAAGTGCTTTTCAATCTCCTCACTGCGCATGGCTAGAGGTGTCGTATCACGAATCAACTCTCCCTTATTTAAGACCAAAATCCGGTCCGCTGTATGCTCTACCTCTTCGATATAATGGGACGAATAGAGAATGGTAACTCCCTTGCGCTTTTAGATCCTGGACAATTTCCCAAAAACGTTGACGGGTTGAAGTATCCATGGCCGCAGTTGGCTCATCTAAAAAGACAAGCTTTGGTCGGCCAATCAAGGTCAAGATAAAAGAGAAGAGACGCTTCTGCCCACCTGACAATTTTTCTGCCAACTGTTCTTTTTGTTGCTTGTCAAACTGTAATATTTGATCGATTTCCTGGTTGTTCAAGGGATTTGGATAAATACTTTGAAAGAAAGCAATCAACTCTTTAACCTTTAATTTCTGAACGATGACATTTTCTTGAGGGAGGTAGCCTCTAATGTAGTCTAACTGAGAACTCGTCACTGGCAAGCCTTGGATGGATACTTGACCGCTTGTGACCAGTTTATCTCCAAGCAAACAGTCCAATAGCGTTGTCTTTCCAGCACCATTTGGGCCAATCAAGGCGACACATTCACCTTCAGCCACCTCAAAGGAAATATCCTTCAAAATAGCCTTGCCCTTGATGTTTTTATGTAAGCCTTGTACCTTAATCATGTTCATGATATTCTCCTTTCAGCCATTCCATCCCCATCGGAAAGGCGATAAAAATCATAAATCCTAGACCCCAGGCACCGCGAATGGCTTGGTGCAGGAAGGCTTGATCAAACCAACCTGTAAACATTTCTACCAACCATACCACTAGTGATAGTCCAATAAAAAGATAGAGAATCGCTTTTTTCATTTTTCAAACTCCTTTTTCACATCTGAGACCAATTTCAAGCTTTCTCGTATCAACCAAGACATGATTCCAAAGCTTGCAAACAACTCCCAAGGAAAATGATAGAAGCCTTCATCCAATCCTGAGAACATGAGATAAGTCATGACTCCTGCTGCTACTAAACTCATTGCGATAATTACTTTATGTTTCATTTTTTCTTCCTCCATTTGATATACCTATTATAATTCTTTGAAGGTTGTGTCACTAGAAGCTTCTGTCATGAGGAGATATGACAAATGTCATAAAAAGTCTACTCAGCTATGAAAATAGAATTCTTTCCAAATCAAAAAAGGTCGGGAAATCCCGACCTCTTTCGTTTTCTATTTTATTCTTATTCCACACTGAAAAGATATGGGTAAACTGGTTGTTGACCTTGGTGGATTTCTACTTCTACATCTTCGAATTCTTCTGTGATTTCTTGGGCGATTTGGTTAGCCAATTCTTCGCTTCCGTCTTCACCAATATAGAAGGTTACGATTTCACTGTCTTCATCCAACATATGTTTCAATGTTTCAGTCAGAGTTTGGTGCATGTCAGGGTTTGATACGAGGATCTTACCATCTACCATACCAAGATTGTCATTTTCATGAATTTCCAAACCATCGATAGTTGTATCACGAACGGCTGTTGTTACACTACCACTGACCACATCGCCAAGGGCTGCAGTCATACGTTCTTTGTTTTCTTCGATTGATTTGCTTGGGTCAAAGGCAAGAAGACTAGTCAATCCTTGAGGAAGGGTACGAGCTTCTACCACTACTGCTGGTTGTTCTAAGACTTCAGCTGCAGATTGAGCTGCCATGAAGATGTTTTTGTTGTTTGGCAAGAAGATAATATTACGAGCATTGACTTGCTCAACAGCCTTGATAAAGTCTTCTGTCGAAGGGTTCATGGTTTGTCCACCTTCGATGACATAGTCCACACCTTGAGCGCGGAAGATGTCTGCCAAGCCTTGTCCAGCTACTACTGCGATAAGAGCATATTCTTTTTCTTCAGCTGGTTTGCTGACTTTAGCTTCTTTTTCCACTTGTGCTTCGTGTTGGTTACGCATGTTATCGACTTTAACCTTAACCAAGCTACCATATTTGAGACCTTCTTGCATAACAAGACCTGGATCTTCTGTATGGACGTGAACTTTAACGATTTCATCGTCATTGACAACAAGCAATGAGTCCCCAAGTTCGTTCAAGTAGTTACGGAATTCTTCGTAGTCAAAACTCTTTAGCATAAGTTGGGCCTTGTTTAAGGGCAACCATGATTTCTGTACAGTAACCAAAGGTAATGTCTTCTGTTGCCACATGTCCAGCTACAGACTTGTGGTGTTCTGCATTGATCATTTCACTCATGTTGGCTGGAGTAGCGACAAAGTCCTCAGAAGCGCTATATTCACCAGTAAGAGCTGAAAGGAAACCTTCATAGATAAAGACCAAACCTTGACCACCTGAGTCTACAACTCCAACTTCCTTCAAGACTGGAAGCATATCTGGTGTCTTCGCAAGGGCTGTTTTAGCTCCTTCCAAGGCAGCGCGCATAACCTCAATGGCATCGTCTGTCTGCTCGGCTTTTTTCTTAGCACCGATGGCAGCACCACGTGATACGGTCAAGATTGTTCCTTCAACTGGCTTCATAACGGCTTTGTAGGCTACTTCAACACCAGATTGGAAGGCAAGAGCTAGGTCTTTCCCTGTTAACTCTTCTTTTGTCTTGATGGCTTGCGAAAATCCTCGGAAAAGTTGAGAAGTGATAACTCCTGAGTTTCCACGCGCACCCATCAAAAGACCTTTAGCCAAGATACTTGCAGCCTCACCAACTGTTGAAGCTGGTTTGTCTGCGACTTCCTTAGCACCATTTTCAATAGTCATCCCCATGTTTGTTCCTGTATCTCCATCTGGAACTGGGAAGACGTTCAATGAGTTAACATATTCGGCTTGCTTGTTCAAACGAGTAGATGCAGCCTGTACCATTTCTTGAAATAAGCTTGTAGTAATATTTGACACGATTATTCTCCTACAACTTTGATATTTTGAATATAGACATTCACAGTTTGAGCAGTGATGCCAAGTTGGTTTTCCAAACTAAAGCGTACACGCTCTTGGATGTTTTTTGAGACTTCACTAATCTTAGTTCCGTAGCTCAACACGGTATATACATCAACTGCAATGCTACCATCTTCGGCCGCTTTTACAACGACACCTTTAGAATAATTTCCTTCCCAAGGAGGGCTTGGAAATTATCTTTGAGGGCTTTCTTACTTGCCATACCGACCACACCAAAAATCTCAGTTGCTGCACCGCCTACAACGGTAGCAATCACTTCATCTGTTAGTTCGATTTGACCATCTTTTGTATTAATTTTTACAGTCATTTTTTCTACCTCAACTAGTTGATACTCTATTTTATCATATTTCAAGCCAAGTGTAAAAGCAGAATACTGTATCGGCGGATATTTGCTCCTTTGACGAGACTTTTTGAGCTTAGAGCAAAAGAAAAAGACCTGATGGCCTTTTACTCTTTATTAAACGCGTTCTACTTTACCTGATTTCAAAGCACGAGCTGAAGCCCAAACTTTTTTAGGTTTACCATCGATAAGTACAGTAACTTTTTGAAGGTTTGGTTTTACGGCACGTTTTGTTTGGTTCATCGCGTGTGAACGGTTGTTTCCTGATACAGTCTTACGACCTGTAAAGTAACATACTTTAGCCATTTGTGTTTTCCTCCTATTAGATCTAATATAGCGGATGTGCTAGCACCACATACTGTACTATGTTATCACACTTTCTCTTTTTTGGCAAGGGGATTGGAAGATTTTTTTATTTAAGGAAACTTCTCAAAGTAACTTCCACTTGGCTAGCCGAAGTGGAAGTTAGTCTAAAACGGATTTTTATGGTGGAATTAAGTGTGAGACGTTTGAGTTAGAAATGAGGTCTACTATGACAAAACATAAACACCTTACCCTTTCAGACCGTAATGATATCCAATTAGGCTTAGAGCGCAGTGAAACCTTCAAAGCTATTGGGAAACTTATTCTAAAAGATCCGACTACTGTTTCTAAAGAAGTCAAACGAAACAAACAAATTAGAGACTCTACCTCTAACAACCTTCCTTGCCCTCTACTTGATAAAGCTCCCTTTGTCTGTAATGGGTGCTCTAAAAGAAGACAAAACTGTGGCTATCAGAAAATCTTCTACCTCGCTAAACAAGCTCAAAAGCAGTACGAACAAACTCTTGTTGAAGCTCGTGAAGGCACTTCTCTCAACTCTCAGACTTTCTGGGACATGGACAAAGTCATTTCTGATGGGGTTAAAAAAGGACAACACATCTATCATATCCTCAAGACTCATAACCTTAATGTCAGCTCCTCAACCGTCTATAGACACATCCGAAAAGGATACCTGTCTATCGCTCCTATTGATCTAGCTAGAGCCGTTAAATTCAAAGAGAGACGAAAAAGTAAGCTACCTTCCATCCCTAAAGAAGATAAAAAAGGACGGTCCTATGAGGATTTCCAAAACTATTTAGCACTTAATCAACTAGAATCTTGGCTGGAAATGGACACAGTTATGGGCAGAATGGGAGGTAAAGTCCTACTCACCTTCAATCTATCTTTCTGTAACTTTATCTTCGCTAGACTTCTGGATAATAAAACTGCCCTTGAGGTTACCAAACACCTCTATGACATCAAGAACACTCTTCACCAAGCAGATAAAGATTTCTTCCATCTCTTTCCTGTCATTCTTACCGATAATGGTGGGGAGTTTGCCAGGGTTGATGACATCGAAATGGATGTGCGAGGAGAGAGTAAGCTTTTCTTTTGTGACCCTAATCGCTCTGACCAGAAAGGGAGAATTGAGAAAAATCATACGCTGATTCGCGACATTCTACCTAAAGGAACTTCTTTTGACGATTTAACTCAAGAGGACATCAATCTCGTCTGCTCGCATGTCAACAGCATCAAACGTGCTGCTTTGAATGGAAAGTCAGCCTATGAACTCTTTGCCTTTACTTATGGAGAAGAGATTCCTAAGCTTCTCGGCATTTCTAAAATACCTGCAGAAGACGTCTGCCAGTCGTCTAAATTACTCCAACATAAGATCTAAAAACTAACCTTCAACCCCATTCAAACGTCTCACACTAACTTCCACCATAGCGGAACTTAATCTGAAACGCTTTCAGATGAGGGGATTTTGTGCGCTCTTTTTTTCGATTCATTTCGGCTTCAAAAGCTATAAAATTAAGCATGATTAAAACCAGTGGAACTTACCCTGATACGGAATTCCACTGGTTTTTACGATTTTTATCAGACTAACTTCCACTTGGATTAGAGGTGGAAGTTAGTTTGGGAATTTAGCTTTTTTTATTTAACGTAAACAACTCCTAGTTTCCCAAAAGCTACATCTCCACGGATAATCAAGGTTTTGCTGGTTGGGGCTACAGGAGCATCTGCCTTGGCTGCTCCACAGAAAGTCTCCACCTTCAGATCCACTCTCCAGTGTTGGGGAACATAGACAACTGCATTCCCAAATCCGACTTCTATCTTCAAGGTTGCGCTATCGCCTAACATTTCTGCATTGTCATAATAAATCTTGGCATTCCCAAATCCGACTTCAAACTCGTCTTCTACCAAATCTTGGTCTTGTTTGTAGAAAGTTCCGCTACCAAAGGCAACTTCCTTTTCTGTAAGAATGGTCTTTTCACCGTCATACCACCATTTTTTCCCATTCCAAGTTCTATTAGTATGAGTCAGCATACTTACTCCAAGCACGATGAGAACACTTGCCCAGAACAATGATTGATTGGGAATCGGTAAAATGTCATAAAAATGATTAGCAATCATGAGGGCCACTAGGGCTGTAAAAGATGCTGAAGTGAAATGACGACGAAGGATTGCCTCAACTGATTGATAGGCAAAAAATCCAATACCGATCAAGGGCCAAATTTCCCCTTCAAGTGAAGGAATACCAAAATTCCCCTGTAACAATACTAAAGCTGCCAATACTAGCAACACAATACCAAATGCTTTCTTTTTCATCTTCTTACCTCATGTTTCTTAGATTTTCTTTTAGGAGGGATTGGTAGTGCCGTGACACGTGCACCTCCTTGTGGGTCTGATAAAAGGAAATAGTGCCTGTCCCTGAGAAGGACTTGTCCACCGAGTAGACCTGCCGAAGATTGGCTATGGTCGACTTGGATACCCGACTGAAATAACGTGGCAGGATAGACTCCAACTCATAAAGCTTGAGCCGAACCTCGTAGGCCTCTTTCTGGGTATGGGCGTAAATCTTGCTAGCTTCCGTCTCAAAGAAGAGGATTTCTGCCAAGTCTAAGTAATACTCACCCGTCCCCTTGTAAAAGATCAACCTAGGAGCCTTGGTTTCTTGCAACAGTCGTTGCAAGTCAGCTATCTCATCTGTCAGGGCTGCAGCCTTGATGACAATCTCTGTCTCAGTTAATTCACTATCAATCTCGATTCGTAACTTCATCCTATCTCCTTTCTGCATCTACTATACCAAAGCCTAAAAGACTTTACAAGGGCAAAAAAGCAAGTGGTCACTTTTGACCCGTAAGTGGTTACGAGGCCAAGCCCACTTGCTTTGCTTCTTACAAAATAAAGAAAAGAATTCCCAAGAGGAGACCACAGGCGTAGCCAACTAAAACATCCTTGGGATAATGCACTCCCCCCAAGACTCGTACAAGGCCGAGAAAAGCTGACAAGACCAATAACATCAACCCCACAGGAAGATTTGCATGCAGGCAAGCCATGGAAATAATGGTTGCCGAAAAGACATGGCGACTAGGCATTGAATTCCCAGAGCTGTCCTTATCTAGTAGCGGGACAATTTCCCAAGTTTCATAAGGTCGTGGTTGATTGATCCACTTACGAACTAGCGTCAATAGGACAAAGCCAGAAGCTGGCACTAAGATATAAGCATAAAGGTCGCTCCCAACCCCTTTACTTACAAAGTTTGTTCCCAACAAGGTCAAGTAAGCTAAGGGCATCAGGACTGTCATCATTCGATTAAAGACTCGCATCAATTGCAATAATTGTGGATGTCGAAGAAGACTTGATTTCCTCTTCTCGTACCATTCTGGATAGTTTTTCATCTGTTTTCTCGTTGTTTCTAGATTTTACACAAGAAGCCTGACAGAACGAGTCCGCTAGCATCTCCTACTCTAGTATAGTGCAGAAAAAGAAGGCCGTCAAGCCTTCTTTCAGGTCGCAGAGTATTTTCAAGAATATTTTTGTTGGACGAAAAATAGTTCATAATACTCACAAGAATGAGGTGGAACTTTTTTTCTCAAACAAATTATCTGTATTTATTTAGACTATACCATTCTGAAGGTGCTGAAAAATTCTTTTTGATTGTTTGGATAAAAAAGTTAATTTGACATCATTACTGATAAAAAAGATGGGACTACAATGCAAGAACCTCCTGTCTTGTCCTATATTAGGGAGTTAACAAGTTCTTATATTAGGTTGACTGGTTCAAGACGACATTTATTTTTAGAGTTTTATTATGCTCTATGTAACGAAAAACAAATCCTAGCAATGAAACTGAAAGTAACGACTCATAAGATTTTGCTCATTCTAGGATAATTTTGAAAGCGCAAAAGAGTTTCCAGTAGGTGATACTTTCCTACGAGTCCATTCTAGAGACTTGATAAGTCATACAGAAAAAGAGCATTATAATTATAATGACGAGCCCTTATTTTTCTAAATTAAAAATGTTGAATAAGCTACGAAAACGTTAAAAATAAGGATGTTTTTTATCCAAATGACACTATTTTTGAACGAAAACGTGACTCTTTTACAGATAAAGAAAAAAATCTGATATAATGGAGTGGAAAAGTGCAATTAAAAGGAGACATCATGGACAAAGAAAGACAATTAAGATTTTCTTTTCGTAAATTAGCTATCGGATTGATATCTTGTAGTATTGGTTTGTTTTGGACGGGCGAGGTTTCGGCTTATGAGCAGAAGGCAAACATAACTTATCAGTATGTAACCATTGATGAATTATCTGAACAAGAAAAAGAACAAATCGTTTTATCCCTACCTGATAAGGTGACAGAGAATGCTACATATTATTTGGTTTATAAACCTGTAAAGCAGACTAATGAACAAAGTCTGCCAAACACGGGTAATGATAACTCTAATCTAGTCAGTTTATTGGGACTTGGTCTTATTGTAGTAGCGGTAAGTGTAGGTCGTCGTAATAAAAAGACAGTATCATCAATACTTATTTTAGGGACAACCCTAACCGCTACTTCTGTATCAGCTATTACAGTTCACACTTTAGAAAACTATGGTAAGACAGTAACTCTTTCAGTTGAATCCGAACTTCCAAAAGAACAACTTTCTATAGCAGGGTATGAATTTGTAGGCTATATTAAAGGGGAGGCATCTCCTGTTCTAGCACCAGTCATATCAACATCTGAAACAAGTACAAGTGTTTATCCATTGCAAACTGCAAACAAATCTGAATTAAGCTTTATTGATAAAACTACTGTTTCAAATTCTGTTCAGCAGGAAAAAATAGAAACAGTGGTTAAGGAGAGAAAAGAATCTCTACCGTTTTCAAAAGAATTAATCTATGATGATACATTAGAGGTTGGGAAGGAAGAACTAGTACGAGAGGGAACCGAGGGCATTCAAATAGTGAATGTAACGAGTGTGTTAAAAGATGGAGTTATTATATCTTCTTCAGAAGAAATAATCTCAACAGTTGCCCCTATAAATGAGCTAGTTAGGGTTGGAACAAAACAAGTCATTTCTTCCGATAATGAAGATAAGCCTCAATCAAATACAGAAGCAAATGATCTTCCTGTAAAAGAAAATGTAGAGAAAGGAAAAACACCAGAAGTTATACCTGAGCAACCAAAACCTGATTCAAAACCTTCGGCAGTTGAAGAAACAGTTATTTCAGAAACAAAAGAGGAACAACGCGTCAGAGAAGTTAGACGTGATGTCACCAATTTTGAAACTCTTTATCAAGATGATGCCACTCTAGCAGAAGGAATAGAAATCGAAGTTACTGCCGGTAAAGAGGGCTATACTGTCGTTGCTGTAACAGAAATCGTTCGTGATGGGCAGGTCGTTTCATCAAAAGAAGATGTGAAAGAAATCGTACCACCTGTAAATCGTGTAGTAACAAGAGGAACAAGAAAACAATCCCAGCCTAGAACAATTACAAATCCTACAAAAGTTGTAAATGTCAATGAAGACGGAGTAGATATGGGGGCAAATCCGAGCAATGATATTTATTATCTCAAGACTACTCAAAACTCGGAAGAAAAATCCGTTTTAGAAAATGGTGATACAGTGATAACTCCTGTGGTTACTAATATGTACGCAAAGATTCAAACCCAAGAAAAAGTCATAACTGTTGACGAAGAGGGACATCATATTGAGAATACAGATGGATATACATTCCTACGGGAAAGTATTGATAAGAAGCGTGAAGTAGCTGCTGATGGCGTTGTCACAATTACTCAGATTAAAACAAGAACTTACAAACAAAAAGAAATTAAACCAACTGAGAAACCTGTAGCAGATGGTGATGGAAGTTATATCAAGTCTCTTGAAGCCAACCATATCGCAAAAGATTCGGAAACGGGCATTGAATTTGTAGATAATCAAATCATCATTTCAACACGAGATGGTATCTCTAAGGAAGAAGTGGAACGCTTAGCGTCTGAGTACAAAATGAGCATTGTAGGTCGCTTGATAGAAGCTAATTATTACCAGCTGGAACTCAGTCAAATAAAATCTTACTTAGAGCTGAAAAAGTTGATGGAAGATTTGCAGCAAAATCCAATGATAAGAACTGTCGAACTCAACAATGTACAGATGTACGATACAAATAGTGATGAAACGGCTGTGGTAGCATCTAAAACAGACGCAGAGACAAAAACTCAAATAGACCTTGCTGCCACTAAACTAGATTTAGAAGAACCAAACGACCCATTTGGTGATGACATGGATGGTTGGGATGAGGAAAATCCTTCTGGGGATAACTGGGGATTGGAAGTTATCCGAGCAAGACAAGCGTGGAAATTGTTGAAAGATGTGAATAAAGGAGAGATTGTTGATAAGGATTTAAAAGTTGGGGTGTATGACTCAGGTGGCTTTATTCATGCTGATTTAAATACATTTGCTATTGTTGGTTCTAGGGGGACTGCTTCTGAAAAAGAAGAAGAACTTAGAAAAGGAGAGGAGCATGCTAATCATGTAGCTGGTATTATTGGTGCAAAAATGAATAACAATTATGGTATTGTAGGTGTTGCTCCTGATGTTAAATTGATAGGTTTTTCAGATAAACGAGATAATAAGACAGACGGAGATTATATTTCTAGGGACAGTAGAAAGTTTTCTAAGATAAGTTTATACTATGGCTACTATGAATTAATAACTAGAGGAAGTAAGATAATTAATTTTAGCATGGGATTTGCAGATTCAGCAGGGATATATGCAGCTACCAAAGGAAACGAAAAAGCATTAAACGATATAAAAGAATTAGCTAATGGTTATGCCGGTTTCTTAGATAATCTAAGAACTGGAAAAATTAAATGGAAAAAAACTATGATTTTTGTAATTGTTGCTGCAGCCGGTAATGAAAATTATAATTATTTTTGAAAAAGTGAATGAAAGCAAAGAACATCCTTATGGTTATAAACAAGAAATGATAAAAGAAAGGTACAAGCTGTTAAGTGATATAGAGGGCAAAAGTAATCATTCGGCTTGGGTTAATGCACGTTATGCCAGTTTGGCTAATGCTGTTGGCTATGATTATATGGATATTTATAATCGTATAATAGTTGTTGGTAGTATTGACAACCAAAAATCAAAATCTTTAGAAAATTCTCATAAGTATCCTTTGTCTAAATTTAGTAATACTGGTAATAGAGTAGATGTAGTTGCTCCAGGTGGAACAACGATTAAACCTGGGAATTGGATTAATCGGGAAAATAAAAAAGTCAATATTTATAGCTTGTCGGTGGATAATGGATTCAAGAGAAAGTCGGGTACTTCCATGGCTGCTCCTTATGTATCAGGAATTGCAGCTTTGGTTTGGTCAGCTAATCCGAAATTAACGGGAGAACAAGTAAAGAATATTATTATTCAGTCTGCCAGTGGTAGATATTCTGAAGTTCATGATAATCTTAAATATCCGATTGCAAACGCGGAGGAAGCTGTTAGGATGGCTTTAAATATGAGGGAGTCTGACTCTATCGGCACAATTGGAAACTACTATCCAACTGACAAATGGAAAGTAGTTCAAACCATTGATGGTGTTGATTTTCGCCCTGATAAGTCTAACAACGCAGAAGTCTTTCTGGATTTGCCTAAATTACTAGCTTATGAAGGAAAAGGGGAACAAAAAATTAAGCTTAAATGGGATACGATTTGGGGAAGTGACACTTCAGAGCAGTACTCCACTTATCCATTCTTCGTAGAAGTTGCCCCAAGAAAACATTTAAATTGGAATGATGCCGTTCGCTACCCTACTTTGACTGATAAAAATGTTATAACGATAGATGATTTTCCTAATGGCTACACGTGGGATTCTGCAAAAGTATTTAATTTACCTGAAGGTATCACTTTGTTAGTGAGTTATTTGACATCAACAATGGATTTAGAACAGGATTTGGTAAATTTTCATTTATTCCTAAAAAGCAGGGAGATTATTTAGTCTATCTGGTCAGAAAATTTAATACAAACCCTGGTTTCCATGGAGTAAGAATATATCCTATTAGCATTTCTTTCCATGATACCGTTGCTCCAGATTTAAAAATCAACATAATATCTCATTCTCAAGGATCTATATCATTACAATTGTCGTTAGATTCTCACGAAACAACTAACTTGACACTCACAAACTCCAAAGGACAAGTATTGAAACGACGTATCATTACTTCTGAGATATGGGATTTGGGAATGGACAAAAACTTCATATGGGCTAATGAAAAAATAAAGGTAGAGGCTGAAGATTTAGCTGGTAATAGAATGAAACCGTACTATATCCAACTTGATGCGAATGGAAATTATACACGTAAATAGAGGACATTAGTTCAATGGTTTAGCCATTGTTTCCAGTACTTTGTGACGACTTCTCGTTTTTGGTATAATATGATCAACCTCTAAATTTAACGAAAGTATTAGCATGCTAGATATTTTTATCTTCCTATTTCTAGCACCCCTAGTTGTGAAGCTTGTGACAGAGCTAATCAAACGTTGACTGAACAAGTATCATTCACGCCAACTATAGTGGGTGACGAAATGCTAATATCTGGAACAGACCAGCTTGAACGCTCACCGAAAAAGTAAGCCCTACAGTTTTAATAAAACAATAAAAAGAGTAATCTATCTCATACTTGAATAGATTACTCTCCAATTGAAGACAAAGTCCTTAGAACTCAAGTTTCTAAGGGCTTTTCTTTGTGTAAAGTCGTATAATAGAGGTAAGAAGAGTTGTGAGGTAATCCCTATGTTTCACAAAGAAAATCCTGATTATAATCGTCGTCAATATGGCTTCTATACAATAGATGAATTGGTCCCTAAAGATCACTTTCTTCGACAAGTTGATTCAAAGGTTGATTTTGACTTTATCTATGACTTGGTAGAAGATACCTATAGTCCAGATAATGGTCGTCCTAGTCTTGATCCTGTCATGTTAGTCAAAATTCCTTTGATCAAGTGTTTTTATGGCATTCGTTCCATGCGCCAAACCATGAAAGAGATTGAAGTAAACGTGGCCTATCGTTGGTTTCTCGGACTAACTTTAGATGATAAGGTTCCTCATTTTACTACCTATGGGAAAAATTACAGTCGTCGTTTTCAAGATAAAGAACTCATTTCTGAGATTTTTTCCCAAGTTCTCAACCAAGCTTTGTATGCAGGTTTAATTGATCCTTCTGAAATATTTGTGGATGGTACCCATATCAAAGCGGCAGCTAATAGTCACAAGTATCGTAAGGAAATGGTGAACCAACAAGCTAAGTTTATGAGTGAACAATTGGCAGTTGAGATTGATTTAGATCGGAAAAAACACGCAAAAAAGTCCTTAAAGCCCGCAAAAGAAAGTGAGGCAAAGGAAAAGAAAATCTCAACGACAGATCCCGAATGTGGTTGGTTCCACAAGGACGAACACAAGGAAGTATTTGCCTATTCTGCCCAAGTGGCTTGCGATAAGCATGGATAGGCTTTGGCTTATACGGTTGAAGCAGGAAATGTTCATGATAGCCAGGCTTTCCCTGCCCTATTTTCAAAGTTAGAGCCATTCTCCCCACACTATATTATTGCGGATTCAGGTTACAAGACCCCAGCTATTGCCCATTATTTGTTAGAACGTAATATCATTCCTGTTTTCCCTTATACTCGTCCAAAGGGAGTAAAGGGGAACTTAAGACCTAGTCAGTTTGTTTATGATGCAAGTGATGATTGTTATGTCTGTCCAGAAAATCAAGTATTAAACTATCGCACTACCACTCGAGAAGGCTACCGTGAGTATAAGAGTAATCCCAAAGTATGTGTTGCCTGTCCTTTATTATCCGTTTGTACCCAAAGCAAGAATTTTCAAAAAGTAGTAACGAGACATGTCTGGAAAGATGCCCTTGAATTTTGTGAGGAGATTCGTCACCAAAGAGAAATGAAAGAGCTCTATAAGAAGCGCAAAGAAACAATTGAACGGCTCTTTGGGACGGCTAAGGAGTACCATAATTTGAGATACACTAGAGAGAAAGGAAAGTCCAAAATGGAGGATCAAGTTGGGCTTACTTTGGCGTGTTTAAATATCAAAAAATTAGTGAAGTGGATAGAGAATATCCCTTTTTATTTTGTTCTAAATTCGATTTTTGAATGGAATATCAGATGATGAGACAAAATATTTTTGAAAACAGAAAAAGACAAACGCCAAAAATGACGTTTGTCTTCGTTCTGAAAGAAGGCCGTCAAGCCTTCTTTTGATTTATTCTTCTACTTGGTCTTCTGTAAATTGACTATTGTAGAGGTCTGCATAGAAACCACCCTGAGCCATAAGCTCATCATGATTGCCTTGCTCGATGATGTTTCCTTCTTTCATGACCAGAATCAAGTCAGCATTGCGGATGGTTGACAAGCGGTGGGCGATGACAAAGGATGTGCGTCCCTCCATCAAACGGTCCATAGCCTTTTGAATCAACTCCTCCGTACGAGTATCGACTGAGGATGTCGCTTCGTCCAGAATCAAGAGCGGTGCATCCTTGAGCAGGGCACGAGCAATGGTCAAGAGCTGCTTTTGACCCACTGACAAGGTTACTGTATCATCCAAGACAGTATCGTATCCATCAGGTAAGGTTGTGATAAAGTGATGGATTCCTACTGCTTTGGCAGCTTCAATGACACCTTCATCACTGATACCTGTTTGATTGTAGATGAGATTGTCACGAATGCTTCCTTCAAAGAGCCAGGTATCCTGCAAGACCATTGAAAAGGCATCGTGTACTTCTGAGCGCTTCATAGCCTTGGTATCCACACCATCAATGCGAATACTACCCTTATCAATCTCATAGAATTTCATCAAGAGGTTAACAATGGTCGTCTTCCCAGCACCAGTTGGTCCAACAATGGCAACCTTTTGACCTGCATGAGCTGTCGCAGAAAAGTCATGAATGATCGTTTTTTCAGGAGTATAACCAAAGGAAACTCGGTCAAAGACCACTTCACCCTTCATGTTGGTCAATTGTCTTTCCTTATGAGATTCATCTTCCATTTCCTCTTCACCTAGAAATTCAAAGACACGAGTCATTGCTGCACTAGCTTGTTGTAAGCTGGTAATTCCTTGGGCAATCTGTGATAAGGGTTGCGAGAAGGTTCGAACATAAACCATGAAGGCTACAATAATCCCGATACTGATATACCCTTCAAGAGCCAAGGCAGCACCGACGATAATGACTAGAACATAACTAAAGTTGCCTACAAAGACCATGGCAGGCATCATAATTCCAGAGATAAACTGAGATTTCCAGATGCTATCATGTAGATTCTGATTCAAGCCTGCAAATGTTTCTTTTGTTGGTTCCACAGCATTATAGCTGGTCACCACATTGTGGCCAGAGTACATTTCTTCCACATAGCCATTTACAGCTGCTAGGTTATTTTGTTGAGCTTTAAAGTAGCCCTGCGACTTGGCCATAATTACGGAAACCGCCGTAAATCCAACAAGGGTTGAAACAACGGTTACCAGAGCCAAAATCCAGTTCATACCAAACATGGTAATCAAAACAGCAATCAGTAAAAAGCTAGCTGAAAGAACTGTCCCAAGACTTTGGTTAAGAGACTGAGCTGCTGTATCAACGTCATTAGTCACACGAGAAAGGGTGTCCCCTTGAGAATGACGGTCAAAATAAGCAAGTGGCAAGCGATTGATTTTCTCAGCAATAGCTGTCCGCAAACGTTTTGAGAAATGTTGGATACTAGTTGAAAAAATGTAGGCTTGCGTATAGTTCAGGATAATCCCAAGCACATAGAGAATAACCAAAAAACTAGCAATACTTGAGACAGCTTCTAGGTCAATCTCTGTCATTAACCCATCTGAAATCAAATTGGTAATTTCTTTAATCTTAGTTGGTCCATAAACCGTGATAATACTTGAACAGATAGTCGCCACAACTGCGATTAGTAGGGGAAGTTGGAGACCTGCTAGAAAAGGTCTACACTGTTTCCATAAGGACATTTTCTTATTTTCCATGTTCCAATTCCTCCTTCGATAGTTGTGAATAGGCAATTTCTTGGTAAACTTCATTGCTTGCAAGAAGTTCCTTGTGGGTGCCTTGTCCCACGACTTTACCTTGATCCAAGACTAAGATCAGGTCTGCATCCATAATGGTTGAAATGCGTTGGGCAACGATTAACTTGGTCATGGATTGTGTTTTTTCAGCTAATACTTGACGCAAGATACGATCGGTCTTGTAGTCCAAGGCTGAGAATGAATCATCAAAAATGATAATCTCTGGTTTACGAGCCAAGGCGCGTGCAATGGCCAGACGCTGTCTTTGTCCACCTGAGAAATTGGTCCCACCTTGAGACACTTCTGAGTCAAGACCAGCTTCCTTATCCTCGATAAAGTTTTTAGATTGGGCTAATTCCAGAGCTTGCCACATGGCCGTCTCACTTAGTGGCGTTTCTTGACTCTTACCAAAGTCGAGATTGCCCTTAACATCTCCAGAAAAGAGCACAGCTTTTTGAGGGATATAGCCAACTTTATTACGCAAATCTTCTAAGTCATAATTCTGAACATTGACGCCGTCTACCAGAATTTCTCCCTCTGACACATCATAAAAACGGGGTAAGAGGTTCACAAGCGTAGATTTACCAGAACCAGTTGAACCGATAAAAGCAATGGTTTGCCCTGCTTCTGCCTTGAAGCTGACATGTTCCACAACTGCTTCTGAGTTGTTAGAGTAGCGGAAGGTTACATCACGATATTCCACTTGACCTTGAATAGAAGAATCTGCCGTCTGTGGGTGACTAGGATTTTCAATAGAGGAATGAAGGTCTAGCACTTGATTGATACGACCTGCAGAAACCAAGGTACGAGGCAAGACGATAAAGAGAGCACCCATGAGTAAGAAGCCCATTACCACTTGCATGGCATAGGACATGAAGACCACCATATCGCTAAAGAGTGGTAGACGCTCTGTCAAGCTAGCGTCGTTGATAAGATAAGCACCAATCCAGTAAATGGCAAGGACCAAGCCGCTAGAAATCGCCATCATAATAGGATTCATAATGGCCATTAAGCGACTGACAAAGAGATTGAGCCGCGTCACCTCATCATTAGCTTCTTCAAATTTCTTATCTTGGTAATCCTCAGCATTGTAAGCACGAACAACCCGAATCCCTGTCAAACTTTCACGAGTAATACTATTCAGCTTATCTGTCAATTTTTGAATGACAGATTGTTTAGGAAAGGCCAAAGTCATGAGAACAGTTGTCATCAGAACATTGACGATAACGGCCACCACTACTGCCCAGATCCAGTATTCTGACTTGCCAAGGATTTTCCCAATAGCCCAAAGCGCCATGATTGGTCCGCGAGTGACTACCTGGAGTCCCATGGTAAAGAGCATCTGAATCTGCGTGATATCATTAGTCGTCCGAGTCAATAGACTGGGGATTGAGAAACGTTTAATTTCTGTCTGGGAGTAATCCAAAACACGATTAAAAATATCGCTTCGTAGATGAGCCGTATAGGATGCTGCAACTCGAGCGGCAAAAAATCCAACTGTTACAGATGATAGGAAGGCTAAGAATGACAAACCCATCATCTTAGTTGCTGGCGACCAAAGGTCTCCCAACTCCGTACCTGGCGTTCCGAGTAATTCTGTTATTTTTGAAACGTAAGTCGGTACTTCTAACTCTAGATAGACCGAGCAACAGGTAAAGAGAACAGTTATTAGAATCATGCCCCACTCTTTTCCTGTGATACGCTTAGCGAGTTTCTTCATTCTTACCTCCTATTTTTTCTACATTTGCTTGTAGTTGGCCCATGACTTCTTCAAAAATAGCGAGATTCTCTTCGGAAATGCCATCAAGCAAACTACGGTTCATTCGATCAAAGAATGATTTGATTTGTTTCATCTGAGAGCGTGATTTTTCGGTCAAATGAACAAATTTCGCCCGTTTATCACTTGGATTCACCTCCAACTCTACCAAACCATTTTGCACCATACGCTTGACCAAATTACTAGCAACTGACTTGGTAATATTGAGTTCTTGTTCAATATCCTTGATGAGTGTTAATTCTTGTTCATGCTCACGACGTTCTAAAAAACGAATGACCTGCCCTTGCGGACCACCCATAAATTCAATACCACAACGCTTGGCTTCCTTTTGTACCAGTAGATGTAACTGGTGACCAAAACGTTTAAAGACCAACATCGGTTTATCCATGCTTTCTCCCTTCTAAGTGAAAATAGTTCTCTTGAGAACAATTAATTTTTCATGAGAACTATTTTATCATTTTCAAATAAGATGTCAAGAAAAAAGTTTCTATGAGAACTATTTTCTAATCATTGACAATAGTAGATAATTTATCTATAATAAGCCTAACTTATCATGTAAAGCGAAGTTGTCGCACTAGAATCAGGAGAATTTTTAGATGAAACAAGAGAATCAGCAAATCTTAGGCATACTTGCTATCATCTTTGGGGTCATCGCCCTTCTTGGGTCTTGGATACCAATTATCAACTATCTGTCATTAATTATTGCTGTCCCTACTTTAATCTTGGGAATTATCGGGATTGCCCTCAGTCCTAAAAAACAAAAAACCTTGGCTATTCTCGGAACCTCCTTTACCCTTATTGCAATTATCGTTTCCGTAATAACTCAATTCCTTTTTTCGAATATCTTAAACGACTGGGTAACTAAATATAGCCACACTTATAGACAAGAGATTCCTTACTTTGAAGGAGAACAGGGTGGAAACTTGCCAGACACTAGTATCGATGAATACCAAGACGAGGACGACATTGAAGAAGACCAAGGCTTTACTTGGACTCAAGACCAGTTTGATGCCTTAATCGAAGGTGACCTTTCCAACAGAGGCCAAGGCGGGAGCAACTACCAGGATGTTATTAACAAACATGGAATTCCAGACTCCGTTACAGACTCAAATGACAGTGATTATCAAACTAAAAGAATTTCCTACATTTCCCTTGGTTCAGAAAGCAAAGCCGTCATTTTAACCTTTGCAAAACAGGAAAATGGTCAATTTCTTCTGATTCATAAATTTTCAATCGGTCTGGAATCACAAAAACAACATGATACTGGTATCAGAATCTAACATAAAATAAAAAGAGAGTGGGACAGAAATCGGTAATTCGTTAGAATTCGATTTCGTCGTCCCACCTCCGCACAGTTGAGTAGGGCTGTAAAAGCTGATGAAATCAGCGTAGTAGAGCCCACTCAACCACTGCGTCTTGCTCGAAAATCCAAAGACAATTAAGAGGCTAGGACTTTTGTCCCATCCTCTTTTGTATTAGAACCCATCTACTTTCTAGAATTTCATCACATATATTTCCAAGTGACCCAATATCTTATAAAATAGCTGAGTTTTTCAGTGGTTTACGACATTTTCCCCTTATTTTTTAAACTTCATAAAAACTCTTGCATCTATCGGCGCACCGTGATATGATATAATCAAGATAAGGTAAGGGCTAGCTGAGATGTACAAAGAAGATCGGCTCAAATAACTTGAAAAGGCGATAGAAAATATTCCTAAAACAGTAACATCTATCGCAAAATAAAGCCCAAATTCAGTAAAAGAAAAAGGGAAGTGCTAAGAAGTAGATGCGAAAGGCCTTCGAACTTCTATTTTATCAAATGAAAAGAGGGAACCAATGGTTAGTTCAATAGCTGTTTTTATAGTAGCAATCAACGTCTATATTTATCTTAAAAACAAAAAGGACAAATAAAATGAGAAAAGTTATTCAAGAATTATTAGACAGTTCTATTTCTACATCTGCGATTTCAAAAGGTGCTGGTGTTCCTTGGTCTACTATTTCGGATCTTAGAAAAGGAAAAACAAGCATGGACAAAATGGCGCTCCTAACCGCAGAAAAACTTTATGAATTTGCTACAAGTAAAAAACAGTGACTCTTGGTCACTGTTTTTGAATTAGAACCCATCCACGTTTGTGTAGATTTTTGGACATCTTCGTCGTCTTCAAGGACTCCATACAGTTTTTCAAAGTTTGCAAGATCATCACCTGACAATTCCACTTCTGACTGAGGAATCATTTCCAATTCAGTTACTTGGAATTCTTCAATTCCAGACTCACGCAAAGCAACGATTGCCTTGTGAAGGTCAGTTGGAGCTGTGTAAACAGTGATTGTTCCTTCTTCTGCTTCTACATCGTCTACATCGACATCTGCTTCTAGCAAAAGTTCAAAGATAGCATCAGCATCGTCACCTGAAAATACGATGACACCCTTGTTGTCAAAGAGGTAAGATACTGAACCTGAAGCTCCCATGTTTCCGCCGTTTTTACCAAAAGCTGCACGGACATTGGCAGCTGTACGGTTAACGTTTGAAGTCAAGGTATCCACGATGAGCATTGAACCATTTGGCCCAAAGCCTTCGTAACGTCCTTCTGTAAAGGTTTCGTCTGTATTTCCTTTAGCCTTATCCAAAGCCTTATCAATAACGTGTTTTGGCACTTGCGCTTGTTTAGCACGGTCGATAACGAATTTCAAAGCTGAGTTTGATTCTGGATCTGGATCACCTTTTTTAGCTGCTACATAGATTTCTACACCAAATTTTGCATATACTTTAGAGTTAGCTCCATCTTTAGCCGTTTTCTTGGCTACGATATTGGCCCATTTACGTCCCATTAGGAATCTCCTTTTTTCACATTTTAATCTTTTTTATTATAACACAAGTCTATCCGATTTTCACTAGAGGAAACGGATTTTCTTTCGCAAATCCAGCTAGGATTGCACTCCACTCAGCAAGAGCTTCTTACCTTCCTTTATCCAAGGGTGCTTGAAGAGCGAGAAGTAAAGTTGGATGGTCATGGCTAGCCAGATAAGGGGTTCGCAAAAAATAACACCTATATAGCCAAACCAAGGAATAATCCAAGCAACAAAAGCAATCTTTCCTATGAGCTCAATAAAACTAGATACCAAAGGAAGGAGCTTTTGACCTAAGCCCTGCAAGCAATTCCGATAAATCAACAAGAGACTCAAGATGGGATAAAAAGTAGAACTGATGCGCAGATACAAAGTGCCATTTTCTACCAAATAAGAGTCTGTCGAGCTTGCCAGGAAGGAGACCAAGGCAGGACTGGCAAAGAATAGGAAAATACAGACAAAGGCTGCCCAAGACATACTCAAACGACTAGAAATCCGAAGTCCTTGGACAATGCGGTCTGGCCGCTTGGCTCCATAGTTTTGAGAGGTGAAAGTCGTTATGGAGGCCGAAATAGAGGTCATCGGTAGTAAAGCAAAGGCCATAATACGCCTTGCTGCCGTTTGAGCACTGATAATGACTGCTCCAAAACTATTAACCGATGATTGTAAAATGACGCTACCAATAGAGACAATAGAACCCATCATCCCCATAGCTAAGCCTTGCTCCAAAAGATCTACATAGAGGGCCTTGTCCCACTTAAAATGCTTGAGACTAGGTAGCAACTCAGGCACACTCCTGCGGATATAGAAAAAGCAGAGAAGAGCTGATAAACCTTGCGATATGATTGTCGCAAGACCTGCAGACTGGACTCCCAATTGCAGTTGTGTGATAAAGTACAAGTCAAGGGCAACATTGACCAGAGCTGAAAAAACCAAAAAGCCAAGTGCCGCAAGGCTGTCACCAACTGACCGCAATAAACCTGCAAAGAGATTGTAGGCAAAGCTGACGCCGACACAGCTGACAATCATGGAGATATAATCGTAAGACTGGGAAAGAATCTCTGTAGGAGTTTCTAGATATTGGAGAAGTGGATAGAGGCCGACAAAGCCTATCGCCATAACAATCACACTTAAAAGGGCTCCTAAGATCCAAGTGGCTGCGACAGCTTCTTTAATCTTTGAAAAGTTACGGGCTCCATAATAGCGGGCAATCACCACTCCCATTCCATTGCCAACTCCGAGAGCAAAACCGATAATCAAGTCGAAAATAGCCGTTGTTGCTCCAACAGCCGCCAAGGAGGATGGGCCTAGAAAACGTCCAACAATCAAAATATCAGCCGTATTGTAGAGTTGCTGAAAGATATTAGACAACAAGATTGGAAAGGCGAAGCTCAAAAGCGAGGGAAGGATGGGACCATGAATCAGGTCCACAGTTGATTTTTTATTCATAAGGCTATTATATCAGCTTTCTAGAAGAGGAACAAGGTCAGACTTAGCCTCTAACTCCCAAGAAAGCGGTTGCCTAGCGACTAACAATTTGGTATAATCGTGACAGAAAAGGAGTTTATGCATGAGCTTAACCAGCCAATTAATTACAGATGTATTTCCAGACCTTGAGAAAGTTGAAAAGTTAAATATCGAAGCCTTTCCTGAAGAAGAGCGAGTGTCCCTGTCTGAATTTTTACAATATCAGGATCGAGACGATGCCCACTTTTTCGCCTTTTACAACGAAGAGGAATTTGTAGGATTTGCCTTTGCCATTTCCAATCAAAAGGCTTTCTACATCAGCTTTTTTGCCATTATGCCTCATTTGCGTAGCCACGGCTATGGCAAAGAAATCATTGAAAAGCTGATTGATTTTTACCAGCGTACCATGATTCTTGAAGTTGAACGCTTGGATGAGGAATGCGATAACCTCGAACAGCGAAAAGCCCGCATGGAATTCTATAAACAAAATGGCTTCAAAACCGCCAATGCCTTTTTGGAGTACGAAGGTCTTAGTTTTGAGATTCTATATCGTGGCGACCACTTTGATGAAGAAGCCTACCGTGATATCTTCCAAAAATTGCAAGAAGAAAACTATTTCGACTTCCACATAGAGTACCGTCGTTTCAGCGACCACTAACCTATACTGCAATCTTTAACTTCCCAGTAAGAAACTGCAAATTTATCGACAATGAATACCCAATCACCTGCACTACAGGTGATTTTTTTGTGATTCCGAAATAAGATGAAAACTTGGAAAAAATTATCACCGCATATCACAAATAAGAGACTGGGACAAAAGTCCTAGCCTCTCAATTGTCTTTGGATTGTCGAGCAAGACGCAGTGGTTGAGTGGGCTCTACTACGCTGATTTCATCAGCTTTTACAGCCCTACTCAACTGTGCGGAGGTGGGACGACGAAATCGAATTCTAACGAATTACCGATTTCTATCCCACTCTCTTATCATGATTTGTCTCATAAAGATGCACTAAGTTTACGCTTCTGTTCCAGCTTCAGGCATAAGGAGCCAGAGAATGAGGTAAGCAAGAATTCCTGATCCACCTAGCAAAGTGAAGAGGATCCAAAGTCCACGAACAAGTGTTGCATCAATATCTAAATAGTCAGCAAGACCTGCACAAACACCTGCAATTTTTTTATCTTGAACATTACGAACTAAACGTTTTTCCATACCAACAGTCTCCTTGTATTACTTTTATTCTCAATTTATTTTATCATCAAAGTAACCTTTTTACAATAGTCTTCCTCATTTATATTGCGAAAACCTATCAATCCTGCCCTCATAACCTTGTTTTTTCTTCTCATATAGTAGAAAAAGTGGGGATTCCTCCACCACTTTTACTTTCTAATCTTCAATTTCGATTTCAAGATCATCGCCAAGGTCAAGAGTCACTTCTTGATTAGCTACTTCTGATTCCACAGGTGCAACTTTTTCATCGGCCACTGCATCATCTTCAATCAAGCCAAACTTGACACGAACTTGGTGGTCAATCTCGTCAAAGATTTCTGGATGATCTGCCAAGTATTTCTTAGCATTTTCAGAACCTTGACCGATCTTTTCGTCTTTATAAGAATACCATGCTCCTGCTTTCTTGATGATGTCAAGATCACTTGCAATCTTCAAAAGCTCACCAGTTCTTGAAATTCCTTCACCATACATGATTTCAACAAAGGCTTCTTTAAATGGTGGAGCCACCTTGTTTTTAACAACCTTAATCTTGGTTTCCTTACCTACGCTCGTATCTTTTTGGTCACCAGTTCCCTTGATTTGTGTGCTTCCACGAACATCCAAACGGACAGAAGCGTAAAATTTAAGAGCACGTCCACCAGGAGTTGTTTCTGGATTACCAAACATAACCCCTACTTTTTCACGCAATTGGTTGATGAAGATAGCAATTGTCTTGTCTTGTTAATAGAAGCCCCGAGTTTACGCATAGCCTGGCTCATCATACGAGCTTGAAGACCAACGTGGCTATCTCCGATATCACCATCGATTTCCGCACGAGGCACAAGAGCTGCAACTGAGTCGATAACAACAAGGTCAACCGCACCTGAGTCAATCAATTTCCCAGCAATTTCAAGACCTTGCTCCCCTGAGTCTGGTTGTGACAAGAGCAATTCATCGATATTAACTCCAAGCGCTGCTGCATAGGCTGGATCAAGAGCGTGCTCTGCATCGATAAAAGCAGCAATTCCGCCTTCTTTTTGTGCTTGCGCTACAGCGTGAAGGGCAACTGTTGTCTTACCTGATGATTCTGGTCCGTAGATTTCAATGATACGTCCCTTTGGATAACCACCTGATCCGAGTGCAATATCAAGAGCCAAAGAACCTGAACTCATCACTTGGACTTTTTGCTCGGCACGTTCACCCAAACGCATGATTGATCCCTTACCGAAGTCTTTTTCGATCAATTTAAGGGCATCGTTCAAGGCTTTTTCACGATCAGCACCAAATTTTTTACCAATTTCATCTAATTTTTTTGTTGGTTTTTTCGCCATTTTATTCTCCTGTATTCTAATAGTCCTTAGACCTTCTTCTATTATAACAAATCTCCAGCACTTAATAAAGCTTTGCGAACTAGGTTAAAGGCATGTAAAACTGCAATTTCTCGAACATCTGCACGACTTCTACCTGCGATATTAGCCTGGATAACTTCTGTACCCGAAGCTTGCGCTAAAGCAATAAAGACTGTACCTGCTGGATGTTCTTCTAGACTATCTGGGCCAGCTACTCCCGTCAAACTAATTCCAAAATCTGACTGGGTCTTGATTCGTGCCTTTTCAGCCATTTTTTCAGCAGTAAAGGCTGAGACAACTCCTTGTTTTTCCAATTCAGCTTGTGGAATATCAAGCATCTTAGATTTTTCCTCAAGACTATAGGTCACAAAGCCACCTTTAAAGATAGCAGATACACCTGAAAAATCTGCCAAAGTTGCTTGGAAAAGTCCTGCCGTCAAGCTTTCTGCTGCAGTGATGGTTTTCTTTTGCTTTTTCAACTCTTCTACTACCAGGCTAGCCAAACTGGTTTCTTCCCCATAGCCATAGCAAATTTCTCGAAGAGAAAGCCCCTCAAAGGTCTCTCTTTCAAGGATTTCCTCTGCTAACTCAACTAGAACACGATCCGCTTCTTCCTGACTCTTAGCCTTGGTAGACAAGCGAAGGGTAACCTCTCCAGTTTTAGCGTAAGGCGCTATGGTTGGATCCGTTTGCTGGTCAATCAAATCTGATAGAATGGTCACTAGCTGACTTTCACCAATGCCAAAGAAACGCATGACATGCGAATAAAGCTTAGAGCCTGTTGTCAATCTCGGAAGTAACTCATTTAAGACCATGGGTTTCAACTCACTTGGAGGTCCTGGTAGGACAACATAGGTGACATCCGCCACCTCAATCATGCCACCGACTGCTAGACCCGTTTCGTTTGGTAATGGAGTTGAACCTTGAACAATCTGAGCTTGGCGCTCGTTGTTAGGAGTACGAGCATAGTCTGGTCTTTGAGCAAAAAAACGATCTAGTTTAGCCTGAGCTTGAGGATCAAAAACCAAATCTCGGCCCAAAAATTTGGCCACAGTTTGCTTGGTCAAGTCATCTTCCGTCGGACCCAAACCTCCCGTTAGAATGACCAGATTACTACGATTGCTAGCGAGCTCCAACAAGGATAAGAGCCGACTTTCATTATCTCCCACAGCAGTCTGAAAATAGATGTCCACGCCAGTTTCAGCCAACTTTTCAGACAAAAATTGAGCATTGGTATTGACAATCTGACCCGTTAAAATCTCTGTCCCGACAGCTATAATTTCTGCTTTCATTTTTTCCTCCTACTTACCTATTCGGATTTCTTTGAAAAAATCGCAGGAAATTCCTACGATTTGATGGATAGTCTCTTGTTGTTATTCTGACTCTTCAGAAGATGGTGGCAAGTGGCCAAAGAGATTCTCATACAAGACTATATTGGTTTCCAACTCAGTTAACTCAGGTTGATTTACTGAACGGCGCAAGAGATTCTGCATCTCTAATATATGCTCACCAGAAACGATTTGGTAAGAAATTCCGTCAATCATCTCTCCTTCACCACGTAATTGCTGGGTTTCGATATTTTTAAACGCATCCTGATACCCCATCAACTGAGGAATGGTTGTTGTTGTAATCTCAATATTTGTCTGCATATTATCACTAAGAGCCTTCAAAATATCTTGGTAGTGACTCACACTGTTCAAACTGAGAATTTTCTCTACAACCTTTTGAATCACTTCACGCTGACGTTTTTGACGACCATAGTCCCCTTCAGGATCCTGATAGCGCATACGTGAATACACTAGCGCCTCGTCACCATTTAGGGTTTGTTCCCCAACACCGATAGAAATCGTATTAAATGGTTCCTGATCTTGAATAGAGATTGGGAAACCAAGAGTATTGTTCACTGTAATACCACCTACGGCATCAACCATTCTTTGAAGACCATGCATATTGACCATCACATAACGATCGATGTGGATATTCATCATTTTTTGAATAGTCGAAATAGCCAGCTCTGCGCCACCATCAGCATAGGCAGCATTGAGTTTAGCCTCTCTTACACTACCATCTGGCTGCTGGATTTGCGTCAAAATATCACGCTCCAAACTCATCATGATAGTTTTCTTGGTTTTAGGGTTTACTGTCACCAAGATCATCGAATCGCTGTTACCTGCCCATGGGTCTGTACGCTCAACATTCCCTGTATCCACGCCCATCAGTAAAATCGTCAGAGGTTCAGTCGCTTCAATTACCTTGGTTTCTTCCCCGATTTTTTTATAGGTTTTGGCTAGAGTCTGCGTACCTTGCTGATAAATTGTATAGGCATAAGCTCCTACACCTAGCACCGTCACAAGGACCAAACCCAAAAACATTCCAATTATTTTTTTTACCATACTCTTATTCGTCTATCAGTTGACCCATCAGGTAAACATCTAGAAACTCTCCTCCTTCTATACAAGCACCACGTTCCTGTAATCCTTCTATGATAAAGCCCATTTTTTCATACAAATGAACGGCAGCTATATTACGTTTTTGTACTGTCAATTGTAAACGGCGAATACTACCGCTAGATTTAGCCCACTCAATCGCTTCTTCCATCAAGATACTACCAAGGCCACAGCCCCAAAAAACTTTCTTGATTCCCAAGAAAACATCTCCGATATGACGGACCCGCGGTCGTTGGTCAGCTGTAATATTGATTATGCCTGCAAGATCATCGTTCAAAAAAGCTAGTAGGGTGATTTGATTATCCGACTGGGCTTGTTGGTCGATGAACAACTCCATCTCAGACTCACTCATTGAGATTCCATTTTCATCCAAACTAGTAAAATTCGACTCTTGTCCTATCTGATCCAGAAGGTTAATGACGGCTGAGGCATCATGGATTTCTGCCTCACGAATTAAAAGATCATACTCCATCCGTCAACCTCTTTACTAAGTCTGTAGCCCTGCTACCATAAGGGTGAAAGTTAATTTCTCGTCCCTCTTCTGTTTTCAAGATTTCTAACTCTAGATAGTCTTTAGGCAGGTCTTCTCCTAGCAGATGCCCCCACTCAATAACTGTTACACCTTCCCCAAAAAGGAACTCATCTAGGTCAATCGAGTCGGCATCTCCCTCGATGCGGTAGACATCCAAATGATACAAGGGCAGACGGCCTTCATACTCTCTAACGATGGTATAGGTTGGACTCTTAATCATTTGATGAATCTCTAACCCCTTTGCCAGCCCCTTTGTTAGGGTCGTTTTCCCAGCACCTAGTTCACCAGTTAAAATCAAAACATCATTTTTTTCTAGCAGAGAACCCAGCTCTTTTCCAAGCGCTATCAGCTCATCTTCATTTTTTGTGTACATGTTACTATTATACCAAAAAGTTTTCTTTTGTGACATTTCCATCAACAAAAAACAAAGTTGTGGGACAGAAATCGATGGTCCAGATCTCCTTTTCCTAATCCCAGACCAGCGGAGCATCAGCAATAGACTGAATGGTTAAAGTTTATGAATCTTAAAAATGAAACTTTGGTTAAGAAATATTTGGATAGTAAAAAACCAATCATCAGGCATTTTAAAAATTCACTGCCCACAAAAAGGGGGGCGGGAAAAATCCCGCCCTCCCTCATTTTTAAGTTTTTGTCCTTAGTTTAGAGCCATGCTGATGTAGTTCAAGATGAACAAAGCATCCAAAATCCAAATCATGACATGCACATCTTTCACTTGACCTTTGACAACCTTCGTCAAAGTATAAGTTAAGAAACCAACGGCAATCCCTTGTGTGATTGAGTAGCTGAATCCCATGAAGATAGATGTGAAGAAAGCAGGCACTGCTTCAGCCATATCATCCCAAGGAATGTTTTTCAAGTTAGAGAGCATCATAATTCCGACAATAATCAAAATTGGTGCTGTCGCTGCCGAAGGTACAATAGCAAGAAGTGGGCTAAAGAAGCTAGATAGGGCAAAACAGATAGCAACTACTAATGCTGTCAAACCAGTACGTCCACCAGCACCGATACCTGCTGCTGATTCGATATAAGTTGTAACGTTTGAAGTACCAGCAATGGCACCAACTGAAGTTGCCACCAAGTCAGAGTAAAGAGCCTTATCCAATTTAGCTGACTCATGGTTTTCACCACTTGTTGCAATGATACCAACTTTTTCACCAGTACCGATAAGAGTACCGATAGTATCAAAAATATCTGTCAATGAGAAGGCAAGAATAGCCATCAAGGTTTCTGGCAAACGAGAAAGTATTTGAAATCAAAGATCCCAAGCCTTCTGAACCAAGAGCAGCACCAAACAAAGTTCCTAGGTCATTAACGGCTGATGAAAGATTATTGCTTGCAAAGTCAATGCTAGACAAATCAACAAGACCAACAGCAATCGCAAGAACTGTCGTCGTCAAAATAGAAAGGATGATACCACCTTTGATCCCCTTAACAACGAAGAAGATAGTAATGGCAAGACCTGCAAGGGCTACGAGAACAGCAGGACTGTTGAAGTCTACCAATCCTGGAACAGCTGCTGAGTTTGCAGTAAGTGCTGCTTGAGCCTTATCTGCTCCTTCACCTGCTACTGTATAGGTACCTGGGTCAATCGAGAATTTCAAGAGACCAGCATTCTTAATCCCAACATAAGCAAGGAAAACCCCAATACCAGCTGAAATCGCTGAACGAAGAGTTGTAGGAATAGATTCGATGATCATTTTACGAACATTGGTCAATGTAATAATCAATGAAATAATCCCACAGATGAAGACCATTCCAAGAGCTTCTTGCCATGTATAGCCCATCCCAAATACGACGGTAAATGTGAAGAAGGCATTTAGTCCCATACCTGGAGCCTGTGCATATGGCAGGTTTGCATAGAAAGCCATCATTAAGTTCCGACAACAGAACCAATAATCGTAGCAAGGAATACACCCTGAACTGGCATTCCAGTTTGTGAAAGCATTTGAGGGTTTACAAAGAGAATATAACTCATTGCAAAGAATGTTGTTAAACCAGCAAGCACCTCTGTTCGGACATCTGTCCCGTGCTCTTTTAGTTTAAATAGTTTGTCCATTTTTAATCTCCTTTGTCATTTTACGAACAATACTACCATTATATCACCAATCATTCATCTTTTTCAAGATGTTTTTCTAATTTTAAAAATTCTTATTAGATATTATTGTCTCTATTTTCGCTTATTATCAGCTTTTCTAGTCACTTTCTGATATAATAGAAAACATCTTATCTGAAACTAGATTCGGGAGGATCTTATGACTAAAAAAATGATTGCCGTCGACTTGGACGGAACCTTACTTAATGGCGAAAGTAAACTATCGGATTTTACCAAGGATACTATCAAACAAATATCTAAAAAAGGCCACCATGTCGTAATTGCAACAGGTCGCCCTTATCGTATGGCTAAAGATTTTTATGATCAGCTTGAACTTGAAACGCCTATGATCAATTTCAATGGTTCACTCACTCACCTGCCTGGTAAGGTTTGGGAGCATGAAAAATGCCTGACTGTTGATAAAAAATATCTCTTAGATATGGTTCAACGAAAAGAGGAAATCGAGGCAGACTTTATCGCTGGTGAATACCGTAAAAAGTTTTACATTACGGCTCCAGACAAGGAGATTGCCGACCCTAAATTATTTGGTGTTGAAAACTTCAGACCTGAAAATCAATTTAATTCTGAGCTTGTCACCAAGGATCCTAACTGCATTTTATTGCAGACTCGCGCAAGTGACAAATATGCCCTAGCAGAAGAGATGAATCAGTTTTACAAGCACCAACTCAATATTAACACTTGGGGTGGTCCTTTAAACATCCTCGAATGTACACCCAAAGGAGTTCACAAGGCCTTTGCCCTTGAATATCTTCTCAATGTCATGAATATAGACAAACAGAATTTAATTGCCTTTGGCGACGAACACAATGACCAAGAGATGCTATCCTTTGCAGGCAAAGGATATGCTATGAAAAATGCTAATCCTGCTCTACTTCCTTTCGCTGACAAACAGTTATCTCTAACCAACGAGGAAGATGGGGTTGCTCACTTTTTACAGGAACTCTTCCTTTAACATCATCCATTCTGTACTTTTGGGTAGAACTCAACTACCTTAAAAGTATGGAATTTTTTAATCACCAGAAATTGATGGAACAAAAAAGGACTTGAATCTGTTTTATTTAGATTCAAATCCCTACAAATAATATTTATTTCTTTAACACGATACGGTCTGAAATTTCACGATCCATATCATCAATGATAATCTGGTTTTCTTCTGCTACATAGACCTTGATATCGTCTCCAACAAAGACTCGCTGGTTTTCTGGTTCGAAGGTTACCTTTTTAATTTTCTGATCACCATCAGGCTCTACTTCCGTCCATGTTCCAGTATTTCCAGTAACGACCAATGTAATGGTGTCGCCATCATCTTGTCCCGTATAGGTTCCATCAATATTAGTTACTGAACTAGCTGTTGAACTAGAAGCAGACGTTTCCGATTTCTGACTAGTGCTCGCTTCTGCACTAGTACTTGCTTGAGAGGAAGGAGTTGACTGCGTTTTTGGGGAGCAAGCAACTAAGAGACTAAGACTTGCTAAAGCGGCAAGAGAAAGTGTGAATTTTTTTAGTGACATAGGGTCTCCTTTCTTTAACAACTATGAAGCAACATAATACTGCTGAGCCATTTCACCTCTACTATATCAAATAAAGAGAGCGGGGTCAAACATTCACAAGATAGGCACGAACCTCTGATATAAAATAGAGAGATCCTGTCACAAATAGCAAGTCCTTCTCCTCCGCAGAAGCTTCAAAGCCATCTATAAAATCTCGATAGGAGGAAACTCTATGATAGGCACTCAAGTCCTGGTCGTCCAAGGAACCCTGATAGTCAAAGCTCGTCACATAGAGAGCTGTATCAGGTAAATGATCTGTCAAATAAGTAAGCATTCCACTATAATCTTTTCTCTTCAGAGCACCAAAGAGGATTTGTGGACGATAACCTTGCTGGTTTTTCCTCTGGATGAACTCGACCAAGCGCTCTAGAGCTGGTAAATTGTGAGCCCCATCCAAATATATGTGCTCAGTGACAGCTTCTAGACGCCCAGCCCATCTGGTAGTTTTCAAAGCAAGTCGGATGACCTCTTCATTGAGCTTTTCACCTCTTTGTGTCATAAACAATAGAAACGTTTGCAAGGCCAGAGCTGCATTTTCCTCTTGATAGACTCCTTCCAAACCTAGTTTTAATTGTCTCAGTTCCGCAAGAGATGAAGAAAACTGCCCTTCTTTGAAAGAAAAATCTTTGTCAGCTTGATAGAGAGTCACACCTAAATCTTCCGCAATCTTTTGACAAACAATCTGTGCTTCCGGTACTAGGTTGGCAATAACGGCTGACTTGCCTAACTTAAAAATCCCTGCCTTCTGCTCTGCAATTGCTTCCAGACTATCGCCCAAGGTCTCCTGGTGATCTAGGCCGATTGATGTGATAATTGCAATTTCTCCTGTCACGACATTGGTAGTATCAAGAAGTCCACCTATCCCAACTTCAAGCAAGACCAAATCTACCTCTTGTTCTTTAAAATAGAGTAGAGCAATTAAGGTCAGCAACTCAAAAAAGGATAGCTGATCGTGAGTTTCTAGAAGTTCTTGCTCCATCGTCTTGACTTGATCTACTAAACGAATAAAATCTGCGTCCCATATAGGTTCTCCATTGATACAGATACGGTCATGGATGCTGACAATGTGGGGCGAAGTAAAGGTGCCAACCGTTTTCCCATGGGCAACAAAAAGCTCCCTCATAAAAGCAATAGTTGACCCCTTGCCATTTGTCCCTGTCACATGGATAATTGGATAGGTTTGCTCAGGATTTCCCAGCAAATCTACTGCTCTTTGCATCCGTCCTAAACCTGATCTAAAATTCAATCCAATCCGGCTATGGAGCCATTTTTCTACTTCAAACACGCTTATCTCCTTAATCCTTAATAAAAAAGCGAAGATTCTCTTCGCTTTTTTACTTCATTAGCTAGTATTTAATTCTAGTATGGGAGAAAAATGTCCCCCGGACGTTCCAACTCTCCCTAGTTTCTAGGAGTTGGGGTAAAAACGTTCCCCGGACTCGCCAGCTTTCTCTTGTTTCAAGGAGCTGGGCTGATACAGTCTCCCAGACTTACTTACGGTCTTTATTTTTAGCGTAAGGGTAAAAACGTTCCCCGAACGTTCCTGCTTTTTCTTCTTTCTAGAAGCAGGGGTAAAAACATCCCCCGAACTTACTGACGGTCTTTATTTTTAGCGTCAGGCTAAAAACGTCCACTGGACTTACCAGTTCTCTCTTATTTCAAGGAACTGGGCTAAAAACATCCACTGGATGTTCCTGCTTTTTCTTCTTTCTAGAAGCAGGGCTGATACAGTCTCCCAGACTACCTGCGTTTCTATTTTCTAGCGCAGGGCTAAAAACGTCCACTGGACGTTTTTACTCCTCCATAAAGCTGTTGAAGACTTCTTCAATCATGTTCCATTCATCTTCTGAATCTTCAGGGATTGGTTGCAATTCGCCTTCTGTTCCATCTTCGTTTTCGATGAATGAGTAAGCTTGGATTTCAACTTCACCGTTTTCATCTTCTTCTGCATTAACTGGTACAAGAAGGACATAGTTTTTACCAAATTCTTCTTTTCCATCAATAGTCAAAAGGATTTCAAACAAAGTTTCGTTTCCTTGCTCATCTACAAGTGTAATAAGTTCACGTTCTTCGTGATCGTGGTTGTGATCGTGTGACATAGTTTCTCCTCTGTCTTAAAATTTTCTATCTAAATAATTTTGCAAAATCAATTGAGCCGCTAATTTATCAATAACTTTTTTACGCTTATTGCGACTAATGTCTGCTTGCTCAATCAACATGCGCTCAGCAGCAACCGTAGTCAAGCGTTCATCTTGATAATCTACCGGTAAGCCAAAGAGCTCTACCAACTTCTCGCCATATGCCTGGCTAGCTTCCACCCGCGGTCCACTGGTATTGTTCATATTTTTAGGTAAACCAACAACAAAGCGCTCCACCTTATAGGTATCAACCAATTCTTTGAGTCGTTCAAAACCGAACTCCCCTTGTTCTTCATTGATTTGGATGATTTCGAGTCCTTGCGCTGTAAAACCTAACGGATCGCTAATCGCTACTCCTACTGTTTTGGAACCAACGTCCAACCCCATAATTCTCATTGGTTATAGATCGACTCCTTGTCCCTTAAGGTAGTAGCGGACCAATTCTTCAACAATCTCATCGCGTTCGTATTTACGGATTTGATTTCTAGCGTTATTGTAGCGAGGAACGTAAGCTGGGTCACCACTAAGAACATAGCCTACAATCTGATTAATAGGGTTATAGCCCTTTTCGTTCAAGGAAGCGTAGACATCTGTCAATGTTTCGCTGATTTCTTTTTTATTGGAATCGTCCAATTTAAAACGTACGGTTTCTTCAGTAAATCCCATTCTAACACCCTCTTTCCTTAGAATAGTACTATTATAGCACATTCGCGGTCGTTCTACAAATCACACAGTCTGATTCTGCTGATTTTCTCTGACTTTTTACTGGACTGTTGCCCCATTTGCAACACGATTAGCAATATAGTCCTCTGGTTCGTTTTTCAATAGATTTTCCAGTCCAACATTCTTCAAGTATTCGTTTTCACTGGCTTTTTTAATATCCATCGTTTGGAAATCATAGCTAGTCTTGGTTTCCATTTCTTTCTCATTTAAAAGAGTCGTTTCAATGGTAAATCCTGAAATTTTTCGAGCCGCTTGAACAGACTCATCCTTGTCCTCAGCTTCTTTAAGAGCTTTTTTAGCTTCGTCTAATCCACGTTCAGAAATATAATTTTTTAAATCTTCTGATACAGGACGTTTCTGCTGAATGGTCAAGCTTAAAAATTGATTGCCTTTGTAGGTAATGATTTGAGTTTGCTGTGCCCCACTCTCATCAGCTGGCAAAACCAAGGTCTTGGTAACAACTGTATTCTTGGTTGCATTTTCTAATACGGGCAAGGTAGACTGTAGAGCTTCTTGAGAACTCTCAGTAGTTGAAGTTGCTGTTTCTTTTTTCTGACCACATCCAACGAGCAAAAATAGTGCTGCGAATGTTCCAATGACTAACTTTTTCATAAATCCTCACATGTTATCAAATTTAAATATTAGAGAAGGCTAGGAGTCACTCCCAGCCTTGATGTTTTATAGAGCCGCACGTAAACGCGCTTCTGCATTTTCCACATTACGGACAGAGCGTGGCAAAAAGGCACGGATATCGTCTTCTTTATAGCCGACTTGTAGGCGTTTCTCATCTACAAGAATCGGACTTTTCAAGATACGTGGTGTTTCCATAATCAGGTTGAGCACTTCATTCACACTCAAATCTTCGATATCAACACCAAGGGCCTTGCATAACGATTTTTCGATGATACGATACTTGCAATTCCATTGTCTGTTTTTGTCAAAATATCAAGTAGTTCTTCTCTCGTGATTCCTTCCTTACCGAGGTTTTGTTCTTTATAACTTAACTGGTGGGCATTGAGCCAGGTCTTCGCTTTTTTACAGCTAGTACAACTTGAGACTGTATAAATTTTGATCATGTACCTACCCCTTTCGCTACATGTTACTATCAGTTTAGACTATTATACCATAAAAAACATCGGACTTGCGACCTATTTTTAAAAAATTTTAACTTTTTTGGCAATTTTTGAACTTTTTTCTTGACAAAACACGAACTATAACCATTCTTTATATTTCTTAATGTAAAATTTCTTAATAACTGTGACGCTAAACATATACAAGAAAATAATACAGATTAAGAACAAGAAGTAAGGAATTCCTAAGGGTGCTAAACGAAGAATATTTACTAGCGGTCCATAAGGCAGACTCGTTACAAAAAGGGCTGCAACCAAAGTTGTCAAAATCACAAGCCAAGCTGGTCTGCTTTGTAGAAAAGGAACTTTTGCGGTACGAAGCATATGGATAACCATGGTTTGAGACCACATAGATTCGATGAACCATCCTGTTTGGAACAAGATAATAAACTGAAGGGCAGATTCAGAGCCGTGAACATAATGATGACCTGTCACCAAAGGAACAATGATAAAGTAGAGGAAGATAAAGGTCAAAATATCAAAGACAGATGAGATTGGTCCCATCCAAACCATAAATCGCGTAATGGATTTTGCTTCCCATGTATGGGGTTGCTTGAGGAAGTCTTGATCCACATTATCAAATGGCAATGCCACACAAGACAAATCATAGACTAGGTTTAGGACAATGAGATGAACAGGGGCCATTGGTAGAAATGGCAAGAAGATACTCGCAACAAGGAGTGAGAAGATATTCCCAAAGTTTGAACTAACGGTCATCTTGATGTACTTGGTCATGTTGGCGTAGACCTTGCGGCCCTCAACAATACCAGTTTCAAGGACCATGAGATCCTTGTCTAGCAAAATAACATCCGCAGTTTCCTTGGCGATATCAACTGCTGTATCCACAGAAATACCAACATCCGCCACCTTCATAGATGGGGCATCATTAATACCATCACCCATATAACCAACACCGTGACCATTTCTCTTTAACTGTAGAATGATACGCGCTTTTTGATCAGGTGACAATTTAGCAAAGACTGTTACTTTTTCAACAACATCTGCCAATTCTTGGTCAGTCATTTGGTCGATATCAGCTCCCAAAAGGATATGTTCAACATCCAAACCAACCTTTTCACAGATGGCTTGGGTTACTTTTTCGTTATCCCCAGTTAAAATTTTTGTTTTGACACCATGCTCGAGCAGAGCTTGAATAGCTGGTGCTGCAGATGGTTTTGGCGGATCCAAGAAGGCAAGGTACCCCGTAAGGATCATGTCACTTTCATCAGTCACAGCATAGGCATAATCTTCACGTAGACCTGACTTGTAGCCAACACCTAAGACACGCAAACCTTGACGGTTTAATTGCGCTACTTCTGCTAGTACTTCTTGGCGAATGTCTTCGGTTAGGGGAATGATATCTCCGCGGTACTCCACGTGTGTCGAAATGTTCAACATTTCTTCTAAAAGCACCTTAGCAACCATACTAACGACGATG